>Ga0131853_10000021_pt1 | contig 229676 bp, 201 predicted proteins | sample TergutLab28metaG_FD_92764 | JGI IMG/M metagenome (GOLD analysis project Ga0131853, IMG submission 92764) | Labiotermes labralis P1 segment gut microbial communities from Petit-Saut dam, French Guiana - Lab288 P1 (version 2) (version 2) | ecosystem: Host-associated > Arthropoda: Insects >... | reverse complement strand
GCGGGTCGCATCGGGGACGAAATTATCCATTTGCAAGCAATCAACTGTGTAGCCGCCGATGTCTACTATGTTGACAATCCTTGAACCTTGTAATCTATCCGCTACTGTAAATGCGGCTGCATATCCTTGTGGATATACCGTTGCCTTGACTATGCGCACCCTCATAGGGGTTTTATTAAACTCAAATTGGATTATAGGTTGCTCTGTATCTGGGTTATAGAAATATCGTTTGAACCTCTTTTTATGGGTTTCAAAGTGTTGAAGCGGCAATCCGACAAGCAGCTCCACATTTATTGTATCGGGGGGACTATGCTTGATGTGTTTTCTTAGTTTATCCGCCATCTCAAGCTTAGCAGCATCACTTGCTAGTTCCTTGCCCAATGCGAAAAGAGTAAGGATGAAATATCGGTCATCCTGGGTTTTATCGTTCTGTACGGGTAAACTTTCGTCTGAGAGAGTGTAAGTCTTACCGTTATACGAAAGAACGTCTGCGCCAATGCCCAGTTGGTAACTACCCTCTATGAAGCTTGCCGAAAAAATGTGGTTTATGGTTTTTATTTGCTGATTACCATGATCAATGGATATTACCTTGTTCATATGTGCCTCCTCGTTATTGGTAGGTATTAATATGTTGCTGTACAGCTTGTCCAAGAGCGAAATATTGTCTGGCCCATGCTAATTCTAAGTAGAGTCAATTATTCAATTTTCCTTATCCCATATGGAGAAACGCTAGTGGATTCTACAGGACTAGCGATGTTTGCCATTGCCCTTTTAGTTAGAGTTTCATTTAAAAGGTCAATATCAAAAAGATACTTGCCTCGGCCGACTCCAACTTTAATACAGGGATATTCACCTGCACGGGCTCCTCGTCCTAGCTCCCACTCGCTTAATCCGGTTGCCAATGACGCTTCCCTTTTGCTTACCATTTTGGGCATACAAATCCTCCTTCCTGTTTAGCCTACAGTCTGTATGGCAGTAGTATCAATTTCATTAGCATGATTCATTGCTTTTTTATATGCGTCGTTTTTTGATTCAAAAAGCAATGATGGGTCTATTGTTTTAATTAAGCATGTTTCGCCAGGCTCATACTCATATAACAATATAAGCTTCCCTGCGGTTATTGATTTCACCATGACTGGAATAACATCAAGCTCCTCATGTGGTGATGAATTATCAAGTGCGCACACATACCAAAGGTGTTTACCAACTAGGTCACGTAGGTATTGCTTTAGAGGGATGTGTTCACGTCCGTTGCTGCATTTAGGGCATGAACCTGTTGCTGTTAGTGGGAAAAACTCACCTTTTTTGCCATGGTGACACTCCCCGCAGACCATCTTTTGAGTATTCACTTTAATGCCTGCCATTGGGTCATCACCCTTTCTTTTATTTATCTTGATGTTGGTTATAAATCATTTGTATGCCCTGCGTGGGAATGGCTCATCACTGGTAACTTGATATATCTTCATGGTGGACTGGATTAGTTATGTAGATTAAAGCTTCCTTCATGGGAAGCAAGTAATTGTAAGGGCATCCAATCTCATACTTGTTAAGCCGTTTTGTCACTCTCTAAACTTGCATCAGATTCTTTATTTGATTGAGATCTGGAGAACGCCATCCCCTTGGCAATAGCTAGTATGAACTCTTGATATTCAAGCGGAAGCTCACTTGCATTATCAATAATTTCGTCAAGCAGATGGCCGTTTTCTTGTAGTCTTTGCATGTAATGATCTCCTTCCGCTTCCGTGCTGTGAACACACAATAACATGAGGAGGATGTGCTGTCAACACATTTTTCTAGCGGCACCTTGCGTCCAAGGCACATTGACGTGTTGACAGCACATTTTTGTTGTTGTATAATCCATGATGAGGTGATATTTATGCATTCATTAGGTGAGCGTTTAGCACATGCACGTCAGCACAGAAGTTTCTCTCAACTGTCTTTAGCTGATGATATCGGTGTGTCGCGAGGTGTCATTAGTAATATTGAAAATGGTAGAGCTGAGCCACAAATAATAGTTGTCAACGCTGTCTGCCAGACCTTAAATATCAATAAAGACTGGCTATTAGATGGTGTCGGAGCGATGGAGAACAAGGCTAAAGCAAGTAAAAGCGCCAGAGTATTGACCGAGTTGTATGAAACAACCAAAGATTTCTCAGAAGACGAGCTTCTTTACTTGAATGAAATAGTGACTACTATCCCTGACATAGCGAAAGCGATTGGGCTTAGTGATTCAACAGTACGAGGCATAATTGCTGGAAAATCTAAGAGCGTTGCATTGGATATTGCGAGCAGTCTTTCTCAGGGACATGATGTTGACCTTGAGATGTTGATTACATCTGCTGAGCAGCGACACATAAAGAAATTCCGCGCATTAGACACGCACGGTAAAAAAACAGTAAATTTAGTATTGAACTCAGAATACGAGCGCATTCAACTTCAATTGGCAATGCGTGAAGAACAGCAACAGGAGCCCCCTGAAGTGAGGGAAATGAAAGTCTACTGGGAATCATCAGCCGCAGGACTTGGCAATTATCTTTCGGACTGTGATAGCAATTATGACATGGTAACTTTTCTCACTGAGGAAGTACCTAGTGATGCTGATTTTGGTATACGCATTTCTGGTGATAGCATGGAACCAAGCATATATGGTGGTGCAATTGCATGGGTGGAAGCAACTCCCGAAATAAGCAGCGGTGAAGTTGGGATATTCGTGCTCAATGGAGAGTCATATTGCAAAGAGCTGAAGATTGTCAGCAATAAAACCACAGGCAAGGTTGTATCTTTAATTTCACATAATGACAAGTATGGGCCGATTAGCTTCCGCGAAGGCGACGTTCTAAAAACCGTTGGACGAGTATTATCAACTAGCTGATCCTCGTATCTGAGGCAGGAAAGTGATTTGTTCTCAGCGTGTTATTGATAATGAAAAATTATCGTTTAACACGCTTATTTTTAATGCAAAAAAATAGATATGTACTGTAGTTAATATAATCTTAAGGAGATGATGACATGGCAAGCATTGAATGGCGCGGTGATTATACATGCCGCATTATAGTTTCAAAGCCGAAACCGTTTGGAAAAGGGTACGATAGGGTCAATAAAACGATAACCTTCCCAACATCAATGACAGCAAAGCAGCGTATAAAAGAAGCCGAGAAAGAAGCAATACTGTTTGAAGATGAAGTAAAAAGTGGTGAATACCTAGATGGTGAGCAAATTACATTTGCTAATTTTGTTGCCATTTGGATGAAGGAATATGCAGAAAAAGAACTCGCTCCGTCCACATTGGTTAAATATAAAAGACGCTTGAAAAGTCGTATATTGCCAGCACTTGGGCACATGAAACTTGCAGGCATACAACCTAGTCATATCACTGCGTTTTACAACAACCTTACCGAAACCGGTGTGCGCATGGATGTACTATACAAAGCGACCGATGCGCTGCTAGAAAAACTATCTCAGACTCGTAATACGGCATTAAGTAAAAACACAGGCATTGGTCGGAATGTTTTTGCACGCCTGAAAAAAGGTGGAAGTGCAGTATATGATACGGTAGAAAAATTATGTACTTACTTCGAAGCCGATGTAAAAGAGATGTTTGTACAACAAGATACTAATAAAGTGCTATCGTCCAAGACGGTACGCCATCACCACACTTTACTATCAGGCATATTTACTTTCGCAATGGAATGGAACCTCATAAAAGATAATCCGACAAGGCGTGTTAGGCTGCCATCTATCACTAAAGCAAAGTCTGCAAAACCTAAGCACTATGATGATAAACAAGTGGCCGTATTTCTAGCAGCACTGGAAGGTGAACCCATAAAGTATAAAATGGCTTTGCTTATAGCACTTGATACTGGACTTCGCTTAAGCGAGGTAGCAGGACTCACATGGAGCATTGTTGATATTGATGAGCAAGTGGTCGATGTCGTGCAACAAAGGCAATATGTACCAGAATACGGCATTATACTATGTGATCCAAAAACCGAAAAAGGTGAACGTGCTATCACACTTTCGTTATACGCAAAAGAGAAGCTGATGGAGTACAAAGCCTATCAAGAACAAATGAGGTTGAAGTATGGCAGTGCCTGGCACGAAAGTGACATAATAATCACGCATGATGATGGTGTTCCACTGTTCCCTAACCGTCCATCAACATGGTTTGGGGAATTTATTAAGCGAAAAGGATTGCCACACATTACATTTCACGGATTACGTCATACCAATGCGAGTCTAATGATTGGTGGCGATGTAGATATAGTAACACTGTCAGGTAGGTTGGGTCATGCTGATAAAAATGTGACGCTAAACATCTACACACACATGATTGAATCCCGCGAAAAGATGGCCGCAAATAAGATAGATCAGTTCTATAACTCTATTGGTGATGAGTCGTAACTCTATGTAAATGCGTGTGATTCTTTGCAACGATTTTCCCCAAATTTTCCCCAAGAGGGGTAAAAAGCAGGAAAATGAAAAAAAGAAAACCTCGGAAACGTTGATTTTCCAAGGTTTTTAAGGTGTTTGCTTTTGCCCGAGAAGGGACTTGAACCCCCACGCCGTTGCCGGCAGTGGATTTTGAATCCACCGCGTCTGCCATTCCGCCACTCGGGCGATAATCTATGCGAAGTAGCTCACCGATTATAACGAGAGTAGCGGTTTATGTCAAACTTAGATTCAACTACCTTTTTTCCACAATAAAGCGGATAGAGGTCTTTTCTTTTCCGTCAACCTCCAACTGTGCAAAAGCTGGAATACATACGAGGTCAATGCCATTGGGAGCTACATAACCTCTAGCAACAGCAATACTCTTTACTACCTGGTTTACCGCTGCAGCACCTATCGCGTTGATTTCCACAGGTTCGTTATTGCGCAAAATAGCGGCAATTGCACCTGCTACCGACTTAGGTTCTGACTTTGAAGAAACTTTTAATACTTCCATTCAGTTCGCCTCCTATTACGTTATATATAGTGATTTGTGGGGGTTTTTTATCAAACCCTCTCATTATATCTAGTTGCATTGTACCACAACGGGCGTGATTGTCTAGTATTTCGACAATAAACCTATAGTTTTTTATGAGCCTTACTGATTCCAAGTTAAAAGCCGCTTTTTTTTTATGATATATACTTCTTCATGTTTTTCAACGCGTTTTTCTCAAGTCGGGATACTTGTGCCTGGCTTATGCCTATTTCATCCGCCACTTCCATCTGGGTTTTCCCTTCAAAAAACCTAAGTCCAAGAATCATCTTTTCTCGGTCATTTAAGCGTTTCAACGCTTCTGTAAGAGAAAGATTCTCCAGCCAGCGGCTGTCCGTATTTTTTTCATCTGATACCTGATCCATTACAAAAATAGCGTCAGCACCGTCGTTATACACAGGTTCAAACAACGAAACCGGATCCTGGATGGCATCAAGTGCAAATATAACTTCCTCCTTAGGAAGACCCATTTCCTTTGCAATTTCCTCTATATCAGGCTCTTTTGCGTTTTTTGTAGTAAGTTTCTCCTTGATAGTAAGCGCGCGATACGCTGTATCCCTAAGTGAACGGCTAACACGTATGGTGTTATTATCCCTAAGATACCGTCGTATTTCTCCGATTATCATAGGTACGGCGTAAGTGGAAAATTGTACCCCTTGTGTCACATCGAAGTTATCAATAGCTTTTATAAGCCCAATACATCCTACCTGGAAAATATCGTCAACATATTCTCCGCGATTATTAAAGCGCTGGATTATACTAAGCACCAGTCGTAAATTTCCAAATATATACTTCTCTCGTGCTTCCTCGTCACCCTCTAAAATCAGGTCAAATAGCTTCCGCTTCTCCTCTCCTTTCAAAATCGGCAATTTTGAGGTGTTGACACCACAGATTTCAACCTTGCTTGTGTGCATACTTATTCCTCCAGGGCACTTTGAGGCTCATTAGAGGTCTCAAAATGGCTATGCATACTTGTGTTAATACAAGCATTTCCTGGAGTGTATAAATTATGCTGGAAATAAATGTGTTTCTACTTTTTTGTCCTTATATAATAAAGGGGGCTACCAATGGCAGCCCCCTTTTTAAATACAATTATATTGCTATCTTACTATATACAATTTTCCGAATACTAGCCTCAGAAAGACAGTATTCATCCATTAACTCATATATGGACGCGCCGCCTTTATAAGCAGCGGATATCTCGCTATTGCGTTTATGAACTTCGGCTCTTGCGCCGCTTAGTTGGCCCCAGGCTATCTTATCGTTTTTGGGGATATAGATAAGTGCGCCTGTGGTATATTTTTGTACTTCCTTTAATACATCAGGCGGTAGCACGTCCTTTGCGTTTACATATTTCAATTGAGATCCTCCTATTGATACACACAAAAAGATTGCCGGAATATTTACTGTTCATGACTATTCTCCTTTCGGTTATTTAGGGTTTTATATCGCCTGAGGCAATATAGAGCCCTATAAGTGTAGCCGCGTAAGCGGCGAAGCAAATTTTGGTGCATTCGAACACAAAGCAGGAGAGGTAACTAAACCCCTCCTGCTTCAAGCTCTTTTTAGGTTAGAGCAAAAACCACCCTAAATCTACCAAATTAATCAGCTCCTCTCTCGGGTGAATTGCTTGAGATTCAAGCTAGATACATTGTAATAACTATAGCAAGAAAACGCAATGTAATATATGATTATAATTAAGTTATACCGATTCCAAATTAAAACCTGTCTGACAGAGCGTCGGCTTGAAACGCGAAATATCAAAATAGGGGGTTGAGTATGCATAACTCTATGGAAAAAGTCATCACGGCATTGGAGAAGCTTGGTATCAAGCCTGACGATATCCTTATGGTTCATTCATCCCTAAGCTCAATGGGTTGGGTGGAAGATGGTCCCCAGACTATTATAAAGGCTTTGCGTGCCGCAGTGTGCCAAGGCACCATTCTTATGCCATCCCTTAGCTATCGCTATGTAAATAAAAATTGGCCTCGGTTTACAGTCTTTGGTACCCCAAGCTGCACTGGGGCTATTGCAGAAAGGTTTCGTCTTTACCCCAGCGTAGAACGAAGTATACATCCTACACATTCTGTATGTGCATGTGGGGTTGATGCGGCTGAAATAACATCCTTTCATGTCCTTGACCGTACACCTGTTGGGCCAAACTCACCATTTAGGTTGCTTGCACAGCTCAGTGGAAAAATTCTAATGCTGGGCTGCGGCCTTAAACCCAATACTTTTATGCATGGAGTTGAAGAAGCTGCTAGGCTCCCTTATGTATTAGAAGAAGAATCTACAAGGATTTTTATGGATAGTAAAAATGGATCAATTGAAGAAGTTCATTACTTCATGCACGACTTTAAAGGAATAACTCAGCGGTATGAACGTGTAGCTGAGATATGCAATATAAAACAAGGAAAAATACTGGAAGCTGATGCATATGTAATTGATGCAAATGAATTATGGAATGAAGGACTCAAAAAGTTAGAGGAAGACCCATGGTTTTTTGTGGATAGGGAATGAAAAATCGGCTACGCCGCATTCTATGAAGTTTGGCAGCGTAGCCGATTTTTATTTGTTATTCTTCATCCCAAAGCTCAACTCCAACAACCGTGTTAATAGGATCAGGGAGTAGGGGAGAATCTCCTAAGGAGATAAATACCATATCTTCATGGTCATGTAGATACCAGGCATTGGAGATTTTTATTTCGGCGCCTGTGGCTACGAACCATATTCGTTTAATCTCTTCAGGCTTTAACCCTATAAGAGGGATGCCTCCTACTTGGTTTTCTGTTATGTGGTAGTAAAGTATATTTCCGTTACGGGTTATACGGCCATATTCTGGTTTATCCATGTTGGCATTGCCGCAACCCGTAATGCTTTCGCTATTTTTGCTCATCCACTGTGCAATTTCTGTAAGGATATTCATAGATTCTGGGGGAATATTGCCTTTGGCATCAGGGCCTATGTTAAGCAGCATATTCCCGCCCTTGGATACACATTCCACCAGCTTTTTTATAATCATCCCAGCTGGTTTGAAATCCTTATCTGTAGCGTGGTAGCCCCAGTTGCGATTCATTGTGATACAGGCCTCCCAAGTTATGGGTTCTCCTTTATCATTTGTGACTCCATTTGGCGGGATAATCTGCTCTGGGCTTGCAAAATCACCGGAATATTCCAATGGATTATCTGTGTAAATAGAGCTTGTGTGACGGCGATTAACCTCTAATCGGTTGTCTATAAGTACATCCGGCCAGTAGCTGCGAATCATACGTACCAGTTCTGTGGCTTTCCATTTCTCCCCTGTCATACCATCATATGAAAAATCAAACCAAAACAGGTCAATCTGGCCATAGCCGGTACACAGCTCTTCTACTTGGGCGTGCATGTATTTGAGGTATTTGTCAAAGTCATGATCCCAGTCTTTATAGTCTTCGTTATCACGCATGGGATGGATGCGGTCACCATATGCGGGATAATCTGGGTGGTGCCAATCTATTAGGCTGTAGTATAAGCCTATTTTTATGCCTTCGGCTCTAAAGGCATCTACATATTCCTTAACCAAATCCCGCTTTGCCGGGGTGTTGGTAGATTTATAATCTGTAAATACACTGTTAAAAAGGCAAAAACCATCATGGTGCTTTGCTGTTAGTACGGCGTATTTCATTCCTGCGGCTTTAGCGGCTTTTGCCCAGTCTTTTGGGTCATAATCTACAGGGTTGAAATCAGTGAAATAAGGTTGATAGTCTTCTACAGGGATTTTTTCAACACTGCGCACCCATTCTCCGCGAGCCGGGATTGCGTAAAGGCCCCAATGGATAAACATTCCAAATCTGGCATCTGTGAACCACTGTGTTTTTTTCATTATCATTCTCCTTACAAAGTTTTTCTAAGTCTATTACCTAATTTCTAAAAGTCCCCATAAGTCTCCTTGCCTTACCCATGCAAGTCCTTCGGAAAATGCGCGGACTTCGTGGAATTCTATTGGAACTACTACATTGCCTTCCCGGTCAATAAATCCCCAGCGCTCGTTGTTAATCCGTTCTCCATTAACATCTTCCCATCCTCCGATGGAAACTGGGGCAAAGCCCTCAGAAAAGGCTCCTACAAAATTGAATCTTGGATTAATAACGCTATAACCATGCCTGTTGATAAACCCCCAGGCTGGCTCACCGCCATTTGTGTAGGCAGCTCGAACAGCAGCAAGGCCTTCGGAAAAATCATGGATGTTAGTATATCTTCCCGAAGGGACAATAACCGTACCAGACCTATCCAGCAGCACAACTCCATCACCATCTACCGGAAACGCAATCGCTACTCCTTCAACAAAATTGCCAATCCATGTGTATTCAAAGGGAACTACTGTATTGCCCGCCTGGTCGATTACACCCCATCTGGCACTACTATACCAATTCCCGTCTTCATCTTGGCTGTTATGATGGCCTATCATCACCGGAGCAACACCCCCAGAGAATCTTCCTGCGTTAGTGAAGTCAAAAGGAATAACTTGATTCCCTTCCCGGTTCATAAACCCCCAAGTAGTAGTGTCAAACCATCTGTCGTTTTCGTCTTGTTCCCAGCCTCCGGTACTTACTGCTACTAAGCCTTCGGAAAAACTAGGGATGATTAAGAAGCCATGACCGTCATCTGTGGCTACATTAATGATAAAATCAATTACAACTTCTCCATCTGTGTTTATAAAGCCCCAATAGCCTGCCTGCATTACCGCAGCCAAACCGTCGCGGAAATTCTCTGCGTGCTGGAATTCTAGTGGGATAGCTGTTCTGCCTGTGGAGTCTATAAATCCCCAGCGTGACTGATCACTCCAGTCACCATCCGGCATTTGCTCCCATCCGCCTTGCCTTACGGCCATTAGACCCTCTTGGAAGTTCCATCCAAAGGCAAATTCGGCTTCAAAGGGGACTATCTGGTTGCCCTGAGTATCAAAGACACCCATAGCACCGTTTTCTTCGCTGCGTATGGCTACCAACCCTTCCGAGAATGGTGGCGCACCACGGTATGCATACATTTCCGGATAGTGGCGATGTTCTACTGGGATTACAATTTCCCCAATACGGTTTATATAGCCAAGTATATGCATAGACTCCCAGAAACCATCTTCAAAATACTCCACTGCGGCCATTCCTTCTGAGAAGTTAAAGACTTGATGGAAGTTCCAGTTTGGATGGATATGCCATCTTATTGGGCCGTCGGATATTGCCACTGGGATTGTGGGCTCTAGCCCGTCAGGCTCATCTTCTGTATCGTCATCTTCTGAGTACATTGTGGTTTCGTATTCATCATCGGGCCTGGCGCTTTCATCATTATTGTTTGTCTCTGGGGTTGGTGTTTCAGCTGTGTAAAAGGTTTCATCCTGGGCAGGATATGGTATGTATTCCCCCTGTCCTCCTAGTAAAACCATAAATACGATAACTGTGGCTACAATGACTAAGGCAACCGATCCGATAATTATTGCAATGTACATGCTTTTGCTGTTCATATAAATTCCTCCTATGACTAATCTCAGGAAATCGTCGGCTTTAAGCTGTTTGCCATTATACATAAAAAAGGACTACCCAACAGCAAAACTGTAGTGCAGTCCTTATATCTTTCTACCACTCGGCCAGTTCGAAATAAATCATACGAGGATTTACGCCAATAGCAGCGGCAACATCTTCTCTTCTGATTGTCGTTTGTGCCATATCATACAAGTAAATAATAAACGAATTATTCCAGTTAAACCAGTCCCATGGCCCCATCCATCTCACAATCACAGGGTCGCTGCTTCTATCCTCCAAAAATGGTGCGTTTACCCTATCCATAAATTCATTCATTGATATTTGATGCTCTCGTTCGGTGGGAGATAAGGCGGCGTGGCCACCATGATAAAATATCCCTTCATTAAAGTTGATAGCATCACGAGATATCCCTGTAAAATCCATTAATTGGGCCAGAAGATTATCATCTTCTAAGTGGCTCTGCCTGGAAAACGTAATACTAAAAACAGATGGGTCCAGGACTGTGCCATCGTTTAACGTGAAGGGGGCAATACCTCTGCTTGGAGGGCCAATGGAGGTTATAACATGGTCTATAACTAATCCGCGGCGGGCTGTTCGTACCTGAACTATATCCCAAAATTCCTGTAATCGATTCCACTGGCGATATAGCTCTGCTAGTTCGGCATTTTCCCGCAGAAAATCGGATTCAATATAGGCAGAACCTACAGATCTTTGTAAAAAGCTAACTTCTGAAGATGAAAGTCCAGTAAAATCCAGAATCTCGACTCGTAGGTCCTGGTCGTTAACATGCTCTGTAGTAGAGAGTCCCACTTCAAATCTTGTGTTGCGCTGTCGGTCGCTAATTAAACAGTTAAACTGGGCATGATCTGAAATACTTGTGATGGTTATTTCGTGATAATGTGTAGTGTCGGAGTTGATGTTCATAGCAAACTCACGTAACAGTAGATATGGCTTTGCAAACTCGTACATAGCCTGGTTTACCAACAGGAAATCGTAGTATCTAAAAGGTACAATCCCCGGCCAAGCGGCAATGCTGATATCGTCTTCCGCTATCCCTGTAAAGGCAAATAACTCTGCGATTAGTTCCTCGTTATGCATATCTTCCTTATTGAAGAAGGCCATATCGAATGAAACCTGCATGGATGTGCCTGTTCGTATGTCATAGGTTTCTAGTGTCCGGCCTGGATGACCCCATACACGGGTTACTCGTAAATCGGTAAGCTCAACACCACCATAGTTTAGATTCCTGGCAAACTCGTGAAGCAGGGCTAATTGTTGGTCAAAATCGGTTTTGGCAGAATGATTGGTGATGAGAATATCAGCCTCCACTGTAGGCAGTATTTCCGCAGGTGTATCCCCACAGCCCACCAGCAATAACGCAACCAAGATAATCAACAGTGTTACTAATCCGGTTTTGACCATATCATCAACTCCATTTCACTAATTTCCAGCGCTGGCCTTTAAAATCAACTCACTCAAAAGTTCCTTATCCAAAAAAGGCGCAATACCATAAAGTTCATGTATATCACCAGAATCAATAGCCTTCATAGCCAGTTGCCCCAGGGTTTTCTTGCTTATAAAAGGTGCAATGCCAGACAGAGCACCAATACCTTCAATTTCATTAATTTTAAGCGCCAACTCATTAAGCACCTCTTTAGACAAAAACGGCGCAAGGCTGCATAGGTTCCCGATATCCCCTATATTATAGACATTCATGGCTATTCGGTCTAAAGTCTTCCTGTCCAAGAATGGTGCAATACTACATAACCCGCTTATATCTCCCGCGTCTTCTGCTTTCATTGCCAGCTGGCTTAGAGCTTCTTTGCTTATGAATGGGGCAAATCCTACCAGCTCTCCTATACTTATACCTTTGGGATCAGCCCTTTCTACCAACTGGTCAATCTGGCTGGGTTTAAGCATATGCGCAATTTCCGCGATGTCTTGGATTTGAGGCTTGCTCTCATCTGTGTAAACATCCGTCTGCTGATTGAGTATGTTTTTCACGATTTCCGTCTGTGCGCCGTTGCCTAGTAGCTGGTCTATGGAGACTTCTAATATCTGAGAAATCTCTGGCAGTCTGGATATATCCGGCATAGTGCTACCCCGCTCCCAACTGGATACCGCCTGATAGCTCACCCCCATCTTGTCAGCCAACTCTAACTGGGTCATGTCCCGCTGCTTTCTTAGTTCCGAAATCCTTAACCCGATGTCTTGCATGTTCATGGTCATTCTCCTTCCGTATTGGGGTGCTGCCCCAAACCCCCGCTGCTGCGGGGTGCGCTTTATGCGCGTTCGTGTTTTGATGCTGGAAATTTACATAAAAAAAGCCCTCTAGTAAATAAAGGGCTTCTTGCTCAACTATGGCTTTAGTTTGTGATAGAGTTTTAAACAAATCAAGCTTCCAAGAGGAAACACCGCGGTAACCATAAACCCAGCCCGTAGTCCAAATCCATCCCCCACAACCCCAAACACAGAAGGCCCAACAGAAGCCCCGCCGCTTCCCGCTGCTGCCATAACAGCAAACATCCAAGTACCGGCCATAGGAAATGCATCAACAGAAAGGGACAAAACCCCTGGCCATAAAAGCCCAACCCCCAGCCCGCAAAGTGCGCAGGCCATAAGAGCTAAAACGGGACTTGATGTGGCAGCCATCACAATATAGCAAACCAGTGCCAACCCGCTACCGATAAGCATAAGCCGTGATTGCTTAGGAAGCCAGGACACTCCTCTTTTTTTGAGAATACCATACCCAAGACGGCTAACCCCCATCATAGCCGCGAACATCCCAACGCCAGCGATATCCCCTAAAATTTTAGGCAACCCGATAATCTGCTCAAGAAAAGCCGAAGTCCATTGAGAAAATGCAATCTCGGAAGCCCCGGCAAACAAAATAGCCAGCACCAACACAATAAACAAGGGTTTCTTCAATATATCTTTGGCAGGGCTTTGCTCATTAACAGGCACCGCCTTGGCAATGGGGCAAAATGCAAAGATAAATCCATTGATCAAAGGAACCAGTCCCCAAGCCAATACAATCAAAGGCCAAGACTCCAACCCTAGAACAAACAAAAACATCGTAGTCAAAAAGGCAACAGCCACATGCCCAAAGCAAAAGAATGCATGAAGAATACACATAGCCGAAGATTTCTCATCTGTAGGGATAGCATTAAGTATAGGGCTTAAAAGTAGCTCTAAAAATCCCCCCGCAAAAGCAAAAATCACAGTACCAGACAAAAGCACAATATAAGGATCAACAGGCACCCGCCCAGCAAGGGCAAACCAGCCCATACCAATAACCGCAGCAAAATGCGCCCCAGTGGCAAAGGGTCGGAATCCAACCCTATCAACAATTGGCCCAAATACCAATGATACAGAAACCTGCACCCCAAAATTAACCATAACAAGAGCCCCGAGTTGGGTATAAGAAAGGCCAAATTGTTGAGCCAGCGGCACAAACAATATAGCCGTAAGATTAATTATTATGGCCTGGCATACGGTGCCCAGATAACAGGCTCGTACAGTAGGTTTGTAAGACATTTATTCACAGCCTTTACCCAAAAAAACAATCCAATATGTCACAGCTGATTATTAATCCATCGTCCTCGCGTAAAGCGGGTAAGAAGCAAAGCAAGCCTTACTACTTGGTCAAGGATAATAGCAATCCAAGCCCCGGTAAGTCCCCAGCCCATGGGATAAGTAAGCACAAACCCCATAACAGGCCGTATAAGCCCCACCGTTATAAACATAGTAAAGGCAACATACTTAGTATCTCCAGCCCCTCGAAGGCTACCTGCCATTACAATCTGAGCAGTCTGGAATGGTAATATATACACCACTATAAGTAAAACCCCGGCAGTAATCTGCACCACCGCCTGGTCGCCCCCGGCAAACAGTAGCGGAAAATGAAATCGCGTAAGAAGCGCTGTAGTGCTTAAAAGTGCCGCAACACTCCACGCAAGCCGCGTACCAATCTTCCCATACATAATAGAAAGGTCAGGTCGCTTCTTCCCAAGGTTCTGCCCCACAAGGGCTGTAGTTGCAACACTAATCCCATCAGCAAAGGTAAAACTCAAATTCATAAACTGCATGGCAATAAAGTGAGCCGCCGTTTCCAGTGTTCCAAGCCCGGCAATAACGCGCGCATAAGCAAAGAACCCAATCCGCATAAATAGCTGTTCAAGCATACCCCCGGCGGTTACCCGGCCAATAGTTTTAAGCATAGGAATATCCGGCCGCCAGTTATCAGATCGTCGGATACGCAGATATGCGTCTTTTCTAAACAAAGAAGCCATTGCAAGCCCACAGCTAATAACATGGGCAATAACCAAAGAAATAGCCGCACCATCTACCCCAAGTTCGGGGAAACCAAAGCGGCCTGCTATTAATAGAAAATTGAAAATAACCTTAACAATATTGGCCACAACGTTAACCTGCATTGTAATCTTGGTGTTTCCGGCGGCCCGCTGGGCAGAACAAATAGCTCCGGACATAATAGCAAAAATAAGCCCATACCCGGTTATTCGGAAATAGGATGTAGCCATCCCGATAGTATCATATCGCGCCCCGGCCAGAAGCATCATAGGCCGTGCCAAAACTACAGCGCCAACAGAAAGTAATGACCCGCCCCCAATAACAATAAGCATGGACATGCGAAGGCAGGAGCGAGCCGCCATGTCATCTCCGGCGCCTTTATTGCGTGCCACTATAGCCGTAACCGCGATATTAAGGGCAAAAAATACAGAAAAAAAGATCATCCGTGGTTGCCCTGTAAGGCCAATAGCTGCCACAGCCTCAGGCCCAAGCTGCCCCACCATTATCATATCCAGCATACTCATAAGAGCAATACTTACCATTTCAGCAATGGCGGGGGTAGCAATATTCAAAGATTCCTTATAGGCTTCTCTTGAAGAAGGGATTTCTCCACGCTTCATATGGTCTTTGACCATGTATTTAGTCGAAAACATCCGCGCCGCAAAGTTGGGCAGTTTTATCATTAGATTTCCCTCCGGCCTTCCAGTGCGCGATACAGGGTTACCTCGTCTACATATTCCAAATCGCCGCCTACGGGCACGCCGTGGGCTATCCGTGTTACTTTTACCCCGGTGGGTTTAAGAAGCTTACTAATATAAAGAGCAGTGGCCTCACCTTCAACATTGGGGTTTGTGGCCACTATAACTTCCTCTATAGGTTGGTCTTGAAGCCGTTTTATAAGCGTGGCAATAGTAAGGTCATTTGGCCCAACCCCATGCATAGGTGAAATTGCCCCATGTAGCACATGATAAAGCCCATGGTATTCCTGGGTGCGCTCGTAAGCGGCCATATCTCGTGGGTCTTCCACAACCATGATTTCCTTGGGATTACGCTTGGTGTTGGCGCAAATACGGCAAGGATTTTGGTCTGTTAAATTGCAGCAGATATCACAGTACCGTACATTCGTGCGGGCATCGACAATAGAAGTCGCAAGTGCATGGGCTTTTTCCTCTGGCAAATGGATAATATAAAAGGCCAGCCGCTGTGCGGACTTGCCTCCTATACCTGGTAACCGTGAAAGTTCTTCTATAAGCTTTGAAATATGGCCGCCATAAAACTGCATTAGAACATCCCCGGAAGATTCATGCCTCCGGTGAGTTTAGACATTTCGCCGCTTACAGCCTCTTCCATCTGGCGAAGTGCTTCGTTGACGGCGCTGAGCACTAAGTCTTGTAGCATTTCCACATCATCTGGGTCCACAACATCTGGTGAAATAGTTAAATCCAGAAGCTTTTTCTCACCACTTACGGTTACTTTAACCGCACCACCGCCAGAGGATACTTCCAAGGTTTTATTCCCTAAGTCCTCTTGCATTTCGGCCATTTGTTTTTGCATTTTTTGGGCTTGCTTCATAAGTTGCTGCATGTTCATACCGCCGCCCATTGGGTTAAATCCTTTTGGCATAATATATCTCCTTTTTAATGAAATGGCGTTTCATTTGAGTCTACTTCTTGAGTATAGTCATCCCAACCCATCTGTACCGGGTCTGGTTTAGGAGTGGGAGGTGCTTCCACAATCGGCTGAGCCGATGCAGTAAATTGAAGTGGCTTTTTTACCACCCGTTCATTGTAAGTTTCTCGCACAATAAAGGCAAGATTAGGAGGAGTAGAAAGATTAAATCGCTCAGCCAGGGCCTCCCGAATCAGAAGTGGTCTATTTTTATCTTTAAGAATCTTGGCCTCTGACTCATTATCACAAACGATATTTAAAGTGCCGCCATCAACCTCCAATTCACACCGGATAAGCATAGAACGAACCATTGGAGGTAATCCATTGCATAAGTTTCGCCAACTGGCCTTTATTTCTTCTAGTAACTGAGATGATAGCCCTCCGGAACCAGAACTGGAAGCTGTAATAGCAGGGGATGAGGGCAGTGCCGATTCATCAGCGGTTATAGGCGCCTTAGTATTTTGCTCTGCCACAGGTGCTCTTTCAGCATAAACGGGAATGGGGGCAGCTCCTATTTCTGCAATTCTCTTTTCTAACTTAGCAATCCGAGAAATCAATCCTTCTAGCTCGTCAGAACTCACCTGGCCTGTACTCCCATCGGTAGCAACACCAGGTGAGCATAGCTTTAAAGAACACACTTCCAAGGCCGTCCGCATATGAGGCACAAACTTCAATTCCCGCAAAGTCTCAGAAAATGCCTGGATAAATCTAATAAGTCTATCAGCAGATACTTCGGAACCTTGCTTGCGAAGCTTTTCTTTTATCTGTTCGGATAAATCAAGCTCTGCTCCTTGAGACGCCACCAGCACATCCCGAAAATGACGTACTAAATCACTGGTAAACTGCGCTACGTCTCGCCCCTCAGTCATGGCTCCATCAATTATCTCTAAAGCCTTTCCGCTATCATAACCTCCGATGGCATTAGTAAATTCAAACAAAACCGACCTATCCACCGCCCCAAGAATAGATAGCACATTGGCCAAAGTAGCACCACCTGTGCCAATAGCAAGACACTGATCAAGAAGGCTAAGGGCATCACGCATAGCTCCATCAGAGTGATAGGCAATCTGCTCTAAGGCCGTCTCTTCGTATTCTGTGTTCTCTGCCTCAAGATACCGCCCCATAGTAGCAACCATATCAGTAGCTGTTATCCGCTTAAAATCATAGCGCTGACACCGAGATAAAATAGTAGCTGGGATCTTTTGAGGGTCAGTAGTTGCAAGAATAAAGATAACATGAGCTGGCGGCTCTTCCAAAGTCTTTAGCAGTGCGTTAAAGGCACTAGTAGAAAGCATATGCACTTCGTCAATGATATACACCTTGTACTTGCACTGGGTAGGGGTGTACCTAACCTCTTCTCGTAAATCCCGGATATTGTCCACGCTGTTATTGGAAGCCGCATCTATTTCTATTACATCCAGGCTTCGATCCGAAAGAATATTTTGGCAGTTTTCGCAGGCATTACAAGGGTTACCTTCTAATGGGGCAAGGCAATTGACAGCCCTGGCAAAAATCCTTGCAGCAGAAGTCTTACCCGTACCACGGGTGCCGCAGAATAAATAAGAATGGGATAACTGCCCGGTTTCAAGCTGGTTAGAAAGGGCTCTAACGACATGAGGCTGACCCACTAAATCTGCGAATGTCTTTGGCCGCTTTTTGCGGTATAATGCGGTATGCATATTTAACGCGACCTTTCAATAGGAATTTGTCATGCAATTTTTACTATTCTAGCATAAGGGGTTTTATTATGCCATTTCCATTAACACATCTGCTGGTAGCGGATGAACTTTTAAAGCGCCGCCCAAAAACGGAAGCCGGTGTCTTCTTGCTAGGCTCCATAGCACCGGATGCAGTGCATTACCGAAAAAACGCCTCTACCGAACAAGAAGGCTTAGGCCCAACAAAGAAAATCACCCACCTATGCCCGGTGAGTGATGAAAAATGGGGCTATGTAACCGACAACGAAGGTTGGATAGAATCCATCCGAGCCTTTAACCAAAAAACACATCACCATCCATTGTATAAAGGCTACGCGGCTCATTGCCTAACAGACCTATACAATAACATGACCCTATGGACAATTTTCCGTACCAATCACCCCAAAGAAGCCGCCAAAGGCTATAAAAGTGATTACTACAAAGACCTAAATAACATAGATCAACGCTTATTCAAAGACATGGAAACAGATCACATATGGGATCAATTAAAAAAATCTACACCACAAGATATGCCAGGCCTTGTGACAGCACAAGAAATCCATGATATAAGAGATAATATCCTATATGAGCAATATAAAACCCCAGATGAAAACCCAAACCAGGATTACCACTTCCTTACTTACGAAGAATCCCTAGGTTTCATTCAAAAAGCAGCAGATTTTATTGAGGAGATACTGCAATGAGAATAGGCACAGGATATGATGTACACCGCCTAGCCCAAAACAGAAAGCTAATCTTAGGAGGAGTAGAAATCCCACACACCCACGGTCTGCAAGGCCACTCTGATGCAGATGTGTTGACCCACGCGATAATGGACGCACTGCTGGGTGCTGCCGCCATCGGAGACATAGGTCAGCATTTCCCTGATACAGACGAAAGATTCAAAGATATCTCCAGCCTATCAATGCTAAAAGAAGTGGCAAAACTAATAGCAAAAGAAGGCTATCAAATCCAAAACATAGATACTACAATAATAGCTCAAGCCCCAAAGCTAACTCCATACAAAGAATCCATGAAGATAACCCTAGCCCAAGCCCTAAATCTACCCCGCACCGCGATAAACATAAAAGCCACAACAGAAGAAGGGCTAGGTTTTACTGGAGCAAAACAAGGCATAGCTGCCCAAGTTGTATGCCTGATAAAAAGGAGCAATCAATGAAAATATACAACACTCTAACCAGAAAAAAAGAAGAGTTAATCCCTATAACTCCGGGCAAAATAAAAATGTATACCTGTGGTCAAACCGTATACAACGATATCCACATAGGCAACGCCCGCTTCTATGTAGCCTTTGACGCAATCCGTCGCTACCTAGTACACAAAGGCTATGAGGTGAACTATGTCCAAAACTTTACAGACATAGACGATAAGCTAATAAGCCGCGCCACTGAAGAAAACACCTCAGTAAAAGCCCTAGCCGAGAAATATATTACCCGCACCCTAGAAGACCTACAATCCCTAAACATACTACCAGGCACAATCCACCCAAGAGCAACAGAAGAAATAGAAGAAATAAGAACTATGATAGCCGAACTGGTATCCACAGGACACGCCTACGAAAAAAAAGGCTCAGTATACTTCAATACCACCAAAGCCCCAAACTACGGTAAGCTTTCCAAGAAAAAAATAGAAGATCTAATAGCCGGTGCCAGAGTAGAGGTATCCCCTGATAAGCAAAACCCAGCTGACTTTATACTATGGAAACCAGCAAAACCAGGCGAACCAGCCTGGGAAAGCCCCTGGAGCACAGGCCGTCCAGGCTGGCACATGGAGTGCTCTGCAATGGTACGCAAATATCTAGGTAGCGAAATAGACATTCACGGCGGAGGCAGCGACCTAATCTTCCCCCACCACGAAAACGAAATAGCTCAAAGCGAAGCCGCCAACTGCTGCAGCTACGCAAGAGTATGGATGCATAGCGGCCTAATCACAGTAAATCATAAAAAAATGTCTAAATCCGGTGGCAACTTCCAAACCCTGCGGGAACTTTCAAAGCGCTTCCCCTATGATATGCTGCGCTTCTACCTAGTAAGCGGTCATTACCGTATGCCCATGGAGTTTACCGACGAAGTACTGACCGCTGCAAGCCAAGGTCTAAATCGTATAAAAACCTGCCACAGAAATCTTCTTCACACAATCAACACCACATCCCCAAATCCCCAACCCGATATAAAAGCCGAAAAATACATTACCGATTTCAATGCCGCCATGGATGACGACTTCAACACCCCAGATGCCCTAACAGCCATCTACGAGCTGGTTACTTACATCAACACAAACGCAAACCACGAAACAGCTCAAGACTTAAAGGAAAAATTAGAACATCTATGCGGTATACTAGGCATTGTCATTGCCCAGGATGAGCTACCCTTAGACGATAACTCCGAAATAGAAGCCCTAATTCAAGCCCGTCAAGAAGCCCGTGCTGCCAAAAACTTTGCAGAATCCGATAGATTAAGAGACCAACTAGCCGCAATGGGCATTATCCTAGAAGATACTCCTCAAGGCCCAAGATGGCACAAAGCATGAACGCCGCATCCTTAGCTTACCTAGGGGACGCAGTCTTCGAATTATGGACCCGTAAACACTTACTGTCCCAAGGCCTGCCAGCCCACAAAGCCCATAAAAAAGCTAAAACCATAGTCTCCGCCACTGCCCAAGCAGATATGTATCACCGCATATACGAATCCCTAACCCCAGAAGAACAAACCATATTACGCCGGGGCCGTAACCTACACCCCACAACCCGAGCCAAAAACGCTGAAACCACAGACTATCGCCACGCAACCGGCCTAGAGGCCCTATTCGGCTACTTATACCAAAGCGGCGAGATTGCACGAATGGAAGAAATCTTTACACTATGTATAAATGATACAAAGGAGTAACATAATGGAAACCGAAAACCTAAACCAAAATCTAGTTTTAGAAGGCCGCAAAGCTGTACTGGAAGCCCTAAACCACGAAAAACCCATAGATCGCATATTGCTACGCCGCGATAAAGACAAACCCCTAGAAGGCACCCTACGCCTAATAGCCGCAAAAGCCCGAGAGCGCCGCATAGTAGTACAAGAAGTAGAACGTATAAAGCTAGATAATACCTCAGAATCCGGCCACCACCAGGGCGTAATAGCCCTATGCCCAGCAATACCCTACGCCACAATCCCGGAAATCCTAGCCATAGCCGAATCCCGTAACGAGCTCCCTTTCGTAATAGTACTAGACGGTATAACTGACCCCCATAACCTAGGCGCAGTAATCCGTACAGCAGAAGCAGGAGGCGCACATGGTGTAATCATCCCAAAACGCCGTGCAGTAGGTCTAACAGGCACAGTGGCTAAAACCTCCGCCGGAGCTATATCTCATATGGCAGTAGCAAGAGTAGGCAATATAACCCGTACCCTGGAAGAATTAAAATCCGCAGGCCTGTGGGTAACCGCGGCGGATATGGATGGCCAAAGCCTATATACCTCCGACCTAAAAGGCCCTATAGCCCTAGTGTTGGGCGCAGAAGGAGAAGGTCTTTCCCGCCTTGTAAAAGAAGCCTCAGACTTTGTAGTAAGCATACCAATGCGAGGCCAAATGTCCTCCCTAAATGTGTCAGTAGCCGCAGGGGTATTAATCTACGAGGTCGTCCGCGCTAGGACAAATCTCTAGACATGGCAAGAAACCGCACCCGTGTCTCTAGGGTTCATTATCTATTAGTAGATGGATACAATGTAATCCACTCCCATAAGGAGTTGGCAGCTATAGCCGCTGACTCCTTAGACGGCGCGCGGGTAAAATTATGTGAAATTTTATGCGAATACAAAGCTCTAAGCCGCTACCGCATAATAGTAGTCTTTGACGCCCACCTAGTCCCAGGCGGCACTGGAAGTGTAACCGACTACAACAATATAAAACTGGTCTTTACAAAAGAAGCAGAAACCGCAGACCGCTACATAGAGCAAGCCGCCTATAAGCTCTCAAAAGAAAGCAACCGTGACCAAATAACAGTAGCCACATCAGATGTACTAGAGCAACTGATAATCCTAGGCCATGGTGCAAGCCGCATATCCTCCACAGACCTAATAGAAGAGATAGAAAGAACAAAAACCCAAATGCGCAACCGCCATATAGAAAATAAACCGATAAAAAATAACCCCCTGCTTGGGCTACTAGACGCAGAAACAGCAGCCAAGCTGGAGGCTATGAGGTTTGGAAAGTAGAAGCTTACTGCCCGGAAACGCAATCCACATCCCCAAACAGCAATTCCAATTTCTCTAAAATATCATCCGGTAGCGGCTCAGCTTCTATCGAAGCCAGATTATCAGCCAAATGCTCAGGACTTGAGGTCCCGGTTAGCACTACATGTATTCCATCCGCATGGGCGCAGAAACGATAAGCCGCGTCCATTGTACTTTTCGCCGCTGCCCTCAAGAAATCCAGAGCATCTTCCCTGGCTTCAAGCCCATGGCCCCCTTGTCCACTATCTAAAATCTTTTGTATATCCTTAATCATCTGCGCCGTATCATGGAGAGCATGGCGTACCGCAAACATACACTGCACTCCCACATTCTGCTTTATAGCCCTGGGCAGAATATCCTTAGCTGCGGAAGGATTCATAAGATTATATCCAACCATAATCACATCAAAGATATCATCAGCAAGGCAAGTATCCAGCATTTTATGAGTATTATCATTCCCAAAGGCCTCTGTTATGCCCAGGAAGCGAATCTTTCCGGCATCTTGAGCCTTTATCATTTCCGGAACCAGTAGTTCCTTTACATCCTGATAATCGTCTGGGCTTACACCGTGGATATTGTACACATCAACATAGTCCGTTTTCAGGGCAAGCAAACTCTCATTCAAGGTCTTTTCAAAGCGGGCGGCATATCCTGTGCGCCATTCTTCCCATGTGGGAAACTTTGTAGATATAGCGTAGCTGTCTCGTGGAAAGCCACAAAGCCCAATCCCAACAGCAGGTTCGGTTCCATATGCGGTAGCCGTATCAAAAAACCTTACACCACTATCATAAGCCCTACGTACAATATCCGCCGCATGAGCCTCTCCGAATTTTTTTAGTCCAAGCCTAGAAAACCCACCACAGCCAAGGCCAGCCACAGTGGTAACAATCCCTGTTCTTCCCAAAGTAACTGTCTTCATCTAAATAACCCCTCCATTAAAAATTTAATCTAACACAACAAGCAAACTCGGTTCAAACCCCAGTTCCTCTAACGTATAAAATACATTAACCTCACGAGTCAAATGTGCAATTCCAATTGTGACAAAAAATGTCGTAGGCTCCTCAGTTTCTATAAGCAGCCTTGCAATCTGGTTAGCAAAAAATGTGGAACGATAATTCCCCACAGTGTAGTGCCAATACCTAGCCAGACCAAGGCCTCCCACTGATATCTCTCCGGCTTGATACGCTTCATATGCCTCCGACATGTCGGTTCTTATCATCTGTACCAATGTCTCGATGTCCTGGGTTTCGTATATATAGGCCAGTTCGTCTATTTCATTGGTCATGGTTTCAAAATCGGAAAAATAACGGGCCGTTGCAAATTGATATTCATCCGGCATACCAGATACAAAGGCTATATGATCATTAAAATCCGTAAGGCCAATCACGGGTCTGCCCAGGGCCTCGGCTCGGTTAAATACGTACATATCAATGCTGTGTTCTGAAGAAAGCCCAATCCCTGGGGCTACGATTTGATACATAATAAGCTCCATAATCGTGGTTGGGCGAAGGGGCGCTAATGCATCCATACTTACAGGGAAGGTTTGCATGGCTTCCATAAACATCGAGAAATCTTCTTCAGGAAGAAACGAAGCCAATGTTTCGCCTTCAGGTAGGAACATAAGCTCCATCAATAAGCAAATACAATCACTTTCGTCAGGGTCACAATCGCAATCATTACATTCAGCGTCACAAAGGCAAGGGCCACCCGTTGCCCCAAGGTCGATTTCAAAGGCAAATACGTCTGCCCTTTTAATAGCCTCTTCCACAATAGAACTAAGTGGATACCAATCTTCCCGGCCTACGTGGATTGAGCCTAAGATATATGCACGGTTTTGGCCAAACTCTACTACGGATATTAATCCGTGGATACCCTCCACAGGTTCTGGGGCTGGGGGTTCAGGCTCCTCATACTCCGTGTATTCATCCTCGTAAGGCAGTGGGGTGGGAGTGTACTCCTCTTCTTGTGACTGACGTCCACATGCCGCTAAAAGTGCTAGTAGTAGTATGCACATTAGTATTGTTTTCATGTTTTAATTCATGCCTCCTTCGTTGGCGGAACAAAAGTGAAATAACGCTTTTTTCAAAAGTATTGAGGCTATAAGTGTGGTTTAAATCCCTCACCTAGTACCTCGCGGACATCGGCAACTATTACAAACGCTGTGGTATCAACCTCAGATACCAGCCGCTTTAATGTAATCAGTTCCTTAGTATTAACCACGCATATCAGCACGTTTTTGTCCTGCTTAGTATACATGCCTCGGCCTTTTAACTCCGTGGCGCCTCTATCCAACTTGGCAATTACATGCTGGGCAATGGCCTCAGATTGTTCTGATATAATAAAGGCAGCCTTAGCAAAGTGCATACCCTCCAGTACCGCTTCCATTACTTTTGTAGATATATAAATAGAAGCAATGGCATAGAGGCTGGCCACCGGCCCAAAGACAACAAACCCTACAAGAATTATTGCCCCATCAATATAAAAAATAAGCCTAGCTACAGATATATGTTTAAACAGCGAGTTGTGCAAGATTGACCCCGCTAATGTGGACCCGCCGGTTGTGGCCATAGATCTAAGCACTAACCCAACACCAATGCCAGCGCAAAGCCCACCAAATATTACAGAAAGAATAATATCATTGGGTGGTGCCGGAAGAAACTCTACAAAGAAAAATGCCGCCGACAAAAATACTGCGGCAAATGCAGACTTGATAACACTTTCGCCTTTTAAAATAAAACCGCCAATAATAAAAAGAGGAATATTGAAGGCCAAGTTGGTAACCCATACAGGAATCTCAAACCACCAGTTGGCGGAATGGTACGCGATAATAATCCCTAGCCCTGATACACCTCCGGTAACCATGTTATGGGGCTGAAAAAATGCCACTACTGCATAGGCCAGCAAGAAATCCCCTAAAATTATCAATGAGTAATCCTTAATAAACTTGCGAGTTTTCTCGCTTCTTAAGAACCGTGTCATGTTCTATCTCCTCCCATTTTTAATTACAGCCCATATAAATCGTGGAATATCCAACATCCGCCGCCAGCGGCTAGGCTGGCACATTAACCGCCACAGCCATTCCAGACCGATTTTGCGAATAAAACCAGGGGGAAGCTTTGCTGTTTTAGCCATAATATCAATCGTACCCCCAAGGCACATGGTAAGCCGTACTGGAATACTTTGGTTGTTGTGCGCCCATATCTCAGAGCGAGGCATCCCTCTGCATACCAGCAAAATATCCGGTTTTAGACGGTCTAAATCTTTAAGAATCGTATCTTCATCAAACCCATGATGATATCCGATTACCTGTATGTTAGGGAATCTACTTTCCATATGCATTTTAGCTTTTTCAGCTACTCCTGGAGCCCCTCCCCAAAAATATGCGGTAAGACTTCGTCCTCTTTCGAATAGTGAATAAATCGTATCCACCCCACGCACTCTCCCAGGCAAAGCATCCTTTTTGTACCGTGACGCTATCACAATACCGGTACCATCTGCAAGCCGTAAATCCGCCCCCAAAAGTGCCTCGCGAAACTCAGGATTGCGCCGTGCCTGCATTACCCCTTCTGGGTTAGGCGTCACGATTACGTGGTTTTTCTCCCCATCCAAAAAAGACTCCAGTAAATCCAGAGCCTCTTCAAATGTTAAAGCTTCAAACGGTATTCCCAAAACGTCGACTCTCTTCAAAATAACCTCACCCGAATCGCGTTTGCACGATTCTTATTAAAGTTTTTGTCAAGCTTTTTCAAAACATCCGTCACCATCCTTCATAGGGAGATTACCATAAGTCTTGTAAAATTTCGATATAATATTAGAATGGAATGGAATTTTTTTATACAAAGGAGTAACATATGCCGGGTAAATTATACGTAGTAGCAACCCCCATAGGCAATTTATCAGACATGACCCCACGAGGGGTTCAGGTTTTATCTGAAGTTGATATGATAGCTGCAGAAGATACACGCCATAGCCGCGTGCTATTAAATCATTTTAAAATATCCACCCCCTCCTTCTCATGTCATAAATTTAATGAAGAGAAGCGGGGGGATTTTTTTATCTCCGCCTTATTGGATGGCAAAAACATAGCTTTAATCTCAGATGCGGGCACACCATGCATATCCGACCCTGGTCACAAGCTGGTTAGTATGGCCGCAGAAGCCGGGGCTGAAGTTATTGCTGTATGCGGTGCCAACGCTGCTGCTGCTGCTCTTTCTGTCTCAGGTTTTGACGCCTCTAACTTTACTTTCCTAGGCTTTTTGCCCAGAAGCAAAAAAGAGCAAAATGAAATCTTCCAAGCCATGCCAAACACCCCACTCGTATTTTACGAATCCCCTCTGCGCATAACTAAAACCCTAACCTGGCTAGCAGAGGGTTTCCAAGATGCAGATATCTGCCTATGCAACGACCTAACAAAAAGATACGAACGAATATACAGAGGCAACCCCACAGATATATTAGAAGAAATAGAAAATAATCCCAGCGCCCAAAAAGGCGAATATACCTGTGTGGTACACCTAAATGCCAAGCCTCAAGAAGCAGCAGAGGATGAACAATCCCTAGAAGCCCAACTAATCAATATCATAGTAAAACAAAATTGCACCCTAAAAGATGCAGCCAACATCCTACATCAATCCCAGAAAAAAAATAAAAAAGCAATCTACGCCGCAACCCTACGCCTAAAGGAGCTGTTAATATGAAAGAAATGATATTGCCCCACGGCACAGTAAAACTCCCGGCCTTCTTCCCAGACGCGACCCGAGGAGTAGTTCGCACAGTTGATAGTACCGACCTTGAAAACTGCGGTGTACAGGGCTTAGTAATGAACACCTACCACCTAATGACAAAACCAGGCCCAGCCACAATTAAAAACCTAGGTGGACTCCACTCATTCTCCAGCTGGAATAAACCCATAATTACAGATTCCGGCGGTTTTCAGGTGTTCTCCTTGCTAAGAGAGAATGCTTCCCTAGGAGAAATCCGCACAAAGGAAATAATCTTCAAGCGCGACGGCAAAAAGACCATACTATCCCCAGAAAAATGTATCCAATCCCAGCTATCATATGGCTCAGATGTACTGATGGCACTAGATTACTGTACCCATCCAGACGACCCGTACGAAACCCAAGTAAAAGCGGTAGACACCACCATCCGTTGGGGCAAGCAGTGTATGGATACATTCAGCCAAGCCAAAAATAAAGGAAGCGCCCAGCTTTTTGGTATAATCCAAGGAGGTAATGATAAAGCCCTAAGAAAAGAGTGTGCCCAGGCTCTAATCCAGCAAGGGTATACGGGCTTTGGCTTCGGTGGCTGGCCACTTACAGAAGATGGTTGCCTGGCAGAAGAGATACTTGCCTACACAGCAGAATTGATCCCCAACCATATGGTGAAATATGCCATGGGAGTAGGCAAACCAGAAAATATAGTAGCCTGTGTAAAAATGGGCTACAATCTATTCGACTGTGTAATCCCAACCCGCGAAGCCCGCCATAACCGCTTATATGTATTCAAAGAAGAAATAGACCTAAACCGAGATTTTTACCAATATATATACCCGCTGGACGACGACTATCGACGTGACCCCCGCCCCATATCAGATAAATGCGATTGTCACGCCTGCGCCAACTACTCCAGGGCATATATCCGCCACTTATTAAGCATAGGTGACGGTCTAGGCAGCCGCCTAGCAACCATCCACAACCTAAGATTCTTTACAATGCTAATGGAGATGCTGGCATGAAAAAATATTCCGGTGTATACGAGCCACTAATCAAACGCTTGTCAGAAGAAAACCCCGATATAAAAACCGTAAAAACAAAGCTGCACCAAGTATATGGCGCATATACCCAAGATAATGCCCATAAAAAAGCTGCAAAGCTCTTAGATAACTACGACGGGGCAGCCACAGCCATGGCTTTACTAGCCCTACATGCTTCCACCAAAGAGCGCTTGCCCCACTACGATGATTTCTACAACTTCATCTTCCAATACACAGGCAAGGTAGATTCTATTCTGGATATCGGGTGCGGATATAATCCCTTTTCACTACCCTTAATTCCAAAACTGCAAAAATACTTCGCCTATGATATAGACACACGAGTAGCCGACCTATTAAATCGCTTTTTTTTATATGAAGACTTACCACCAAAAGCCAAATGCGCCGACTTAGCAGTAGAAATCCCTAAAGATACCGCCGACCTAGCTCTAATGTGTAAGCTAATCCCTGTATTAGAATCCCAAGCCACCGGAAGCGGCTTCCTCCTAGCCAGAAGCTTAAATGTAAAGCATCTGCTTATAACATACCCGCTAAAAAGCCTGGGAGGCCGAGAAAAAGGCATGGAAAAAAACTATACCGCTGCCTTTGAAAAAGCTATGGAAGAAGGTCAGCTAAGCAGCTTCACACTTGTAGCCAACCAGAAAGTAGGCTCAGAAATTCTATATCTGTTAACCAAACAATGATATAGGCGTTTCGATTTGAAATGAGCTTAAGCTCAATTTCAAACGAAATCGCTATAAAGGATGATTATATGAATAAATTCTTCCAATCCCGTATGATACGCTCAATTGTGCCATATTTCCTGTTAGCTGTAGGGGTGATTATCGCTTTCCACGTCGTAGCTGAAATCAGCGTCATCTGGGGCGTCCTTTCCCGTATATGGGGTATAATCGTTCCTTTCTTTTATGGCCTAATCTTAGCCTACATCCTCAACATGCCCTGCAGCGCAATCCAACGCCTAATAAAACGTACAAAAAACGACGTTCTAGTAAAACGCAGCCGCCCTATAGCTGTGCTAATTCTTATGCTAATCGTAATTGCCTTAGTCACCCTAACCTTAAATCTAGTAATCCCAACTGTTACCCGAAGCATTACTCAGTTTATCACTGAGTTCGAGTCCTATCAGCATCAGCTACAAGAGATGGTAATCTGGTTTAATAACCTGGATTTACCAGACTTTATCCCAGCAATATACTTAGATGACATTCTGGCCATGCTACAAGGATACCTGCAAAATTTTGCCGCCGGTGACATTGTAGCCTCTATTTTTGCAGGTTTTGGAGGGGTAGCAGGAGGCATCTTTAGAACCTTCTTATCTATAGTTTCCTGCATTTACTTCCTAATAGAAATGGAAAGACTTCATGCATTTAGCAACCGCCTTGTGGCGGCAGTGTTTTCAGAAAAAAATAAAGCCACAATACAAAAGTACTGTGGCAAGCTCAACTTTAATTTTCGTCAATATATCTACGTCCAAACCATTGATGGCTTGATTTTAGGCAGCCTGATGACGATACTGCTCCTTATTTTCCGTTCCCCTTACGCTTTGATCCTAGGTCTAATGCTAGGGATAGTAAACTACATTCCCTATTTTGGTTCGATTTTTGGCACACTAGTCGCGGCAATAGTAATGGCCTTTACTCAGGGGTTAGGTACCGCAGCATTTGCGTCAGTGTTCATGTTTGGCTTGCAACAACTAGACGGTAATGTAATCCAACCAAAACTCATGGGTGGATCATTTTCACTAAGCCCACTATTGGTAATCATAAGTGTAACAGTGGGTGGAGCCTATGGCGGTATGCTTGGGATGCTTGTTGCTATTCCAATAGTAGCCGTACTAAAAGATATTTTGGATGGCTATATCCAGCACAGAGAAGCTCGTAAACTGGAAGCTCAAGAAATAATCGAAGACGAACCGCTGGATGATGAAGCTAGCTGGCTTTAATAATGAAAATATATATGGATCCCACCCATGCCTCCAATCAACTCGGCAACCACAGTATCAACATCCATATTTAAAAACAATTCAGGATATAACAAACGTGAGATTAATAATTTAGCGGCAAGTCTCCCTTCATCAGATTCAATCATCTGTTCAGATAAGAGAATAACGCGGTTGTTTCTGATTGCCTCAATCGAACTCCATCCTTCTCGGGCCAGCATTGCGCTATGCATATCTCGCGCGGCGTGGCTGCTTGTTACGTTGTTTCCTAAGATGGTGCTGTCCACAAACTTGACAATCACATCTGGATTTCTTCGTACAACCCAATCAGCATCTACTGTAAGCCTGTCTGAGGCAAGTCTACTGCTTACATTCATCCCTCCCGCACTAACTGTCAATTGATATATAGCTGAACCTCTGCTAACCGTTACTAAATCATTAGATGTTTCACTGTAAACATATAATAACTGGCAGGGGAATAGCGTATTAACACCTTGTCGCAGCAAAGCGGCATAACTTTCAACAATGCCCACTACACCTCCGTCGTCCCCTAGAACAGATTGCTCCTCGTCGGTTGATTCCGCAGGGGCATTTATTGTAATGACATTAACATCTTCGTTGTTAGCTGTTTCAACGCCTACATCTGTTTCATAAGGGGGGCCTTCTTCGGAAGCGTATTGGCGGGCATCATCATTTGCTACCTCCATCATCTGTGGAGAAAAATTATCTTCCTCCGCTTCAATGTGGGGTAGGGGAATATATTCGCTTTCAATCTCAGGATAGATATCAGGCGGCGTATCAGGAATATCTGGCTCTGGTGGTGCAGGGGTTTGAGGCATTGGTGTCGGCTCATCTGGCGGGGTAGGCGCTTCTTCTTCCGGCGGAGTGTATTCATATTCCGCTGGCGGTACTACATCCGAGTACGGTGTGACTCCTTCATTATGCACTCTAAAACGGCAGCCGCTAAATGCCAATAACATAACAGCGAAAATTGTATATATCATAATCATGTGTGACTGTTTCATTGTTTTCCCGCCTTTCTATAGATAGTAGTGAAATTTTATTTTTATCCTTGTCGCAATGCCGGAATTTTTCCAGACAATATCCATCGTTTTATACATAAACTCTTTAATTTGTTTCCGCTCCTCTTCGCTAGGTGCATGATGGCTATACATCGTCTCTCGCCAAAGTGCTGTCATGCTTTGATACTCATCCGAATATTCAGGTGACACTATCGCGGACAACTGCGATGCATAAGCCGAAAAGACAATGTTCCTCCGCTCCAAACCATAAACTGCAAGCCACTCCAGCATATGGATAAACATATTATTTATTGCTGTAGCGCTGTCATCCGTTTCAAACCTTTTTCGCCGCTTATACACGTTCCAATGCTTTGGCGCGTAACGAGCCACGGCAATGGCAGCCAGCACGGCGATTATAGCCATCAGAACTGGCACTAGCGAAGGTGGAGGGCTTAAAGCGCCGATTTCAGCTCCCCTTACTGTTTCGTCATAGTCTACATCGTAATCATGAAGGGAAGATTCATGTAGCCCACCCTCATGTACATCAACAACATTGAGGTCACGATTATCTGGGGCAGTTCCGTCAAGGGATATATAAATCGGTGTAGCGGTAATTTGGCTTATTCGTATATCAAATTGATCCCGTATTGATTCAGAAAATGCCGATAAACTTGGATTGGTACCAGGATAAGTGACCCACACCCCCATAGCAACCAACCAGACCGCGACAAAGGTTACAACAACCCCTTGTGTGTTTGTATGCACCAGTAGTAAAGCAAGTGATGTAAGTAAAACAATATTCCATATGGCAGAAGGAAAAACCCCAAAATATATTTGGATCCCCACCGCGAAGGCAATGGCGACTATAATCGAAATTTTTTTACGAAAAAATACCAATATGATGCTGAGTGCCACAAGTACAATAATTGAAACCACAAGCGCGGCGGCGATGAGTGCCTGATGTTCGTACTCGGACGCGTTTATGGTGAACATGATATATCTGTAAGCCTGCTGCTGTTCGCTAATAGTAAAAAGCCGATTGAATATCAGCTTAAATCCATCTCCTAACCCAGAAATGGTTAATACTCTAAGTGATAGTGTGCCAACCCGGTAAATACCCCAATCCAGCATACTCATAAACGAACCCAGCAGACTGGCAAACAAAGACATAGCTAAGAAATAGTGTGAATAATTGGAGTAGTGTGAATAATTGGTAAAGTTTTTCCTCTTCATGATGAGCCTACTTCCAATTGGGCAATATCATCCACGCCACCAATTATTGTAACTGTGCTTTGGCTTAAAGCTTTAGTTGCATCCTGCGGTATAACTAGCCCTGCAATGATTACATGTGAAGGAGCATTGATATCAGGTTCTGTGCTATAAGTTTCAATTGTTGAAGTACCGCAATGCTTTACCTCTGTTGACAGAAGCTCGGCAAACGCATTGTCCAAATCGTTATGGTTAGCGATTTCACGACTTACATACAACCCTGATGTCGTATCCATCCACCCAAGATTATGCAATATATCAAAGGAAATAAGTTTATGGGAAACACTATATATCACTGTTCCTATTTCACTTATGCGACTATATTCAACCTCTTTAATATCACCTGGTACGGAGGTTTCAAGCAGCAGCAGAACTTTGTCTTTTACTGGCAATCCCAACTCGCGGACAAGCAATTTATCTGTTTTTTGCGAAAGTTTCCAGTGGATGCTTCTTAATGAATCACCAGGTATATATTCTCTAATTGCAAAGGTTTCACTAGGATCGCTGCCGGAATGGTGCATGGAGTAATCCTCGCTATCAAGCACAGCTTTTGTACTTGGATTAATTGTGAGTTGCGTATCCATAAGATTCGGCATAAAAAGCACATGATTACAAGGCGCAGGTGCGGCTTTCCATGCGCTAAGCCCAAAAATATCAACTGCCGCCACTTGAATGGCAGAAATGGAAACCATCCCGCAATTATTCATTTCTATAAATAAATCGGCAGGCATGTGGGTTCCCGGGTTTAATATCATATCTTCTTCCCAACTTTCGCCGGTGAAGAGATTCTTCATTAAAACCCGGAATTTTACATGCCCTGGTAGCAGGTTCCCTCCTGTTATGGCGACAAGAATATTCACACCTTCACCAGATTTGCTTTTATTAGGGTGTGAAAGTGAAATGGCAATACTTAGTGCCGTAATGCCTGTAAGGGCTACCATTAAAATAGGTACTATAACAGACGCAAAAAAAATAACTCGCGTCCCAAAATCATTGCCAAAAATATGTAAGCCCGCTGTTAGGATAAGCCATAACAGCAAGGCAATTCGATTTTTTTTCATAGTTTCCTGCCATCAGGGACAGGGGTAAGTGCCAGTAAATCCATAAGCGCCTGATTCGCGGATATTTTTCGGCTCTTTGCCGATGCGCTAAGCAGTACACGGTGGGCGCAAACATCAGCAAAAACACCCTGTACATCTTCGGGTATTACATAATCTCTGCCATCTAAATAAGCCCGCGCTTTTGATATTTTATTGATAAACAGCGACCCTCGAGGACTTATCCCAAGCTCCAGTGATTCGTGGGCCCTCGACTGCCCAGCAAGACGCGCAATATAGTCAACAATACTATCTTTGACAGTTACACCCAATACTTCATCCTGCATGCGGACAACATCTGAAACAGTTGCGGCACGCTCTATCCTCCCTACCGGGTTCGTCTTTTGTCTGTCTCGTATTATATCCATTTCATTATTATGGTTTGGGTATCCGATAGTGAGCTTTACCAAGAACCTGTCAAGCTGGGCATAAGGTAATAACTGTGTGCCTGCTGTTCCCACGTTATTTTGGGTGGCAATCACAATAAAAGGTTTCTTTAGTGCATGAGAAACACCGTCAACTGTTACTTGCCCTTCTTCCATTGCTTCCAGCAGCGCGGATTGGGTCTTACTGGATGTCCGATTTATTTCATCCCCTAGTAGAAGATTTACTCCAACTGCAACGCCAGGATTGTATTCTAGGGTGCCGGTTTCTTTGTTGTACAAAGAAAAACCTGTAATATCTGATGGAAGCACATCTGGTGTAAATTGTATACGCCCAAAATCAAGCCCTAATGTGCGGCTTACGGCTACTGCCATTGTCGTTTTACCCACACCAGGAACATCGTCCAATAAAATATGACCATTGGCAAGGATTGCCGTTAATATTTTGATTATGACATCCCGCTTGCCAACGATAACCTTTTCTATTTCATTTACAATATTGCAAATATCCTTGTTCATTATGTCTATCACCAATTAAAAAGTATAACTTCGCCTTCCATTGTAGCATCCACGTCAAAGGTTTCTGCAATAAATTCTACAGTCACAAAAGTACGGGAGTTGATTATCAGTGGCTCGGCAATAACTATCCTTTGCCCCTCATAGGTTGTGATGATAACGGAAGCTGTTTCACGACTCCATTCTACACTTGCGCCAAGGCCTTCCGCCACTGTACGCAACGGAATCATTGTCCGGCCATCAGTATCAACAAATGGCGCAACATCAGATGTGAAAGTCCTTCCCTGGGCAGAAAACCCATATTCGCCAATGATCATACGTACCTCAGTTGGACTCAGCGGCTGCTGCACTTCTGCTTCTGTGGTTATTCTTTCTTGCACAGCTACCCGGTCTGCACCGATTGTTGCATTTGGCAGTGACGCAATATAGTACATGACGGCATGATCTACTACTCTTGCGGTAGTAATGGTGCTCCAATTTTCAGTATCATTTACCCGTGCTTCAAGTACATAGCTAATATCCATGCCGTTGAAATTGGCATTACTAGTAATTACAGCATACAGCGCCGATTCATCAAATGGGCGGCCGTTTATGGATGTAATACTTATCCGCTCAACGCTTGCCGCTGTATACCAAATGCGGTCGCGGAAGTTTTCTCCAGGGTTAAATGCCCGGCTTGTATCTATTGTATATTCAATGCCAGAAACATGCATAAACGAAGCTGTAAGCGCAAATGTATCATACGAAAATGGTAGACCTTGGGCGCTGGCTTCCAATTGCTCCAACAGTTCTGCCCCGGTTAGGTAAACAACTGCAACAGTATTGGGAAACGGCAGAATCCTTCGCAAGTCCTGAATCGTCACGTCTCCTGGATAAAGAAAATCCCTGAGGTTTCCTGCATTCCATAGCGAAACGATATATTCATCGGCTACATGAATACGGTTATTGCCTGCGTCTACGTCATCTTCACCAAAATAAGCGTTGATTTCACCGGAAACAGCAAACCAACGAAGTGCATCAGCCCAAAAATTACCGAGGTTTGTTTCGCCGCTTCTGTTGGCAGTGGCAGAGCCATCCAGCAAAACATTAGAATATCCTACTTGTGGGAAGGCGGATTCCACTACGGCCCGGAATGTATTAACTGCCGCAAGTACATCAGCATCTGGTGAAAATGCTTCGAGGTTTATATCATGGACGGTATAGTCAAGTGTCTCGTTGTCAATAATAACCGCGCCAACTGTTACCACACCTGGAACGCTGATGGGATATATATCAAGCATAATCACGCCAGGAATGTCGGAAACAGATGCGTTGGATAATCCAAAAATCAGATCATAACCCACCAGCTCCAATCCTTGTTCTACCGCTGCCTCTGTTGGGTTGGTAAATCTAAGGCCGGTAAGATTAGATTCTAATACACTGCTGGCTGTGTCAGTGTCGGTAAGTCCAAAAAATCCTAGAGATATATTACTATTGGTTGTTAGAATCGTATTGGAAGTGAAACTATGGAAATATGCATTTTCCCCGCTGATATTAGCGGAAACGGCCTGTAGAGATGGATTCATTTCCAATAATTCACCCAGAGGGCCAAATTCTATAGCATCACCGTGAAAAGCCGTGCCCAAAGTCCCTGTGCCAAAGGCAAAATCATATTTACCTAAAGCTACAATGTCGTACCCAGCTGCAATCATCAGTGTTATCATGGTACTTCCGCTATTAAATGTAGCATATCTTGTGCCTTGCAGAAAATTCCCTGTATCTACAAGAATAACCTCTGCGCCCTGTGATTCAAAATCAGCCCGAACAGATGCAATAAGGGGCAAAACATCAATATTACCCCGTACATTGCCTGTAAAAAGCACCACTGTTTTGCCGCCATACTCTCCTGATGCAGACGCTACCACTGGCAGCACTGCCATGCACATACATAGTGCCAAAAGTACGCATAACATCTTTGTTGTCATTTTTTTCATTTTTACTACTCTCCTTTTTTATATCGCTGTGGAATCAGCCGACCCCACTCCAGCGCAATAACAATACTTGGTACAAATATCAATTGAAGCACAATGCCCGGTAAAGATGTGGAAAAGTAGCTGGTAATCCATAGACTTACCCCAAATGTACCGCCGTCGCCAAAAAAAATAAAAGCCTGAACCAAACCCGCGGCCACACGTCCTGCAATCATAGCGATAATCATACTGATATATAAATCCACTGTAATCCTTCGGGTATGTACAATCCGCATAACTACCCCAGCAACAAGTCCGTATACACTCAGCTCAACCATCATTCTATAAGCAACCACCCCTGCCGCTGGCATACCTGTTACCATACTGCTTAAAAGGGGAGTTATCAAACCAGCAAAAAAGCCGTGGAACGGCCCAACAATAAGCCCTGCAATAAGTACAGGGATATGCATCGGCAACAGTACTCTGCCGCCTAGCCCCTGGGGAATCAAGTGAAACAGCATAGGCAAAATTATCCCCATTGAAATCAGCATCGCAGTTATTGTTACTTTCTTTATATCTGCCATAAATCGTGCCCCCGAAAATAAAAAAACCACAAGGTGTAAATTACGCCAACAAATGAAACACAAGCCACCAAGCAGCGGTAGCATTTCATTTCTTGTTAAACGTAAATACCTTCGTGGTATTGTAAGGTCGATTCGAGCGACCACTCAGTAAAGTCTAGCAAAGAGCCAATTGAGTGTCAAATGTTTTAGTGTAAATGCTACGTTGGTTCCTCCGCGCTTTTTTGTGCCCTTGGCCTTTAGCATCTTTTTGAACACGAAAAAAGTCCGCACAAGCAGGGGCTGTAAATCCCTGCTTATGCGAACTTTGCTGTTCAAAACGCTGCATATTCTCGCAATTTTGCTACAGCTTCACTTATATACACTTGTATAGGCGAGGTAGAAACCCCCATTACAGTAACATTGCATTTATCTATAGGGATCAACATCTTGTGCGCTGCACTGGAAGACACAGCCTCTGCCATCTTGGGGCTGACTTCCCCGTGCATAGAATTGGCAAAAATAATACCCATCACCCCAATAATATAATCGGCACGGCCAGCATTATACATTACGGCGTTTTCTCCTGTTGCTCCAAAATCAGCCCCGGCTTTTATCATGACTGTTGTGGCCACTGTGTTTGTTCCAACAGCTATAACCTCGATGCCGTCAAGCTCGGTTTTGATTTTTTCTATTATCAGCTTACCAATGCCGCCACCCATACCGTCTATTACCACAACACACATATTCACCGCTCCACATAGTTAAGCTTCATTGCGCAACTGCCCAACAGCCTCAGTATAATCTTCCTGCCGAAACAACCAAGACCCCACAACAAAACTGGTGACTCCAAGGAGTGCCAGTTTCTTTATTCTCTTGACAGAAATACCTCCATCCACACACAAGCTAAAGCCATATTCCTTAGCCAAAGCCCCCAGATGTTCTATTTTAGAAAGGGTCAAGTCCATAAACTTCTGGCCGCCAAAGCCCGGATTCACCGTCATTGTAAGCACATGACCGCAAAGGGGAAGCAGTTCCTTTATAGTCTCGATAGAAGTGCCAGGATTTATGGCTATGCCAGGGGTAGCCCCCATTTCACGAATCTTTGAAAGCGTACGAGCAGGATGCTTATCCGCTTCCGGGTGAATAGAAATAATATCTGCCCCAAGTTCACGAAAGAATTTTATATGCCTAGCTGGGTCATTAACCATCAAATGTACATCCATAGGGAGATTGCTATGTTTTTTTATGCATTTAATAACTTCCGTCCCTAATCCAAAATTAGGCACAAAGCCTCCGTCCATTACATCCACATGGTTGTAATCAGCACCGGCTAGTTCTACTCTCTTTATTTCATCCTCCAAGTTACTATGGTTGGCGCATAATATACTTGGGTGAATATTTATCTTACTCATAACTTCATCGCCGTTATCATATCCACTCTTGTAGCGTGACGGCCCCCTTCAAATTCGGCATTGAGCCAGGTTTCAACTATCATTTTTGCAAGCTCTATACCAATAACTCTGGCTCCTATGGCTAAAGCGTTGGCGTTGTTATGCAGGCGGGATAAAAGTGCTGTATATGGCTCGGTGCAGTTTACACAGCGAACCCCCCGCACTGAGTTGGCAGCTAGTGATATCCCAAAGCCTGTCCCGCATATAAGTATGGCTCTATCTGCCTTATTGTCGGCTACTTTTTTAGCCGCTGCCTGCCCGTATGTTGGGTATTCGGCCTTTTCTTCGTTGTAAGTTCCTACATCTTCTACCTCATGGCCTAGGTTTGTTATGAATGCCGCCAGTTCTTTTTTCATATGAAATCCTGTATGGTCGCTTCCCATGACAATTTTCATATACATTCCTCCAGTCATATACAAATCCAAGTATTAGTATGGAGTATACCAAACTAGGCCCGCTCTGTAACCAATAAAGCGTTAAGCTCATTGCCAATCAGCAAAATTACAGTTATTAAATTAAGCCATAAAATCAATATAAATACCCCGGCAATACTGCCATAGATAGCAGGAAGCTGGGTAAAATTGGTCATAAAAAAGCTAAAGACCCAAGATGCCACAGCCCAAGCTACTACCGTAAATATCGCTCCGGGCATAACCTGTAAAAACCTAAGCTTAATAGGAGCCGCCAGTTTATATATAAGCATAGTGGCAAAAGACACGGCCACAATAGCTACAGCCAAATTTAGCGGCGCAAATAAAACATTCAAAGCTTCAGGAATAAATAAATCCCAAATCTGCCGCCCCAGTACCAACAGCACCAGCAGCACCAAAATAGAAGAGGCAAACAATATCATAAGTGCCAAGCTAAGAGCCACCTGCTTAACCATCCCACGGCTATGATTAGCACCATATGCCTTATTTGTGCTGTGGATTATTGCCCTAAACCCATTGGAAGAGTTGTAAACACTAAAAAACAAAGCAGTAGATAAAAGCCCGCCACTGCGAGTCTGCTCCAACCCATGTAAAAAATCCGCCACTAAAATATCCACATCTCCAGGCAGAATATAATAAATAGGCGCAAGCACCGCAGAAGAACTAAACTGAGTAAAACCTAATAAAGCCATAAGAAAAATAAGAAAAGGAAAAAACGCCAAAAGCACCCTGTAAGTAAGGCTAGCCGCCCGCTCCAGTACCTGATCTACGTGGCATTTTCTAAGAAGGTTTAAAATAAATATTGCAACAGTTTTCATCCAATCACCTAATCCGACGAGACGGTTTCTCATTTGATTCACTATAGTTTATGTATTAATGGTATTATCATACTAAAGGGGGCATCATATATGCTGATGGAAATCTACAACCAATTATTTAACCGATACGGCGACCTCAATTGGTGGCCGGCAGAGTCACCTTACGAAGTAATAATTGGAGCGACATTAACACAAAATACCAATTGGTCAAATGTCGAATTGGCTCTGGCCAATTTTAAGAAGAATATAACCCCATATAGAGTAAAAGAGATAGACCTAGAAGAGCTAAAAGAAATAATCCGCCCCGCAGGATTTTATAACCAAAAGGCAGTATACCTAAAGGCTATAACCAAATGGTATGAACGCTATGACTTTGATGTAAATAAAGTAAAAGCACAGCCATTAGACAGGATACGGAAAGAGCTATTGGCAGTAAGAGGTGTAGGCAACGAAACCGCTGATTCCATTCTTTTATACGCCTTCGACTTCCCAACATTCGTTATAGACAAATACACCCAGCGCTTCTGCCAGCGCTATGGCATTGAAGCCGGTAAAGATTACATGTCTCATAAAAACTACTTTGAAGCCAATCTTCTTAGCGATCGAGCTTTGTTCAATAACTATCACGCTCTAATTGTAATCAATGCCAAGAACCATTGCAAGGCAAAACCCACCTGTAGAGATTGCCCGCTTGAGGATACATGCGGGCAATTGGGTTTTGATGATAACGGCAAACCATTTTTGAGTTGAGTGAAAAAAGTACAATATGCATATAACGATTTGGCTTAAAATCGAAACGTCTATATGACAGGAGGTTAAAATGAAAGACACAATCAAATTAAATATCATAGGTGCAGGCACAACCACAATTCCAAAAGATACAACTCTACTTGATCTATCTAAATCTTACCACAATCTAAAATCCTGGCCAATACTGGCAGCCAAAGTGGACAATGAACTCCAAGACCTATCACGCAAGCTACTAATGGACTCCACAGTAGAGTTCCTAGACCTATCCGATCCCAATGGTTTCCGCGCCTATCAGCGTAGCCTTTCCTTCCTTATGGTATACGCCGCAAAAACTGTACTGGGCAAAAAAGCAAGGGTAGTAATAGCCCACTCCATCAACAAAAATTATTACTGCGAATTACCCGACCACCCAGAGCCTTCTGAGGAGCTTTTGACAAAAATAGACGAAGTAATGCGAAAAGCCATATCTCAAAACATACCGATAGAAAAAAACACAATGCCAAAGGAATCCGCTCTAAAACTAGCCGAAGAGTTTGGCCTGGCTGACAAGCAGCAATTGCTAAAATACCGTCACACTCTAACTGTAAGTTTTTATAAACTAGACTGGTTCTATAACTATTTCTACGGAGAAATGGCTCCATCCACCGGCTGCCTCAACCAGTTTAAGCTAACAAAGCGCTCAAAGGGTTTTATGCTACAGTTTCCAGATGCCAGCCACGGTTTCGAACTGGCAGAGCTTACACCCAATTGTAAAATCTCAGAAGTATTCGAAGAATCAAGTGCTTGGGCAAGGATAGTAGGCGCTGACACAGTAGGTGCCCTTAACGACAAATTGTGTAAAATGGGCAACGGAATAATAATACGTATTGCCGAAGCCCTACACGAAAAAAAGGTAGCCCTACTAGCGGATAGGATTATAAATGAACATCGCTCCATAGTACTAATAGCAGGGCCAACATCTTCAGGCAAAACCACCTTTGCCGCAAGATTAGGCACTCAGCTTCGTGCCGCCGGTGCGGTACCCCATGTTATAGGATTAGATAATTACTATCACGACCGAGGGGACGTGCGCATCCCAAAAGATGAATTTGGCAACGAGGACTACGAAACCATCAAAGCAATAGACACAGCTCAAATCACGAAGGATCTCAAGGCACTACTAAGGAGAGAAAAAGTAGAAATCCCAACTTTCAACTTCCTAACTGGGAAAAGAGAATATAAAGGACGCCACTTGCACCTAGCCCCAAATGATGTACTCATATTAGAAGGAATCCATGGACTCAACGAAGCCATATCCGAAGGCGTACCGGCTGAGGATAAATTTAAGATATTCATCTCAGCCCTAACCCAGATTAACCTAGACGACCATAATAGAATCCCCACAACGGATACCCGCCTAGTGCGTCGTATAGTACGAGACTTTCAATACCGAGGCACCACAGCAGTAGAAACAATAGATCGCTGGCCATCGGTGCTAAGAGGTGAGGCGAAGTATATATACCCATACCAAGAAGAAGCCGATGCCTTCTTCAACTCGGCACTGGTATATGAAATGTGTGTGCTAAAGCAGTACGCCGAGCCACTACTTTTTGACATTACTCCAGATGCGCCCCAGTATACAGAAGCCAGGCGGCTGATAAAATTCTTAAGCTCTTTCTTATGTATGCCTAGCGAAAATATCCCTGTTAACTCCATTTTAAGGGAGTTCGTGGGAGGGAGTTGTTTTAGCCACTAGCATCCATTTACTATGCCCTACATTGGCTTATAGCGAATTAATTCGAAATCAGTCTTGCCTGTGTAGGGCATTTTATTTTAGCGCATAAAGCGCCATTTCCCGCCAGCTAAGCTGGCTTTTTTATTTCCCATAATAAAAAAATTTTTATGTAAAAATTTCTCAAAATAGCATAAGTGCTGTTGACATTGGTGGGAAATGGAATTATAATCGCACCCTGATGATGTCAAAAACTGACATTAAATACATCTTTTGGGGGAATTGCCATGGGAAATATTCTCAAATTTAACCACGTAAAAAAAGCTAAACCTTTTTCCAGAAAGGAAAGAGCTGACCTCCACGCAAAGCTCCATGAGTGGAGAACCTTAATAGACCAAGGTAACCTAGACCAAGCAGAGGCCCTTTTGCCTCAGCTTACAAAGTGCAAAGGCCGTTGGGAAGAAAGAGATTTAAACTATCTTTATACCCTATTTAATGCTGGATACCATCTGGCAAAAGGCGATCATGATGTTTATAACGAAATCATGAGTGACTTAGAAAATAATACAGCTGAATTCTGTGACGAGCATTTGCACTTTTATTTCCGCCTCCTCGGGTCGCGAGAAATGGAAAAGCGTAACTTTAAAGAAGCCTTAAAATTGTTTTATAAGGCCGAAGCAGAAGATCGAGCCCACGAGTGGGCAGATGTGGGGTTTCTTTATAATATTGCCTACTGCCTATCCCATATCGATAACACAAAAAAAGCTACCCAGTATCTAGAGATGGCAATGGAACTGGCAGAAGAAAAGAAGATACGTGTTCACGATATTTATATCCAGTGCTTGCTTGCAATTAATCACAGTAAGCTAGGCCAATTCGATGAGGCATTTAAGTTGGTAAACAACTGCCTTTTTATCGAAAAATTTAAGAAAAACACAGATGCCTCCATGGGATATATTTATCTCACTGTAGGGCGAATTTATTATTTATATAAAGATTACAGCAATTCAATTACATATATTGATATTGCTGCTAAGTATTTTACTGATGGCAGCAAGCAATATATGCGCTGTTTATACGCCAAAGCCCAAACATTGTTTGCCCTAGGCAATAAAAAAGAAGGCCTTGCCCATGTAAATAAAGCCCTCAAGAAAATTGATTCAAGGACAGAATGGGGGGCAACAAGAGAGGCTTTGCTTACGGCATTAAAGTATTCTGTATCCCTTAGTAACCCCATGGCTATGCAGCACTTGGTTAGTGAAGCCATTCCAAAATTGCAAGAGCTTGAGCAGTATGCAGAAGTTGTAGAGTATTATGAGAAGATATGCAGATTTTACGAAGAAGTTGGGGATAATCGGCAAGCACTAAAGTATAGCAAGCTGGTAGCGCAAGTATATGCCGAATATATAGAAAATAGGGTAGCCTGCGCTGTGTAGGCTAGGTTATGGTAATTTAAATGGCTACGCTGGTTGTCTTAAGCGTAGCCATATTCTTAGTTATGCCTTGGGAGCTAGTCAGCAACCTTCATAATCTTAATAATGTCATTTAGTCCGTATGGCTGCAAGTTATAATCCGGTGTATAATTATCGGCCTCAGTCCTAAAACTACTCCAGCTGGTGTTATCCGGCTCTCCTTCTTTAACATGAAACGGCCCAAAAAGATTCCTGGGGCTTCCCATAACCTCTAACTCAAAATTATTTATCCCATCCCATATAAACTTAGTAATTTCCAGTATATTTGCACATTTCCAAGGAATATATCCAGCCAATTGACCATTTACCTTAACTGCAATAACTGTAGCAAGGAACGACCCCACATCAATGAAATATCTCGCTTCGTGATCAGCCTTTATCTCAACAGCTGATTCATATATAACCGCACCCGCATAATGCATCAGGCCTTGCAAACACCAGTCGCCTAGTCTTAACTTTTTTGGCTCTTTAGTAATGCGTCTGTCTACATCTACACCAAAATCCCCAAGAATATAGCAATCTTCCAACTCGTAGCTATTTTTGTATTCGCAAGCAATCAGCAGAGTATTGATTCCTACCTGTATGCCGTTTAAACGTACTACGCCAATACTCTTGTCAATAAAATAATTATTTGCATCGGCTGTTTCCGCTTTAACGGCATTTAGATATATCTTAAAATGCTCGGGGGATTCAATAGCTAGAGAAATACCACCCTCTGGAATATGCTCAACATAGAATTGAAATTTAAGCTCAACCTTTGCGCCGTCATTAGGGTGGGGGACATTAGCCCACTTATACCGCTGGGCAAGCCCATTATAATAAATTTGCCGCATTCCTAGTGCATCCCTTATATCCCTTTGGGCCTGCCACAACTGCATCACATCAGAAAATGCTGTATCACCAATCCTATATGCACACATATCCAAAGTTAGTGAATTAGGTAAATCCCGCCTAAATGTGAACGTAGACGGCAGAGTCGTACACAAGGACATATTAGGAGGCTTTATCTTTGCTAGGTTGGGTTTAGCGCTATTGTTTACTTTACCGCTTTTTAATACATACATCTTAGATTCTGCAGGGCCGAAACTAGTAGCAATCTCTCCTTGGGAATATTCAGCGGCGTATACCTCACCTGACAGCATATCCCATTCTTCCACGTCATACTCATATAGCGTTAATCCCTGTGCCTTTTCATATCCTTCTCGCCATAATGAGGGTATTTTTATTTTTATCGAGTGTCCTTGATTGCGATTATTGTTTACTACAAACAAAGTTCTAAGGCTATCTGTCTCTTTCAGCATACAATAAATATCATGACATTCATTCCCACGCTCGTCTTGTATGCTGATGTGCCGACATTCCAGCCCCTCAAGAGCTTGGTCTACTTCAGTAAAACTCTCTACTGCTATTAGATTTTCATGCCCATACAACTTTGACAGCTCTGGCGATTTGCGCCCCTCCAACATTAAAGCAAAGGGCACGAGTGAAATTACATGCCCACCAGCATTAAGAAAATCCATCAAAAGCAGGTAAGTACTACGCAGCATTGTTTCAATCTCAGGAATAATGATTGTCTTATATGCGCCTTCTTTTATTCTGAAAACGCCGTCACAGACAGATGCTTCCTGTGCCATAATCAGTTCATCGCCCAGGTCAAAATCATAATGCATACCCATTAGATATTTAAGCATCGCATTCAGTTTATAGCCATATGCATCAATACCTGGGATATCCCTCTCGTCTCGGCGGCGGGGGGTACCATAGGGGCTTGTGCCAAGCAAAGCCCACGCCGTAGTGGCAGGATGCAATATCAAAATATCTCTTACCGGCCGCCCTCTACCTAGTACAGCAGACAACCTTGCAAAGTAATCTTCAACCACATGGTTATACTTCCACCAGCTGGTGTTGTAATTAAAAACTGGAGGATAATCCCGCTTTCGGCAACCCTTGATCGAATATAGGGCTAAGTGCTGGCATCTACGAGTGACACCTTGCACATATTGCCAATCCCCCAGCCATTTTTGGCCTTCAAATGTGAAGTGCCAGCCGGTGCAGCCATATGTCTCTGTCAGCACCCAAGGCCTACTATATTGATTCGCAACACTGGTACATTGGCGTACTGTAAGGTACTCCTTAGTCTGCTCCATAAGTAAGTCGATGCCAGGGATGTGTTGATACACATAATGAGGCATAACAGCTCCGCCCACTCTGGCAGACAGGCCTATACGGTTTTCCTGAAGAAAATGCCCGGTAAAGTCGATATTATTCTCCTCACACCATAGGCTAATCTGCATGGAAAAACTCTCTACATATAATTCCGTCACCGTGCGCCAATAATCATGACGAGCAGAAGCGCTTTCGTCCCCATCAAAGAAAATTAACGGGACATAATCAAGTAGGTCATAACCGCGTTTTTGTGTGAAATAATCTTTAAAAATATAAGTCCATGGAATCCACCCACGATTGGGGTCAAAGGTTGTATGGGTATCATGCAGCCCCGGCTCATCAGCAAATATTCCCTTAACGGTTTTGCCAAACTCATCTCCAACTTTAGCTTTATACGCTTCGTGCGTGATTTCGATAAAGCGCTTCACAGACTGTGGGTTAAGATTATCCGGCGGAGATTCGTCGTTAAACCACTCGCTAGGGCCAGAGACTTCTATCCGGCAGATTAGATAAACCTCATTTTCCACAAGAGGTTCGCATTTATCAAGTCTTTGGAAATAGTTTAGCTGGTGACCATCAACTGATGCTTTATAAATGGCCAAGTGCTTTTCTATATCTTGCGGAAAAACCTGACTGACTTCCATCGTAAGCCCTTTGCATCTAGAATCATCTCCGCCATCCCGGGTTACTCTGCCACCCGCCGTACCTGAGGGCCATCTGTCCTCATCGTAAAGCCATGCCTCCATGCCTGCTTCCTTTGCGGCATCTACGCAGGCTTTTACTAGGTCAAACCATTCCTCGCTTAAATAATCCGTCTCTAGTCCCTCACGGGAATGCATGAAAAAACCGCCAATTCCCTGTTCTTTCATAGAATGGATTTGCCTCACCAATTCGTCAACTAAAAGAGCATCGTTCCAAGCCCAAAAGGGCAAGGAACGATGCTGCGAACTTGGCGAGAGGAAATCCTTTTTCAATTCGTGATAAGTCATTGAAAAACCTCTCTATTCAATTTTAATTATCTACCCAGTGCACGATCGAGCGCTTCATTCCAGATATCTTCAAGCTCTTGGGCGCCCATTCTGATTAGGGCTGGTACAACAACATCATCCCAATCAGACATTGGCACTTGGCCTGTAACAAATCTGAAGTATTGTTGCTCAAGGAAGGTGTTTATATCGGCTACAAGATCACGAACCCTATCGGATTCGTCTGCTGAAAGAGGTGGGAAAAGGTTGCCGAAACGATAGCCTGGGTCATTGTCCATTGTGTATTGGTGTCTTTCTTGCCATTCGTCAAAAAGCCCCAATATATTATTAATTTGATGTGCTGCCCAGGTATTTGCGGCATGGGGGGCAAAGTTAAGCATAGTGATGCCTACATCAGCAAAAATGGAGTAGTATGGGTTTTCCACGTCTTGATATTGTAGCACAAATTCAGGAAGGAACTGAGGTTGTCCGTCAGTGTCAAAGAAGAAGTGCTCGCCCTCAACGCCAAAGTTGGAAATAGCGGTACCCATTGGGGAGTACATCCAATCCATAAACCGTACTACAGTTTCGGGATCCTCTATATTTGCATTGATTGCAAACATCCTGGCAACGCCATAGGTCCACTGGGCCCTTCTTTGACCGTGATGATTGTAAAGAGATCCGATAAACTCAAATCTGGCATCAGGATCTTCATGATGAAGGTCTCTGGAGAAGCCCATAGAAAAACCAGTATTGTCTACATAGAAGAAAGACCTGCCACTGCTTAAGCTTGTTCTCCATTCATCGTTAGAAAGGTTTGCAAAGTCAGGTGCAAATACACCTCTTTCATATGCACGCCTGTAGAAGTAAATAACATCTCTAAATTCCGGCGTAATTGGGCCAAAGATGTATCTGCTTGTATCCGCATCGTAATATACGATATGAGACTCATCCCAACCAGAACCCAAAGCATAGGCGGTGGTGTCGAACAAGCCGCGGCCAAAGCCTCTTCTTGGTGCCCATGGTGCAGAATCAGGATAGTGGACTCTAAGCTCTGCCAATACATCTATGACTTGCTCCCATGTAGTGGGAATGGGTAAATCGTGCCTTGCAAGAAGGTCGGTGCGGATTACTGGGCCATAACCACCTCTGGCTTCATTGGCTCTGATAACCGGGAAAGCAAAAAGTTCTCTGTCTGGGCCGCGTAGTATCATCGGAAGATTAGGGTCGCTGTACCAGATTTCCATGAAATTGGGCATGAGATGACTAAACTGCATAAGAGGAAGGAATATTTCGGCATCGTAGAAGTTGTTTATATTGGCCATGCCTTCCAATTGTACGATATCCGGCAATTGGCCTGTAGCCAGTAATATGTTCAACCTCTCGCTGTAAACACCGCCTGGGAAGGCTTCGAAGTTTATCCTGATGCCTGTTTGACGAAGGATTTCTTCCTGTGCCGGCGCCATGTCTCTGATGGGCTGCAGTGAATGTTCGCTTATCATGATAGTGAGGGTTCTCTCATCTGGTGAGATAAGCGTCGAAACTTCAGGTTCATCTGTTTCTTGTTGGTCTCCGCCTGCATCTACGGTAGGCGTTGGTGTCGCCGGAGTGATTGCGGGCTCTTCGGCACCGCCGCAAGCGGCAAACATTACAACAGCGAGCAGCATAATAGCAGCTAAGACTGTCATGCGTTTTGTTTTACTCATTTGGCTTTCCTCCTTAAGCTTTGCATAAATTATATGATTAGCCCTTTATTGAGCCTATCATTACACCTTTAGTGAAATGCTTTTGTAAGAATGGATATACAAGCAAAATGGGGACAACAGTAATAATAATTACTGCATATTGATAATTTGTGGCAACAACCTGAAAATGATCCATTGCTGTACCAACTAACTCATGCTGATCCCCAAACACGCCGGTTATAACGATATCACGTAAGAATACTTGAAGTGGTAGCCTTGCCCGCTGGTTGAGGTAAATAACCGCAGAAAACCAGCTATTCCAGTGAGCGACAGCGTAAAAAAGTAGCATCGTTGCCATTACAGGCTTAGATAGTGGTAAAACAATACGTGATAATATCTGCAAGTCGTTAGCTCCATCAATTGTTGCTGATTCGTGCAGGGATTCCGGAATATTAGTAAAAAACGAGCGCATTATTAACATATTCCATGTGCTGATAGCGGGCGGAAGCACAATTGCCCACATAGTATTAATAAGTCCTAAATCAAGCACTGTTAGATACAGAGGAATCATACCTCCGCTGATAAACATCGTCAGCAAAAAGAAAAATGTGAGCGGTTTCCTGCCATAAAAGTCTTTACGTGAAAGCGGATAAGCGCATAGGGTGGTCATAATAAGGTTGATGGCCGTGCCCACAGATGTATACAACAGTGTATTTCTAAACCCTGTATGAATATCTGGGTTTTGCAAAACCGTTCTGTAGACCTCAAATGTCGGTTGCCTTGGGAAGAATGTAACATCACCACGCAGTACATGTATCCCTGAGCTTATAGACACGATGAATACATAATACATAGGGTAAATCATGATAAAGGCAATAAGTCCTAAAAGAAGTATGTTGGCAGCGTCGAAAGTGATTTCGGCAGGAGTTCTTCTAATTTTCACTGTTTATCCCTCCTTACCATAATCCGTTTTCGCTTATTAAGTTGGATATTTTGTTGGCGGTTATGATAAACACTAACCCAATAAGCGATTCAAAAAGCCCAATGGCTGTTGCAAAGCTAAAGTCGTTGCCCATAATTCCCCGCCTGAAAACAAACGTTGATATAACATCCGCTGTCTCAAAAATTGCACCGTTATAAAGCAACAGAACTCTTTCATGTCCTACCGATAAAATCCGACCAAGGTTCAAAACAAGCATTATCGAGATTGTGGGCGTAATGCTGGGCAAAGTAACGCTTATCATCTTCCTAAATCGGCCGGCTCCGTCAATTGACGCAGCCTCATAAAGCTCGGGGTTTACACCGGAAAGGGCTGCCAGATAAATTATCGAACCCCATCCCACACTGGACCAGATACCAGAAGAAATGAAAATTGTCCTAAAATACTGAGGGAACATAAGAAACTGCCTTGGTGCTATTCCAAACAGTCCCGTGATCTGGTTTATCAACCCATCGAAAGATACAAACCTAACCACCATTCCGGATATTACAACTACAGATATAAAATGTGGTAGATAGCTGACACTTTGCACAAATCTTTTGAAGCGCTTCAGCCTTAGTTCATTAAGCATGATAGCCAAAATAATCGGTGCCGGAAAACCCCACAAAAGGCCATAAAAGCTGATCAGGAAAGTGTTGCGCACCAACTGCCAAAAGTAAGGGTCTCCCAGGAATCGCCTAAAATGCAATAAGCCAACCCAGTCACTGCCCCATATGCCTCGGGCAACCCTAAAGTTTTGGAAAGCAATAAGGATTCCGTACATAGGTCTATAATGGAATAGTAAATAGTAAATGACCGGTAGCAAAATTAATAAATACAAATATCGGCTTCGGTGCAGCCTGGTTCCGATTCTTTTGAAATTAATAATACTCACCCCTCATATTTGAATCGCCAAAATACAATTCTTTCCCTATTCCAGGTATATGTCAGCAAAATTTCTTTTTCGGTGGCTATAATTGCCGGATAAGCAAAGCCGCCTTGGGTGTCTTCCAATGTAAATATTTGTTGCCAGGTCTTTCCGTTATCTGTCGAGTGCGAAAGCACCAAAGGCGTTCTAGGGCCTTTGTAGTAGTTGGGTAGATTGCCTACCGGGTTCCACGCCAGTACTAACGAACCATCAGGAAGCTGTACTAAGTCAGAGCCACTGTTGTTATTGGGCAAGCCGCTTTGGTATGCGCAGCACCAGGTTTTGCCGCCATCGGAACTGTCGCTGCGGAAAATCGCAGATGATGTTGAGCGTGTTAGCATATGCAAGTGCCCAGGCTTGGACTCCCACAGACTGGGCTGAATGATTCCCTTACCGTAACAGTGGCGTGGGTCATAAACCCTATCAATCATGTTAAACCCTATTCGCCTCAGCGGTACTAAATCGCTGCGTTGCCAAGTCTCTCCGCCATCTTGGGATAGATCAACAAAGCAATCCCACAAGCCTTTTTTATTTAGACCGTCAGAGTCGCCTTCAATAGAAGCAGGCGCGGCAATTGTTCCATCTGAAAGTACGATAGGCTTGTTTTTTACCGGGCCACGCCCACCGCTTACATCATCGGCAACCAATTCTTTTGCCTCAGAAAATGTTTCGCCATTATCATCCGAATATTTAATAAATGTGCGCCATTCTGGGATAATTGCGCCTTCTTTATAGAACAATAGAATTCGACCATCCAGACGGCGAAATAATACGGGGTTCCACAGCGCAACGCCCCATGTGGAGGCTACTACATATGGTTTTTGCCAGCCTTGAGCTGTGCGGCGTGACATCCATATAGCTACATCAGAGCCTTTTTCCCAACTGCCGCCAAACCACGCGGCCAGCACATCTCCACCTGGCAGGTTTATCAAAGTTGATGCATGTCCGCTTTGAAACTCTCTGTCTTCTTCGTAAATATACTCCCTAATGTGTTCTGTGATTTTCATTTATAACCACTCCTTATACTGATTCCAAATAAAATCATGTTTAACTTGGAATCCGTATTAACTCATTCTTTACCCATTCAACTAATGTATTCATTTGACGGATCTCTTCCTTGAATAGGTCGGAAAGCTCTAGATGGTTTCGGCTTCTTGTATGTGTGCCTATGGGTAGTCCTAACTGCTGAAGGTGATATTTGGCGTTTACAGGATATAATTGAGTCTCTATACGCGAGCAGATGGACAGTAGTGATTGCAATAATGTGGCTTGCTTAGCGTCTTGCCATATTTGTGCAAGTGATACATATAGTTCGGGATGAAAATTGGCCATAACACCGGAAAACCCGGCTGCGCCAGAATGATAAGAATCTAACAATGTGACTGTGTTAGCGTTATATAATCTTAGTCTTCCACCTTCCAAAATTTGTAGCCTTCTTTGAAGAATGTCGATATTACAGCAAGTATCTTTAAGAAAGTAGAATCGCCCTGTAGCGTTACAAAAGGCCACTTCATCATCAGATAATAAGCGCTTGTATGGATAGGGGCATTCGTATAAACCGAGGGGGAGATTGGAATCTAATCCGTTCAATATCTGTGCTAAAGAATCTTGCCACTTTGCAGTGGTACTATTTTCTGGTGCAAGTCGATTTGTGACCAGCACCAGTGCATCAATGCCTGTGTCACCTAAGCGGCGCAGCTCATCTATTTGGGATGCTATATCTGTCGAGATATGGCCACAGGCAATTACTGGAATACGAGCATGTTTTTTTACAAAAGCTGCCAACTGTACGCGCTCATCCAATGAAAGGAAGAACATCTCACTAGACTGGCAGACTGCAAAAAGTCCATCGACCCCAGCATGCTGATACCACTCGATAAGTTCTAAGACTCCGTTGTAATCAATGCTGCCAGCATCAGTAAAGGGGGTAAGCATAACTGGCCAGACTTCTTTTTTAATATGCAGTTGCTTTTGCGTTTGCATCATTCGAAACAACACCTCGCGTTCAATATTAATGAATGGCGTTCCGTACTGCTGTATAGTCAATATATAATAAATAATCGGGTGCTTGTCAATAGCTAACTTTGGGGAAAAGTTGACAACAACGCAATGTGATATCACAATGTATGAATGAACAACCATGGCAGAAAGACAAGGTGATATATTTTGAGTGACGATTTTAAGGTTAAATCACTGGCAAAAGCAGTAAGATTATTGGAATGTTTTTCACTAGAGCGCCCTGAGTTAAGTATAAAGGAACTTTCAGAAATGCTGGATATACAAAAAAGTACCGCGCATAACATTGCCGATACTTTTAAGAGGTTAGGATATCTAAGTCAAAATCCGGAGACTAACAAGTATTTTCTTGGAGTTGGATTGTTGCAATTTGGGTATATAATTAATAATCATTTGGGGTTTCGCAATTTCTTTCTCCCGTTTATGGAAAAAATATCAAGTTTGACTAATGAAGTTGTATTCTTAGGTATTCCACATGATGGTGAAGTGTTGTATCTCGAGTGCCATTTCCCTACAGGCTCCAGATCAACCCGCAATATTTTAGGGGAGCATGCCCCTATGCACTGCACGGGGCTTGGAAAGGCCATGCTGGCTTTCATGTCGGAACAAGAGCGTAACAAATATGCTTCTGGTAAGTTGAAAAAGTTTACTGAGCGGACAATCACCGATAAGGACGTTTTTCTCAAAGAATTGGAGTTGGTGCGTACTCGTGGTTATGCTCTGGATAATATGGAGCATGAGCATGGGGTTACATGCGTTGCATTTCCGGTCTTTGGTGCCAACCATCAGATTGTGGCTGCATTATCTACATCTGCGCCTTCACTGCGGTTGGATGAGGATGCGATTTTACGTGTTGCAGAAATTATGAGTACCTCATTGAAGCCGGCGCAGTATATTTTATAAATCATGTAAGAAAAATGGCTACGCCGATTGAGATCAGCGCAGCCATTTTTTATTTATATATCATTGTGCCAATACCTTGATCCGAAAGCAGCTCTATTAATATAGAGTGAGGTACTCGTCCATCCAGTATATGTGCCCTGGGTACGCCACCTTTTACAACCTCTACGCAACACTCTACCTTGGGAATCATCCCTCCGGATATAATTCCGGACTGTGTAAGCTCGTTTACATTGTCAAGGCTTACCTCTGGTATAAGGGTGCTTTCATCTTTTGGGTCTTTAAGAATTCCCCGTACATCTGTAAGAAGTATAAGCTTTTCTGCATTTATAGCTACCGCAAGCTTTGCGGCGGCGGAATCTGCATTAATATTATACATAACTCCGGCATCTTCCCCACAGGCTACAGTGGACACAACAGGGATATATCCTTCAGCCAAGGCCATATTTATAGGCTCTGGGTTTACAGCGGTAAGCTCCCCCACAAAACCAAGATCTTCTTTGCCTTCCAGCTTCTTCGCCACCAGCATACGGCCGTCCATACCAGATATGCTTAAAGCCTTTCCGCCATGCTCCCCAATAAGTTGAGCAAGCTGCTTACTTATACGGCCGCATAATACCATCTGTACCATATCCATTGTTTCTTGGTCTGTATATCTCAAGCCACCGATAAATTTCGGTTCTTTGCCTATTTTTGCTAAAAGCTCGTTAATCTCCGGTCCGCCACCGTGTACCACCACTACACGGATACCAACCAATGACAAGAGCACCACATCAGCAATTACTTGGCGGCATAGCTCGTCAGATTGCATAGCCCCCCCGCCGTATTTCACTACCATAGTTTTACCATGATAGCGCCTTATATAAGGAAGCGCTTCTGACAGGGTATGTGCTTTTTGGATTGTTGTTGACATAAATAACCTCCATTTTATAAGGAACGCTACGTTCATTCCGGCGAATGATAGCATGGAGGTTTTTTGTATGCAAGCAAAACAGGAGGTTCATGTAAGAGTTGGTGGACTTTTGACTGAAATAATACACACTGCGAATGTTCGATAGACAAAAGCGATAATCGATATTAACATTCATTATGCGGTATGTTTTGAGCTTTTTTTTGCATATATAACTACCAGTACCTAAGAAAAAGCATAAAATACATATTAGATTATACAAAGGTATTAATCCTCTTATCAATAGGAGGGGATAAGGAAGAAGGCTTTGAAAGGTTTATTTCCCTTTCTAGCCTTTTTGTAGTGCATATATCAATTGTTACAGCATAATTACAGAACGGCTACATTTTGGTAACTGTTTTTTATTCGAACATATAGTCAGGGAGTGGTATTATGAAGAAGAAATCTACATATAACTGGTTGCGTGTATTGGCATTGCTTGTATTACTTGTAATTATCGCAGCCATTGCCATAGTTGCTTTGGATGGTGGTTATGAAGAGTATGATCATGGCCAAGAAGGAGGCCATTTAGCTGAGTCTCCAGAATACGCTTACGAATATAACGAAAGCACACCGGAATATCCTCAAGGAGATAATTATGCTGTCTCGATAGAAATGGATTTTGATGGCAATATTTCCATGTATCCATCAGATTTGAATTACAATGTTGCTTTAGATGGTGACTATGTTTTCATTCAATTACCTGCGGAGCTTGGCGCGGTAAATGTACGAGTGACATTGCCCTATAGCTGGGCATATGAAGTTAATCACGACATAGAGACACGTAGCGACGAATATGGAGAGTCTTCAGCCACATATCTAAGAACTTATACCACAATCAGAATAACCCACACATGGAATAGTAGCTCGCGAGAAGGCTTTATTGGCATAATGCCACTGTCCGTAACGGGTCTGCCAGGAGGCCTGGGCTTCACCCAAGAAAATCTTCCTGCCAATGCATCACTCCAACAGTGGAATGATGCACTTGGCACAACGGGAAACCGTGTGGTAAGTGTTCAGGGTAATCAACCCAACATGCCTGGTACATTTACAATTGTGGCAGGCCGTCATGTAATTATCACAAGTAGCGGAACAAATCTTAATGGAAGCCTTACAAATCATACACGTGAAGGTACACCTTTTACTATAACCCGCACTACTGCGGGGCGGCATTTTGTGGTGCGCGATGGTGCGACACTTACCCTTAGCCATATAATCCTTGACGGTGGGGTTACTTCTACAGATCCAGGCTTTAATCGTGGTGGCGTACATGTTGGAGGAACCCCGGCATCACCACGTATTGGTGGCGCGACATTGGTGTTATTGCAGGGTGCGAGTATTAGGCGCAATGCCTGGTCTAATAACGCGGCAATTCCAGGTACATTTGTTGGGACAGTTCATAATACTGGCACTGGTGTCGGGGCTGGGGTTGAAGCCGCTGGCGGCTTGGAACCTGGTTATGCAAATGGTGGAGCCAGGGTGATTATGCACGAAGGCAGTGAGGTTGTTGATAACATTACCACTACCAACTGGGGTGGCGGCATACATGTGCGCCAAGGTGGCCATTTAGTTATGCATGGAGGTCAAGTTGCAAGGAATCGTACCTTCCGCACAGCGTCTCCTTCTGCAACCGCTAATGGAAGTACGGCTGGAGTCCATGTAGGTGCTGCGGAAACCTTTAGGTCTAGTTTTATTATGCACGACGGCGCGGTACGCGACAATACTGCCTACGCCACCAGGGGAGGCGATGCTGGTATATTTAGAGCCGGCGGTGCAGGAGTGTTTATTCATCAGTTTTGTGAGTTTCGTATGTATGGCGGATATATTGAGAGTAATCAGCTTAGCGGAAATAGGCTGCCCGGAAGCACAGGGGATTTTGTATTAAACGGTGCGGGGGTTTTGCTTGTAGGTAGATCCGCTGAAGGTACCCCCATTGAGAACGCAACACGTTTCTATTTGGATGGGGGCACAATAAGAAATAACACTGTAAGCATGACAGCAACAGGTGTTGATGGTGTTTTAGGTGGCGGCGGTGTTGGCCTTTACGGAGGCGTTTTCACGATGATTAGCGGCCATATCGAATATAATACTGCCGACGAAGGTGGCGGTGTTTATATAAACACTGGTGGTGGCGGCGGAAGTGTTATCATGCAAGGCGGCTATATTAGGCATAATAGGGCAAACTTTGGCGCCGGTGTTGGGGTTAACCCACAGGTTGCGATGCCACAAGGCATATGGGGGCACACCTCTTTTACAATGCACAATGGGGAAATTAGCCACAATAGGTATAACCCCGATGACGGTCTCCCTCAGGGCGGAGGTGGCGTGTTTGTATATGGTGGAGTTGCTCATACCGATGAAAATCATGCAAGAAGAAACCCTGGTACTTTTACTATGCATGGTGGTGTCATCGAACACAACCGAGCTGTAACAGGAGGAGGCATATATCTGGGTGGCGGCCTCGATGGTGCTAATGCCTTGTACTTTGGCGGCCATGGCGCAGAGTTTGTATTAGATGATGGTTCTATTGTAAGAGAAAACACAGCCACACATGGCGGCGGCATTTATGGAAGTAGTAGCCCAACTTATGGAGATGGCGACTATATAGGGGGAGCCGCTAGACTTACCCTGCTTGCAGGAGGGTTAATTGAGAATAACACTGCCACAAATGGAGGCGGTGTAAATATGAATAGCAGCGCATTCCTGATGGAAGGCGGTATTATCCAAGATAATAATGCCACCAATGGGGGAGGGGTAATGCTAACCAATGGCGCCACTTTTGAAATGACAGGTGGGGTTATTAGGGATCACAATGCCACACATGGTGGCGGAGTATATCTTATTGGAAGCCATACTCTTTTTACTATGTCAGAAGGTTATATAAGGGATAATCTAGCCGTTACAGGTGGTGGCGTAGCGGTTTTTGGTAATGATGATTACCCTACTACTTTTATAATGGATGATGATATGGATGGCGGCAATATTTACAATAATATATCTACATCGGGAGGGTCAGGATCTGGTTTAAATATTTCTGGCGGAGGCGGTGTGTTCGTCACAGGTGAAAATGGCCGTTTCTATATGCATGATGGTACAATCACCGATAATGTTGCCAGAAGATGGAGCGGCGGCGGTGTTAAAGTTACCGGCCAGGCCAGGTTTACTATGTATAGTGGGTTAATTGCCCGTAATGATGCAGCACCCAACTATACCGCAGATGGAAATAGCGGAGGCGGAGGCGTAGCTGCCCGCAATGATGGGCTGTTTACTATGTATGGCGGAACAATAAGCCACAACCACTCTGTACTTGGAAGTGGTGTCCTTTCTTATAATCAAGGGATGTTTGTGATGGAAGGCGGCCATATCTATGGCAATACAGTCGCGGGGCTTGGCGGCGGCGGAGTTGGCGTAATAGCTGGTGGCAATGCAGATTTACGGGGCGGAGTTATAAGCGATCATAACTTACCTGGTAACCATGATGGCGGCGGCGTGTGGGTAGGCCATATTAGAGGCCTCATTACAGGCGAAAATCCTATGCACATGCGTGACTATAGCAGCCTTATAGTTTCCGGAGTAGAGATAAGAAATAACCAAGCCCGTAACGGCGGTGGGATATTTGTTGAAGGTGGGCCGACCCCACTTCCTGGAATGTCAGAACCACTTGAAAGTTCGTGGCTGGATAATGTAATCCATGGTGATGAATCATCAGGGGCTATTAATGTCGCGCCATTTATGACCTTTGACCGCAATAGTCTTGTTATGACTGACGGGCATATTCACGGCAATACAGCCAGGCAAAATGGCGGTGGCATACATGCTGCTGATGAAGCCTTTTTAGTAATGACAGGGGGTATTGTTGGCGGCCATCGTCCTGCAGAACTTCCCGCAGCTTCTCCTAACCCTCATGCCAATACTGCTGTAAACGGCGGTGGAGTGTGGGTTGGAGGCAGAGCATCCTTTGAAATGAGCCTGGGCGGTGATGCTGAAGACCCAACCTATGGCAGTATTATTGGCAATATATCCACTCAAACAGGCATCCATGATCCAGGCGGCGGCGGTGTACTAACTACTGGAGTAGGAACCACGTTTAACATGTCTGCCGGGGTAATAGAAGCCAATATTGCAATTAACGGCGGTGGGGTGAGTGTCATTGGTGCTTCTGTATTTACTATGCTAGCAGGTCCTAACCAGTCACATGGAATAATAAGAGGAAACCGCGCTGGATATGGTGGCGGCGGTGTATATGTAAATAATCCAGGATCCCGTTTCCTTCTTCAAGAAGGCGTAATTGGAGGGAACGCAAACTATAACGAAGGCAACCACGCTGCCCATGGGGGCGGCGCCATTGCCGGAAGCTCAGGCCAAATAGAAATGAGCGGCGGCCATATTCTAGGTAATACTGCAACAGAAAATGGTGGTGGCATTTGCCTGGAATATGGCAGAGGTGTACTTATTATGACAGGAGGTACCATTGGGGGCGAGCGCCCAGAAGGTATCCCTGACAGCGCTGCTAACCCTTATCGTAATCATGCCCCAATAGGTGGCGGGATTATAGTTGCTTCCGGCAGCACCTTTTATATGGATGGCGGAAGGATTATAGGAAACACGGCTACAGACGGTGCTGGGGTATGGGTAAGTCTCGTTTCAAGCGGTAGGACGCCTCTCTTCCAGCTAAGAGGGCTAGGACTTAAAGAAATTTCTGACAATCGAGCTACACGTAACGGTGGCGGGGTATTTATTTCTAATACCGGGCAGATGCGTATGGCGGCTGGTGCTAATAATCTTCATATCACCAATAACCGAGCAGGGACAGACGGCGGCGGTATTTTTACAGTAAATAATCAATACACAGACCCTATAACCCGTATTCCTCCAGGTGTTGCGCCACTGTTTTTCGCATATAGCAACATGACACTAAACGGCGTTACCTTCGGTGGTAATACCGCAAGCAGGCTTTTCTGGCCTCCAGATAATGCCACGGCGGTTATCCCCACATCGGCCTTTGTGGCACTGTCAACCAGTCAATCTCCTTTAATACCAGACGCGCGCCGCCATCCACTAAATAATTATGATATTAACTTCCGCGTAGATTTACAGACATTTGATTTCCTTAAAACAGACTACCAGATATATCATCAAAACCCTATTATCTCTCTTCTTGAGGGCGGTCAGTTCAGGTTGTTTAGAAATATTGACCCCGGGGCAGGGCTGGGTACCTCTTCCGCATATTTAGTCAATGTCAACAATCCGGAATCTCGTTGGGAAGAAGTTATATTCACAGGAGGGCCATTTATAACAGAGGGAGGCCTCCATGCGGAAAGCACCACTGAGGCCATACCTATCCGTTTTGTAATGGATCCGAGGCATACTTACCAGCTCGTAGAAGTAATGGCTCCTGTAAACTTCCAAATACCTATGGGGCAGTGGCGTATTACCTATGATATGATTGGCAATACATTTAGAGAACCTGCAATAATCGGTGGTGTGTCTGCACCTGGGTTTATCCGTTCGACGGATGGGCATTTGAGTTCTGTCACTCCTCCTATAGCTGCACGCAGCAACCTATTCTATCTGGGTAATATGGCTCAATTAGAATTGCCTATGGCAGGCGGCACCGGTAGAGATATGTTTGTTATGGCCGGTATGTCGATTTTAGGTGCTTGTGCCGTCTTAATGGTTGCTATGTATATCATGAAGAAGAGGGTAAAATGGACGCAGAATTAAAGAAGCAACTTGCTGAAAAAAATCAAAATTTAATAGATATGGTAATCCAGAAGGCGAAAAGGGATTTCCCTGAGGATATTGCTTTAATTGGCCTTACTGGATCCTTTGCCACAAACGATTTTCATGAAAAAAGCGATTTGGATTTGATTATTGTCAATAACACCAGTGAAGGCTGGGGTATCGGCCACTGCTTTATTCTTGAAGATGTTGGTTATGATATTTATTGCACTCCATGGGATAACCTAGAAAAAAAGGCAGAGCTTGACTGTGTTGGTGTTTCCAGCCTAACGGATTTGAAGGTTTTGTATTATGCAAAGCCTGAGTATCTGGAAAGATTTAATGCCCTAAAAGAAAAAGCCATAGAAAAATTATCTCAGGGCATTAATAAGGACTCAATAAAAAGAGCTGATAAGCATATCAATAAAGCAAAAGAGGAATATGCAGATATGTATCTGTCCCAGGATTTGGGGGCTGTACGCTATGCTTCCGGCGGACTTTTATATCATGTTATAAACGGCATTGTAAGTCTTAATAACACTTGCTTTAAAAGAGGCGTTAAACGTTATCTGGAGGAGTTGTTGTCTTATAAGTACCTGCCTCAAGATTTTGAGTGTTTATACGCATCCATAATTGACGCAAAATCCATTGATACAATAAGAGAAGCCTCAAGCCTAATGTTGAAGGCTGTAATCGCTTTAAGAGATAGGTTATACGAAGAATATGCCAAAAAACCAATACCTACCCATGACAATCTAAAAGGCTGGTATGAAGAATGTTGGTGCAACAATAGAAATAAGATGATAGCCAGCGTAAAAGCTAAGGATAGCTCTTACTCCTTCTGGGCTGCGGTTGGGGCGCAAAATTATTTTGATGAAATGACAGAGCGCCTAGGCACTAAAAAACATGACTTGATGCAGTATTTTGATTCGGATAACTTAGATAAAATCCGCAACGAGTTTATGCTGATAATGGATGATTATTTGCGGGAATATGAAAAGGTAGGTCTTCTAGTAAAGCATTATCATGATTTCGAGTCGTTGTATAAGTCCTATATGGAGTCTCCTCTCTGAGATGATAGGCGAATGCATTACGGAAAATAGAGCTTCGCGAAAAACCTTTACCATTATCATCAAAACGGGGAAAACCTTTGTCGGTATCATCAAAACCATAGCGAACGTCATGTTACGGGGCATCTTCTATTCTTTTTTCTGCCCTTAGTTGGCTGCCTGTTTTAATGATTCCTCGTCCATGCTTCTTTTGCAGCTCTAAAAGCGCACTGCCAAGGCGGTCTTCTTCCTCGCTGTTTTCGTGGTCGAATAGAGTCAACTGTAATTCTGGTGTTTCTGCAAGGTTTCCTAGGCTTATTCCTATTAAGCGGATAGGTTGTTTTTCCACTTTATCTAGCAGTGCTGCTGCGGTTTTGTATATCTCTCCAGCTTTATTGGTTGCAATTCCGGTTTTGGCGCGTGTGATTTGCTTCATATTATAATAGGTAATCTTTACAGTAATCGTGTGGCAGTACAACCCTTTTAATCGAATATCATAACTAAGCCTCTGAGCTATAAGTAGTAACACATCCTTTAAATAATCAAAATCTGTAATATCTTGCTGAAATGTATGCTCCCTGCCCATGGATTTAGGTTCTGTGTAGGGGGTTATTTTTCTTGTATCAATTCCATCAGCTAAATCTAGGATATGGCGCCCGTTATTGCCCAGTAGGGAGATAATCCCTTGACGGTTGGCGTAGATATCGCCCACTGTTTTTATTCCAAGTTTTTGCAGTTCTTCCGCGGTTTTAGCACCTACTCCGTAGATTACCCGTGGACTGCGGTCTATTATAAGCTCTTGTAAGGCTTTTGGTGTTAAGATTTCAAAGAAACCATCAGGCTTTTTTTCTTCGCTTGCAAGCTTTGCGGACATCATAGAATATCCTATCCCTACGCTGCAGGTAAGCCCGGTTTCTATTCTCACTCGGTGTTTAATTTCATGCCCTATTACCGTGGCTCCTCCAAATAAATGAGCTGAACCGGTAACATCCAGAAATCCTTCGTCAAGTGAAATAAATTCATATAAATCCGTATAGTCCGTCCATATTTTTTGTATCTGACGAGAAGCCTGTGTGTATTTATGGCCGTTAGGACTCATGTAAATACCGTGAGGGCAGCGGCGGTAGGCTTCCTTTATACTCATTGCGGAGCGTACGCCATAAGTGCGGGCTTCGTAGCTACAGGTTGCTACGACTCCCCGCTGGGTAGGGAGTGCTCCTATTATTAAAGGCTTGCCGGCTAAGTCCGGATTGTCACGGATTTCTACCGCGGCAAAAAATGCGTCCATATCTATATGAACAATACGGGGCAATTTTTCGTGGGACTCCATGGGATTGCCTCCTTTTTGTGGTTAATCTATGTTATACTATACCTCTAAATTTACGACAAAAAAAGGAGCCAATACAATGTCTCAGCCTCCAATCCCAAAACTAACAAAAGAAACCATTAAATCCGGTGTTGCTGACATGCTGCGCACTGCCTATCGTAAAACCATCCAAACTGCAACCCCACAACAGATTTACAATGCTCTAGCCCTAACAATAAAAGAATATGTATCCCAAAACTGGCTAACTACCCACGACTACTTCGAAAAAGCCGATGTAAAAACCATCTACTACCTCTCTATGGAGTTCCTGATGGGGCGCTTTATGGGTAATGCCATTCTTAATCTTTCTCTCACCGAAACTGTAAAAGAAGCCCTGGAAGAACTAGGTGTTGACATAAATACAGCCGAAGAAGCAGAGCATGACCCAGGCTTGGGCAATGGCGGGCTGGGACGCTTAGCCGCTTGTTTCCTAGATTCACTTTCTACACTGGGCTACCCAGCCTATGGCTGTGGTATCAGATATCACTATGGAATATTCGAGCAGCATATAGAAAACGGCTATCAGGTAGAAAAACCAGATAATTGGCTGCACTACGGCGATCCATGGGGTGTGCGTCGCGAAGAATACGCCAAGGAAATCAAATTTGGTGGCAGAGTAAACACAATAAAAGATGAAGATGGCGAATACCGCTTTGTATTAGAAGGTGCCCAAAGCGTAATGGCAGTGCCCTACGACTATCCGGTAGTAGGTTACAATACCAATATGGTAAATACTCTACGCCTATGGGATGCCGAGCCTGTAAACCGCTTCGACTTGCAAAGCTTTAACGAAGGGCAGTATGAACGGGCACAAGAAGAGCAAAACCTTGCAAGAACTCTATCAGCAGTGCTATATCCCGCAGATGAATTTATAGCTGGAAAAGAACTGCGTCTACGCCAGCAATATTTCTTTATATCTGCCACTCTGCAGCGGGTGGTGGAGCAGTTTGCCCGACGCCATAAAGGCGAATTCACTAAATTGCCAGACTATGTACAGTTTCAGTTAAACGACACCCATCCATCCTTAGCTATTGCGGAACTGATGCGTATTCTCATAGATGTGTATTACCTCCCATGGGATCAAGCCTGGGAGATAACTCGTGCCGCCTGCGCCTACACCAATCATACAATCATGAGTGAAGCCCTAGAAAAATGGCCAATAGAGCTGTTTAGCCGCTTACTTCCTCGCATTTATATGATAGTGGAAGAAATCAATCGCCGCTTCTGCGCCAACTTAATCGAATGGTTTGGCAATGACCCAGAACGTATTCGCTCCATGGCCATCTGCGCTGATGGTCAGGTTCGTATGGCTCACCTTGCCATAGTTGGCAGCCATTCCATTAACGGTGTGGCCAGAATCCACACAGAAATCCTAAAAGAAGTAGAGCTAAAAAACTTTTATGAAATATATCCTGAGAAATTCAACTCTAAAACCAACGGAATAACCCAGCGCCGCTGGCTTGCAAAATGTAATCCCGGCCTTTCAAACCTAATAACCGATACAATCGGCGATGCCTGGATAACGGATTTAGACCAACTGGCAAAGCTTAAACCCTTAGCCAGTGACCCAGCCTTTAGGGAAAAGTTTATGTCAGTAAAGCAAGAGAATAAAATCATCCTCTCAAACCATATTAAGGATGAGTATGGCGTATCGGTAGACCCTAACTCCATTTTTGATATTCAAGTAAAACGCCTCCACGAGTATAAGCGCCAACTAATGAATATCTTCCATGTAATAGACCAATATTGTGCTATAAAAATGAACCCACATCTAAACACAGCCCCTCGCACTGTACTTTTTGCGGCCAAATCCGCCGCAAGCTATCATAGAGCTAAACTGATTATCAAATTAATAAACTCCGTAGCAGACTTGGTAAACAACGACCCTGCAATGGAAGGCCGTTTAAAAGTTATGTTCCTCCCCAACTACAGAGTGAGTATGGCAGAGAAACTTGTACCCGCCGCCGATCTAAGCCAGCAAATCTCCACTGCCGGCAAGGAGGCTAGTGGTACCGGAAATATGAAATTTATGCTTAACGGAGCTGTAACCATAGGCACCCTAGACGGTGCCAACATCGAAATGCTGGAGGAAGTAGGCCAGGATAATATCTTTATCTTTGGTATGACCGCACAAGAAGCCCAAGCTCTTACCGTAGCCGGAACCTACGCCCCGTGGGACTTATATAACATGGACTTTAATATAAGAAATATATTGACTACGCTAATCAACGGCAACCTAGACCCTAACCATGACCTATTTAGGGAAATATACGACGCAATGCTTAATGGCTATGGCGGCGCAAGGCCCGATGAATACTACGTACTAAAAGATTTTGCAGCCTACAAAGCTGCTCAATCTCAGGTAGACGCGGCCTACAGCGACAAAGCCCGCTGGGCAAAAATGGCCATAATGAACACTGCCTCAGCCGGAAAATTCTCCAGCGACCGTACGATAAAGCAGTACGCCGAAGAAATCTGGAATATGCAGCCTGTAACAATCGTTTAATGTAAGGAGTTACCAATGACAAAGAGACAGATTCAATGGGCTATTACCATTTTTATAGGGACAATTATTATTATCGGAGGCATAGGTCTGCTGATTTGGCAGGCCTTCTTGCCCCATTTACAACAGCTACCCTGGGGCCGCAATAATCGCATCGTCAACTGGTACGAGCATCATGGCCTTGACCCAGATATTCCAAGCTTAGTTATGGATGACAGATTGCGCCCACACACAGATGCACCTCAGCCTTTTATTGAAGACGAGGTAATTTTCTTACCTATGTCTTTTTTACAGTACCAGTTCGACCCTTTTATCTTCTGGGATGACAATGCTCGTGTGTTATTTGTCACTACCAGTGAGGATATCCTTACTTTTTCCCTTAACCAAACCAGATTTGAGATAAATGGCAGCTCCCAAACTCTAGAGCACGCGATACGTAGGGTAGGGGATGAAATATTCTTCCCCGCTTCCTTAGCTGAGGCGCTGTACCCTCTCACAGCCGTTCATTATCCCGACTACAACATAATAGTAGTGGAAAATCTGGCCCAGCCCAGAATTACAGCCAGGCTAACCAGGCGGGCAGATATCCGCTACCGCGAAAACTCCAATTCCCCGATTGCTCTTCGGGCAGTATCAGGTAGCACAGTCGTAGTTTTTGAAGAAAACGGCGACTTTACTCGTGTACGCGCGGTCGATGGCAGAGTAGGCTGGGTGCTAACCTCAGATATAGGAGAAACCACAACGGTTAATCCACTAGCGGAGTTGGAACGGGCTTTTCTATTGGGAAGTCCGATAAATAATCGAGTCCACCCAACCCCCAACTGGCCTTCCGGTACCCCAGTGGTTATGGCATGGGACAGCATTTACACCCACGCCGCCAATGCCCACCGTATGGCAGACCCAATCGACCCAAGCATTAACGTACTATCCCCCATGTGGTTTAGGTTGGATGAAGAAACCATGAACATTACATCTGTAGCCAGCCGGGAATACGTAGAATGGGCTCATGAAAACGGTGTGCAAGTCTGGCCATATGTGTTCGATGTATTCTACAGCCACAGCCACGCAATTCTAACTGACCGTGAAGCCCGCCAGCGGGTAATTGACACGCTGCTGGAATATGTAGACGAATTTAACTTAGACGGAATAAATATCGGCTTTGAGCATATCCGCGTAGCCGACGGAGTGTATCTAATACAGTTCCTTCGGGAGCTTGCGCCACCTCTGCGAGAGCGGGGAGTTGTGCTATCCAAAAACGTGCTGGTACCAAGGCCATATACCCAATTCTACCGCCGTGACCTGATGGCCTTTACCGTAGATTTTATAGCGGTAATGGCATATGACGAACATTGGCATCGCGCACCAACCAGTGGTCCTGTGGCCTCAATCGGTTTTGTGGAGCGAGGAATTGTAGACTCTTTGGAGCAAGTCCCAGCCAATCAGCTAATACTAGGCTTGCCTTTCTATAACCGAGTATGGCGTGAAGTAATAGGCAATAACACAGTAGACACTAGAACCCGCCGCTATCATGGCACTGCCTATACCCGTGCGTGGTTCGAATACAATGGAGTAGAATGGGAATGGCTGCCGGAAACCGGAAAATATTACGGCGAGTTCGCCGCATTAGAAGATGATGAAACGGTACTTTTCCGTGTATGGCTTGAAGATGAGCGAAGCATGGAACTAAAACTACAACTATTTAGTGGATACGGTCTAGCCGGGGTTTCTGTATGGAACAGAAACTTCCGCCATAATGAAGGACTCTGGGAGGTAATGGGTCAATTTTTTGTAGAGTAATAAATGTATACAATGTGGTTTGTTTTTTTGGTAAAAGCTTAGCAAAAAGGAGGCTCAAATGCACAAGATAAGTAAAGACAAGGTCATTTATGCAATGAGTAAGGAAAATACACCAGTTTTACATGTAGACGCTGGCAGCCAGATACGTTTCGAAACCGAGGATGCCCTTCACGGCCAGATAAAAACCGATACAGGGGGTTTTGATGGCTTAGACTGGTCACGGGTAAACCCAGCTACAGGCCCGGTATATATCAACAATGCTGAGCCAGGAGATGTACTGAGTGTAAAAATCGAAAAAATTGATGTAGCCTCCTCAGGGGTAGTAGTATGCGGTAAAGGAATGGGCGTCTTAGGGGATACCCTAATAGGCAATGCGATAAAAATAATGCCCATAGAAGAAGACAAAGCCCGCTTCAACGACATATGGTTGCCCCTTAACAAGATGATTGGCGTAATAGGGACAGCCCCAAAAGGCGAAGCAATTCCATGCGGCGCACCAGACTATCATGGTGGAAACATGGATTGTAAAGAAATAAAAGAAGGAGCCACAGTACTACTTCCTGTAAATGTCGTCGGCGCACTTCTAGCTATGGGTGATTTGCATGCAATAATGGCTGACGGAGAAATAGGCGTAACCGGCCTAGAAGTTTCTGGTGCCGTAACCGCAACCATAGACATAATCAAAGACAAAGACCTTCCTACACCAATGATTATAAACGAAACTCATGTCATGACCTTAGCATCCCACGAGGACTTAGATATAGCAGTAGAAATGGCCACGGCCAACATGGTGGACTACTTGGTAACACATGAAAATAAAGATATCCACGATGCGGTAATGCTGATATCCCTAATCGCCGATGTGCGCATCTGCCAAGTAGTAGACCCAAAGAAAACTGTACGAGTAGAGTTTCCTAAAAAATTCTTATAATAAGGGAGAGATTTACACATGAGCTTTTTGGACAGCGTAAAACAGCGTGCAAAAACCCAGCTAAAAACCATTGTACTGCCAGAATCCCAGGAGCCCCGCAGTCTAAAGGCCGCTCACCAGGTGCTGGCAGAGGGGATAGCAAAAATAATCCTAATAGGGGATAAAGATGAGATTATATATACAGCTAAGGCCGATGGCCTGGATGTATCTAGTGCAAGCTTTGTACCTCAATCAGGTGATTTAATTAACAATCTATCAAATAAATTGGCAGATTTACGCAAGTCCAAAGGCATGACCTTGGAAGAAGCCCAAAAACTCCTGACCACTAACGCAATGTATCTAGGTTGTATGCTTGTAAAAGAAGGTCTAGCCGATGGTATGGTAGCTGGAGCTATCCATTCAACAGCAGATGTGCTTCGCCCCAGCCTACAAATCCTTAAAACGGCACCGGGTATTTCCTTAGTGTCTTCTTTTTTTGTTATGGCCGTTCCCAACTGCGAATACGGCCATAATGGTGTATTCGTATTTTCAGACTGTGGTCTGGTTCAAAACCCCAACGCTGGGGAACTAGCCGCAATTGCTAAATCTTCTGCCGATTCCTTCGCTGCACTTACCGGGGTAGAGCCGATAGTGGCGCTCCTTTCTCATTCCACAAAAGGCAGCGCAAAACATGCCGATGTAGATAAGGTGGTAGAGGCCGCTAAAATTCTTAAAGAGATGGCCCCGGACTTAAAAGCCGACGGCGAATTCCAGCTAGATGCTGCCATAGTCCCATCTATAGGTGCATCCAAAGCACCAGGCAATGACGTAGCAGGAAAGGCCAATGTGCTAATCTTCCCAGACTTAGACGCAGGCAATATAGCCTATAAGCTGGTAGAAAGACTAGCTAAAGCTGACGCTTTGGGCCCAATAACCCAAGGCATAGCAAAGCCAGTAAACGACCTTTCTCGCGGTTGTAGCGCGGAAGATATAGTAGGTGTAGTAGCAATCACCGCCGTTCAGGCGCAAATATAAAGGAGAGTCACACAATGAATGTATTAGTAATCAACTGCGGTTCATCATCACTAAAATACCAGCTTCTTAACATGCAAAACGAATCCGTACTAGCCAAAGGCATCTGCGAAAGAATTGGCATAGACGGTCGCTTAGTCCACGAACGCCCAGAAGGCAAATACGAAGCCACCCCAGCAATGCCAGACCACGCCGCCGCAATGTCAGTAGTACTGGAAGCACTGCTAGACCCCAACCACGGTGTAATAAAATCCAAAGACGAAATCCACGCAATAGGCCATAGAGTAGTACATGGTGGCGAAACCTTCACCCAGTCCATACTAATAGATGAAAAAGTAGAAGCCGCTGTAGAAGCCTGTTCCGACCTGGCTCCGTTACACAACCCACCAAATCTGATAGGCATCCGCGCCTGCCGCCAGCATATGCCAAACCTGCCCCAAGTAGGTGTGTTTGACACAGCCTTCCACCAAACCATGCCAGCCAAAGCCTACCTATACGCCGTAGATCACAAGCTATATGACAAACACAAAATACGCCGCTATGGTTTCCATGGCACCAGCCATAAATATGTATCGCAGCAAGCCGCTGAGCTGTTAAATCGCCCATTGGCAGACTTAAAACTGGTAACCTGTCACCTAGGCAACGGCGCAAGTGTATGCGCAGTACAAGGAGGAGAGTCAATAGACACCTCAATGGGTCTTACTCCCCTTGAAGGTCTAGCAATGGGCACCAGAAGCGGCGATCTAGACCCAGCCCTTATCACATTTATAATGGAAAAAGAAAATCTAACCGCACAAGAAGTACTTGATATGTTAAATAAAAAATCTGGTATGTTAGGTCTATCAGGAGTAGGTAGTGATTTCCGTGACCTAGCTACCGCCGCAGAGTCAGGCAACCAAAAAGCCTTGGATGCCCTTGAAGTGTTCGCATATAGAGTAGCAGGATATGTAGGCCGCTACGCCGCAGCGATGAACGGCCTAGACGCTGTAATCTTCACCGCGGGCATAGGCGAAAACGATTCTTATATCCGCGCCAAAGTATGCGAATATCTAACATGGTTTGGTGTAAGCCTTAATCAAGAAGAGAATAAAAAACGCGGCAAAGCCCTTGATATCTCTAACTCTGAAGCAAAAGTTAGAGTGTTAGTAATCCCAACAAATGAAGAGCTGATGATAGCTAGAGACACAAAGAAAATACTGGAGGCCTAAGCATATGTTAGTAAACGCAAAAGAGATGCTGCAAAAAGCAGCAGCAGGAAAATACGCAGTGGCTGCCATTAATATCAATAACCTAGAATGGACCAAAGCAGTGCTAACCACCGCTGAGGAGCAAAACAGCCCAGTAATACTAGGCGTAACCGGCGGAGCAGCAAAGTATATGGGTAGCTTCAGCACAGTAGCCGCAATGGTAAAAGCCATGGACAAAGCCCTAAACATCACAGTCCCAGTAGCCCTACACTTAGACCACGGTAGCTATGAACAATGCCAAGACTGTGTAGAAGCAGGTTTCACCAGCATAATGTTCGACGGAAGTCACTATCCCTTTGAAGAAAATGTAACCAAAACCAAGGAAATGATAGCCCTAGCCCACAGCAAAGGTATGTCAATAGAAGCAGAAGTGGGTGCAATCGGCGGCGAAGAAGACGGCGTAGTAGGCGCAGGAGACATAGCTGACCCAGAAGAGTGCCGTATAATAGCTGAGCTAGGCATAGACTTCTTAGCTGCGGGGATAGGCAATATCCACGGCCAATACCCTGATAACTGGCTGGGCCTAGACTTCGAAACCCTAGAAAAAATCTTTAAGGTAACAAAAGGCCTACCCCTAGTACTACATGGCGGAACCGGCATCCCGGAAGATATGATAAAAAAAGCCATCTCCCTAGGCGTAGCCAAAATTAACGTAAATACCGAGTGTCAATTATCCTTTGCCAAAGCCACCCGTGAATACATTGAAGCCGGAAAAGACCAAGATATGAAGAAAAAAGGCTTTGATCCAAGAAAGCTACTAGCACCAGGCTACGAAGCTATCAAGCAGACAGTAAAAGAAAAAATGGAGCTGTTTGGATCTGTAGGAAAAGCATAAGAAAAGCCAATCAAGTTAAAAACCGCCTGTGAAGCATGTTGTGGTATCGTGCCTCCAGGCGGTTTTTAGATGACTAACAAGAGCAACAACCGTAAAAAAATTACAGCACTTGCTATTTTTTATAGGAAATATAGGCTATAATACTTATTGAGGTGATAGCTATGTTGAAGTTATTTGAGGTAGAGGGTTTTAAAAATTTTTCACATAGATTTGTTCTTGATTTTTCTGATATGCGTGATTATCAATATAATGAGCATTGCATTAAAGACGGGCTTCTAAAAAGCGGCATTATTTATGGTAAAAATTCATCCGGTAAATCTAATTTTAGTCTGGCGGTTTTTGATATTGTGGCTCATCTTACAGGAAATAACGTTTCACCTGGACTGTATGACAACTATAATAATGATGTAAGCGGTGGCGCTGCGGCTCAATTCCGTTATGTTTTTAGGTTTGGAGAAGATGAAGTCGATTATAGTTATGCCAAAATTTCGAGTAAATCTCTCGCAAAAGAAAAACTTATACTAAATGGCAAAACGATTATGTCAGTTGGTTATAAAATGCCTGGCTTTGATTTTTATGGCACATGGGAGGGATTACAAAGCCTAGCCCCGACTCTAAATTTTTCATTCTATAAAGACGGCTCTGTCCTTAAATACGCATTGAATAATACGGCTTTAGAAGCTGAACATCCGTTGTATAAGATGATGGATTTTGTATCAAGGATGCTTTGGTTTAGAAGTCTTGGTGAAAACAGATATATCGGATACAAAACCTCTACCGACGATTTCAACAGATTCATGTTAGAGGACACTGCGGTACTTGTCGAGTTTCAGGAGCTACTTGTAATGGCAGGAGTAGAAGATAAAATTGTTGTAGGCACCAATGCAGACGGAAAAAAGCATCTATACTCTATTCCTCCAAAGAGCATTACAGGAAGTATCCCGTTTTTTGCTACCGCCTCAAATGGAACAAAGGCCCTTTATGCATTGTTCTATTGGACGAAAACCGCTCCGGACACATCCTTGCTGTTTATAGACGAGTTTGACGCATACTATCACTTTGAGTTGTCAGAGACAATTGTGAAACTTTTATGTGCGATGCCTAATACCCAGGTGATATTAACATCTCATAATACAAACCTGTTGACGAACCGTATTATGCGTCCTGATTGTTTATTTATCCTATCACCAGATAAGCTGACTTCTTTTACAAATGCCACAAATAGGGAATTACGAGAAGGGCATAACCTGGAAAAATTATATGCAAGTGGTGAATTTTATGAGTGAAAATGTAAGAGAAATCCTTGTAATTGTCGAAGGTGCTAAGACAGATATACGATTGATGGAGCGTTTGTTAATGTTATATGGGATTGATGGCCGCCACCAAATCGTATCATACAACACAAATATCTATCTGTTGTACAATTCGATATTCAATGACCCAGACCCGGAAAGCTTAGACATTTTGCTGCACCTAAAATCACGAGAGCCAAACCCTGATAAGAGAGCGGTTTTAGACCGACGATATTCGGAGGTTTTACTAATATTTGATTTTGACCCTCAAGATCCTCATTTTGCTGATGAAAAAATCAAGAAGATGATGGGATTCTTTTCAGAATCAACTGAAATGGGGAAGCTATACATAAACTACCCAATGATTGAGGCCTTCTATCATATGAAAAATATCCCAGATAGCGACTTTAATTCATATATTGCAACAATGAATGAGTTGGAATCTGGATTATACAAAGACCGTGTTAATAAAGAAACTCGCATTGGTGACTATGCAAAATATCCTGTAAATAAAAATGAAGCAAGCATTATCATAAGGCAAAACATAAATAAGGCATGGCACATATTATTATCAAAAACAGATGAAAGTATTGCACCCCCTGATTCGATGTCTATTTTAGAAGTACAATTGGCAAAACGGGAGCACGAGAAAGTTATAGCTATTCTATGTACATGTATATTTTATATTGTAGATTACAATCCAATGTTATTGTAAAAAAGAAGCCCGCCATCACAGCGAGCTTCTTTTGCTATAAGAACTAAATTATTCAGCAGTATAAACCATAAGGGCCATATGCCTAGCACGCTTTACATTCATAGTCATAGCGCGTTGATGCTTGGCACAGTTGCCGGTTACACGCCTGGGAAGAATCTTACCTCTTTCGGAAACAAACTTCCTAAGCTTACCAATTTCTTTATAGTCAATATTAGTAATCTTATCAGCACAGAAAGTGCAAACCCGTTTTTTGCGGCGTCCGCGACGTTTTTGCATCATACTAATCACTCCTTCCTTACATATTAAAACGGTAAATCATCATCATCTATACTCTGGGTAATGGCAGAAAAACCATCCGGTGGCTCAAATGCCGGAGCCTGACCACCTTGAGGGGGTGCGCCGTAAGAATCACCCTGGTCATATCCGCCGCCACCACCTTGTCCTACGCGGGCTTCATAGGAGGCTCTGCTTTCGGCAAAGTTGACCTCTTCTGATACTACTTCAGTGCTCCACTTGCGCTGGCCTGTTTGATCTGTATACTCGCGTACCTGAATACGGCCACAAAGAGATACTCGCATACCTTTTTTGATATACCGCTCTACAAATTCACCTTGCTTGCCAAAAGACACACAATAGATGAAATCTGCATCTGCCTCACCTTCTCTTTTAAAGCGGCGCTGCACAGCAACAGTATACCTTGCAATACACATAGGCTCATTGCCTTGAGAGTAACGAATCTCCGGGTCTCTTACGATATTTCCCAGTAATATGACTTTGTTCATATCCCGACCTCCTACTCAGCGTCAGCTACTGCAGGTTCTTCAGGGGTTTCTACTGTTTCAACTACAACAGCTTCTTCAACAACAGGCTCTGACTGCACGGGGGCAGTTGTGTCTACGTCTTCTTGGCGGATTACCAAGTATCTGAGAACGTTTTCCATCAGATTAAGACGATCTTCGATTTCACGTGGCGCTCCTGCTGGGGATGTGAAATAGATATAGGTATACACCCCTTCAGTCAGCTTGTTGATTGGGTAGGCTAGTTTTCTGCGACCCCACTCATCAACTTTGTCGATAGTGCCTTCAAAGCGCTCGATAAGTCCTTTAACTCTGGACATCTCAGCTTGGAATGTTTCGTCATCCAAGTCAGCTCTTAGTATAACACCTAGTTCGTACTTGTTCATGCTTACACCTCCTTTTGGACTATGGGGGCTGGATTTGTCAATTCGATTTATTTTCCAGACCCAAGGATAAGGGGCCACTGTCGGCCCCAACTTGGTGATTTTACCATAAGAAAATCAAGCTGTAAACTTTTCCTCTAAAAAACATACTATAGACAATCACGACATGCTTTCAAGGGAGATGAATGTCATGGGTCGATACCGTATCCAGGGTGGAAACCGGGTAGCGGGCGAGCTTAGCGTGGGAGGAGCCAAAAACTCCATCCTGCCTATTCTTGCGGCCGTCTGTCTTAACAAAGGAGAGAGCATAATTCACAACTGCCCGCGCATTGCCGATACATTTTTGTCTATAGAAATCTTAAAGCATATCGGTTGCCGGGTAGTATTTAGCGGAAATACACTATGGATAAATGCATCAGGTATAAACGAAATAAACATCCCAAATGACTATGTAAAAGAAATGCGCTCATCCATCCTATTCATGGGTGCAATGCTAGGGCGTACCGGCCAGGTAAACATCGCCAATCCAGGCGGCTGTGACCTAGGCGAGCGCTCCATAGGCTACCATCTAGATGGCCTAACCGCCATGGGTGCCACGATAAAACACATAGACGGAACCATGCACTGCACAGGTTCGTTAAAAGGAGCAAACATCTATCTGCAATCAGCAAGCGTAGGCGCTACAGAAAATCTGATGCTGGCCGCCACACTGGCAAAGGGCCCAACAACGATAACAAACGCAGCAAAAGAACCAGAAATAGTAGACCTGGCCCGCTTCCTAAAATCAATGGGGGCAGATATACGAGGTGCCGGAACCAGCAAAATCACAGTAGAAGGGACCAGCAACCTAGAAAGCGCAACCCACGAAGTAATGCCAGACCGTATAGTAGCCGGCACCTACCTAACAGCAGCCGCCATGACCCGGGGTGACATAAACGTAACAGATATAAGCCCAAAAGACTTAATAGTAGTAACCGCAAAGCTCACTCAAATGGGCTGCAAAATCAGCTATGGGCCCACCAGCATACGCCTAAAAGCGCCAGAAAGACTAAAAGCCCTAGAATACCTAGAAACATCTGAGCACCCAGGTTTCCCAACAGATATGCAGTCACAGCTCGTAGCGGCTCTATCCATAGCCGATGGCCATAGTACAGTAAAGGAAAGAATCTTCGATAACCGCCATTCTCATGCTGTAGGGCTTAGGCTAATGGGTGCAGACGTTAAAACCCAGCAAGTTATTATAGGTACTGACCCTAAAAAAGAAATCACCCTTTTTGATATACATGGCAAGCCTGAGCTAGAAGGTGCAACCGTAGAAGCCAAAGATCTGCGCTGTGGTGCAGCACTAGTGCTGGCAGGTTTAGCCGCAGGCGGTGAAACCATAGTACAAAATGCAAAATATGTAGAGCGTGGCTATGAAAATATTGAGAAAGCCCTAACAGAAGTTGGTGCTGATATTCAATTGGAAGAAGCATAGCCTTACTAAATCCCCGTGTTAGTCTGTTGACTGGCACGGGGCTTTTTATATAAAATAGCCTAAATACAACCAATGAGGTACACTTATGAATCGATTATTTGAAAGGCACCACATAAGAGATGTAGTGTCTCTAAACGGCCAATGGCAATTCAAAACAGACTCAAACAAAGAAGGACTGGCCCAAAAGTGGCACGAGACCTTCCCAAAAGGCAGCGACAAAGCCATAGTCCCTTCCTGCTGGACCAACCAGCTAGGATATTTCGGATACGAAGGACTAGCTTGGTATTCCAGAGAAATAATTACAACCAGCCCAAATATTAAGCTGGATTTCCACGGCATTACAGGTCAGGCGGAGGTGTATCTGGACGGACGCCACCTTAAAAGCCACTATGGAAGTTTCACACCCTTTAGTGTCACCATCACAGATTTAGAGCCAGGCAGTCACGTACTAACGGTTTCTTGCGACAATACAACCAATAATATAGATACGATGCCGCTACTGCGGGTAGACTGGCATAACTACGGGGGTATAACCCGTGGAGTAGAGTTATCGCAGTTGCCGGATTTATGGGTTGAAGATGTAGAAATTAACTACACTCTTGGTGTAGACGCTGATGTAATAGTCAAGCTCAATGTATCAGGTAACGGCTGCACCCAGGTAAAGTGCTTTGTAGACGGTACAACTGTACACACAGGCCACGCTAACCCAGGAGAATACTGCTTTTCTTTCACTCTAAGCAATATCCGTCTATGGGATATCCATCAGCCAAATCTTTATACCATACGCATAGAGCTAGATAGCGACGATATTGTAGAACGTATAGGCTTCCGTACAGTAGAAACCCGAGGTAATGATATTTTCATCAACGGCAAAAAAGTATTCCTAAAAGGCGTAAACCGCCACGAAGACCATCCAGATTTTGGCTTCGCCCTGCCACTTCAAATAATGCAGCGTGATATCCATATAATCAAGGATATGGGCTGTAACGCCATACGAGGCTCTCACTACCCAAACGCCGAAGCCTTTCTAGATTTCTGTGACGAACATGGCCTGGTTTTCTGGGAGGAAGTACCTCTATGGCAACATGACGAAGCCCATATCACAAACCCGGTACTGGTAAATCGCACCCTAGACTGCATCACCGAAATGATTACCAGAGACCGTCATCACCCATCTATAATCATGTGGGGAGTACACAATGAGATCAATACCACTGTCCCCGCAAGTGTAGGTTTCACCAAAACCCTAGTAGACCGTGTACGAAATCTAGACCCAACCCGCCTGGTGACCTACGCCTCACATATGCCAATGGATGACCTGTGCTTTAGCCTAGTGGATGTAATATGCGTAAACAAATACTACGGCTGGTATGAAGGCGACCTAGGAGAATGGCCAATCTTCCTTGAAAAATTCAAAGAGAAAATGAAAGAAGAAGGCGTAGACAACAAACCCTTCATAATGTCAGAGTTTGGGGCGGAAGGCATCCACGGCCTAACCACCTACGAAGCAGAAAAATGGACAGAAAACCACCAAGCCCAATGCCTAGAATATGAACTAAAGCTATTTACAAAAGATCCAGACATCTCTGGCACCTTCATATGGCAGTACTGCGACACCCGCGCCAGCATAGACTTTAACCTGGGGCGAGGCAGAAGCTATAACAATAAAGGGGTAGTAAGCCAGTACCGCAGTCCTAAGTTAGCATTTAGCATAGTCAAAGATATTTATTCATAATTTAAAAAGACCTGCTTACAGTATGTAAGCAGGTCTTTTTCTGTGGTATTTTATTGATTCCTATCAGATGTATAGTAATCGTACTTGAAAACAGACGAAAGCGAGGCGGAAAATCGGCGGCTTTAAGCCGTTTTCCGATGAAGTTTGAGTCGATTTTTAAGTAGATTATCTGTATCTATGGCTTACTGGTAAAATGGAAATTGTCAATGCGCGCACCAGGCACTAGAGACGCCCCCATGTACCCGGCAGTCAAAGTCCGGTCACTGGAAATAGCTGTGATGGAGTTAAATGCATCCAGCAGGCTTTCTGTAAAGCGCACAGTTGATATAGGGGTGGTAATCTTACCATCTTCTATAAGGAAAGTACCGTTACGGGTAAGCCCTGTAAGCTGCAAGGTGCGAGGGTTTACAAAGTTGGTATAGTGGAACTCATTAATAAAAATTCCTTTTTTAGTGGATGCAATAATCTCTTCCAAGGTTTGGCTTCCGCCTTCTACCTGTAGATTAATGGCGTAACCGCCGCGCCCCTTATTGGTGACGGCATGGCCTGTATTGGGTGCCTTGTGCTTGGCTGCGAGCTTATTGTCATATAAGAACGAAGATACAACACCCTTATCCACCATGGCAACGGATTGGCGTGGGGTTCCTTCATAATCAAAAAACACAGGCCGCGTGCAAGGGCAATTTACATTATCGGTCACGGTAAAATTATCACCGAACATCTTCTGCCCTAGTTTCTCAATAGCAAAGCTACTACCGTCCTCGATGGCGTCTGCCCCAAGCATGAATCCCATAAAGCCAACCAGGTCTGCAAAGGCTAAAGGCGAAAGTACTACAGTATGAGCGCCAAGTTCTGGACTAACGGCCCCCATAGCAGCCGAGGCTGTGGCCTGGGCTTTTTTAAATTCCCCAATAACATCTGGTACAACTGTGTAAGATGTACACTCGCCAGCACCATCGGTGCCATCTTGGTGGGTAACTACGGTATTAAACGTCACTTGGTCATATTGGGCATAGCGGAAGGCCCCGAGGCTGTCCCCGACGGCTATAGCCTGCTGTGTGAGAACCAATGCGCCGGACGCGGTAAATCCTTCTTTTACGTAAGAAACCCCTTCCTTTATATATGCGGCCCTGGCGGCAGCATCAAAGGCAGTGGCAAGTTCCCCAGTAGGTGGCCTCTCATCTACTGGTTCTTTGGACATGGTGAATGCTTCATATTCGCCTTCCGGTACATATTTAAGGAGTTCTTGGGCATCTTTTGCCAGTTGCTTTAGCCCTTCTTCTGTAAGGACGTTAGTGGCACAGGTGGCTTCCTTTTTACCTTCGTAAACCGTAAGGCTTACATTTGTGTCGCTAGTGGTAACATTTTGACTGATTTCAGAGTTGGCAAAGCGGGTGGTGCCCTGGCTTCCTGAGCCGATATTAACCGTGGCATAGTGGCTTACATAAGACGTAAGTTTTTCTATTATGCTTTGGGCGTCTTTCTTATTTAACATCAGATACACCTACCTTCACTTTTCTAAATCTTGTGGGAGAAGAGCCGTGTGATACTCGCATCACCTGCATGGGTTGGCCCTTGCCGCAATTGGGTATCCCAATAAGCTGCCAATATTCCGGCCCTGCCACACCATCACAGCTACCCCAAAACTCTGTTGTTTTGCCTGCGTAGATGGGGTTTTTAAACATACGCCCAGTAAGTTTGCCGTCTTTGATTTCATAAGCAACCTGACAAGCAAATTGGAAATTGATACGCAGGTCGTCGATGCTCCAGCTTTTGTTTTGGTCTAGTAAGAATCCGTATTCTATCCCGGCGATTAAATCCTCTGGAGAGCCTTCTCCCGGAAGCAGGTTAATATTGGTCATACGGACGATAGGAAGGTTGCGCCAGCCGTCGGAAAGGCCGCCACCACTTGATGGTAGGCCAACCACAGGGGCATTATCCCTTGAGGTTTGGAACCCGGTGAAAATGCCTTTATCTACTAAAGTTATATTTTGCGCAGGAACCCCTTCATCATCATAGGCAAAGGTGCCAAGGCCTTGCGGGCAGGTAGCATCTGCAACCAAGGTCACATGCTTTGAGCCGTAAACCAGGTTTTTCTTTAAATCCTCCGGTGCAAGGAAGCTGCGCCCCGCAAAGGCGGCCTCACTACCAAGTACCCGGTCAAGCTCTGTGGGATGGCCAACACTTTCATGGATTTGTAGGAACATCTGATTAGGATTGATTACCAAATCGAACTCACCACTTGGGCAGTCTGGGCAGTTTATAAGCTCTACTACTTCAGCGGCCAGCCGTGCTGCGATTTTTGGCATTTCCAAGTTAAGAATTGTTTCGTAGCCGCCTCTTATTACATCTATAAAGCTGCGGTCTTGGTTATCTTCCTCAGAAGATGCTGTAGTAATTATTTGGCCGGTGCACTGGCAGAAATACTGTTCAATATAACTGCCGTCGGTGTCTGCATAAATTACATCATCTTTGCGGAAATCCAGGCCACAAACACTATAGGTTATGCCTGGTACTGCCTTTATTGCGTCGTTACACTTGTTTAACAGCGCTAGTTTTTCTGAAAAGGGCACAGTAAACGGGTCGGTTACAACCGGGGTGGAGTAGGTGCCTTTAGCGGCTTCCTTTGGTGCCAGTACAATTTTCTGGGCTTGCAAAGTCAGGCTGGCTTTGGCTATTTGATAAGCTTCATGTACTGTTTCCACAAGCTTGTCCATGTCACCGCTGGCGGCAAACCCCATAGAGCCGTCTACATACACCCTAATGCCATAACCCTGGCTGCGGTTAGTCACCGCTGCTGATAAAGCGCCGTTTTCTAGGCTGATGGACTCCATGCGAATGTCCTTTACCCGAATATCGGCATAGTCTACCCCTAAGGCCTTTGCGGCCTCCATTGCTTGGGTAATTTTGTCCTTGATTGACATTGTGTTCCCCCTTTGTAAATTTTTACTGATTATACCATATCGGGGTTGTTCCAATCATCAAAACCTAAAAAAAGCCTTGACATACTTTTTCAGTCATGTTATCTTTTCCCTGTTAGCACTCGACGTGCTAGAGTGCTAACAATTCGCTGGCTCCTATAAAAGGGGGGATTGTATGGCTTTAAGTGATAGGCAACATAAGATATTAGAAGCCATAATCAACGATTATATCCAAACCGCAGAGCCAATAGGCTCCCGTACCATAGCAAAAAAGTACGCCATGGGCATTAGCTCTGCCACGATACGTAACGAAATGAGTGACCTGGAGGACATGGGTCTAATAACCCAACCCCATACCTCTTCTGGCAGAGTGCCCTCACAAAAAGGATATCGCTTCTATGTAGACAGCATGATGCCTAAAAAAGCCCTAACATCAGAGGAATCCTTGGTTTTACAGCAGATGATACTAAGCAATATATATCAGGTAGAGCATATGATGAAAAAAACCGCAACCGCACTGGCTCGCCTAACCCGGTATACAGCAATAGTATCGGAGCCTTATCTCAAGAAGACTAAAATCAAGCATGTACAGATGATTCCCGTAGATGATAAAACTATTTTCCTGGTAATGGTTACAGATACAAAGTCTGTAAAAAATCAACCCCTGTCACTTTCTGCTGCTCCAGAGTATGAAGAGCTAAATCGCCTCTCAAATATACTAACAAAGCATCTAAGTGGCAAAACTATCCAGGAAATAGATCGCCCACTAATAGACCAGCTATTAATATCCTTTGCCCATTATGCCCATATTCTAATGCCTATTTTAGGTGTAATAGTGGGCCTAATCCAAGACGAAGACGATATGCGGGTGTTTACAAGCGGAGCAAAAAACATCTTGGCCTTTCCGGAATTTTCGGATATCCGCAAAGCGGAAGCTATTTTCCAAGCCCTGGAAGAGCGAGATGCTCTTATTTCCATTCTCAACCAGCCACAAACCGATAATATCCAAATCATAATAGGTAACGAAAACAGTCTGGAAATCCTAAAAGATTGCAGTCTAATAAAGGCCAATTATTCAATTGATAACCAAAGTACGGGAAGCATAGCCCTAATAGGCCCCACCCGTATGGACTATGGCCATGCCGTGTCCGTTTTACAAGGGATATTGCAGAATATCCAACACGTTTTAAAAGCACTTAGCGAAGGATAAAAAAGCTTCTAAAGAAAGGGATATATAATGAAAGCAAAGAAAAACGCAAAGCACCCAAAGAATGTAAACGAGGTTACTGATGCATCAGAAATCAATGAAAACGAAATGGAAGCAGAAGAGGTAGAAGATTCAGAGGAAGAAGTTGAAGTCCTAGATCCAGAAGCGCCAGCGACCCCAGACCTGGAAGACGTACTAGCCCAAGCCCAAGACCGCCACAAGCGCACATTGGCAGAGTTTGACAACTTCCGCAAACGCACAACAAAGGAAATGGCCGCCCGGTACGATGATGGGCTAAGAGCCGCCGCAGAAAAGCTGCTGCCTATAGTAGATAATTTCCAAAGAGCAATGAATGCCAGCGAAAACAAAGAAGATAACTTCTACCAAGGAATAGCCCTAATAGCACGTCAGCTGGATAACACATTGGCGGATATAGGAATAGAGCCAATAAATGATGAACCAGGCACATCCTTTGACCACAATATTCATCATGCAGTAGCCCATATAGAAGATGATGCCTACGACCAAAATGTAGTAGTAGAAGTTTTGCAAAAAGGCTATAAACACCGAGACAAGGTATTGCGCCCAAGCATGGTAAAAGTAGCAAACTAATTATTGTTAAGCCTCAGCGCTTACGGCGCATGGGCAAATAAAATTTTATAAGGAGAAAAATCATGTCTAAAATAATCGGAATAGACCTAGGAACCACCAACTCATGTGTAGCTGTAATGGAAGGTGGTCAGCCTGTAGTAATCGCAAACTCTGAAGGAATGCGCACCACCCCATCAGTAGCCGCCTTCACAAAGGCAGGAGAACGCTTAATAGGCGAAACCGCAAAGCGCCAAGCCATAACCAACCCAGACAACACAGTTATGAGTATAAAGCGCCAAATGGGTACTAATTTCAAAGTAAATATAAACGATAAAAATTACTCCCCACAAGAAATTTCGGCAATGATCCTACAAAAACTAAAATCAGACGCAGAAAGTTATCTGGGAGAAACCATAACCAAAGCTGTAATCACAGTACCTGCTTACTTCACAGACAGCCAGCGCCAAGCCACAAAAGATGCCGGTAAAATCGCGGGCCTGGAAGTAGAGCGTATAATCAACGAGCCCACAGCCGCAGCTCTTTCATATGGCCTAGACAACGAAAAAGAGCAAAAAATCATGGTATACGACTTAGGTGGCGGAACCTTTGACGTAAGCATCATATCCATCGGTGACGGTGTAATAGAAGTACTTGCCACAAGCGGCAATAACCGCTTAGGCGGAGATGACTTTGATGATAGAGTAATAGATTATCTTGTTCAGGAATTTAAGAAAATTGAAAGCATAGATTTAGCCCAAGACAAAATGGCAATGCAGCGCTTAAAAGAGGCTGCTGAAAAAGCAAAGAAAGAGCTCTCTACAGTTATCACAACCAACATCAATCTGCCATTTATAACCATGAATCAAGACGGGCCAAAACACATGGATATCAACCTAACCCGTGCTAAGTTCGACGAACTAACCCATGACCTAGTAGAAAAAACCATGGGCCCGGCTCGCACAGCCCTCAAGGATGCAGACTTGTCTCCATCAGAGCTTTCTAAAGTGCTGTTGGTCGGTGGTTCTACCCGTATCCCTGCCGTTCAAGATGCAGTTAAAAAGCTAACAGGGAAAGATCCTTTCAAAGGCCTTAACCCAGACGAATGTGTAGCTCTTGGTGCAAGTATCCAAGCCGGTAAGCTTGCAGGAGATGAAGGCGCAGGAAGTATCTTGCTGCTTGACGTAACGCCTCTATCTCTAAGCATCGAAACCGAGCGCGGTGTAGCTACACGCCTAATCGAGCGCAACACCACAATCCCCACCAACAAAAAAGAAACCTTCTCAACGGCAGCCCACAACCAAACCGCCGTTGATATAGTAGTAGTGCAAGGAGAGCGCGCCCTTGCCAAAGACAATAAAGAGCTAGGTCGTTTCCGCCTAGATGGTATTCCACCTGCTCCTCGCGGTGTGCCTCAAATCGAGGTAACCTTTGATATAGATGCCAACGGTATTGTAAGCGTATCAGCAAAAGATCTAGGTACAGGCACCGAGCAAAAAATCACAATTGCCGCCAGTACAAATCTATCAGATGACGATATTGACCGCGCAGTAAAAGAAGCCGAGGAATACGCAGAGCAAGACCGTATCCGCAAAGAAGCAATTGACGCCCAAAACGAAGCAGAAGCCCTAATTTTCCAAACAGAAAAACTGCTGACCGATTTAGCAGATAAAGTAAGTGAAGAAGACAAAGAAAGCCTAAGTGCCGAAATGCAAAAGCTAAAGGATGTAAGCAGTTCCATGCACAGCGACACAATGAACGAGTCTGAAACCCAGCGCCTAAAAGACGCAACAGCCGCCTACACTCAAGTACTGACAGAGTTCTCCACTAAGCTATATCAAAACGCTGCTCCCCCTACAGGAGAAGAGCCGGCAGACTACGGCCCACAACATGACGATATTATTGACGGCGATTTTACAGAACAGTAAAATGGATTAAATAAGAACCGCGCTTTGCGCGGTTCCTGATATTGAATTCTCTTTAACTTGGGGGAACCATGGCAAACAAGAATGATTATTATGAAGTGCTTGGCATAACAAAGCAGGCCAGCGACGATGACATAAAAAAGGCCTACCGCAATATGGCCAAGAAATATCACCCAGACAATAACCCGGGTGATAAAACCGCTGAAGCCAAATTCAAAGAGGTCAACGAAGCTAATGCCATATTAAGCGATGGTGAAAAGCGTCGGGCATACGACCAGTATGGACATTCTGCCTTTCAGCAAGGTGGAGGCGGCGGCTGGGGTGGACATTCGGATATTAATGATATGTTCTCCAGCGTATTTTCACAGATGGATATTGGGGATCTCTTTGGAGGGGGTGGCCGACGCCGTGGCCCGCGTCGTGGTGCGGACATGCAAATGCGTCTTCCCATTAAATTTGAAGAAGCGGTATTTGGCACAACGCGTGATATCCAGATGCAAACCTATGATTCCTGTGGTACATGTAAAGGTAGTGGCGCAGCTCCAGGCTCTCATGCGGAAAATTGTAAAAAATGTAACGGTTCAGGCACAGAAAGAGTTGTACGTCAAACTATGCTAGGGATGATGACCTCTGTGGAAACCTGCTCTGCCTGTAGAGGCGAGGGCAAGGTCATTCGTGACCCTTGCCCAACTTGCAGAGGCCAAGGCCGGGTTCGCATTACTAAAACATTGCAAGTCACTGTACCAAAAGGCATTGATGATGGCCAGCAAATTAAGCTTGCTGGCAAAGGCGAAGTAGGGGAGAAAGGTGCCCAGCCAGGGGATTTGTATATTAGTATACAAGTGTCTCCACATAAATTGTTTACCCGAAGCGGGACAAATCTTCATCTGGATGTGCCTATTACATTTGTGCAGGCGGCCTTAGGGGATGAAATATCTATTCCGCTTCTTGATGGTTCGGAAGAAACGTATACCATCAAAGGCGGTACCCAGCCTGGAGCAGTGGTTAATCTAAAAGGCAAAGGAGTCCCCAGTTTAAGGAATAACCGTAATGTAGGCGACTTGCTGGTAAAGCTTAGTGTAACTGTGCCTACTCAAATGACAGACCGTCAAAAAGAATTGTTGATGGCCTTTAACGAAGCCATGGGCGATGATTATAAATATCATAAGAAGCGTTGGTTTGATAAGGTGAAGGAGTACTTTACCTAAAGTAATGTAAATGTAAAGCCATGAGGCTGTGAAACGATCACAGTCCCATGGCTTTTTTTTATATGTTGCAATATAATCGGTGGAAACGATGAAAAGGGGCGAATTTTATGAAACCATTGAAGGCATTATTTATCGGTGGCACTGGAATTATCAGTACTGATATTTCCAACATGTTGGGAACTTATGCTAATTGGGAATTAACTCTTTTAAACCGCGGCAACCGAAGCAGCAAGCTGGCTCCTGAGGCAAACATCCGTCACTGGGCACTGGATATCAACGATGAAGAAGCTGTGGCAAAAAAACTGGAAGGCGAAAGCTTTGATGTTGTGGCCAATTTCATTAACTTTGATACCGATAGCATCCGACGGGATATTCGGCTGTTCTCCGGTAAAACAAAACAGTATATCTTTATCAGTAGCGCGTCCGCTTACCAAAAGCCTCTTTCTCATTATGTAATAACCGAATCTACACCTGTGGCTAACCCGTACTGGAACTATTCTCAAGCAAAAATTGCATGTGAGGATATGCTAATGGCTGAGTATCGCGAAAAGGGTTTTCCTATAACCATCGTAAGGCCAAGCCATACCTACGATAAATACACTGTTCCCACCAGTATCCACGGAAAAAATGGGCCATGGCAGATTATGAAAAGGATGTTGCATAATAAGCCAGTATTGGTGCCTGGAGATGGCCTCACACTGTGGAGCTTGACTCACAGCACCGATTTCGCTAAAGGCTTTATAGGGCTGATGGGCAATATCCATGCAATAGGGGAGACTGTCCATATTACATCTGATGAAAGTCTTACATGGAACCAAGTATATCAATGTATAGGCGCAGCGCTAGGTGTGACGCCCAAGTTGTATCATGTGGCTTCGGACTTTCTTATAGCCTGTGACCCTTCTTACAGCGGCCCACTTATTGGAGATAAGGCTAATTCTGTGGTGTTTGATAATAGTAAAATCAAAGGGCTGGTGCCTGGGTTTGTTGCTACTACCCGCTTTGATATGGGCATACGGCAATCCGTCGATTATTTTGTAAACAACCCCAAAATGCAAATAGAAGATTCAGATTTTGATTTATTTACTGAGAATGTAATTATGGCACAGGAACGTGCACTGGAGATTTTTAAAGGAGTATAAATGGGTATTGTAGTTGTTTCATTAAATCCTAGTATAGATTGGCAGCTTACTACCCCAGAATTTATTTATGGCGGGTTAAATCGCGTGGAGTCAGGTAAGCACTATGCCTCTGGTAAGGGCATAAATGTAGCTGTCGCCCTAAAAAATCTCGGAGGAGATCCCTTGTGTTTAGGCTTTAATTACAATGATAATGGCAGATATATTACCCAGGCACTAGATGAATGGGGTGTGTGTCATGACTTTGTAATGGTAAAAGGCGCAGTTCGTACAAACATAAAGTTGTATGATTCCTTTACCGGAAAAATGACTGAACTCAATCAACCAGGGCATGGCGTGCCTGCAAAGGCCTTGGCCAAACTTTATACAAAAATTATGACAGCATGGGAAGAGAACTCTGTTTTGGTACTTAGCGGAAGTATGCCCGGTGGAGTCCCTGCTGATTTTTACAAAGCTTTATGTGAGGATTGGCAGGGAAATGTAATTTTGGATACAGAAGGAGAAGCCTTAGAGCTTGCTATGAAGGGAGCCAGGCCGCCTTTTTGCATTAAGCCTAATCTGTATGAGCTTGAGAGTGCTTTTGGCGTTACCCTTTCATCTAAAGAGGAAATTGCAGTCTTTTGTATGAGACTGATCAAAGCGTATAAGGTGAAAATGATCTGTGTGTCAATGGGGGGCGATGGAGCGGTTCTGGTAACGGAATCTGCCGCGTACAGTCTTGATGGGCTGGAGCTTAATGTGAAGGGGTTACAAGGCGCCGGAGATGCCATGGTAGCGGGGCTGGCATATGGTCTTTTTGCTAACACTAATGAGCCTGAGTTGCTACGGATTGCTTCAGCCGCGGCAGCAGCTTCAGTTGTGCGAGAGGGGACGCTCATGTGTACAAAAATAGATTATGAGTGGTATCTGGACAAGCTGCCCAAGCCTCAGATAGTTTTATGAGGGAATGGGAATGCTTAAAAATAAAGCTGCTAAGGAGAAAGAAAGTGGATAATTGGTTTAAAATCGGAATTATTGTGAAACCTCAAGGGATAAGAGGTGAATTGCGGGTGCTACCTACCACCGATGACCCAAATCGGTTTGGGCTTCTTAATGAAGTGTTGCTGCGCCTTCCAAAGGGCCAGGAAACTATGTATAAGGTGACCTCAGCACGCCCGCATAAAGGGTTGGTGTTGGTGTGCCTGGAAGGGATAGGCGACCGCAATGCAGCGGAAAAGCTGGTGCGAGGCGTGTTGCTAGTTCCCCCAGAAGAGGCACTTCCTTTGGATAAAGATGAATATTTTATCCGGGATTTGGTTGGGCTTAAAGTTGAAACTGAGGATGGTCAAGTACTGGGAATCATAGAAGACGTATTCCCCACAGGAGCCAATGATGTGTATATCGTACGAGACGATGAGGGCAAGTCATTTATGCTTCCGGCTATAAAGGATGTCGTTCAGGCAGTGTCTTTGGAGGCCGGAACAATGATTGTGCGCCTTATAGATGGACTATTGGAGCTTACTGTATGATTTTTAATGTACTCACATTATTTCCGGAAATGATTAATGAGGCTGTAAGTCACAGTATAATGGGACGAGGGATACGCTCCGGGCATATTTCAGTCAATTGTGTAAATATCCGGGATTTTGCTATTAATAAGCACGGCCAGGTAGACGATTCACCATATGGCGGCGGAGCTGGGATGGTAATGATGGCGCCGCCTGTTTATGATGCTTATAAATCTATAGTAGGGGAGGGGACATCCCCGCCTGTTATATATCTGTCTCCCCAGGGGCGGGTTTTAACCCAAAAAATAGCTGAAGAAATAGCCGCACTGCCGGAGATAATCCTGCTATGCGGCCATTATGAAGGGCTTGATGAGCGTATTATAGAGGAGATAGTCACCGAAGAAATATCTATCGGTGACTACGTGCTAACCGGAGGCGAGCCTGCCGCCATTGTGCTGATGGATGCAGTTTCCCGGTTAGTACCTGGGGTGCTGGGGAAGGCTGATTCATATAAAGATGAGAGCTTTTCTGATGGATTATTGGAGTATCCCCATTATACTCGTCCTCCTGAGTTTAGAGGCAGGATGGTGCCGGAGGTGCTTACTTCCGGGCATCACAGCAATATTGAAAAATGGCGTCAAGAGCAATCCCTGGCCAGGACAAAGGTCAAAAGGCCAGACCTTATCGTATAGCCTCTATAATATTCTCATTACACAGCCGGTAGGCCGAAAACATAGTGGTGACAAAGGTCAGCACAAACACACCGGCGATACATATAAGAAATGCCTGCCATGGGAAGATAAAGGAGAAACGCACTCTGTCCATTTGTGTGCCGTAGTATACGCCGTATGCTGCCAGCACCCCCAGTGGCAGCCCGAAAATCAAAGCTCGTATAGAGCAGAGTATGCTTTCCAGTGCTAGCATCTTTCCAAGTCCGCCTCTTGTCATTCCTACGCTTGTGAGTATAGCAAACTCCCGTATTCGCAATTTGGTATTGGTAGAAATGGTGCTGATTACATTGGTTATACCGATAAGAGTCAACATCCCAACAAAGCCCCCTACAAAAACAGTAGCTAGATTGGATATTACTTCTCTTTCTGCCATGGTTATATCCAGGTTGCGAATAGAGGCTGCCGCATTTACTATTTCCAGATTTCTTACATATATTGCGTGTTGCGTAAAACCACTTGGGTCATCGGTTTGGATAAACCATTCATACCCTCCCATTAGCATATCCGGTACAACTATTGTAGGGATATTATAGGCTACTTGCAGCATAGGGTCTGGTAGGCTGGTTACCTGACCGTGGATATATATCTCTCTGCGGGTATTTTCTACTTCCATATATGCCCAGTCACCATCAGTCAAACTCATGGCATCAGCCCGGAAAATATCCAAATAAGTCTCAACCATATGACCCCATGGGTTGGTTTCGTGGGTAACACCAAGTATATCTGTAAGCCGTTGTACATTTAGTAAGATATTGGAACCCATGGGCACCCCTGCCATTGCCGCCAAGGTAGCATATAACTCATCTTCAACAACTATAAGCCGGAGGGTTCCTTCAAACGAGCCGTCGTCGAATATAAACTCGTGGGTGTAGTTGGTATACCCGTAGCCTCGCACAGTTGCCCCTGGGAAATCACGTAAGAGCTCAGTCATTTCCCGTGCTGCGGTAGTGGTAATGCCTGGCAGATTCCCATCTGCGTCATAAAGGGTTATAAAGTGGCCTTCGCTGGCTTCGATATCGGCAAAGAATAAAGCGGTCAGGCTTACAAAGATAGACTTACGCACATTGGCATCAACATTGTCGTACATCATGTCAATTTGTCGCATAAGATTTACCTGGGCGCTTGCGGCGGCAAGTACCATCACAATGCTGATTGTTAAAGAGATAATAGAGGCTCTAAAATTACGGCGACTGCGTTTTAGTTGCCCCGCCGCAAGCTGACCTTCAAAGCCAAAGAGTAACCGGGATATACCAAACTTCCCGGACTTTTTTATTTTTACATCACCCATGATGGCAGACACTGCGGGGGCTTTTGATGCCTTACGGGCAGGCAGCCATGCAGAAATCAGAATCATAATAAATGCGCCAAGAGTACCCAAAGCGATAGCCGTCCCGGAAATAACAAATAGAAAGCGCACATAGAAATCCGGAAAAAGGATTCTGGTAGGGGCGAGGATATGGTTGGCAATAGCCGTTGCAAAAAACTGTGTGGCAATACCCAACACAATCCCAAGAGGAAGGCCAACCGCGCTTAGAAATAATGCTTCATACATAACTGTAGCAGAAATCTGCTTTGAAGTTGCCCCTACGCTTTTAAGTATCCCAAATTGCCGTATACGCTCTACAGCGGATACGCGAAATGCATTGGATATAACAATAATAGACGCAGTGGCAATAATGGCCCCGAGAATAGCGGCGATAATCAAAAAGCCCATCCGCTCCCATATATGAAGGGTGCGGCCATCCTGAGAGAACATAGCCATCGCACTTGCGGCAAAGCCATTAACCGCCACAATCATGCCTACGCTTAGGCCGATACCGGCAAGAGTCCAGGCAGTACGCTTTTTTGCTCTTTTTAATTGTTGCAGGGCAAGCTTTGCTGTGAGACTCATTTTCTTACCCCCTCGTCTCTGAGGATATTGCCATCAGAGATGGTGATTATTCTATCGGCCATTAGTGCTACTTTTTCGTCATGGGTGATTAGGATTAGGGTCTGGTTATAGCGAGTGTTGGCTAAAGTTAGTAGCTCCAGCACTTCTTTACTGGATTTAGAGTCTAGGTTCCCTGTAGGTTCGTCGGCAAGGATTACAGCAGGATTGTTGATGAGCGCACGGGCTATGCTTACCCGTTGTTGTTGCCCCCCGGAAAGCTGACTAGGGAGATGCTTTGCCCGGTTAGTCATTCCTGTAAGGTTTAAAAGGTCTTTGACTGTGGCTTCACTGGGCTTGCGGCCATCCAGCAAGTAGGGAAGCATGATGTTTTCCTCTGCGGTTAGGGTGGGGATTAAGTTGTAGAATTGATATACAAGGCCAAGGTTACGGCGGCGGAATATGGCTAGTTTTGATTCGTTCATCGTGTAGATATCTTGATTGTCTATGATAACCTTGCCGGAGGTAGGACGGTCTACCCCTCCGAGTAAGTGCATTAGGGTTGATTTTCCGCTACCGGAAGCTCCTATTATGGCAACGAACTCACCTTTCTCTACTGAAAAAGATACCCCGGCTAGGGCGTTGACTTGGTTGTCGCCTTTTCCGTAGGTTTTGGTTAGGCTGTGTACTTGTATTATGCTCATTGTGTTGCTCCTTCCGATTTGTTTATGGGGAGAGTATAATGCGCTTATGTGACTGTACAGTGACTGAGAATGAGGTTTTTGGTGACAGTTTTGTCACAATTGACGTATTATAATTAACGTATATACTTGTATTAACATATGAATGGAGGAAGAATATATGCTAGCTCAAGCATCCCAAGTTTCAAAATGGGGAAATTCTCAGGGGATTAGAATACCAAAAAAACTGCTTCAAAGCGCAGGATTAAGCCTAAATGATGAAGTAGAAATTAGTGCACAGAATAATGTTCTGGTAATCAGGCCAGCGACCAAGAAAACCCTCTCATGGTATCTTGAGGGTTATGATAATGAAATTGATAGATATGATTGGAGTGATACAGACGAACCAAAAGGGCGTGAGCTACTGTGTGCACAGATAAATTGATAAAGGTAGCAAATATGTAGTTACGACGGGTTACAGGGATTTTACGTCGGAGGGGAAAATAAAGAGCTATGAGGGATGCTGAGAACACAGATACAGATAAAATAGGAGAAACAAATCCGCTAAACAAAGCGAAAGAGTATAAATTTCATACTTTAACACCAAAAAACGATGCGGATTTAGAGGTTTATCAGCCTGCATTGGATTTTGTATTCTCAAAAAGTGATATTAAAAACATAGCTATATCAGGTGCTTATGGTGCGGGGAAAAGCTCTGTTATCGAATCATACAAGGAAAAAAATCCTGACAAGAATTTTCTTCACATCTCCCTAACGTGCTTTCGCCCTGAAAGTGAAAATAATACTACTTTTGAACAGGAACAATCAGAAACAAAAGACGCGACAAGTCCAGAAGCAGAAGACACGATGACTAATGGTGATATTGAAACTCCATCAATAAGCGATACTGTGCTTAAAGGTAAGATTCTAAATCAGCTTATACACCAAATCCCATCAACAGATATACCGTTGAGCAACTTTAGAATTAAAAAGGCGACATCAAAATCTAAAAATATTCGAGCTGCTCTTTTGGCTGTTTTAGGCATTTCGTTAGGTGTTTTTGTAATTTACTTTCATCGTTGGAATAATTTCGTAAATAGTATTGAAACGCCTTGGTTGAATAGTGTATTGAGTTTAAGCGTGTGTTCAGAAGTGCGGTTAGCGGCTCTTATTGGATTTTTTATTTTGGTTGGACTTTTTGCTTACAACATTATCAAATTGCAGGAAACGCACAGATTTATCAGGAAGGCAACTGTAAGTGGTGTCGAAGTTGAGCTTTTTGAGGAAAATGCAGATTTATATTTTGATAAATATCTAAACGAAATCCTGTATCTCTTCGAAGGAAGAAATGGCGCAATCGTTTTCGAAGATATAGACCGTTATGATACAGGTCATATTTTTGAATGGCTACACGAAATAAATAGGCTTGTTAATAATGGTCGTAAGGACAACCCCCTTCGATTTTTTTATCTTTTAAAGGATGATATTTTCGTCTCAAAAGATAGGACTAAATTTTTCGACTTTATAATGCCAGTAGTTCCAATTGTTGATGGCTCAAATTCCTTTGATATATTTTTAGAGAGCTTTGAAACGGTTGGTATCAAAATAGATGATAAGACCAAAGGCAAGCTAAGTAATGAATTTTTGCAAGGAATATCACTTTATATTGACGATATGCGACTTTTGCAGAATATTTGTAACGAGTTTTCTATTTATAACGGAAGACTTAATATTACCGAGCAAGACGAAAACAAGATGTTTGCCATAATTGCATATAAAAACATATTTCCTCGTGATTTTGCAGATTTGCAACTTGCTAAAGGGTTTATGTTTGAAATTATAGGCGGTAGAGGCAAAGATACTTTAATAGGTGTTGAGTTGTTAAGAATTAACAATTCGATAACCAGTAAAGCCGAAGAACTGAAAAGAGTTAAGTCTGAATTTTTAGTTTCAGATGAACTGGCTATCATATATGGGCAAAAAATGTTTGGCATTCAACATCACCATAGGAATTGGACAGCCGACACATATAGGGAACAAATAGAAGCCCAAAGTGGCTATGACGATATTAAAGCAGAGTATGACGCGCGTATTGCTCATGCTGCAGACAGTTCTGAAAGTAAAGAAAATCGCATAATCCGCATAGAAAGAGAAATTTTAGAGCTTAATAAGGAAAAATCGCTATTAGTTGAGAAATTGGTACGCTCTTTGCTTACAAGAGATAATATTGACGGATTTTTTAGGGATGCAGTTTTTATAAGCGAAACAGGAAAAAAGGAATATTTCAAAGGGATAAAAGATAGCCCTTATTTTGAGATGCTCAAATTCCTCGTTCGTGAAGGATACATTGATGAAGCATATTCGGACTACATGACCTATTTCCGTGAGAAATCTATAAAAAGAACTGACAAGATTTTTTTAAGAAGTGTTACGGATAAAGTAGCAAAAGAAAAATCATACAAACTTGAAAACCCCGATTTAATTGCCTCACGCTTACCGCTTATGTATTTTGACCAAGAAGAAGTGTTGAATTTTGACTTATTCAAATTCTTGCTGAGTGATTATTTAAGCGGCGAAAAATACTTATCAAAAACAAAAAGGCTTATCAAATATATTCGAGATAACGAACTACATGATTTTGTTATGGATTATGCTTTGTATACGCCGACTTTAGATGATTTTGTGAAAGTAATCGGCCTTGAGTGGATTGAATTTTTAGCAGATTACTTTAGTTATTATAAAATAAAAGGCGCACCAACTGGAGCGGGAAGTACAAATGACGATTTTATTAGATATTTTGCACTTACACTTCTTATACAAATTGGAACTAATCCTGAATGGTTGTCTTTAACTGTTGATGAAAAGGTGTCCTATACAGTTGAGCCATCAACGAGATTGTTGAGTGAATATGTGTCTAAGGACAATATATTTCTTCGCACGAAAACACCTTTTGTACAAGAATTGTCAGCAGGAATAAAAAGACTTATAATAAGAATTAATTCTGTCCAACTTGATTTTGCCAAAAACGCTGAAAAAATGGAAGATAGGGCAAATTATTTTGAATATGACGTTATACAAGATGAATTGCTAAAGATGATATACGAAAACAATTCATATGAAATAAATTATAACAATGTACTTGTTATGTTAGAATCATTTTACGATTCGCCCAACATTTCTATCGTTCCAACAGCTGGGTACTCTATAGTTATGTCGGATAAAAAATCACCATTAGCTAAATATATTAATGACCCTCCCTTTGAAAATATTGGCAAATATGTTGATGTAATTCTTGAGCATTGCGGCGAGGTTATCACGGATGAGGAAGAAAATGCCTTATTAATCATAAATAATGAAGATGTTAGCGAAGATAAACGAGCGACCTATATTTCTTATTTGACTACAGTTATAACAGATATACGGGAAATTATAAACCACAAGCTGTGGGCAGAGATGTTAAAAAACCATAAAGCTCTAAAATATACGGCAGAAAATATTATGACCTATTATATAAATTATTGTGACAAAATATTTGATGATGTCCTCGTTGAATATATCAATGCCAATGGCGTTTCGATTGTTTTTGGGAATGTATTTGCAGATGAAGAGCAGAAGAAAGTTTTTTTCCGTGCGCTAATAAGGTCTTGCTCATTAAATAATGCTGTATACGAGGGCTACTTGTCGCAATTTATATGGAAATACGATAATTTCGCTATTGAAGGGCTGACAATCGAAAAGTTATCTATTATTGATAAACTTAAAAAAATCGGAATGTCGCTAACTTCGCTCACGACTTTGAGGGAACATTATGCGGAATATTTGCTTAACTTTATTTGCAGCCATATAGCAGATTACTTTAAAATTGCCCACGAGGATGGGGTTTTTGTATTTGATGAAATGCTTGAATTGCTGGACAGGGAAATATCAACAGAGCATAAAATCGAACTTGCAAACTATACGGATGAAACCATATCAGTAAAAGGCAAGAAATATCCAGATGAGCTAATTGCATATATTGTAAGTGGTGTTAATTTCCATAATTCAGATTTTGAATATTTGATTGATAACTACGATAAGCTTGGGCAAGCATCCAAAAAAGAAGTTTTGAGCAGAGCGACACAAGAAATTTCATTGTTGCAAGCTATCATTGATAAGGCGACTCCTTCGCTCATTGATGGGGTATTCTCTTCAAATCAAGTTGATATTGCTGAAAAGCATGAAATTTTAAAAGCGATAGCAACAAAAGCGAAAATTTACAATCTTCAACAATGGTTAAAAATGGTCAATTTGGATTTCTTTATGGAAATTTACGACAAGAACAAACGGCCAAAATTTGAAAATACCGATATTAATGCCACTATGCTAGAAATCTTTAAGGAGCGAAGAGAGATTACGGATTATGAATTGGATGAGGTTATCAATAAGTTTAAAATTAAAAGAGGTGGATTATTCAGTGGCATAGCTGATAATTTACTATAGTCATAAAAATCCGAACGATACACTTGCATGGAGGGTTATCGCTCGGATTTTTAGTTTTTTCAATTACCCCCTTGACAAATCTTCTCCGAGGATATGTTCCATGTCTATGTTGCCGCGGGTGAGCGCCTACGCAAGCTACATTTGATGCAAGATAAAGTCCCTGCCAACCTGGAACTAGAACCTATAACCGCCGATAATCTAGAAATTGGTGCAATAAAATACAAAGACGGCATATTACATCTAAACCCAGCCAGGCGCATCCACGGCATCCCTTCAGATGTATGGACATACCGCATAGGCGGCTACCAAGTCCTAGACAAATGGTTTAAATCCCACAAAGGCAAAACAATGACCATAGATGATTTTGACCATATCACGAATGTAGTTGGGCTATTAATGGAAACAATAAAAATACAAGACGAACTCAGAAAAATGCATGGTGCATTAGACTCATAATATCTGCTTCCAAAAGGAGAGATTCCACATGCTAGTAGAATTTAGCGTAGAAAATTACCTATCTTTCAAAGACAGGGTCACATTTAGTATGGTGGCTTCTGATGATACAAGCCATGAAGAATCAAACATAATAAATCTTGGAGACGGAAAGCGGTACCTAAAATCTGCCGTTATTTATGGTGCCAATGCTTCAGGTAAGACTAATTTGCTTAAAGCTATGGACTTTATGTCATCTTTTATTTACCTGTCACAAGAAAGAAAACCAGACGAGTTAATTAATGTTGAGCCGTTTGCTTTGGATACCGAATGTAAAAACAAACCAAGTATTTTTGATGTTATATTTTATGCAGGAGGAAAAAAATACGCATACGGGATTACACTAACGGCGAAAGATGTGCAGGAAGAATACTTGTACTATTTTGAAAATGACAAACAACGTACAATATTTGAACGTACAAATGTAACCGATTATAGTTTTAGTGATGAACATGGAGAAAATCCAGATATCCAAATTCTAGAATACTTCCGTAAATTCACGGCAAATAATAAACCATATTTGGCTATAGCTGTAATGCTGAATTTCACTCAGGTCATGGATGCTTACAATTGGATTAGCGATATGTATCCATATACAAGTGTTGCTTCTTATAATATCTTACGGTCAGGATATTTTGATATTAATGCGGATAAAGAAAAAGTCGATTCTATCGTTAATACAGCTATTGAGTGGGTAAAAAAGGTTGATGTTGGTATCTCAGAAATTCATATAAAAGAAAACAAGGAATTATTTAAAGATGATTATATCCATAACGGAAAATATACATGGGATAACTATGTTAAAATTATGAACAATATCATATCTACACACGAAGTAAGTGATGGTGATGTAAGTTCAAGGATTGACTTTAAGTTTTATGGCAATGAGTCGTCAGGGACACAAACTTTCTTTACTGTCGCCTTATCTATGGCAGAAAAAATGTCTCGTGGAGGGGTATTTGTTAAGGATGAATTGGACAGTGCACTTCATTCATTGCTGTCTAAGCATATTGTTAATATTTTCAATACGGCAGATGACTTAAAGAAAGCACAACTAATTTTTACAACCCATGATACTAATCTCCTTGACCTAGACGTATTCCGTCGAGACCAAATATGGTTTACAGAAAAAAATCCTGACACAGGCGCAACAGACATATTCTCATTACATGATTTTGGAGATACGACAGGTGTTGATGTAGAAAAAGGTTATCTATTAGGAATATACGGTGCTATCCCGTTTATTAAAGGCCATTTAGCTGACGGGGGTGGCGCAAATGGCTAGAGCTATACGAGAAGAAAAAAGAGGGAGCAGAAAAAGAAATACTCACCCAGTGGTGATAATCGTTTGTGAAGGAGCCAAAACAGAACCTATTTATTTCAATCACTTTAAAAAACGGGATAAACCTTTACGGATAGAGGTAGTCAAAGATGCTGCTGGTGAAAGCTACCGCGCCTTAATTAAAGCGGCAATTGGGGCTAAAGAGAAATATGTAAATGGTACAGAAAGCAATTGGGCTGTATGGTGTGTCTCTGATGTGGATGTAGACCACAATACACCAGATAATCAATCTCTAAGAAGTAGCCAATTAAAAGCATACGCTAAAGAAGCTACCCAAAATGGTTTTAGAGTGGCTTTATCAAACCCATGCTTCGAACTATGGTTTTTGCTCCATTTTACTTATACCACTGGTCATGTTCGAGATTGCGATACACTTATAGAAAAGCTATCTAAGTATATACCGAAATATAAAAAAGATAGTGGCATATACAATTTATTGGCTGATAAGCAATGTAATGCTATAAGCAATGGGAAAAAGCTAGAGAATTATCATCAAGAACAAGGTAAATCAGATATGATAGATGTTTCCGTAAACCCATATACTAATGTATGGGAGCTCGTTGAGGCACTTATCTAATAATAAGGTATTTAACGATACAACCCAACCAACATCCCATCAATCCCACTAAAATCCGGCTCATCCGGCAATATTGTACTTTTAGCCGCAAGCTCAAACCTACCCTGATATTCATCCACAAGCATAAATATTTCATCAAAGGGGATTTTCCCATTCCGTATATCCATGAGTAGCTGATGCTCATCTTTACGGTTTGTGAGTATCCCTTTTCCATTTAAGATATCCATCCCGGTAATCAGCAGCCTAATAAGGTGCATGGCGTGTTTATATAGGCCTTTGTCGCTTTTCTTGCGGTTGCGGTAGTTGAGCTTGCTGTAGCTTTTGACAATGCTGGATAGCTCGGAATAGATGCCTACAAAGTCGCTAACGGGGTAGTCTTTAAGTGTGATATCAAATTTTAGGGTATCGTCTTGGCTATATATATTGATTGCCCCATCGGGGAAGCTTGTATATGTCCGCTGGAAGTGGTCCATTTGGTTGGCTAGTGTATTTTGTAGGTGAACTAGCTGCTCGTTAGCTGCGTAGCTATCCCGGTATAGGGCATTTTGTAGGCGGCGAAGCTGGGCAAGGGCATAGTTGCCAAAACTGCTTATTACTCTTTTGGATAGAAATAGATGTGCATTGTCTCTAAGAAGTTGCCCTTGGGGTGAAATTTTTATTATGCAGTCTTCATCTACCCCCAATAGCTCTAAGGCGTTGGGGTTGGCTTTAGCTAATAAACCCGCAAATTTCCTTAGGCCGTAGATAACCGTATCTGTGGGCAGGTCTTCGAATTGTTCGAAGGTTTTTAGGCCATACATATATTGAGGTGGCTCTATTAATACGCCCCGTAGGTCTGTGTCGCTTGTTTCAATTGTTGTGCCGTAGGCGCGGGAGCCGCTTAGTACTAGGTAGATAATATTGTTTAGGTCGGGATTGGTTTTTATGAAGTGGTATTGGTCTTGGTTTAGTAAAGGATTCATTGCCACACATCCTCAATGATGCTTCTAAAGGCATCGTCTATTAGGTCATAGTTTTTATTTTTTTCATGCTTCATTGTCTTTAAACGCTGGTCGAAGGTTTCTATTTCAGATTGGAAATAGCCGATTAGTGGCGTGTACATAGGGATAAGATCATGTTCCAGTGATGAAGCTTTTAGTGCTTTTAGTTCGTTTATGGCGTCTAAAATCGCTAGGTCGGGGTCTATGGCTTCTAATGTTTTTGCATATTCCATGTAGGGCATTTTGTTATATTGCCAGATGTAGTTTAGGTTTGCTACGGGGCGTAGGATATAGAAATATTTTTTTATCTTGGCAGTTGGGGATTCTGTAACTTCCTTTAGCATGTTTCTTGCGAGGTTTAGATAATGATAACTTACAGGAATAGGGTTAAAGAAATCTATGGCTAGGGTTTGAAGTTTGCCTATAACCGTGTTGTTGCGGATATATCCTACATTGGATGATAAGTATTCTAGTATCGTGGCCTGGGATTTCATAATATATTTCAGGGCACGGGAAAGGTCATAGCCCCGAATATCAAAGATTTCATCCACAGGGTACTCGATAAAATCCTTTTTTTCCTGTACGGACAGATACCAATCTCTTTTGTGTACATAAATAAAACGGCAGTCGTAGTCGGCATTGGCCGCCGCAAAACCCCAGCCGCGGCTTCCGCTTTCTATGGCTAGGGGGATTTTTACTTGATGGGTTTCTTCTGTTTCTTTTAGCTTTTCCATTATGGATTTAACTATATTAGGGTCCATAGGTGTGCTCCTTTATTTTTTCTGGTATTCTTTTATCATACTCTGTTCGATTTTACAAAGGAGGTATTGCAATGGAAGAAAGACCTAAGGTTTTGGTAACAGCCTTTGACCCTTTTGGAGGGGAAAGTATCAACCCGGCACAGGTTGCGGTTATGCTGCTTCCTGATGAAATTGATGGGATAACAGTGATAAAGCGCGTGCTTCCTGTGGTTTTTGGGAGGAGTGCAGAAATATTATGCGAAATAATAGAAGAAGAACGCCCGGTTGCGGTAATCTCTGTAGGTCAAGCCGGAGGCCGCCCCAGTATTACCGTGGAGCGGGTGGCAATAAATATAGATGACGCAAGAATCCCCGATAACGACGGGGTAAAACGGGAAGACACGCCAATAGCCATAGATGGCCCGGCAGCGTATTTTTCCACTCTTCCCATTAAAGCCATAGTTAGTGACTTAAAAGAATCGGGTATCCCGGCAGCGATTTCCGACTCCGCAGGGACATTTGTGTGCAATCATATTATGTACTCGGCACTGCACTGGGCAGCGCTGAACCAGCTTGAGCTGAAGGCTGGATTTGTTCATATTCCATATCTGCCGGAACAGACAGTAGATAAGCCCAATATGCCTTCTATGTCGGCAGAAAATATTATTGCAGGGCTTGTAATTATTATTAAAACGGTTCTATAGCAACTCAATTCCAGCTGCTGTACAAAGACGTACCGTCTCCTCATCCCATAGTGAAACTTGCACTTCCCCAACATGGGCCTTTTTAAGTAGCATCATTGACAACCTAGACTGCCCTATCCCGCCGCCAATGGTCAGGGGTAGTTTTCCGGCAAGAAGCAGACTGTGAAACTCCAGATTCCTACGGTGTTCGCAGTTTGCTTTTTTTAGTTGAGCATCTAGGGTTGTGGGGTCTACCCGGATTCCCATAGAGGAAAGTTCTACGGCGCAATTTAAAATATCACTCCAGATTAGGATGTCCCCATTAAGCTGCCAGTCATCATAGTCTGGGGCGCGTTCTATTTGCATCAGGAATACGGTTTTATGTTCCTTGGTAATTGCGTCTTCTTGCTCTTTGGAGGATAGGTTGGGGTATAGGTTATTTAGCTCGTGGGTGGTTATAAATTTGGTTTTGCGCGTTAGATTGAGATTTAAAATAGGATAACGCTCCTGGAGTGTATCTGCGGTTTTGCATATGGCTTCGATTATTGATTCTACAGTTTTTTGCAAGAACTCTAGATTCCTGGAAGGGGCATCAATTACCTTTTCCCAATCCCACTGGTCTACATAAACGGAATGGAGATTGTCCATTTCATCGTCTCGCCTTATGGCGTTCATATCTGTATATAGGCCTTTGCCAATATGGAAGTCATATTTATATAGTGCCATACGCTTCCATTTTGCCAGGGATTGTATGATTTCGGCCTTTTTTCCGGTTTCTTTTATTGTAAAGGATACTGGGCGGTCTATACCGTTAAGATCATCATTTAGCCCGGTGTTAGGGTCTACAAAAAGAGGGGCGGAAACCCGCTTTAGGTTTAGGGCTTCAGAAAGGGCGGTTTCGAAGGTTCTTTTCAGTATCCCTATAGCAACTTGGGTATCGTAAAGGCTTAATACAGATTTGTATCCCGGTGGGATTAGGATTTTAGGCATTGATTTTACTCCTTATATACAATTGTTTGACCAGGGGTGAGGTGCACGGTCTTTTTCTCACCATTGTATATGATAATGGCATCCTGTGGAAGGAGGTGGGAATCAAGGGTCAGTTCAGCTTTTTGCAGCTCTCCTGATTTGAAGTAGATGGATACAGTAGCCCCTCCACGGGCGCGTAGGCCCTTTACATAGCCATTAGGTAAATCTTTGGGTAATGCAGGTAATAGGTGCAATATGATTTGTTTTTTTGGGTAAAAGCTTTGCAATAACATTTCTGCAATCCCTGCTGTAGCCCCGAAATTTGAGTCTATTTGGAAGGGCGGATGTGCGCCGAATAAATTTGGATAGCAACCTCCTAGTCTTTCTGTGGCGGGGCGTAATTGTTTCTTTAGGCAGGCGAAGGCTCGTTCTCCATTATGAAGCCGTGCCCATAAGCTTATTCTCCACGCAAGCGCCCAGCCGGTGGCTTCTTCGCCTCGTAAGTCTAGGGTTTTGGCGCAAGCATCAGCTAGAGCGGTGCCTGGTTTAATCTCATGTCCTGGATATAAGGGATATAAGTGGGATGTATGTCTGTGTTCTGGTTCGGCTTCTGGTAGGTCTTCACTCCATTCTAGTAGCTGGCCTTTGGAGCCGATTTTGTATGGTGGGAGTTTTTCTAAAGCTGCTGCGGCCCCAGGGATTTCTTCTGTTAATATTTCGCAGCAGGCGAGGGCATTGGTCAGAGTCTCCCGGATTATTGCTGTGGTCATGGTTGCGGTTTTGCTTACGCAGCCGTGTTTTCCTTCATATATAAATGTATTTTCTGGGGAGGTTGAAGGAGCAAATATCAGATGCCCATCTTTGTCTGGGGTTAATACATCCAGATAGAACAGGGCCGCGTCGCGGATTATAGGCCACGCGGTTTCCCGTAGGAAGGTTTCATCCATTGTGTATTGGTAGTGGTCGAAAGCATGGGCACTAAGCCATCCCGCCGCCAGCGGCCAGTATGCGTATACACTTGAACCCTTGCCGTTTTCCCCTACGGCATTGGCGGCTGCCCAAAGGTCGGAATTATGGTTGACGGTAAAACCTCTAGCGTTGTATTCATATTTTGCAATATCTGCCCCTGTTACCCGTAGTTTATTGATAAAGTCAAATAGGGGGGTATGGCACTCGGTTAGATTAGTCGCTTCCGCAGGCCAGTAATTCATTTCCGCGTTGATATTAAGGGTGTAATTGCTGCTCCATGGGGCGTGAAGGTGAGGGTTCCAGATACCTTGCAGGTTAAGGGGGATAGTTCCTGGCCTGGAGCCTGATATCATCAAGTATCGACCGTATTGGAATAGTAAGGCAAATAGCTCTGGGTCGTTTTCAGATGTCTCCCAGTTGGCTAAGCGCTGGGGCAAAAAACCTTTACCAGTATCATCAAAACCGCCAAAGTTTATATCTACGCGCTTATACAGTTTTTGATAGTCTTCTATATGCCTTTCTCGTAAGGTAGCGTAGTCAAAGGCTAAGCTTTTTTGTAAATCATTTTCACAGCTTTCGTTGCTGTAGCCGGTGCGGCAACAGAACCTGATTATCACCTCGTCAGCGCTGTCTACATGCAATTCATTTCCGACTGTTTCTACTTCTCCTCCAGTGATTTCAAAATCTACTATACCTTTGAAGCACAGTCCCTGCTTAGCGGGGTCGGTTTCGTATACCACAGGATTATCCCCCATGCTGTAGTTAGGGCGTACATCCGAAGGGGCAATACCTTCAAGTATGAGGCGGTGGCCCTGTACTGTAACCTGCGAGCGTAGTTGGCATGTAATACTAGCCTTGAATGAAACCCCAAGGGTCCCATCAGTAAAAAGTCGCATAACCAGAACTTGGTCAGGTGCACTGATAAAGCACTCTCGCCTACTAGTTACATTGCTTCTAGTATAGGATGATGAAATAATAGCATTTTCAATATCCAATGTTCTTTTATATTCTGATGGAGGAGCATTGTACATTTTTAAATTAAGTTCACCCAGAGGGAGATATCCTTGAGTGAACGCTCCCAGCATATTGGCCTCAATGTATTCTTGAGCCTCATGGTATTTCCCTTCCAGTGCCATACCTTGCACTTCGGCAAAGTGAAATGATTTATCTGCTTGATTACTCTCTTTGGGATATCCAGACCATAATGTATCATCGTTTAGGGATAGCTTTTCTGTTCCTATCCCCGACCAAACCATAGCACCTATACGGCCGTTGCCTAGGGGCAATGCTTCTTCCCAGATACTTGCTTCCTTGTCATACCGCATTTTCATATATTTTTCCTCCTTTGTTTAATTGATTATAACAAAAAAGCCCAGACTATATGGGCTTTTTTGCTTTTATAGTATTTAGGTCTATTGCTTTAAGGGATTAGGTAATCTCTTAAAGCAGCCGTAGGCCTTATAAATGGATCTGGTGGAGCAGTGCGCCAGGTTTCAAGTAACCCGTAAATATTGGCAACCGCTCTTACTTCTGCAAGCATGGCATCCCAGTCACTCATGGGTCTGATACCTGCTACCATCTGCATAATCCATTCATCCCGTACGGTGTTGATTGCAGAATTGATAAGTGCGTTATCCTCCATTTGGTCAATAGTGAAAAGCGGATTAAGAGGCGGGTATAGTGCCAACAAATCTCCTCTAATGACGGCTTCGGCCTGTATGCGATAGACTTCCTGTGCAAAGGGAGCTTGGGCTCGGTGATCAGAAAGGTCTTGACGCAGTGTTACAAATCTAGGAAGCATAGTGTTCCAGATACCCATTTCTCTGCGGGCATCTGCGCCGGCAGCCAGGAATTCTGGAAGCCATTGTCTTTCGCCGTTTGTGTCATAGTAGAAGGAAACCCCTTCAACACCCCACTGATATTTAACAGATACTTCATAGTTCCATACTACATCAAGAACAGCGGCAAGGATTTCGGGATTATGAACATCCCGCCTTGCGGCAAAGCCCCAAATGGGATTACAGGTTACATGGCCAATACCAACCTGAGCGGGTACGCCGAGGCTAGGCTGTGGCGGAAGGAAAGCTTGGAAGTTAATAGGATTATCATCCATCGGGCCAACTCCCAGCCACTGATTGGGAATAACAGCATAGTGATAGGTAAAGCCCCAGTTGCCGGAAGCCATAATAACATCGGCTTGATCGTTGGCCATTGTCATAAATTCCGGATGTAGGAAGCCGCGTGCATAGAAGTCTGCCATAGTAGAAATTAAGCGGTAGAAATCACCGTCATTAATAAGATGATGATCCCATTCGTTGTTATCCCAATTCCAAAAAATCCCACCAACAGGCATAGGTACATCCATAATCCTTGCAAAAATACCTTGATAACCCGCGAAGCTGAATCTTGTGTGGAATGGGATAATATCAGGGTCAGAATCCCTAATAATCTGCATCGCCTCTACCATATCATCAAAAGTGATGGGGATATCAATCCCTAGTGGCTCAAGCACATCCATATTGGCAAAGAAACCATGAGGGAATTGATCGTTGTCCATACCTGGAAGTACAATTAACTCTCCTGAGTTGTTGGTGAAAATAGTTGCAGATGGATGAGTCTCCGCCATCAGGTTGAAATTGGGCATGTATTGTCTAAACTGATTGAAATCCAAAAACATACCAGAATCTGCAAGGCCTGGATTCCATATGTCGGCTCTGCCGTTTGTCCACATAAAGTCTGGCATATCCCCGGCATTAAGGTATAGATTCATACGGGTAACACGATCACCCATCGGTACCAGTTCCCATATGATTTCCACATTGCCTATCATTTCATTGATAAGACTTAGTACAGGTGAAGCAGGGTCTTCGTTAATGCCTAAGTCTGCACCAAAACCTCTAAAGGTAATGGTTTCACCAGTCCATGGGATTCCACCATCTGGCGATGGGTCTGGATCAGGTGCCGCAGTTGCATCTGTTGCAGGGGTAGCGGCTGGGGTTGGGTCTGCTGCAGGTTGGGTATCATCACCGTTTCTTCCGCAAGCGGCAATAACCAGCAAGCCAACAAGTAGTGCAGCTAGCAAGATAAATTTCTTCATTTTGAATCTCCTCTCTTTTATCCTTTTATAGAACCTATCATTACACCTTTGGTGAAATGTTTCTGCAAAAACGGATACACACATAGCACTGGGGCTATCGTAATCATAACTGCCGCGCTTCTGATGGTGCGGGATGTTACAAGGTTGAACATCATCTGAACGTCCACATTCTCTGCATCCCTAAAATCCATCAAGATAAGAAGCCGCCGTAAAAAAATTTGAATAGGCATCAATTCCCCACGGCGCAAAAATAGCATGGGTGTAAACCAGTCATTCCAGACTCCAACAATGCTAAACAGTCCAAAGGTAGCCAATAGCGCCTTAGAAACAGGCATCATAATTTGAAAAAGTACACGCCAATGTCCAGATCCATCCACATAAGCAGACTCACGCAGTTCTGCCGGAATATTTTGAAAAAATGTACGGAAAATAATGACCTGGAAAGCACTGACCGTCCCCGGAATCATCATAACCCAAGGAGAATCCACAAGCCCCATAGCTCGCACAACAAAGAAGTAAGGAATCAGCCCACCACCGAAGAACATAGTGATAAGCATAAAAATATTCAAAAATGTCTTCCCCCTAAAATCAGCAATTATAAAAGGAAAAGCCATAAGAGAAGTAAACAACAGATGGAAAAACGTACGCCCCGTAGAATACACAACACTATTAAAGTAGTACCGAAATACCCGCCCATCAGCCAGCAAAAACCGATAAGATTCCAGATTAAACCCCATAGGAAGAAGAGTAATCCTAGCCAGCGGGTCGTTGCCGTCAGAAAGGGATATAGAAAGGTTAAGTATAAGCGGATACAAGAAAGACAGCGTAATAAGTCCAATAAAGGCATAATTAAACCAATCATACAGATACATAGTCTTTAATTTTTTTACATTAGTGGCGTTTGCCATTTTATCCCCTCCTTTTACCAAAGTGATGTTTCTCCAAGCCTTCTAGCTGTGTAATTAGTAGCAACCAAAAATGCCGCGGAAATCACAGACATTGTAAACCCAACGGCCGCTGCATAGCTTTGATGTCCCCCTTCGATACCAATGCGGTATACATAGGTGCCCACAACGTCTGCGGTAGAGAAAATAGCCGGATTATACATTAAAAGAATCCGCTGCCAGTCATTACCAAGTATCCCGCCCATTGCGAAAATAAAGAGGATAACAATAGTAGGCATAATGCTTGGAATCGTGATATACACTGCCTTTTGAAAGCGGTTGCCCCCATCTATATCAGCTGACTCATAAAGCTCAGGATTAATCCCGGCAATAGCCGCAAGATAAATGATTGAGCTAAATCCAACCCCCTGCCATATGCTGGTACCTATAAATAAAGGCCGAAACCACTCTGGCAAAAGGAAAAAGTTAATCCGCTCAAACCCCAAAGCAGATATCCAGATATTCACAACCCCGCCATCTACTGTAAGCATATCCATCAAAAATCCAACAACGATTACTGCAGAAAGAAAATGAGGCATATAGGAAATAGTCTGAGCCACCCTCTTATACTTGTTATGCTTCAATTCATTAAAAGAAAGAGCCAGGAGAATGGGCGCCGGAAATGTAAACACAATAGAAAGAACACCAAGCCAAAGGGTATTCATAAAGGCCCGCCTAAACAGTAAATCCTCAAACAGCCGCCTAAAATGCCTAAGGCCAACAAACTGGCTTCCAAAAAAACCATCCAATGGCCTAAAGTTCTGAAAAGCCATAACAATACCGTACATAGGGAAATAAGAAAAAATAAGAATAAGCACAACCCCGGGAAGCACCATTAAATAAAGCGCCGCATTTTTTTTAAGATTTATATGAAGCGGTGTCGAGCTCTTATAACGATATGGTTTTTCTTTCTTTGCCATTTAACCACCCCTTGCTCCTATCAGAATTGACCATAGGGTCACTGTACATCCATAAGGGAATTATGGCCAATTGACAATTTTAGATAGGTATTTTAGTATTTGATATATGCAAAATAACAGACACATGAGATTAAAAAAGACCAAATGACAAAAAATAAAACAAAGAACAAAAAATGAAATAATACCGATTTATCAAGCAAGTTTTAATTTTGAATCAGTAAAGGGTGATTATATGGATATTAGAAAAAAACCAGTGCTTTTAAGATATATCTCTGTTGCATGTATTCTTACATTAATCCTTGCTATGTCTTTTACGATAAATAATATTTTGTTTCTCAATAATTTGAGAAGATCCTTCGATGCTCGGGTTTCCATTATGGTAGAAAATGCAATTACATACATGGAGGATCGAATAGCCATGTATGCGTCAACCACAACCTTGATTGCATCCCACAATGATGTCCGTCAGCTATCCCGGTCTGACCTCAATGATAATGTTTTTATACGCAGATCCGATAGCGTCCGTAATACCCTATTAAACATCAGGGCAATTAACACAGAAATATCAGATATACTTGTGGTTTTTGATGACTTACCCGTTAGTTTAACCGCAGACGGCACATGGAGCACTTCCTATTTATCTCCTCATTGGGAAGCATTGTCAGGGGTCAATATATGTTTACTGCAGATGGATATAAGGACGTCTTTTTCTTCTCAAGGTGACCATATCATCTCCTACAACAATATCCACAGGGGCATACATGTGTTTCTAAAAGCAGACCGCTCTAGTTTAGAATCCATATTTGCTCAGCTTGTACCGGAAAGCTATGGCCGATTTACAGTTGTTGCGACAGATGGAAAATGGATGCTTTCTAATAATGCAAACTTCCCTTATGGCAATGCCAGTATTATTGTAGATAATGTATCAGGACGAATTTACAGCTTCTACCCTAACCCTCAAATGTACCATGCTATCACTAGCAATATGATGCTTATCTCCTTTGGCATCATGGGTGGGATCATGATTATTGCCGTTTTCTTGCTTTACTTAATAAAAAAGGCTCTATACGACCCGCTACCTAATATCATCAAATCTTTGTATGACGGAGATATAAAAAATCCTGAAAGCCAAAACGAATTTTCTCAAATCATAGGTGCAATAGATCAGATGCACATCTCCTTATCACAATTAGAAAAAAGCCAGCGCCTGTTAGATTTTAACCAGCTAATAACAGCGGAGGTTACAGACGAAATAAAGGCAAGAATAGATTTAGGTTCTAAGATGTATGCTGCTCTTACAATCCTATTCGAAGATGAGAACGGAAACAAAGATTCCTCGATGATTCACGCTTTCTCAAAAGCAGCGGGAGTTTTTGATGTCCACCAAGTTTATGGAATAAGTAAGTTTAGTCTGTTCTATTTTTTCTTGGATGATGAGATTGAATATACGAAGCTTGTAACATGGACTGAAAGCTACATGAAATGGCAAAGCTGCTACACCCAATGTGGAATATCCGAGCTTCATTCCGGCTACAACAAAATCACACAAGCTCTTGACGAAAGTCTAATGGCGTTCTTAGAAATGCCCCTAATAGCCCTAACGCCGGAAAGAAAACCCGCTTTATGGACACAAAGGCAGGAGCAGATATCAGGGTGCAAAATTTCTGCACTTTACCACAACCAGCTTATTTCCGCTGTCATGGAAGGAGATATGGAAAAAATCGAAACCGCAATCTTCCGCTGTATAGATATAAATAAAGCCGTCGACGCATTGGACGCGCGACGGCTCATATTGTACTTGTATGATACGGTATGCCTGATTGTCAGCCAGGGCGATGTAATAAATCGCAGATTTTTGGAAAATGTCTATAACCCAAACCTGCTTATATCCTTAGTGCTAAACGAAATATCAAAAGGCATAACCAGTGATAGCCCAGACCAAAAAATCTCATCATGGGTAGATAAAAATCTTCACAGAGATATATCTCTAACAGAACTAGCCGAGGCCATGGATATTTCCTATTCATACGCCAGCAAATTCTTTACCAATACCACAGGAGTCAACTTTGTAGAATATCTACAAAAACACCGGACTCAGCGGGCGATGGTGTTGCTTAGGGAGACAGATAAGCCCATAGATAAAATTGCATCAGAAACAGGCTTTGCATCTTTAAATACTTTTTTTAGAGTGTTTAAGAAAAATGTTGGGATGACACCAGGTAAATATAGGGAAGCAAATAGAGAATAACTCAAAGAGTTACCCGTTTCGTGGCGAATCTGTTTTAATACTGACTCCCCATCTAAGCCCATACGCACCCATAACAGTGCGGATAATATTTATCGCATCCGCATTGATTCCATCCAAAGCGGATAGCTCATCCTCGCTCTTTGTTTGTATCTGTGTAAGGGACTGGAAATCCAGTCCCTTTATTGCATTGCGAGGAACTGGTTCTAGGCGGTTTAGTAGTACATCTATTAGAATGGGTTTGTGTATTTCCTTTGGTGGAAACTTTTTATCAAATTCGAGTGTATCTTTTTGGTTTAAAGACTCATACACAGGGTCAATAGAATATCGTCCTCTTATCCCCGTAAGAGCGCCATCATAAAGGGGCAAAGCCATAAGTGGATCGTAGCTTTTCCCCTCATTATCGGTAATGCCAAACTCGGAAGCACGTCGAAATCCCACCCTCGGATAGAAATCAGGATGCCCAAAAATAATAACAGCACGAAAGCCCATTTCTCTTGCCACATGAAAGGTGTGAAGCATTAGCGCCTTTCCAATACCTTTGCCTTGATACTCTGGCAAAGTAGACAGTGGACCAAAGGTTAGTGTTTCATGCTCATCGCCGGATTCATCCACAACTTTACTTTTACTGTAAATAATATGGCCTACAACTTTGCTATCTGCTTCGGCCACATAATTAAGCTCAGGTACAAAAGCTGCGCATTGACGAAGCCTGCTAACAAGCAGATGCTCATCACAAATTTTAGGCTCGCTTCCCCAGTAAAGCGTCCAAAAGGCCTCGCGTGTTAGTTCCTCCACTGCATAGTAATCTGCTGGGGTTTCATGGCGTAAGATTAAATCCATGTATTCATCACCTCTCTATTTTATAGCGAACGGTTTCAAAGTACGTTCGCTATAGCCAAATCGCGTTTGAGTAAGCTTCTTTTTTGTCCTTATCCCGGCACATAACCCGGACATATCCATCTTGGTCCTCGATGTGAAACTGAGCTTTAGTTAAGTTCTCACCTTTTTTGATATAGCATCGTCTGCCTTGGGTGTACACTACAATCAATGCCACCGGCGAACATTCTATAGTAAGAACATCACCTTTTACAGAAAATTCATGTATCAGCGGCCCCTGGCTGGAATAAAAATCGCCATTTGTCAGTGCTTTCATTACATCTTCATAATCTAAGCTAGGGCTATTTACATAAATAAATCCCCCGAAGGAGTCTGGGAAGCCCCCGTTGTGATTATCGTCAACAGCGAGGCAAAAAAGCTTCTGTCCGCTACGCAACATTTCATCGTATGCCTGAGGATGGTGGCCGTAAAACCCTTCCATTTCGCAGTTATGGTTATATATCTCCATTGCGAAGCAGCCCTGAAGCTTGCTGTACTCTTCGTATGTCTGCATAGACCAATAAGGGTGGTTGTAGCTGACCAGGAATCCTTCTGCGTTTCTTTCTGCGATATAGCGGTTTATTGCCTCATGATCAGAATAATCCATTGTAGGCAGGGGAGGGGCGGTGGTCATGTCTGGGCATGTGGCGTAAAGGTTAAAGTGATAAACTCCACACCGTTGCCAGTCGGTTTTGCTTTTCATAGGTGAATTAATATTGATTTCACACGCGTTAATTGCCAAGAAATTAGCATCGTTAAGGTGGCTATGAGACTCAAAAACATTGTGATCGGTAAAAGCTACGATGCTGTAGCCTTGGGCCATATACATCTGTTTAATTTCCTCTGGGGTATGATTCCCATCTGACACTGTGGTATGACAGTGAAGGTTTGCCTTGTACCAGTTTTTCATGATAATTCTCCTTTATTAGAACCGCTTAATAAAATTGCCGCTGATATCTACTTTATTATTGAATATGATAAAGGCTTGCGGGTCAGCCTGTTTAACGATCTCCCGCAAATGAGATATCTCAAACTTAGATATAACCGTAACAAAAATATTCGTATGCTGTCCAGAGTAAGCCCCTTTACCCTCCCAGCATGTAGCTCCACGTCCAAGGGTATCAAGTACCGTCTTGATAACTTCCGGGTTTACAGTAAATATCATTGCGCTTGTTTTAATATTTTGATGATGGGTATGGTCAAGAGCAAAGGCATACACTGTGGTAAAAATTGCAGAGTAAATAACCGTATTAAGGTCATACATTATCAAGCTATATCCATAAACAAAAATACTAATAAGTATAACCACCCGCCCTACCGTAAAGTTAGGGTATTTTATTGAGCAATAAATACCAATAAGGTCAGACCCCCCGCCAGAGCCACCACATCTAAGTGTAAATCCAGCCCCAAACCCAGCAATCACACCCCCGACAATAGCTGCGGTAAGCGGATCATAAACAAGTGGTACCTCAGGAATAGGCAGAAACGACATGACCATAGTCATAAACACGATATTCACTATAGATTTTATAGGGAAGCCCTTATTAGTTACCCTAAGTACAAGAACCATCAAAGGGATATTCATCAAAAGCAAAATCGTACCCATTAAGTTAAACCCAGTGGGCATTGTAATAGGGGTATTGTTTACCAGCAAAGACTCAATAACCTGAGCCACCCCTGTTAAAGTGCCGCTATAAAGCTGATGAGGGACGATAATTATGTTAATACCCACAACAAACAGCAGTGCCCCAAATAAAGAGCCAACAAGCTTCATAATAGAACTTTTCATTTAAATCACCTCAAAATTATTATATCATTAATAAAAATAATGAAGGGAATGGTTTTATGTACAAATACAGTCAATTCGGCGCGATAGGGGATGGGGTAACAGATGACTTTGAATCGATACTAAAAACCCACGCTGCTGCCAACGAAGCAGGTGTGGCGGTAACTGCCGACCAAAACGCCACTTATTATATTGGCGGAGGCGATATGACTGCAGTAATCCAAACCAATACCCACTGGGGCAACGCCCAATTCATAATAGACGACACTAGTGTAAAAAACCGCTACCGGAATATCTTCCAAATAACATCGAAACTCCAACCCATTACACTAGGTGTAACCACATTAAGAAAGGGCCAAGAAAAATTAGATATTAATCTTGCCCACGATTCATTAGTATTAGCCCTTGACAAAACTACCATGCGCTATATCCGAGAAGGCCTAAATCAAGACAGTGGCACCCATCAGACAGATATTTTTATAGTAAAAAAAGATGGAACCGTAGATCCCAACACATCAATCCTATGGGACTATAACAATGTAACTTCAATAACAGCTCATCCAATAGATCCGGAGTCTCTAACTATAACAGGTGGCTACTTTACCACGATAGCCAATCAAGAAGCCCCGGTATATGAGTACTTCGAAAGAAACATAGCCATCCAGCGCTCTAATGTAGTGATAGACGGACTAACCCACGCCATAATAGAAGAAAAAGACCGTGGTGCCCCCTACGGCGGCTTCCTATCCATTGCAAGCTGCGCCAACATAACCATAAAAAACTGCAAGCTAACCGGTCACAAAACATACACCACGATAGGTTCAGCCAACAAACCTGTGCAAATGGGTACCTATGATGTACTGGCAGAAAAGGCCGTAAACCTGTTATTCCAAAACTGTAGGCAGCTAAACGATATAACTGATGACGCATACTGGGGCATTTTCGGCTCTAACTTTACGAAAAACATAATCTTTGACAATATAGTCTTCTCCCGTTTCGATGCCCATAAAGGTACTGCCAACCTAATAATAAAAGACTCAGAACTTGGTTACATGGGCATACAACTAATAGGCAGCGGCTCATGTCTAATAGAAAACACAAAAGTCTTTTGCCAGCAGTTCGCCAGCCTGCGTCACGACTACGGTAGCACCTGGGAAGGAAACCTAACAATCCGCAATTGTGAGTTCACCCCGCACAAAATCCAAGAAAACGGCACCCAAATCCTAGGTGCATGGTTCACAGGCCAGCACAACTTCGGCTATCCCTGTTATATGCCCTGCCAAATCACAATAGATGGCCTAATAATCCATGACGCCCATCACGATATAAATTACCAAGGTCCAAAAATCCTGGCAGATGTAACATCCACCAAAGAACACCCCTATACCCTACCCGAAAAAATCATAGTAAAAAGGCTTACCGTAAAAAGTGGCAAGCCTTGGGTGTTAAGTGATAATATGGAGTTGTACAAAGATGTAATAATAGAAACGGAGGAATAAATATGCACGTAATCTACAAGGACGCAAAAGTCCAAACGACCAGTGAGGCCATGACCCGCAAAGTTTTAGCCCATCAGGGTAACATGATGATGGTAGAAGTAGCCTTCCATAAGGCTAGCGATGACCCCGGCCTTCACTCTCACCCCCACGAGCAGATTGCTTATGTGACTAAGGGAAGGTTTGAGTTTTTAGTAGAAGGCCGGGAGAATGTTTTCCTTGGGGTAGGGGACTCAATCTACTTTGAGCCCAATGTAGTCCATGGCGGAAAGCCGCTGGAAGATGAATCTGTGTTGGTAGATATCTTTACACCAATACGTGCGGATTTCTTGGTTAAGAATTAGCAGCTTCTTTTATAGAAAGGGATATGCGCTTTTTGGCCATATCTACCCCCAGCACTTTCACTTTTACAATATCCCCGACCTGCACTGCCTCTAGTGGATGCTTGATGAATTTATCGCAGATTTGGGATATATGAACAAGGCCGTCCTGATGTACTCCTATATCCACAAAGGCTCCAAAGTCTATTACATTGCGCACAGTGCCGGTGAGTATCATGCCTTCCTGCAGGTCTTTCATATCTAGTACATCGCTTCTTAGCTGAATGGGGGGGAGTTCCTCCCTGGGGTCGCGGCCTGGTTTTTCCAGCTCTTTAATTATATCGGTAAGGGTGGGTACACCTACTGATAAATCCTTAGCAATAGCTTTAATGGCCTCCGGTGATTTGCCGGGGGCTTTTTTATTGTCTGTGGATGCATTAGCTAAAGCGGACAGCCCTGCAAGGCCGGACATAGTTTTCTTTGCGGGGGGGGCCTTTGGCGCGGGTTTCGGGTTTTTTTCGTAGGCCAAATACGCGGCGGCTACTTCGTAAGACTCTGGATGGACCCCGGTATTATCCAGAGGGTCAGCTCCACCTGGTATACGAAGGAATCCGGCGCATTGTTCAAAGGCTTTGGGGCCCAGGCTTTTTACTTTCAGCAGCTCTTTGCGGCTTTTAAATTTGCCTTTTTCTTCACGGTAAGCCAAGATATTTTTGGCTACTGTGCCACTTATGCCCGACACATACGAAAGCAGGCTGGGAGACGCGGTATTTAAGTCTATGCCTACAGCATTTACACAGTCTTCAACCACCCCGGTTAGGGTGTCGCCCAGGCGTTTTTGGTTCATATCATGTTGATACTGGCCTACGCCCATGCTTTTGGGGTCGATTTTTACCAGTTCTGCCAGCGGGTCTTGGAGACGCCGGCCAATAGACGCTGCCGAACGTAGAGATACATCATATTGAGGGAATTCTTCCGCCCCCAGCTTTGAAGCGGAATAAACAGAAGCGCCGGCTTCGTTTACAATGGTGTACTGGGCTTTTGAGCCGATTTCTTTTAGTAACTCGGCCACTACCTGCTCTGTTTCTCTGGAGGCTGTGCCATTGCCTATGGCGATTAGGTTAGCGTTGAAGCGGGTTATCATCTGGGCCAAAGTTTTCTTGGCGGCAGAGGTGTCTTTGCCTATTGTACAGTACACTACCCCGGTGTCTAGTACCTTTCCTGTCTCGTCTACTACTGCCAGCTTACAGCCTGTGCGGAAGCCTGGGTCTATCGCCAGTACTACACGGTCTTTTACCGGAGGTTGCATTAGTAATTGGCGTAGGTTCTCACCAAATACTTTTATGGCTCCTTCTTCTGCCACTTCTGTAAGGGCTGTGCGGATTTCGCGCTCTATGGCTGGGGCGGTCAGGCGCTTATAACTGTCGGCTAAAGCGCTTTCCATCAAGGGTAGGGTATTAGGGTTATCTTTAATAAACTGACGATTCAAGTCTGCAATGATTCTATCTATCGGGGCTTCTATGGTTACTTTTAGGGCATCTTCATTTTCTCCGCGGTTAATTGCGAGTACACGATGACCTGCGATTTTTTTAATAGGCTCGGAGAACTCGTAGTACATTTCATATACCCCGGCTTTTTTATCATCTTCTTTTGGCGCTTTTTTTGATACAGCGGTGCTGATAAATCCTTCTGCCTGGGTTAAGTTACGGGCTATTGTGCGGCAGATAGGGTCATCGGAGATGCGCTCGGCGATGATATCGCTGGCTCCGGCTAGGGCTGCGGCTATGTTGGGTACATCTTTTTCTTCATCTACATATGGTGCAGCGGCGGTTTCCAGGTCTGTAGTTAGCTCCTGTGCCCAAATAATATCCGCCAATGGCTCAAGTCCCCGCTCTATGGCTATTGTTGCACGGGTGCGGCGCTTGGGCTTGTAAGGGCGGTAGATATCTTCTACTTCTGTTAGGGTAAGGGCTTTGGCCAATTGTGCCGCCAGTTCATCTGTAAGATGCCCATGCTCCTCCAATGAGTTTAGTACCTGCTGTTTGCGGTCTGTAAGATTACGAAGATAGACCAGGCGGTCATGTAGCTCACGAAGCTGCTGGTCATCCATTTCCCCGGTCATTTCCTTACGGTAGCGGGCTATGAAGGGGATGGTATTGTCTTCATCGATTAGCTTTACTGTGTTTTCTACCTGCCAAGGGGCCAAGGAAAATTCTTGCGCTAGAGTAGCTTGAATGTTCATATATTTTCTCCTTTGTATTTTCTATGAACCTTAGTATATCAAAATAATGTAAATTGTGAATCTTGACAGAACTGTATTAATTCATATAATACAATTATGACACGCGAGGAGGTGAAGAATGTTCCAGATTGACCTAAAAAGCCGCAAGGCCATCTATGCCCAGATTATTGATAATTTTAAGCGGTTGATAATCACAGGGGTATTGAAGCCAGAAGATAAGGTTCCATCTATTAGGGATTTAGCCCAAACCATAACCGTAAACCCCAATACAGTGCAAAAAGCCTATCGAGAATTGGAAACCCAAGGGTATATCTACACTGTGCTAGGGCAGGGGAGTTTTATAGCTGTACCGGATAATCCGGCACCGGAGGTAGAAGCGCTATATATCCAGCTTAAAGCCATAGTGCAAGAGCTATTGTTCCGAGGGCAAAAGCTTTTGGATATAACAGAAATTATCCAAAACCTTCACGGTTTTGATGATAATGACGAAAGCGATTAAAGGAGGCGATGATATGGTACAAATAGAAAATTTAACAAAGCAATTTGACGGCTATAAAGCCTTGAGAGGCCTTAACCTAAACATAAAGAAAGGCTCGATTTATGGCCTTGTAGGAATTAATGGCTCTGGCAAAACCACAGCAATCAAGCATCTAGCTGGGATATACCGCCAAGACAGCGGCACCGTAACCATAGACGGCCAGCCTGTATACGACAATGCCCCTCTAAAGGCCAGAGTGGGTTACATCCCAGATGAGCTTTATTTCTTTGCGGGATACAATCTAAGCATGACCAGTAAATTCTATAAAAACATGTATGCAACTTGGAATGACAGTATCTACAACAACCTAATAAGTCTTTTACAACTAGATGAAAGACGCCGCCTAAACCGCTTCTCTAAAGGGATGCAAAAACAGGCTGCCTTTGCCCTAACTCTTTCTACAATGCCGGAAGTGCTACTGCTAGACGAACCTATAGATGGCCTAGACCCCATAGTCCGCAAGGATGTGTTTAGGCAAATAATTGAAGATGTAGCCGACAGAGGCATGACAGTACTAATTTCGTCCCATAACTTAAAGGAAATGGATGATATCTGTGATGCTGTAGGGATAATAAAAGAAGGTCAGATGGTAATAGAGCGCGACCTTGACGACCTAAAAACAGACGTACACAAAATCCAAGTAGCCTTCGGGGCAGAATATCCACCCCTAGAAAGCACTCCCGGCCTGACAATCCTTCATAGGGAAAGCCGTGGTACAGTAGAGCTTTTAGTAATCCGAGGAGATGAGGAAGAAGTCTCCACAAAAATAAAGGCCATGAAACCGTTAGTCTATGACCATCTACCACTGACCTTGGAGGAAATTTTTATTTACGAAAATAAGGAGGGCATACAATGAAATCATTAGTAAACAAAGCCCTGCTAATAGAGCAGTTAAAACGTTTTTGGCCAATAGCGGCAATTACCATGCTAGGGTATTTAATATTTATTATCCAACCCATATATATCAGCACCAATCGCGTTCCAGGCCATGTTGCTGAGAATATGCTTTTGCTTTTGACTATGAGAGAACCGGGTATGTATATTGCTATGGTACTGGTATCAATATGTACCGCTATGGTCTTATTTCCATACCTGTATCGGGTAGCTTCTGCTACCGCATATGCTTCACTTCCTATCAATAGGACTCAATTATTTTTCACACAATTGGTTTCTGGTTTTGTCTTAATAATCGGGCCACTTTTGCTGCTTTCTATTATCTTGTTGGTGCCGGTGCGGTATGAGTCTCTTCCGTTTTGGTTTACAGGTAACAATGTGACTTTGCCTTTTATTTATCTTGACCATTCCAGGCTTTATGTGGGGGATATTATCAATACCTTGCCGCGTGTTACTGGGTTTTTCTTACGCAATGCCCTTGGGTTTGTGTTCTACTTCTCGATTATTACATTAGCGGCAAATCTTGCGGGTAACCGGGTTGCGGCAGTGCTTTTAGGATTCGTATTGGCTTTTGCTCCTATGTTAATAGTAAGCCTTGGAGATGTTATTGCTTCTTTTTACATCTTTGGTTATGGCGCTTTTAGGGGTACTGCTACAGGTATTGTGACAGGCCTTACCCATCCTATGGGGTGGATGTCGGCTTATGGAGGCTTCCCAAGTAGATTTGGGCTTCGCGCCTTTGCCTTGGTAGAGCCTTTATATCCATATACCATCAGCTATAGCCTTATAGCACTGACAGTTTTTTGTTTGGCCTTTATTGCCCATAAAAAACGCCCCCACGAGCGGGCTGGTGATACAGTAGCCTTTGTAGCTGTAAGGCGAGTGAGTATCTTTTTACTATCCTTAGCAGGGATGATTATCGTGGGAATGATCTGGCTTCAAGCAACAAGAAGCCGCACATGGCTATATATCGGTTTCGTTATCGGTTTTATTGTTGCATATTTTATTGCCCAGATGATAGCAGAAAAAACATTGCGGGTAGGGCATAAGGTAAAGCCCATATTGATATATGGGGCAATAGCTCTATCTATGTACGCGGTGATACTTCTTATAACAGGGCTTGGCTTTTGGCGTTATGAACGCAATATACCCCAGGAAGGGGAGCTTACCGGCGTAGCGGTAGAGATGCAATGGATTATGGGTTCAAACCGACAGCGGGAGGATCATTTTTTTGTAGAGGATCCGGAAACCATAACCAGAGTACTAGAAATCCACGAGAATATTTTGAATAACCGTAGCTACCTAATGCGCGCTCGTTGGGGAAGTCCAGGCCTTAGGTCTTGGGATTTAAGCCCCTTCAATATCACATACCGCATGGCAGACGGCAGTATTATCACAAGATCATATTGGCTAACTCATCATTACAATTATGATAGATGGGATGCCATTTCCATTTTAAACAGTGGGCCGATGATTTTGGCAAGAACTCCTGCTATTAAAAGTCCTGAGGTAATTGAATCTATCCGCTTTAGTGCAGATCGTGGAGCCAATCATTATATGAATGAGTTTCTCTCTTCTCAGGCAATGGCAGATTTATATAACATGTCTGTTGAAGAATTCCTTGGGGATAGAGCAAGCTATGTTATTGATATGGCCTTTGGTACGTGGCCAGAAATACGGGATTCATATCAAGTGATTCGGTTGATAGAGGCTATACAGGCAGACTTGCTGGCGGCTGTGGCATTTACATTGGAAGAGTCATTTGAGATATTTTTAAACATTCGTCCTATGTACGCGCATAGAAATTGGGGGAATTTATCCATCCTACTACCTATTGATGGGCAAGCCGGTGAATGGCTAGTAGAAAATGGTTTTATAGCCATAGAAACAGAGTGATTGACATAAACAGTGGATTTAATTATCCTCTAAGAAACTATAGCGAGTTAATTCGCGGTTATCAATTTTTCGGGGGAATATTAATATTATGAAAAATCCACTAATCATCTTCCTAGTAGGTTTAGCAATGCTAGTAGCTGGACTCTTTTGGCTTACAACAATGGTGCAAGTCACCAGTCTATGGGGAAGTGGCTTCCGTATAGGCGCCACAACAATCCCCAGCGGTCTAACCTTGGTGCCACTAATAGCCGGAATTGTATGGGTATTTTTTAACCCAAAATCCATTGGAGCAAAAATCCTATGCATCATAGGCGGAATAATAATCATAGCCAGCATAATAATGAGTATAAGATTCCATGTACCAAGAGTCAGTCTATTCGAGTTCATACTAGTCTTCATAGGCATAGCTGGTGGAGCTGGGCTAATAGCTCGTGTACTATTCACCGGAAACAAGAATGACAGCGATAAGCCGAAACAATAACAAAAACCTTCGCCTTCCAAAACCCAGCAATATAAACCACAATGATAAAGACAAACAAAATACTCGCCCGCGCCAATATTTTTTCATTGGCAAGGCGAGTTTTTTGTTTGTCGGGCTTGGCATGTTATTTTTTAAGGTATGCCATTTTTAAGCTGAGTGGGAGTCTAAACTTTCCACAGGTTGGATTATCACTTGCGGGGTATCATGGGTTTGGGTTCTCCCATTCCCCAACTGGCCTTCATGGTTAAGCCCCCAGGCATATAATGCACCGTCTCGAGTTATAGCCACAGTATGACCTTGGCCTAACGCCACCAAGGCTACATCATCCATAATATAAACGAATTGCCGCCTAGGCCAGCGTTCTGGTATACCAAGCTGTCCATTTTCATTTTGACCAGAGGCTAATAATTCCCCAGCAGTAGTGATTATCATAGTGTGAGCAAACCCGGCAGCTACATATACCACATTTTCTCTTAGAAAAATGGGACTAGTATGAAAGTCCACCGCGCCGCCGCCTAGCTCTCCGAAGTTATTATTTCCAATACCCCACAACTCTCCGTTGGTGGTAATCATCAATGTATAGTCAAACCCAGCGCTTACCATAGCTACATTGCTCATTATATAAACCGGAGCGCGCCTTTCATCGAAAGTACCGTCCCCTAGCTGACCAGAACCATTCCAGCCCCAACCCCATAATTGGTTATCTGTAGTAATCGCAAAGCCTGTATGGGCCCCTGCGGCTACATATCTTATATTTTCCATTATCAGCACCGGGAGATGATATTCATCGTCGCCATATCGCCCCAGTTCTCCATTGGCATTGAAGCCCCAACCCCATAAGCTACCATCCGCAGTTACCACCATCGTAAAATCTCGCCCACAGGCTACATGGATTACATTATCCATTAAACGAGTAGGGTAGAAGCGGGAATAGGTGGTGCCGTCTCCTATCTGGCCGGAAACATTCCAGCCCCAGCCCCACAATACACCATCTGTGGTAATAGCCATAGTGTGGCCATACCCAGCGGCGACATAAGCTACATTACCCATAATCCGCATAGGGATAAGAGGCCACTCCCACATGCCTAGACCCAACTCGCCGCTACTGTTATTACCCCAGCCCCAAAGACTTCCGTCTTCTTTGATGGCCAATGTAAAGTCGTATCCCGCCGCAACGGCAGTCACATGATAAAGGCTTTCCATTACTGTATGCTCGGTACCTTCACTTATACGATCCAACTGTTCTTGTTTTTCTGATTGTCCTGGGTCTGCGGATTCTCTCGGAGGCTCTTGTATCGTCTCCTCTATTGCATCATATATATCCTCCATTGCTTCTTCTTCGGCTGGTTCTTCTACAACTGCCTCAATTGCTTCCGGGGCAGCTGTAGGAGATGGAAGAATGGAGTCAACCTTACTGCAGGCCGTGGCAATAAAGAAGGCCATAAAAATCAGCACCAGCAATATTACTTTAGATTTTTTCATACTATCCCTCACGATCTTTATATGTACCTATTTACACATCAATAATCTGCATTTCGACTTATATTCTAACATTAAGCCAACCATTCTGACTACGGTCTTTAGATAAAAGAAAAATCCCTGATAGTGGTTACAGGGATTTTTCTCAAATGAAAACCATGTTTTCTGCTATAATTTAGTTGCTTCCAATTGCTTTTCTATACACACACAAATCTCAGTTAAATATTTATTTTCCAGTAATCCAAAGCGATTTAGTTCAGGGCTATCTACATCAAGTACCCCAAAAACCGCTCCATTTTTACAAATAGGGATTACTATTTCCGACCTTGATGCAGAATCACAGGCTATATGGCCAGGAAAATCATGTACATTTTCTACGATTTGGGTCTTTTGCTCCGCTACTGCTGTTCCACATACTCCTTTACCAACCTGTATCCTTATACAGGCTGGTAATCCCTGAAAAGGCCCAAGTACAAGTTCACCATCTTTCATGATATAAAAACCTACCCAATTTATCTTGTCCATATAGCCATTTATAACTGCCGATATGTTTGCTAGGGTAGCAACCATATCATTGTCATCCTCAATTACACGCTTAGCCATGTATGTCATAAGTTGGTAATTCTTTTCAAGGTCATCTTGTCTTTTTACTCTGTACATCTATAACTCCTACCTTTCAGCATCTGGCATTATAATTCCGATATATATCCCAAACCTGCATTGCCCTCTGGTGATTAAGTCAAAGTTGGATAAATCCTCTAAGATACCGAACAGCTTGCCCGCCAATTTTCACATGTTCGCCACAATCTTCACAACGCAAAACACCACATCGGGTAGATAATTGCTTTGCTGTCATAATCTTCTTGCCTAGGCGTTTACTCCAATCTGCTTTTAAATGCTTCATCCTTCGCTCCCTTTATACCACTAAGTATCTATCTCTAAGCTTTCTTATTGATTATTTTCTTTTTCATGATATCCCTGGGTCGGGATCCGAATCCAATGTGATAAAGTAGTCGTAAAAGGGCATTAGAAATTTATAGCCACTCACAAGGCGATCCACTAACTCTGGTGAAAAAAGTTCGTCGCCATTTTGCTGCTTATGGATGAGGGAAAAGGATTTTTTATTGTACCAAGCAGCCATTTTACTGGAAGCTGCCTCTTTTTTGCGCTTGTACTCATCCCCATCAAGGAGAAACTCGTCTTGTTTTTCCAATTTTGCAATAAGTATTTCAAATTTACTTGGGTCATGGTCAATACGTGCCCGAAATTTAGCCATTGTTACCGGCTTAGCTTGATAATACCCCAATCCATAGCTCCATTCATCAGGGGAAAGTTCAAACCAAAACACAGGTGTAGATGTCCATTCCTCACAAGACTTTTCGATAGAAAACCACAGGTTACACCTGTATGGCTCGCCGCCGCGTACACGCCGCGCATCTCTGTAGATACGTGAAACCTTGTAGTTGAATCCATACTTACTATAATCAGATGAAATACGCTTGAATACCTCTTGGGCCAATGCTTTCATTGGGACTTGAAAATCCTGCTTGAATTTTTCTTTGTTTGCTTCAAACCAAGTCTTTGAATTGTTCAAGCGAAGATTACACATAAAATCAATTGTTTGGGGAGAGAAGCCACTAAACATCTTGTTCACACCCTTATATCTCTATATTTTATAACATTGAACATACCTGTTGGCCACAGTATAAGGCCGTGGATTTATGAGTGTCAACAACAGACCTTGCGGTTCCCGACTCCAACTATAGGGATACCCCGAACCACTAAGCTTTTTAAATTGGAGAGGGCGCTTAGCGCTGGCCTCACTTTGCACCTATTCGCGTTTTGAAATCATCTACATATTTGCGTGAAATAATAACTCGCTTCCCATTTGTCAAAATAGCCTCTATGCGTGCATTCGAAACTGAAACATAAGATTTGAGCTTACTTAAATTAATAATTCTGGACTTAGCTACTCGTATAAAATCATGTGTATGTAGTATTGTTTCCAACTCATACAGTTTATTTTTGGATTTATACACCATATCTTCACCACAAAGAAATATGCTTTTATTTACAGCTTCAATGCAGTATAGCTCTGATGGGTGTAACCTGTGAGTTTCGTTATTTATACATGCAATCAACATGTCCTGTTTATTATACACAGATAATAAACGCATAATTTCTAGTCTGGTTTGGTAGCACTTAACAATAATTTCGCATATATCGTTATCTTTTTGCCCATCAAATACAATTTTCATAGGATATATCACTGCTCCCTGCATCGTAATCCTATTAGTGCAATTAAGTCGAATACTTCTTTAAATTCCTATTATGTAAATTAGTAAGATGATTGAGAGAGCCACTGTCAAGGGGCTCTCTCAATCGTGTAGAGTGATGACTTGTATTAATATGCCTTGGCTGGCTTAATCTTTATATAAGCCAAAACCCCACTTGCGAGAATAACAATACTCATACCAGCAAGCATAATTGTGTTTCTTGCAGTGCCGCTACCGCCTGTTAGGGGTAGTTCAAAATCTGGCCTGTTGCCTACCCACCAATTGCCGCTATGTTGCACAAACACTGGATTACCACCATGGCTATTTATTGCTGAAACTACATAATCACCATTTACATTTGACACAACGATAATCCAGTACCCAAATGGGGCTTGGAAACCTTGCGGTGGGATAATTTCTACTAGACGGTATTGGCCGTTTGTTGAAAGGCTTAGTTGTATCACGCCTTGTGTATTGCTAAACACAGGTGTACCAGTGGCTGCCCAAGCCTCAGATGAATCTGCCCGCCGATATAATTGGAATCCAGCTCCCTGTAGACGCGTCCCATTCTGTGGGGCAATTATATTGTCGGTTTTGATAAATGAGAAGTCGATATTGGTTTGGCCGTCACTAAAATTGATATCCCAATTGTTGAGGGGGTGTGCGGCCTCTGGTGTGCCTGATGCTGGGCTTGTAGAAACAAAGGGGCCAGGTAACACAGCTGCCGCATTAGTGGGAGGAGCATAGGTGCCAGAGGCCGTATTATTACTAAAGGTTACATTAGTCAAAGTAATATTGCTGTAGCGCGGGAATCCTGGCGAGGGTAATAGCGTTAAGGTGTGCGCATATTCATGATTTTCTGTAAAAATACCGCCTCCCATGCCTGCTGGTGCTCTGTTGTGAGTGATATGTGCATCGCTTACAGTAAGCTGACCTTGATTGGCTACATATATGCCGCCCCCGCCCCCATCTATGGTGGCACTACCAGGAGCATTGGCTTGGTTGTTGCGGACTATGCTGCTTGTTGTAGCCAGGTTTGCCGTTCCATTTTGCACAAATATCCCACCACCGTTATGGGCGGTGTTTCCTTGTGCAATTTCTGTACCTCCAATGGTGCCGCTAGTCATGTTAAACTGGCTGGCCGCAGTGGTAATATATACACCACCGCCCCCATTGCCTGTTGCTGTGCCAGTAACGCTATTGCTTGCGATAGTTGGGTTGCCGCTATGCATATTAAAGATGGCTCCGCCACTTAAATGCACACCGCCGCCGTAAGCGGCTGCCGTGTTATTTCTAATTTGCGCGCTTCCGCTCAATGTTAATGTGTTTGCTGGCAATGCTGGGCGAGTCGGTATGCTTTGCGGTGCTATGTTAATGTATCCATACTCATAATTATAGTGCTGGTTATATTCCGCTTCGTATTCATAAAGTTCATAAGACGCTTCATTGAGCCAATCATCATGTACAAGTGCGTGTGTTGCCGCTACCCCATGACCACCCGCGGACACACCTGCACCGCGGTTGGCTCTGTTATTTTGGATGATTCCATCAGTCATATTAAATCGGGCTGAGTTGGTTACACGTACCCCTCCGCCGCTGCCGTCTGCTGCGGCAGTAGCTACATTGCCCTGATTGGTATTGGGGCCACCTATAAAGCCCCCTCTCATGGTTGCAAGGGCATTTGCCCCAGAAACAAATACGCCGCCACCATTGGCCGCTTCATTGCCTCGGATGTTGCCTGCGCCAGATAAATCGAACCATGCACCATTTTCAACAAACACACCGCCACCGCTTACGGCACGGTTGCCGTCTTCTGTTGTGGTGCCAATATTACCGCCGCTCATGTTGAATTGGGTTGTACCGACAGTACCCGTTATAAAGACACCGCCGCCTGCGGTTATTGGTGCGCCATCGTGGTTTACCCTATTATTGCGGATATTGCCACCAGTCATATTAAACCAAGTAGGGTTAGCCGCTGTGCCAGCGTCTAACCTCACCCCACCGCCACGAGTTGCACGGTTGTGTTCAATAATGCCGTTTTCAAAGATAAGATGTGTACCTACACCCAATACAAGTACACCGCCTCCGCCACCAGAGGCGCCTGTGCCTGTTGCAGTATTACCTATAACCCTAGCATTTGCATGGGTCATATTAACGGTTGAGCCATTAAAGGCAGCTATACCGCCGCCCCGTGGGGCGAAGTTGCCAGAGTCTATGTCGCTGTGCCCTATGGTGCCTCCAGTTATATTTAATTCGCTACCTAGATCGGTTATAAGCACACCGCCGCCGCCAGTTGATGCTGTGGCTGTATTACCAAAAATTTGTGCATCCAACGCAGTTGCTGCCTGCATATTAAAGGTTGCCCCAAGGCCTAAATACACACCGCCGCCATTACCAGCCTGATTACCTTGGGCTCGATCAGTGTTACCTATGGTACCGCCGCTCATGTTAAATACAGCATGAGATCCAGTAGCAAACACGCCGCCGCCTTGCAGGATAACGGCATTAGTGTGATTTACGCGATTATTTTGAATAATACCGTCCGTCATTGTAAGCCTTGCAGGGTTAGCTGCCGTGGCATCGCCAGTGACTAACTTTACGCCACCACCACGGGTAGCACGATTTTCACTTATGATGCCGTTTTGAAGGTTAAAATTAGTCCCCGCACCTATTACAAATACGCCACCACCACCCTGGTTAGTTGCAGTACCAGTAGCGGTATTACCTTGTATTAGTGCGCCTAATCTGTCTGATAAGTTGAAAACCGCCCCATCGGATACATGTACCCCGCCGCCGCTTACGGCTCGGTTGCCAAAATCTTGGTTACTGCTTCCAATGATACCGCCGTAATGATGGAATGTGCTGGGGGTGAACACATCACCAGTAAACGTGTTGCCGCCACTTACCTTCACGCCGCCACCATAGGTAGCGGTATTATCGAAGACATGACCGCCGCTCATCCACAAGCCACCGCCTTGGGCTACAAATACACCGCCTCCTTCTACAGCGTGGTTTCCGTAAATACTGCCGCCATAGATAATGGAATAGGATGGACTACCGCCCAAAAGTATCCCTTGCCCAATCCATAGACCGCCGCCTTCAGGGATAACTTCGCCTATTGCGGTATATCGGTTATATCTAATAATTGCACTGCCAGATACATACACCGTACCAGCAAGCAAATCGCCTGTTGTTGGGTGAATAGAGGCGTCAACCATTACTCCGCCGCCGTTACAGCCACGGTTGTGTTCAATAATACCGCCAGATATTTCACCATGAGCTGCGCCGCTTATGCTTATACCGCCACCTCGGCTTGGCCATGGATGGTCAAGCCCAGCCCAGTTATTGTGTATATGAGCATAATCGGATATGAATATCCTACTATATATGGTAGCACGTATTGCACCGTGAGCATTGTTTGTATTTCCAGTAATGGAGCCGCCAGACATTCTAAAGACGGATCCCTCTTCATTGACGTCGATAACATATACCGCACCACCATCGTAACGGGCATGATTGCCTAAGGTGTTAGGTGACAGGCTTCCGATAATTACGCGCCCGATAGTGCCGCCTCTCATATCGAAGCTGCCGCCATTAGTTATAGCAGCACCTCCGCCAGTTTCTGAATTGTTGTTATAAATATTGCCGCCGTGCATTGTAGCTGTACTGCCCACACCCGCGACAAGTATACCGCCGCCCCTGCTTCCAGTGTTACTATTAATGCTACCGTTATATAGGTAAAAGCGGCCGCCAGTATCAACAAATACTCCACCACCACCGTAGCCTGCACGGTTATAAGCTATTCTGGCATTACTGTGGTTAAGTATCAAAGTAGAGCTTCTAGCTTCAGCTCCGCCGTATACCTGAATTCCGCCAGATATGACAGTAGGGTCAAAACCTGAAGACCTTGCTATGCTGACATTCCAAAGTTCTAGAGTAGCGCCCCCAGCTACTTCAAAATGCCTACCCGAAGACTGGTCACGATTCCATATTTGGACTGAAGCATTGTTGCTATCAAGTATGATGTGTCTGTTGCCTGTAACTGTGATGGTGGGTATTTGCGTCCCAGTTGTTGTAAATTGGTTACCACTAAACCCCAAACGAATTCGGTGTGGAACGCCGTTTTCTGGTATTGCGTTAATGTGCGCTTGGAGTTGGGCAGGATGCGTCATTATTGTTGGCCATGTATATGAAAGAGGCATAATCTCGATATAGTCAGACGTGAAGTCACTATCGTTGTCTTCATAGTTATAATCGTCGTCCAGGGTATATTCACCCTGCTGGAAATAACCATATTCCTCTGGGGCATAATTATAATAATGATGTCCACTATAATGACTGTCGTTACCGCTATGGTCATAGTCGTCACTTATATGCAATTCGTATGTGTACTCATCATGAGATTCATATGTGTAGTCATACGGGCGTTCTTCTCCACTAGATGTGGTGTAACCATCATATTGGTAGTCCTCGGTATATGCGTAAGACTCAAATTCAATACCATAGCCGCCATCCCCTACAGAAGCAAAGAGGGCAAAGCACGCTATAAAAATTGACAACGTCAGCGTCATTATAGATACTCTCCATAAATTTGCCCGCCATTTCATGGCAGCTTTTTTTTCTGGCTTACGCTTAACTTTTATGTACATTGCAAACCACTCCAATCTTTTGAGTTTCGTATAGTCTGACTATAATAGTCCGATTATATTTATGTAAACGAAAATCACTTACCGAAACGGCGAGTTTCGCGCATGATTTCGCACCATCAACTTTATACGAAAAGCATCTGTATTACTGGGGTGTGATATGCAAACCAGTTATAAATTTATAATTGCTGGCACTGCCTTATCAGCATCAATTTTTAGAACTTCTTGTAATGCGTAAGTTTCTGCAAAAATATACTCATCTCGGTAAGCCGCAATAGAAAAATAATATTTGGGAATCTTAAAATCACTGGTTTTTTTTACGATAACTGCTATTATTTTGCACATGCAAATTCTTAGTTACAGCAATTATGATTTTGAATAATACGAAGGAGATGCTACATGAAAAACATCCATCTGGGCGAGAAGATTAGACAAGTTAGAATCTTAAAAGAACTGACCCAGGCATATCTGGCCCATGTAGTAGGTTGCAGCGGAAAGCATATAAGTCAAATAGAGAGCGGCAAGGTGGAATGTGATGACAAAACCCTTACCTTAATTAAAAAAGCCTTGGATATCCCCAAGGCCCCATTAACAGAAGAAGAACTAGAAGTATATAGAAGTCAAATATGGGTGTGGCATGATCAAATAAACACCCGCCGTATAAGCTATGCGGAGACTATGAAAGATGAACTGGCAAGCATTTTACACCTTCCCTTTGAGCATGTCTAACAGTAATATACATGATGCTTGAAGTCCAACTGCTGCATACGCAGGTATCTCTGCTAATAACGAATGATAATGAGAGCATCATGGCAGCAATTGTGCAAAGAATGGACAAGGCGGAGGCTCTACTAAATGTATTAGGTGATGAAGCAAGCACGGAAGCACGTTATTTATATCACAGAAATAAATGTAGGCTATTCGAATACAAGCATGACTTCCTCAATGCCCTTGTGCATAGATTAAAGAGTGTTGATCTCAGTGATTCTAGTTCTATATTAAAGCCAGATGCATTATTATATTGTGAAATTGCACTGGTCTATATAAACATTGGCAGGCCCTCTTACGCGCTTTTATATACAGAAAAGGCTCTCATGGCAGATAACAATGATTCGACATTAGCTAATAGGCCACACATAAAAATGACGCAAGCTACATGTTATATTTTTCTTGGTGAACTAGACAGAGCAAAGCTTATATATGAAGAATCACTTGCGCGGGCAAAAAGCCTCAATCATAAGATGGCAATTGGAACTGCTATTATAGATTTGGGCGACATAGAATTGAGGAAGGGGCATCCAGAGAAAGCGATAAAACTCTTTAACCAAGCAGAAGCACATTTTGGAAATAGCTTAGATGCATTTCTCCGTTGTTTATTTCTATATATGAAGGCTAAATGCCTATTACGGTTAAAGAAGTTTGATGAATGTGAAAAGATAATAAAAGAGGGGATGGCTCTAGCCAATGAAACGGGGTACGAACCATATATTATCTGCTTTAAAATGATAGAGCACCTAATAAATATAAAAAATCCTGAATCACAAAAATATTTGGAGCAGGTGGCAATCCCATTCTTAAGAAATTCCAATTCAGCTGTAAGATACGAAGCTTTAGAAATATGCCACATCCTTGAAGCGTACTACAAAAAAATTCGCTCTAAAATGAAAGCCCTAACTATGGCAGCTGTAGCACGGGATATACTTCATGAAATGACGTTTGGATGTGCTCCAGGGATTTAACCCCATATCATATATCAAAACGAATACTTTAAGCGTCGTAACACCTTTACAGGTTGCGACGCTTTTTTATCTGATTACCTTGCGCTTTGTGATATGCGGCTATTTTCATCAATGCGAAATACTGTTATTGTAAAAATCCCTTTCTGCTGTTTGAGCAATAAAAAAGACCGAAAGATTTTAGGACGTGTGCTGTGAAGAGTGGAAATAACGCATATACTGGCTGAACTAATTATTGCCAATCCATTATAAATAACAAGGGCGCACTTATGTACCACACGAGTGTGGTATGTGCGCAAAACATATAACAAGTGAGAAGTTGTAAAATGCATTGGTTCGCTTTTGGTTTCGGTTCATTATCGGTTATTATGTGATAATTATAAATATTCCTTTTTTGAACGAATGTGCTTTGCTATACTATCATAATCATTAAAAACATATTTCAAGTTTATACCTAAAAGGTCTAATTCCCGCAAAATTTTTTGTTTATTATTAATTACAAATTTATAGTCTGGCACAATGTCTTGGATAACTCGTTTTTCAATTGGGTCAATATAAATATCTCTTAATGAATCATCATAGTACAACTGATAAACAAACAAGGAGGATTGATTTTCAATACGAGTTATTATGTTCGGGGGAGTATAAGTAAAGTAAAAAGGAAAGGTCATGTCAATTTTAACCATTTCCCTCATTCCGAAATCACACAATTCCCCCAAAACACTTTTTAGGATGAGTAAAAACAAAAGAACATCACTAAAATATACATATTGCGTATAAAACCTTACCTCCTGCGTCATCTCCCAAAACTTCTTAATGTCATCTTTATACAAATGAAAATCAGAAGTTTCTCCGCTATCGTTTTCATTCGCTTCTATCAATTCATTCAAAAGACATTCAGAATATTCGTGAAAAGCGTCATATTTTACCTCTTGATTTTTACATCTACGTTTGAACTTATTTATCATTGCAAAGAATTTTCGATATTTTATTTTCAAATTTTTGTCTTTCTTTAACAACTCAGCACAATATACTATTAACTTCTCAAATTCATCAAGGTTATCATGTTCAAATTTATAAAGCTTAATCAAAAGGGGTAATGTGTATTTATCAAAATTAATTAAATTAAGTAAAATATTTTTTTCATATACATTTTCATTAATAATTTCGTCAATAGAAATCGTCCGCTTTTTATCAATAAAATAGACATATCCCGATTCATTCATATTATCGTCACCTAAGCACGAAAAATATAATGAAATTAAAGGCGAATGAGAAAAATCTATTAAGTTAGTAGGTATTCCATGATGTTGGGAAAACGCTATAAAATTATCTCGTTGCATATCCGTTAAATCATTACCAATCGTTTTGAAATATTCTTGAATCATTCCTTGAAAATTTATAGCTACCTTGCTTCTAAATGCTGACGCTATTATTGCATCATTTTGCTTGCTTTCTCCACGAGAAATAAATGTATCAAGCTGTAATAACTCAATATTATTTATATATTCGTCTAAATTATTAATTTGTATTTGTTTGCCTTTTTTCATATGAAACTTACTCCTTCATAATAAACTTTATATGCTAATTATGCCAAAACCTGTTCCAACTTTCAACTTCAAAAGCCGTAAGATGTTTAACCCTGTCGTTCCTTTATACTCATTGGTTGCGGTTGTGAAGTAATTCGAGGAGCAAGTAACTTCAAATCCAATTTGCACCCTTAAAATGTGTCAACCCTCGTTTGTGTTGTAGCATACGCACTGGTAATCTATGCAACAAGCGATGGGGGCTACGAATTGCCGCCAGTGCATTAGAACGAATATGTAGTGGCGTTATTTCCACCCTTTACAGCGCACCTCATATGCTTTCGGTCTTAGCCAGATATCTACATAATTCTTATTTTGCTATGCTTCACAATCTCGTATCAAAACAATTTTACCGACTTGCATTTTTTAACACTATATTATTGGGGTAGAATCATCACATAATGAAAGCATTAAAAAAAGCCCGTATTCACGGGCTTTCCAGATAAGCGCGAAACCAGATTCGAACTGGCGACCCTCGCCTTGGCAAGGCGATGCTCTACCACTGAGCCATTCGCGCATATTAAGCTTAACTATACTACCATAGGCCTTTAAAACAAGCAAGAGCGGGTGATGAGAATCGAACTCACGTATCAAGCTTGGAAGGCTTGTGTTCTACCATTGAACTACACCCGCAGTTGGATGCTGATACTGCTAATGCCCAGGAGCGGAATTGAACCACCGACACGTGGATTTTCAGTCCACTGCTCTACCGACTGAGCTACCTGGGCACAAAATTTCAAACGAATGAACCTTCAACTCTCTACATTTTATTAGGGTGTAGTGATATTGTCAAGCCATTTCAATTTTCCAGACACGAGGATTTTCTGCATCTATACTCAGGGATTCCTCACCCCTTTAGTATATATCTTTATGGGAAAGCATGTCAAGTTATTTTTTTATTTCTATTTTCATTTGTTGTCATTGCACAATGAGAGGAATTAAGTTGCAATGAAATGACTTGGCATGTGATATCAAATATGATATGATGAATATAAAGAGGTGGTAATTTGAAAATAGATATGCATAAGCAGGTGCAAAAATATATGAAAAATCTTGATGCGCCAACTCGTAAAAAGGTAGATAATGCAATCGAAGGACTAAAAGAGGGGAAAGGCGATATAATAAAGTTAAAAGGTAAAAATATGTTTCGCTTGAAAATTCCTCCTTTTAGGATAGGATTTACATTAAATTATGCGGATGATGTTATTGAGATTTTGTTGATAAGACCACGGGGAGATTTTTATAAGCATCTTTGAAGGAGATGATAATAATGGATAATAAATTAAATGAATTGTTTGCAAATGTACAAGAAGTAGAATATGATTCGATGGACAAAGAAGATAAAGAGCTGTTTTCTGCAATGGATGAATTAGAAAAAAGCGGTAAAATAGCATTAAGGATTCCCAAATCTCTTCATGCTGAACTTGCTGAACAAGCACGCAGGGAAGGTGTTAGTCTTAACCAATACTGCCTTTATAAGCTGGCACACTAAATAAACATAAACTCAAATTAGCCAGACCTTGAGCATAGCGAGGCTGGCTATTATTTTGACATGTTATTTTCTGACATTGTTTTGAGAACCCCCTCAAACTCCACCGGCTTCATCCCTTCACACCCCAAATACTTCTCAGCCAACGCGCCATTCTGTATAAGACGGCGCGTTCTTTCTTTGCGCTGTCGCGCTCTATCACGGGCAAGAATTGCCTTTTCGCGGGATTTCATTTGGGCGATTTTCTCGCGGATGTTTTCTAGTTGTTTTAATTCGTTATCGGTCATTTCAAATTGCCTCCTTTTGGTGCACGACATTTTTCTAATGTCAAATATATGAGAATTACCTCGTAAGTGTGCGCACTCCAGCACATGTCATTTTTACGCGAAAATTATCGTTAGTCCCTCCAAAGTTACAGCATAGGAAAACCTGAAAGCGCACTTATATGTCGCTACGCGACATGTGCGCCCCTGCGGGGGCTTCGGCTTCGCCGTCTTACAACCCAAACCCGCGCACGCTGCCAAGCATCCGCCGCATATGGTGATGTAAGAATAACCGCGCTCACTTCGTGCGCGGAGCAAGGCGGTGCAATCGTGGCAATTTTTCATCTACATGTTGATATTGTAAGGCGTTCAGCAGGTCATTCATCCATAGCCGCCGTTGCTTATCGTTCAGGCGTAAAAATGTGTGATGAACGCACGGGAATAATGCACGATTACACCCGCAAAAAGGATGTTGTTCACAGTGAAATAATGTTGCCCTCAAATGCGCCGGAGGAATTTTACGTCCAATCCACACTTTGGAACGCAGTTGAAAAAGCTGATAAAAGAAAGGATTCACAGACGGCGCGGATTCTTGATGTTGCCCTACCTGTTGAGTTAGACCGAGAGGAGCAAATTGAGCTTATAAGGGATTATGCGCGGGAAAACTTTGTGAATCATGGCATGTGCGCTGACATTGCCATTCACGATAAAGGCGATGGAAATCCACATGCACACATAACGCTGACCATGCGCCACGTCACGAAAGACGGCTTTGGTAATAAAAATACGAACTGGAACCAAACACCACTCCTAGAACAATGGCGCGAAAACTGGGCAGAGATATGTAACGCGCGGTTGCAAGAAAAGGGGCTAAATGAGCGCATAAGCCACTTATCACTCGAAGCCCAGGGCATAGACCGGGAGCCGACAATCCATGTTGGCGTAGCTGGTAAACACATGGAAGCGCGTGGCCTAGAGAGTGACCGCGCAAAAGAAAACCGCGAGATTATCGCAAGGAATGAAGCACGGGCAAAGGCATCCACGCCCGAAGCCAAGGCGGAATATATTCACGAATTGAAACAAGGTTATGAAATCGTTGATAGGGAGATATCCGTGATACAAGACGAAATCAACGATATAGAGCGAGAAAAGAACATACTACGAGCCACAGCTGAAAGCATAGAGCAACGCGCCGAGGAAATCCACGCGCTAGGTGCGCGGGTTGAGGAATTGCAAGCGCAAAGGCAAGAAATGAGCCTCTTTACAAACAAAAAGACCATTGATGAACAGATACATACTCATGCCCGTTCACATGAAAGGGCACAGAGTTATTTTGAGCGAGAATATCGAATTTCCCTTGAAGATGCCCCGATGGAAATAAAAAGGCTTGAATCTAAGTCGGAGGATTTGACTGAGAAATTAAAAGTTTTGGAAAATAAGCTGCCAACCATGCTTTATGATAAGGAGGAATTTAAGCTTGAATATCATAAGCGGAAGTTGTTGGCGGATATTAGCAGGGATAGAGAGAAAATTTTTGATAGATTAGAAAGGCTGGAGAAAGAGACTAACAAGGCCAGATTATCACCAAAAGAAGAACTCGCGAAAATGCGGAGCAAGGGTGAACTAGATAAACTTAATGAACAGGAGTTTGCGCGGATTTTGCATGAGATACCCCATGGGCAACGAGAGCCCCTAGTGAGACTTCGCGAACGTAAACGAGTGAGGAGTTTTGAACGTAGCAAATAAAATTCCCACAAGATTAAACCTTTAGATTAAACCTTGTGGGAAAATGAGATCTATGTATTTGTCTCTAGGCTGATACCATTTTTTGTTATGTTTATCAAAATATCAACTCCCTCCTTCCAGTCGAATTTCTTGCGTACCTCATAAGGGATAACAATGCGCCCTAGTTCATCAACTCTTCTCGTGATGCTTTTCATCTGTAACCTCCGTTTTTGCTTTTAGCTTATATCAATTCGAAACAATATGCAACAGTTATTTAACTGTTCATGTATAAAGTGTTGATTTGATTGTGTAGACTACCTATAACTGTTGTTTCACGGTTAAATCTAAAGGAGTGAAAGCTAATGCCAACTAACAAAACACCATTTACATTCAATTTAGAGGACGAGTATCTGCAAAAGATGAAATTAATTGCTAAAGAAGAAACTAGGAGTCTAAGCAATTTATTGGAGCATCTTTGCCGATTACATATTTCACAATATGAGAAAAAGCATGGCCTAATTGAAATTAACTAGTAAGAAAAAGCATGAGTTTTTTTCTTTTGCATATACTCTACGACCAATATTTAAAGGCTAAAAACATGCCCCTGCACGGTTTCATATTCGGCAAGCTAGGCAACAAATACATAACTAAAAAAGAGGATAAAGACGGTCATATTCTAGTCGTTGGCGGGTAGTGGCAAGACTTCGTGTATTGCTATTCCCTCGTTGCTGGCCTGGAAAGAGGCTGTTTTTTGTATTGATATTAAGGGCGAGCTATATCAGCATACGCGCCACAAACGGCTAAACGCCAAGGTTTTTAACCCATTGAGCGCGGAAACATACGGATACAATCCTTTCTATCTCCTAAAAAAGAACGATAACCCCGCACAAGAAGCCCGCGCCATAGCGCAAGCACTCGTACCATTACCACCAGATGTAAAAGACCCATTCTGGATAGAGAACGCCCAAAACATATTTACCGCCGCGATTTTGCACTACAACGAAAAGAATTTCACATTCCTAGACACTGCCGAGGCGATACTCAGCACCACGCCAAAACAGCTAATACAGGAGCTTCATGCAAGCACAGAGCGTGAGGCGCGTTTTTGTGTGAATAGTTTGGCGGATATGGATGAACGGACATTATCATCAATACTCTCCGAATTGGGGAAAAATCTTGTACCGTTTGTAACGGATAAAAACCTAACTCATGCTCTATCACGCCCGAAAAATATAACCCCACATGATTTGGAATATGGGGCAGATGTTTTTATTTCTATCCCAGAACACCTTTTGCGCCAATGGAAAAACCTCTTATCCCTTATTGTCAGCCAGTTTTTGCGGCATTTTGAGAAACGCCCAAACATGACCGCCAGCCCAATATTATTCCTCTTAGACGAGTTTCCGCGTCTTGGTAAAATCGAGGAAATTACCGACGGTCTGGCAACTTTAAGGAGTAAAAAGATAACCATATGCCCCATCATCCAAAGTTTAGCGCAGCTAGATTTGATTTATGGTGCAGCAGCTCGGCGCGTCATCGTGGATAACTGCGCATATAAAGCGATTTTGAACGCCACAGATGCCGACAGTCAAGAATATTTCAGCAAGCTTGTAGGCACTCATGAAAAGCTCAGAACCACAAAAGATATGAGATTAGAGCCTATAACCGGCTTTGTTGCTGGAAAGGGAATCGGTAAAGCACCCGAAGAAAAGCGGAAAATCAAGCCTGAAAACTGGGCAACGCTTAGAGAAATCGCACTCTTTACACCGTTTGGATTCTTCAAAGTGGAAAAAGCACCACATTACAAACAAAAATCATGGTAAGGAAAGGGATTTATTATGAAAGGACATTTCGCTTTTACATTAGATGATTTTTTAGGCCATCCAGTATTAAACCTAACAGGGAAACTGCTAAAACTCGTAGTAAAAGCACTTTTTAGTGCAGGCGAAAAGGCAGATAATGAAAACATGGCAACGACAGAATTATCAGATTTAATTCGCCAGGCACATTCCGGCGATGCAAATGCCCAATTACTTTTGGGGGTACACTACGCCGAAAACAACAGTTTAGACGAAGCTACATACTGGATATTAAAATCAGCCGCCCAAGGCAATGAATACGCGCTAGAGATTGTTGATATGTTTCAAGAGGAGTAAATCATTGCATATCTACTATTCTATCTTCATATCCAACAAAAAAGGATACCCTATCATGAGGTATCCTTTTTTGTGAAATCAATACATATTGAGTTGTATTCATGAAGACAATAGAAGTTTTATGAATAACCCAATAGCAGCAAACAAACCTGCAATCACATTTCCTACGGCTTCCACATTACGTTCTTCTGATTCTGTTTCGGCGGTCACAGCTGATTTTGTACCCTGCCTGAATAATTTGCCTATGAAATTCATGATATCGGGTAGTGCTCTCATGCGATTCATCCTTTGCTAATTAGCCATCAATAAGCAGCCCCTTGGAGTAGTAGTTTAACTCGCACATCAAAAAGTCGGGCACATGGAACTCTCTAATGCGATAATAACCTGCTCAACTAAATTTTCCAAAGCGCCCAACCCCCTTTCATGGCTTTACACAAACAATAGATTAAAGTGCCTTATATAAAATAATAAAGCGATTTTGTTTTTGTAGAAGTACATTAACATACAAATCCATAAATGTCAAAAATGTTTTGTACAAAATCAATAAATTTGCATTGACATTAGTCTTAGTATGTGGTAATATTAAAGGTGGGGTGAGTATTGTGAAAATAATTAACTATGTAGCAGGAATCCTTCAAGAAGAGTTAGAGTCAAAACTAAAGATTCAAAAAGAATACGAGGATGAACTTGTACAATTTGAATCGTTGCCGAAAGGAAATGTTTATATAAAAACATTCGGAAACAAAGATTATTTCTATTACCAATATCGTTGTTCTGAAACAAAAAAGGGGCGCACTGTATACATGCCAATGGAACAGGGTATCGCCTTGAAGAAGCAAACAGATAGGCGACAATATTTAGAAAAAGCATTGAAACCTTTACGAAAAGAGATTACAACTATTGAAAAAATGCTTAAGCCAATAGGAAAAAAACCACCCCAAGCGGATAATATAAGTGAAAAATTACAAGAAATAAGAGCGGGTAATGAATATGTAAATTTAGAACGACCTCAAATACTACAGACAGATTCATCCTTCCAACTTAGATAAATCCATGAAAACGAGCGAAAATATTCCGCTCGTTTTTTGTTTGCCGGAATCTCAATCCCTTCCTTTATAAAATCAACTACAAAAAGGAGGGGTTTTTATCATGTCAACATACGGCTACGGCAGAACATCGTGCACAGACCAAAACGAAGACAGGCAAGTCATAAAATTCTATGAAATAGGAATACCACCAAGAAACATGTTCATTGACAAACAATCGGGAAAAGACTTTCAGCGCACGAAATACAAGAAACTAATGGCAAAGTTAAAGGCAGGGGATTTGCTCTACATTGACAGCATAGACCGCCTAGGCCGCAATTATGAGGAGATACAAAACCAATGGCGATTACTTACCAAGGAAATGCATGTAGACATTATTGTAATTGATATGTCGATATTGGACACGCGCCAGCATAAGGACTTGATGGGTACATTTATAGCTGATTTAGTCTTGCAGATACTTTCTTTTGTTGCGCAGAATGAACTTGAAAACATACGCAAACGCCAAGCCGACGGCATAGCAGCAGCCAAGGCCAAGGGCATAAAGTTTGGCAGACCGGAGAAGGAGTTACCCGCTAATTTTGGGGAGTTAATAGCTCAATGGGAGCGTGGAGAAATTCCTACAAAGAAGATACCCGCTTTATGCAATATGAGCCTTTCGACCTTCTATGCAAAAGTGCGGGAATACAAGGCTTTACACACTATTGAAAAACAATAAAAGTTGTGCGAAAAAGTATACTTTTTCGCACAACTTTGCGCAAGGTGAATATAGCATGTTTTTAGCGTTCATTCAAGCATTTTTTGGTAAAATCGACTTGTAACATTACATAAAATGACAGTATTTTTATTAAAACAACCTTTCTGGAAAAGTATACCTTTCTGGAAATACTTTTCGCTTTATGGGTTTACACCCATCAAAAGGAAGGGGAGTTTTTGTATGTCCTATTTTACACCAGCAAAGAACAATGTCGGAATACTTACCCTAGCAAACAATGATTCACGTTTGGGGCAAGTTAAGGTGTTTGATAAAGCGATAATGACACCCATCGCTATATCAGAAAACGGTTACATCGCAATATACCAAGCTGGAGGAAGGAAGGCTCTACCTACCTTCTTGATACCTAAGTTTGAAGAAGTACCAGAAATGCTAAATGCTATTCACATCAGCGATGTAAACAGCGTAGATTTGCTCACTGACAACAAAAGCGGATTAGGCGGAGCGGTGCTCGGAGGTCTAATTGCTGGCGGTGGCGGTATGGTTGTCGGGCAAGCTTTATCTAGCGGTAAAATTAAAAGTATTGATTTGCAAATAAAGACAAGTGATTTCAATAACCCGCAGATAATCGTACCTCTCTATCGCGCAGAAACCGTAATGAGTGCATTAGCAAAAGACCCTTTTTCAGTCATTAGCAAAGCTATTAAAAACAATCTACAACAACGTGAAGCAGAAATAATGGAACTAATGAGCCAGCTTGATAACATCTATCACACCTATAAGAATAGTCAAATTACTGGAACGGCTCCCCAGCAGATGAGCGATGCTGATGAACTAGCTAAGTACAAAAAACTGCTAGATGACGGCATTATCACACAAGCAGAGTTTAACGCCAAGAAAAAACAAATATTTGGGCTTGTGGAGGTATAGCTATGGACAATGAAAAAACATGCGGTAGCTGTGTAGGTTACGCAGCTGGCTCGGACGGAATGTATTGTTATGGCGGTGGTAAAATTGGATGGGCATTTGCGCACGATAAAGCCTGCCCATATTTCAGACAAAGAACCAACATAAGCAATAAGGATTTGCTTATTTATATCCTTAATCGCATCAAGAATCGCATCAAAGATTTTTTCTATGAATAAATTACTACTCAAAAATCATTATTTGTATTATGAGGGGGGAATTTGAGTCATGATGCAAAAGAGAACAAGTAAAATCCCTGTCCTTATATCAGCACTGATAGGTATTGGAGTTTCATTGTTTACCTATAGACAGTGGTTGAATGAAAAGTGGATGATAAAAAGGATTGAAGGAATTGCATCTGATTCATTACGCATAGAGCCACGAGTGAAAGAAATATTATTCCATTTTCCGGTGCAAAATGGGATAGAACTTCGCTCAATGCCGCCACCAGAGTTGATTGAATTACTTGCTTGTTGTTCTCTTGCACTTTCATTTTTTGAAAGAAGTGTTGAAGAAATTTCAGTAGGATATAGCCTATATGAGAAGTTAATAAGTGGCCACCATAACCCCTTTGTAAAGTTTATAGATTCAATTTTTGGAGCCAAGGAAAAGGAATCTAAAAAAAGGAAATATGCCCACTTGAAAGAAAAATTGAGCATCCACATCAATGAAGTGCTCGACACATTCGAAAGGGAATTAATGATAGAGAGAAGTGTGCTACACTTAATCCCCGAAAAGTATCGGTTTTCATTCATATTAGGTACGATGTGCGGATATCTTGAAGACGGCGAGGCAGAATCATGGGAGGGTTGCATAAAGATTTGCAAAGCTGCTGAACATCAACTAAATCAGCACGAGGATTTTAAAGACATTGCGGACACTTTTGAAATGATGAAAAATAATACTAAGCAGCTCTTACAAAGCGAAGAGGTTAAGGGGAGGAATTGGAGATATGGAAAACAATAAAGTAATAATAGGACTTTTCCGCAATCGTCTAAACATCGGTACACTTGAATTACTTGATAATGGTGAATATCTTTTCATAATTAACTTTGACTATCGCAAGCGTTTAATAGAAGACAATTTCCCTTTCGACTACGAATTTAAACAGAACGAAACCATACTAATATCTAAAACATTACCCCATTTATTTGCCGATATTATACCTCACCGTAGCGAGGAATTAAAACGCTATGGCATTACACCTGACGATAACGAATGGTCACGTCTAATAAAATCCGCCATTCACGAAGAACCAAAAAAGGATAACACATATATCCTCACCATGCCCGTTTCCAAATGATGAAATAATGCCAGTCATAAAATTGTAAAAGCAGTGGCAATAATCCGTGTGACTAAGGCCATGTCAAGGCACCTCCAAAATTTTTGAGAAACCCACTCAAAATTTTTAGAGCCTCCGCCTTGACATGGCCTTTTTTGTGCGCTGAATCACCAATGGCGATGGGGGTTGAAGGGAAAACGCAGAGCAAAACACAGTGACCCCCATCGTGAATCCAGTATAGCGCACAAAACCGCCCCACTACTGCAACTCAAGCTGGAAAAAATGATGGCTCAGGAAGGCATCTGCTAAATACGCAGGGGAAGGCCGTGACTACGGTTTCATTTGAATATCTAATAAAATCTAGATGTGAATTGCTATCGCTTTGATAATTGCTCCATGATAAAAGCCCACCTAAAATTTTCATAATTTCGGTAGGCTTTTATATGACGGCGGCTTATAAACTATGATTTACCATAGATATGGTACATTATACTTTTGTATGTTTTCATCAACAGTAATTATTGTTAAGTTCTCTGCTAATGCAGTTCCAACTAGCAAGCGGTCGAATGGGTCTTTGTGGTGATGTGGGAGGCCTGCCAATTGGGATAAGTGATTTCGTGAAACTGACAATGCTGAAAATCCATTACTATCAACCATTTTATGAAACTCAGACAATCCATTAACTATATTGAGCTTATTTGTTCCTAGTTTTATCGCAACTTCCCAGTCTGAAATAATGCTAACGTATTTTTCAGTATTTATATCCAATAGCACTTTCTTAGCGTTGCTAGAAAGAAGGGGTGAGTTTTGAGCAAACCACAAGACAACGTGTGTATCAAGTAAATATCTCATAATCACATATACTCCTTAAATTCATCCATTGGCTCGTTAAAATCATCAGCTATAAAGATTTTGTCTTCCCAGCCTCCAAGCTTTGGAGTTCTAATCTTTGATTTAGACACAGCTACAAGTTCATTGTAATCACTTTCGGTTATGATTACTAGATTTTCGTTTCTTGGACGTGAGATTAGAACAGTCTCACCTTGAACAACTTGGTCAGCAACACGTTTAAAATCTTGTGTCAAATCCGCAGTTTTTATTGCTCTCATTATTACACCGCCTTCCAATATTATTTATATAAATCCTTATATATATTTTAATATATTTTTAACATTTTGTCAAGTTGTTGCATTGCAATTTATATCTCGTGTGCATTGTTTTGCTCTTTTTTGATATACAAGAGAGGTAAAGCAAAAATTTAAGATACATTATATGCGTATCTTCTTCTTGCTTTCAAGCCATTCCCGTTGCATTGATAAAGGAGTAAAATCATTAAATTCCTCCTTCAGTTCCTTCCCATAAATTGAAACGTATTCATCAACCATATGTTGAGTTTTATGTCCCAGCGCATATTGCAACTTCTTTGGATTCCCATCATTCATTATCCATGTTTCTGCGAACGTATTGCGATATCTATGCAAACTAGTTGTATTTACACCATGCTTTATATTGTATTTGCGCATAACACAGCGCAATCCCCCATCTGTGAATTGCTTCCCATATTGAGTACAAAATAGATAATCATCGGGTTGACCGTTTCGCGCCTTCATATAATCGCGCAATATAGGATAATAAGTATCACTAATCGGCATATATAGGATTTCATTGTTTTTTGTGGTATCCAAGGTAATCCGCCGCCTATCCAATTCCACATGCTTTATCTTAATATGTCTGACAGTTTTTGAGCGGTTACCACTAGCAAGAAAATGACAAATAATCACCCAATTCCTATACTCTGTGAATGTGCATTTTTTCAAATTAGGTTTCTCTAATAATAATTCCTGCTCCTCATTTGTATATGGTTTTCTTGGCGTGCTTGTCGTTGGATACATCTCAATCTTAAAAGGTTTTATATACCCCTCATAAATACAGTAATTAACAAATGCCCTAATAGCTCTTAAATGATTATTTAAGGTTTGATTGCTTATAGAGGGGCTTAGTACCTTTTTATGATTCATGTATCTATCAATTGTTGCCCTTGTTAAAATCTGTAATTCGTCTATACCTTCACACTCGGTTAAGTATGAATAAAAGGCGTTAAGCCTATCCTCATAGTATTTCGTGGTTTCGCTGGCTTTCTTTCCTTTTTTAGTGTTTATGAAGTCGTTTATAGTATCGTGGACTGTTTTCTGTTGATTGTTAAAGTTGGTAAACATCTTTTTCATAGAATACTCACTCCTTCAATAAATGATATTCAGTGAGTATTAAATGCAGAATTTTAGATAATGGGATTTCTGAAAAAATAGCCCATTTTTTTCTAAAAATCCTCGTGTCTAATCTTTGTTCTTATTAAGAAATATGGGAGAAAATAAAAATGGACAAAGGGTGATAACATCACTCTTTGTCCTAACTTTTTAAGAAAGTATTTTCGTTTGGTGCCTCCGGTCGGAATCGAACCAACGACACATGGATTTTCAGTCCACTGCTCTACCGACTGAGCTACCTGGGCGCAAGTCTTGGATGAAGCGAGGGAAAGTATAAACCAAAGAATGGTACTCGTCAAGAGGTAGTTTGATTGGATTATTGTGGAAATAGTAAATATGTATAAATAAGTCCCCTTGGCACTGGAATCTGTGACAAGGGGACTTATTTTTTATATGAAGACGGTTTTGGATTATTGCTTATCTAGCCAGTCAACTGCTGCGTCAGCTACAGCTTTTAGATTGTCTGGTACGAATGGGCTGGGTAGTCCTGCGTCTTCTATTAGCTCCACAAATGTTTTGGTACCTGCAAAGCCTAGTAGTCGGCGATATTTCTCCCAGGCGCTGTCTGGATTAGTTTGGTTCTCTGCCCAGAAGCATAGGGCTATTATTTGAGCTAGGCAGTAGTCTATATAATAGAAGGGGATTTGATAGATATGAAGCTGTCTCTGCCACAGGCGGCCTTCTCCATAAAAGGGGATGCCTTCTGTACCTAAGTATGGGCGGTATTTCTTTTCTAATTCCAGCCATAGATTATTGCGTTGGGCTGGGGTCATCTCTGGTTTTTCGTATACATGATGTTGGAACTCGTCTACCATGGTGCCATATGGGATAAAGATTAGGGCACTAGCTAGATGACTTTCGTAGTATTTCTTTGTTTGGTCACCGAAGAAACCTTCCATCCATGGCCAGGTGAAGAACTCCATTGCCATAGAGTGGATTTCTGCTGTTTCTGCTGAGTAGCGGCGTAAAGCTGATGGGTAGATGTCTTTGGCTACATACCCGGCTAAGGCATGGCCTGCTTCATGGGTTAATACATCTATATCCCCGGAAGTACCATTGAAATTGGCAAAGATAAATGGAGCCTTGTATTTGGGAATATAAGCACAGTATCCACCAGCTTCTTTACCGGGGCGGGTTAGTACATCGAAGAGTTCGTTTTCCATCATGAAGTCTATAAACTCGGCTGTTTCCCCAGAAAGCGCGTGATACATAGTTTTGCCGTGGGCAAAGATATCTTCCGGGGTGCCTTGGGGTTTTGCATTGCCTTCTGGGTAGGAGAAATTATCATCGTAAATAGTAAGGCTGTCTACACCGATTCGCTTGGCTTGGGCGGTTTTAAAGCGCTCTACTATGGGGACTATGTGCTTTACCACGCCTTCACGGAACTTTGCAACAGCGGCTTGGTCGTAGCTGTTGCGTTGCATACGGTAGTATCCTACTTGAGTGAATGAGTCGTGGCCTAGCTTCTTTGCTATGTTGGTGCGTAGCTTTACCAGTTGGTCGTATATATTGTCTAGTTTTTCGCTGTGTGACATGTACCAGGCTGAGGATGCGTCTCTTGCGGCTTTGCGGATGTTAGCATCTGGGTTTTCGTAGTATGGGGTCATTTCAGCTAGGGTGTGGACTTTGCCGTTAAACTCTATTTGGGCTGAGGCGATTAGCTTCGAATATTCGCTTGCCAGCTTGTTTTCTTCTTGTAGATCAGTGACGATTTCAGGCCTGAAAGTTTTGGTTGTTATTTCTGCGTTTACGAACATCAGGCTGCCCCACTGGGCTTCCAGTTCTTTTCTAAACGGGGTTTCTAGTAGGGCTTGTGTGAAAGCTTGAAGTGCAGCTTGGAGTTTCGGGCTTACCTCGTCCATATAAGCTTTTTCATTGTCGTAAAATTCATTGGTAGTGTCTAATGTGTAGCGGATGCGAGCTATTGAGAACATGGAAAATACATTGCCATAGAAATCATCAAACTCCTTATAAGCGGCAAAGCATTCTTCTGCGCTTTTAGCGCCTTTAAACTGGGCTAGAAGTGATTCCAGTTTTGTTTTTGTTTCTTCAAAATCTGGCCGTGTATACGGCATTTCTGGAAATTTCATGTGATTGCACTCCTTTTTCTTTTTATTATATATCCATTTGTACTTGCTGCCAATGTTTGGTTATTGAGAAGCTGAGCTGGTCTAGATTGTGGATAGTTTGCATGTTTATCCAGTGGTGGGGAAGCAGGCGTTTATATTCTGGGGTAGCAAAGCGGTTGTCTATTAGCAGCACTACGCCAAAGTCTGTTTCTGTGCGGATTACCCTGCCTGCGGCTTGCAGTACTTTGTTCATCCCGGGGAAGACATATGCATAGTCGTAGCCTTGGCCATTTTTCTGGTTGAAATAATCCCGTATTTGGTCTTGGCGCAGGTTTATTTTTGGAAGGCCCACGCTTACGATTATGGAGCCTATTAGCCTGTCTCCTTTCAGGTCTATGCCTTCAGAAAAGATTCCGCCAAGCACAGCAAAACCTATACGAGTTATTTTGTTTTTTTTGGTAAAAGCTTCTAGGAAGGCTTCCCGATCTTCTTCTGTCATGTGCGTTTCTTGTAGCTGCGTGGTGACTTCTGGGTAATTGTGAATGAATATTTCGTAGACTTTGTGCATGTAGTCATAGGATGGAAAAAATATCAAATAGTTGCCAGGTTTGTGGCTTATTGCTGTGTGGATGGCAGTGGATATGGGTTGGTAGCTTTGTTCCCGATGGGCATACTTGGTGGAGATTCCTTGGTGAATTATCGTGGCAAGGCGGGTTGGGTCGAAGGGGGAGGGGAGGGATAGGGTGAAGTCTTCTGGGGTGCCTCCTAAGATATCGCGGTAGTAATTGAGTGGGGTAAAAGTTGCTGAAAAAAGTATGGAGGCCTGTCCCCGGTTGAGGCCTGTGGCTATGACTTCTGAGGGGTCTAGGCAGAATAGTGTCATGGTAATATCATTGCTCTGGGCTTCATATATGGTGGTGTAATGGCTGTTGTATAAGTCGGATATCATGACATAGTGGTTGGTTTCAAAGTATAGGTTTAATACTTCTTCATACATGCCGCCAGGATTATTTTTCTGGGACATTAGCCATTCCCCAGAGGTTTGGATAAAATTCACTACTAGTTCTAGGACTTTGGTATCAGGGTCTTTTGAGATGTGGTGTAGCGGCCAGTCTATTTTTTCTCTTAGCTCCTTTAAGTGTGCGCAAATATTGCGCAGAGCCATGCGTAGTGCTGAGGTTTGAGGATCGCGGCCTCTTATTGCATTGAGGATTTTACTGAATGAGCTTTTTGTGATAGCTGCCGTATACATATCACGAACCCGGTCTGCCAGGTTATGGGCTTCGTCTATCAGAAAAATATATTCCCCGCCTTCGTCACTAAAGAAGCGGCGTAGATGCACCGCTGGGTCAAAGACATGGTTGTAGTCTCCGATTATTACATCACACCATAACGAGATTTCCAGGGCGTATTCGTGGGGGCAGACGGTGTGCTTTTTTGCGTACTCTGACGTTATATCAGGAGTGATTAGGTCGATGTTTTTAAGTAAATCCATTACAGCGTCATTGAGGCGGTCGTAGTGGCCTTTTGCGTGGGGGCAATAATCCGGGTCACAGTCCGGTTGTTCGTTCGGGCAGATTTTATCCTTTGCCCGCAGGGTTATGGATTTGATGCGTAAGCCTTTTTGTGCCATTAATCTTATTGCGTCTTCTGCTACGACTCGGGTTACGGTTTTTGCTGTTAGGTAAAAGATTTTCTCGGCCTTGTCTTCTCCCAATGCTTTTATAGATGGGAATATGGTCGATAGAGTTTTGCCTATGCCTGTTGGCGCTGAGGTATATAGTTTCTTTTTTTGAGAAATAACTCGGTAAACCGCCACTGCAAGCTCTCGCTGGCCTTTGCGGTAAGTTTCGAATGGGAAGGGGGTCTGGGCTATAGACTGATTGCGAATCGCGCCCCATTCTCGCTCAAGGCGTAGCCATTGGCCGTATTTATTTATCAGATCATAAAAAAAATCCTCCAGCTCACCGGTAGTAAAGCTCCAGTGATAATGGCGGATTTCTTCGCTTTCTAATTGATAATATGTCAATTGAATGGAAATAGACTCTATGGGATTTTCCAGAGTTTTTATATACATATACGCATAGCACTTGGCTTGGCCTAGGTGTTGGGGGTGTTGGTTGTAGATATAATCTAGTGGCAACGTGGTAGTCTTGATTTCATCTATCATGATAGCGGGCTTAGTGATAATGCCGTCGGCTCGGCCATGGATTATCACTGGTGTGCCATCAATTTCTGTTTCCAATTTTAGTGAAACTTCTTTTGTATATCCCGGCGAATCAGAGATAGCCGCCCTCTGGATTTTGCGATGAGCTGCCGAGCCACGGTTCATGGATGAGCCGTTATCGAATCGGCTATCAATATCCCCTGAGCGCATAACTAGAGCAATAATTTTACTAACAGATAGCTTAACAGGCTTCATCCCTACTAACACCTCTTACTGATTCCAAATAAAATCATTAACTTGGAATCCGTATCTCGTTCTTATGCTATAATATCATAAAAAGGAGGGATACAATGGAAAAAGCATTGGTGAAGCACTACGAATGGCGAGGCAAGTATGAAATAGCCCTTCGTGCCCCACTTGATAATAAAGATGATTTATCTCTGGCATACACCCCAGGTGTCGCCCTGCCTTGCCTTGAAATAGAAAAAGACCCATCAAAAAGCTTTGAGCTTACTCGCCGCTGGAATACCGTAGCCGTAATAACAGACGGTACTGCGGTGCTGGGCCTTGGAGATATAGGCCCACTTGCTGCAATGCCTGTAATGGAAGGCAAGGCGGCCTTATTCAAAAAATTCGGGGATGTAGATGCGATTCCCCTATGCTTAGGCACCAAGGATCCCGACGAATTTGTAAATGCTGTGGCGCTCCTTGAAGGCAGTTTTGGGGGAATAAACCTAGAGGATATATCTGCCCCAAGATGCTTTGAAATAGAGCAGAAGCTAAAAGAAAGACTGTCCATACCAGTATTCCATGACGACCAGCACGGTACGGCCATAGTAGCTCTAGCTGCAATAAACAACACTCTGCGCCTAACGAAAAAATCCCCAGATCAGGTGAAAGTTGTAGTCAATGGTGCAGGCGCCGCTGGCACTGCCATTATCAATCTGCTTATTAAGGCAGGTTTCACCAATATAATCCCATGCGATAGAGCAGGGATTATCTATAAAGGCAAGGAATGCCTGTCTCCAAATCATGAGCTTTTGGCCAAAAAAACAAATCATCTGGTCGTAACGGGAGGGTTACAAGATGCAATGGTTGGAGCTGATATATTTATAGGCGTATCCGGTCCCAACTGCGTAACAAAAGAAATGGTAGCCTCAATGAATGATAAATCAGCTGTATTTGCAATGGCAAATCCAACCCCAGAAATTATGCCCGACATTGCAAAATCAGCAGGCGCGTATATCGTAGGTACCGGCCGAAGTGATTTCCCTAATCAGATAAATAATGTATTGGCTTTTCCAGGGATTTTCCGCGGGGCGTTGGATGCACGGGCAAAAAAAATTACAGACGAAATGAATTTAGCGGCAGCCAAGGCCATTGCTGATTATGTAAAAGATGAAGAGTTGTCGCCTGATTATATTATCCCAAGTGCATTGGATAAAAGTGTAACAGATGCAGTGGCAGCTGCAGTTTCAGCGGTCTGCTTATAAAGATAATACAACAATTATTAAGAGATAAAGGATTACATCTTAAGCGATGTAATCCTTTTTTATTGACTACATAATTTCATAGTGATAACATTCGTTTGTAACTTTACAAAAATAATTGTAACCTTATATTAAGGTGCAGTAAGGAGATGGTTTTATGAGGCCTTCACCTAGGTCTATTGGCGGGGCTTATGAGGAGTTTTTGGCTAACCGTAACATTCGCGAGTCGGAGATTCTTACTTTTGAGTATCCGGATATGGATGTATATAACCCTTCCGTTCCCTTTGTAAGCGATGGTATAGAAGTTATAGCAGGCCGGGTTCATGGGCGGATGGGCCGTGATTCTACTACTGTGTTTTTCACTAAAGCAGGAGGGGTTTATAAGCCTATTGCCGATGCCCCAACATTTCCCTTGGAAGATCCTTTTATAACTTATATAAATGGGGAAATAATTCTAGGAGGAGTATATGTGGATTGGGAGGGTGAGAGGGCTAAATCCTGGCGCACTCTTCTATATAGGGGTACCAGTATTTACAACCTAAAGCATTTTCTAGATGGGCCGGATCATATGAAGGATATCCGCCTTTGTCAGCTTCCAAGTGGTAGCGTAGCGGTATGCTCTAGACCTCAAGGTGAAAAAGTAATTGCAAAATACGGTTGTATTGCAAAAATTGGATTTACAATAGTCCCATCTCTTGATGATTTGACAGCGGAGATTATAGATAACGCTCCTCATATCCAGGACGTATTTCCACCTGATGAATGGGGCGGAGCCAACCAGCTTCATTCCCTTACTGATGGGAAAATAGGGGTAATAGGCCATATTTCACAAAGAAAACCATTAGATGGTATAGACTTCCTTCATTATTACAGCGTGGCATTTACAATTGACACTGAATCATTAAAGACATCCTCTCCTAAAGTAATATGCTCACGAAGCTGCTTCCCAGGGAATGAAAGCCGTGAACCTAGGCTTTATGATGTTACCTTCTGTGCTGGGATTTCACCAAAAGATGATAAAGATGTCTATATTTACTCAGGCCTTAGCGACTGCCAAATCGGCAGGGCTGTTATACCAAATCCTTTTAATATTTATTGACAAATTTGTGACATGTTCCTATAATAATTAAAGTAACAGGTAAAGTTACAAATGCATTTGTGTAAAGTGTATGCATAGTGAATGATCCCCTGCCTGGGGAATAGGAGGATTTTATGAAAAGAAAAATGCTGTATTTAGTATCAGCCTTAGCAGTTCTTATTATGGCTATGGCATTAACAGGTTGCAGCGGCGGCAATGATACTACAGAGGATACTCAGCAACCTGCGGTAACCTTAAGTGCCGAGGCGCAGCGTCGTCAGGAGCTTGAAGGTGAGCTTACTGTATGGGTGCGTGGCTGGAGCCATTGGGGTCTAACTGGCGGTAGCCCAGACCAACCTTACTTTGAGTATTTTAGGGAGCAGTTTCCTAATGTAGTGATTAACGAAGTAATTAACCGTGACTGGCACTATCTCCCAGCTGCAATTGCCGCCGGGGATGCACCGGATGCGTTTTTCTGGGAAGGTGAGCCTCCCAGAGTGTTTAGAAACATGGTAGAACAAGGCTTTGTAGCTCCACTAGACAGCTTTATCGACAGACATCCTGAGTTTAGGGACCAATTCCTTCCAGGTATGCTTGAGATGCATAGGTTCGATGGCTATATTTACGGCTTACCTATTGATGTAATGCCCAATGCCATTCTTTTAAACCTTGATGTATTTGACCTCAGAAATGTCTCTCATCCAAACAATGACTGGACTATTAACGAAATGGTAGCCCTTGCAGGTCAACTTACTAATAAAAACGACCCAACAAGCCCAACCGTAGGTGTCGTGCGCAATATCGTAGAACAAGACTATGTGCGTATGCTCAATTTCTTCCTGCAAGCCCATGGCGTTCAAGGCTTTAGGATGGATGGGGATCAAAGAGTCTCTAACATGGCAGAAGATCAAGGTGCAATTGCTGCTATTCAGCAGTACATTGAAGTGCAAGGCAATAACTTTGCCAATACCTTCTCCCATGACGAGCGTGTAGCTCTTGGCCTTGACACCAGTGTATGGAATATTGACTGGGCGGCAGGCGTAGGCGGTATGTTTATTGGTGCAGGCCCATGGGGTATGTATATCAATGAAGAAACCCGTGAACCTCTGTTTAACCAAACCGTTATGCCTCCACCTGTAGGCCCAGGCGGCAGAGGTAACTATGTTGCCATTATTGGTATGAGTATCTTTGCCGGAAGCCCTAACCAAGAGCTTGCATGGGAATATCTGCTGGCTATGACTAGCCGTGAATTCCGCGAAGGCGCATGGACTACCAACGATGCAGGTGAGCGAGTTTACCCACTACGCTTTGACGAAAACAGCTATCGCTTTGGCTGGGGACTTCCTGCCTTTGAAATTGACGAAAGCCGTCTAACCGGGCATTTTAGAGATTGGTATCTTGGCTTTAAAGCCGCCGCGGCCTTCCCCAATGTTACTGTTATGTATCCACCAACCATACTTGATGTAACCCGTGATGTTGAAAGCGGTGTCCGTCAATTGGTTGATGCACTTAGAGAATATGACGAGTTTGTAAATGCCAATGATCTTATTGTCGGCAGATAACAATTATTGATATGCAAACGCCCGTGGGCTGTCTGCACTAGCCGACAGTCTACGGGTTTTTTTTACAAAAATAGAAAGAGGTGGCCTATGCCACAGGTATCTCTTCGAAACATATATAAAATGTACCCCAATGCAAAAAATTCTGCCCCTGCGGTACAGGACTTTAACCTGGAGGTTGAAGACGGTGAGTTTATTGTGTTGGTTGGGCCTTCCGGCTGCGGGAAGTCCACCACGCTTCGTATGATTGCCGGCCTTGAAAGTATCTCTAAGGGTGAAATATATATAGATGGCAAGCTTATTAACAATCTACCACCAAAGGATAGAGATATTGCCATGGTTTTTCAAAACTATGCCCTATATCCCAATCTTAGTAACTTTGAAAACATGGCCTTTGGTCTTCGTCTTCGCAAAGTGGAAAAATATAAAATTAACGAACTTGTGAATGCGAAAGCCAGGGAGCTTGAAATAGATAATTTATTAGAACGTCAGCCAAAAGATGTATCCGGCGGCCAGCGCCAGCGTGTAGCCCTTGGTCGAGCTATCGTACGGGAGCCAAAGGTGTTTCTTATGGACGAGCCTCTTTCTAACCTGGACGCAAAAATGCGGGTGCAGATGCGGGTAGAGATAATGAAGCTCCATCAGAAGCTACAAGCCACTACTATTTATGTAACCCATGACCAGATAGAGGCCATGACCATGGGGCACCGGATTGTGATAATGAACGGGGGAATCGTTCAGCAGGTTGCCACCCCTGAGGAGATATATAATAAACCCGCCAATAGGTTTATCGGCTCCTTTATCGGGTCGCCTCCTATGAATTTTATTTTTGGGAGGCTGGAAGCAGGCAGCGGCGGGCAGCTATACTTTAGCAATTCTCATATGTATTTGCCCTTCCCACGGGAACGTGTTACAAAGGAAATTGAAAAGTATATAGATGCGGATATTGTAGGTGGAATAAGGCCAGAAGCCCTTAGTCTTCGCGGCAGCATAAGCACTGAGCGTAAGCCAAATGAGTTCTATGCTGAGGTAGATGTAAGTGAGCTGGTTGGTGCCGACAGATATGTATACTTAAATATAAATCAACGTAACCGCGAAACCCTTGTAGCCCGAGTACCGGCCAAGGAGCGTTATGAATCAGGAAGCCGGGTAATAGGCCGCGCTGATATGGAGTTTTTTCATTTGTTTGATGTTAATACAGAACAACGTATAGAGTAGGAGGTCGAGAATGAAAAGGGTCAAATTTGGCTTTGCATTTCTGGTGGCCTTCTTTTTTTTAGTTTTTTTTCCGGATACTGCTCAGGCCAGTCAGTGGCGTGAGGAAGTTTTTTTGGATGAAGGCGGTTATTTTCATATACAGGTGCATTATGAGTACTTGGAAAGCCGCTCTTCCGGGGCCAATGGGACACTGTATATAGATGGAGAGGTTCCTTTTGACCAGGCGCGGTATTTTACCTTCCCTATGCGGGTTGTTTATGCCGAGTTTCCGTTTTTGCAAGACAGCTTAGGCAATGATCGTATGCCTTACCGTGTCCAGGTAATGAACGTGGATTCTGCTTTGATAATGGATAGGGAAGGGCGTACTCGCGGGCCTTTAGTGTTTTATTTAGAGCAGGGTGTTCGGGAGATTTCTATAGAAATTGACGGTTTTGTTCGGGTGCTTGGTATTGAACTTGTGCCTTATTTGGGTTTGCCTACTTACCAGGAGTATCGTGCCGCGTTTCCTGATATCCCGGTGCGGGATTTCTTCCTTACAATTGAAGCAGAGGCTGTAACATATAAATCTGGCTTTAATATCGTGCCGTCTTCTGTAAATGGGGCAGGGGTTACACCCAGTGAGCCTGGGGTGCGTCGCCTTAATGTAATCGGCCTTACTTCATTTGATGGGGCAGGGGATTTTGCCCAGTGGAATTTTGAAGTAGAAGAGGATGGGTTTTATTATCTGACCTTTAGATATCAACAAAACACCAATGTGAATTTAAATTCATACCGTCGGATTTATATTAACGGAGAGGTGCCGTTTCGCGAGTTTGAGACGGTGGCATTTCCTTTTACCACTAGGTGGCGTAATTTGACTTTGGAGCAGGCTGTATTTTTATCTGCCGGAGAGAATAGTATCCGTATAGCTGTGACTTTGGCGCCTTATGCCCAGGTACGAGAGGCTCTTCATGAGACTGTAAACAATATCCGCGGGCTGGATATGAACCTGCGGGCAATTATCGGCAATGAAGTTGACCCTTTTAGGATATGGAATCTGGAAAACTATATCCCGGATATTGCAGATAGGTTGACAACCTACGCCAATGATTTAGAGGCCATTATGGAGGAATTATCCCGACTTACTGGCTTTTCTAGTAATGAGTACCGGGCATTGCAGGCAGGTGTGCGAGATATAAGGCGCTTTGCTAATAGGCCGGACTCCTTGGCTCGTACCGCTCATTCTTTAAGTCAGGTTGTAGGCTCTATTACCGATTGGCTAATCGCCTTAGACCGACAGCCTGTGGTGCTGGATAAGTTCTATGTACATTCTTCAAGTGCTTCTGTTCCTGCGGCGAATCCCAATGTATTTGTACGGTTTTGGGGAGCGGTGCGCAACTTTTTTGCGTCCTTTGCCCAGGCGGCTTCTATCAGCACCCCTGTGGCAGATGGGGAAGGCATACAGGTGTGGGTACGTCGTCCACGTGACTATGTAGACCTAATGCAGCGTATGGCGGATGATATTTTTACCCCACAAAGCGGGATTCCGGTTAATGTGAGTTTTATACCGGATAATACGGTGTTGGTACTGGCCAATGCGGCAGGGCAATTGCCAGAGCTTGCCGGGGGTATAGATATAAATACTCCTTTTGAATATGCAATCCGTGGTGCTCTTCGTGACCTTACTACTTTTGACGGCTTTGACGAGCTTGTAGCCCCAATGACTCAGGGGGCGCTTGTCCCTTATAGGTATATGGGTGGGGTTTTTGCTTTGCCGGAAGAAGTTATATTCAATGTAATGTTTTATCGTACGGATATATTGGAAAGCCTAGGGCTTGAGGCACCTTCTACCTGGGATGATGTTTTAGATCTGGTGCCGGTTTTAACCCGTAACAGCTCAACTTTTTTCTTTCCATACGGTGACTTCCAGACCTTTTTTGCACAACGGGGGATTCAGGTTTATACAGAAGATGGGTTATCACTTGCATGTGACTCGGAAGAAGGCTTTGCCGCCTTCCGCTTTTGGACTGATTTGTATATCAAACATGGCCTTCCCGCTAGAATGGATAGCTTCTATCAGCATTTTAGAATGGGAACCGCTGCAGTAGGTGTTACGGGAATTAATGAATATATGCGATTTACGCTGACCGCCCCTGATATTGCTGGGCAGTGGCGAGTGGCACCTATCCCTGGGACTATAGGGGATGACGGATTTATTAACCGATCTCAGGCGGGTATCCAAAACGGTATGATGATGTTTAATACTTCTTCAGAACGTGAGGATATGGCTTGGGACTTTATGCAGTGGTGGCTTTCCACCCCTACCCAGATCCGCTTTGCTCAAAATCTTGAACAGTTTTATGGTCCGGAGTTTAGATGGTTTACCGCCAACTTTGATGTGCTTGCCGAGCTTGACTGGCGGCCGGATACTATGGTGGTGTTTGAGGAACAACTGCGGTGGTACAACCCTGTGCCTCTGGTACCAGGCGGTTCATATATGACCGGCCGGGAAATTTGGAATGCATGGACTCGAGTAGTAATACGCCAGCAGCATTACCGCGAAGAACTGGAAATCGCATTTAGAGATATCCGCAACGAAATGGCTCGTAAGCAGCTGGAGTTTGGGATTATAGACCAGGATGGTAATGTACTGCGCACATTGGAAATACAAACCCATGACCCGTCTTATTATTTCAGAGGGAGGGGTATAGATGATTAGAATCGCAAGAAAGCCAAAACCAGAAAAATATCGCCCCACCCTTGGTGAAACCTGGATAGAAATGAGAAAGAATAAGCTGGCCTATATTTTTATCGCACCGTTTATGGTTTGTTTTGTAATTTTTATTGTGCTTCCAGTACTTTCGGCTACGGTTTTGAGTTTTACTCAATTTGACTCAATTTCAAGGCCACAGTTTATTGGGCTTCGTAATTTTATGGATATTCTTACTCGTGATCTTCTGCTTATGACTCATGTAATCCCCAATACTTTTATTTTTGCTGTGGCTGTTGGGCCTATTGGATATGCGCTGCAATTTATTTTGGCTTGGCTTATTAACTGTGTGCCTAAGCGCCTTAAAGTTATTTATACGATGGCGATTTACCTGCCCTCCATAGCGGGGGGTGTGCTTATTTCTGTGGTGTTTACTGTGTTTTTCTCCGGGGACAGGCTTGGGCATTTGAATCGTTTGCTTTTAAATCTTGGGATGATTGTAGAGCCTATTGCCTGGACTACTGACCGGGACTATCTATTATTGGTTATGATAATCGTAACGATATGGGGGAGCATGGGGGTTGGGTTTCTTTCATTGTTTGCGGGGATGCAGAATGTTGACGAGCAACTTTATGAAGCCGGGCGTATTGACGGTATCCGTAACGCTTTTCAGGAGCTGATTCATATAACTATCCCCCAAATGAAGCCCCAAATGCTTTTTTCCGCGGTAATGTCCATTGTTGGGGCACTGAGAGCAGGGCAGATCGGGGTACAACTTTCCGGGCAAAACCCTACCCCGGAATACGCGGGACAGCTTTGGCAGAACCATATAGAGGACTTTGGGTTCCAGCGGTTTGAGCTGGGGTATGCCACTGCACTTTCTTTTGTACTCCTACTTTTCACCTATGCCATTACAAGGCTGTGCTTCCGGTTCCTTGGGGCTAAGGAGGATGAATAGATGAGATACTTGCGTGTTATTTCATTAAGAACTTGGATAATTCTTCTTATCCTCACAGGTATTGCCGCTGTGTTTATGCTGCCTGTAATTTTTATTATATCCACGGCATTTAAGCCTATGAGCGAGTTGTTTTTATATCCGCCGCGCTTTTTGGTGCAGAATCCTACAATGCAGAATTTTACGGATTTTATGCAGGCGGCTGAGGCGGCGATTGTGCCATTCTCACGGTTTTTATTTAACAGTGTAGTTGTGACAGGGGCGTCTGTGGTCATTGCATTACTTTTTAGTTCTACCTGCGCCTATGCATTTTCTAAAATGAATTTCCCTGGTAAGGGCTGGCTTTTTAGTATGGTTATAATTTCATTGATGTTTGCGCCGGAGGCCGTGGTTATTACCCGGTTTCTTATCGTGTCTCAGCTTGGGATTATCAATACCTACTTTGGGCATATTTTGCCCCAGGTGGCAGTGCCTGTTGGGGTATTTCTTATGAAGCAGTTTATGGACCAGATTCCTACATCTCTTTCCGAGGCGGCTCGTATTGAAGGGGCAGGAGAGTTTGATATTTACAGGCGGATTATTATGCCCAATGTAATGCCTGCGGTGGGTACAGTTATGATAATCGTGTTTCAGGGTGTGTGGATGGATACATCCAGCTCCGTACTGTTTATGACTGATGAGGCCATGCGTACCTTGCCTTATTTTATTACTACCCTCACTGATGGCGTAGTTGCTGGGGTGGCACGGCAAGGAGCGGCGGCGGCAGCTGGGCTTATTATGTTTTTGCCCAATTTTCTTATTTTTGCGGTAATGCAAAAGTCTATGATCGAAACCATGGTCAACTCCGGGATAAAGTAGGTGTGATATGCGGAAGATGATTGCAGTTTTCTTGATATTGATGTTTCTGGGTACGGTAGCCGTTGAGGCCGCGCCTTTTCCTTCCTATTCTTTTACAGATGGGCGGGAGCCTATTTTTATGCAGACAGTTTATCGGCCTGTAGCAATGCTTGGGCAGAATCTCCACGACCCTAAAACCGGTGAGCGGGTGCCAGGGCTAAGCAATCCCAGCGGGATTTATATAGACCGCGATGATAGAATTTTTATTGCGGACCGGGATAATCATAGGGTTGTGCAGATAAACGCCGATGGTGCACTCATTCAGGAAATAGGAACAGAAGAAGGCCCGGGGCGTCTACGCCTGCCGGAAGGGATTTATGTAACCCAAGACGGGGATATCTTTGTAGCAGATACCGGAAATAACCGTGTCGTGCGCTTTGATGCTGATGGAAACTATGTATTCTCCTTTGGTCAGGCAGATGATATCCGCTTGCAAAATACAATGTTTATCCCGATTGATATAGCTGTGGATGTGCGAGGGACATTGTTTGTGCTGCTTCGTGGCAGTAACGAAGGGATTATGATGATGACCCCAGAAGGTGAGTTCCTGGGGTTCTTTGGTCGAAATCGCACCCCTCTTACGTTGGTTGAGCGGCTGCTGCGTTTTATTTATACAGAGGAGCAAATCCGCACAAATCTTAATCGGGTGGCCCCGTCACCTACGGCCTTTTATATAGGAAGTGACGGCTTTATATATACCGCAACCCAGGCCACAGACGAGGGGCAAATAAAAAAGCTTAATGTTAACTCAGAGGATTTATTTTTGCATGAGGATTTTCAGATTAATGGCCCGTTTTTTAACCCTGTTGCATTTTCTGCAATCACGGTAACTGATAGCGGTATGATTTACGTTGCCGACAGGGCCAATGGTATGGTTCTTGTACACAATAATCGTGGGGAGCTTATGGTTGGCTTTGGTCAGCTCCTTTTTGGTAGTAATTTTAGGGTAGGGGTATTTGGTGACCCGGTGGGTATTGGGGTTAACTCTAACTATGAGGTTTTTGTTCTTGATAGGGTTTACAATAGTATCCATGTGTTTTCCCCTACGTATTTTATGCTTAACTTCCTTCAAGGCGTTGAACGACAGCTAGAAGGCCGCCATCTGGATGCAAGAGAAAACTGGGAAGAAGTTTTGCGTCACAATGTATTTGTACGTCCGGCCCATGCTGGTATGGGGCTTATATATTACCGTGAAGGTGATTTTATTACCGCAATGGGATATATGAGAAGCGCCGTAGACCAGGAATTGTATTCAGAAGCAAGGTGGCAGCAGAGGATTATTGTGACCCGGCAGTATTTCCCAATAGTGGCTGGTATAGGTGTCGGATTGTTTGCGTTATGGATTGTATGGGCCAAGATTCTACGGCTTGAAGTGCTTTTACCCAAAAAAACAAATCTACCGGTACGCATAACACGACCACTAGGGAGTTTCTTTCATGCTGTAGGGGTTATGAAACGCCCATCAGATACCTTTTATTCTGCAACTTATGGAGGGCAAGGCAGTATTATCGGGGCTATTATATGGCTGATTATTTATCTTATTGCCGGGATTGCTTCTTTGGGTCTTACCAGCTTTTCATTTAACACTACTGGGCTTAGGGGTTTTAATCTTGGGTTTTTCCTGGTTATCAATTTGCTCCCTGTGTTGGTGTGGATGCTGGCAGGGTACTTGGTTGGTACTATTACCAAGGGGCAAGGTAAGCTTAGCCATATATTTATAAACACGGTGTATGCCCTTATGCCTTTAATTTTGCTGCGGATTCCTATTGCTATACTTTCTTTGGGGCTTACACGGGCTGAGATTACTATTTATTATTTTTTCCTTGGGATTATGTGGGTATGGACTGGCATCCTGCAGATTATGGCAGTAAAGGAAACCCAAGGGTATTTTCTTGGTGAGACTATTAAAAATACTGCATGGATGATTTTTGTAACCGCTATGGTAGTTGTATTTTCTGTGGCTATATACGGTATTGGGATGCAGGCGTGGTCCTTTTTAGACGAATTTGTAAGGGAGTTGATTGGCCTTGTATAAGTTGAGAAAAACCGCCCTTACACTCCTTGGGGTTTTGTTGGTAGGCGCCGCTATTTTTGGTTTACGTACCTTTAATATGCGTCGAGGGTTGCCGGTTTTACTGGCGTCGGAATACGAGATAATACACAATGACAGCCTTACACTTATGACAGGTCAGGGATTGACCCAGATAGCCGATAACAAGAATTTTACTTTATGGCTTAATTTTGACTGTGGAAATATAGAGCTGTACCACAAAGAAGCTGCATATACCTGGCGCAGTGCTCCTTCCGAAAGGGAAATGTACCTGGAGCGAAGTAACGAGTTATGGATGAATAACCTGCAATCCCCGGTTATGTTTACCTTTGCGGATAATTTGCAATCCATGATTCCCCGTCTTGGCAATGTTCATAATCAGGATACTCAGATGCAGATTTTTGAGCTGCCCTGCGGCGGGGTAAGGGTGCATTTTATCTTTCGGGCAACAGGGATTGAGATAGGTTATGATATTAGGCTTACAGAAACTGGGTTTTTAGTAGATGTACCCCCGAATCTAGTAACAGATGGGGATACTGCACCTTTTTTAACGGAATTTATTATTTTTCCGTTTCTTGGGGCTACACGAAGTGATACCGATGATACAGGTTATTTGTTTATGCCTGACGGCCCCGGGGCGCTGATTCATTTTCATCTTAGCCGCCAATTTAATCATTCTTTTATTGAGCCTGTATTTGGGCGTGACCTTGCATATATAACAGATATTAATACCGCGGACTTACGGCAGTTTTTTGGCCCTAGAGTTCATTTTCCTGTTTATGGTATCCACAGAAACGATCACTCTATGATGGCGGTGATTAGCCGTGGGGAAAGCCTGGCGGATATAATCGGCAACCCAGCATATGTGCAAACCGGGTTTAACAGCGCCCATGCGCGGTTTAGCTATCGCAGTTCTTTTAGGGTTATAACCAATGCTCAAACCAGGGAGGGGTTTTTCCGGTTTACCGATACTATTTTCAGTGAGCTTCGCAGTGTGGATTTTTATTTTTTGACCGGAGAAGATGCCGGTTGGGTGGGTATGGCACAAGCATACAGAAGGCATCTTGTAGAAAAATATAACTTAGAGCGCCGCCCTAGTGAGGAAATGCCTTTGACCTTGTATATCATCGGCGGAGATATGACCATGGGGACTTTAGGCAATCTTTTTGTACCTATTACCACATTTGACCAAGCTAGAGAGATGCTAAGCTTCTTCCATGAGCAAGGAGTTGGCAATGTTAATGCAATAATGACGGGCTGGCAAAGGCGGGGCAATAGTGTCGAGAGCCCTAATAAGTACCCGGCAGCACGTCAACTTGGGGGAGATAGTGATCTTAGGCGCTTGATATCCCATGCGGATGATTTGGGTTATAGCGTAATCCTGATGGATAACTTTTCTACGATAGCCCAAGCAGGCCGCGGAATCCGTTTGCGCAGGGACACGGTGTACAACGCACAAGGTTTTTCCTTATTTGGAGGCTGGCATCTTACTGCCAGTGCCTCCCGGCAAATGTTTGATAGTGACTGGGAGCGCCTTGATGGATACGGCGCTCATGGGGTTTTGCCTATAGGTTTTGGTCAATTTCTTCTTACAGATTTTAATGCAAATGCCCCTATGAGCCGTACTCAGATGTTAACATCCATCCAGGAAATGGCCGCTCATATGCAAAGCCTTTCAGGAATTCTTTATTTTTCGTTGCCTCAGTCATTTCTTATTGGGCCAGGTGCGGTATTTTCCTCTATGCCCATTCAAGGTACGTTTATGACTATGCTGGATGAGACGGTTCCGTTTTATCCTATAGCCCTTCACGGTTATGTGCGGTACTACGCCCCAACTTATAACTGGATGAGCGAGCCCAGGCGGGATATGCTTCGAGCCTTAGCCTGGGGGGCGCTGCCTAATTTCGAGCTGACTTATACTCCCAGCGAGGATTTATGGGGGCTTATGAACACCCATATATACAGCACAGAGTTCTATAGGCGACGGGATGAGTTTATAGGGGTGTATAACCGATTCCATGAAGCCTTTTATATGATTTCAGGTAAAGTAATAACTTCATATATGGAAATTGGAGATATAATTGAAGTTTCTTTTGAGGATGTCACTATTTATGTAAATATGGGAATAGAAGACGCCGTACACAATGGCGTTTTAGTATCGGGCTTAGATTTTGTAATAAGGGAGGGTTTGTAATGAAAATTGAAACCAGAAACAAGCTTACAGGGTTTTCCTTTATTGCTATATGGCTGATTGGGTTTTTGCTGTTTTGGGCTTTCCCTTTAATATTTAGTTTTTTTATGAGCCTTAATCACGTGACTATTCAAACAGACCGACTGCTTTTTGAGTTTGTGGGCTTACAGCAGTATCACCGTGCTTTGTTTATGGATGCTGAGATTCCCAATGTGTCTTTGTTGTTTATTGCCCAGTCTTTGATTATTGTACCTGTAATTGTGGTGTTTGCCCTTATAATGGCTCTTATGCTTAACCAGAAGTTTCCCGGACGCGGGGTGGCACGGGCGATTTTTTTCCTTCCTGTAGTGCTTACCAGCGGGAATTTGATTAACGAGCTTACCAACCAAGAGCAGGGGACGCTTAGCTTCTTGCAAAGCGCGACTGTTACCAATCTGGTTATGACACTGCCTGATACATGGGCTTTAGCGGTTACCAATGTCCTTAACAGCTTCCTTATGGTGCTTTGGTATTCTGGGGTACAGATGCTTATACTTATAGCCGGTATGCAAAGTATTAACCCAAGTGTGTACGAAGCCGCAAAAATAGACGGAGCCAACGACTGGGCGAGTTTATGGCTTATTACATTGCCAGGGATTACTCCTTTTATCTTTATCTCTGTGGTGTATACCGTGGTTGACCAGTTTACCACGCCTTTTAACCCAATCCTTGAGGTAATTTTGCATCATTTTAGGGAGCCTGCTACTGGATATGGATATGCCACAGCTATTGCATGGTTGTATTTTCTTTTGATCCTTATAATTTTAGGTCTTGTTACGCTTATCTTCCGTAAGCCACTTGGGCTTAAGAAATAGGGGGTTGTATGCTTAAATATAAAATTACAGGGGCTGTAAAGCTTGGAGTTATACTGTTTTTGTTGGTGATATTTGCGGTGCTGTATTTACAGCCTGTACTTTTTATGGTTAGTCTATCCTTTAAAAGCCTAGCAGACATTGTTGACCCAAGCACCAGGTGGATACCCAGCAACCCGACGATGATGAATATAGAGTATGCCCTTGGGCAGATGCGGATTTTACCCATGATGCTTCCGGGGCGGGGGCTTTGGGATAATCTTACTACCTCTACACTTTTTGTATCCGTGCTTACGGCAATACCTTCTGCCTTAGTACAGCTTTTTGCCTGTGCTGTAGCGGGATATGCCTTTGGGCGATGCGAGTTTCCTTTTAAGCGGACGCTTCTTGTTTTGCTGGCTCTTACCTATGTAGTGCCTCCTCAGACGATATTTATCCCTCTTGCGTGGCTTAACAACCAAATGGGCTTTTTGAATAATCCTATGGCCTTTATAGCCCCGGCCCTTTTTGGCCATGGCCTTAACGGCGGTCTTTTTGTAATAATTTATATGCAGTTCTTCCGGAAGATTCCCAAGGAGCTGGAAGAAGCGGCTCTTATAGATGGAGCCAGCCCTTATAGTGTATTCATAAAAATAATCTTCCCCCTGGCTAAGCCTGCCATGGTGGTGGTGTTTCTATTCTCGTTGGTATGGCATTGGAATGAGACCTTTCTCACTGGGATTTTTTACACCCGTATTGCCACGCTGGCTACCCAAATCACTCAGGTTAATGTACTGCCGCAGGAGCAGATTCAAACTCTTATGCCTGCTATAATGGCCTCAGGATTGCTATTTATCTCTCCGATTTTGATTGTATATTTATTTGCCCAGAAATTTTTTACAGAAAGTATAGAACGGACAGGAGTTGTGGAATAATGGATTTTTTATCTTATGATGCGTTGGCAAAAGGCTTTGCGGATTATATATACGATCCAGCCAACGGGATATGCTACCAAGACGAGGAAGGCAATACCTATTTCACTGCCTACTGTGAAGGAAATGGCAATGAAATGGTAACCTGGGGCATACTTGCGGTAGGTGATGCCCTAATGGGAACTCAATCATGGGGAGGCAAAGCAAGAACCTTTGAGAAATATTTCCACCCAGTACATGGCTTATATACCAATACTCCAGGCAGTACCAAAACGGAGTACTGGTACTTGCTGTATGTAAATACACTGGCAGGGGCAGTATACCGTAGTGTCTTTCCGGATTGCGAAAACGTTAAGCAAAAAATGATAACGGCGACAGAATCCCTGAGCAAAATGGCCATCTCCATAAACCACGACTTCAATGACCAGGGATATGACTTTGTAAGGGGCACCCCATGGACAAATAAAGATATTTATCGCCAGCCGGATTCCATAGGAGGCTATGCCTATAACATGCTCTTTGCTGGGATACATGGTGGCAGGGATGATTTTATACAAGAAGCCGCCTCTGCCTTAGAAAAATACACCTCGTTTGAATCTAACCCATGGTATGAAATCCCCAACGGCGCTACAGCAGTGCTGGCCGCCGCATGGCTTCACAAAAATGGATACGAGGTAAATCTTGAAAAGACCTTAGACTATATATTCGACACAAAAGAAGGCCCACTGCAAGCAGGCCAGTGGAACGGCAAGCCTGTAGACGGCTTGATGATGGGCTGGCGAGGAGATGACAGGGAGTATGCGGAAAGCTCTGCATACAGCATGGAAACCCTAATGCCTCTGCCTTTTATATTACCCGCTGTAAAATATGAGCCGAGTATAGGAAAAAGAGTTGCAATCCACGCCCTAAACGCCGTAACCAATTTTGAATTATTTTACGGTAACGGAATTTACCAAACCAGACCGGACTTATCCGATGCCGTCCCCTATGAAAAGCTGGAAAAATCCCGTGACGGCCACTCTCCCGCGGCATGTGGGGACTTTATGGGGCATAGATCTGTGTACGGAGGAGGTTATCTGGCATGGATCGCCACCATTATGCGTCCAACAGGGTGCGGTGATATGCCTGCGTGGGATTTATCACTTACGGATTGGCTTGCTACAGGAAACCCTGAGCCTACATTCATGCTATATAACCAAAGCAAAAAGGAGAAAACCGTAAAGTTTGCTCCTCATAAAGTTTGGCAAAAAAAACGCCCGGATTTATATCCAGGCGGGGTGTTAAAAGGAAATGTATTATCGGGTCAGGTACATGGGGAGATTGAGGATGGGCAAATTAACCTAATCATACCCCCAGAATCTGTAGTTGTGATTACATTAAAGCCCTGACAGATTCACGATTAATAAGCCGGGTAGACACATAATAGCGGTTACGGTGTTTCTCTTTATGGATGATTTTATCCATAACGTAGAACGCCGTTTCCGCTATTTCTTTTTTATTGATATCCATACTGGTGAGGCCAAAGGCTTCGCTTAGCTCTGTATTGTCAAAGCTTATTAGAGATATATCCTGGGGCACGGACTTGCCTATATTTTTAAGGCTATTGGACAAGAAGTAAGCTGCCATATCACAGTGGCATACAAATGCAGTAGGCAATGGGGAAGGGAAGGACACGTCCATATTATAAAGCCCTGTTTGTGGGTTATTATTGGGAAAGACCCATTCATTTTTAAAAGGTAAGCCGTTTGTTTCCAAGGCTTTTAGGTAACCGTAGTAGCGGTCATTGATACTGCTGGTTTGACTGATATTGCCCACGAAGCCTATTTTGCGATGTCCCTGCTCAATTAGGTGGCATGTGGCATGGTAGCCTATATAGAAATTATCTATCAGTACATATGAAGCGTCAAAGTATGTTTTATAAAAGTCAATAGCCACTAGAGGTTTAGCGGTGCGCTGCAACATATTAATGTAATTATCCGATAACTCTCCGGCTATATAAATACCGTCAAAGCCTTCGTAAAAACTATAATCCTCTGCGGTGTCTTCACTTTTTAAGCTTAGCACTACCGGGGCAAAGGAAAATCCCTTTTCCATGCATAGATTACTAAGATAATAGAATATGGCACTGTAAAACTTATCCGTTTCCAGGAAAAACCGCTTTGGCACCACAAAAGCAAAGGATTTTTTATCCTCGGTGGGCTGGCTTACCACATAACCCATTTCCCCAGCGGTTTGTATTATCTCTCTGCGTAGGGAGTCGCTTACTCCCGGCTTATCACCTAGGGCTTTGGATACAGATACCTTGGTAATGCCAAGCTTATCTGCAATATCTTGCATCGTGGTTTTCTTTTTCATAGGGGTACAACCAGATTACCAAAGCCTTTGAAGGGGTTTTCTATTACCGCACGGCCTACCATTGTGTCTCCCAAGCCGCTATAGAGATCGGCACGGCCATCATCTCGCATAACTATTCCTGCGGTAAAAACGCAATCTGGCAGGTGCGATTTTTTAGCCGGGCCGGGTGGGTAACTTTTGCGGGTGGCTAGTATTTTTTCATCCAGTAGCTTATGGGTAACCGGATCAAAAACGAAGGATACATTTACATATACCTCTATCTTCGTCCCATCTGGAGTAGAGTCGTTGTAACTTTTATGGCCAATTATACCAATTAGTCCTGAGTCAAGACGGTAACACTGGTTACAGCCGCCCCATTCTCCCGGGCCAAACATGCCTTCTATTTTTCTAGCCTTAGAAATAATATTTGCATCTAAGTCTAAAATATTATCTATAACCGCATAGCCTACAATAGAGCCTGAACCATGTTCTTTTTCTATTTCCTCGCCTCGTGGGCGGGAGAATACACCTATGCCTTTTGTAAGTTCTACTAGGCGGATATCTTTCATTTTGTCTGGCCCTGTGGTGAAGTAGTACATATCATTTAAATCTGTACCCTTATAAAAATAGGCACATAGGTTGGCCATTTCTCCTCTAGAATACTGTACATGGGTGCCTCCCAGTACTAGCTCTTTGCCTATCTGGCTTATATAAGGATCCTCCAGTTGATAAATCATACTGCCCTTAACCACTGTAAATTGATCCTGCTCAGTTTCCTCAAACAGGCGCACCCATGACCTTGCCCACTCCTCACGGCGCTCTACTCGGCCATATATATATCTTTTTCCATTCCAATAAAAAGGAATAGAGCAATTGTACACATCAAAGCCCTCTACTCCTATAAAGTTAACAATGTAACTTTCTGATACGATGTTTTTTTGGTCAAAGTCTTTCTTTTTCTGGGCAAAGGTCATCAGAGTATGCTCCTTTGGTGGCTAAATTTGTAACTTTTATATCATAACAACAGGCATTTTGTAAAGTTACAAAGTCATGTTTGACTGCATTGGAAAAAGATTCTACAATTCCTACAAAACCCAAATACAAAGGAGTATAGTATATGAAATTTTCGTTAACTGGTAATTGGACATTAACATATGACGGCAAGGAAATACCCGCAATGGTTCCGGGTAGTCTGTACCATGACCTTTTGCAAAATAACCTCATAGAAGACCCTTTCTGGCGAGATAATGAAGATAAGTTTCTATCAATTACAACAAAGGGAGCGACATATACCCGTGCTTTCACTCTCCCTATGGAAATGTATAGAGCCAAAAGAATAGCACTACGTTGTGAAGGACTGGACACCTTAGCTGAGATTACTGTCAATGGCAATATTATAGGATGTACCGATAATATGCACCGTACGTGGGAATTTTCTCTTTGCGATCTTAATCAAGGAGAAAACACTATATCAATAAAATTTGATTGCCCTGTAGAATATATCCGTAAACGCCTAGGTGAGGTTTTCATAGACGGCTCTACAGATGCTATGAAAGGGTATCCTCATTTGCGCAAGGCTCATTGTATGTTTGGGTGGGATTGGGGGCCTCGTTTACCAGACATGGGGATATGGCGGGATATTTCTATTGTGGCTGATACTGGGGCAAAAATTAATAGTGTACTTATTGCCCAAGAGCATGAGGACGATCAGGTTGTTCTGTCATTTGACCCGGAAATCGACGGTGATATAGGTAAATGTAATGTCGAGTACGAAGTAATAGCCCCGGATGGTACTGTCTTTACTGGAAACCCTGTTGTTATTGATTGTCCGCAGCTGTGGTGGCCAAATGGTTATGGTTCCCAACCCCTTTATACGGTAGACGCGAGACTTCTTTATAAAGGAGAAGTAGTGGATACATGGACACGGAAAATAGGCCTTCGTAGTTTTTCTATCTCTAGAGAAACAGATAAATATGGAGAAGAGTTCTGCTACGTAGTAAACGGAGAGAAAATCTTTGCCATGGGGGCAGACTATATCCCTGAGGATAATATCCTTCCTAGAATGAGCCCGGCCAGAACCCGTAGGCTGTTGGAGGACTGCGTACTGGCAAACATGAACTCAATACGGGTATGGGGTGGAGGGTTCTATCCAGACAATTATTTCTTTGACATATGTGACGAGCTGGGCCTTGTGGTATGGCAGGACTTTATGTTTTGCTGTTCTATGTACGAACTGGGCGAGAACTTCGAAAAAAATATAAAAGCAGAAATTGAAGACAATGTCCGCCGTCTACGCCATCACGCAAGCCTAGGCTTATGGTGCGGCAATAATGAAATGGAATGGCAGCTAAAAGACCGGGTATATAAATACTCTCCTGGTCAGTTTTCTGCTTATTTTCGTATGTACGAGCATATTTTCCCAGAGATATGCAGGCGTCTTTCTCCTAAGATATTTTACTGGCCGGCCTCCCCATCCTCCGGCGGTGGCTTTGACGAGCCCAATGACCCTAACCGCGGAGATGTGCATTACTGGGATGTATGGCATGGGAACAAGCCATTTTCTGATTATAGGAATTACTTTTTCCGCTTTGCCAGTGAGTTTGGATTCCAAAGCCTGCCAGAGCTAAAGACCATTGAGTCCTTTACTCTACCTGAGGATCGCAATCTGTTTTCATATATAATGGAGCGCCATCAGCGCAACGGTTCAGCCAACGGCAAGATTATGAACTACCTATCTCAGACATTCCTGTATCCTAGCAGCTTCGAAACCCTTGTATATGCCTCCCAGCTATTGCAAGCCGAGGCTATAAGATATGGGGTAGAACACTGGCGGCGTAACCGCGGACGCTGTATGGGTGCAATCTATTGGCAGTTAAACGACTGTTGGCCGGTGGCATCATGGGCTTCAATTGATTACTATAGTCGCTGGAAGGCACTGCACTACTATGCAAAGCGGTTTTTTGCCCCGGTTCTGCTATCTGTACAAGAGGAAGGGGTTATCACCCAAAACACCAATGTAAACGCCGAGGATCGGGGTATAATAAAATCCGTAAAGCTGTCTGTTTCCAACGAGACATTGTATGCATTTAAAGGACAAGTAAAATGGGCGCTGCGTACACCAAGCTCAGAGATAATAAAAGAAGGCAGTGCAGACGTTAGTGTAGAGCCTCTATCGGCACTGTGGCTTGCGAATATGGCCTTTGATGATGCAATATTGCATGAAAACTATGTAAGTTATGAGCTAGTGGATAAAGATGGTGCCCATGTATCCAGCGGGACAGTGTTGTTTTGTATGCCTAAGCATTTCAAATTTACAGACCCTAAGCTTACTGTAACAAGAGAAAGGGATAATATTATAGTAACTGCCGCTGCATATGCCCGCGCTGTTGAGATTACTAGCCTCGACACAGACGTAGTGCTTTCAGACAACTATTTTGACATGAACGCTGGGGATTATCGCGTAAAAATAATCCGTGGTGAGCCTAAGAGTCTAGCGGTTAGGAGTGTATACGATATCCATTAAAGTAAAAAGGGGCTGTCACGTCAAAATCATGAAACCGCAGGGCTCCGCCCTCTCGTAAGCTTCGCTTACTGGCCGGGTGGCCTGCCGCTTTCGCGGCACCAGCTTCGCTGGAGTATACCCCGCACCCCGCAAGCTTTTTGTAAAAAGCTTAACCAAAAACTTTATCGAAAAACCAAAATCGCGCGTATGCGCGATTTTATGTTAAAGTTTTGATTAAACTTTTTCAAAAGTTTACAGGGTTTGGGACGGAGTCCCAAGGTTTTCTTAACGTGACAGCCCCTTTTGCAATTATATTAAGATTGTAATCCTAAAGGGCTACCTAAGCCCCACTAACTTCTCAGCCTCTAAGGCAAAAATATTCCAAGAGAATACGGAATTATTACGAATCCAACTATCATAAGGATAGGAAATATCTGTAGGCAAAAACTCATGGCTTACTGGGTCATCCGGGTAGCGGTCAAGCTCCGCCTGCAGACGATTCTTGATCATTTCCCGCGCTTCTTTATAACCGTGATAATATGCAGCGGCATATGCCATAACCTCTCCACGCAGCCACGACCCTCCATTGTAGTATGTTCCGGGTTGATTGTACTCATTCTTCTTAAATGGCCATTCGTCAATGGTTAGGTTATCTCCATTGCGCTTTACAAACAGTGCTTTCGCGTGAGTAATATTGGATGCGGGATATGACTCGATCATATCACTCACTTGATTATCTGTAAGGATTTTATGGCCAAAGAGCCAAATCGAAAGGAATTCTGGCACAAGATTATCAAATGAATTTGTATAATCATCTCCATCGAATAAACGTAAACAGCGGTCAGCTTCATCGTAGTACTCACGATACGCCTCTTCTGCCAGGGAAAGATACTCTTCAGAAATAGGGTACCCCATTAGCATTGCACAGCGCAAAAATACCGCGAACATTCCTTGGTTTACAGAAAGCTGTGTGCCATCAGGGTAATAGGAAATATCCTGCTGAGAAAGGGCAAAATGTGCTGTACAGCGGCCTTCACGGTTTTTATCTAAGGCATTAAGGCAGTATTCATAGGCTCGGTCTACCATTTCTTTTGGGATATTATCTGACCCAAACCGCTTTTGATTCCTGTAATGCCACAGGAACATAAGAATAGTGGAGTCATTATCCTTCACCTCAATGCTACCTGTAACAGGCGTAATGATGGTGCCAATGCATCCGGTTTCGTCTTGGGTGTCCCAAAAACGACGACAGAGGGTTTCGTTTAGATACTTGTCATCTAATGCGTTAATTGTCCAAAAGGTATCCCTATTATACATGTCAGGGGAGTATCCAATGGGAGCAGGTACTGAGTGAGGGGAGAAATCACCTATTTCTGCAATAGTTAAATTAATCATGGCACAGGCGTAAAGTACTTTTTCTGCTTGAGTGCCTACAAAACCTCGGCCATCTGCATAAGATTCCTGTACTTCTAACTTTATATCTCGGATGTTACGGGCTTCACACGCGAAAATGTAAAAGGTCTTTGTTTCTGTGCGGCCTAAGTGCATAATATTGTAATGCTTTCTTTCTCCATTGTTATCGATATAAGCGCCTATATTAAATGAAGCGCAGTCTGCGTCTTGCACTTGGGCAAAGCCCATAAAATCCGGATCAGCGCAGTTTTTTACTGGTTCAAATGCGTCATAGTTATAATTTTTTGCAACTTTGCGCTTCCTGTTATTGCGAGGGTACTTATTATAGAATCCATTTTCTGAAATCATGCCTAAATGAAGATTATCATAGGCAAAGCCTAGGGCAGGGAAGCGCTGATACTTCATATCGGTAGATGCAGTAACTTCCCATTCGTCAAAAGCAAATTTGCGGGTTATTGGCATTGCTGGAAACAGATCATTTATTAGATTATAGTAAATCTGCGGGGCATTTCTCTGTGTAAGGGAAACTGTTTTACGGATTAGGCTGCTGTTAATAATTTCATATACTGTTTCTACAGTAATGTAAGCAATAAAGCTTGGCGCTTCCAATTTTTTTGTGAAAACATGTTGGTTTCCTTGTATCTTGTAGCTATCATAGAATATATCATCATACAGATGCCTAGCATCGTTATCTGACTGTGAAATTTCTAAGCGGATATCAGGCTTTCCCGGCGCACCTGCAATGGTTTTGCCATTAATTAATGTAAGTGGGTTATAGCCATGTTCTGTTTTAGTAGCGGAGATTGATATTTTTAAATTGTTGTTCATTTTTACACTCCAATGATTTATTTTAATAGATTAATTCGTGATGATTGTTAAAGCCTCAATAATCTGCTGATAAAGCCCACTGGCATTGGCACGCCAATTGGACTGTATTAACTTTGCCTGCTCTCTTGTGTCAACGGATACCACAAGCTCCAGCAATGCACGCTTATCCTCATATACGCCACACTTGACTAGGAATTCGTCATTTTCCATATTGGGGAAGTAGGTGGCGGTGTTTTCGTAGTCTTTTCTTATTTTGCCTCGGTTTTCTTTTATGTAGCTGTCGATAGCTTGGCGGCGGGACCATGGGATGTGTTTTTCAAAGTATTCTAAGGCTGTTTGTCCTTCACCAGTAACTACATATCTGGTTGTGCTGTTGTCTAATGCATTTTCTTCTGTCGCATCCAGATGGCCGTCTTCTACCAATACCGCCAATGTTTGCTGTAGTGTGTAGTAATCCATGAAGTCAACGTCTTGTACAAAGTCAGTGACTTGTGCGCGGGACATTGGGAACTCCATTCGGTTTATAAGATACAGCAGCAGTAGCTTGTTTTCTGCATTTTTGTATTCTTTTGCATCTGACATTTCGTGCCTCCGGGAAAATGGTTTTATTTTTATTATGCACTTCCTGGAGGCTTTGCGCAAGAAGTCTATTTTCCTATTAGACTATATAATTTTTCCATTGCGGAATAAAGGCCGCCTACTTCGTCTATTATGCCCTCTTTAACTGCCTCTTCTCCTATCAGTATCGTACCTACATCTTGTGCTAGGGTTTTTGTGTCCATCATAAGGGCTGAAAGGCGCTCATGGGTTATATTGGAGTTTTCTACTATAAAATCTTCTACTCTATCTTGGGTTTTGTTGAAATATTCGTAGGATTGAGGGGCACCTACTATGGTTCCGTTCATTCTCACTGGGTGAATAGTCATTGTGGCTGAAGGGGCAATAAAGCTGTAGCTGGCAGATACTGCCAGTGGTACGCCAATAGAGTGACCTCCACCTAGTACCAAAGAAACTGTTGGTTTGCCTAAATGGGTAATAAGCTCTGCAAGGGCTAGACCGGCTTCTACGTCGCCGCCCATCGTGTTTAACAGTATCAGAAGGCCATCGGTTTCGTGGTTTTCTGCGCACATTACCAGTTGTGGGATTACATGTTCGTATTTTGTGGCCTTATTGGTGGGAGGGAGCAGTATATGGCCTTCTATCTGGCCTATTATGGTTAGAAATTGGATTACGCCTCTTGGATTGCCTTTTTGGGGTGGCGGGGTCAAAAGCTCTGGCTGAGGTGGCGGAGGGGTTTGATTTTGAGATTCTTCTTGAGATTCTTCTGCGGTTGTGTGGATTGGCTTGGTCATGGTATTCTCCTTTGAAGTAAAATTGGAATCGGTATAAAAAGCTGATGAATTTATTTGGAATCCGTATAAATTACTATATTATCTTTTGCTTCCGCCAAAAAAATATTCCTGTAGGGAGAAATTATATGACTGAATTAATAGTTTTGTCTGGCTTTCTGGGAGCTGGGAAGACTACTTTTGCCAACAAGATTCTGGGATACTATATGGCCAAGGGTGTAAAGCCCGCGTATATCGTCAATGAGTTTGGGCAGGAAGTGCTTGATAGGAAGACGATTGAGGCGGCGGGGTTTACCGCGGTAGAGATGCCAGGAGGCTGCATCTGCTGCAATCTTAAAGATGATGTGGCCAGTGCAATCCAGGAGGTCATGGATACCTTTTCTCCGGATGTAATTGTGTTTGAGCCTTCGGGGATATTTATCTTTGACAATTTTATTGAAATGGTAAAGGCCGAGCCACTCAGAGGGCGCAGCCGATTGGGAAATGTAATCACCATCGTAGATGGGGTCAATTTCAGCACTGCTAAGGCCAAATACGGCAGTTTTATGTACAACCAAATAAAAAACGCCCAAATCTTGATAATATCTAAGATTGGACGTATGACCCAGCCTCTTGACGAGATAATATGCGATTTAGGAAATATAAATCCTACTGCCAAAATTATTGCCCAGGAAATAAATGCGGAAGTCTTTGACGAAATTACATCTTACTCAGCCGATAATACCCCTACTTTCCCAGATAAGCATATCCATAAATTCCAGACCAGGACTATCCAGATACCCCCTCTTACCGCGTCTGATGTCATGGAAATTATAGAAAAACAGCGCCGACGCCATTATGGGGATGTGTATCGTATTAAGGGTATTATCAATGTAGATGGGAAGCTGCAGTTACTGAACATTGCCCTGGATGATGTCCATATGGAGCCGTTTAAAGGTTATGCGGAAACGTCATTGACCTTCATTGGTAGCAATATAACGTTTGAATACGAGGCAATTCAGGGTCTATAGGCTTTCTACTGTCTTTTGTGCTTAGAATCCATTTAGATTATTTAAGTCATTGACCCTAAGTTCGTCACTTTGGCCGCCTACGGTGCCTACTAGTAGGTACTCGCCGCTCATTGGGTCATGATATATCTCTTTCATCAGGTGAAAATTTTCCACTTCGCCTGTTGAACGCACATGTATGCGCGGGCCGGCGCATTTTATATTGTCGTCTCCGATTTTAATGTATTCGTCGTTTAGGTAGCTTACAGGGAGGTCTGAGGCAATTATTTCTTTTACTCGGTTTTCTAGTGCATGAAGCTCTGCTGGGCTTACATTGGGAGGATTTTTGAAGGTCATTACAAATCCCTTGCGGACATCTGTGTTTTCCCAGGTTTTGGGCATACCGTATTCTTTCATTATTACTAGGGTGGTTATGTCCTCGGCTGTATGAGCCATCTTCCGGTACTTGGCTGAGGGATATACAATGTCGTAGATATCTTTTGGCGTTGGGCCAAATACCGTGGGGCGGGCTATTATGATTTCCTCACCGATTCCTACCAGGATTTCCGCGTTCATATCTAGGTAGGGGTATAGCAGGTCAAAATGCTCGATTATTAAGCGGCGGCGTTTTACCAGAGCCGTGCGCACAAAGGTAACGATTTCGTGCATTTGTGTAAACGCGGTTTGGAAGCGCATATCCATATGGAAGGTTGCCGCGTCTTCCATACTGCCTAATGGGTCTTTGATTTGCATGATCTTGGCTGGGTTCATACCGTGGTCGTGGTTAGATAGCTCAAGACCCGGAAACATGCCTTTTATCAGGGATGATTTTCCGCTTCCCGCGTCGCCTACTATGCCGATTAGTCTGTCGTTGATGCTTAAATGACGATGGGATATCTGCTCCCCCAGAATCATCAGGCGATCATTGCCGCGGGGCGCTAGGTATACTGAATATAGTAGGAATTCCTGCATGAAGAATTTACTCATATATTTACCTCAAAGTCCATTAGTGGGGCATGCTGCTGCGCGCCGTATACGTCTGTTTCTCGCAGGTCACCGGAGGATACAGGCCTTACTATGGTTACTTTTATGGCCTTGGCCGGGTGGAAGTGGATTATTTCCATTACATCTTCTTCATGGATGTTGTAAAGTGCGGCAAAGGAAGCCGCGCTGATGGAGCCGGAGGCGGCTACTTTTTCGTAAATTTCCTGGGTTTTGAACATGATATCAAATGTGAGTTCGTATGGGCCGGCGTTTTTTGAGCGGATTACATCTGCCAATTCTCTTAGTTTCATAACACGCCTCCCTTAAGATTAACGATTTCAACAGGAAAATGAGCACAGGGATCGTCAATGGTCATGATATGGTAAATGCAGAATTCGTATACATTGCCCATTTTTATATCCGATGGAGAAAATGGGAAGGCCAAATTGCCCGCCGTGGAAATACGCCCAGGGTACCCATAATGCAGCAATGTAGACCGTGCAAAGGAGCAAATAGTATTGGCCAGCTCTTGAGTAGGAGCCACAGCGTCAATAATAATAGCAAGCTCGGCAGAGGTATCAGAAGCTGGAGAGCTGTTATCGTGACGCACGGTCTTTTGCATGGAACTATCCCGCTTGCTTTCGAAAATTCCCATAACTCCAGTTTTATTTTGTCTGCCATAGATTTTAAAATCCAGGAAATAATCCTGTAGGTTAGAAAAATTATCTTTGACCCTAGCTTTTACGGCCAAGGTTATTTCATCTATTTGTTCAATCATAACCGGATCAGCTGTCGCGGCGAAGGATACCGTACGGCAACCTACCTTTTTTACACCTTCAAGTTTGATCGTGTAAGTTTCAGAAGGTATGAAGCGGCTTCCGGATACACGTACACAGGAGTCGGTTTCTTGGGTGAATACGGTTTTGTGTAGGTCTAGTATGCCGCCGGGGCCTGGCAGTATATATGGGTTGGTTTTCTCGTAGAGGGTGTGGGCGGCTACTGACTGAGTGGTGCATTTTCGTTGTGGCGATAATGGCTCTACCCGGAAATAATCTTGACCGATATACCCAAACATGCAGTCGCTTCCGCTGCCTGGGGTAGCGGCTATTGCCGCACACTCTAGGATTTTGCCCAGATGCGTGGCTAAGCCGATGTCATAGCCTTTATGGATTGCCAGTGCGGCGAATACTACTGGATCGTAGGCTCGGCCTGTAAGGATTACTTGTGCGCCTTGTATCAAGGCTTTGATTATAGGTTCCGGACCCAGTTGGGCCACTATGTGAGATGCGTCATTGATATCTTCTTGCTTTAGCTGAGGGGCTGGTTTTAGGGGGGTGATATCTCCTTTTTTTAAGGCTTCTGAAATCACGTCTTTGGGGATATCACTGGGGATTATCGCAAATGAGAAGGATAAGTTCTGCTCAGCGGCGATTTCTTCAATGATTTCCCGATTCCACTGTAAGTGAGGGGCTGCGCCGCTTCCTCCTGCTGAGCCTATTATTACCGGGATGCCTTCCTTTATGGCGGCGGGAATCATGATGGCAAGGTCTCGTTTTACCGCTTCCCGGTCTGTGAACGAGATACCCGCTCCCAGGTAGTATGGCCCTGGGTCGGTGGAGCCTGCGTCTACCGCTATTACATCAGGTTTACGCTTCATACCTTCTTCCCATGAGGTCATGGGGAAACCATATCCTAGTATTGCGGTTGGGGATAGGATTTTAAACTCACGCATCTATAACACATCCTTTAGAGCAAGAATCCGATTCATTTCGTTATACACAATCATATATCCTTCATCCACGCCCATGCCTGGCTTTGCCAGCATTTGGTCAGGTTTTGTAGCCATTGATATATGGGTACATACTTGAGCTGAGCGGTCTGTTTCGTTGCAGGTGCCGCCTAGATAGGCTCCCATACCTTTTTCTTTGCAGTAGAGTACCGCCTCTATTGTGTTGTTAATACCCCCTAGGTCTGGGGTTTTGATTTGAGCCATATGGCCTGCTTTATTGTCTGTAAAAATTCTTACATCTTCGTAGGTGTTGCACCACTCATCGGCTACTATTTCTACGTTTATACCCCGGGTTTTCATCATGGAGGTTAGCTTTGCTAGGGCTTCTACTTGAGCCTCTCGGCCTCCCATGTCTACGGGGCCTTCAATTCTTATATTAAAAGGAGCGGCAGCGGCTTCGCATTTTGCGATAAAGTCCACGATTTTTTCGAAGTCATGATCTAAGGCTATGCCCAGCACACCGTATACATCGATGTGAAGTACGGGGCTGTAGCCTTCCCATGGGGCGAATTGCTGTATGCGGCCGCTAAGCCAAGCGGCGTATTCCAGTAGATTTTCTCCTTTATGGCCTAGCTTTGTAATGTTGTTTACAAGCCCGTGCGGCAGTATATCCGAGCCTTTGAGGATCATTTTATCTACATTTGCGTATCTGTCGTCCCCGGATTGTGAAAATATCGGGATTAATTTATCAGAAAGCTCAAGGTCATACTCCTTAGCTACTACTTGCGCCATTAGTTTTTTATTCTTCTTAGCCACAGCGTCCAGACAAGCCTGGGTTACTCCGTAGCGAATGGCGGTATGGAATGGGGCAGAATCAACCGTATGGGCCATTTCTCGGAAGGTAGTGATGTCTTTTCCTATATAAAGGGGTGCTACTTCCTTCATTATTACCGGGATAAAATCTTGAGCCAGAAACAGCGGATCACGGCCTCCGGTGCCGGAATACTGTACCGCGGCACAATCTCCATGGGCGATTTGACCATCTTCCAGTATAAACAATACTGAAATAGATTCCCCTGCTTGGCGTATTCTGGTAAAGCCTGGGGTTACCGGCTCTCCTATATAGGCGTTGCCGTCGGCCTTTGCCGTGGTTTTTATGGCTTTCTGGTCGTCAAAGAAGAAGCCGGTGCGCCCAGGGGCGCAAATTATATTTGTGATTTTCATAGGTATCTCCTAGGTTGTGTCAGCTTTTTTCAAAATCATCGGTGCAATTTGTAATTATTTGGGCCGCCCTACTAGATGGCCTTTGCCAATGGCGTAAATATCGTCAACACACATCTGGAATGACACGGGGCGTTTTTCATACTTGCCCCGTTCTTCCATACGCTTACGGTGGAAGTCTTTTACTTCGTCGCTAAAGGGTAGGTTGCCGCTATCAAGTAGGCGCACGGCTCCGGTGTTATCTCTGGCGGGTAGTAGTTTTCCTAGATTATTGCGGCTTGGGGCAAAGGGAATGTCCAACACTCCAGCTTCAAAGGCTCGTACTGTGCCTATTGCAAAATCACCGCTTCCAAGCTCATACGTTTTATCTAACAGGCAGCGGGTTTCTTGCAGTATCATATCGCTTTCGGTTATTACATGTGGGTCGTCTAACATGGATTGGTCTTTTAGCATTTGTACCAGCTGCTTTGTGGCTTTAAGTCCTGACGCGTTGGCTTCCTTTGTGGGGATGCCCATGGCTTCATGAGGAGTTTTTACTATTACTTTTGTGGCATTGGAAAGTGCAGCCACTGCCGCGCCCCAGGAGATTACACCAAAGGCTTTGGACTCATCTTGTGGGAAGCCGCCCATCCACTGATGTAGCACTGTGGTTACCTTTACATGGCCGTAGCCGTATTTTTCTAGGTATTCTTCTGTTATCGCCCGTAGGCTTTTGATTGCGGCTACATCTTGTATTAGATTTCCGCATTGGCCATAACCTACGGTTATATCTGTTACGCCTTGCTCTGCGGCCAGTAGGCTTTCTATTACCGCTACCGCGTGGGATATGCATGGGGGGACTAAAGTACCGGTTAGTGGGCCGAAGGGTTCTTTGTTTATCGTGACTCCGGCTTCGGCGTACATGCCAAGTAATCTGTCTGCGTACTGCCAGTCTATTATGCTTTTATCCAGTGGATAGTTCTTGGAGTAGGGGATGTTATAGGAAATTCCGCCGCCTTCATAGGAGGTGAAGCCACCTGCTAGGGATATCTCTGTAAGAAGGCGTGCGTCTGGGGTGCCATGGCGTACCTGCACCGGGGCTTTTAGGGCCAGATTGATATTGCGGCAGATTTCCACGCCGAAATTGACTACTGGGAATCCGTTTAACATAGAGCGGTTTAAGCGCTTGGATTCTTCTATGCCGGTATCGGCTTCGTTGTAGCGGTTGTGGCGGGTGTAGCTGTCTATTGTGGTGGGTAGTAGGTCGGCCTCACCTTCACTTTCAAGATAGCTCAGAAGCTCAATTAGCATATCAGGAAGGGCTACCCCGGCACGGGGCTGGATTAGGGTTATGCCGTCACGGTCCGCGGCATCAAGCTTGTTGGCAAAGATCTTCTTTGCGGGATAGGCTTTGTGGAAGGCAATTGCATCGTCGAAGTTTACATCCTTGCCGGTGGGCCATTGGGTTAAAACTTCTTTTTGGATACTTGCGAACTCATCTGCTGAAAGCTTTTTGTTTTGAAGTGACACTGTCATACCTCCGTAAGTTCGTTTTGCAATATTTTTAATGCTAATTCTTTATTAACACGGGATAACAGCCCCATTGCGGCGAAAATATATCTTTTGTCAATGAGGAATTTGGGGGTCTTGGGTTTTAGGGATTCCCCTGATTGGATAGTGTTTTGCAGTATGGCTTTCGGGTTATCGCTGTAGATAATTGGGCCGCCTAAGCCAACTACATATTTTACTTGGCTTAGGTCTTTGCCTAATTGGTAGTAGGTTTCTCCAAAGGGGGTGAATATCCGCTCAAGATAACCTGCGTGGCGCTGGGTTGCTATATCTACTGCCTTGCCGCATAGCATCTCATCTAGGTATTTATCGGGAGTGTTTTTTATGGGGATATATGATGGGTCTGCGGCGCAGCGCACTTGGAAACTTGCCAATTCTTCTGAATCGATATTTGCCGCGTCCACTAGTGCGTCCAGGCTGTAGCGCATCCCTAAATCTCCTTCCACGCTTCGTTTTGCGAAAGGTTCCGGCAGACCTTTTTGGGTTACATTGGCAAGGGTAGGGTAGCCTGATGCCATGGAATATACATCTGTTGTTGCGCCTCCTACATCTACTGCCATGAGTGCCCCAAGGCTATCTGAAAGGATATGCGCTCCTTCAAACACTGCAAGGGGGGTGGGGATTATTGGGGCAGACATTATTTTTGCTGCTTCTCCGAGACCTTTGGCTTCGATTATCTTTTCCATAAATAGGGCTCGAATGGCGTTTTTTGCGGGCATAATATTTAGTTGGTTGAAGGCAGGCATTACATTTTCACATGTGACCGTTACTTTTCCGGTTTTGGCCAAAAAATCGGCGCAATCTGTTGCTGCGGATTTATTCCCGGCAATTATTACCGCAAAGCCTCGGTCCATGGCCGCCAGGCGCTTTGCATTGTGAAGGATTATTTCTTTATTGCCCCCGTCTGTGCCTCCCGATAGGAGTATAAGATCGGGGTTTATATCATAAATTTCTTGTTCGTCGGCAGGGGTTAATTCGTATGCGTATGTTTTTACCACTTTGGCACCGGCACTACAGGCGGCTTCCCTTGCGGCCTTTGCTGTGAGAGCCGGAACCAGGCCTACCGCTACCATTTTTAGTCCGCCGCCGGCACTTGATGCCGCTAGTTTATGGGTATACTCCCTGGGGCCGATTTCACTGTTAAGCGAGGTGAGTGCCGCGTCCAGACCCTCTTGGATATCGGTTTCAATTGTTGTAAAGGCTTTGGCTGTGCCTAATATTTTTTCAGATGAAATGGCGGTTACCTTCGTAAAGGTAGAGCCGAAATCCACCGTTAGGATGCTCATGTAATACCTAAATCTTTAGATATATCTTCAATACCTTTCTCCGGCGTGGTACCTGGTGGGTATGCACGTGTGAAACCCATTTCCAGAAAGGTTTTTTCTACTTCTTCGAAATTGCGTTTTCCTACTACCAGGTTTCCACCTACGTACATAGGGATGCCTGTAAGGCCTGCTTCGTCGCATTTTTCTCTTAAACCTCGGCAGTCCATTTCCCCGTGGCCATAGAGGGATGATACTACTATGGCGTCGGCGGCGGTTTCTATTGCTGCCTCGATAAATTCTTCTTGGGATACCATTACTCCTAGGTTAATTACATTAAAACCTGCTAGTCCGAAGGCGTGGGATAGGATTTTTATACCTACTGCATGTACATCCGCACCTATTACGCCCATTACTAAAGTCTTTCCGTTCATACACGGCTCCCTACTGGTCATGACCGATTTTTGGCATTATAATTTACTTATTATAAAATATTTCGAGGTGGAATATGAAGCATAGTCATAAATTTTTTACTAATAAAGACTGCATGTTTTTCCCCTGTCATGACAAGCTTGAAAAGGATTTTAACTGCTTGTTTTGCTATTGCCCGCTGTACCCTCTTGGGGATAAATGTGGTGGGATTTTTACTTGGGCTATACACGAGAACATAAAAATTAAGCTGTGTTCGGATTGCCATCTACCACATATGCCCGAGTATTTTGATACAGTGATGAATTTGCTTACAGAGGAGAATATTTCCGAATTATTCCAATAAAAGCGGGCGGAGAAATCCGCCCGCTTTAAATTAATTCATTACAGCTTCTATTTCTTCAATGCTTCGTGGAATGGACGCGGAAAGGTTTTCGCAGCCTGTTTTAGTTACTAGGCAGTTGTCTTCAAGGCGGAAGCCTATTCCCCATTCCTCTACATAAATTCCTATATCTACGCAGAAAATCATCCCTGGTGCCAGCGGGGTATCTGGAGTTACTTCCACTACATCATGCACATCAAAACCCACATGATGCGCTCCGCCATGCCACATATATGTGCCTATGTCGTCCCATGATTTACACAGTCCTATTTCTTTGAGGCGTTCGTAGTTATACTTTTTGATTATGCCATCTACGTCTTTCATGGGCATCCCCGGTTTTATTATCCGGAACATATACTCAGACGTATCGTATGCACATTGGTACAGCAAGCGCTGGCGCTCGTTAAAGCGGCCATTTACAGGCCATCCGCGGGATACATCGGTGACTATATTGTTATAAGGTGTGCCTACATCGTTGAGAATAAAATCACCGTCATGGGCTACGCCTTTATGGTCGTGGTAGTGTATGCAGAAGTTGTTCTTTCCGGCAGATATAATTGGCGGGGCGGCTGGGCCGGAGGCTCCGGCTTTCATAATTGCATATAAGAATTCTGCCCTAAGCTCCAATTCTGTAATACCGGGCTTTGCGGCTCGCATCATCGCCAGTATGCCCTCACGGGTAAATTCGGTAGCCTTACGTATTGCTTCTATTTCGCAGGGTTTTTTTATTAGGCGCAGGGCTTTCATATGGGGCATTAGATCCTTGATAATGATATGTGGGAAGCGGTCGCGGATGTATTTTGCCAGTTGGTATTCTTTTCCGTCCGGTTCTTCCCGGGTATATTTGAATAGTGGGATGTATACGGTGCTGTATTTGCCTAAGCCAAGGGTATAATCCAGCCTGCGGTCAAACTCCCCAGAAGGCCTTACATTGGTAATGCCGGAGATTTCTGATGCGGCATCTGCCTTAACCCGTTCGCCATTCCAGCGCTCCCACATGGCATCTTCTGGGGGGACGTATAGGGCTTCATCGGTAGGGGTGCTAAAATAAATTGCGTCGCATTGGTCAACTCCGGTTAGATATAGAAAATTTCTGTCAGCGAAGTAGTGATAGTATTCGTCGTTGGTTCTTCTTGGGGCGGAACCGCTGCATACTATAGCGATTGCGTCGTTTTCCAGTCTTGCTTGTAGGGCTTGCCTGTTGCTTGTGTAAAATGATTTGTCCATTTGTCACCTCTTAATCAATGAGCAAAAATCGCGGTGCCTCTACGCGTTTTTGCGAATGTTTTTTGCCGAAGGCAAAAAGATTTCATTATATATTTTGTTCTGTACGTTCTATAATTTCATCTTGTAATGCCTTGCTTAGATTGCGGAAATGGTCTGAGTATCCGGCTACCCGAACTATTAGGTCTTTATATTCTTCTGGGTTTTGCTGGGCGGCGATTAGGGTTGCCCTATCTACCACATTAAACTGAATATGATGTCCATCCATTGTGAAGTAGGCTTTTACCAGGTCTGCCATTGCGTCCAGGCCTTTTTCTCCGGCCACTGTAGACGGCGTAAATTTTATATTAAGCAAGGTGCCTCCGGTGCGGAGGTGATCCATTTTGGCCGCGGATAGCAGTGCGGCGGTTGGGCCGTTAATATCAGCGCCCTGTGTCGGGGAAATGCCTTCGGATAGGGGTTTATGGGCCTTTCTTCCGTTAGCGCTAGCTGTGCATACCTCTCCAAAATATACATGACAGGTGGTGGGCAGCATATTTATACGGTATTGGCCGCCTCTTGTATTGGGCTTACCTGAAACACAGTCATAGTAGGCCATAAATACCTCGTGCATTATGGCATCGGCATAATCATCGTCATTGCCGTATTTGGGAGCGGATAATAATTTTTCATGTATATGTGCATTGCCTTCGAAGTCTGCATCCAGTGCGGCGGCTAGGTCATCCAATGAAAAAGTTTTCTCGTCGTAGACATGCTGCTTTATTGCCGCAAGTGAATCTGTAACGGTGCCTATGCCCACACCTTGGACATAGCTGGTGTTGTACCTAGCACCCCCGGCATTGTAATCCTGGCCGGTTGCTATACAGTCATTGGTAATGACAGAAAGAAATGGCACTGGCATATACCGGGCGTATAGTGATTCTATAATATTAGAGCCGGAAATCTTGATCCTAGCAAAATGGTTAATTTGCTGTTTAAACGCGGTCATTAGCTCTTCATATGTGGAAAAATTGTTTCCCAGCGTTAATCCCAGCTGCTTACATGAAACCTTGTCGAATCCATTATTGAGGGTTAGCTCCAGGATTTTTGGCAGATTAAAATACCCTGTAAGGATATATGCCTCATTGCCAAAGGCTCCAGTTTCTACACAGCCACTGGCTCCGCCTTTCCTTGCGTCATCTATAGTTTTACCTGCGTTTATCAGCTCTTGTACAATTGCGTCGGTATTATAAAAGGCGGGTTGCCCCCATCCTTTTCGGGATACTTCAAGGGCACGCCTTAAGAAATAGCGTGGGGTTTTCTTTGAAATTTGTACATTGGAGCTGGGTTGTAGCAGTCTCATGCTGTCCATACATTCAAGAATTAACATGCTCACCGGATTTACCCCATCAGAACCGTCCGGTTTTATTCCTCCGGTATTGATATTGGCGAAATCCGTATAGGTGCTGGATTCCTTTAGGGTTATTCCGACCTTAGGCGGGGCGGGTTGATTATTAAATTTTACCCATAGGCATTGAAGTAATTCTAAGGCGAAGTCATGATCTTCTTCTTTATAAAAAGGCATCAGATGCTGGTCTAAGCGGCCTGGGCTGTAGGCATCCCAGGGGTTTAGCTCTGTGGTTACGCATAGATGTACAAACCAGTACATTTGTATGGCTTGCCAGTAGGTTTGGGGCTTGTGGGCCGGGACTACACGGCAGTTATCTGCAATCTGGCGAAGCTCCGCGGCTCTTTTCGTATCTGACTCCGATTGTGCCATGGATTCTGCCAGGTCAGCATAGCGCTTGCCCAGGGTGATTATTGCGTCACAGGCTATATCCATCGCGCGAAGCTGCTCTGCTCTTTTTTGAGCTTCCATGTCAGCCTCGTAGTCTAGTTCTGCCAGAGTTTTTGCAATTTTATTCTTAAAATCAATAAATCCATTCTTATAAAAAATATCTGACCCCACGGTATGGCCTGGGCCTCGCTGCTCCATAAACTCGGTAAAGATTCCGGCAGAATAGCAATCTTTCCATTCGGGGCTTACCGCTTCCATGATTTTTCTTCTCATGCAGCGTTTTTCCCAGAAGGGCTGTATCCGCTCTTCTTGGATTTTAAAGTCTTCTGGGGTTACTTTAAAGGAAATCAGCTCCCTAGCATCCATTACCTTCATATCCTCGGTGCTGTGGCATATTAGCTCTGGGAATGTGGGGGCGGTTTGGGGAGCATCGCCTTTTTCTCCTACTATTAGCTCGCCAGGGTTTATACATAGTTTTTTATTTTCCATGATGTTAAGAAGGGCATAGGCGCGTAGTTCCGGTATGGATACTTGACCTTCGTATTTTTCATAGGTATCTGTTACCAGTTTTGCTCTTTCTAGGCTTAGGCGAGGTGGGGTGGTTTCGGATTGGTTGCGTAGACGGGCTACTCTTTGGGTCATATTATCATCCTCCGATTTCGGCGTTAAATCCTGCTTTAATCCATTTATTTTTTATTTCTTCCATATTTGCTGGGGTATAGAACGTAGACATTTTCTTTCCTAGCTTTTCCCATTTGCCCTCTGCCATGTTGTGATACGGGAGTAGGGAGACTTTGCTTGTGGGGGCGGCGGATTTTGCTAAGGCGATTATGTTATTCATTTCCTCCCCATCATTGACCCCGCCTATAACGGGTATTCTTAGCCATACATTAGACAGCTTTTTCAAGTTAGAGATAATGCGTGTGTTATCTTGGCCCGTATGCTTCTTATGAAGTTCAGGGGTAGCGATTTTTAAGTCGTATAAAAAAATGTCTACATAGGGCAGTACCGCCTCAACGTTTTCCCAAGGTACATCCCCGCACGTGTCGCAGGCTATGTGGATGCCTTTTTCTTTGAGCAACTGCAAAAACTTGACTATAAAGCCCATATCTTGAGCCAAAGGCTCGCCACCGGATATGGTAACCCCTCCATTATCCCCAAAGAACACCTGATCCCGTAAAACCCTCTTGGCTAGTTCTTGTGGGGAGTAGGTTAAGCCTTTATCGGAAAAAATAGCCCCCATAGTCTCTGGGTTATGACACCAATTGCAGGATAACGGACATCCTTGGAAAAAGATTGTGGTTCTTATACCCCCGCCGTCGTGGATGGCATAGCGCTGGATATTGGCTATTTGCACCCTCATCTGAACTGGATTAGGCTAGCAAAGTCATGGGTTAGGCTGTGGCGTTCTTTTGAGGTTAATTTTAGAATTTTCTCAAAGGTTTCCAGGCTTACCCGGCCTACTGAGAACAACAGATCTGTATAGTCTCGTTTATCCCAGTAGTATTCCTTTTCCCAGTCGTAAATTTTCTTCATTCCGTAGTAATAGCTGGTGAAGTATCCCATTCCATTTTCATGGGCTTGGACTTGGGCGCGGGCGGTTTTTCTATCAAAGCCCATTTCCTGTTGGTATAGGTCGCAAGCTTCGCCGATTGTTTTGCCAAAATAATGTAGCATCAAGTCTATTTTTATACGAGTGGAAGTGTGATGGCGGCGATGGGCTACCATTAGTGGATAATACGGGTCTTCGGCGAATACAAACTCAAATACCCGCTCTGTACGTATACATGTACCTTCGGATAGAGGGATGGACTTGGCTCCCCGTTTCATAGTTTCGGGAATGGGGTCAATAGCTGCGCGGATAAATTGGGCGTGATGCCCTGGATACGCTTCATGTAGGGCATTGATTTTAATCCAGCCATCGGTTATGGCAGTGTAGTTAAAATTATTCAGGAACATTGTGTTGTAAAGAGGATAGCGGGATGGATAATCGCTGTTGTAGCCTCCCCATGGGTATGAGTCTTTTAGTTGAGGAGGGATTGGGATACACTCGCACTGTTCGTCATGGGGCAGCCAGATATATTGATGGGCGGCGGCGCGGGCGCGTTTTAGATATTCGTTTGCTCGGCTAAACATTTCCTCCGCAGAATCACATGGCCCGGCATATTTAAACAGAAGGTCACTTACCTCTGCGGTGGAGCGAATAGGGCCTTTAATCTTATTGGCAAGCTCTAAGGACTCTGCTCGGGTTTTTGCGTTTTCATATTCATACCAACTTAATAGCTGGTCTAGGTCTACCCCGATATTATTTTTTAAGGCGGCTCTATATTCGTCTGGGGTTACTGGGATTACTTCATCATCGCCGCGAGTGGTGGATTTTTGTTCGTCTGCGAAATTGCTTGCACAAGCCAAATAGGATTCTAGGCTTTGACGGTATTCATCTAGGTCGTGCTTCGTGTATTTGGCAGTGTTTATAGCCTGTTTTAAGCCGGTGATTACGCTTTGGGCTTTCTCAGGCAAAATGGGCAGTATGGCATCGTTCCATAGCTGGGGCAGTGACTTTATCTTAGCCTCAATTTCCGGTATGCGCTGCTCATGGGGGCGATAATCTGTGTGGCAAAGGCTGTAAAGCCGCCAACCAAGATACTGCAGTGCGACACCGGGATTTTCATAGTAATTACTAAGTGCTTGCTGCTTAGATTCCAAGAAATCCAAAAAATGCCCGGCCAGCACGTCAAGCACAGGATTATTACAATCCAGTGCTTTAACTCGGCGGGCGAGGGCATCGATTTCTCCTTGGGCGATCTGTCTATTCTCCTTAGTTGGGATAAAGCCGTTAAGCTTTTGCCCCAATTCTGCAATATCCTTATCCAGAACCCTAAAGTTTTGCATAGCAACATCCCCTTATGTATTTTTTTAAGAATAAATATCATTATTGTATGCATCAACCGTTTTAAACGCATAAAAGGTGGAGTTTTTACAGCACTTATGCACGAATCTAAGTCTCAAATCCGTTCCTCTGTTGCGTGAAAATGCATTAAAGCCTGCATTTTTACACTCGTCGTCACGGTTTTCGACATAGGATTAGTGCCTACCTGTCATTCATATGTTTTCGATAAAACGCGTTTCTATACTGGCTGGGGGTTACTTCCTCCAGCTTTTTAAATACTTTCATAAAGTATTTTTCATCTTCGAAGCCTATATGGTTTGCGATTTTCTTAACAGAATCACGTGACGAAAGCAGTAGGCTCTTCGCAAGGTCGATTTTTGTGCGGATAATATAATCCAAAAGAGAGACTCCCGTATGCTTTTTGAAGGCATTGGAAAGATAATTAGGATTGTAGTTAAAAGCCTCCGCTACCTTAGTAACGCTTAGATTTTGTGTAGAATTAACCCGAATCCACTCCATAATTTCCGTTATATGTTTATAAGTAGAGGAGGCAAGGCCGGTATCATAACCACTTACAAAATCGGCGGTTATCTCCATCGCAAGCAGGCTAAGGGCATAGTGCCCCAAGTATTCGGAATAGGAATTACGCTGGTATGCATCCAGTAATTGCCTGTAGATAAGCACCTGGCGTTCTCTGTTTTGAAGTTCTCCGGTTTCTGGGACGATGTAATGGTTATTGGAAATCATTTTATTGTTCCTGGAAAAATATAGCTGCTGATTTAAATCATCCTTACCGACAATACGATAATTATCCTGATGAATATTAAAATGACACCAGTAATATGACAAGTATTCCCCAGAAGGCTTGTACCCCATATGGTCAAACCCAGGAAACAGTAGTACATACTGGTTAGTGCTTATTTCAAATTCGTTGACTCCCTGCTTGATATAAAGGGTGCCTAAATCCCCAACTATTAGTACAAAAGTATCAAGATTTCGCCTTTCATGGATAAATCCTTGGCTATTTATCAATTTCCCGGCGCTGATGAGCCGCAAGGGAGAGGTGCATGGTGAAAGTAGATGTAACATCTGTGATTTTTCCACCTTTCCTATGATATTAACAATTACAAATGCGTTACAGCAAATGTATACTTGTGAAAATTGCACGGAAATTTTGTCATAACTGCCTAATCAATGAACAAAAATCGCAACGCTTTTAATAAGTTTTTGTTCATGGTTTTTGCCGAAGGCAAAAAGATTACATTATTACGAACAAAAATCGCAATGCTTCTAGTGCGTTTTTTCATTCTCCTATATCCATTATACTATAGAATTGTATCAAGGAGGGTTTTATGAGTCAAAAGGCTGTAACAGTAAAAGATGTAAAAATCAAAGACAGCTTCTGGTCGCCCATTCAAGATTTGGTTATGGATTTTATGCTTCCGTACCAGGCAGATATCTTGGAAGACAAGGCCGACATAGAGGTTAAAAGCCATGCAGTGCAGAATTTCCGCATTGCCGCCGGTGAAGCTGAAGGCGAGTTCCATGGTATGGTATTCCAAGACAGCGATGTAGCAAAATGGTTGGAAGCTGTAGCCTACGCACTAACTGTAAAGTCTAACCCAGACTTAGAAAAAAGAGCCGATGAAATAATCGCGTTAATAGGCCGCGCCCAAGAGGAAGACGGCTATCTAAACACCTTCTTTACCGTAAAACAACCAGAACATAAATGGCTTAACCTGCAAGAATGTCATGAGCTATACTGCTCTGGGCATATGATAGAAGCCGCTGTAGCGTACTATGAAGCCACCGGTAAGGATGAACTGCTTAAAATAATGCGCCGCAACGCAGACCTAATTTGCAGCCGTTTCGGCCCTCCTGAAACCGGAAAACTTCGCGGCATACCAGGTCACCAAGAAATTGAGCTTGCACTAATGCGTCTGTATTACATTACAGGAGAAAAATCCTACCTAGAAACCGCTCAATACTTCTTAGACGAAAGAGGCCGGGAGCCAAATTTCTTCGCAGAAGAAGCAGCAAAACTGGACTGGCATCACTTTGGCATGAAGCCCGAAAACCGGGAATATGCCCAAAATCACCTCCCCGCCAAAGAGCAAACCGAAGCCGTAGGCCATAGCGTAAGGGCGGTTTATATGTACGCCGCAATGGCGGCTCTAGCCGCAGAAACAAAGGATGAGGAGTGGCTAAAAGCCTGCCGTACTCTTTGGGGTAATATTGTAAATAAACGTATGTACATCACCGGAGGCATCGGCTCAACCGTAGCCGGAGAAGCCTTCTCCATAGACTACGACCTGCCCAATGACACAGTTTACGCGGAGACTTGCGCATCAGTAGCAATGGTGTTTTTTGCCAGATATATGCTGGAAATAGAGCCAAAAGGCGAGTATGCCGACATAATGGAAAAGATGCTATATAACGGCGCACTTAGTGGTATGCAACAAGATGGACGACGCTTCTTCTATGTAAATCCGCTGGAAGTAGTCCCTGGGGTATCTGGAAAGCTTTTTGGGCATAAACATGTATTACCCAAAAGACCAGAGTGGTATGGTTGTGCCTGTTGCCCACCAAACCTTGCAAGGCTTATTACTTCTCTAGGGCAATATGCCTGGGCCCAAAGCGATGATACTGTATATTGCCACCTATATGTTGGAGGGCTGGCAGAGCTAAATCTGGCCGATATAAATGTAGAAACCAACTACCCATGGGATGGCAAGGTAAAGATAGCCTTTACCCAGAAAAACAACCCAAGTTATACCTTCGCAATAAGAATACCTGGTTGGTGTAAGGACTGGACTCTATCCCTAAACGGTCAGCCAGTGAAAGCCGAGGTAAAAGACGGCTACGCCTATATTACAAGGGAATGGGAAACAGGTGACATAGTCGAGCTCAATCTACCCATGGAGCCAAAGCGTATGTACGCCAATACAGCAGTACGTGCAGATATAGGAACCGTAGCTCTTCAAAGAGGCCCCATAGTATATTGCCTAGAGGAAGTAGACAATGGGCCAAACCTAGCGGCTTTACATCTGCCACGAGATGCCAAGCTTTTACCCAAAAAAACGAATCTGAAAGGCCTAGGTGATGTGGTGCTAATTGAAGCTGAAGGCCTTCGAATAGAATCCTCTTCCGACCTATATAGCGACACGCCGCCACAAAGCAAACCTGCCATTCTTCGCGCTGTGCCATATTACTCCTGGGGTAACCGTGAAAGCGGCGGTATGCGAGTGTGGATACATGAGTAAACATAAGTAAACAGCAGTGCGAAAAATCGCGTAGCTGTTATGTGTTATATATAAGGAGGCATTACAATGCGTAAGGTTTTAGTATTGTTACTCGCAATTGCCGCACTGGCCATAGGCCTTGCAGCTTGCGGACGAGATCCAGCCGCCGGTGCAGCAGAAGGTGCTGCCACAATAGAAATGATGTTCTGGGGCGGATTGGATGAAATGAACGCGATGAACGCTGTAATCGACGATTTCAACGCACAAAACGAAGGCAGAGTATATGTAGTTTCCGGACATGTACCAGCAGACTTCGTTGCTGTAATGAACACAAGGCTCGCCGCCGGTGACCCGCCAGACATAGCATACACCAGTGCGGGTAACTTCTACACAATGGCTTCTGAAGGCCATTTTCACGCAGTTGATGACCTAATGGACCCCGGTTTCCTTAGTACCGTTGTTCACGATGCTGTCTGGAGATATGATGGCAGAATTTATGGGTTATCAACAGCTCAAGTTAACCTTGGTGTATTCTACAATGCGGATATCTTCAACCGTTATGGCGTTGAGCGTCCTCCCCACAATTTCAGTGATGCTCTTAGCTGGGATGAATTTGTAAACTTAGCACAGCGCGTTACCGTTGACAGAGCAGGCAACAACGCCCTAAGTCCAGATTTTAATCCTAATCAAATTGCTACATTTGGATTCCATCCAGGCCCTGCTGGTCTTAACAACTTCTCGTTATTTGCTTATTCCAATGGCGCACGCCTTGTAAACGCTGCCGGCACGGATACCGATTTTGATAGCCCCGAATGGATAGATACTTTGTATAGACTCAACAGATTAGTCCATTATTATCGTGTTACACCATCGCCTGCCGAAGTAGAAGGTTTCCCAGAAAATGCTTTGATGAATGGCGCCTTCGCTATGACTATTGACGGCAGATGGGCAATGATGTGGCTTGCGACTCTTGACTTCGAACTTGGCTGTGCTGTTATGCCTGACCTTGGCCATGGGCCTTTTACTATGAGCCCTCCAGGCGTTACCTCCATCTTCGCGGGTACAGACCATCCAGAGCTTGCATGGGAATTCTGGGAATTTAAAATGGACGTAGAAAACGGAGCTACAGAGCTTTACGCCGGCGGCTTATGGCAGCCAATCGTACATGATCCTTGGTATACAGACCCTGCATCACTTGCAGTATGGACTGACAATGACGCTCATCCTCCATCATTCCGAGGTGCTTTTCTTGATATGGCACTAAGGCCATCACAAGTTGTTCCTCTTTCTTCTTCTTATGTAAGAAGAGTTGGCGAAATTACACAGTTTGTTACCCCAGCCTTCCAAAATATAATGGGTACAGAAATGACCCGTGACGAAGTAGCTGAAGTTATGAGAGAACTACAACAGACGATCACTGAAAATGAAGCTTTCCACGGCATCTATAATTCAGCAAACTTACTACCACGCAGATAAACATTTATCTTAGACATAGCAATTGCCCCGGTAAAGATAATAGTTTCTTTGCCGGGGTTTTTTAGAAACTATGAAGGGTGGTTTGCTATTTATGGGTGCCAAAGTCTCGCGCTCAAGAAAGCACTTTAGACGCAACGAAATTTACGGCTGGTTATTCGCCGGCCCTGCTATATTTGGATTTCTGGCTTTTACTATTGGCCCAATGATAACCAGTATCTTCCTTAGTATGACGGATTCTACTCTAGGCTTTGGAGGCAACTTTATTGGCTTAGAGCATTACAGGCGGGCATTTACAGCAGACCCCCTTATTTGGATATCTATTCGGGTAACATTTACATTTGTGGCCATATCTGTACCTTTGACTATATCCACTGCTTTTTTTGTTGCGCTGCTCTTAAACACAGAAGGGTTAAAGGGTGTAAAATATTTCCGTACCATTGCCTATGTACCTTCCATTGTGCCTGGTGTTGCCAGCGCATTTTTATGGAGATGGATATTTAACCCCAGAGGGCTTTTGAATCATTTGCTAGAAACTATAGGCATACCTGGGCAAAATTGGCTTTTTGATCAGAATCTAGTACTTCCCTCCCTTGCCTTTATGGGTATATGGGGGATTGGCGGTAATATGGTAATATTCCTTGCTGGCTTACAAGGAGTTCCTCGTAGTTTGTACGATGCTATTGAGGTGGATGGGGGCAGCATTTTTTCAAAATTCCGATACGCTACTCTCCCAATGATGACTCCTACCATTTTCTTCACGGTTATCATGGGTATCATAGGAACTTTGCAGGTATTTATGCCGGCTCTTCTGATTACAGAAGGTGGCCCCAATAACGCCAGCTTATTCTACGGCTTCCACCTATACCGCACGGCTTTTGTAAATAATAATATGGGTTACGCGGCCGCGCTTAGTTGGATTATGTTTATTGTAGTTCTTGCTTTTACAGCTATTATTTTTGCCACAAGTAAGCATTGGGTGTACTACGAAGGAGGGGATGACAGATGATTATGAGCCGAACAATTGGAAGGCGGGTAAAGCTGGTGATATGCTATACTCTAGTCGCTATTTTGTCATTTACCTTCTTTATACCGTTTTTTTGGATGGTAAGAAGTGCGCTTATGGATCATGCCCAGCTATTTCGATATCCCGTACAGATTTTCCCTAACCCTATTGTCTGGGAGAACATACCATATGCGCTACGAAGCCAGCCTTTTGCAATTTTCTTTCGCAATACTATTTTTCTAGTTGTCATGAACGTAATAGGGGTAGTTATAACTGCATCTATGGCAGGGTATTCATTTTCCAGATTGCAATGGCGCGGGAAGAAGATTGTATTTTACTGTCTTCTTAGCACGATGATGATTCCTGGCTTTATTACCCTTATCCCTACTTTCCTTATCTGGAGCGCACTAGGGTTTCATAATACCTATGTGCCTCTGATTTTGCCCGCATGGATGGGGGGCGGAGCCTTTAGTATTTTCCTATCTCGCCAGTTCTTTATGACTATTCCAAAGGAACTTGATGAAGCGGCACTTATAGACGGTGCCAGTCATTGGAAGATATTTTGGGTTATTCTCATGCCTCTTTTGAAACCGGTACTTGCGGTTTTAGCGATTTTTACATTTATGGGTACTTGGAACGACCTTCTTACACCGCTGATTTACCTCAGAGACAGAAATCTCTTTACACTAAGCTTGGCACTTGCCAGCTTTAGAGGACCTTTTGGAGGCAGATGGGATTTCCTTATGGCAGCCTCTGCCATTGTTACTTTGCCTATGATATTGGTGTTCTTTATTTTCCAGCGGTATTTCATTGAGGGTGTTACGCTTACAGGAATAAAAGGGTAGACAGTGTGGCTTCTCCCCACACCCTAGGATACATGTGTGAAAACCCACAAGCTTTTTAAAAATAATAAGAACTGCGTAGTCTGAAGCTCAATTTCAAACGAAATTGCTATACAGTTCCGAGTTGGAGGAATTAGATTTGACGAATATCGATATGATTCGCAAAGATTTAGATGATATTTATCTTGGTAACTTATTTACTGTTGAGGCTGATTTGACCTTACCATCCCAAGGGAAAAATGGATCCGAATTTACATGGAAATCCAGTTTTATTTATATTATCACCCCGGAAGGCAAGGTAACCCGCCCAAGAACCGGGTCAGGTAACCGCACTGTTACCCTAACCGCCACTGCTACAAAAGACGGGGAGGAAATGAGCCGGGATTTTGAAGCCACTGTGCTTGAAAGGCCAAGTCGCCTTGTTATCACAGGTGTAAATCCTGTTGTAGCAAGTATCGGTAAAGGTGAGGACTATCACCTGCCTGGGGTTGTTATTGTGGCTAAAGAAGGCGGCGTTTTTGGGACACTTCCTGTAACGTGGAAGGATGTACCTGACTTTACCGCTCTGGATATAGGTGTATACTCCATCCAGGCTGAGCCATTAGTACATGTGCCGGATTTCGTGCCAACTGCTGAAATCACCGTTTTAACAGAAGCCCCAAAGGTACCAGTGGCGCTATACACTCAAAAAGCCTGGCCATTTGGTTTGGGTGATGTAAAGCTTCTGCCGGGCCATTTTGACGATAATCGGAAGCGTTTCGAAGAATATTTGCTAAACTGTGATGATGATCAAATGCTATATAACTTCCGTGTTGCTTGCGGCCTCTCCACAAAGGGCGCCGAGCCTATGACAGGCTGGGATTCTCCGGAGGGTTTGCTTAGAGGGCATACCACCGGCCATTATCTTTCCGGAATCGGTCTTGCCTGTGGCGGCAGCGTAGAAAATGGAAATGCCTTTAAGAAAAAAGTAGATTACATGGTAGAATCTCTTGCAGAATGTCAAGATGCCTTTGAAGCCAGCGGGAATTATGCACCGGGCTTTTTAAGTGCCTATTCTGAAGAGCAGTTCGATAAATTGGAAGAATACGTTGTGTATCCAAAAATATGGGCGCCATACTATACTTTGCATAAGATTTTCGCAGGTCTACTGGACTGCTACGAGTTCGGCCAATCAAAAAAAGCACTGAAAATAGCAGAACGTCTAGGAATCTGGGTGTATGCACGCCTATCCAGACTTCCTAAAGAGCAGTTAAATAAGATGTGGGCTATGTATATAGCAGGAGAATACGGTGGAATGAACGAAGCAATGGCAAGGCTATATAAATTTAGCCCAAACCCAGATTTTCTAGCCGCCGCGCGCCTCTTCGATAACGAAAAGCTATTCCTGCCCCTATCACAAAATATCAACGCACTATGCGATATGCATGGCAATCAGCATGTACCTCAAATAATAGGAGCCTTTGAAATCTTTCGTCAAACAGGGGAAGGCTCAAGCTATGAAATCTCTCATAACTTCTGGCATTTTGTAACCCAGTCCCATATCTATAATCTAGGCGGAATAGGGGAAGGGGAAATGTTTAAGGAGCCAGATCATATAGCCTCCTATCTCACAGATAAAACCGCCGAAAGTTGTGTCAGCTATAATATGCTTAAGTTAAGCTCTCAATTGTTCCAGTACAATGCTAAATCTGAGTATATGGACTATTATGAGCGTACTCTGTTTAATCATATAGCAGGTAACGGCGACCCTTCAGGCCCAACAGGGGGTTCTACCTACTTTATGCCACTATATCCAGGTGCCAAAAAAGGATACGATACCAATGCCAACTCGTGTTGTCACGGTACTGGTCTAGAAAGCCATGTAAAGTATCAAGACAGTATTTACTTTAAACAGGAAAACATCCTTTATGTTAACCTGTACATGCCCTCTGCACTTGATTGGAAGGAAAAAGGTATAAAACTGACCCAAGCAAGGGACTTTATGAAAACACAAAGCGCCCTGTTTGAAATAGATGGCAATGCCGATATTGAACTACGATTCCGCATCCCATTCTGGCTAGAAAAAGATGCTTCCTTAAAGCTCAATGGTGCCGATGTTTCATATGAAATCAAAGACGGATACGCAGTTGTACCTGGACCTTTTAGCTGCGGCGACAAGCTGGAAATAGTTCTGCCATTTAGCTATAGACTAGAGCGTACCAAGGATGATACCAAAGTTGCTTGCCTCTATTACGGGCCGCTGGCGCTGGTAATAGAAAGTGAAGGCCAAGAGTTTATAACTCTTGATCTTGATGAAAGCGTAAAGGGAATAGAAAAAAAAGGAGATTTGGAATTTGCCTTTAGCGGACACCGCTTGATTCCACTTTTCTTGGCTCATGATTGTCATTATCATGCTTACTTCAAATTAAAGAAGTAAGTAGTACATGTAAAAGGAATTAACCGCCGCAAGGCGGGAAGTTTAAGGGTAAAACCCTCATTAAAAGGAGGAACTAAAATGAAACGCTTTGCAATGATTTTTGCAGTGTTGGCTCTGGCTCTTATGTTTGTTGCCGCTTGTAACAGAGGCGGAAACAATGATGTAGCCAGAGGCGATGTTCCAACCCCGCCAACAGGCGAACCCAACCAGTGGGGATGGATTGTCCCAGAAGAAACCCTTGTAATTGATCTCTACACTGGGTGGGGCGACCATGCCACCTATTTAGAAGACGATAGAGGCGGCAGGGCTTTCTTATCTGCATGGCTTCTTGAGGAAATGAATGTCGTTATCAATCGTAGAACCTATACTGTTGATGTAACCGAAAGATTAAACATGATGTTAGCAGCCGGTGACTATCCAGCGGTTATAACCAACGTACCCGACGCAATGGCAAACATTTTCCAATCACAGGATAGAGCTGTAAATCTTGAGCCTTTCATGGAAGACTTTGGTTATAACATTACCCGCAGGGTTGGAGAGTATCTTGACTTACTCAGGCATGAAAACGGTGGTCTTTATAAACTACCTGTAAACTGGGGCGATAACCCCAACGTAGCCGGCTGGGACTTTGGTATCCGCTACGATTTATGGAGAGAACTAGACCTTCCTATGTTCACCACCCCAGAAGAATACTTCTACGCGCTACTGGCAGTACTGGAAGCTAACCCAACCAACGAATTTGGCGAGCGTACATTTGCAGTAAGTACCCTTGGCGCTGACGCTACCAACCAGGGATTAGGTCTGTTGACACCGATGCTTGCTGCTTATGGGTTTACCGGTGACAGATACCTTCACAACGCTGACGGAACATTCTCTCATTGGTTAAGGACAGAGGAAGGCAGAGATGTTGCTCGTTTGATGAACCGTATGTGGCGTTATGGTATGGTTCACCCAGATTATCTAAGCACAACTTATGACGATTATATAGCCCATCTATCCAATGGCCGTATACTTGGTAACTTAGGTACCTGGTGGCATGCATGGGTAGGCGGTCATGAAATATGGGCTGTTGAAAATCCTGATTGGGATAATACACAGCGCTTTATGAACGCTTCTGTAGCGTGGCCCAGTATTTCTATGGAAGAAACTCGTTTGCTGACAACTAACTTCATAGGAGCTCATCGCGCTGTTATCACAGATAGAGCCGACAATGTTTCTGAGATAATGCGTTTCATCAATTGGCAATCAAGCGAACTAGGCAACATGATTAATGGATGGGGTCCCCCAACAGAAAATAATGCCTGGAACATCATAGACGGTCAGTGGATTCTCAGAGACGAACTTATGAATATCGCCCAAAAGAACCTATACTTCCACGATATGCGCGCACGCCATGGCGCACTTCTTTACAATATTTCAGCTGCGGGCGGCTGGCTAAGGACAGATGGCCGTTCTAACTTTGACATGCTTGATCCACGTGTAACTCGTGTTTCTATGTGGGACTATTGGCCAATTAACCCAGATGATGGCTCCTTCGCAGATGAAGGTATCAATATCGCTTGGGGTAACTACACAGCTCAATCATTTGACGCTACTCTTTATGTTGTAACCTTTGACCCTGAAGAACAAGTGACATGGACCCGCCAAACCATCATTGATAATGAGCCAACTTGGTGGGCACTTATCATGACTGCTTCCACAGAAGAAGAGGCTATGAGGCATTTTGACCAAGCCGCCGCCGAAGCAGAGGCTTTAGGCATTGCTGAATTGGAATTGTTCTATCAAGAATCCTTTGCAGCCAACCGCGCTTTGTTAGGACAATAATATGGAAGCCGTAGCCGTTAAGCCAAAGGAACCTTTGCCTTCAAGGGCTTGGAAACGCTTTAAGCGGGAAAAAGTTCTTTGGTTAGTAGCAGGTGCCGCTCTTATTTGGCTGTTTATCTTTGCCTTTATTCCTATGTTCGGGATTGTCATGGCCTTCTACAACTTTATCCCTGGGCGTGCGTGGTCTGACTTGGAGTTTGTTGGGTTAAGATTTTTTATACAATTTATTAATCTCCCAGACTTTGGGCGTATTGTAAGAAACACATTGGTAATAAGTGGGCTTAATATGACCATCGGGTTTGCGGCTCCTATTATTTTTGCGCTGCTTCTCAACGAGCTGTTTAATAAGCCATTTAAGCGTATTGTGCAAACAATATCTTACATGCCTCACTTTGTATCTTGGGTAGTAGTTGCCAGTATTATGACAACTCTACTCGGAGGCACCGGGCTTATTAATGAAGTGTTGTTGAGATGGGGGTGGATAGAAAACGCTATCCCATTCCTAAACTCCCGTGAGTTATTCTGGCCAATAATGATAACAGCCAATGTCTGGAAGGGCGTAGGATGGTCTGCAATAATTTATCTTGGTGCCATTGCCGGTGTAGATCAAGAGCTACACCAAGCAGGAGCTGTAGATGGTCTAGGGCGCTTTGGTAGGGTATGGCATATCACTTTGCCCGCCATTTTGCCCACGATTATTTTGCTGTTTATTTTGGGTATCGGAAATATTCTTAACACGGGATTTGAGTATCAGCTTCTTTTGGGTACACCTTTAACTAGGGAAGTCCATGAGGTTGTGGATACATTTGTATTCCGTTACGGCGTACAGCTAGGTCGCTTCTCATTCGCTGCCGCCGCAGGGTTACTCAGGTCTATTATCGGCTTTACATTGGTAATCACAACCAATATGATTTCTAAGAAAGTTACCGATATTTCTATTATGTAAGGAGGCGCTACTATGCCAAAATCTATACCTGATGGAGCTGAAAAAAAGCTAAAAATCAGGAAGAAAAACGGTTTAGCGCCATACCTTCGCAGTGGCGTTGCCGGTAAGACATTTGATGTGTTTAACATTGTATTCATGGTTGTGTTTATGTTTTTGATGATTTACCCCTTCTGGAATCAGTTTATAATCTCAATTAATCAGGGACTTGATACCCAGCGGGGCGGGTTGTATTTTTGGCCAAGAGTGTTTACATTGGAGAATTATCGCTTTGTGTTTAGCAGCAGTAACTTGATGCGTGGAGCGGTAATTTCTGTGGCTCGTGTGGTAGTGGGTACAGCTACCCATGTAGTTGCATCTGGGCTTCTAGCCTATGTAACCACGGTCAAGAACTTCTCGGGTAGGCGGCTTGTTAGGGTTATGTTTATTGCCTCTATGTATTTTGCTGGGGGGCTTATACCTTTTTATATGCTCATTATTAACCTCGGCTTGCTCAATACCTTTGCAATGTACTGGCTGCCAAGTTTATTTGGGGCATTTAATATGTTGCTTATAGCCTCTTATATTTATGGACTACCGGATTCATTAACAGAGTCTGCCCGGATTGACGGTGCTGGTGAGTTTAGGATTTTCTTCCAGATTATTGCGCCTCTATGTTTACCTGTATTGGCGGTAGTTAGTATTATGACTGCGGTTGGTCACTGGAACTCTTGGTTTGATGTAATAGTATTTAACCCAAGCGGTCAATGGGATACATTACAGGTGCATCTTAGGAGGATACTGTTGGAAAGAGAGGCGGCGTCTCAGCTTCTTCTGGATCAGCAGCAGCAAGAGGCCATGCGTAATCTAACAACGGCTTCAGTGCGAGCAGCTACTACTATGATAGTAACCTTGCCTATACTCTTTGTTTATCCGTTTTTCCAAAAATACTTTGTTGGTGGTATTACCCTTGGTGCAGTAAAGGGTTAATTTAGGATTAAACAAGCCCCGTGTCGTCGTATGACTTCATGGGGCTATTTTTTTAGGGAGGAAATGCGTGGATAAATATTATTTTTCTAGCCGGTATGTAAGTGCCCAGGTAAGTGGTGGGGCGTTACTGAATATTCAGCCGGGGCCGGCTCAGGCTGGATTGAGGGAGACACAGTATGTGCTTTCCGGGCATCCTTTTGGGGCGGTGGATGTCCTCTGGGTTAAAGGAGAAGAAACGGGCAAAATTGGCTCAGATAGTGAGTGGAAATCCTCTCCCCCAGAAGTAAAAGGCCTTGGAGGATGCTACCAGGCCTTTATTGAAGGCGAGCCTATTAAGATAGAAATGGGACTTTGCTTTGATGGTGAATCAATGATTCAGACTATCCAGATGACCAATATCGTAAACGAGGCTGTAACATTGACTAACGTAAGCTACCGATTTTACGCCAATACTGACTTCGCCTTTGGTAAATCTATCGGAGATAAAGTAATCGGCCATCATTTCATATCCGGCCATGGCTCGCATCTAATGTTCATAAGATGCGACGGGCAGGGGCCATTTTTGATGGTGCTGCCCCAAAACGGGACATCCCTTGAGTATTTCGAAATGGACTCGGATGCAAAATCTCCAGGGGCATACAGGGCCTATGCTCTATCCTCAGAAGCAGTGAAAAAAGTAGGAGAAAGCAAAATGCCAACTCCAGGTTCCTCCCATATACTACAACCGGGAGAAAAGCTAGTACACACCTTCAAATATATGTGGGCAACAGATAATGACCAAGCCCGCAAACGTATAATAGAAAGCGGACTTATAGACATAGATGTAGCACCAGGCCTAACAGTTCCGGCCGGAAACCTAATTACGATGAAAGTAACAAGCATCTGGGACGACATGGAAATGGATTGGCCAATCATCAGCCGCAATGGCGATCTAATTGAATTTAAACTAGAGAATCTAGGCGAAAACACCCTAACAATCCGCTACGACCAAGGTCGCCGTTGGATGAATATAGTATTCTTCGTAACCCAAGACCTTAAAACCATAATCAACAAGCGAGGAGCCTTCATAGCTTCAAAACAGCACACAGACCCCTCAAAATGGTACCATGGCTTACTGGCAGAGCATAACAACCGAACAGGTACACTACTAGGCCCAGACAACTACGACGATATAGGAGGCTGGCGCATCTATGAAGTAACATGCGATGACCCAGGCCTATCAAAACCTGCCTTCCTATCTTTAAAACTGGCAGAATACCCGGTAAAAGAAGAAGTAGCAGCCTTAGACCTATATGTCGAAAAATTCGTATGGGGTGGCCTACAATGTACCGAGGAAGAAGCTTATCCATACGGCATCTACGGCATACCCGACTGGAAGCAAAACCGCGATAGCGAGCATGAAGATACCCGTGGAAAACTCCATATATGGCGGATATACGACTATCCTCACATAGCTCTGACCTACTTCAATATGTACCGTATAGCCAAAAATTATCCAGATATGCCTCTAACCCACGATGCCAAAACCTACCTAATCCGCGCCAGAGAAACAGCTATAGCCATGTTTGCGATACCAATGGATTTAATCCGCTGGGATGCACGTAACACAGGCCTATACAACGAGCTTTGCTACGAAGATATAATAGAAGCCCTAAAAACCGAAGGTCTACCCTTTGACCGCCTACAGCGCCACTGGGATAGAAAAAGCCACTACTTCGCCACAGAGTGTACAGACCTTTTCGGATCAGAATATCCCTTTGATACTACAGGTTTCGAAAGTACCCATGTACTGGCACGTCACGCCCTTGAACTAGCAGAGAATGAAATAAAAGAAAAACAGTACCGTCCACCCATTACCCGTGAACAAGCAGTAAGATTTATGGAAAATCAGTTAGCCTGCAATATAGCTACCCGCGGTATACTAGAGCCCACATACTATTGGTACGGCAGCGACTATCGCTCTAATAACACCTCGTATACCCTAAGCTATATGTCCCAGATGGGTGGATACGCCATCCTGGATTACGCTCTGTATTACGCTCAGGATCCATTCTGGCTAATACGTCTGGGCTATGGCTCACTGCTAAGCTCATGGGCGCTACTTAATACCGGATACTGGTTCCCAGGAGAAGAACACGACGGAGCCGCCTGTGGCGGCTTCGAGCCAATGGCTACCAGTAAAACCTGGCTAGGCCAAGACCTAAACGGTGGGCCATGGTACTACTCCTGTGAAATTGACCTAGGTTTCTGTGGCGGATTACGCGGAGCCGCAACCATCGTAGTCAAAGACCCAGAGTTCGGTCTTATATCCTATGGCGGAAATCTAAAAGGCAATTCAGTAACATGCGAAGATGGTGTACAGCGTCGCTTCCATATAGTAACCCCTCAAGGACGAATTCATATCCAAATAGACAAAGGCCGCTTTAACGGAGGCTTTGCCTGGGATAATGGGCGGTTGACTTTCAAAGTTGACCCCTGTGGAGCTTACGGAGATATTAGTCTAAAGGTTTCATCCAGCGGATATGGTGATTTTAAGGCAGGAGATGCCCAAGGAACTGACGGGAAAGAGCTTCTTATAATCATCCCTAATGAAGTGCAAGAAGTTGAGTTGACCTGGGATACATCACTGATATAAATAGTAATCCTTGTTTAAGAAAATGGTCTTCTTCCTGACTCATATAGTGAAGGAAGAAGACCATCCTATTGAGGACTATAGCAAATTACAAAGCATCTCCTTATTATTCGCGAGGAAGACCATTGCCCTTTTACTGCGCGCTAACAAGTCGTGGACTCCGTCCATTTCCTCGGTAAAATATGCACAGTTTCTAAAGTATGTGGCGCATAATACATAATAAGCGGATTGTATTTCCTCCTTAGATAACGGGTTTATGCTGTCGTAGCCTTTAAGCATTTCAGCTAGCATCTTAAGATATTTCTCCATTGACGGCTGAGTATTTATTTCGCCGGCAGCCCAAGTTATGTCGTAAATTCTTATACAAGATAACTCAAAGGTTTCAAAGCCCTTAAAGCCTGTGACCTGGTCATTTTTATAAACGGCAGTTTCTACGCAAAGGTTACCGTGAATTAACTGCTTTGGCAGCTTATCATACAATCTGCCAAAGTTTTCTACATAGTCATTGAAAAAATCATCGCTCAATCCCAAATCTTGCTTTATCAGTTTTGGGATAGCGTTTTTGCCCTGTTCGTATAAATTGCTTTCCCATGGTTTTATATCGTCTTGCACAGCTTTTAGGGCGTTATGAAGCTTTGCTATGGCCTGCCCAAGGGCGAAACTATACTTTTCGCGCAGTTCGTTATTTGCCATTTGTGCGATTTCTTCGTCAGACAATGGGTGGTGATTAAGGGGTTCCCCTAACTTTTTCGTAAGCAGGAAAATATGCTCGCCATCAAGGTAGTCGTTGCCCCGCTTTGTTAGAATGGGCGAAAATTCCGAGGCAAGATCATATTTGGAAAGTGATTTAGCTATAGTAATATTGCGTATCATTTTAGAACGCTCGTTTGTTTTAAGATAGTAAATACCGCCAATATCCCATGTTTTCCACTCAGATTTTTCTTTTGTTTGCCAATCGCTGTGAGTTATGTCTGTAATTTGCAGTTCGGGCGAAATCTCCCAATTAGCAAGTGTTTTTTTGATTTCGTTTATATTGTACATAAATAGCACCTCCGATTTTTTGTTTAAATAAATATTTAAATACTTTTTTGGAGAGCAGCCATACATTTTAACAAATGATTTATAAAATCCCGAATAAGTATCAAAACCATATTCCAGAACCACATTTATAGCTTTTCGACCTGATGAAATTTCGGCAAGAGCATGGTCTAAACGCCTTTTAAGAATGTAGCTTGCAACAGTAGTATCCATCGCTTGAGCAAACAATCGACAATAATGCCTTACAGAATAGTTTGCCATTGCCGCAAGTTCATCTGCTGTTATATCGGTTTTAAGATTATGCTCAATATAATCAAGGGACGATTTAATGAGTCTTTGCATAATGTCTTCAAGCCCTCCTTTCCCGCGGTAATTTTATTGTACAGCATTGAGTTGAAAAAACATTGCCTATACTGACATATAATTTAATTTGACGATGTATCTACGCATTGGATATACTACGATAAAAGGAGTTGAGAATATGCAAGAAGCAACGATTGTATCGCAATGGGGCAACAGCAAGGGTATACGTTTGCCTGTTGAGATTTTGAGAAAAGCTCAAATTAACCTAAACGACAAGCTGTTTTTTGAGGTAGATGAAAATAGAAGGATTATTTTGACAAGGACTCCAACACCAAAGCAGGGAACATTGGAGTATCTCTTCAAAGATTATAACGGCGACATATTTCAATCAGAATTAAACGATTTGGGCGAAGCGGTGGGGAACGAAAAATGGTAAACGGTGTTCCTGTACAAGGCGATATAATAAAAATCAATCTTAATCCAAAGCAGGGGCATGAACAACAAGGCTACCGCCCTTATATCTGTTTAAGCAACAAGATTATAAGCGACATAGCCAATATTGCCGTATTTGCCCCAATAAGCAGTACTATGCGCAATTATCCGCTGTATATCAAGCTACGAGGCACAAAAATAACAGGGGCTGTGTTGCTCGACCAAGTTGTGACGATAGACTATAACGCCAGAAATTTTGAGTTTGTAGAGAGCGTGCCTGCTAACATGATAAACGAACTTTTAGAAAAGGTTATTTTGGTGTTTCAGCCAAATTAGCAACAAGCGGAATAAAACATATGGTAAACGAAGGAGAAAGACTATGATTGAATTTAAGTTTGATGTACAGCTACTCATAGAAGGAGAGGACTTGTGCGAAGATACGACCTTTGAGTATATCTCCACGAAAATTATTGGTGATAGCTTGCTATAAGTATTCTTCAGAAACCAGAATCTTAACACGGAACCGATGTAATCGTGTTGATGTTCTGGTTTCGTGTTTAAGTGCACGGTATCCAACGTCAATTTTATTTTTGGATGCATAAATATATGTAGATATGCTATAGTCGTAGCATGGAGTTACGAAGATGATTCATATTACGAAGAGAGAGGATATTATATTCATGAAAGCTCAAATAATGCTCACTGTCAATGGTAGCAGCCGCAAAGCCATGGAATTTTATGCGGAAATATTCCAATTAAAGTTTAGCATGACGACTTATGGCGAAATTCCGACCGACCCCAATAATCCCTTGTGTGAATCAGGTAAGGATAAAATCGCTTGGGGCAATATGACGATTGGTGATTTGAAGATAAACTTTGGTGACAAGTTATCTGATTCATCATTCGTTCATTCTGATAATGTCGTATTGCATTTAGCAATTAAGGGTGCAGAGGAAGCAACGAGGATTTTTAATAAACTAAAAGTTGAAGGCGAAATTTTAGAGGATTTGCACGAAGAATTCTTTGCAGATATCTATGGAAGAGTTATAGATAAATTCGGTGTAACCTGGAATATTCTCGGTTTGGGATCTATTGCGTATAAGAATGCGATCAGCTAAAGTAACAATTTCGTATTATGAACATTTTATTCAGAAATAAGAATCTTTACACAAAACCTAAGCAAATCGTGTGAAAGTTATAGTTTCGTGTAAAAGTCGCACAAAGGATGCAAATGAAAACGAGATGTTTTGCGAATGTATCGATGTTAACGTTTAACCGGGGGTTATGACGTTAAGGTGGATACAGTAGCACGTTAGTAAACGCCGCATAATGTTTGGGTGCAGAATTTGCACCCTTTTTTGCATCCACTTATTGACTATATGCTAACAAAATGATAGCGTAATAACAAATGAAACCAAAAGGAGCTAATTGGATGTCAATTCAAGTTTCTACTCGCATTGATGCAATAACAAAGCAACAATTTGATAACATCTGCGATATAATAGGTATTTCGCCTTCAAATGCCTGTTTCCCAGCTTCCAGTAATGCAAAGGCATATTGAAATTGTTGAAACATTACCGTTCATCCATAGAGATCCATTTGACAGACTACTTGTTGCTACTGCAAAAGTTGAAGATATGACAATTTTGACTGTCGATGAAAATATCCATAAGTATGATGTGCGATATGCTTGGTGAGTAAATTGTGTGAAAATTTATAGTAACAGAGGTGCTATAAAGTGAAAAATTTAATATTTATAAATGGTGTAATGGGTGGTGGAAAAACGACTACATGTAAAATGTTATTGGAGTTATTGCCTAAAGCTGTTTTCCTGGACGGCGATTGGTGCTGGTATGCTAATCCATGGCAAGTAACAAAAGAAACAGAAACGATGGCAATGACAAATATGAGTTATCTGCTGAATAGTTATTTAGATTGCTCTGTATATGAAAACGTAATCTTTGGTTGGGTTTTGCATAGAGAGGGCATGACAGAAAATGTGCTTTCAATGTTAAAGAATACTCAATATAATTTGCACAAATTCACACTTATCTGCTCTGAAAGCACATTAATAGCAAGACTTCAAAAAGATATAAATGGTGGTGTGCGAAAAAATGTAGCATGGGAACACGCATTACAAACAAGACCAAATTTTGAAAACATGGATAAAAGCGGATACAAGAAAATTGTTACTGACGATGTTACGCCAGAACAAGTAGTCGATACTATTTACAATATAATTTACTATCCCCAATAATGAGCATTTTCGCCAGAAATCAGAACCTTAACACGAAACTAAGAAACGTTGTTTACGCTGAGAGTATCGTGCTATTGTTTTATATAGGGGTGCATTGGTAAAATAGTTATTCTATGAAAAATTGCCGTACGGGAGTGCTATTTATAAATGAAATAGGCGTGGCATAGGTCAAAAGCCAAGAAACAAGGCTTTTTAGGCTGTCTACAATTGTATCAAAGTCAACGTTAAGACGGGCGTTTGGATGGCAGTGTTGATACAATTACACTTTTCCAAACGCCTTTTGTGTTTTTGGTGCAAACTATATATGGTCATACTACAATCATAATGCGTAGAAAATTTATGAGGAGGGGTTAATTGTGGCAAAATTCACTAGTCTTGAAGGAACATTATTTGTTGAAAACGTAAAAGAGGCGTTTGATTTTTATATAAACGCATTGGGTATGAAAGCAATCCCACACCATGGATATGAGATTTTGAGTCTTAACGGCGAGCATTTCTACAATATCTTTGAAACATCAGCCGACGAGCATGGCATGTTGGCACAGACCACATTTAAGTCACGCCACAGGCTATACGCAAATGTTGAATTGGCAACTGAGGATAAGGTAAGACATGCTGTTGATGTGCTTACGGCTGACGGAGGCAAAATCATAGACTTGCCCAGACCATTACCTTGGAGTCCATGTGCAGCTGATATAGTGGACAAATATGGAGTTAAGTGGTTTATTTCCCTCCCCATGCTTGCTCCTCCCGAAGGTTGCTTGGCTTGTGTGCCGATAAATGAAACTCCAGGTTGTGATTTATGCATTAGATGGGCAGAGGAAGGGTTGGCTTGCCCAAAGATATAACAGTATAGGCATGATACTGAATTGTGGTACTTAAACACGAATCTAAGAAACGTGTATCAGTTGTATGTATCGTGTAAACATAATGCAGGCAGATATGCTATTGTTGTTGCGTGGAGTTGCGAGGAATTTATATTAGGAGTATTCAGGAGGGCATTACATTGGAAACTAAAAAAACACTGATTCATTGGCTCGGCTTGCTAGGTATAGTAAGCTACATTTCATATGCGGCGGCAGTTATATTCGCTCCACTTGCCTATCCAGGCTATGATTGGATGAGCCAAGCAGTCAGCGATTTAAGTACGACAAATGCACCATCACTTGCGCTTTGGCATCAACTGTCTGGTTTGTATGGAATCGCCGGAACTGTTTGCGTTATGATGGTTTGTGTTGCCATTCGTGGCAAATTGAATAAACTTTTGCGGCTTGGAATTTACCTGTTTGCGACTATGTTGTGGATATCAAATATCGGTTTTGGTATGTTTCCCCTTTCGGAAAGCGGAGCCGTTGGAGCAACGTTTCAAGACATCATGCACAATTTTGTTGTAACGCCGCCGGTTGTCATCCTTTCGATTGTATCCTTTGTGTTGATTATGATTGGTGGATACCGCAAAAAAAGGTTCGTTTCGCTTGCTGTATGTGCAACGATATCTTTAGTTCTTATGTTTATAGGAGCGATAGGGACAGGCGTTGCCCCAAGTGAATATTTTGGCATATTCCAACGATTTAGCAATCTTTTATCCGTAAATGGGTTTCTTGCAATATTGGGAATGTACTTGTTTCTAGGGAAGTTGCAAGACGATAAAAATATCACGGTATAAACATCCTTTTCAGAAACCCATAAACATAACACGAAATCTGCGTAATTGTGTTATGGTTTTTAGTTTGTAACCATATATATATAACCATTTTTTATTTGCTCCGCGTTAATGTTTGCTGTACCCTTTATTTAGAAAATATATACATGTACAGGAGATTGCTAATATGATAGAAAAGCAAGAATTGCTTGAAATCCTCAACAATAACTATGAAAAAATCTTTACTGATGCGACTTTTCATAGAGATGGAGGGAGTTTATCATATATTGTTTTTTCGAATGAAGATAAGTATTTTCTAAGGGTCATCAGGCCTGAAATGTTGGCTACTGCTTATCAGGCAATTGATATACATACATTCTTACAAGTTTGCAATTTCGCGGTTCCCCCAATTGTTTTTACAAAAGACGATCAGTCTTTTATTACAAGAAAAACCGATGGTAAAATAAATCTTCTCGTTTTATATGAATATATCGAAGGTAAAGAGCCTAGTAACGGTGACATTGAAAACGTTGGCGAATTGATTGCTAAACTTCACAATATTATGGAATCATATCCGAAAGAATTAAAAAACAGAGATAAACATTTTTTCATAGACAGGTATGTAGATATTCTTCGCAGTAAAAATGACCATACAGTAGGCGAGTACGAGCGGTTGGGGAATATGCTTTGGGGAAAAGTCAAAGATCTCCCTAAGGGGTTTTGTCATTGTGATTTATATAGTGGAAATATAATGAAATCTGATAATGGCAAACTGTATGTGTTAGATTTTGACACATCATGCAATGGCTTCCCGATGTATGATATTACTTTGTTTTGCAATGAAACAGATTATTTTGCGTACAGTGATGAGAAATTTCATGAATCAGAATTATCATTGCAACATTTTCTGAAAGGTTACATGAAACACCGTAATCTTACAGAAGAAGAAATCCAAGCGTTTTACTATTTTCAAGTAATTTATCATTTCCAGTTACAAGCAACAATAGTTGAGATTTACGGCATTGATTGTAATCCAGATGATTTTGAAGACAAACAGCTTGATTGGATTACAAGTTGGATGAACAAAGCAGAGCAAGAAAAAGGAATTGTTTTTTATATTTAAAAAGGCCAACGGAAATCAAAAACGCGCATATCATCCATTGAAAACATAGGATGATATGCGCGTTTTTATTGGTCTAAAATGGTGTTGCCTTTATTTAATCCATAAACGGATATGGCACAGACTCCGCCGGGATGAAGGTTTCCTTTATAGTGCGGGGGCTGGTCCAACGTAGTAGATTTAGTACGCTTCCGGCCTTATCGTTGGTACCGGAGGCGCGGCTACCGCCAAAGGGCTGCTGCCCTACCACTGCCCCGGTGGGCTTATCATTAATGTAAAAGTTGCCAGCGGCATCAGCCAGCTTTGTTTCCATATATGCCAGCATATTTCTATCTTGGGAGAAGATTGCCCCGGTTAAAGCATATGGGGATACAGTGCAGCAACTCTCCAGCGTATCTTCAAACTTGTCATCAGGATATACATATATCGTCAACACCGGCCCAAAGATTTCTTCTACCATAGTTTTAAAATCTGGGGTTTTAGCAAGTATCACTGTAGGGGTGATAAACCAGCCCTGTTCCGGCTTACATTCTCCGCAAAGAATTTCAGCATCTGGGGAAGCTTTGGCATAGTCTATATATTCAACAATGGATTTATAAGCCCGTTCGTCGATTACTGCCCCCATAAAGTTGGAGAAATCCCTTACATCTCCTACTTTAATCTTAGCAGCTTCGGCCAAAAGTCCTTCCTTTACTTCGGGCCACAGGCTTTCTGGGATGTAAGCGCGAGACGCGGCAGAGCATTTTTGCCCTTGATATTCAAAGGCTCCGCGTACCATTGCAGTCACAAGGGGTGTAACCGGGGCAGTATTATGGGCAAAGATAAAGTCCTTGCCTCCGGTTTCCCCAACCAGCCTTGGATAGCTTTCATATTTGTGGATATTATCTCCAACCAGCTTCCAGCAGCTATTAAACACCCCAGTAGAGCCGGTAAAGTGGAATCCGGCCATCCGTGGGTCTGTAAGTACATAGGCGCTCATATCAGGGCCACTGCAAGGCACGAAGTTGATTACACCATCGGGCAGTCCGGCTTCTTTCATCAATTGATAGAACAGATAATTGGAAAGAACGGCAGTTCCAGCAGGTTTCCATACTACGGTGTTACCCATAATAGCCGGGGCTGTGGGCAGATTGCCGCCAATTGCCGTAAAGTTAAAGGGGCTGATGGCAGCAACAAAGCCGCTTAGCGGACGATATTCCATGCGGTTCCACATGCCTGGGGAACTAATGGGCTGATTTTGGAAGATTTCTTGTGCAAAATGTACGTTAAAGCGCAGGAAGTCAGCCATTTCGCAAGCGGAATCTATTTCTGCCTGGTGGGCGGTTTTGCTCTGGCCTAACATTGTTGCGGCGTTAAGACGCTGACGCCATGGCCCTGCCAGCAAGTCTGCCGCTTTCAAAAAAATCGCGGCTCTATGTTCCCAGGGAAGTGCATACCAGCTGGCTTTTGCTGCCATTGCTGCATCTTTGGCAGCCTCTAGTTCCTCTGGCCCTGCCATTGAGTACTCTGCCAGTACATGACTATGGTCATGAGGCATACAGCACTTAGCCTTTTTTGCGGTACGGATTTCCTTGCCCCCGATTATAAGAGGGATGTCCAATACTTGGGCTGACTGATAGGCTAGTTCAGCTTCCAGGGTTTGGCGTTCTTGTGTGCCTTTGGCGTAAGATAATACTGGCTCATTAACCGGATTTGGTACGGTAAAAATTCCACTGCTCATTAAGTTACCCCCTTGAGTTTTTACTCTACTGACAATATATAATTGTAGAGGGGTTGTTTCCCCTCATATACTTCCACTTCACAAGATGAATGAGTATTTCTTACATATGCCGCTAGCTCTTCGGCTTCACTAATGCCTACACCTTCACCGGCGTAAACGGTCATTATATCGCCGCCGTTTGCCAGCATATGATCTGCCAGGGCTTTCGCGGCTTCCTGAACGCCTTGTTTTACTAAAGCGATGTCGCCATCATAGAGGCAAAGGATATCCCCGGTTTTTATTTCATGGCCATCTAACACAGTATCACGTACCGCTTCGGTAATCTGGCCGGAATGTACAGCCTCCATACTTTCTTTAAGGGTTTCCAGGTTTTCTTCTATAGGAATAGTATCGGAATTGTACATGACGCAGGCCACGCCTTGAGGGATGGAGAGGGTAGGTAGTACATGGACAGTTTTGTCTGTTATAAGCTCTGCGGCTTGCTGCGCTGTTAGAATAATATTTTTATTGTTAGGCAGCACAATAACATGCTCTGCATGTACTTTGGATATTGCGTTTGCGATGTCCTCAGTACTTGGGTTCATGCTTTGGCCGCCATCTATTACAATGTCAGCACCAAGGCCTGTAAACAGCTCTTTTAGTCCGGAGCCGGCCACAACTGCTACAACGCCCAAGGGCTTAGGCGGCCCGGAAGAAGTAGCCGAAAAGTCTAAAAGACCCGTATGCTGGGCCTTCATATTATCAATTTTTATATTTAAGAGCCCCCCGAAGCGTAGAGCCTTTTCCAGGGCCTTGCCGGGGTTATTGGTGTGGACATGGACTTTAACCAGGCCTTCGTCTTCGATTACTACAACGGAGTCACCGATGGTGGGGAGATAGCTTTGTAGCACTTTCTCGGCACTTTCAGACTGTCCGGGTTTTGGCTCTTTGTCTAGTTCTACCAAGAACTCCGTACAGTAGGCGAATTTAATGTCCTCTGTGTTAAAGGCCATTGCGGCTGTACCTTCACCAGATTCGGATGGTTTTTCTAATATTTCTATATCACCTTGGGTGTTCATGGCGTTAAGAGCACCTTGTAGTAATAACACCAGGCCCATGCCTCCTGAATCTACAACCCCGGCTTGCTTTAATACAGGAAGCATATCTGGGGTTTTGGCTAGGGTTTCATTGCCTTTATCTATTACATATTTAAGGGCTACGTTTATATCTTCTTCATCGAAGGCTATTTCACCGGCGGCTTCGCTAAATGAGCGGGCAATGGTTAGCATTGTGCCTTCCTTTGGCTTCATTACTGCTTTGTATGCCATTTCTGTAGAGCGAGCCAGCGCGACCGCTAAATCTTCTGTTGTGGCTACAGATTTGCCTTCGAGACCTTTTGCAAAGCCTCTAAAAAGCTGGGATAGGATTACCCCAGAATTGCCTCTCGCGCCACGCAAAGCACCGCTGCTGGCAGCTTTGGATATATCGCTTACACTTGGAGTACTGAGTTTATAAACTTCTTTTGCGGCAGCCATTACGGTATGAGACATGTTTGTTCCTGTATCACCATCTGGTACAGGAAATACGTTTAGCGCGTTAAGATTCGCCATATTTCTAGTTACTTCATTAGCGCCATCTATAATCATTTTTCTTAAAATATTGCCATCAATAGATATCAGTCCCATTACACCCGTACTCCTTCTATAAATACATTTACTTCCCGTACTGTTAGCCCTACGGTTTGCTCTACTTGGTAGCGCACATTATCCATCAGGGTCTGGGCTATGGCGGTAATATTGGTACCATATTCTACAATAATGTGCAGGTCTATGATTAAATCTCCGTTTTCATGGGTTTGTAGGCGTACCCCTTTTGAAAGGCTTTCTTTTTTTAATAGACCTACAAGGCCGTCACGCATACTGCGGGCAGCCATGCCTACTATACCATAACATTCTGTTGCTGCAGTGCCGGCTATACGGGCGATTACCTCATTGTCGATGCCAATGGTGCCTAAGTCTGTTGATATTTTTGAGTGCATAGGTTCCTCCTAGTCAATGTGAATGTTTTTCGCCGTCAGGCAAAAAGATTTCATTTTTTGTTATTCTTTATATTTATGTTTACAGCTTTCTCATGTGGAGTATATTATATTTGCTGGTCTTGTGGCAAGGCTTATGTACCTATAATACAACGACAAGAAAAAATAAAGATAGTTGCATCGCCAAAAAATTTTGCGGGAGTGATGTAAATGAAAGTAAAAGAGTTTTTGCTAAAAAAAGATGTTGTAATTTCACTAAAACGCTACGGCGTTGAAGCCATGGGAGCTATGACCCTTGGGTTGTTTGCGTCTCTGATTATGGGGCTTATCTTATCAGAAATAGGAACACGTGTTGGCATAGGGTTTATGGTGGATATGGGAGGCTGGGCTAGGGGAGCCACAGGATATGCAATTGGTGTTGCTGTGGCTTTTGGGCTTAAAGCACCTCCGTTAGTTATTTTTGCTTCAGCCGCCACAGGTTTTGTTGGCAACTATCTTGGCGGCCCCGCCGGAGCTCTACTTGCGGCCATAATAGGTGCAGAGCTTGGAAAGCTGGTTTCTAAAGAAACAAAAGTCGATATTATTGTCACTCCGGCAACAACCCTAATGACCGGTATGGGTGTGGCCATGGCAATAGGCCCAGCCATTGATTGGCTTATGTCCACAATAGGTAATTTTATTATGTGGGCTACGGAACTTATGCCTGCACTTATGGGCGCAATTATTGCTGTTGTTATGGGTATGGCTTTAACTGGGCCTATTTCTTCGGCCGCTCTTGCAATAACCTTGGGTCTTTCCGGTATTGCGGCCGGGGCTGCGGTAGCCGGCTGTGCAGCCAACATGGTAGGTTTTGCGGTTTCAAGTTATCGTGAAAATAAAGTTGGTGGGCTGGTGTCTCAGGGGATTGGAACTTCTATGTTGCAGCTTCCCAATATCATTAAGAATCCCCGAATCTGGATTCCACCCATTATTGCCAGTGCAATAGCCGGTGCTGTATCTGCCGCGGTTTTTGGTATGGAAAATGTGCCAGAAGGCGCCGGGATGGGTACATCCGGGCTTGTGGGGCAGTTTGGGGCCTTTACGGCCATGGGTTTTACTTGGGTAGTGCTTACGCAGGTTATTATTGTGCATTTTATTATTCCAGCGGTGACATGCCTTCTGATTTCTGAGTTTATGCGTAAAAAGGGTTGGATTAAGTTTGGGGATATGAAGCTGGAGGCGTAGGTTTTCGGTTTTGATGATACCGACAAAGGTTTTTTCTTGTTTTGATGATACTGACGAAAGCGATATTTTCTGTCATAATGCTTATGTAATATACAAAAGCTGGAGGTGACTATGAAAGAAAACATCATGACCCTCATTAATGAAACACCTATCCGTCTTATCCCCATTCGGGACGCTCTTTCATCCATGAATATCATAGATATTGGTGATATCTTCGATGAACTAAGTCGAGAACAGACCATACAGGTCTTTCGAATGTTGCCGAAAGATATTGCCGCTAATGTATTCGCCCATATTATTACAGATAAGCAACAGATAATCGTTGAAGCCCTTACAGATGCTGAGGCCGGCAATATCATTAATGCATTGTTTATGGACGATGCGGTAGACTTCCTTGACGAAATGCCTGCAAACGTTGTGTCCAAGGTTCTGGACAATGTAACCCCTGAGCGACGTACCACCATCAATACCCTTCTCAATTACCCCGATGACTCCATAGGCACAATAATGACAACAGAATACATGGCTCTCCAGGAAGACCTAACAGTAATGGAAGCCTTTGACCGTATGCGTAAAACCAAAGTCCACGGCCTTCATACATGCTATGTTGTGCGCCGTGATAAGATTCTGGTTGGTTATATTACCCTTAAAACCTTGCTCCTGGCAAAACAGCATGAGCGCATTGGTGATCTAACCCGCCGCAATGTAATAAGTGCCCAAACCCTTGATGACCAGGAAAAAGCGGCAGCATTATTCCGCAAATATGATTTGCTTTCACTGCCTATTGTGGATAGCGAAAACCGCTTAGTGGGTATAATAACCGTAGATGATGTAGTGGAAATAGTAGAAGAAGAAGCCACAGAAGACTTCGAAAAAATGGCAGGTATTATGCCAATAGATGATGATGTCCCTTATCTCAAAGAAGGTGTGTTCAAGCAGTCCATTCAGCGGATAGGCTGGCTGCTTATTCTAATGTTTGCGGCAATTTTTGCAGAAGCTATTCTCACTAACTTTGAAGACGCGATGGCGGCACTTCCGGCTCTTATTCCCTTCATCCCTATGTTGATGGATACAGGGGGCAATGCTGGGGTTCAGACTTCATCACTTATTATCCGAAGCATGGCACTTGATGAAATTTCTTCTAAGGATGTCTTAAAGACCTGGTGGCTTGAGATACGCGTCGCTGTTCTTTGCGGCCTTGGGCTGAGCATTGCCAATGCCATACGGGTAGCGATTTTTGGCCCAAGAAACGCACTTTTGACCTTGGCAGTTTCTCTTACTCTTATGCTGGTGGTTGTATTGGCTAAGACTATGGGGTGTTTGCTTCCCATGGTGGCAAAGAAAACCAGGATTGACCCGGCTGTAATGGCGGCACCAATTATCAAAACACTGCTGGATGTTGTTTCTTTATTTATGTACTTTTCCATTGCCCGATTGATTTTACCGGGACTCTAGGACGGTGAGCACAGTGAATAATATACTAGAATTATTAAAAATAAGACCTCTGGATGAGAACGCTCTTAGTGAGTTGTTTCCTCAGATGAATGTCGCGGATATTGCAGAAGCTTTAGATCAGGCCGAGGATGATATGTCAATTGCCGCATTTAGACTATTGGATGAAGAGCTGGCTGCGGATGTGTTTTCATATATTTCGCCAGAAAAGCAGCAGATGCTTGTGGAAGGTCTAAACGACGCCGAAGTAGAAGGGATAATGAGTGAACTCCCTATAGACGATATGGTAGATTTCATAGAAGATGTACCAGAAGATGTAGGCAAATATGTACTAGACCAAGTAAGCAGCGAAAGAAGCACTTTGGTAGACCATCTTCTAAACTACCCGGAAGACTCTGCCGGTAGTGTAATGACTACAGAGGTAGTAGAGCTTTCTGCAAAAATGACAGTAAAAGACGCTTTGCAAACCATTCGTACCTCAGGAGTAGACAAAGAAACGATTTACACTTGTTATGTGATAGATGAAGATCGCAAGCTAATAGGTGCGGTAACAGCTGACACTCTCGTACGCGCAGGGCTTAACCAGCCGATAAAAGACCTAATGGACACCAATGTAATATCAGCCAATGCTACAGACGACCAAGAAGAAATGACAAACCAATTTAGAAAATACGACCTAATAGCCATGCCCGTAGTAAACCGTGGCGGCCAACTGGTAGGGATAGTTACCGTTGATGATATTCTTCGTGTAATAGCTGAAGAAACTACAGAAGACGTAGAAAAAATGGCAGGTATTATTAACCTGTCAGACGAACCATATATGCGGACTGGTGTACTGCGCCACGCCCGTAACCGTATTGCATGGTTGCTGATATTAATGCTAACGGCGGCAATAACCGGTGCGATAATCTCAACCTTTGAAGACTCCCTGGCTGTGCTTCCAGTGCTTGTGGCCTTTATCCCAATGCTAATGGGCGCAGGAGGTAATGCCGGGGCACAATCTACAACGGTTGTAATCCGCGGTATGGCCCTTGGTGAAATTGTGATCAAGGATGTAATGCGGGTTGTATGGCGGGAGACTAGGATAGCGCTGGTATGCGGGGTGGTATTGGGCATTGCCAACTATGCTCGTATATGGCTTATGCATGACCGAAATGCGACATTGGCACTGGTTGTATCCTTAAGCCTTGGGATTACTCTGGTTGTGGCAAAATCCATAGGCTGTACACTGCCAATCCTTGCAAAAAAAGTAAATATTGACCCTGCAACCATGGCCGCGCCAATAATCACTACCATAGTAGATTGTACCGCGCTTATAGTGTTCTTTTCTATTGCCAGGATTGCGTTTAACATTTAAGAAAGTTGGGGGAACATGACACCAAAGCATCTAGTTAAGATATCCAAGTTTATAAGCCGGGTGCTAAGGCATGCACCTGAGGATATAGGCATCACATTAGATAAAAACGGCTGGGCATCCACCCAAGACCTAATTAATGGAATGACCAATAAAGGCAAAAAAATAGACCTAGACACCCTTAAATTTATAGTAAAAGTCGATGAGAAACAGCGATACAAATTCAATGAAGATTTTAGCCAGATAAGAGCAAGCCAAGGCCATAGCGTGGATATTGATCTAGCTCTTGCCCCGGCTCAGCCACCGGATATCCTATATCATGGCACTGCAACCCGGTTCCTAGCGGATATAAAAAAAGATGGCCTAATATCTAAAAAACGTCATCATGTACATCTATCCAAAGATAAAGAAACAGCCGAAAACGTAGGCGCACGCCATGGCCTAGTGGCAGTACTGACTATTAACGCAATGCAGATGTTTGCAGATGGATATGAGTTTTTTATGTCTGATAATGGAGTGTGGCTAACGGAATCCGTGCCACCCCGGTATATATGGCAGTTCACGAGGTGATGTATGGACATATTATCCATGAATATTACTGAGCTAGAGCAACTAATGAAAGACATAGGCCAGCCCACATATCGCGCTGTCCAGATATTTGAATGGCTTCATCAACGGTTTCCCGCTGCCGCAGATGGAGTTTTTTCTTTTAATGAAATGAATAATCTACCAAAAAACTTGCGTAATGAACTTACAAGTCGCTGCTACATTACACCTGCTAATATAGTCGAGAGACTTACAGCCAAGGACGGAACCATAAAAAGCCTGATTCGATTAGGGGAAGTACATATCGAAACTGTATTAATGGAATATGCCCATGGTCGCAGCATATGTATATCCACCCAAGCCGGGTGCCGTATGGGGTGCATATTTTGCGCTACTGGGCAAAGTGGTCTTATCCGCAATCTTACTGCCTCAGAGATGTGCCAGCAGGTGTATTTGGCCGGAGGGGTGAGAAATATTGTATTAATGGGCTGTGGGGAGCCTTTAGATAATTTTGATGCTACAATAAGGTTTGTAGAACTTATCACTCATCCCAAGGGGGTAGGGATCGGCCAGAGACATATCACTCTTTCGACCTGTGGTTTGGTGCCTAAGATGCGAGAGCTTGCGAGCCGTCGCCTACAGATAAATCTGGCGGTATCTCTCCATGGCACAGATGATGCTACCCGTCAGGCTTTGATGCCCATTGCAAGGCGTTATTCTATTAAGGAATTGATGGCCGCTTGCCGGGAGTATACTGAAATCACACACAGGCGTATTACATTTGAATATGCACTAACATCAGGTGTAAATGACAGCCCTGCCCAAGCTCGTGCCTTGGCTGCCTTGCTAAAAGGCATGTTATGTCATGTGAACTTAATTCCTGTAAACCCTGTGGAAGGACAAAGCCTTTCCCCAACAAAACGCCGTGAAGCAATGGCTTTTGCAGAAATATTACAAAAAGCCGGAATTCCGGCCACTGTACGCCGTACAATAGGTGCGGAAGTAAACGCCGCCTGCGGGCAGCTTCGAGCAAAGAAAGGAGTTTGATATGGATCCAAAAGTAGTCATTTTGGTAGTGGTAATATTTGCGGCTGTTGTTATAGCAGTGCTGACGGTACAATATCTAGTGCATAAATTCACAGAATCAGACAGAAATCACTTTAAATGCGTACATTGCAAAGGGAAATTCGCTATTTCTGATAAAGATGCACATTTTTCAAGAGACACATGTAAAAATTGTGGGGAGTATATAATCCCCGGTTCATCCCGCAAGCAAAGCTGAAAAAGTGTAGCTGGGGTTCATCCCCAGTGGGGCGGAGGGGTTTGGGGCGGAGCCCCATTTGAATGAAGGGAGAGAGAATAATGAGACCGGAAGAACCAGTGGTAGTTGATTTCAAAAAAGGAAAGGGGGCATCTGGGATGAAAAAGGCCGGATTTGGAATAGCATTGTTTATCACGGCAGTTATCCTAGCACTTGTGATTGTATTACCGTCATTTAGAGTTGTAAGAACAGAAGAAGCCGCAGTAGTAAGGCGTTGGGGTGTTGTTGATAGAACCCTGCCACCAGGGATAAACTTTGTATTTTGGATTCCCAACACGGTAGATTACTTCGACCTGCAAGTACGTGAGCAGGCTTTTAGATTCTCCGCATACAGTGTAGATGCCCAAAATGTCAGCGGATATGTAACGGTGCTTTACCGCATTAACCAAGAAGACGCAATGCTAATCGCCGAGCAGTTTGGCTCAGTAGATCAGCTTGAACGCCGAATGGACGGTGTGCTTCTACAAGAAATACAAAACGTTTTTGCACTAAAAAGCGCAATGGAAATTGTAGAGCAGCGGGCTGTTATCAGCCACGAAATCCACGACAGGCTCAGGGCTGTAACCAACCAATTTCATATAACTGTAACTATGGTATCCGTAGAAAGCATAGACTTTAGCCGCGCTTTTGAGCTTGCGGTAGAGCAGCGCATGATAGCAGAACAAGACATGATGCAAGCGGAATTTGAACGTGAGCGGGCATTAATTATCGCCAACCAGCAATTAGAAGTACAAACCTTGGAAGCCGAAGCCGTAGTAGTAAGAGCCCGTGCCGAAGCGGAGTCCATCGTACTTCAAGCCGAAGCGGAAGCGGAAGCACTACGGGTTATGCGCACTATGTGGCAGGGTATGCCTGAAGAAATGCGTGATGTAATGCTTCGCCAGATGTTCTTTGACACATGGGATGGAGGGCTTCCACATGTATGGGGTCAAGATAATCTAGGCATAATAATGGACGGGTTGCAGTAAAGTGAAATACAAAGAAGCAGATATGTACAAACCTATCCGCAACCTATTAGCAGACCAGGGTTTTACCGTCCGCGGCGAAGTTAAAGGCTGTGATATTGCAGCGGTTAAAGACGATATGTTATGGGTTGTGGAAATGAAACTCTCTATTAACCTAAAGCTTGTTTTCCAAGCAATGGAGAGAAAAACCGCTACAGATTGGGTGTTTGTTGCCGTCCCAAGGCCAAAAAAAGCCAGGGACGGCACTTTTTTGCAACTAAAACGGCTGCTTTCAAAGCTGGAGATAGGCCTTATGACCGTGGCGTTAGATAGCCCCGCAAAATTGGCAGAAATCATACTTTTTCCATCAGGAAAAGCAGATAAAGTCAATAAAAAGTCCGAATCTTTGCGAAAAGAAGTAGCTGGAAGAATTTCCGACACGACAGGAGGCAGCCAAGGTACCGTAAATACAGCATATCGAGAGCGTTGTGTGCGTATTGCTTGCCTGCTGGAAGCTTATGGTGACCTTTCCGCAAAAGAGCTAACTAATATCCACGGATGCGAAGGCGATGCGTATTCTATTTTGCGTACAAATTACTACAACTGGTATGAAAAAATAGCCCGTGGTCGCTTTGGACTTAGCAGCTCAGGGAATGTCTATTTGCGAGAAAATGCAGCCGAAAAGTTAGTAATCTTTTACAGGATGAAAGCCGAATATGCCCTATAAACCCAAGAACCTCGTAAAAGCGCGGTTTCTTATAAAGGTTTTATGATATAATGAACTACAAATAATTTATGAGGTGTTTTATGATAAGCAACACAGCAATTTTCTATGACATTGAAAATTTGCTAGGGATTTTTAGTGGAAAAACCAACACTACCCTAAATCTGGACGAAATTTACCGCAGAGTATTAGAGATGGAAGGGGTACATGGGGTTTCTATTCAGCGAGCCTATGCAGATTGGGCTCTACAACAAAACCGCGCTCTGCAGGACTCCGTACTACAAGTGGGAATCGAACCTATACAGATATTTAATACCAACCAAAATGACAGAGTAAAAAATGCCGCCGATGTATGTCTAATCATTGACGCGGTGGAGCTTTTAAGCAAACGCCCTGAAATCGAAAACTATGTAATAGCATCAGGTGACGGTATTTTCGCCTTCCTTTCAAAGAAATTACACGAACATGGTAAGCGAGTCATAGGCTGTGGCTTTGATCGAAACTCTAATGTCAACTTCCGCAACTCCTGTGACTACTATGTTTCATTGGAAAAAGCAGATAAGGCTTTGGTAGCTACAACTTCTTCTAGGAGAAAAAACCGCACAGTTGAATCTGCGGCTGTTACTGTAGAAACCGCCCCGGCTCCTGTAAAAAAAGAGAAAATGCCTATCAAATTTCCTAAGACAAAGTACTCGGAGATGATATCCGCCGCCAATATTGCTATTTGGCGGGATACACACGATTTAGCCGGAGGGCTTCATACTATCCGCAAAATTGTAGAAGCGATATTTGTGGAAGAAGTGGAAGGACTAGGTGACTTAGAAATATCGGTGTTTAAGACCTATGTAGACCACTATGTAAATGATTTTAAGCCCAACCGCTATAGCTACTCCCGATTTGGTGAGTTTATGCAGTTTGTACTTACCGGTAGTCCATTCTGCTTATATACAATCGATGAAAGCGTATGCAAAATAGCCCGGCGCGGAGCCGTTGCCGAAAAGGGGACGGTTTTGGATGATGTAAAAGGCCTTGTGGTCACGGCTGAAGATGGCAGCCGCTTTGGATCAATATTTAGTGTTCCAGAGGAAATGGCCTTTATTTACACTATAGTATCTGATATCCCTGCGTCTGAGAAAAAACATAAGCGTAAAAAACCAGAGACAAAAAAGGTAACCACTCCGGCACCGACCATACCAGAGCCAGTAGAGGAAGTAGCGCCAGTAGTGGAGGAAGTAATGCCGGTAGATGAAGCCGCTGAGCTCCCAGCGTCCTCCCCGTCAGAACCATTAAAAACAGATACCACCGACCAGGGTTCCTTAAGGAAGTGGATTAAAGGCCACTTTATGGCGCTGGCTGAGTCAGATGGAATATCCGCCGGAGAAGCGCGGCTTCTTGTGACACCTGAGTACTCTAAAAGTACATTTGGTGTAAAAATACCTATTTTAAAGGAAATAGAAACCCGGAGTAATCTATTAGAGCAAAGAAGCGTAAGAGGTCGGGTGAAGTATTGGAAAGAAACCTTTATGTATAACGGAAAGCACTATCTGGTATATAAAGACTGGGTAGCAAGTGCCCACCGAGCGCGGTTTATAGCCTGGCTTGAATCACTTGATACCGATTTCAAATTAAAACCTGTCTGACAGAGCGGTGACTTGAAACGCGAAACAAGCGTTTTGGGCGATTTTGCCCGACGTGCAATCACGATTTCGAAAGTCGTTCGCTATAGATTAGACCGCCATGAAGGCGGTCTTTTTTATATTCATTTTTAGTGATACAATCCTGCTATAGCGAACACACTTCAAAACTGCATTCGCTATAAGATTCACAGGGGGTAATACATGCAATCACGAAAATTTAAAGTGGCGATGATAATCTGTGCCTTGGCTTTTATTGGGGTGATTATTCTATTTTCGCCTTTTTTTTATTTGGAAGAAGTAATTATTCGCGGGTACAACACAGTGAGCCGCCAGGAAATAGAAGAACGCCTTGAGATAACTGGGACCACAAACTTGTTGTTTTTTAACCTAGGATCAGCTCGCCGCCGCTTAACCGAGAATTTATATATTGCAAATGTTGAGTTTACCAGGCGCTTACCAGGTACACTGTATGTTGAGGTGCAGGAGAGACGACTCGCTGCTTATGTGGAGCATACGCCTGGGATGTTTTTGTTTCTTGATGAGTTTGGTCGGGTGCTGGAGGTTCGCTCATTTACTACTCAGCCCCTTCCTGTGATTGAGGGGTTAAATTTTAACCACTTTGCACTTGGGGAGGTATTACAAGTTCCAGATACTACTGCGTTCAATATCATGACTCAGTATGCACAACTTATATATCGCCATGGACTTGTGAGCCGCGTGACTCATATTAATGTGTCAGATACAGCCAACACCAGGATTTTGGTAGGATATATTGAATTTAATGTTGGAGGCATTGACGACGCGGAATTAAAGGTGCGTACCATTGCTGGTATGCTTAGCGAGATGCCGGAGGCAGAGTTTGCCAGGGGTTTTGTCGATTTACGGGAAAATAGGCCGGAGATTTTTTTTGAAATACTCACATAAGGACTTGCTTTCAAGGCAAAAGATGTTTATTATTAACTGTAGCTTTTTTTAGGAGGGGACAAGCGTGGTTATAAATATAGACACATCCCATGATACCAAGGCTCGTATAAAAGTCTTAGGAGTAGGAGGCGGCGGGAATAATGCCGTCGATCGAATGGTTGAGGATAAAATTACCAGTATTGAATTTATTTCTGCCAATACAGATAATGGTGCGCTTGGTAAATCCAAAGCGCCTATTCGTATACAATTGGGTGAAAAGCTAACCCGTGGCCTAGGGGCTGGAGGTAAGCCGGAAACCGGGCGAAGAGCTGCCGAAGAGTCTCGTGATCTTGTGGCCAATGCTATCAGTAATACGGACATGCTGTTTATTACTGCTGGCATGGGCGGAGGTACAGGAACAGGTGCCGCGCCTGTGATTGCCAGTATCGCCCGTGAAATGGGTATACTTACTGTAGGCGTTGTAACGAAGCCTTTTGCATTTGAAGGCACTCCAAGGATGCGCAACGCAATGGCCGGGATTGCAGAACTTCGCAAAAGTGTAGACACTTTGGTAGTTATTCCTAATGAGCGTCTCCTTGAAATAGTTGACGATGATATGTCCTTATTGGAATCATTTAAAATGGCTGATGATGTACTTAGACAAGGTATCCAAGGGATAAGTGATCTTATCCTTATAGATGGCCTTATAAATCTTGACTTTGCTGATGTAAAAACCGTAATGAGCCAGCAAGGTGTAGCACATATGGGTGTTGGTAGAGCTTCCGGGAAAAATAAAACCGCTGAAGCTGCACTTCAAGCCATTAACAGCCCACTGCTTGAGACTACTATAGATGGCGCAAGGGCTGTAATAATAAGCTTTACCGGTGACTCCAGCATCGGCCTTAAAGATATTACTCAGGCTGCCAATATTATCCGGGAATCTGTGGATAAAGACGCTGATGTTATGTTTGGTGCGACAATCAATGAAAGTTATAAAGATGAAGTGACAGTTACAGTAATCGCCACAGGATTAGATGATTTGGATCAGGCAATAAGGGAGCCAAAGAAGGCTTCAAAAGCTGAAACAAAAACAGAGTCAAAAACTTCTGATGCAGAAGAAGCACCATCAGAAGCTGAAGCCAAAGATCCACTCCGCCCAATAAGAGATATGGATGCTGATTCTTTTGTGATACCAGAGTTTTTGCAAAACAAAAGCAGAAGGCCTTCCAGACACTAATTTTATAGGTATAATTTTTACAAAAAAGTCCACCCTAAGCATTAATGAATGATAGCTTCAGGATGGGGCGCAACGCGCCTCATTCTGAAGCCTATCAGATGCTTAGGGAGGACTTTTTTATGTTTAAAAGATTTGTAAAAATAATATGTTTAACAGCGTGTGCCATTGCGATTTCCATCAGCGCTGTTACTCAAGCAAAGGCGCAAGGTCTTGTAGTTGACGCAAAAGCCAGCCTTCTTATGGAAGCGGAGACAGGGAAAATACTTGTAGAGAATAACCCTCATGAAAAACTGGCTCCTGCCAGTGTTACCAAAGTTATGACCATGCTTCTTATATATGAAGCGCTGGATCAAGAGCGGATTAAATGGGATGATATGGTTACTACCAGTGCCCATGCCGCATCTATGGGTGGCTCACAGATTTTCCTTGAAGAAGGAGAGCAGCAGAGTGTCCGCGACCTTACAAAGGCTATAGTCATAGCCTCTGCCAACGACGCTGCCGTAGCTATGGCAGAGTTTATTGCCGGTAGCGAAGAAGCTTTTGTATCTATGATGAACACAAAGGCCAAGGCCCTTGGGATGGACAATACTAATTTTGTAAACTCTTGTGGGCTGGATGCCACAGGGCATCTTACAACGGCATATGATATTGCTTTAATGTCTCGTGATTTGATTTTAAATTATCCGGATGTATTTAAATTCTCTACAACCCGTCTTGATAAAATCACTCACACTACAGCACGTGGTCAAGAAGAATTTGGTCTTACCAATACTAATAAACTAATACGCAATTACACGGGTACCACTGGGCTAAAAACAGGCTCTACCTCTGAGGCGCTTTACTGTATTTCAGCAACAGCAGAAAAAGAAGGAATGCATCTTATAGCAGTAGTGCTGGGGGCACCTGACCCTACTATCCGATTCGATTCCGCAATGAAACTATTGGATTACGGATACTCCAATTTTGCGCTTATAGCTAAAGAAGAAAGTGGAACCACTATGGGCGAGATAAAGGTATTTAAAGGAAAAGTTGAGCAAGTTCCTGTTGTGATAAAGCAACAAACCAATGTACTAGTACCAAAGGGTAAGCATATTGTTATTGATTCAGAGGTACGGATAAAGGATGCCCTAGATGCTCCGGTAGCAGTAGGACAGACCGCTGGAGAAGTTGTGTATACTCATGAAGGCCAAGAAGTAGGGCGCAGCGAGCTAGTGGTGGCCGAGGACGTAGCCAAAGCCTCCCCGCAAGATATAATGGATAGAATGTTTAAGCAGTGGATGTTTAAAGGAGAAGCGGAGATAGAGAATACAGAGATAGAAGATAAGGAAGAAGAACAAAAAGAGGAAAAAGAAGAGACTGCGGATGATCCGCAGTCTTTTTTGCTTGACCGAGCCGAAAATGCTGTCGAAGCAATCACCAATCTCCAAGCATCCCGCGATAAATATTCCGAGAAACAGCGGCGATAGCCAACATTTTAATTTTGGTATTTTTCTTCTTATAGTGCTCCTCCAGCGTGTCACATATCTCTAACGCTATAAAGTTTTGCAAGGTGCCTTGCAGGAAGGGTATGGCAACGGTTTCTAAATATTCTGTAGATTTATCGTCGTTCAGGTTCATAAGATGGCCCAGGGATTCAAATACTACGGCAAACACTTCAGGTTGCCCCTTGGCAAGGGATTTCCCTTCTAGGACGGCCTCTTTCGCTTTTTTATATTGCTTCTTTTTCATCAAAATTCTTACCATGCATGATAGGCTAATCAAATACATCGGCATGGCGCCTTTGAGCATGTCCATGGATTCCTCGCACAGACTTTGGGCTTCATCCATATTATTCAACATCATATTTGCAAGGGCCAAATCGGAAAGTGTTATTGCGATATATACACTGTCAACAAGTGCCCTGGCTTGCTGAAGCGCATCTTCCAACAATTGTTTTGCTTTGTCATATTCACCAAGTAGCAGATAGCACCCCCCAATTAATCCATCTATCCAAGCATAAAAAAAATTGGTAAGATCCCCAGAGCGCCGTATAGGCTGTAAATATTCAATGGCCTTAAAAGGCTTACCTCTATTGGAATAAATACGTCCGATTTTTAGCAATACGAATACATCTTCGCCTGCATCTGCGCTTTTATATTCCAAGGCTTTTAAGTAGTGCTCTAATGATTTTGTGGTGTTATTGTAGTACTTATCGGATGCCATATCACCACATGCATAATGGTAAAGATATTTAGCATTTGCACTCATTTCATTATAAGAAATTTTAGCATTATCTATCATTTCTTTGACATCAATGATATTTCCCTCTCTTAAGAACCGCGTAGATTGAATCATCTGGTACATAATAATCAAATCCCGCTCGAATGGCAGGCTTTGTATTACGGATAACTCTTCTTCCATGACAATTGCTTTGTCTAGCTGGTTGGTTAGTAATAGCGCACGCCATACCCACAGCCGCCTTTTGTAAATGGTCAGCTCATTGTCTAAAAGCGGGGCATGTTGGATATCCAATATGTCTTTTATCTTTGTCAAGGTTTCGGCATTGGGTATTGTCTGCCCGTGCTCTATACGGACTATGGTCATCTCGCTTTTATTAAGGGCATTAGCCACATTGGATTGGGTGAGGCCTTTAGATACTCTTACCTGTTTTATTTTTTGGCCTATTGGTAAGGCAGTGAGTGGGGTTTGCATAAACTTCTCCTTTGTTCATTATCCATTGTCAGAAGAAAATATATCAATTAAAAGGCGTAAAGTCAAAAAAACATGTGCTTTTTGAGTTAATACCGATATCACTTCATAAAATTTATCTTTTTATTAAGCATAGCCTTAATGTAAAAATACAGTATTTAATCAGTGTTTACAGCCATTTGCCGCTGCGCCAAATGGCTATTTGGGGTGCGTTTATTCGTGTTTTGGAGCGATATATTTGCTTATTTACCGGTGTTTAGGCTCCTTGTAATATTGGTGTAACAATTAATTTGGCAAATACGTAAATAGGGGAGGTACATATATTGGGTATGAAGCTTTCTAATAGGGCAAGATTTGCAGTTGCTTTTATATTTGCTATTGTGCTTGTGGGTAGCGCAGTTTTTGCTATAAGCAACGCATATGACGACTGGGATTATGACTATGCCAATATGTACGACTTATACGCAGTAATTACCATACCACACGGCCAAGCAATACAATACATACCCGAGACACCGCAAATCCCCGGATATCGCTTTGTGCACTGGTCTGCCACACCAGATGGTGAGGCATTTGACTTTGACGCGCAAATTTATGACGAAGTAACATTGTATGCTGTTTGGGCAAGCCAAGAAGATTATGCGTATAGTCCAGGATACGACGGATACGAATACGGTGGGTATATTAATTATGCACCGCGGTATTATTCATATGACTATGTGGGATATGCGCCGTATTATGAACCATACACTCATGAAGCGTATTGCTATGGCAGTTATTATTCGTACTACCTTGGTTATCAGGGCACATTAGAAATCAGATTCCTTTGGAACCGCTATCACCTATCCGCCTACAGTTATGCCGCCAACAGTTTTATGGTCACCTTTGTCGCCAATGGCGGCTTAATCAGGCCTGGTAACTTTACCCGCAGAAGTGACCCCGTAACAGACACTGTAACACCCCAAGATATGCCTCTTATACCCACGCGTGGCGGCTTTGCCTTTAGCCAGTGGAATACAGAACCTGATGGCAGTGGCCTAGCTTTTACCGGCAATACCGTGATGACGGGAAATATCACGGTTTATGCCCAGTGGGGGCGCAGCATACGCTTTCATGGTAACGGAGTCTCCCTGGCGGTGCTTCCACCCGACCAAAACGATCCTACAAGCTATATAGAGCGTGTTATCCCCATGGCAAGAAGTGTTGCCAATACAGACGGCATTGCATGGCCCAATGACCCAACCCGCATTGGGTGGGTATTTGTAGGCTGGTATGACACTGTAGAACTGTTGGGTGGTACGGCGTTTACAGCCTACTCGGTAATCACGCACAATGTATATCTCTTTGCCCGCTGGGAACTTGCACCGCTTATTACCGTCACCTTTGACCCAACCCTTGGGGAAATAACCCCCGCCTTCTTGGCAGACCATGGGAATGTGCGCTGGCATGTTGCCGGGTTAAATGTGAACCAGACAAACAGTGCCCTCTTGGCCGCTAATGTACCCAACCCTAATACAACAAATAACTTTCCCACAGTTGAGGCACCACCTGGGTCAGGGTTGATCTTTGTAGGCTGGGCCAACGCAGCAAGGACTGTAATGGTTTCACCATTTAACACAGGCCAAACAGTAGAAGCCCCGCCACATGCTGGGATTGGGCTGGGTGCAAACATATTAACGGAAAGTATTACGTTGTATGCTGTATGGGCTTTTCAGATTGCTGGACTGGGGGCTGCAACAGGTGCAGGGCTAAGCGACGGCACACCAGTAAACCAAATACCCAACCGCGTATGGGTTACAAGCTTGGGCCAAGCGCTAACCATATACCAGGCTGGCCACACTATGGGAAATATCAGCAGGCCCATGCGGCCAGACCCAGTAAGGAGCGGTATGCAATTCCAATACTGGCGCATTACCGCACCTGCATCTATGTATGGACAGGCGTTTACCCAGCACACCCCTGTTGCGTCCAACATGACTGTACAACCCGTCTGGACATCCAATTCCCTTATTGCTGTGACTTTGGACGCAAACGGCGGTATATTTACAAATGGTTCTCCAACCTTTACCGTTACTTTGCCAAGCGGCAGTTATGGCTATAGGTACACAACTCAGCCGCTAGTGGGGTCTGCTACTGTCACCCCAGAAAAAGCCGGACACATCTTTGCTGGTTTCTACTGCACAGAGGGGTATTTGCGCGCCATGGAAGGCGACACGCGTCCAATTGTGGCTGATAAGACACTTACCGCACGGTGGATTCCAATGGTTACACTTACATTTATCACAGATGAAGCTACAACACCCGCCGAAAACTCTGTAACCAGAAACTCTCCGCAAGGCTATAACATTAGGACAATACAAGAGATAATGTGGTTTATTCATGATGGCAGAACTTTCGCGCCAGAACAAAGTGTCCCTGGTAATCCACCAGG
>Ga0131853_10000018_pt1 | contig 248120 bp, 214 predicted proteins | sample TergutLab28metaG_FD_92764 | JGI IMG/M metagenome (GOLD analysis project Ga0131853, IMG submission 92764) | Labiotermes labralis P1 segment gut microbial communities from Petit-Saut dam, French Guiana - Lab288 P1 (version 2) (version 2) | ecosystem: Host-associated > Arthropoda: Insects >... | reverse complement strand
CCGCCGGTACGGATTGAGTTTGTGATGTAGCCTAAAGCGTTGTAGGTATGGGTTTCTTCCATCACGGTGCCGCCGGTTTGATATGATACTTTGGTAGGGCGGGCCAGGGCATCATAAACAAAAGAAGTGGTGTTTCCATTGGGCTGGCTAATCATTAATGGATTACCGATTAAGTCATAATAATAGGTGGTCAGGCCGCCTTCGGCATCGGTGACATGATTGGTTTTCAAGACTGGGTTGGCAATACCGGCCTAGAATACGATGCTCTTGGCCGCCTAAAAAAAGTCACTGACCACAATCAACGTGTTACCGAATACATTTTTGACCCAGTCAGCAACCTGACGGCGATTAATTACCCTAGTGGAAAAAATGTTTTGTACGACTATGATAACAGCAACCGCTTAATCAATGTAACCGATGCCGAAGGTGGCCTGACCACCTATTATTATGACTTAATTGGTAATCCATTAATGATTAGCCAGCCCAATGGAAACACCACTTCTTTTATATATGACGTTTTATCCCGCCCCACCAAAGTATCATACCAAACCGGCGGCGGCACCGTAATGGAAGAAACCCATACCTATAATTCTCTCGGCTACATCACAAACTCAATCCGTACCGGCGGCAGCCCGAATTTCAACCGCAATGTTTCTTACAGTTATGATAGGGCAGGGCGTTTAACTTCTTATACGAATCAGGGCAGAACGGAATCTTATAGCTATTCCCCACGCGGAAATATGACTACAAAAAGAATAAACGGAAGCCTTAGAGCCACTTATCAATATAACGATGCCGACCAACTAATCAGCAAAACCGAAAACGGCTTGAGTTTTTCATACGACTACGACAAACGCGGCAACCTAATTAGAGAAATTCGTAATAGCACCCCGGTAATGGAATACAAATATGACGTAACCAACCGCATGGTAAAAGGTAAAGACCTAACCACCGGCGAAAGCACCGAATATATTTACAACGCTCGTGGTAAAAACATAAGAAACACGCAAAACCTTTTACCTGCCCTCGGCGGTTACATGTCCGCCGCGGAACTTGAACGCTTAACCCCATCAAGCAGTTCAATCCGAATCCCCTTCTCGACAAAAGAGACGGATTATGTTATAAATTACTTAAGCCCTTTTGATACGGAACTTATGGCGATTGAGGATGGTTTTGGTACTGCCAGTTTTACTTATGGATTAAATGAGCAACGCCTACAGCAAGCAATAACGCCTGATGCAAATCCGGTTAACAGGGTTCGGACGGATATAGCGGCTAATACAATCGGTACGCTTTATCTTCAACCCGACCTCTTAGGAAGCCCGTTACTTATCACAAACAGCAAAGGCAACATAATTCGACATGCTGAACGTGATGCCTGGGGTAACTTAAAGCTTCCGGTAAGAAACGACATCAATTCGGCGGGCGTGGGGTTTAGCCTTTTATTTACGAATCACCGTTACGATGAAATAATTAACAAATATTTCATGCGCGCACGTAATTTTGACCCTATCAACCACCGCATGACCAGCCGCGACCCAGCTCGCGCCGATGGTTTTAACGATTACTTGTATTGTCGAAACAACCCCATTAATTATATAGACCCTGATGGGTTGGCGGCTTGGTTGATACATGGGACTTTTTCAGAACCAGATACATGGACGAATGAATTCAGAGATTATTTGATAGGACTTTATAATGAAGAAATTTTTGCAGAACCTTGGACAGGAAAAAACAATATGAGAGCGCGTAAAAATGCCGCGAAGGATTTAGTTGTTTCTATAAAGGAATATGTTAAATACAATCCTGATGAACCAATTCGTTTAATTGGCCATAGTCACGGCGGAAATGTTGCCATATTAGTTGCAAATATGCTTGCTGAAGAAAATATAAAGGTAGAAACTCTTATTACTATCGGAACTCCTGTGAGAGAATATCACTTAAACAGAAAATCAAAAACTAATATTGAGGAGTTTTTAAGTATATATAATAAAGGCGATGCAGTACAGAAAGTAGGAGGAGGGATTGGTCATGGTCTTGCAGGCAGAAAATTTTATAATAATGGTGTTAAAAATATAAAAGTGCCTAGAGATAAATTATTTGGCCCAAAACACAATCATAGTTTTATGCACAGTAGTATAGATATTTGGGAGCAGTATATTACCCCAAATTTAAATCTAAGCAAAAACTAAGAATCGGTTTGAATTAATATGAAATTTAAGCAAAGCTTTTGAAAAAAGGAATTAGGGTGAAAAATGCCTATTATTACAAAATTGATATGGATATTTGCGATTGTAATTACTTTTATTTCATTACTATGGTTTTTAGTTGGAACAACAGCCTTTTTTCAAAGAGGCATCGACCTTGAAACATCATTTCTTTATATATTTTTATGGTTGCCTGCATTATTATTTATAGCAGTATCTATTTTTGCGTTAAAAAAAGGTTGGATGCCAAATCATATATATGCCCAGATAAATTTGATTCTAGTTATATTATTTTTAACGATAGTATTTTCAATAAACCTTATTAAAGGGGTAAATCCAAAGGGTTGGTTGGAAGAGAGAATCTTTAGCGACTATATTCAGATTACTTTTGATGATAAATATGAATATCAACTTGAATTAATTAACCCGTTCCAAAAGAACAGCTATACACAATTATATATAAAAAACATTTCTTCCGGCGAAGAAATTAGAATACCTATAGATATTCAAACAAAAGACATCCGTGAATCATTTCATTTGTCATCAGACCCAAGAAAAGTGCCATCTGTTAAAGAATGGGTATGGTCAGAAATGGAAAATGGTAATAAAGAAAATATTTATATCTTAACTATTACAGAAGGATTTAAAAGAGAGGGAAAAATTGAGGTGTTTGAGATTGATATGGAGTTAAGGAAGTCACAAAGAATTGAGTAATTTTCAATACTGCCAAAGAGTAAAAACAAGTTGATGCTTATAAAGATATAAAGGAGTGCCTGGAATGAATGCCCATCATGTTGGGCAACAAGATGAAAAATAACATAGCAGATTATAATCCAAGAACAGCACCGCTATTAATGTTGCCGCACCTTGGTCACACTCGGGGAATAGGGGTGGTTTCCAGAAATACAGCCGGAATTACTAATGCAAGACAGTTAATTGCAAGAGATTTAAAGGAATTAAAAGAGTATATCCTGATATTCCTAAATCGTCTCTTAAAGAACTAATTAATTTAAACAAGGCAATGTATCCAGAGGTATTTATAAAATGAATGAAAAAATAGCAAAAGGTTTTTATGATTCAGTTGTAGATGAAGGTATTCAAGATTATAAAAAAGTGTTAACCAATAATCTTGACTTTACATATGGATTAATAGAACAGTATAAACCTTGGATGGATTTTTATGATAATTTATCAGATACTAATAAAGAATTATTTTTCAGCTTTATTAAGCAGACTATCATAGATACTGTATCTACTGTATTTGGAATTATTGACGGACCAACTACATTTTCGATTCCGAATACTGAATTTAAGCTATATATCAATGATGAGGATAGTGATATGGACATGCAAGGTTCATTTTTGGCTTATGTTCAAGATAAAGAAAATAATAACTGATTTCTTATAGTTTCACTTATTGGTTAGGCCAACAGAGACTATCGCAGATATAACGCCTGATGCAAATCCTATTAACAGAGTTCGGACAGATATCGCCGCGAATACAATCGGTACGCTTTATCTTCAACCCGACCTCTTAGGAAGCCCGTTACTTATCACAAACAGCAAAGGCAACATAATTCGACACGCTGAACGTGATGCTTGGGGCAATTTAAAGGTTCCGGTTAGGAACGATATCAATTCGGCGGGTGTGGAGTTTAGCCTTTTATTTACGAACCATAGACATGATGGGGTAATGAATAATTATTTCAGTAAGGCGAGATTTTACGACCCGGTCAACCACCGCTTCGGTCAACGCGACCCGATTCGTGACGGTATTAATGATTATCTTTATACAAATAATAATCCCATTAACTACATAGACCCTGATGGGCGTATAATGCAGTTCATTAGTGATGAAAAGCATTGGGGTACATATCTTGAACAATTACAAAAGTTGACAAACGATACTATTCATATTGATGTAGATGGAATCTTGCAAATATCGAACAGAATAGATAAACCAACCTTGAAACACGGAACGGATTTGATTCGTAGATTGGTTGATACTAAATATGTTGTCAGTATTGATTATGAGGATGGGGTAGCGAAAGTTGACCCGACAGCTGTTGGTGCATTTACATATTTTCAAAATTTCAAAGAAAAAAAGGGTACCGGAAGTGGCACGGCTATCGTTTTTGACCCATATCGAATATGGTATTATGGGTTAGCAGATGAAAAAGGAAAGGGTATGGTTAGTTCGGGTGAAACGGAATCACATATTACTTTTGCTCATGAACTTATTCATGCAGAAAGGTTTTCCAGAGGAGTGGGGATGACAGAGGTCAGAAGGCATGACAGAGGTCAGAAGGCATGACCATAAATATATTTCTGGAATTAAAGGTAAGTTTCTTGGCTTCCAGCGCTATAATTATACTTATGAGAAATATTTCAAAGAAGAGTATGCAACCATAGGGTTAATTATTGATAAAAGAATTGATATTACAGAAAATATGATTAGAAAAGAACATCAATTAAGGTTGCGTGCGAGATATGGAACAGGTTATTCTGAACTATTAAAATAAGTTAAAATATGTTGAAGAATGTGATGAATTTGAATTATTTATGAACATAGAAAAAGGTGGTGTCTTTTATTAAATGGATTAAAGCGATAGCTATAATATTAATTTCACTAACAACACTTATTTTTAGTTTTGTTGTTTATAAAAACATATTTTATAGACCGCCAAACTATAAAATAGCAATTGATTATCAGCCAAATATTGATTATGAAGCAATAATAATTGATAGAGGAAACCCTGATTTTCAATTATTAGCTGAAGTTTCGTTTTTTACAGATAGACATACTTTTGCTAACGTTTCAGATGAAATAAATACTTTTGGGAGGCTTTATCAAGATTCTAATGCACTTAATTATTTTTATATTTTAGAAGCGGAAGCAAGTATTGAAGGTAAGTTATTTGCGTTGTGTGCTTTATATTTTTTGGATTATGATTATTTTAGATATCGTATAGAGTATTATGCTTTATCGGAAGATTATGTCAACATCTATTACAGAAATAATCCTTTATTTCAATTAAAAGATGTTATTAAAAGCAATGCTAAAGATGCGGTAAGGCTTAAAAATAATGAAGATACTATATCAGATTGGTTAAAAAGAAATTTTACTAGGTCTTTTACAGTAGATTTTCATGGCGGCTCTATACCGAGTACATTAATAGAAACGATTTCGGCAAAAGAATAGATATTGCCAATCTTTGACCCGCTTATTGACTGTGCCGGTCAATGCGCATTAAGCCCATCACTTTCAATATATATTATTTTTGCTAATAAATTTATAAATCTATCTTGGCGGGTGCGAACGCTGCCACTTTTGCCGGATTTATGACCCCATTGGAATGCCAGTAAGTAACTATTATTTACGGAAGCAACCCGCAAAGTATCGGCGATGTTCTTTTACCAGATTTAAATGCAATAAGGCAGAGTATTAACCGCTATGCGTATAGCCTGAATAATCCCATCAACTATACTGACCCCGATGGAGAAAGTGCAATTTTAGCCATCCTTCTTGTTGCGGGCGCGATAGGGGTATGGGGAAGCAACATAGACCAGCTTAACCAAAACGACGGCAACTGGGCGGCAATTGATACAAATAAATCTATCTTGGCGGGTGCGAACGCTGCCGCTTTTGCCGGACTTATGATGGTGCCGGGTGTCAGAGAGTTAAGCGCCCCCGCAATGATGACCTACGCCGCGGCAGTTGCCGGCGGCCTTGAAACCGGAAGCCAGCTTATGCAATCCGGCGGCCGGCACGTTGACTATGGAAAAGTTGTATCAAATAGTGCCATTTCTGGTGCAACTGCGGGAGTTTTTAAGTTTGCTAGTTCGCCTTTGAAGTACACGGCGAGAACTGTAAGTAATACGCAAGCTGTTAAACCTCAAGTTAAGATGGATTTACAGCATCTTGATAAAAATTCAGGCATTATAAAAACACCGCATGGAGATGCACAGGCGACTACCAAAAATGCTTTGCAAGTTCGAAATTATGTAAATAATGGAGGGCAACTATATAGAACAGGAGCATTTGGAAAATCTAAAGTAACAGATGCACAGTTCTGGTCACCAGAAAGCCCATTTGGTGCGGGTTATGCCAATAAATATGGACTTGCAAATAGCAAAATTGATTATATAATTGGAGGGGTAAAAATATCTGGCGCGCCCTACATAACTAGACCCGCTCCTCCAGTACCGCCAAATATAGGTGGTGGGATTGAAGTGGTTACTAATCCTAATAGTGTAATTTTAAATTTTTTCCATATGCCGTAAAGGAAGATTAAATCTAATGGACGATGTATACGGTTTCTTGAAAAAGCTTAAAGATGAAGCATATATTGAAAATGAATTTTTATTATCATATGCAATAGATGGCTGGCTAACTTTTCAGCCCTCTTCTTCAACTGAAGGTATGGCTGATTTAGAATTAATATTAAAGCAATATAAAAATGGTAAAAGCATAGTTATTAATAAAAAAGTTGAAGAATGCTTACATTTTATTAATGAATGGTTTAAAAAATGGAATAACAGAGTTTAAAAGGATTGTACAATCAAGTATGGAATGGGTTGATTCGAAAATTGGTTGATACTGCATTTATTGTCAATACTGATTATGAAGATGGGATAGCAAAAGCTTTTCACGTACACTAACCCTGATGGAGAAAGCGCTATCTTAGCAATTCTTCTTGTCGCTGGCGCGATAGGGGTATGGGGAAGCAATATAGACCAGCTTAACCAAAACGATGGCAACTGGGCGGCAATTGATACAAACAAATCTATCTTGGCGGGTGCGAACGCTGCCGCTTTTGCCGGATTTATGATGGTGCCGGGTGTAAGAGAATTAAGTGCCCCCGCAATGATGACTTACGCGGCGGCAGTTGCCGGCGGCCTTGAAACCGGAAGCCAGCTTATGCAATCCGGCGGCCGGTATGTTGACTATGGGGCGGTTGTATCGAATAGTGCAATCTCTGGAGCAACTGCGGGAATTTTCAAGTTTGCTAGTAGCTCGTCTTTGCCGGACACAGCAAGCGTTGTAAGTAATACGCAAAGTGTTAAACCGCAAGTAAAGATGGATTTGCAATATTTTGCTGAAAGTGGAATTAAAAATAATACAGGAACTATTAGCAATATATCTAATCAGATTCCAATTAATAAACCAGTTGTAGTAATTGGTAAATCAATGGGTAGAGTTAACCCTGTAGCGGCACAATTAAGGCAAAATGGATTCAATGTAAAAACATATAACCCAAGAAATCTAAGGTCATCAAGTGGGTATATAAGTCGTTTAGATTTAGAAGCAAATCGTTCTTGGTTAAAATATTGGACTTATGAAAAAGGAGCTACGATTGTTGATATAGGTCTTGACCCTAGCCGACCTATATATTATAGAAGTCCTTTTTATGCAATTGAATATAAGAAGTGTTTATACAAACTGGAACTATCAGAATGTAATAAAATATACACCTTAAAAGGTTACGCAAATATGGATAAAAAATTGCAAGAGTTTTTTAGTGAAATAAAAAATAAATTTTCATTTTTAGAGCAATATGGTTATGAATGCTTGGAGGAAAATATTAAAAATCCAGATTGCTATCCAGATTCGGAGGCAATAGTTAGATATATTGATAAATTTGTATGTATTGAAATTAGTTGGTATTTTGCAGGAGCTATTATTTGTATATCTTTTATTGAATCAATATATGGTCAAAATTCAGAAAAGCGAGTTTTTTGGGGTAATTCAAATAGTACATCAAGAGCTATTGATTTATATTCTCTAGCAAAATATCTTAGAGCAAATGATATTGATTATTTTTTCTTGAAAAATATTGAAGATGTAAGTTATTCGAGCATTAAAAAACGCGAAAAAGTAATTAATACTCAAATGTATAAGATAATAGATGGTTTATCACGCGCCACAAAATATTTAGCCAATAATATTATACATGGTGATACTTCTATTTTTAATGAAGTTATGGAATTTCAAACCAATCTAACAAAATTGCATAATTAATGGGCGTTTTGCTACAAATATAAAACTTTAAGTGTTTGATAAAGTAAAGTCATTGACTAATGCAGTCAATATACGCTAACATCTTAAAGCCATTCATAATACTTTAATAAAATATACCGTTGCCATTATGAAACTAAAAACAATGCAAATTATTGCCCATTTTTTAAAATTTGTCCCAAATAAAAAGCTTCGTAGAAAATACCAACAATACTTATTAATGAGAAAACTATAAATAAACCTAAAGCTTGTAAAAATTTATCCATTGTTATTTCCCGTGAAATCTGATAGGCTATCGGGCGGTTGGTGGTTTACGTCAATTATTTCGTATATTCTCAAAAACAAAATCAAGATTGTCACTATACCCATGATGGCTTGTGAAAATATATTGGGCTTGAATAGTCGCAATTTTTGATATGCTTTCTCTTGCTTGATTATTATCCATATCAAACAGATGTAGCATCCTAGCGGCTCTACCATTTCTCCTTATGGACATGGTATCACCTGTGAACAAGTATCTTTCGTTAACCAGAAAACACATGCTACCCGGCGTATGTCCCGGAGTTAGAATACCTTGTATCAAAACACCATCAATTTCAATTGGTTTATTGTGAGTTAATATTAGATATTCATAGGGGAAAATGAGATTGTTGACATCAAATCCCATGAGCCTTGAAAGAAGTAAAAACCGGCCGCTTGCACGATTTGTTGTTCCATCAATCATTTGTACTTCATGTTCAGATAGGTATAGTGTTGAATTTGGGAATAATGAGATTGCAGCAACGTGGTCACTATCGCCATGCGTTAGAAAAATTGCAACAATATCTTGCGGTTCGCTCCTATTATAAATTTGTTACGCTAAGTATAACAACAAAAATCCAAGCTTAATTATACCAAATTCCCCTATCAACCGCAACGCCAAATTGAAACCTTTAATATTATGAACTTTTAATATTATTTTTTATCATCATTGACCCCAAAAGCTCATTTATGCTAAAATAAGAAAAATGCACTCTTCCGACATTATGTAGACCACGCAATACCCCCTCGACAGCAATTGACCGAAACGGTCAAAATATTTAGAACCTTTGTTCAATGAATAATAGATAAATTTATCGTAAAATAGATGATAAAATTTCATCAAATTTGACAGTTTATTGCAACGCGATGCTTAACATATTTACCCCTTTTAGTTGCTGTGTTAATATGTTGAATATTGACTAATATTTCCTGATAGAGGTCAAATACAGCACAAAATTTATGTAAACTAGCATAAGACAGGGGGTTAAACATGCCTGAATTGACTAACGATTTTTCATTAGAAGAGTACATATCAAATACAATGATTAGCTTAGGTGTCCCGGCACACCTGAAAGGATATCGGTACCTTCGCAGTGCTATTATGATAGCGACAAAGGATATGCAGGTGGTAGGCAGCGTGACGAAACTTCTTTATCCGGAAGTTGCAAAGCTCTATGATACGACCAATAGTAAAGTTGAGCGGGCGATTAGAAATGCCATCGAAATTTCATGGGAACGCGGAAATACGAATTTATTTGAAGAGTTCTATGGATACTCCAATAAAGATGGCAATGAACGGCCGACCAACAGTGAGTACATCGCCAATATTGCTGACCAAATACAGCTCCAAATGAGAGCAAAGATAAACGAAAGTTAGGGAATACTTTGAAAGACCGGATTTACGTTTGCCATACTTTTTATCATGTATATATCACTTGCGTGAAAGAATTACTATTGACAGCTAATGATGTCAAGGGTAATAATATTGCACACAAACCGCAAAAAGTGCGGCTTGGCGCATCGATAGTCTTAAGTAACATGTCTACTGATTTTGGTGACTTGAAAAATCGCTTGAAAGAAGCGGGATTATTTTCAGAGATTTTTGAGTATGATGAAAAACGGGCTGACTTTTTTCCCGAACTAAAGAAATTTTACACCGATAGCGGCAGCCGGCTTATTAATATGGTAAACCGGATTATCTATACGAAAAAGCTGGGCAAAGCCCAAATCCCGTTTCTTCCGGTTGATTTTCGTACATATCGTGACGTTTATGTATATTGCGATTCTGACCCGATTGGATATTATCTAAACTATGCCAAAATTCCTTACCATGCAATTGAAGACGGCCTCAACTGCCTTGTTATATTTGATGCCGCCCGTTATGACAACCGGGGTTTTTTCGGCTTAAAAGCCTGGATGTCAGCCCGGAATCTCATTTTCATCCAAAATGGTTACGGAAAATATTGCCTTGATATGGAAGTCAATAATATTTCGCTTCTTGCTAATCCTGGCTTTAATTTCATTGAGCAGTCCCGCGAAGAGATGATTTATGCCCTTGATAAAAATTCGTTAGACACATTGCTCGCTATTTTTATCACCGATATAGAAAACCTTAAGCAAAAACTTAATGCAAAGTCTGATATGAAACAAAAAGTCCTTATCCTAACCGAACCCTTGTGTGATATTAGTACCAGGATAAAAGTATTTGGCAAAATCATTGACCAATACGGCCGGCCAAATAATAAAGAAGCCACAATCATTATCAAACCGCACCCAATGGATACTGCTGATTATCAAAAGTTTTTTCCCGGACACATTGTCCTTGATAGCAAGTTTCCGATGGAAATGCTTAATTTGATTCCCTATCTTTATTTTAACCGCGTTGTATCTATCTTTACTGTCCCATCAGGAATCAAGTTTGCCGGGGAAGTAATAAGCCTTGGCCGTGACTACAAAGACGATCCCGACGACCCCCTCCCCTTCCGGCAGAAACTTGATAGATATATCGAAGAGTTGTTTATTTTATGAGTGTTAATGGATAAATACTCGAAGGGTTATTTAGTGGTTATTTAATGTATGAAGCGAGGGGGCAAAAACATTTCGCAGTCGCCTTAGGCCGCCTTCTTCCCGAGCGAAAGAGTGAATTAGAACCAGTTAGGCCATAGCGACGGAGAAAGTTTATTGCCCAACTTGCTTAGCTCATTAACATATGGTAAAATCATCTCATGCAAAAAATCATCAAGAAACTCAAAAAAATACTTAACCCCCGCCAGAAAAAAAGCATGATTTTACTAGTTTTCATGATGCTGATCAGTGCTATTTTGGAGACTGCAAGTATTGGGATGCTGATTCCGGCGGTAACGATTGTAATGGATCCGGTTGCGGTTGAAACTAACCGGTATATTTCCTTTATTTATCAAACCCTTGGCTTTAAAAGCGTTGGCGCTTTCACTATCTTTGTTATGGTTGCGCTGATTTTTTTCTTTATCCTCAAAAACCTTTTTCTCTTTTTCCAAACCAAAATGCAAATGAAATTTGTCTATACCAATCAATTTGCTACGTCCCGCCGGATGATGATTAATTTCATGAAGCGCCCTTACGAATTTTATCTTGGTGCCGATACGGCAGTGATTCAAAGAAGCATTACCTCTGACGTAAATAATATGTGGGGGCTGATACTTGCGTTTCTTCAACTTTTAAGCGAAAGTGTTGTTTTCCTGGGCCTTGCTATCCTTTGTATTGTCAGCGAACCCTTGATATCGTTGATATTTTCATTGATGATGATAATTGTTTTAGGTGTAATCAAATTTATCCTGCAACCGATTATGAATAGGACCGGGAAGGAAAATCAGGAGTTTTACAGTGGTCTGTTTAAATGGATAAATCAATCTGTCAGCGGGATTAAAGAAATAAAAATCGCAGCAAAAGAACATTATTTTATCAATGAATATGCGAAATGCGGAAAAGGTTTTGTAAATGCCGTCCAGCGTTTTAACCTTTTCAGTGCGACCCCCCGTTTATTAATCGAAACGATAGCAATTAGTGCGATGATTCTTTATATCCTGATTAAATCCCTGCAAGGTACGATGGTTGATGACTATATCCCGATTTTGTCTGCGATTGCCCTGGCAGCGATGCGGATGATACCAAGTGCCAACCGGATTAACAACCACCTTACTTCGATTGCTTATTTTGAGCCTTTCCTGATGGGAGTCAGCGATAGCTTGCAAGATGAAATCAATGACGAGAATATCGTTTACGACGAAGCTGCTTATGAAGAAGAATTTCAGCGCCTTAAAACCCTGCCGAAGCTTAATATCAAAAAAGAAATTATTTTATCCGACATCACTTACAAATATCCCGGTACCGATGTTTTGATTTTTGACCATGCTGAAATGACAATTCCCATTGGACAAGCAGTTGGAGTGGTCGGGACATCGGGCTCCGGAAAAACAACGGTAATTGATATTATGCTTGGCTTATTAAAGCTGGAAACAGGGCGGATTCTGGCTGACGGCTCTAATATAAGCGAAAATTATGATTCCTGGCTCAAAAATATCGGTTATATTCCCCAAACGCTGTTTATGGTTAATGACAGTATCCGCCGGAATGTTGCCTTTGGTTTAACTGATGAACAAATTGATGATGAAAAGGTTTGGTATGCGCTTCGGGAAGCGCAGCTTGAGGATTTCGTCAGAGGGCTTCCGGAGGGGCTTGATACGGGAATCGGCGAACGCGGGATTCGCATCTCCGGCGGCCAGCGCCAGCGGATTGGTATTGCCCGTGCCCTTTATGATGACCCCGAGATTTTGGTTTTGGATGAAGCGACAGCGGCCCTTGACAATGAAACTGAAAGTGCGATTATGGATTCGATTAACCGCCTTCATGGAAGAAAAACGCTGGTTATCATTGCTCACCGTCTGCAAACAATTGAAAAATGTGATATAATATATCGAATTGAAAATGGCAAGGCTGTTTTGGAAAGGAGGCAATAGTTCATGAAGCTTTTAAACATAATCGTCCCTTGTTTTAACGAAGAAGAAAATATTATTGACTTCTATAATGAACTATTAAATAACGAGCGTTATTTTTCTGATAATAATTTTACAATTGAGATAAGTTTTATTGATGATGGTTCAACGGATGGTACCTTAGCCGAAATCAAAAAACTGGCCGTGAAAGATAAGCGCGTTAGCTACTTGTCTTTTTCGCGCAATTTTGGCAAAGAAGCGGCTATTTATGCCGGCCTCAATAAAGCAAATGGGGACTATTTGGTTTTTATGGATGCCGATTTGCAGGACCCGCCGTCCCTGCTTCCGGAAATGCTGGATTGTATAAAGAACGGTTATGATTCGGTTGCTACCAGACGGGTTAGCCGCAAAGGTGAACCGCTGATCCGCTCCTTTTTTGCCCGCCGTTTCTACAAGCTGATGAAAAGAATCTCGCAGGCCGAAATCGTTGACGGTGCCCGCGATTATCGCCTTATTACCCGGCAAGTGGCCGATGCAATTTTGGCAATGCCGGAATATAACCGCTTCACCAAAGGTATTTTTGGCTGGGTTGGTTACAAAACAAAATGGCTTGAATTTGAAAATGTCAAACGCCGGAAAGGCGAAACCAAATGGTCTTTCTGGAAACTTTTTTCCTATTCCCTTGAAGGGATTACCGCATTTTCAACCGCGCCGCTTAGAATGGCTTCTATCCTTGGCTTGATTTTTTGTATGATAGCCTTTATTTTTATTTTGATTATCATCATAAGGGCGTTGATATTCGGCGACCCGACTTCCGGCTGGCCGTCTTTAGTTTGTATTATCTTGTTAGTCAGCGGGGTCCAGCTTTTTTGTATCGGTATTATCGGTGAATATTTGGCCAAAACTTATATGGAAGTCAAAAAACGCCCTATTTATTTGATTAAGGACGAAGTGTGAAGAGATTTTCTAAGTTTGCGTTCATTGAAACGCAACAAACAAAATCTAAAGCTTCATTCTTCAAATATTGATAAGGTAAAGGTTATAAAATGGTCAGCATTATCGTTCCGGTATTCAATGCCGAAAAGTACATTATTGCGACGGTCAAGATGGTTCTTGCCCAGACTTTTACCGACTGGGAACTGATTTTAGTTGATGATTGTTCCACCGATGAAAGTATTAGGCGGATAAATGAATTTTTAGCAAAGATTCCTGTAGAAGAGCAGGATAAAGTCCATATTATTAGGATGGACAAAAACAGCGGTGCCGCAAGGGCCCGTAATGCCGGCTTGGAAAAAGCCCGGGGGCAGTACCTTGCTTTCCTTGATTCCGATGACATTTGGCTTGCCGACAAATTAGAAAAACAGCTTGATTTTATCAATAAAACTAAAGCTGCCTTTACATGTACTGCTTATGAGTTTGGGGATAAAGAAGCACAGGGTACCGGCAAAATCGTTTCCGTACCGCCGGTTTTGACCTATCGGAAAGCCCTGTCCCGGACGACTATTTTTACCTCGACAACACTTTTTGATTTGACAAAAATCGACAAAAAACTTTTAAAAATGCCGGATGTAAAAAGTGAAGATACCGCAACATGGTGGCAAATTCTCCGTAATGGTTATACCGCCTATGGTTTAAATGAAGTAACTACCATCTACCGCCGCCCCCCCAACTCACTTTCCGCAAACAAATTAGCAGCAGTGAAACGGATATGGTACCTTTACCGCAATGTTGAAAAGCTTACCTTTCTTGACAGCGTTTACAATTTTGCCCTGTGGGCAATCAGGGCAACGCTTAGGCGGATATAATTGTAATTAAGGACGGCCAGCAAACTATAGGGACACATATGAAAAGAACTGAATCATTAAAACGCATATCCATCTTCGCGATTAATATCATGAGCCTGTTTATTTATACAGGCCTATATGCTTATTCCTGGTTTACGTATTATTACCCCGTCGTAAACAATTTTAACCAAGGCATTAGATTATATGTAAATGGCCATATTATCATTATCCTTTTATATATTACTATCTTGAGTGTCTTTTCTCATACCTATGGCAGCCTGAAAATCGGTTATTTAAAACCCGGCGATGTCTTTTTTTCGCAAGCCTTTTCCCTGCTTGCAGTGAATGTCATTTCCTACTTTATAATATCCCTAATGAATAACTGGGTCGTCAAAACCAGGCCGCTTATCTTAGTTTTTATTGCTCAATTAGTTATTGCTGCCGTATGGGCGGTAATATGTGACTTTATTTACCGGAAATTATATCCCCCCCGCAATATATTAATTATTTATGGTGAACGTCCGATTGAAGATATTACGGGCAAATTTTCGGGACGGAAAGACCGCTTTCAGAATACTCAATCAATCAATATCTCGGCCGGGCTTGAAACGGTCAAAAAAGAAGCGGCGGAATTTAATGGTGCGATTATCCTGTGGGATATCCCGCTTGATATCCGTAATACCTTGCTTAAATACCTATATAGCAAATCGAAACGCGTTTACATGATGCCGAAGATTTCCGATGTCCTGATAAAAGGCGCCGACCAGCTACATCTTTTTGATACCCCCATTTTTCTGACAAGGGAATATGCTTTAACGGTTGAACAAAGACTTATCAAGCGGATTATTGACATTTTTCTTTCGTTAATTTTGATAATCATCACTTCGCCGATAATGCTTACTACTGCTATTATTATTCGTATTTATGATAAAGGGCCGGCCCTCTTCCGCCAAGTCCGCGTTACCGCCGGCGGCAAGGAGTTTAAAATTATCAAATTCCGCAGTATGTGTATTGATGCCGAAAGTGATGGTATTGCCCGCCTTGCCGGAAAAAATGACGGCCGCATTACCCCGGTCGGGCGCTTCATCCGGGCAGTCCGGATTGATGAACTTCCGCAATTATTCAATATCTTCAGCGGCCAAATGTCTTTTATTGGCCCGCGCCCGGAACGGCCGGAAATTATTGAACAATACCTTGAGGAAATGCCTGAATTTTCATTCCGCCTGAAAATGAAAGCCGGATTAGCCGGATATGCCCAGGTTTATGGCAAATATAATACAACCCCATATGATAAATTAAAGCTGGACCTTACCTATATTGAGAATTATTCGTTGTGGCTTGATTTCAAAATCATGCTTCTTACTTTGAAAGTATTATTTAAACCAGAAAGTACCGAAGGGGTATAATCGTACGGAAGATAAAGTAATCTCGCAGGAACCTTAGGCCGCCTTCTTCCCGAATGAAAGTTTTTATTTTACACCAATTAGGCCGTAGAGACGAAGAGATACTTTATCTGACTGATATAAAGGAGATAATTTGGAAAACCAAGATTTCATGAATGAGGGTATGGACTTAAAAAGACTATTCATCTGCTTAAAGCAAAAGCTTGTGCATATCATTATCATCACCCTGGCCGGCGCTTTGCTTTGCGGTGCGGTTTATATTCTTGTCCGTGAAACCAGAATGCCGACAAAGTACCAGTCATTTTCAAAATTTTATCTCCAATTCATCTATGACCCGAGCGGTGAAGTGGAACAATTTTATAATGGCTTTACCTGGAATGACCTGCTCCATAGCGACCCGATTTTGCACTATGTTATTATTGCCGCCGAGGAGATAGAAGCCGCTATGCCGGCTGGTTTATTGCCATATGGTGAAGCTTTAAAAGAACAGCTTCGTGATAATGTCCTAAAAGGTGAGGTGCTTTCCGACCGCCGCCTGCTTACAGTGACTTTTACCACTGATAACCCGGAAAAAACCGCAATAATCCAAAAAAGCATGGAAACCGGCCTGCTTAATTATGCTGCCGGGCAAAGTGAAATCATCTCAATGGAACTAATCCGCAGCAGTGAGCCGAAACTAATGATTTGGGACGACAATCTTCACCGGGCGATTATCGGCGGGGCGGTGCTGTTTTTACTTCTTGCCCTCTTCGGATGGTGGTTTTATTATCTTCTTGACGACTCCCTTTACACAATTAGCGATGCCGAAAAACGTTATCCATTTCCGGTAGCGGGGATTTTATTAACCGGTGAAAAAATTTTGGATGAACAATTATATTTTTCCGAAACAAAAGATAATTTAGCTTATTTTTTGCAAGATAAAATAAATCCAATTTTTCTTTCCATTGATACTTTGCCGTATCCCAAAGGTGAAGAATTGCGTAAAACTGACGGTGTTATTCTTGAAATCCCTTTTGGAAAACGAAACGGCAAGAAAACTGACAGATGTGTCAGTTTTTTAAGAAGTCAAAAAGTGGATATACTAGGTTTAGTAATTACTGAAGCCGATGAGAAGTTTTTAAACCAATACTACCGGGGGCGGAAAAAAATATGACTTTAGAAGTCCTGGTTGCCGCCGTCAAGCAAAATGTCCACGACCTTGCGGCCAAAATGAATTTGAAAACTAATGCCATCATCATTAATCAAGATGATTATTTTAGTTATGATGAGTTTGAATTTAACGAAGCAAAGATTAAAGCTTACACCTTTAATGAGCGCGGGGTCGGCTTAAGCAGAAATAACGCCCTGCTTCGCTGCAGCTCCGACCTTTTACTTTTTTCTGATGATGATATCGTCCTAAACTCAAGTTATGCGGAAATGATTCTTAAAGAATTTGCTTTGTATCCCAAAGCCGATGTTATCTTATTCAATGTTGAAGTTGATAAACGGCGGGCAACATACCGCAATATCGAACATAAGCGGATTAGATGGTATAATTATGGCCGCTATCCCGCTTATAGTATTGCCGCCCGGACGAAAAGCTTGCATTCGGCAAATGTTACTTTCTCATTATTATTTGGCGGCGGGGCAAAATATAGCAATGGCGAAGACAGCTTATTTCTACGGGATTGTCTAAAAAAAGGCTTAAAAATCTACGGCTCGCCAATCAACATTGGCCGCGAAATTTATCGTGAATCAACATGGTTCACCGGTTATAATGAAAAATTTTTTTATGACCGTGGTGTCCTTTATCATTATTTGTATGGCTTTATGGCAAAATTTTTTGCGCTTAGGTTCCTTTGGGCAAAAAGGCGGAAAATGTGCAATGAAATAAAATTCAGGCAGGCTTACCGACTGCTTATATCAGGTATAAAAAAAATGAAGAGATATTCTAAATCATGAAAATACCATGATTAAAATATCTAAAAATTCATTTCGTAAGAATGGCATTAGCGTACCATTCTTCATAAATGGGAGATATATGCTACTTTATATCACCGTGGCGGTGGTCACGATTTTAATAGCGGGCTTGGTTAAGCCATTACCTAACCCGGCAAATAGTCAGATAAAATTGCCTGGCGAAATCACAAGGCGGCAGATGCTAAATTTGGCCGGGCTTCTTTTTATTTTCACGATTCTCTTTGTCGTTTCAGCAATAAGGCTGAATGTTGGCAACGATTATACCAGATATGTTGAGTTCATGCACCTTATTGTACATAATGCTTATGTTCCGACCGAAATGGGCTTTAACGGGGTCGTCCGGATTATTTACGGCTTAAGCGGATTTGAAAACTACCTTTTAGTTTTTGCCTTTTTCTCTTTTACAACTATTGCAGTTTTTCTATGGTCAATTTACCGCGACAGTGAAAACTTTGGACTCTCCTTTTTCCTGTTTATGTCGTTTGGCTTGTATTTTCAGTCATTTAGTACGGTTCGTTATTATCTGGCACTGGCAATCGCCTTATTTGCAATTCCCTTTGTCTTAAAAAAGAAGTGGGTCCCCTTTATTCTTTTGATTTTGCTTGGCGCAACTTTTCATAAGTCGATTTTGATTGTAATCCCCCTTTATTTTCTTGCTTCTCTCAAATGGAAGAAATTGCCATTGATCGCCGCCGGGTTATTTTGCACGACTTTCTTATTTTTGCAGGACTTCTATTTAAGGTTGTTGGTTTTTGTTTATCCAACTTACCGCGATACAGAGTACCTTGAAGGGGGGACAAGTATCATCAATATCATCCGCTGCGGCGGGATACTGATTTTTTCACTTATATATTACCGCGAGGCAATAAAGGATAATGACCGTAACCGTTTTTACTTTTATTGCAACCTTGCCGCTTTTGCCCTTTATACCTTTGGGTCATTTATTCCGGTTATTTCCCGGATTGGCTTTTATCTTACTGTCACCCATATCTTCTTTATACCGGCGCTTTTAAACCGGATTAAGGATAAAAAGATGTCGCATATTTTTACCGCTTTAATAATTGCCGCCGGAATTTTGTATTTGGCGATGTACCTGATAAAAGCGCAAGATGCCGGGGTGCGTTTAATACCGTACCAAACATTTTTATTTCATGAAATGAGTTTTCAATGGGCATATTAAATTGTGAACCTTATTTTTCAATTATTGTTGTCTGTTTAAATCCGGGTGAAAAATTAGAGCAAACCTTGGATAGCATTAGTATGCAAACATATAATGATTATGAAGTGATTGTTAAGGATGGGATGTCGGAGGACGGGGCGCCGGAAAGGTGGTTTGCCGATAATAAAGATTTGCGGTTTAAACTTTTAATGGAACCTGACTCCGGGATTTATGAAGCAATGAATCAGGCTGTTACGAAAGCAACCGGGCAGTTTATCTATTTTCTTAACTGCGGCGACTTATTTTTTGAAGAACAAGTCCTTTTAAAAGTAAAAACTGAAATTGATAAAACCAGCAATGCCGGAATTTTTTATGGTAATGTTTTTGAAAAACTTACCGGGCAAGAGGTTTTTTCCAATCCAAAACTTAGCCGTTTTGCTTGCTTCCGGCATTTACCCTGCCATCAGGCTTGTTTTTACCGTAATGAACTATTGACGAAGCACCCGTTTCTAGTAAAATACAAAGTACGGGCTGATTATGAGCATTTTTTATGGTGTTATCTTAAAGAAAGTGCGGCGGCTCATTATATGCCATTTTTGATTGCAAGTTACGAGGGGGCCGGTTTTTCGGAAACAAAAGCAAACCAACAAATATCGGCCCTTGAACATAAAGAGATTACCCGTATTTATATGAATAAAAGCGAAATTTTTAAATATCGTTTGCTGTTAGCTTTAACTTTAGCCCCGTTAAGGAGTGGATTGGCACGAAATAAATATACAACCGGTATTTACAACCGGTTACGGAAAATGATATATTAATGACACCAGGGTCAAAAGGTCATAATACCTTTTGACTCCAATTATCATAATATAATTATATATGGGAGTTCACATGAAAGTTTTATGGTTATGCAATATCATGTTGCCGGCAATAGCTAATGAATTAAATTTACCTTACAGTAACCGGGAAGGATGGCTTTCCGGACTTTTTAATCAATTCATTGCCGAAGATAATGATGATGGCGAGCTTGCGGTTTGCTTTCCGTATGAAGACCGGGCGACTATCAATGCGATTAATGCCCGAATCCAGAAATCTGACTCCGGGCAAACTGAAAGCTCAAAAAATGTATTAAAATTCAAGTGCGGCCGGGTTACTTGTTATGGCTTCCGTGAAAATTTGCAAACGCCGGAAAAATATGATTCCGAACTTGAAAAGCAGATGAATGAAATTTTAGAAGATTATTTGCCGGATATAATTCATATTTTTGGCAGCGAATTTCCCCATGCCTTAGCTTTAACTAATGTCTGCAAGGACAAAAAACGCATCTTGCTTACGATTCAAGGGCTGGTCGGGAAAATTGCAAAATCCTATACTGTTGGACTGCCTTATGATGTAACAAAAGGTGAGACCATCCGCGATATTGTCAAAAATGATTCAATCGCAGATCAGCAAGAGAAATTCAACATCCGGGCGCAGCATGAACAGTTATTATTTGCTTTGATAAAACATGTAGCCGGGCGGACCCGTTTTGATTATGAAGCAGCTATTGAGTTAAATCCCAATGTGACATATCATGAACTCAATGAAAGTATGCGTGAAAGCTTTTATCAAGGTCGTTGGAATAGTATTGATTGTGAGCCTTATAGTATTTTCGTAAGCCAGGGTGATTATCCGATTAAAGGCCTTCACTATATGTTGGAAGCAATGCCGAGGCTGATTCTCAAATATCCCGAGGCACATCTATATGTCGCGGGTAATGACATTGTCGGTGATACCAATCTGGACATGATGAGTATCTTAAAGAAAAAAGTAAAAATTTCATCATATGGGAAATATCTTAAATCATTGATTTTGACCAATCAATTAGAAGACAAAGTGACAATGCTTGGCCCGCTTGATGAGGCGGCGATGAAAGAACGATTTTTACTTAGCAGTGTTTTTGTTTGCCCGTCAGTTGTTGAAAATTCGCCCAATTCATTATGCGAAGCAATGCTATTGGGAATGCCGGTGGTTGCGGCGGCGGTTGGCGGAATCCCTAGTCTTTTGAGCGACGGGAAAAATGGGCTTTTATATGAGCCGGGTAATGTACGTGACCTTACTGCGGCAATTGAGATTGCCTGGGATTTGGAAACCGGGGAAGTAATTGCGGTGGCAGCAGCAAAACGGGCAAAGAAAACTCATAACCGGATTCTTAATTATATGAGATTGCGGGAAATATATAATGAAATTATGATACAAGGGTAAAATTATAGGGGTAGTATAAATGACAATCACCTTTATTTCTAATTATATAAATCATCACCAACTTCCTTTTTGTGATGCTTTGTTCCGGTTGCTTGGTAATGATTTTTATTTTGTCCAGACCGAAAAGATGGCGGAAGAGCGGCTAAAAATGGGCTGGGATAATACCGGTGAAAAAAGGGCATATGTCCGCAAACTTGATGAGGAAGAAGAATTTATACTAAATTTAATTAATGATAGTGATATCCTGTTAGCCGGTTGGTCGGAGGAAAAAAAAATAGAGGCGGCAGTTCTTGCGAGGGTCAAAAACAATAAGCCGGTTTTTCGGATTAGTGAGCGGATATATAGGACAGGACGGTGGAAATTTATTTCGCCGCGCGGCTTAATCCGCAAATTTAAGGAACATACCCGCTATCGCAATAAAAAATACTATCTCCTTTGTGCCGGCTCTTATGTAGCCGGAGATTTCAGGATGATAAAAGCTTATCCGGATAAAAAATACCGGTGGGGTTATTTTCCCGCGACAGCTAAGTACGGTGAGGGTTTATATCATAAAAAGAATAACAATGAAGTAATTCAAATCTGCTGGGCCGGCCGCTTTATACCTTTAAAACATCCGGATTATATGCTTCGTTTAGCAAATGATTTAAAAATCAGCGGTTATTCCTTCCTGCTTCATATAATTGGCAGCGGTGAAATGGAAAATGATTTAAGGGAAATGGCGGCTGATTATCAAATAACAGAATCAGTAGTTTTTCATGGTGCTTTTCCGCCGGATAAAGTCCGTGAAATCATGGAAAACTGCCATATCTACGTTCTTACGAGTGATTATCGCGAAGGCTGGGGTACAGTATTAAATGAAGCTATGAATAGTGGTTGTGCGGTGGTAGCAAGTGAAGAAGCCGGGTCAACCAGGTATCTTGTAACGAATGGGATAAACGGGTTTTCTTATCCGAAAAATAATTATTCCGAAATGCGGGATTTGGTGAAAAGCCTGCTTGATGACCCGGAAAAGCTTAATGAATTTGGCCATAATGCCTATCAGACTATTACCGGGTTATGGAATGCCGAAACGGCGGCCGGTGAACTAGTGCGTGTCTGCCGTGATATCTTAGCCGGTAATGGGGTTACCCCGGCCGGGGAAGGGCCTATGAGTGCCGATATTTGACAGTAGTTATAAGCAATGTTATATTATATTAACAATTCACAACTAACAACGGAGAAAAAATGTTAAGCAACAAAACTATCCTTATCACCGGTGGTACCGGTTCATTTGGCAAAAGCTTTACCAAATTTGCTTTGGCGAACTACAATCCGCAAAAAGTAATTATTTATTCCCGCGATGAATACAAACACTTCGTGATGGCGAATGAATTATCCGCATATTCTGACCGCTTGCGGTTTTTTATTGGTGATGTCCGCGACAAAGAAAGGTTAAACCGCGCTTTTGAAGGCGTTGATTATGTTATCCATGCCGCGGCTCTTAAGCAAGTTCCCGCTTGCGAATACAATCCCAACGAAGCAATTAAAACCAATATTCATGGGGCGCAAAATGTCATTGATGCCGCCCTTGATACTGGCGTAAGCAAAGTAGTTGCCCTTTCGACTGACAAAGCAGTTAACCCGGTTAATCTGTACGGCGGGACGAAATTGGTTTCTGACAAACTTTTTATCGCGGCAAATGCTTATGCCGGAAACAAAAACATCAATTTTTCGATTGTCCGTTATGGTAATGTTGCCGGAAGCCGCGGTTCGGTTATTCCCTACTTTGACAGTTTGATAAAGGATGGAAAAACGGAACTACCGATTACCGACAACCGGATGACACGGTTTTGGATTAGTCTTACCCAAGGGGTCGAGCTTGTGGTAAAAGCCCTCAAAGAAGCTACCGGCGGGGAAACTTTTATCAGCAAAATACCCTCATTTAAGATAACTGATTTAGCGGAAGCAATGTTACCAGGTTGCCGGATGCCGGAGATTGGCATCCGTCCCGGTGAAAAGCTCCATGAAATTATGGTGACAGTTGAGGATTCAAAGACAACTTACGAATATAATGATCATTTTATCGTTTATCCGCAAGTTATCTGGAATGACAAACAAAAAATCAATCCATCCGGGAAATTGGTCCCTGACGGGTTCGCCTACAGTTCAGACAATAATACGGAATGGTTAAGTATTAATGAACTGCGGGAAATGGTTAAAGCAGTCGAATTAGAAAAATAAATCGAAAGCGCCAAAGCGCGTTTTGTGCTATTTGTGTGCAACTTTGTTGCTATGAGCGGGCGAATAGCGACATAAGAGGGGTACAGGGGGATGTTAAGGGTTGCAATCTGTGATGACGATAAGTCATTTTTAAGTTTGCTTCATCAAACTTTATTAAGATGGATTACCTACCATAATTTCAATATCAATATCTTGTTATTCGAAAATGGTGAAGATTTGTTATATGATATTGAGGAGGCCGGCCATTTTCAAATTGTTTTTATTGAAATAGAATTAAATAAAATGGATGGCCTGACTATCGCTTATGAGGTTTACCGCCAATGTCCCGCGGCCATAATAATATTTACTTCCGCAACTGATTACTGTAATAAGCATATGTACAAGGTTCATCCTTTTTATTTTTTCACAAAACCAATCAAAGACCGTGAATTATTTTTCGTAATGAAGAAAGCGCTTAAGCGCTTGGATATTGAATGTCAAACTTTCCGTTTTTTCCACAAAGCATACTATTATTCAGTGCCGGTAAAAGAAATCATCTACTTTTTTAGTGACGGGCGTAAGGTAGGAATTGTAAGTTTGCACAAAAAATATTACTTTTACGGCAAACTTGACTTAATAACTAACGAAATACAGAAAAAAGCAAGTGTTTTCTTAAGAATACACAAATCTTATCTGGTTAATAAACGCTATATTACTATTTACCAATCGGACTTTATTGAAGTCAAAGGTAATGAATTGCTGCCAATCAGCCGCTCACACAAGAAAGCAATCCGGAATATTTTAGCTAAGGAGTGGAAAGAGGGGCATGAGATGTGATATAATGACACATCAGCAGGAAAACAAGCGACTGCGAAGCAGGCATTTGTTTTCACCTGATGTGTCAACGAAAGACTGTAAGTCTGGAGTTGTAAGTATAGATAATCATGATACATGAACCAGCAGGAAAACAAGCGACTGCGAAGCAGGCATTTGTTTTCACCTGATGTGTCAACGACAGACTGTAAGTCTGGAGTTGTAAGTATAGAAAATCATGATACCGCAAGCAGGCATTTGTTTTCACCTGGTTCATTAACGATAGGCCGCAGGTCTAGAGTTAAAATGAAAGGAAACACTATGGACAAGCCAGCGATAGCCGGCGGGACACCCGTCCGCTCTGAAAGAATAAATTATGGCCGTCAATATATTGATGAAGCAGATATCGAAGCAGTAGTTTCGGTTTTGAAAAGTGATTACCTGACTTGCGGGCCGCAGATTTCCGCCCTTGAGGAAAAATTATGCCAGATAACCGGCGCGAAGTATGCGGTTGTTTGTGCTAATGGTACGGCGGCTTTGCATATGGCCTGCCTTGCCGCGGGCGTAACAGAAGGGGATGAGGTTATTACCACCCCCCTGACTTTTGCCGCATCCGGGAATTGCGCCCTCTACTGTGGGGCAAAACCGGTGTTTGCTGATATCCGCCCCGATACTTACAACATTAGCCCGGCAGCAGTTGAAACCTGTATAACAAAGAAATCAAAAGCTCTAATTGCCGTTGACTACACTGGTCAATCAGCGGAACTTGGTGAACTTTCTGCCATTTGCCGCAAAAATCAAATGGTTTTTATTGAGGACGGGGCCCATGTCATCGGGACAAAATATAAAGGAAAAGTAAATGGCTCCATCGCCGATATGACGACATTTAGTTTTCATCCGGTTAAGACCGTTACCAGCGGTGAGGGCGGGGCAGTACTGACGAATAGTGAAGACTATTACCGCAAACTTGTCCTTGCCCGTGAACATGGTATTACCAGGCGGGCAGATTTACAAGAAAAACCATCTCATGGTGCTTGGTATTATGAGCAAATATTCCTTGGTTATAACTATCGTTTGACAGATATTCAAGCCGCTTTATTAAGCAGTCAGTTGGATAAATTAACGCTTTTCAGCAAACAGCGCAAAGAAATTGTTGCGCAGTATGAAAAAGCTTTTCATGGGTTAAAAGGGATTGGCTTGCAAAAGGAAATCCCGGAATCAGATACAACAAGGCATCTTTATATTATCCGTATCTTAGCCGAAAGCCTTACTATCGGGCGGCGGGAGTTTTTTGATGCCCTTGCGGCAGAAAATATATATTGCAATGTTCATTATATTCCGGTTTATTATCATCCTTATTATGAAAAACTTGGCTATGAAAAAGGCCTTTGCCCCATCGCCGAACAGATTTATGAAGAGATTATTTCGTTACCGCTTTTTTATGGAATGACCGATGGAGATGTCGCTGATGTTATTAAGGCAGTGAAGCGGATTGCCTTATATTATGCGAAATAAAGGGAAAAATGAAACTTAGCATTATCGTGCCGGTTTTCAATATGGCTTCTGATGGAAAACTCGAATACTGCCTTAATTCATTAATCAACCAAACGGTTGATGATTATGAAATAATCGTTGTTGACGATTGTTCAACTGATTCTTCCCGTGAAATTCTGAAAAAATACGAAACTGCTTACCCCGGTAAATTTAAAGTGATTTACTCGCTAGTTAACAAACGGCAAGGCGGGGCAAAAAATCTTGGCCTGGAAATAGCGGAAGGCGATTGGATTGGTTTTATTGATTCCGACGATTGGGTAGTTCCGGATTTTTATGAGCGCCTGTTAAATAAAGCCCTTGAAACCGGGGCGGATATTGTTGGCTGTGATTATAATCTGACCGATAAACATAGTTTAGAAATCGGTAAAACCGTTGCGATGAACAAACCGGAACAGACGGGAGTGCTTAACCAAGAAAAATACCGCTCCCTAATTCTTGACGGTGGTAGTCTGGTCGTGAAAATTTATCGCCGGGCAATTATTTTTGATTATCCTAACCGCTTTCCGGAAAATATTTTTTATGAAGATAATGCGATTGGAAACTCCTGGTTACTTAGGGCAAAGCATTTTGAATACATTCCCGAACCGCTTTATTATTATTATCAGCACGATACATCGACTGTCCATACCATCACAACCGAACGTTGCCTAGACCGGATGGCCGCCGCCCGGATTATGATAAACGAAGCTAAAGAGTTTGGTTTTTTTGATGATTATTTTGCTGAACTTGAATACAAATTCACAATCTTATTCTACCTTAATACGCTATTCTCATATTTGCGCGGGGTAAAAAATGGCCGCCCGGCAGCGCCCACTCTAAGAGAAAGCAAAGCTTTCTCCTTAAAGGGTTTAGGCTATTCGCAATATCGCTTTGTAAAGGAAATTGGCTATGAAATGTTTGAAACTTTTCCGCTTTTTATGGAAAATCAATACTTCATAGAACGCCAGGATAAAGAAGTAAAAAAACTGGTTAAGATGCACAAAAGGTCAACACTTGTATTTATGATATATTTTAAGTTATTATGGTTTTATCGTGATTTAAAAACGAAGAGAAATTCGCTTGGAGGATTATGAATATTGCAATTATCACCGCCCGCGGCGGAAGCAAACGGATACCCCGCAAAAATATCAAAGAATTTTGCGGCAAGCCGATTATCTATTATTCGATTAAAGCGGCGCTGGATTCTGGTATTTTTGATACGGTTATGGTTTCAACCGATGATGATGAAATCACCCGAATTGCCAGAAACTATGGCGCAGAAGTACCGTTTAAACGCTCGCAAGAAACAGCGGATGATTTTGCAACAACATCTGATGTTTTACAGGAAGTTATTGAATCCTACCGTCGGCAGGGCAAGAATTTTGACCGCTTTTGCTGTATTTATCCGACCTGTCCCCTGCTTAAAAAAGAGCGGTTGCAAGAAGCAATGATTATGCTTGATGATTGCAACGGCGTAAAACCGGTGGTTAAATTTTCTTTCCCGCCTCAACGCAGCCTTATTATCAATGACGGATTTCTTGAATACCAATATCCTGAATTTACAAATTCACGTTCCCAGGATTTGGAAGCGGTTTATCATGACAGCGGCCAGTTTTATGCGATGCGCACGGAAGCTTTTTTAACTGCGGGTACTTTAAATGTTACTAATTTAAAGCCGATTATTTTAAATGAAATGGAAGTGCAGGATATTGATACTGATGATGATTGGAAGCTGGCAGAGCTTAAGTATAAATATATTATGATGTGATTTTGCTGACCCTCTCTGCATTTTACACCATAAGAGCACTTAAAAAATGGCTTTTTGAAAGGCAGTAAAATGAATAAAACAATAAAAATCGCCCACCATACAATTAGTGCAGATTCACCAGCCTTTATCGTTGCGGAAATTTCCGGCAATCATAACGGTGACATCCACCGGGCTATTGAAATCATCCATAGCGCCAAGGAAGCCGGTGCCGATGCTGTTAAATTACAGACCTATACTCCGGATACGATTACCCTTGACTGTGATAACGAACATTTTAAACTCAACCGGGGTACCATCTGGGACGGCACCACCCTTCATGCCCTCTATCAGACAGCTTTTACCCCTTGGGAGTGGCAGCCCCGGCTAAAAGAAGAAGCAGAAAAAATTGGTTTAATCTGCTTTTCTTCCCCTTTTGACTTTACGGCGGTTGATTTTATGGCCGGGCTTAATATGCCGGCTTACAAAATTGCCTCTTATGAAATTAATGATATCCCTTTAATCCGCAAAGCGGCTTCACAAAAAAAGCCGATTATCTTTGCGACCGGAATTGCGTACCCTGAAGATATTAGCCTAGCTTTGCAAACTTGCCGTGACGAGGGAAATGAAGATGTCATCATTCTCAAATGCGTTTCATCCTACCCGGCCTCATTTGAAGATATTAACCTGAAAAACATCCCATATCTGCGGGAGGAATATGACTGCCTGATTGGCTTGTCTGACCATACTCCCGGCGGGGTAGTTGCTGTTGGTGCTGTCACCCTCGGGGCGGTGATGGTCGAAAAACATTTAACCTTAAAAAGGGCTGATGGCGGCCCTGATGCTGCTTTCTCAATGGAGCCGGCCGAATTTGCCGCGATGGTAAATCAAATCCGTGATTTAGAAAAGGCCCTCGGGCATTCCGAATATAGCTTGACCCCGAAGCAAATCAAAGAACGTGAAGGTGCCCGTTCCCTTTTCGTTGTTCGTGACATAGGTGCCGGTGAAACCCTGACCCCTGACAATATCCGCTCAATCCGCCCGGCCGCCGGGTTGTCCCCCTGCTATTACGAAGAAGTCCTCGGGAAAACGGCGGCCTGCGCCATCCCCCGCGGCACCCCGCTGGAACCGAAGATGTTTGGAGGGTAATATGATTCTCATCCGCACCGATGCCAACCCACGCATCGCCACCGGCCATTTAATGCGTACCCTTACAATTGCAAGGGAATTTAACCACCGTAATATCCCGGTCTGTTTTGTGTTGGCTGATAATGAATCTGAATGTATCTTCAAAAAACTATGCTTAGATTTGGATAACGAAAATTTACAAGTTGAAATTCTAAACACCAAATTCGACGACCCTGATTCGGAAATCCCCGCTTTTACCGATATCCTTGCCCAAAAAAATCCGCTTGCCCTTTTAATCGATTCGTACTTTGTAACCCCTTCATATCTAACCGAAGTAAAGAAACATACCCGCACCCTTTATCTCGATGACCTAAATTCCTTTGATTATCCGGTTGATGTTGTAATAAATTATTGTATCGGTGCTGAAAATCTTTATGAAACCCAAACAAATAAAAAATACCTGCTCGGCCCTGATTATGCCCCCCTGCGTGAGCAATTCCGCGATATATCTTACCAAGTTAATGAAAAAGTTACTAACATTCTTATCACGACCGGCGGTACCGATGAAGAAGGGATTACCGGTCAAATTGCTGCTGCTGTCTATGCTGCTTTAGATGAATCCGTGACCTGTCATATCGTCATCGGAACCTTGAACCGTCATCGCGAACATCTATATGGGCTGGCGCAAGCTAATCCTCAAATTATCATTTATGAAAATCATACTGAAATGGCAATCCTAATGCAAAGATGCGACTTGGCAATCTCCGCCGCCGGGTCGACCCTTTATGAATTGTGTGCGGTTGGCGTTCCGACAATTTGCTTTACAACCGCCGACAATCAGCTTCCCAATGCAACCGGGTTATCAGCAATTGAAGCGACGGTTTATGCCGAAGATAAGAATTTTGCCTTATATATCGGCGAGCTTGCTTTTGATTATCCCCGGCGCAAGAAACTTTCAAAGCAAATGCGCCGCCTCGTTGATGGTTATGGGGCGTGCCGTATTGTGGATGAACTTGTACAGTATGAAAATATATGCTAAAATACATTTAATTTAAGACTAAAACGGAGATAGCAAAATGTCCTTATTATCCATCATTATACCGGCATATAACGAAGAAGATAACATCACATATATCAGTACGGCCCTTAAAAAAGTATTAGAAATTGAGGGGATTAATTATGAAATCATTTTTGTTGACGATGGTTCATCTGACTTAACATTTGCAAAAATTAAAGCGCAAAACCTTAGTTCGGACAATATTCACGGTTATCGCCTAAGCCGGAACTTCGGCAAAGAAGCGGCGATGTGGGCGGGTCTCGGAAAAATAAACGGCGATTGCTGTATTGTAATGGATTGCGACTTACAGCACCCGGCGGCAGTTATTCCCCGGATGTACCGCTTATGGCAAGAGGGGTATGAAATAGTTGAAGGGATTAAAGTAAGAGGCAAAGAGTCAATTTTATACAAATTATTTTCCGGTATTTTTTATCGCCTGATTTCTTCTTTGTCCGGCTTTGATATGCGCTCATCCTCTGATTTTAAGCTTCTTGACAAAAAGGTAGTAAACGAACTTTTAAATCTTCAGGAGCGGAATGCTTTTTTCCGCGGTTTATCATTTTGGGTGGGCTTTAATTCCACGAAAATTGAATATCAAGTCGGCAAACGGGAGTACAGCAAATCAAAATGGAATACCTTTGGCTTATTCAAATATGGCCTTAGTAATATTATCGGCTTTTCGGCAGCACCTTTACAAATCGTTACGATTATCGGGGTTTTACTTACTTTAGCTTCAATAGGTTTAGGGATTCAGACGTTAGTAAGGTTTTTGATGGGTTATTCATTAGAGGGTTTTACAACGGTTATCCTGCTTTTGCTTCTTGTTGGCGGGGGTATGATGATTAGCTTAGGTATAATTGGCTTATATATCGCAAAAATATATGATGAAGTTAAAAATAGGCCCCGCTTTATTATTTGTGAATCGACAGGGGAGGAATAAGCGATAATGCAAAAAATAATTAATAAAAGTACAGCAATCAAAGCCGTTTTAACCATTATTGGCTTATGTCTTATTTTCACCATTTTCCCGTTCGGAATCTGGTCACAGATAGAAAAGTCGTCTCTGCCGCGTTCCTCTAATGAGAAAGTTGGCCCGGTTACTCAAGATAAATTAGTAACCCAGTCATTTACCGCTGAATACAGCCATCTTGATAGTATCTATATTTATTTAGCCCAAGGTACGCAGGGTGAATCCTTTAGTTTTAGCATGGTCAAAATCTTTGAAAATGAAGAACGGCCGATGTTTGAAGATGTTTTTTTGATTAGCCAGGATGATATCCCCGGATTTTATGATGTTTTGGTTGACCAATCATTAGAAATCGGCGAGACATACAAATACATCATTAAAGCAGAAACTGAACCTGCAACTCTTTTTCTTGGTATTGAATGGTTTTTGCGTGACGATTACCCTAATCTGGGCAGATTATACTATGATGAAAAGCCTTGGAGCGGCCAGGGTTTAGTTGCAGTTTATAATTATACTGTCCCTATTTCTACGGGTTATTCGCTGGCACTTATTGCCGCTATATTATTGTTAATTACTTTATTAAGCATAGCAGTTAACCGCTACTATCGAAAAAATCCCGGAAAAGACAGCTTGTTGACTGTTGAGCAGGTAGTAAAAATAATTTTGAACCCCCTCGTAATAGTTTTGGTGATAATTGGCTTAGTTGCAGTATGTCTCCAGACTTTTGGGCCTTATCTGTTTGATAACATATTCTTTGCGGTTGCGGTTCTTACCGGGGGGGCGATTTGCTGGTATGGGATAAACCATAACCGTGACGGACAAGCCCCAATTATTACAAAAGAGGTTATCAGGAAAAATTGGCCGGACTATCTTCAGTCGGTCCTTTTTGCCGGTGCCATCTATGCCTGTTGTGAATATATGTGCGCACAGATTACCATTCATCAAACTATTGCCCAAAGCAAGCAAATAATTTACTTTGGCCTTATAATGCTTATGATGATGGGCTTTCGGCAGATATTCAATTTAATTAACTTGATTTTTTTGACCATTATTGGCGGTTATGGTTATTATTTTTATACTGAAAAAATACAGGCCGGTATGGGTGAACTAAATACCCTTGAATTAGAGGAAATTAGATTAGCCGCCTGGGTATTTATCATCGGCGGTATGGTTATTGTTACGGTTATTATTAATGTAATAACGCGGTTAATAAAAAAAGAAATGAAACCAATTTCAGTCCCGTTTGGCTGTTTAATGCTTTTATTTCTTTCGTTGATGGTAGTTTTCCGTAATACACGGGAATGGCCAATTTTGATGGCGGTCTGTTTTACCCTATTTTATCTGCAGTATAGCGCTTCCCGCAAAATGGATATCACCCTGAATATTTGCCGGGGTTTGATTTTATCATTTTTGTGGATGGTTGGCTATTCGCTTTTATATCGCCCCTTTGCAACATTTCAAACAGTCCGTTTTCCGATGATGTTTAATTCAGTTACTGTTGCTGCCACTTATCTTGCCGTTGTTGCAACAGCAGCTTTAATTATTCTGCTTAAGAAAATGAGAGAAAGCAATCAACTAAAGGATTTATGGAAAGAATGCCTTTTATTAGGGACGGCTTTAACCTATTTGACATTTACAATTTCAAATACCGGGATATATGCTTTTACGGTAACGGCTATTTTTTCTCTATTGATGTTTACGGCAGGAAAAAGCAGGGAAAGGCTAAAGAGTATTTTATCAGCTGCCGGTTTGATGATAATGTCGTTGATTGTTTGTTTTCCGGTGATTTTCTTTATGCAGCGAAATATTCCGGCCTTAGTTGGAAAACCTGCGATATATAGTATTGAGTCCTTCCATCAGGAGATTACCCGCGGCCGTAACCCGGCTTCATATGAGCATATGCGGGTGGGGCGTTTTATTGAGGTTTTTGGGCATGAATTTTTAGGTATCCCGGAAAATAGATTTGATTTTTACGGACATATAAGAGCATACGAAGAAGAACGGGTCATTATTAATTCCGAGGTATTTAGTCTGGATAAAGCATTGGAAATGGGGTTAGATGTTGAGAATGCAATTCCGCTTTCCGAGAAAAAGCACGATTTATTGGAAAATCCCGGAGCTTATACAGAGGAAGACTTGCAATACTATAAAGACAATTTAGGTATCATAGTGACAGAATCTGATTTTAGTAACGGGCGGATTGATCACTTCCGGGCATATTTTGCCGAATTAAATGCTTTTGGACACAATAGTATGAGTGTAATTATGCCAGACGGGTCACAGTCATATCATGCTCATAATATTTATCTTCAATTTGCATATGACCATGGGATTTATATGGGTATCCTTTTTATTATTGTCGGCGGGGCGGCTTTTATCAGAGCAGTTATGTTTTACCGCCGTTATGATAATAATGTTAAATATGCTGCTTTACCACTGGCAGTTATCGTTGTGGTTGCGACGGCCGGCCTTGCGGAATGGATTTTCCATTTCAGCAACCCCTCCGGTTTTATGCTAATGCTGATGATGGCACCACTTACCTTACGCTTTATGAAAGAACAAAATGAAAAATAGAAAACAGTTCAATTTCAAAGTATTATATCGCCGTACCGCTCTGATTATTTATGATATAATCAGTGTTATCTGTGCCAGCTATCTGGCGTTATTAATGCGCTTTGATTTAAGGCTTGATGATATTCCCGAACATTTTATTGTGCCGATTACGAATTTTTTACTTTTTAATATTATTTTAACGATATTTATTTTTTATGTATTCCGGATGTATCATAGCTTATGGGCTTTTGCCGGGGAAATGGAACTTCGTAATGTCGTTTTATCAAGTGTAGCTTCGGCGATATTAAACGGGGTTGGCTTGCAGTTTTTCCGGATTGGCGGCAATCAGGCCGTCCCTAATAGCTATTATTTCCTATATTGTTTTATCTTAATTGCTTTCATTTTTACCAGCCGTTTTTCCTATCGTTTTTTCCGCGGCCTCAAATACAAAAGAATTAACCGCGGCAATAGTATCTCGGTAATGGTAGTCGGTGCCGGTGAGGCGGCGAATCTCATTGTGAAAGAAATTGTTAATTCTAACTTTTCGACGATGGTAATCCGCTGTATTATTGATGATGACCGGGGTAAGTGGGGACGGTTTATCCAAGGGATAAAAGTAGTCGGCGGGCGTGACAAAATAATCGAAAGCGCCGCTTTTTACGAAGTTGATGAAATAATTGTCGCAATGCCATCGATATCACGGGCAGAAATGAAAGATATCCTTGATATTTGTAAGGAAACTAATTGCAAATTGCGGGCGCTCCCTGGTGTATATCAGCTCGTAAACGGCGAGGTAAGTATCAGCGAACTAAGAGACGTCGGGGTTGAAGATTTATTAGGCCGGGAACCGGTTGAAATAGACCTCAACTCAATTCTTAGCTATGTCAAAGACAAAAAAGTGCTTGTAACCGGCGGCGGCGGCACGATAGGCAGTGAGTTATGCCGGCAGATAGCTTCGCATAAGCCTTCGCATTTAATAGCCCTTGATATTTATGAAAATAGCATTTACGATATTCAGCAAGAGTTGATTAATACTTATCCTGATTTGCGGTTGACAGTGCTAATTGCCTCGGTACGGAATACCAACCGGGTGAACCAGATTTTTGCCGAATATCAGCCGGATATTGTTTATCATGCGGCGGCTCACAAACATGTTCCTTTAATGGAAGACAGCCCCAATGAAGCGGTAAAAAACAATATTTTCGGCACTTTTAAGACCGCAATGGCAGCGGCTGTCTATGGAACGAAACGGTTTGTGATGATTTCAACGGACAAAGCGGTTAACCCGGCGAATGTCATGGGGGCAAGCAAACGGGTTTGCGAAATGATTATTCAAACCTTTAACAAACATTATGAGACCGAGTTTGTTGCCGTCCGGTTTGGTAATGTTTTAGGCAGTAACGGAAGTGTTATCCCGATTTTTAAGAAGCAGATTGCTGACGGCGGGCCCGTGACGGTTACTCATCCCGATATTATCCGTTATTTTATGACTATCCCGGAAGCGGTCTCACTTGTTCTTCAAGCAGGGGCTTATGCAAAAGGCGGGGAAATATTTGTCCTTGATATGGGAAAACCGGTTAAAATCCTCGATTTAGCAATGAACTTAATCCGCTTATCGGGCTTAACTCCCGGTGAAGATATTAAAATCCAGTATACGGGGCTTAGGGCCGGTGAAAAATTGTATGAAGAGCTGTTATTGGAAGAAGAAGGAATGAGAGAAACAGCAAACCGCTTGATTTATATCGGAAAACCGATTGAGCTTGATGACGGGAAATTTTTCGCCCAACTAAAAAAGCTTAAAGAAGCTTCAAAGAATGAAAGCGGGGACATCCGCGGGATGCTTCGCGAGATTGTGCCAACTTATGAGTATGAAAGCGGATAACTTATCTCGCAGGAACCTTAGGCCGCCTTATTCTCGAGAGATAATTGAACGGACAAACCAATTAGGCCGTAGTGACGGAGAGATATTTTATCTGCTTTATAAAGATAGCGGAGGTATAACATGAACAAACGAATCTACCTCTCTTCACCAACAACGCATGGCGAAGAGCAAAAATTCATCAAAGAAGCCTTTGATACGAACTGGGTTGCGCCATTGGGAGCCAATGTTGACAACTTTGAAAAAGAAATGGCAGAGTATATCAACATCCCTCATGCGGCGGCTTTATCCTCGGGAACCGGGGCGATTCACCTTGCTTTGCGCCTGCTTGAACTAAAACAAAACGATATTGTTTTTGTTTCTTCCCTCACATTTAGTGCAAGTTGTAACCCGATAATGTATGAAAAAGCTATTCCGGTTTTTATTGATTCCGAACCGGATACCTGGAATATGTCACCCAAAGCCTTAAAAAGGGCTTTCAAAAAATATCCGCGGGCGAAAGCGGTGATTGCCGTTCATCTTTATGGTACCCCGGCGAAACTTGATGAATTGATGGCTATCTGTGATGAGTATAATGTCCCGCTGATTGAAGATGCGGCCGAGTCGCTTGGAGCTACTTATAAGGGGCAGGACACCGGTACCTTCGGGCGGATGGGTATCCTTTCTTTTAATGGCAACAAAATAATTACCACCTCCGGCGGCGGAATGCTTGTTTCCCGTGAAAAAGAATTAATTGATAACGCTCGCTTTCTTGCCACCCAGGCCCGTGACCCGGCCAGGCATTACCAACATTCACAAGTTGGTTTTAATTACCGGATGAGCAATATCGTCGCCGGGATTGGCCGCGGCCAGCTTTTACATTTAGATGAGCATATGGCTCGTAAGCAAAAAATATATCAGCAGTACAAAGAAGCTTTTGCCGATATCCCCGCTCTCAAGATGAATCCGCTTAATAAAGACGGACAGGCAAATAACTGGCTTTCCTGCGTTATTATTGAAGATGGCCTTGTTAACCCTGACCAGATTATGGATGCGCTGGAAGCAGAAAATATCGAGTGCCGGCCGATTTGGAAACCAATGCACCAGCAACCGGTTTTTGCCGGTTATGATTATTTCCCCCACAAAAAAGAGCTTGATATATCGGCTGATATCTTTGCCCGGGGATTATGTCTGCCAAGTGATATCAAGAATACGGATGAGGATATGGACAAAATAATCAAAATCGTCAGGGGATTTTTCGAATAAGCCGTGAGCGTGTCTGACGGCGAAGTGCAGAAAGGTCACACGCGGAGTAGGACTATAAATGTACAAAAATTGCTTAAAACGATGTTTTGATTTTTCCTTAGCGCTGGTGGCTTTAATAATTCTCTCACCATTTCTTCTCATACTTTGGATTATCGTGCGGATAAAAATGGGCCATCCGGCAGTTTTTACCCAGCTCCGCCCGGGATATAAAGAAAAAATTTTCAAAATTTACAAATTCCGGACGATGACGAATGAGAAAGATGAAAATGGTGATTTACTGCCTGATGACAAGCGATTAACATCGTTTGGTTTATTTTTGCGGCGGACTTCCCTTGATGAACTACCGCAACTGCTTAATATTATCAAAGGCGATCTTGCGATTATCGGCCCGCGCCCGCTTCTCGTCCAATACCTGCCCCTTTATAACGAAAATCAACGCAAGCGGCATGACGTCCGCCCGGGTTTTACCGGTTATGCCCAGGTTAATGGCCGGAACGCGGTTACTTGGCCGGAGAAATTTGCGATGGATACTTGGTACAGTGAAAATGTTTCATTTATACTAGATATGAGAATATTTTTTAAGACAATCAAAACAGTTATAAAGAGTGATGGGATAAGTAGTGCGACGGCAGCGACGATGGAGTATTTTACGGGAGAAGAGTAAAATGAAGCAAAAAGACCTTGTAATAATCGGGGCCGGCGGCCTTGGCCGGGAAGTTATGTGGCAATTAAATGAAGTTAATCAGACTACTAATACGTACAATATTTTAGGATTTATTGATGCTGACCCGGCACTTAAAGGAAAAAATGTTAATGGCTTTCCAGTTATTGATAATGAACAATGGTTGTTAGACCGAAAACATGACACTTGTGTCATTATTTGCGTTGCTAATCCGGAAATCAGAAAAAAGATTTATCAAACCTTAAAAATAAACCCCTTGATCAGTTTCCCCAACTTTTTCGCAAAAAGCGTTAAATATTCTGAATTTGTGACGTTTGGCCAAGGTTGTATCTTTTGTCTTGAAGATATCCTGACGGTTAATATTAAAGTCGGCGATTTTGTGATCTTAAATTCTGCTTGTACAGTTGGGCACGATGTCGAAATCGATGATTATGTCACCCTATATCCCGGGGCGATTGTATCAGGAAATGTCCGGATTGGGGCAGGGTGCGAAATTGGGGCCGGAGTAAAGATTATTCAAGGGAAAAGCATTGGCGCAAATACGATTATCGGCGCCGGTGCTGTCGTGACCCGGGATATCCCGCCGGATTGTACCGCTGTTGGGGTCCCGGCAAAACCACTATAATTAATTGTAAAAATTGAAACCTTATGGTATGATGTGTAGATGTCACAAAAGAGTAAAAAAACTATCTTAATACTTGCCAATTTTTCGGCCGGACTATATGATTTTCGCGGTGAATTATTAAAGCGCTTAATCAATGAATACCATGTAATTTGCGTTATTCCGGATGCAGCTAAGGCGGCTGAACTTAGAGATTTAGGCTGCGAACTAATAATTACCCCGATTAACCGCCGGGGCATGAATCCCCGTGAAGATATTAAACTGATACGTGATTATCGCCGGATTATCAAAAGAGTTAAACCGGATTTGGTATTGACTTTCACCATCAAACCGAATGTTTACGGCGGGTTTGCCTGCCGTAGGCTTAAGGTTCCTTATCTTTCGGTAATTACCGGGTTAGGCAGTACTTTTAGAGGGAAAAAAATCGTTAAGCGGCTGATTATTATTTTACAAAGATGCGGGTTAAAAAAATCATCGTGTTTGTTTTTTGAGAATGCCGAAGATATGAATTTGTTTGCTAAATACCGGATTAAGGGAAAAAAGAGCCGTTTGGTCAGTGGTTCAGGGGTAAATCTTCAGAATTTCCGGATGGAGCCATATCCGCAAATGGACGGTTTTAATTTTTTATTTGTCGGGCGGATTATGAAAGAAAAGGGAATTGAAGAGTTTCTTACTGCCGCCGAAGTTTTGCATAGTGAAAATATTCATTTTAAAGTTTTAGGTTTTTGTGAGGAAGATTATCAAAATCAGCTTGACCAAATGGAAGTCCGTGGTATTATTGAACAGTATGGGTTCCTGCCCGATGTCCGGGAATATTATAAGCAGGCAAGCGCAATTGTCCTTCCGACTTATCATGAAGGAATGTCAAATGTATTGCTTGAGGCATCAGCTACCGGGCGCCCAATTATCGCTTCAAATATTGCCGGTTGCCGTGAGGTTTTCGATGAGGGTGAAACCGGTTTTGGTTTTGAAAAATCTAATAGCGATAGCTTAATCCAGGCACTCAAAAAATTCATGGCAATTCCCGAATCAGAGCGGGCCTTAATGGGCCGGAAAGCCCGGGAAAAAATGGGAAAAGAGTTCGACCGCGAAAAAGTGGTTTTAGCCTATATAGAAGAAATAAATGAGGTATTAAAATGAATCTATTTGAAAAAATTGTTTCCGGTGATGAAAAGATATCCTTAATCGGGTTAGGTTATGTCGGAATGCCAATTGCCGTTGCATTTGCAAATAAAGCAAAAGTGGTTGGTTTTGACTTAAATAAAGAAAAAATTGAACTTTACAAATCCGGGATCGACCCAACCAAAGAAGTAGGCAATGATACCATTAAAAATACCACGGTTGAATTTACTTCCGATGCAAGTCACCTAAAGCAGGCAAAGTTTCACATCGTAGCGGTGCCAACCCCGGTTACAGAAGACAATATTCCTGATTTGTCACCACTCAAAGGCGCCAGCTTAATTTTGGGTGAAAATCTTGTTAAAGGCTCAATTGTTGTTTTTGAATCAACGGTATATCCCGGGGTTACTGAAGATATCTGTATTCCCATTCTCGAAAAAGCATCAGGCCTTAAATGCGGAATTGACTTCAAAGTAGGTTATTCACCGGAACGGATTAATCCCGGTGACAAGGTTCACCGTCTTGAAACAATTATCAAAGTAGTTGCCGGGACGGATGAAGAATCACTTGAAATTATTGCAAAAGTTTATGAATTGGTAGTTGAGGCCGGGGTTTACCGCGCCGAATCAATCCGTGTCGCTGAAGCCGCCAAGGTCATTGAAAACAGCCAACGTGATATCAATATCGCTTTTATGAATGAACTTTCGATTATTTTCAACAAAATGGGAATTGATACCAAAGCAGTTCTTAAAGCCGCCGGTACAAAATGGAATTTCCTCAAATTTTTCCCCGGCCTTGTCGGGGGGCATTGCATTGGCGTTGACCCCTATTACCTGACTTATAAAGCCGAAGAAATGGGTTATCATTCACAAATAATTCTTGCCGGCCGCCGTATCAATGACGATATGGGTAAATATGTAGCAGAAAGCCTGGTGAAAAATTTAATCAAAGCCGATATTCCGGTTAAAAATGCGAATGTCGCAATCCTGGGCTTTACCTTCAAAGAAAATTGCCCGGATACCCGCAATACCAAAGTTATTGATATTTACAAAGAATTGGCGGAATATGGAATTAAACCATTAGTAATTGACCCGGAAGCAGATTTAGAAGAAGCAAAGCAATTCTACAATATCGATTTTTCAGAGATAGAAGATATAAAAAATATGGATGCGGTGGTCATTGCTGTTGCCCATGATCAATTTATGGCTTTTGATAAAACAAAAATAGATACTTTCTTTAAACAGGATAATCAGAAAAAAGTTTTTATTGATTTAAAAGGTATATTTGAACGTAAGGATTATGAGGCCGAAGAATATATTTATTGGCGTTTATAAAACGAAGAGATTCTCTAAGCCGGCAAAGAAAGCCAACTAAAAAATCTAATGCTTCGTTTGGAAGAATGTCAAAAAGCGGCATTTTTCTGCGATTTGAAGTCGTGCATAGCGCGGCATGGAAGGTTAGTTATGTCTAAACCGATTCGTATCCTGCATGTCCTTGCTTCGGTTAACCGCGGCGGTGCTGAAAGCCGGACAATGGATTTGTACCGCAACATCAACCGGGAAAAAGTGCAGTTTGATTTCTTAATAAATAATAAGAAAACCAGTCATTATGAAGCTGAAATTCTAAGTATGGGCGGTCGGGTTTACCGGATTCCCCGTTTTTTTATCTATAATTATTTTTCTTACCGTAAAGCTGTCCGGGAGTTTTTCCGTGTGCACCACGATTTCAAGATGATTCAAGGGCATCTTACCAGTTCAGCAGCGATTTTTTTGCCGATTGCGAAAAAAGCCGGGGTCCCGGTGACAATAGCCCATTCCCGCAACGCCGGGGTCGACCCGGGATTAAAGGGGGTTCTGACTCATTTATTTCAATTCCGGCTTAACCGGATAGCGGATCATCTTTTTGCTTGCTCACGTATTGCCGGGATAGCAGTATTCGGCAGAAAAGCGTGGGAAAAAGGGAAAATAACCTATATTCCTAATGCAATAGAAACTGAAAAATTTGAATATGACGAAACCTCAAGGACTGACTTGCGCGATAAATTTGGCCTTAACGGAAAGTTTGTTATTGGCCATGTCGGCCGGTTTGATTATCAGAAAAATCATAAGTATTTGCTTAAAGTATTTTATGAAGTTCAAAAACAAAAACCGGAATCTTGTTTGTTTTTAGTTGGCGATGGTAACGGTAAAGAAGATTTTCAAATCGCCGCAAGACAGATGGGTATTGCGGAAAAAATTGTATACGCCGGCCGGGTTGATGAACCATGGAAATATTATCAGGCAATGGATTATTTTGTTTTTCCCTCTTTTTTCGAAGGTCTGCCGGGTGTTGTTGTTGAAGCACAGACAAGCGGCCTTAAGTGCTTGATTTCTGATACAATTGCCGATGAAGTTATGGTTACGGAAAATATTAAAGCAATGAGCATAAAAAACGAACCAATAAAATGGGCGGAATTTATTATTAAGACATGTGAGTATAAACGGATAAAAATGGCGGGTGAAATTAAAGCGGCCGGATTTGATGCAAGCATCCAGGCAAAAAAGATGGAAAATTTTTATTTAAGCGGAAGTATAGCTTCACTTAAGGAAAACAAAGAAGATAAGAAAAAAAAGAAAATCATGTTGATTTCGCCGACACTTTGCCAAGGCGGTTTTGAACGTGTCTGTGTAAATACAGCCAGGCTGCTTTCACCCTTTTACGATGTAAGTATTGTTTTATTTGATTCGGGCAAGATAGCCTTTGATGTTAGTGGTTTAAAAATTATTGATATTAAACGAGGTGTTAAGCAGGGCCTAATTAACAAACTAGGCAATATTTTTATCCGGACTATCATATTAAGAAAATTAAAACGTACTCACAAGCCTGATATAGCTTACAGTTTCGGCGCAACTGCAAATATCGTTAATGCCTTGTCAAAAGGGAAATTTACAAAAACATGGCTTGGTATCCGCAGTTATATGGACATGGGGGAAAAATTTAAGCTTCGTTTATTTATGAGGAAAGCAGACCTTTTAATTTGTTGTTCGCAATTTATTGTCGGGGAATTTCGGGAAAAATATTCTTATAATAAAGCAATTGCCCTTTATAACCCTTACGATATAAAAGAAATAAAGCAACTTGCTGAAAGTAGTGAACCAATATGGCCATGGCCTGATGAAGACGAAAAAACTAATCCATTTATTCATATTATGTCAATGGGGCGTGATGATGATATTAAAGGTTATTGGCATACAATCAAAATATTTTATCTGGTGCAAAAAAAGTTTCCGCAAGCACGGCTTACCATTCTTGGTGCAGGTAAATTCAGCGAATATCGGAAACTTGCGGCTGATTTAGGGATTTCTGACAAAGTATTTTTTACCGGGATGCAAAAAAATCCATATCAATATTTAAAAAAGGGGACGATATATCTGCTTAATTCATTAATGGAAGGATTCCCGAATGCCTTAATCGAAGCGATGGCGATGGGTATGGCAGTGGTAGCTTGCGATTGCCGGACCGGGCCGGCGGAGATACTTTTAGAAAATGCACCAAATGAAACCGGGCGGTTTAAGATATATCAAGATGAAGATGTTTTATGGGGAGAGTATGGTGTATTAGTCCCGGTTATGAATGAAGAAAAAAATCTTAATGCTAATAATATTATAGAAGCCGAGAAAAAAATTAGTGCGATAGTGATAAAGCTCTTATCTGACCCCGGATTACTGGAAAAATACCGGCAATCAGCGATTAAAAGGGCAGGGGATTTCACAAATGATGCCTATGTTGACCGCATCAATGATTTGATTATATAATGATGCTAAGGTCAAAAAATCCGCAGGCATCAGGAGTGAAAGAGTGAAAAAAATATTATTCCATTTAAATACCCTTGACCAGGGAGGTACAGAGCGGGTTGTTTCCAATTTGGCCAATCAATTTGCCGGGACTGATTATAATGTTATTATTGCAACCGAGTGGTATGGTGAAAAAGAATTTATTTTAAATCCTTTAATTAAAAGAGTCCATGTCGGATTAAAGGATGTTGATGAAAAAAAAGGCCGCCTTACAAAAGTTATGCTCCGTATCAAATATTTACGCATCTTGATTAAGTCAGAAAAACCGGATATCGTGATTTCCTTTAACCGTAATGAAAATTATCGTGCTTTAGTTGCTGCATTTGGGAAATTAGTACCGGTTATTATATCAACAAGAAATGACCCGGCGAAAGATTACGGTTCCTTGATTCAGAAAATACTAATATCATTTTTGTTTCCTAAAGCGACCGGCTGTGTCTTTCAAACAGCAGAGCAGCAAAGTTTTTTTCCGGCAAAAATCCGGCAAAAATCACGGGTTATTTTTAACCCGTTAAATCCTAAATATATTCATGTTGCACCACCGCTTAAAAGAAATAAAGAAATAGTGCATTCAAGCAGATTAGAAGAACGAAAAAATCAGACAGGTATTATTAATACCCTTATCAGAATCCATAATGATTATCCTGATTACATCTTGAAAATTTATGGCAATAACTCAAATGATAATACAAAGAAAAAGCTGGAAAATATTATTGCTGCAAATAAAGCTGGTGATTACATTAAACTAATGGGCGGCAGCGACAATTTGGAAAGGGAGCTTGTTAATGCTTCGTTATATATCTATAATTCTGATTGGGACGGTATGCCAAATGCGATGATGGAAGCGATGGCGCTGGGGCTTCCGGTCATCTCAACCGATTGCCCTTGCGGCGGCCCGGCGGAATTTATTACTGATGGAATTAACGGGTTACTTATCCCTGTCCGGGATGACATAGCTTTGGAAAAAGCTGTCCGTCGTCTGCTTGATGACCCGGATTATGCCGAAAAACTTGGCCAAGCCGCTCGCAAGATAAGTGAAAAATGCAATACTAAAGCAGTCGCGGCGCAGTGGAAAGATTATATTGAAAGTGTAATTAACTAATAAAAAGTGTTTACGAGGAGAGAAAGAAATGTTTTCATACAATGATTACAAAGAAATAATCCGGGTAATTAAAGCGACAGGGCTTGATTCAAGTTATGAAAAGGCTATGACAAGTGAGCGGTTTATCATCATGCGCCATGACGTTGAGTTCAGTGTCACCCGGGCCCATGCCCTTTCCCGTATTGAGGACAGCCTTGATTTTACTGCCAATTACTTTTTTCAATGGACTAATAATTCCTATAACATCCTTTCCCGCTGCAATATGGATATGATTAAGGATATGCATGAGCGCGGCCATCGGATTGGTCTCCATTTCGCCCTTAATGGTTTAACTGATTTAAAACTAATCCGTAAACAAATTATTAAAGAAATGAATATATTAAGCGATATGTTTGGGTTCAAAATTAGTCAATTTTCAGTTCACCGCCCCAATCAAAATATTTTGCGGGCCAATATAAAATTGCCCGGTATTATTAATGCTTATCAGGATGATTTTTTTACTTTCACTGATGATTTTTCAGAAGATTCGCATCTTAAAGTTAAATATTTGTCAGATGCCAATCACATCTGGCGTTATGGTTATCCCGATGAAAAAACCCTTAACAGTTATGACAAAATTCAAATTTTGACCCATCCTTTTGCCTGGACAAAAAAAGGTTATGACAACTTTGAGAATTATAAAACATTAGTAAATGAGAAATACATAGAAATGGTTAATAGCATTGATAATGAATGTAAAGACTTTAATGAATACCGGGAATATTTTTTAACTAAATAATCATATCCCCGATAGAGATATCTTTTTCGCATTCATACCGGTCAATTAATAATGAGCCATCGACCGTACGGATAATTAATTTCTTGTCAAAAATATCAATTACCTCACCCGGCGCGTAATCTGAAAAATCAATCATTTCATCAAATGGATGAGCTTGCCAGATGATTATCTTTGTTTCGCCGATATTGGACCAGGCACCCGGAAACGGTGCCCCGACAGCCCTGATTAAATTATGAATTTCCCGGGTCCTCATTTGAAAATCAATTTTCCCGTCAGCAGCAGTACGTTTTTGATACCATGAATCAAAATCCTTTGATTCGGTCTTAATAGGGATTTGCATCCCTTTCGCTACGGCATCATCATAAGCCAATAATAATTTCTGAATCAACCTCTTTGAGCAAATCATATTTTTATATTGGGCAGTGCGGATATCATCATGGGGGGTCAAAGAAAACATTTCATTCGCAAAAACATTTGGGCTATCGGCTTTTTCGTCATAACGAAAAAGGTTAAGGTTAAAGCGGGTATCACCAAGCAAAATGGACCAATTCAAAGGGGAACGGCCCCGGCCAAAGGGCAGATAACCGCTATTACCATGAAAGCCAAAAATACCATAAGAAAAACTATCTAATACTGATTTCGGCATCAGGCGTTGCCATCCCATTGAAATTCCCAGACTGAAATCATTGCTGGCCAAAAAAGCCTTTGTTTTATCATCATTTAAAGAATAGCTGTCGGCTTCAAAAACAGGTATGCCGTATTTCTCTGAAAGAATACTCAACCCTTTATAGCCGGAAACTTGATTTATTGCTGTAACAGCCTCGTTTATTGTAATGACCAGATTTACCGGGCGGATATTTTCGTGAATAAATTCAATAATATTTTCTGTTGTATCTTTAACGCCGAAAATGGTTAATTCATACTTCATTTTTTCCTCCATCATGCTTGCAATTCATTATATCAATTTATACTGTATTTTGCTATCCCTTTTTATCGCACGACCTCCGGTGATTTACTAAAAAGTTGACGGTATTACTGATTTGATTATATAATTAATGAAGAAATAACTTCGGCAATGAAAAGGAAAACAAACATGTGCGGTATCTGTGGTTTCATAACACGAGAAAAGATTACTTTAGATGAATTAAATATTATGAATGATACTATGCTTCACCGCGGCCCTGATGATAGCGGGGCCCGGATTATACCTCTTAAACAAGATTATCATTTAGGTTTTGCCTGTCGCCGTCTAAAAATCATTGATTTTTCTGATTCGGCCCGTCAGCCAATGTATTCAACCGATGAACGTATCATGGTTGTTTTTAACGGTGAAATATTCAATTTCCCGGAACTAAAAAATGAGTTAACTGATTACCCGTTTATATCAAACAGTGATACCGAAGTTATCATTGCTGCTTACTTGAAATGGGGGATTGACTGTATTTATCGTTTTAATGGCTCATTTGCAATTGCGTTGTTTGACAAAAAAGAAGATGTTTTCTACCTTGTCCGCGACCATATCGGCAGTAAACCACTTTATTATCAAATTGAAAATGGTAATATTTATTTTGCTTCCGAGTTGAAACCATTAATTGTCCGTCCGGGGTTTGGGAAAAAGATTAGAAAAGATGTTCTCTCACGTTACCTGTTTCATCAATACATTTGCCATCCTGACAGTATTTTTTCCGGCGTTTTTAAGCTTCCGCCGGGGGCGCTGCTTAAGATGGGCTTACATGGAGAAGCACCATTTAGCTATGAAATCAGGAAATGGTGGGATATTGCGGATGTTTATCATAAAGAACGCAAGAAACCGGTTAATGATTATTCACAAGCTCATTTTGAACTTAAAGAGTTACTAAAAAAAGCGGTTGCAAGACGGCTGATTAGTGATGTCCCGTTTGGCACATTCTTAAGCGGCGGTTTTGATTCATCGCTGGTAACCGCAATAACGGCGGAGATTTCCTCCCAAGATGTTAAAACTTTTTCGATTGGCTTTCATGAGGAAAATTACAATGAAGCAAAATATGCTAAAGCCGTTTCTGGTTATCTAGGTACGAAACATACAGAAGTATATATTGATGAGAATGATATGCTCAAAATGGTAAATGATATTCCCAAGTATTATGATGAACCATTTGCCGACTCCTCACAAATCCCTTCAATGCTGGCTTCCGGGCTTGCCCGCCGTGATGTAAACGTTGCCTTATGCGGTGATGGCGGTGATGAATTATTTTGCGGTTACAATATTTATGAAAGGATAAAGCAAGCGCAGTTATTAGATATCCCCGGCGGTTTTATTCACGGACTCTTAAATCTTCCGGGAATCAGACAATTTGAGCTTGAACAAAAACTTCCTTTCCAGATGCGGGTAATTAGTGCCAACCGCAACCCGGAGACGAAAGTTCAATTTGGTGAAGGCAGCTATGTACCGTTAGCGAGGAAGATGATTGATGCGGATTTGGTAGCGGACAAGATAGACATTTTAGACGTAAATTATCCTTTTGAAAGCAGATACCGGGTGAAAAATTGGCAAATCCGGCGGATGCTTCTTGATATGGAAACATACATCCCTAATGATACTTTTACGAAGATGGATCGTGCTTCAATGAAATACTCACTTGAAACCCGTTATCCTTTTATGGACAAAGAGATAATTGAATACTCATTCCGCCTTAATCACAGCTTTAAATACAAAAATGGCAATAAAAAAAGAATCCTTAAAGATATTGCTTACGATTATATCCCCGCTAACTTACTTGACCGCCCTAAAGTTGGTTTTGCAGTGCCGCTTGATAAATGGCTTAAGGGGCCGCTGCGCGAACAATTAACCGACATGGCAAGCAAAGAATTTCTACAGAAACAGGGGCTTTTTAATTCAGACTATACGACGAAGATGATTAATAACTACCTAAAAACAGAAGATGGCGGGCCAGGGACGGGTGCCAATTATTCAGGATTAATGTGGTCTTTCTTTGTTTTTCAAAAATGGTATAATATGTACATAATTGATAATAAGGAGATTTAATTTGAAACGAAAGATACTATTTTCAGCATCTATTTGCCTAAGCTTTATTATGATTTTCTTATATAATTTTTTTACCCCTTATTATTCTGATGACCTTAATTATTTACTGCAAGTTCAGGGGGATAATTCCCTTTTTGATTTGATGAAAATGGCGTTTAATGTTTATATTGAATATAATCCCCGTATTATCGGACATTTTAATACGTACTTAGCCGCCAATATGGATACAAATCTTTTCAATATCATAAATAGCATAATTTTCGTGCTAATGATATTTTTAATTTACATCAATGCGGTTTTCGGTGATAAAAAACGCAATGCCCCCTTTACCCCTTTCCTTTTTTTGTTTAGCCTTTTCTTCTTCTGGCGTTATGCGGTTGATTTCGGCGATACAATCCTTTGGCTCTCCGGGGCGGCGAGTTATTTATGGCCGATGACGGTTATGCTGGCTTTTATCACTTATTACCGCTATTTATTAAAAGCTGATGAGATTAATTACAAACCAGTTAATTATCCGGCTTTATTTTTTCTTGCCGTTTTGGCCGGCTGGTCTAATGAAAATACCTCCGGGGGTACGATTCTTTTGATTCTTATTTTTACCGTTATAAGATTTAAAGAATTGCATTCTTCAAACCGGCAAATATGTACCTCTGACCCAAAGATTGCAAATGCTGGAAAGGCGGCCCGGATCCGGCCTGAGATGATCATCGCCCCGTTAGGCGCTTTGTGCGGTTTTACCGGTTTACTCTTGTCACCCGGTGCTTATAATAGATTAGAATATTTTGAAGAGGAATATACCGGTTTTGTTGGTTTGTTTTCGCGCTTATATAAATGCTTTGTTACGATAAATGAATTATTTTTTGAATTATTAGTTATCTTTATTATTGTTACTATTATCGCTGTTGTTGTGAAGAAGAAATGGCATCAGGTAGTAACGCAAGTATTGCCTTTTTTTATTACCGGGATTGCGACCTGCTTTGTTTTGATATTAATACCGCAGGTGACAGCGCGGGCTTATTTTGGGGCCGGTGTCTTTTTGATTATTGCTTGTTTACGGGCCTTTGTTTTATTGTTTGACCAAAGTGACCGTAAAAATAAGGCTTATAGCTATATTATTTTTGCTGTTATCAGTTTATGGTTATTTTTTGATTACCAGTCCAATCTGGTGAATCTTGCCCGGATAAACCGTGAAGAGAATGAACGGGTTGCAATCATTACCGAAGCGAAAAAAAATAATGAAGATACAGCTATTGTCCCTAAGTATCGCGAAGTCTTTAGCAACCGTTATAGTAATGTCCACAAAAATGATATGACCGGCGATCCCGGTTATTGGATTAATTCATATTATCGTAATTATTATGATGTTGAGAATATTATTGCAGTCCCGAGAGATATATGGGATGAGTATTATAGCGGCGAATGATATTATTAGTAGAATAAGCGGAGATCGCCAGCCTATTTTGCTTAGGCAGTTCTTCAGGAGAAACGAGATTCTTGATATGTTTTTATAACCATGCTACAATAAAGTAAATTTGCATGAGGATTATTAATGGCTGCCATTCCCGGAAAATTCTATAAACTTCATTTATTTATCTTTATACTTTTATCAATTCAGTTATTTTTGTTAACCCCGGTTGCATTTTTAAATAAATTTCTTGCAGCGGCAATATGCTTAGGTGTTTTATTTAATTTAAAGAAAATCCGGTTTGAATTTAAGCGTTGGTATGAAGCTTTGATTTTCATTATTGTTAGTGCTTATTTAACGCTTGCTTTTTTTGGCTTTGATTTATTTTTGGAAGCAAAACCGCAGTATTTGATTGACCTTTCATATTATCAGGGTTATATTCCCGAGGCAGATTTTAGTTCATTATTATCGATGGCTTCACCATATATCAGTATGATCTATTTTTTACTTGGTTTTGTTTGGACGAGTTATGTTTTAAAATCATTACTGGATTTCGTTGATTCATTTATCGAATATAAGGATAAAGTGTGTGTCCCTTATCTAAATGATTATTGGAAAAAATGGCTGGTTTTATTAGTGATATGTTTTTCGGTTTTTATGATTTGGCAAAGAGCCTTTGCCCCGATAGTTATAACGGACGATTCATGGAGTTATCTTGGCGGTTATAGAAGTGGTATCTATAATACCGGAAGTTCCCCGGTATATTCATTTTTAATAAACATTGTCCTAAGTTTAATTCCGAAAATTGCTTGGGTCGCGTTTACGCAAATTATTTTGTTTTCGTTATTGCTTGCAACCATTCTGATGTACTTTAATCAAAAAGGGGTGCGCTTTAAATATATTATCTTAGCTGCTTTTATTCTGCCGTTAATCCCGTCGCTTGGGCTTCATACGATTGTTGTCTGGGTAGATTTAGCTAATGGTATGGCGCTGCTTTGGTTCACTTATGTTTTAGTAAGAATAATTGATGAAGTTATTATCAATAAAAGGGTAGTGAAAAAGCAATTATATTCGTTCGGTACCCAGCTTTGTATATCCATGGTTTTGGTATTTTTTATGCGGGCAAACTCTTTTCCGGTTTATATTGTTATGGTTCCAATTTTAACCGGTTTGTTTATTATAAAAAAGCAGTGGAAACTGCTGATATCAGTTATAATATCGCTTATCATAGTTTTAATAATTCGCTTTCCCGGTTATAATGCACTTGGGGTATATGTTCATGAACAAAGTGTCTATCATAAATATATAGCCGGGATTCATGACCTGCATTCGACTTATTATCAAGGCGGCCAATTTTCTGAACAGGCACTTGCAAAATTAAAACAGATGATACCCCAAATTGATGAACCTGATGCAAAAGCCAATTTTCAGCCTGATTGGACACGGTATTTAGAATATGATTTAGATATTGTTGGTGAGTTAACTACGGCGGAATTTATTTCGCTGTATACGGAGAGCCTTTTCCGTAACCCGGCAAAAATGATGCGGTCAATGCTATATCGCGTGCGGGCTTATTGGGTAATCGATGCAAAAGGTTATGTTAATACTATCGGCCATCCCATTGATATGATAGCCCGGCCGGCGGGGCCGGCAGATTTACCTGAATTGGATATATACCGAAGCCCCAATTTTTTAACTAATATTATGCACAAATATACAATGGGGGCTTCGCTGCCCCTTCCTTCGGTATTTATATGGCGCTATGGTTTATGGACCGGGCTCATGGCAGTATGTATCTTGATTTTGACAATTAAACGGCGTTTTATTTGGAGTCTGGTTTTTCTCCCGGTATTTATTTATATTGGTACATTATATTTAACCAATGCCTGGACTGATTACCGCTACGGGTTGCCGGTTTTCCTGATTGGGTTATTTTTGCCGCTTGCTTTTATTTTAACCTCGAGGGATTCAATTGAGACAAATGAGGTGCCGGAATGACATATGACAAAATAATAATCGGCGGCGGTTTTTATGGTTTATATTCGGCTTATTTTTGCGGCCGCCGGGGTGAGCAGGTTTTGCTTTTAGAAAAAGATGCGGAACCGTTTATGCGTGCTTCCTATATCAATCAAGCCCGTGTGCATATGGGATATCATTATCCGCGTTCTCTTTCAACCGCAATTAAATCCAAAGACTATTTTGACCGCTTTGTAAGTGAATTTGGGTTCTGTATTAATGACGAATTTGAAAAAATATATGCTATTTCATCCAATTTCAGTTGGACAAATGCCGAACAGTTTATCAAATTTTGCGAAGATTCCGGTATCTATTACCGTCAGATTCATGAGAGTCAATATTTTAACAAGGGTATGTGTGAAGGGGCATTTCTGACCAAAGAATATGCTTTTGACCCGCTTATTTTGCGGGACTGGCTGGTTGCAGAAATTGGCAAATTTCCTAATGTCACCCTTAGTTTTAAAGCTGAAGTTAAAGCAATCGAAAACGATGGGCAGTACTATATTATCACGGCAAATGATAAAATTTTTAAAAGCAAATTTGTCCTTAACTCCACTTATGCTTCAATTAATCAAATGCATAAATTGAGCGGTTTTAAGGCCTTTAATATCAAATATGAACTATGCGAAATAATCCTTGTCAAAGTCTCGGACAATTTTAAAGACTTAGGGATTACCCTGATGGATGGTACTTTTTTCTCGATTATGCCGTTTGGGAAAACCGGTTATCATTCGCTTACATCGGTTTCATTTACACCTCATCAGACAAGTTATGATGAATGCCCCGTTTTCCCCTGCCAAGAATCTGATATGATTGATTGTTCGGCGGATTTTTTAAGTAATTGTAACAACTGTCAAGCCAAACCGCCGACCGCTTATCCCTATATGTCACAGTTGGCCCGGAAATATTTACGTGATGAATTTGCTTTTGATTATTATGAATCATTATTTTCGCTGAAAGCAATCCTAAAAACATCTGAAATTGATGACGGAAGGCCGACAGTAATCAGGCAAATGAGTAAAGGGCCTGATTTTTATACAGTTTTATCCGGTAAGATAAATACGGTTTTTGATTTAGATAAAATTTTAGTATAAAAGGGCATATTGCAGCACTGGAGATAAAAATGAAAGATGAATCAATGGGAGTTAAAATGCAAAATAAAGAAAATAATTTTATGTCGGCAGTATTATATATTCATAATGATGAGCAAATTATTAAAGAATTTATTGAAAGATTGTGTACTGTTTTCAACAGTCATTTCAAAAAATATGAAATTATTTGTGTTAATGATTGTTCAGATGATAAGAGCGTAGAAATTATCCGGGATTGTGCAAAAAATATGGGTGAAGGTGTTCTGGTCTTAATCAGTACCGGATTTTACCAAGGCCTTGAAAGCTCGATGATAGCCGGTGTAGATTATGCCTCGGGTGATTTTGTTTTTGAGTTTGACAATATTTATATTGATTATGATATTAACGAAATAATGAATATATACAATCATTGTATTAACGGTTGCGATATCGTTGGTGCATCATCGGAGGCCAAAGTACGGAAATCAAGCCGGTTATTTTATTCCTTATTTAATAAACACTCATATGCCCAATATAAAATTAAAACCGAAAGTTTCCGGATTTTGAGCCGCCGGGCGATTAACCGGATTAATCAAATGAGTATTACGATCCCTTATCGTAAGGCAATTTATGCAAGCTGCGGCCTTAAGTATGAAAACAGGGTGCTACTCACAGCTAGCGCTGTTCATAACAACGATAATGCACTCAAACCGCAAAATAAGCGATTTGGTGCTAACACAACGGTAAACCCCTCATACCGGCAGGGCCTTGCGCTTGACAGTATTATCATTTTTACAAACATAGCTTATAAGATATCACTTGTATTCACAGTAGTGATGATTCTTTTTTCGGTTATCTCGGGTATTTATACCCTGGCCATTTTTTTAAGCGGCAACCCGGTAGCCGGATGGACAACAACAATGCTTATGTTATCAGTTGGTTTTTTTGGAATATTCGGCATATTATCAATCGTTATAAAATATTTATCATTAATTGTGAGTCTCATTTTTAAGAAAACCAAATATATTATTGGGAATATAGAAAGATTATAAAAAACGAAGAGATTTTCTAAGCCGGAAAAAACGCCGACTAAAAAAATCTAATACTTCGTTTGGGAAGAATGTCAGAAAACGCCATTCTTCTGGAAAGGGATTGAGATGGTAATATTAGTTGGAAGTACTGGTTTTGTTGGGAGAAACCTTTCTGCTTCGTATGATTTTGATATGTTGTGCAATTCAAAAAATGTCGCGGAAGCATTTGGCACACATCCTGATTTGCTTGTTTATTCAGGTGTGCCGGCCGAAATGTTTTTAGCGAATACTAATCCTGATGCTGATAAGGCCGTTATTGAAACAGCAGCTACTAATATCAGCAAAATTAACCCTAAATCCTTGGTTCTTATTTCAACAATTGCTGTCCTTGATAATCCCGTTAATGCTGATGAAGATACAATAATTGATACCGGCCGTTTGACGGCCTATGGGCTTAACCGCTTAAGTTTGGAAAATACTGTCAGTGATTTTATCCCCCATAGCCATGTAATACGTCTGCCGGCTTTATTCGGTGAAGGAATCAAGAAGAATTTTATATATGATATGATAAATTACTTTCCGGTCTTGCTAAACCAAGCAAAGTATGATGAATTAGCAAGCAAAGGGCCGGTAATAAAAGAAAGTTATTCTTTACAAGCTAATGGTTTTTACAAGCTTAACGTTTCGGAGGATAACAAACCATCTTTAAAAGCCGCATTCGAACGAAGCGGGTTTTCATCGCTTAATTTTACGGACAGCCGCTCCGTTTTTCAATACTATAATTTAAGCTATTTATTTGAACATATCAAAATAGTTTTAAAATATGATATCCCGCTCTTACATTTGGCTACTGAACCGGTTTCCGCTGCTGATGTATATGAATATATTTTAGGTAAAGAATTTGTGAATGAACTTGACAAACCGCCGTTTAATTACGATTTCCGCACCAAATACGCCGATATTTTCGGCGGAAAAGACGGATATATTTTCGGGCGCGGGCAGGTGCTTTCGGAACTGAAAGATTTTGTGACCCGCCAAAACATGAGAAAATAGCTCGAATAGGGCGAATTTCGAATGTTTTTAGAATTGCGAAAGTGCATAGCACGAAGCAATTCGTAGCCAGAAAACAGAGGTTTATATGAAACTATCAATTTCAAATATTGGCTGGGATGCCAAACAAGATAATGAGATGTATGCCTTTCTTAAGGAGCAAGGTTTTGCGGGGCTTGAAATCGCACCAACGAGGATATTTCCAGAAAACCCTTATGAACATCTTGATGAAGCAAAAGTTTTCGCCGAAATGCTGAAAAATAAATATGATTTAATTATTTCGTCAATGCAATCAATCTGGTATGGAAAAAGCGAAAACATTTTCGGCTCTAACGATGAACGGCAAATATTAATTGATTATACGAAGAAAGCGGCGAAATTTGCGGTAATAACCGGCTGCAAAAATCTTGTTTTCGGCTGCCCTAAAAACCGGAACAAACCGGAAGGTGCCGATTTAGAGATTGCTTATGATTTTTTTAAAAAAATAGCTGATTATGCCAAAAATCTTGGCACAACTATTGCAATTGAGCCAAATCCGCCGATATATGACACTAATTTTTTAAACGATACCTTGGATGCCTTTAATTTTGCGCGAGAAATCCCCGGCCTGGCCGTAAATATTGATATCGGGACAATCATTCATAATTCGGAAGATTTACAAATGATTTCCGATAATTTTGATTTAGTTAACCATGTCCATATCAGTGAGCCATATTTAGCGGAAATAAAAGAACGTGATTTGCACAAGGAGTTACAGCAAATTTTGAAAGCAGGAAACTATCAAAAATATGTTTCGATAGAAATGAAAAATCCCGGTAATCTTGATTTGATAAAGCAAACGGTGGATTATGTCAGGAGGGTATTTGGTTGATATATAAAAATATAAAAGGCGTGCCTGATTTTACCGGTGATGAATACGCGGAAAAAATCACGAAGTACTGCATTCTTATACCGATAATAAATGAAGGCAAGCGAATAATAAAGGAACTTCGCCGGGCGCAGAAAAACGGAATTGACAAGCTTTGTGATATTATTATTTGTGACGGCGGTTCAATAGACGGAAGTACTAATTCTGATATTTTAAAACCGCTTGGCGTAAATACATTATTAACCAAAACCGGGCAAGGTAAGCAGGGGGCGCAGCTTAGGATGGGGATGTGGTTTGCCCTTAATCGTGGTTATGATGGGGTAATCACAATCGACGGAAATAACAAAGATAGTATCGAAGATATCCCGTTATTTATTAATAAACTCAATAAAGGATATGATTTTGTCCAAGGTTCGCGCTTTATTAAAGGCGGAAAAGCAATTAATACACCGGTAATCAGATATTTATCGGTGCGTTTGATTCATGCGCCGGTTATTAGTATAACTGCCGGAGAGCGTTTCACCGATACAACTAATGCTTATCGTGCTTATTCACGAAAATATTTAGAACATCCGCAAGTTAAGCCGCTTCGTGATATTTTTATGACTTATGAATTGTTGGCGTATTTATCGACCCGGGCATCGCAGTTAAAGCTTAAAACTTGCGAGGTGCCGGTTACGAGGGCATATCCCAAGAAAGGTAAAACGCCGACGAAAATTAGTTTTTGGAAAGGTAATAGTAATCTGTTGATTATCTTGTTCAGGAATCTTCGCGGTGAATACGTTCCCAGCCCATATCGGCAAAACACGGGCCCTGTGTAGCTTCCGAAAATTTTATATCATTGTGTTCCCCATTCCACTCAATTAACTGTACCTTTTCATCCTTATCCAAAATAATATCCCAGCCGACACAGCGGCAAAAAGGGATTGCTTGGTGGGTTTTGATAATAAACTCAAGACATTCTTCAAATTTGGGGATTTGCTTTCCGGCAAAACTAATATTTGTGTCGGGATGCTTTTCTTTAACGGAACTCCAGTTGGGCAGATAAGCTCTTTCATCTAAAATACCGGAATCCAAATCAATCGGAATTATTAAGTTATTTGTCCATTTAATATGGGTTTCGGATTTTCGCCCTAACCTTAGGAAAGCGGCGCGGCAGGTTATTTCCCCGCTATTGCCTACAACACTTGTTATCCTAAGCGTTGCGACCGGGCCGGGAACAAATTCGGTAAAGAAATCATGCTGATTAATGAATTTTTGGAAGACCCCGTTTCCGCCCTGATATATTTTATCGATAGTGAAATTATTTTTTTCAAAAAGAATCACTCCGGCCCCTTGATTGGAACTATCTTTTTTATAAACAATTTGGCCGCAATCCGCAAAAAGATATCCGGCAATATCCTTTGTTTTAATTACTTCCCAGGTGGACGAAAAAAACAAACCATTGATAAAATAGGCGATATCCGGCAGGTTATCAGTACCTAATAATTTTTGGTTTAATGGTTTTGTTGCTGATGTTTTACCGTATAAACCGCTTATTTTCGGAACAACATACCGGCCATAATAATCGTCCGGCAGCCACCCTTCTTTGAACTCACCGGCAACAGCAGTATATACATTAAGCCACGGTGAAAACCTTTCCCGGCCAAGTACCTCATGAGAATAATCCCGCGCCTGTTTTTTGAACCTTGGGTTTAGCTTTCCCTGTTCGGATTCAATAATACTAAGTGCAGTTTCGGCATATGTTTTGTGCATCCGGTGATACTCGTCCCATCGGATGTTGCGTACGATATTTCGTATGGTTTGCTTTAACATTAATCATTCATCTTTCTTTAATTTCAACAACACTTATTATATATATTTTCTGCCTTAACCGCAAGTGTTTACAAATAAATCTTGATATCAATTATGTTTGATAGTATACTATTGGCATGGAAAAAGCCGGGAAAAAACTTGATATACCAAAACTCATCCTTAGAAAAATCATCAGGCCATTATACTACAAATCACGCGGTTGGGGCAGCAGTCTTAAATATCATGAGTTCATCGTAAATCACGAATATGAAAGCATCGAAACGAATACTAATGTGCAAAAAGAGCGGTTATACCGGCTAATTCATCATGCGGTTACAAATATACCATATTATAAACAGATAGCTGAAGGGCTGGGTTTTAGCTATACCAAAGAAACTATTTTTGAAGATCTGAAAAAGCTGCCGGTCCTCACGAAAGAAAAGATAAGAAAGGCCGGCGATGATATGATGTGGCCGGAATATGACGGCTTTTTACAAAAAAATTCATCCGGCGGCTCAACCGGCGAAGCAATCAAATTATGGCAGGATAAACGATACTTATATGAAGTTTGGACAGAGTACTCCAACAGTCTTGGTAATTTTGAGTTTGGTGAAAGAAATATCTCTCTATGGGGTTCGGAGCGGGATATAATTGCCGGGACGGAATCATTTAAGGTGAGATTTTTTAATAAGTTTTTCTATCGTACGAAAATGCTTAATACATTCCGGATGTCAGAAGAGGAAATGTTTGAGTTCGTTCATGAAATGAATAAGTTCAAACCAAAAGCCATCATCGCATATGCCCAATCAGCCTATGAGCTTGCTTGCTTTATTGAAAAAAAAGGGTTATCGATTCATTCGCCCCGGGGAATTATCTGTTCAGCCGGAAATCTTTATCCGGAGATGCGGATGAAAATAGAAGCAGTATTTGGTACGAAAGCTGTTAACCGCTACGGCTCAAGGGAGGTCGGGAATATGGCGACCGAGTGTGAGTGCCAGGAAGGCCTGCATCTGAATATATTTGGCCATTACCTTGAAATTCTTAACGAGAAAGGTGAAGAAGTAAAAGACGGCGAACAAGGTGAAATTTATGTAACATTGCTTACAAATTACGCGATGCCGCTGATTCGTTATCAAATCGGGGATATGGCAGTTAAAACGTCGCGCCTTTGTTCCTGCAAACGCGGCTGGCCTTTGCTCGAATCTGTAACCGGCCGGACTGTTGGCGTATTCAAAACAAAAACCGGAACCTTAGTTGACGGTATATATTTTAATTTTATGTTTTTTGGGGTTGATTTCATTCATCGCTTTCAAGTGATTCAAGAAGATTATTTAAAAGTAAGTGTTAATATGGTAATCCCCAAGAAACCAAGTGATGAAGTATGGCAGAGGTTTTGCGATGATGTCCGCCGACGGATATGTTTGGTACTTGGTGATGATTGTGATATAATATTTAAGATTGTTTCAGAAATAGAACCCTTAGCCAGCGGGAAATACATGTATACAATCTCGAAAGTTAAATAACAGGTGTTATTATGAAAGCGGCTCTTTTTATCAGTAACTTAGAAACTGGCGGCTCGCAGAGAGTTATTGTTAATATTGCTGATTATTTAATTACCCGCGGGCACCAGGTAACAATGGTAACGCAGTACGAATCAAAAAATGAATTATGGTTAAATAAAAATGTTAAGCGGGTCATTTCCGATATAACTGCGGAAGAAAAAACTAACAGCCGGATTCGGAATTTTTACCGCCGTTTTATGAAATTGCGCCGGATTTGGCAGAGTGAGCAGCCGGATGTTATTCTATCTTTTATAGGCACAAACAATCTAATGGCAATAATGACAACCCGCTTTCTTGCGATACCCGTTGCGGTATCGGAACGGGGCGACCCGGAGCTTACTTATCTAACTAAGTTTCTTAAGTTTTTAGCCCGGTTTTTATTACGTTTTGCCAATACGATTGTACTTCAAACCGCGGATAGCCGGAAATTTTTCCCCCCGGCAGTGAACCGGAGGGCCGCTATCCTGCCCAATCCGGTGAACCCGTTGTTTTTCCGGCCCCGCTTTGAAGGTGAACGGGAAAAAACGATTGTTGCCGTTGGCCGGGTCGATGAAAACAAAAACCACCGGATGTTGATTCAGGCGTTTTCTAAACTTGCGGATGAATATCCGGACTATCAGGTTATTATTTATGGTGAAGGGGATTTGCGGAATACTTTGATAAGTGAAACCGCCGCTTTAGGGCTTGCAGAAAAGGTTCACTTGCCGGGGAAATCAAATCAAATTGAAGAAGATATTTACCGGGCCGGTATTTATGTTTTGTGTTCCGATACCGAAGGCTCGCCCAATTCATTAATTGAAGCAATGCTGCTTGGCCTTCCTTGTATTGCTACTGACTGCCCTTGCGGCGGCCCGGCCGAATTAATAGAGCAGGGAAGAAATGGTTTATTAATTCCACCAAAAGATGTGAACAAAATGACGGAAAACTTGCAATATCTATTAGAAAACTGTCAAATTGCCGAAGAAATGGGAAAAAATGCCCACCAACTTCAAGCTGCTTATAACCCTAAGGTAATAAATGAAGCATGGGAAAAATTATTAATTAGCTTAGTGTGAAGAGTTAACCTAAGGCGCCGGACAATGGTCTGACACCAAAGATTAACTAGACTTCACACTGGAAGATGCAGAATGCGTGTCCTTCATGGAGAATGATATGAATAATAGAGCGGATTATCTTAATTTAATAAATGAACAATCAGTGAAGTCGGCCAGCGGGCGCTTCATTTTAACCTTAAACGGAACAATATACAATCACAAAAAGATAGCTGAACAATTACTAACAGAAAAAAAAGTAACGGGTTTCCGTGAAATTTCTGATGCGAAAGTATTAGCCGAAGCAATTGAGGCTTATGGTTTGAAAGAAGCATTAATTCTTAGTAAAGGAATGTTTGGCTTAGCAGTTTATGATATGAAAGAGCGGGTTTTATTTCTTGCCCGTGACCGGGTTGGGGAAAAACCGCTTTTTTATGGTTTTATTAATAATAATTTGGCAAACAAAATTTTTGTTTTTGCTTCAGACCTTAATACCATTACGGCAGAAAAAGGTTTCAATAATCCGGTTAACCCTGATGTTTTAAGTCTTTATTTTATCCATGGTTATGTACCGGCACCCTATTCAATTTATCAGGATATCAATAAGCTTGATGCCGGGACTATTCTGGAAATTAAAGAACCTTTTACAGAATACAAGATTACTCCTTATTGGTCGATGAAAGAAGCCGCCGCTTATGGGCAGAACAATTTATTTAAAGGAAGCCGTATTGAAGCGGCTGATGAGCTGGAAAGATTGCTTAAGGGGGCAATCCGGGAGCAAATGGCGGCCGACACACCGGCAGGTACTTTTCTTTCAGGGGGCATAGATTCAAGTACTATTGCCGCGCTGATGCAATCACTATCCGCCGATAAGGTAAAGAGTTTTACGATTGGAATGCCGGAAGGGGCAAAAAACGAAGAAATCCATGCAAAAGAAATCGCGGCTCATATCGGCTTAGATCATATTGAGCATTACATAAGTTTAGAGGATGTGAAAGATATTATTCCGCTTCTTGGTAGTATGTTTGGTGAGCCGTTTGCCGATTCTTCACAAATCCCTACTTACCTTGTCAGCAAAATTGCTCGTGAAAATGTTACGGTTTGCTTAAGTGGTGATGCCGGTGATGAACTTTTTTGCGGTTATAACTCATACCGCTCAATTGAACGGGCTTATCGGAAGCTTACGAAAATTCCCTTTGCAATCCGCCGCCCGTTGAGCCGCTTATTACTTAATGGCCCTCTTACCATGAGTCCGAATAATCAAATCCGGGCAAAGCTTCTCAATATGGATAGTGCGGCAGAACTATATATCAATTCGATTGATTATGACCCGGTTCTTCGCAATATCAGTTTAAAGGATGCCAATCTCCCTTGTAAATATAATGAACTTGACCCTCGTTTTTTGTCGGAACCAAACCATCAGATGATGCTAATTGATATGCTTACTGCTACGCCGGATGATATATTAGTTAAGGTTGAGCGGGCAGCGGCGGCGGCTTCATTGGAAACAAGGGCGCCATTGCTTGATAAAGATGTCGTCGAATTTGCCTGGAGTTTGCCGATTGATTACAAAAGAGATGAGAAAATAGGGAAAGTCGTTTTGCGGGATGTACTTTATCGTTATGTGCCGCGTGAACTTATGGAACGGCCGAAACAGGGTTTTGGTATCCCGATTGAAAAATGGTTAAAAGAGCCGGCACTTAGGGCTTGGGCTGAACAATTGATAAACCGCGAAACTTTGCTCAAGCAAGGTTTTCTTAATCCGGATACAGTGCATTTTTTGTGGGATAACTATATAAAAAATGACCGGTTTATCCCTCAAATATGGTATATACTGATGTTTCAAAGCTTTTTGCAGTCGTGAGTGACATTCTGACTTCGCAAGCAGTGCGTTGGAAAACGTCGGCACTAGGTTTCGTATTTCAGAAACTATAGTGTCCGTTACGTTTTACATCAGAGCGGAGCGCGATAAAACGAGCGCAGCATCAACTGCGGCAAAGTACAGAGATGCTACACGTGGAAAATTATTTCAAACAAGGAGATCCTTATGGTCATAATACGAATGAGCGGCGGGCTTGGTAATCAGATGTTCCAGTATGCCCTATATATGAAGCTGGTATCTCAAGGAAAAGAAGTGAAGTTCGATGATATTAATGAGTACCGTACTGATATTGCCCGCCCGATTATGTTATCGGTTTTCGGGATTGAATATCCGCGGGCCGGCTGGGATGAAATTATCGGCCATATTGATGGTTCGCTTAGGATAACTCATCGGGTCCGCCGTAGATTGTTTGGCCGGAAATCACTTGAGATTAAAGAAAACAGTGTGAATTTTGACCCTAATCTTCTTGATCATGACCCGGCTTATTTGACCGGCTATTTTCAAACCGAAAAATATTTTAAGGATATTGAAGCAGACGTCCGTAAGGTTTTTACTTTCCCTGACCGGACAAGTATGCAATTACCCAAAGAATTAGAGCAGCATATTAGTAAACATCAATATATGATTGAGCATACTGAATCAATCGGGGTCCATATCCGGCGCGGGGATTACTTGCTGGCATATGAAACTCACGGCGGAATATGCACGGATGCCTATTATGAAACGGCATTTGCTTATATGCGGACAAGATTTCCCAACGCGGTATTCTATATCTTCAGCAATGAAATGAAATGGGCAAAAAATTGGCTTGAAACTCGTTATATGGAACCGGGTGATGAGGAATTGAATGACAGATTTTGTTTAATTGATGAAACTACTGAATTTACCGGTTATCTGGACATGATGCTGATGAGCAAATGTAAACATCATATTATTGCTAATTCAAGCTTTAGCTGGTGGGGGGCTTACCTAAATGAAAATCCGGAAAAAATTATTATTGCCCCCGAAAGATGGCTTAACAATTCTGAAAGTATCGATGTATATACAGATAATATGATTAAGATATCAGCAGAGGGAAAACTGGTATGATTTCAATAATAGTTGCTATCTATAATATCGAGTCATATCTCCGCCGCTGTATTGAGTCAATTATCGGCCAGACTTATCAAAATCTGGAAATCATTTTAGTAAACGATGGTTCAACTGACAATTCAGGGATGATATGTGATGAGTACGCCGGAAAAGATAACCGCATCAAGGTAATCCATAAAAAAAACGGCGGCCTTTCCGATGCTTGGAATACCGGCCTTGCTGCTGTATCCGGTGATTATTTAGGTTTCGTTGATGGTGATGATTTTATAGAACCTGATATGTATGAAAAGATGTTGGGGGCAATTATTGAATATCAAGCCGGGTTAGCAGTCTGCCGTTTTAAGAAATGGGGTGATAAGGCGGTCAATAACGAAACTACTAATGAAATTTATCCTTTATCCCGGGCAGAAGCTTTAGAGTATTATATTAGTGAAAACAAACAATTTGTTATTATGCCGTCAGTTTGGAGCAAATTATTTACCCGCGGGGTAGTTGAGGGCTTAAGTTTTACGATTGGCAAAACATCCCAGGACATCATGTATACAATGGCGGCATTATGTCAAGCTGAAAAGATAGTTTATTTGGATAACTATCTGTATAATTACAATGTCGGCCGCAATGACAGCATTACTAATAAGAAAAGTACAGAAAAGCGCTTAAATGTAGAGTTAGAGCCTTTACGAAAAGGGATAGAATATCTTAAAAGCCGCGGCCTTGATGAGCTTTCCGACAAAGCCGCATATTATTTTTACCGGCGGATGTTATTTTATTTTATTGATTTTAAGAATGAAAAGCAGAAAAAACAAGCAAGACAAGTCGTGAAAATGCTGAAAGAAGAACAAAAAAAAATTAAGAGTGTATATCGAAATTCATGGGCTAAGGTGGGTGATAAGGTCAGAATGAGAATATTTCTGTCGTGTCCAAGTCTTTACTATTTTTTGGTAAAGGGTTATAATGTATTGGTATTGTCTGTGCGATTAAAACTAACTGAATGAGGTATTTATATGAATGGAATAAAAAGAGCGATACTTCACTTTTTTCCGTGGATAGGGTATTTTAAGCGTAATGGTAGGCGGGGATATATAATAACTGAAAAATCGCTGAAAACAAGTGCATCTGATAATGGAAATTATCCTGATTTCTGCTTTTTGGCAAGCGTAAATTCAGAAGTATTTGATAGTTTTAGAAAAAACGAAATATACAATGTAGTTCTTGAACATTTAACCGAATCCATTGGAAATGAATATCTGGAAATAATTTTGTCAAGGGATACATTCGATGAAATAACATGGGAATTGTTTAAGCAAAATGATTTGTATGGCTCTCCATTATGCTTTAATTATACAAAAATTGGAATCATTTCGCCAACAACACTTAGATATATTAAGGTATTACAAGATTTAATAATTAAATTTGGTAGCTTGGAGGATATGGATATTTGTGAAATAGGTATTGGTTATGGAGGACAATGCCGAATCATAGCATCATACTTTAATGTGAAAAGCTATACACTTGTTGATTTGTCTCAAGTAATTGCTCTCGCAAAAACATACCTAAATAAATATGTCCTATCAAGTGAAATTAGATTTCTTACAATGAATGAGCTTAATCCGAAACAGAAATATGATTTAGTGATTAGCAATTATGCATTTTCAGAATTACGATTGGATATTCAAGAATGTTACCAACATAAAGTAATAGACAATTCATCAAAAGGATATATAACCTATAATCGAAGTACACATTCTTCACATTCTGAAAATGTATATACATTAGAGGATTATATTAAGAAAATCCCCAACCTTATGATTGAAGATGAAATGCCTGTAACAGATGAAAAAAACAAAATTCTATTTTGGAGTTAATGATAGGTGAAATAAAATGGTATATGATGTTTTCCCTTTTTTTAATGAACTAGATATACTTAAAATTCGACTTAATATTATGAATCCTTACGTTGATTATTTTATAATTGCTGAATCTACGCATACATTTTCTGGTGCGCAAAAGGAGTTGATTTTTGAAAAAAACAAACCAATTTTTGCTGAATTTTTGCCGAAAATAAGATATATAATCATTGATGACTCTCCAATTGAGTTTAATCCCTTTCAACGTGATAATTATCAAAAAAACCATTTAGTTCGTGGGCTTACAGATATAAATGAAGATGATGTGATAATTTTTAGTGATTTGGACGAGATACCGAACCCCTTAATTCTAAAAAAAATCATTGCTGAATTTGACAAAAATAAAATTTATCATTTGGCACAACGGATGTTTCATGGTTATCTTAACCGGGAAGAAATTTCCGGAAAATTACTTTCGATAACCGGTGAATTTCCGGGGATTGCAAGACGTAAATGGTTAGGGACGAAAGTTTTTTCAAAAAAAAGTATCCCGGAAACAGGAATCGTCTATATTCGGGAAGCAGATGTTAATTCACCGAATTGTCTGCGGGTTGACGATGGCGGCTGGCATTTTAGTTATATGGGCGGCAAAGGTGAAAAGGATGTTTCTAAACGAGTAATTGAAAAAATTATTGCGGCCGCCCATCAAGAATATAATGAGCGGCATACTTTGGCGGAAATAGTGGACAAAACAGTTCTTGGCAAAGATTTTTTGGGTAGTGAGGCCAAATTTGCTTGTGTTCCGATTGATGAAAGTTTCCCCGGGTATTTACGGGAAAATTTAAGCGAATATGAACATCTTATTATGCCGCAGGTTACGAAAGCGCAAATAAGATATACGAAAATCACCATGCAGGTTAAACGCTTTTTTCGAAAAATAATTATGAGAATTATCCGCTTTATAAAAACGGGGAAAATACGAAAGTGAAGAGTTTATCTAAGGCACCGGACAAGGGGTCCGACACCAAAGATAAACTATACTTTACTTGGCAAGAATCTTTGTATTCTTGTAGAAATAATCTATACGATTGTATTTTATGAGGTATATATGCTCACCATAATAAAGAAGATTAGATTCATCTTAGACAAAAAGCAAAAAAAGCAATTTGCTGTTTTGGGGATTATGATTTTTGTTGGCGGTATTTTGGAAACATTAGGGATATCTGCTTTAATTCCGGTAATAACAGTGATTATGAACCCGGATAGTATTATGCCGATAATTGAAAATAATGCTATTCTATTGAATATATATAATTTCTTAGGAATCAAAAGCTTTAATCAACTAGTTATTATTTTGCTGGTTAGTATTATTATAATTTTTATCGTCAAAAACCTTTTTGCCCTACTTCTTGCTTATTATCAGGCTTCATTTATTAATTATAGCAAGATAAAATTAACCAGCCGCGTTCTTCGCGAATTTCTTAACCGCCCCTATGAAGCATATCTTGGCGCTGATATCCCGACTGTTTTCCGCCTGGTTGGTGTGGACATCCCCAAATGCTTTTCTTTAATTCTGGCAGTATTGCAACTTGCGACTGAAGCTTGTGTTGCGGTTTTGCTTTTCTTTGTCCTGATTATTTCAAACTGGCAGTTTACCTTATTTATCATGGCATTATTCGGCGGGGTAACAATATTTTTCTTAAAGGTGCTTAGGCCAATTATTAACCGGGTTGGCGAAAAAAACCATGCAATTGAAGCCCAAACCTCACGCTGGCGCCACTATACTGTTTACGGTTTAAAGGATATTAAAGTTCTTAACCGCGAGGACTTTTTTGTAAACAAATACCGGGAAACCGGATATATTGCTGCTAATACGACCCGAACATATACCTTTTTTAATAATACCCCGCGCTTGCTGGTTGAGACGGTATTTATTGCCGGTGTCTTCAGTTTTATCCTATTATTTATGCTTGGCGGAAGTTCGGTTGATAATATGATGGCCACTTTGGTTGCTTTCGGCGTAGTAGCCTTGCGGATGTTACCAAGTTTTACCCGGATGAATACTTATTTTTCCGAGATAGCTTTTAACCAACCGGCATTTGAATATGTATATGAAAATATGCAGGAAGGCATGAAAACTGATGCCAATATAGCGGAACAGAAGCAAAAAGCGTTAACCGCAAAACTTGTCTTGAATAATGAAATTAGACTCAATGAAATTACCTATGCTTATCCGGGCACGGACAAAAAAATCTTTGCCGATGCATCAATGCGGGTACCAAAAGGAAAGTCAGTTGGTATTATGGGTGTATCCGGGGCGGGTAAATCAACAATTGTTGATATCCTATTAGGCTTGCTCCATGCCGGTTCAGGAAGCATTACTTGCGACGGGCGGGATATTTATGAAAATTATGAATCCTGGCTCGCCCAGATTGGCTATATCCCCCAGTCGATTTATTTGGTTGATGAGTCGGTCCGTGATAATATTGCCTTTGGTATCAATGAAAAAGAAATTAATGAAGAGCGGATTTGGGAAGTTTTAAAAGAAGCGCAGTTAGATGATTTCGTGAAAGAATTACCGGAAGGGATAAATACTTTTATTGGTGAACGGGGTGTCCGCCTTTCCGGCGGGCAAAGACAACGGATTGGCATTGCCCGGGCTTTGTATCACAATCCGGAAATCCTCGTTTTCGATGAAGCGACATCAGCTCTTGATAATGAAACAGAACAAGCTGTTATGGATGCAATAAACAATTTCCATGGCCGCAAAACAATGATAATTATTGCCCACCGCCTGAATACGATTGCAAAATGTGATATAATTTATAAGGTGGTTAACGGGAAGCTGGAAGTAACTGAAATAGCTTAGTTTGCTAAATAATAAATTGGGGGAAACAAAGATTTCATGATTGGGACAGAGTTTCTAAAGGGCCAGGGGTTAGGGAATCAGCTTTTCTGCTATGTGACTGCGCGGGCGGTTGCAACTGATAAGGGTGTCCCGTTTGGTACAGCCGGGCAAGAATTACTTAATCATAATATCCATAATAATCAAGGAATGTATTTTATGGATATTGACCTTGGATATGCTATCAGTGAGGAAGAAAAAAAGGGGTTTTTCCGCTTTGAAGAAGCTGACGAACGGTTATATCTTGGTACCTTTCATGATTTAAAGCATGGTTGTTATGTTAGTGGTGCTGATAAAAGAATGCAGGAAATTGAAGCTAATACTTTAATTTATGGCAATATGCAAGATGAAAGTTATTTCGCAAAATATTATGATGAGTTAAAATCCTGGCTTTTAGTAAAAAAAGAATATGATACCTTTGAATACAGCAAAGAAAATCTTTGTATTATCCATATGCGGGGCGGCGATTATTTTGAGCAGGCGGAATTTACGCTTAAGCGCAATTACTGGCTGAAAGGCATTAAACACATGAGGGCGCTTCGTCCGGATATGGAATTTATGATTATCACAGATGACCCGGATTCAATTAAGAAAATACTTCCGGAAATACCGGCTTACCGTCATGATATTGGGACAGATTTCGCAATTATCAAAAACGCTTACTACTTACTTTTATCCAATTCATCATTTGCTTGTTTACCGGCATTTTTAAGTGAAACAGTAAAATATATTCTTGCCCCGAAATATTGGGGGCGGCACAATGTCTCTGACGGGTATTGGTGCGGGGAACAAAATATTTACCGTGATTTTCATTATATGGACCGGGGCGGAAGGATTTTTACTGCCGGAGAATGCCGCAGGGAACTTGCGGAATACAAAAAAAAGAGCTTACTTTATCGAAAACTGAATCAATATCCGGGCGGGTTATCATTAATGGCAAAAAAAGTACATGCTTATTTTATCCACGGCCAGTTTTGGTTTATAAGAATATTACTTAGCCTTAGTCGCAAGCTTGGATTTGGAATGAGAAAAATATGATAAGCAAATTGCGGGGGTATGCCCCAAAAATTCCATATTATTTATTCTATCTTGGTTTGACGATTGAGATGATAGTTGTATTAATGGAACGCACAGCTTTGCCGCCGATTCCGGAAGGGCAGATTTACCGGGTGACATTCGCCTTATTTGCCCTGAAAGTATGCTTTACAAAATATACAAAAAAAGAATGGTTGTTGCTGATTATTTTTTCAGTATTTACATTTATCATGTATCGGGTAACGGGCCAAAACGTTGCCTTTAGGGCGGTATTTTTTGTCGCGGCAATGCGGGGCATAGATATAAAAACCGCATTGAAGTATACATTCTGGCTGACACTATCCGGTTTTCTACTGATAATTGCCTTATCATTTATGGGAATCGGGCGGGAGCTAAAATCGGTGGAAGTATATCGGGAAGTCCTGGAAACGCGCTATCATTTTGGCATTGGGCATCCGAATACATTTTACTGTATTGTATTAACCTTATTATTACTATTCCTCTATTGCTATCAAGAAAAGTTAAAGTTGTCAATTCTAACAGGGCTTTTTGCTGTAAATATCGGCTTGTTTTTGTTTACCGATTCAAGAACTGGTTTTGCGGTTTGTACTTTAACAATAATGCTGGCAATTTTATTTACTATATTACCGAAGCTAAAGCGGGCAAATTGGATTTATTATGTTGGAATAGCAATATTTTTGGTATGTATCGGATTTTCTATATGGGCGGCGAGTAACGCAACAACTCGTACTGATACTGAGTATTATTGGAAACCGGGTTCACAGATTTTAAAAATTGATAAAATCCTTACCGGGCGTATAAATGAAATTCACTGGGAAAGGCCAAGCGCGAGCGGCAGAATAGAAGAATGGACACTATTTGCAAGTAACGCGGATTATAGCCGTGTTTTTGATATGGGCTGGGTCAGGATGTTTTACTGGTTTGGTATCATTCCGGGGATTGTATTTATTGCCTTGTATCTCGTATTAATAAATGAGTGCCGGCGGGAAAAAGATTATATTGCTTTATTATTAATCACTATCGTTGCAATTTATACCGTTGTTGAACCGCAGTTTATATCACTATATTTAGGAAGAAATTTTTTGCTATTTATTTTTGGGGTATATTGGGGACAGATGCTCAAGATAAGTGACGGTGATGATAATTATTGGTGGCGGATAGGGGGTTAAGATGCAGGCGATGAACAAAAAAATAGCGCTTCTTGTGCTTCTTACGGCAACTATTTTTTTTATTAGTCTGCTTCCAATATTAGCAACATCTTATGTTAACCGCGCCACCGGTGATGATATTTCTTTTAGCGTTTTGCCGCGCCAGGCTTGGGTTACAACGAACTCATTGACCGAAACAGTCAAAGCATCGTTTCAAAAACTATCACAGGTTTATGATAGTTGGCAAGGGACGTGGTTCTCGATATTTTTGTTTACCCTTCAGCCGGAAGTATTTAATGTAAAAGCTTATCTTTACGTAACTCCTTTAATTATTGCTTTTTGGGTTGTTACAATCATGATTGTGATGTATCATATACTTGTAAAATTAGCTGATTTCGATAAAAAAAGCGTTTTAATCATTAATTTTTTATTTTTATTAGTTAATATGCAGTTTATACCGGGTGTTCAATCAGCATTATTTTGGTATAATGGGATAATCCATTATCAATTACCTTTTTTAATGAGTGTTTGGCTCTTATATTTACTAATTATACTCGCAAGAAAAGCAAATTTTTGGATTTACCTTGGTATTACCCTGATTATGGTATTGTTAGGCGGCTCTAATTATCTATCAGCTTTATTTGCTTTTTTACTTGTATTTATGGCAATCCTATTTTTATTTTTAAATAAGCAGCGGGAAAAGGCAATGATTTTGACGATACCGCTTGTATTGCAGTTAATTGGGTTATATATAAGTATGCGGGCCCCGGGTAACAAAATCCGCGGGGGTGAAGAATTTGGCTTTAGTTTAGCAAGAATATTAGTTACGGTTTGGCAGTCACTGACAAAATCCATTCAACAAGGCTTACTATTTCTTGCCGAAAGGCCATTAGCGGTGATTTGCCTGATATTTATCTTATTTATAGTTTTTTACGTCCAGATTAATAATGAAAAAACAAAAAGATATCCCTATCCCGGAATCTTTTTGCTTTTGACATACGGTATTTATGCAGCAATGTATGCGCCGGAAATCTATTCCGGGTCATGGGTTTCACAAGGGGTCGATAATATTTATTATCAAGTATTTTTACTATTTATTTTAGCTAACGGGATATATTTTTCAGGATACTTGGCAAATTACTATAAAGTAAAAAAAACAGAACCGGCAATAAAGAGGTTTATTAATTATCCGTCAGCTTTAATAATATTGATAATTTTATGTTTAGTTCCGGCCGGTATTAGATATCAGGATATCAAAGATACGGTAATGTTTCAAAGTTTTAATTTGATTTACTCCGGCCGTGCGGCCGAATATAAGCGCTTGATGGATATCCAGACCCGGATTTTACTTGATGAGGAAATAAAAGATGCAATAATGCCGGGAGTTTTCGAAGATTACAGCCCGCTGATGAATTTAATGGCCGAGCCTGACCCTAATGCTTTTTATAATATCGCATTGCGGGATTACTATGGAAAAAAAAGTGTTGTTGCAATCGGAAAAAATGAATGGTTTGAGTTGTATGGCGGAGAATTTGAATGAACCGGAAAAACAAAATCATTGAAGTATATGGATTATGGTTAATAGACCTTTTTTGCATTTGGACAACTTTTATTTTGGCCACATATATTCGTCATCCCAATTTTAGCGATATGGGGGATCAAACGATTCATTTTCAAGTCGGGATATTATTTCTGGTTTTCTGCACCGTTTATAATTTTATTCTTGATTGGAACCATGATTTTATTAAGCGGGGCTGGAAGCGGGAAGTCGTTGCTATTTTTCAATATATGGCATTCATGTTGCTTATTATCATCAGCATCATGACTTTCTTAAAATGGGCTGATACTTTGTCCCGCTTGATTTTAACTTACTTTACAATTCTGAATTTCTCATTAACTTTGCTTGTTCATACCTTACTTAAAAGAATCCTCCGTTTTTATTATGCTTCCGACAAGACAGTAACGAAAATATTAGCGATTGCTCAACAAAACAACCTGGCGGATACCGTTAAACAGCTCAAAATCAGATTAGATGCTAACTATCAAATAACCGCCCTAGCTTGCCTCGACATTGACCGAACGGGTCAATGCGTTGACGATATTCCGATTATCGCCGGGCCGGATAACTTAGTTGATTTAACAACACAGTTAATATTAGATGAAGTATTTATTAATGCCCCCGACATTTCACAAGCCAAAATAAAAGAATTAATCCAAGGTTTTTCTGAAATGGGCGTTAATTGCCATTATAATTTGTCATTTGCAAATAAGGGGGCAGATTTTAATAAGATTGAAGAGTTTGGGGATTATACCGTTGTCACCTACACCCATCTTCTTAAAAGCCAAAAACGTCTATTAATTAAGCGGCTGATTGATATAACCGGCGGTATTGCCGGTACGGTTATCACGGTCTTGTTTTTCCCTTTTATTGCTTTAGCCATCAAACTTGAATCGCCCGGGCCGGTATTATTTTCGCAAATACGAGTAGGGAGGAATGGGCGCCGTTTCAAAATATACAAATTCCGTTCAATGTACCGGGATGCCGAAGCAAGGAAAAAGGAATTGGAATCACAAAACGAAATTGACGGCCTGATGTTCAAAATAGAAAATGACCCCCGGATTACCAAAGTCGGAAAGTTTATCCGCAAAACATCAATTGATGAACTGCCGCAGTTTATCAATATTATTAAAGGTGATATGAGTCTGGTCGGGACAAGGCCACCGACAGCAGATGAATTTGAAAAATACAATCATTATTATCGCCGCCGGATTAGTATGACCCCGGGTTTGACTGGTTTATGGCAGGTAAGCGGGCGTAGTGATATCGAAAAATTTGATGACGTAGTGAAACTTGACCTTCAATATATCGATGAGTGGTCACTATTATTAGATTTTAAAATACTATTAAAAACCATTGCGGTAGTTTTTTCGGGACGAGGTTCAAAATAAAATGGTCAAAGTTGTGATGATCGGGCCGGCAAGGAATGTGCATGGCGGAGTATCAACGATGGTAAATAATTATTATGCCGCCGGACTTGATAAATGTGTTAATTTGACATATATCAGCACGATGGTTGACGGAAGCAAATTCCGTAAGCTGCTTCAGGCGGTTTGGGCTTACTTGGTTTTTCTTACTTTTATACCGGGAATGGATATCCTTCATGCAAATATGTCGCCGAATGCCAGTTATTATCGCAAGAAATTTTTCATCGATACGGCGGCTTTTTTTAATAAAAAAATTATTATCCATTTCCACGGCGGTGATTTCCAGACTTTTTATCAGCAATCTACGCAAAAATCACAAGAAACTATTCGCCGGACCCTTAATAAAGCCCATATCTTTCTCGTTCTTTCACCGGAATGGAAAGCGGTTTTTGACCCATTAATATCTCCGGGCAAGATAATTATTTTAGGGAATGCGGTACCGCTGCCGGAAATGAAAAAAAATGATTATTCAAGTCATGATTTACTTTTTCTAGGCCGGATGTGCCGGGATAAAGGGATCGGGGAATTACTTGAGGTAATGCCGCGCCTCAAAGAACGATTTCCTGATGTTAAGCTGTATTTGGGGGGGATTTGGACTGATGATGAGCTTAAGAAAAAGGCTGATAGCATGAAAGATATGGTGAAATGCTTAGGTTGGATTGATAAAGAAACACAGCAGAAATATGCCGGAATATGCAGTATATTTGTTCTTCCGACCTATTTTGAGGGACAGCCTAATTCAGTGATTGAAGCGATGGCATACGGAATGGTACCGGTAGCAACAGCGGTAGGGGGTATCCCGCAAATGATCCTTGACAAGGTAAATGGCCGCTTGATTAACCCAAGAGATACGGATGCGCTTTATGAAGCTTTAGCAGAACTGCTGGATAATGAGGATTTACGGCGAAATTACGGCGAAGCAGCCCGCAAGCATATCAAAGAAAAGTTTGATATCGTTGATTTAGTTGAAAAGTTAGGCCAGATATATGATTCAGCAATGGCGAAAGAGAGTGCCGGATGAATATTGGACCATTAATCAGTATTATCGTACCGGTTTATAATACCGCCCCTTATCTTGAACGCTGCCTTCTAAGCCTTCTTGCGCAAACATATCACAATATTGAAATCATCCTTGTGAATGATGGTTCAACAGATGAAAGTGGTATTATTTGTGACCGTTACCGGGATAAAGACCGGCGGGTTAAATCTGTCCATCAGGAAAATGGCGGCCCGATGCTGGCATGCCGTAAGGGGATTAGCTTAAGTAAAGGCGGTTATTTCTGCTTTATGGATAGCGATGATGAAGTCGAAGCAGAAATGATTCAAGAAATGGTTAAGCAATTAAAATTCGTTAGCGAAGAAATCATCTGCTGTAATATAATTGTCGAGCGGGCGTTTGGTATTTCTTATGAAAAGCATGGCTTACCACCCGGCGAATATGAAGGTGAAAAACATAGCAAGATATTTCAGAATATCCTGGGAAATGAAAACCGGCAAATTATCCTTTCACGCTGTATGAAATTGATATCGCGAAGCTTGATTATCAATAATCTGCAATATTGTGATGATGACTTAAGAATGGGTGAAGATTCGGTTATGATATTACCCGCTTTATTTGACAGTAAACGGATTGTTATAATGGAAGGGGCATTTTATTATCATTACTACTATAATAACGAATCACTTGTTCACGGATATATGCCTGACTTATATCAGCAGATTTGCCGTTTTTATCAAATAACTTGCCAAATTATGGAACAAAAGGTTAAGCAGCATGGATATAAAATATCAAATGAAGAAATAAAAGTGCAATGTAAACGCGAACATTTAATCAACTTAATGGTGGTTTTGAAAAATGAAGCAAGGGGTAACCATAACAGTAAAAAATACCGGCAGCGAATCAAAGAAATATGCCGCAAGGAAAAAACCCGTGATTTAATCCGGCAATATCCGCCAAAAGTTACCGGGTTAGCAAACCGTCTGCTTTATTTAGTTTTAAAATATCCAAATTATTTTTCAATTTTGCTTCTAAGAATTGCTGCAAAACTATTTTATGGTACCAGGGTCAAAAACTCAAAAGGCAGAAACTGATGGAAAAAAAAGATATTATCAGTATTATAATCCCTGTCCACAATGGCGAGGCTTATCTCAAAAATTGTATCGAAAGCATCTTATCGCAAAACGATACTTTATATGAGATGGAAATTATTATTGTTAATGACGGTTCGGCTGATAATACCGGCCATATCTGTGAAAACTTAAGCAAAGAGTATGATATAATCAATGTTATTACGATGCAGGACCTTGGTGTTTCATGGGGCAGAAATGCCGGGCTTGAAGCGGCAAAAGGTGAATTTATTACTTTTGTTGATGCCGACGACCGGCTCCTTCCGGGTGCGCTTAAGTTTATGTATGAAATATGCAAAAAAAATGAAGTGGATTTCGCCGGCTGTGAATTTTTGATGTGGCGTGATGAAAAAGAATATACTGAATTATTGAATAAATTGAAAAACCCGCCTTTATTGAAATTAGAAACCAAAATTTATACCGGTTACGAATATCTTGAAAGAGGGATTTTATCCGGTGACAGCCGTTGCTGGGGTAAACTGTATCGCCGCGGGGCGATTGGCAGTATCCGCTTTGAAAAAAATCTTACGATTGGTGAGGATATGCTCTTTCTTTTGGCGGTGGTTATTAACTCAAAGCGGATTGCTATTTCAAATCAATATGTATATGGATACTATTATAACCCGGCGGGGTTGACACTCCGGCCGTTTAAACCGGAATATATGGATCAGATAACTTGCTGGCTGATTGCGCGTGAACGGATTACCGAAATTCGCCCTGACTTAAAATACCGCGTGACAACAAATATCATGATTTCAGTTATGTTGACCGTTGGAAAAATAGCCGTTCTGCCAAAGAAATATCGGAAAACACATCAGGAAAAGATTAAATATTGTCAGGAACAGTTGTTAGAAGCAAAAATGATACCGGGTGCATATGAAAACCTAAGCCGCGGATACCGGGTAAAAACGAAAATATTTGGCTTATTACCGGGATTTTATCTTGCGATATATCATTTTTGGAAGCGGTTTGGAGGAAGTGCTATTGGACAAGAAAGGGTTCGCCTTGGCAAACCCTCGCGCCGAGCGCGGTTGCGTAGCAATTTCCTATTCAGTAAAAAATTTAACTGCGGACTGCGGTGTAGTGAGCAATTAAATAAAATCGTTTTATACATGCATGCCGGCAGCGGCAATCATGGTTGTGAGGCAATTGTTAACAGTACGGTAAAGATGCTTGATAACCCGGCTTCGGTTTTGAGCGTTAATGTAAATGAGGATGAGACTTATTCCCTTAAAGAATTAAGTGACGGGGGGTGTCTTACATTTTTACAAGAGCGCCACTTTAAACGTTACCGCCCGGTTCATATTTTGTATTATATTTATCGTAAATTAACCGGCGATGGTGAGAGCTTCATCAGATATCGTTACCACGAAATTTTTGATGCAAAAGAAAAACCTTTGCTGGCAATTTCTATTGGTGGTGATAACTATTGTTATGATATAATGGTAAATGATTTGGTTTTGATGAATAAGGCCTTTAATGCTAAGGGGGTTAAGACGGTCTTGTTAGGTTGCTCGGTAGAGCCGGATTTACTTGAAAATCCGGAAATTACCGCGGACATGAAGCGTTATTATGCAATCATAACCCGTGAATCAATTACTTTTGAAGCATTAAAAAAAATTGGGCATCCGCGGGTATCGCTGTACCCTGACCCGGCTTTTACTTTAGCGAAAAGGGAATTGCCTATCCCGGAGGGTTTTATTGAAGGTAATACTATTGGTATCAATATAAGCCCCTTGATTCAGGCTAATGAGCGGGAAGCCGGAATTACAATGAGCGGATACAAGGCTTTAGTTAAACGTATCATTGAAACTACCGATATGCAGATTGCTTTGATTCCCCATGTTGTATGGCAGCGAAATGACGACCGTATTCCTTTGCAGGAACTTTATGATACTTTTGCCCCGTCAGGGCGGGTAATAATGATTGCTGATGCTTCGTGTGAAGAGTTGAAAGGCTATATCGCCCGGCTGCGTTTTTTTATCGGCGCAAGGACACATGCGACAATTGCCGCCTATTCCAGTCTGGTACCGACTTTAGTCATCGGTTATTCTGTCAAAGCAAGAGGTATTGCAATTGATTTGTTTGGAACGGCTGAAAACTATGTCGTCCCGGTTCAGTCACTAAAAAAAGAAGAAGACATTATTGTTGCATTTAAGTGGCTTTTAGAAAACGAAACGGATATCCGGATTAAGCTTAAGGGACGAATGCCTGATTATATCAGCCAGGCAAAACGCATCGGCCCTAAGCTTACAAAAATCCTTAATTCTTTTCAGGAAGATATAAAATGAGCCGAGTAAAATTTGCCGCGAAGAATATTGCTTTTGGATATCTGGGAAATCTGATTACCGGGTTACTAAATTTTGCTTTAAGGCAGATTTTTATTTTTTATCTGGGTAATGTTTTAAATGGCGTTAATGCTTTGTATACCGGGATTTTGTCCGTCCTCTCATTAGCCGAGCTGGGGGTTGGGACAGCCCTCAACTATAGTTTGTACGCCCCGGTAGCCCGGAAAGAAACAGAAAAAATTAAAGCTTACATGCAGTTATACAAAAAAGCCTATCTCACAATTGGCTTTGTAATTGCTGTAATTGGTATTTCAATATCACCTTTTTTACCATATTTAGTGAAGGGGGCTGATTTACCTAACCGCGACCTTACCCTGTATTATTTCATTTTTTTGTTTAATACAGTAAGTACTTATTTCGTTGCTTTCAAATTCAGCCTGGTTAACGCTGAACAGAAAAACTATATCCAGACTAATATATTTACCGTCACCAAGATTATCACTGTCGTCGCACAGATTATTGTTATTATTGTAACCCGTAATTACTATTGGTTTTTGCTTACTCAAGCGGTGGTGGAACTTTCACAAAAGATTTTTGCAAGTTGGTATTTGAATCGCCTCTACCCATACTTGCGCGGCCTAAGAATATTCGGGAAGACACCCAGGGTAACTGCCCTTTCCCGTGAAGAAACAAGCGTAGTTATCAGAAAAACAAAAGCTTTGATGCTGCACAAAATCGGTGATACAGCCAGATTGCAGACCGACAGCATGATAATCAGCGCTTTTATTAATGTCACGATAACCGGTTTTGTCAGTAATTATAACTTAGTGATAAATTTTGTTTCCAATTTTGTAAATGTAATTTTTAATTCGGTTATTAGCAGTTTCGGGAATCTGATTGCGACTGAATCAAAAGAAAAACAATTTTTGATGTTCCGGATATACCGCTTTTTTGCCTGTTGGATTTATGGTTTTACCGCGGTCGGCTTTTTTGTTTTGCTTACACCATTTGTCAATCTTTGGCTAGGGCCGGAGCCATTACTAGGGACTGCGGTAGTTTACATGATGTTAGTTGAATACTATTTTAAAGGCGACCGGTTAGTCCTTTCGAATTTCAAGACAGCCGCTGGGGTATTTGAGCAGGATAAATATTTACCATTAATTCAAGGTGTCGTAAGCCTGATTATTTCACTTAGCCTTGTTCATAGTTTAGGTTTGATAGGTGTTTTCACCGGGATGGTGATTTCCGGTTTGATTGCAAATTTCGTCCGCCCGTGGATTATCTATCGTGTTTGTTTTGATATGAAAGCGACAAGATACTTTATTGACTGGCTGAAGTATTTAATAGTAACAATGATTGCCTTATCAATATGCCAGACGGCGGGGTGTTTTATTATGAGGGATAACCTTGGTATTTTGACATTTGCCGTTACAGCAATTATAATTACAATAGTTTTTAATGGTATTTTTGCCGCCTTGTTTTGCCGGAGTGAAGAATTTAAATATTTAATGCTTATGTTCAAAGAGAAAAGAAATAGGAGCGTTGATAATGGATAATATAATAAAAGAAAAATCAAGAGTTATGGTTGAACAAGCACTGTTTGAGCTTGACAGATATTCCAAATACCGCTTTACCAACCGCATACTGCGGATTTTGAAAAAACTGACCGGCCGCAAAGTACCAAAATACGACCGGCTTAACTGGCCGACGGCATTATTGGCAAACGCTTTATTTGCTTACTACAAAAATAATCTTAATTTAGAGATTTCGCTGGTTATCAAACAGGCCTTAATCAAATACTATCGCCGTTTTATTAATAGCAGACAAGAGTTTTATTATCTTGATAATGCTTTTGCGGGGCAAACCTTAATTGACCTCCATCAAACCACCGGTGATGAGCGTTTTAAGGAACTGCTTGATGAGATGGTGAAATATCTAAAACGTCATATTGCTGATGATGAAGGAAGCTTACCATATCGCCCATTACAAAGTATGGATATTTTTGCTGATGGTATTGGCATGATATGCCCGTTTCTATGCAAATACGGCCATACATATGGTGATTCTAATGCAATTAGCTTAGCGGTAAAACAAATTCAAAATTTTTTCAAAAACGGGATGGATAACCGAACTGGTTTACCTTACCATGGTTATGATTATAAAAGTCAGACGAAGCATGGAGTTATCGGATGGGGGCGGGCCTGCGGCTGGCTGATGACCGGTATGGTAGAAAGCCTGATTTATATGGATAAAGAAAATGCCGAGTATGATGAAATTAAGCAAAACTTCCGCCGTTTAGTAGACAAAGTTGAAGCATACCAGCGCGAAGACGGGTTTTATCCCTGGCAGCTTCCGGCCAGGGAAGGGCCCTTTGATACATCTGCGACCGCGATGATTTTGTACGCAATTGCCAAAGGACTTGATAATGATATTTTAATCGGTATTCATCGCTCACGGTTATTAAGGGGGCGCGATGCTTTGATTAATACGGTGACTGATGGGAAACTATATAATTGTTTAGCCGAGTGCGGCGGGTTTGGCATTTATCCGCAGAAGTATGATGCCTATCCCTGGTCGCTTGGCCCGGCCCTTTCACTTTTTTCGGTTAATAGCATTACATTAAAGCAGGATTAATTATGATTATCATACAAGTCGCCGGAGGCCTGGGCAATCAGCTCCAGCAATATGCCTTATATCGCAAATTTCTTAGCCTCGGCATCGAAGCGCGGCTTGATATTTCCTGGTTTCAGGCAAAAACTCAAATTAACTTACAAACTAAAAGAAAACTTGAGCTTGATTTTTTTGACCAATTGGAATATCAGGCATGTACCCCTTTAGAAAAGAAAAAGCTAATTGGTTCAGATAGTTTAAGCGGAAAAATCCGCCGTAAATTATTTCCGTTTTCGGTTCATACCTTTCAGGAATCTCAAATATATCATCCCGAAGTTCTTGGTTTTAAGAATATGTATCTAACTGGTTATTTCGCATGTGAAATGTATTATGCCGATATCCTGCCGGAGCTTCGTGAATTAATTCATTTTAAGCCAAGCATGAACCCTAAGAATATTGACATAATTAAGGAAATGAATAATTGCGGTTCTGTTGCTGTCCACATCCGCCGCGGCGATTATTTAGATCAAGAAAATCAAAGATTATTCGGAAACATATGCACAGAAGAGTATTACAAAGCAGCTATTGACTGCATTGGTCAACGTTATCCGAAAGCACATTTTTTCCTTTTTTCCGATGATACCGATTATATACGTGCCCAATATCAGGGTAATGAGTATAGCCATATAGATTGGAATAAGGATGATGAAAGTATCTATGATATATATTTAATGAGCCAATGTAAGCATATTATTTGCGCCAACTCCACCTTTAGTTTTTGGGGGGCGCGGCTCAACAAAAACCCGGGAAAAATCATGATTCGCCCGGCCCGGCATAAGAATACCCAAGAGATTGACCCGGCGGCGCTTCTGCCTTTATGGCCCGGATGGACATTGATTGATAGTGAGGGTAAAGTATTATCATTATAAGTTTAAATAAAAAATCCGAGGTAAAAGAGTGAAAAATTATAAAAAAATAATCATAACCGCTATAATAGCCCTAACCCAGATTTTAATTCTGGTTTTTGTTATTAATACAATATCGAAGGCATCACTATCAAATTTGGATTTTTCACAAGATGAATTACTTATAATGGATAAAGATACTAATTTAGCAGCAGGTTATAAATTGGATGGGGGAGATGCTGCCAGTATTGTTACACCTGAAATGTACTTGCGTATTGGTGCTTACACTATCTCAATAGATTATGAAATAGAAGGTAAAGGTGTGGTATATGCTGATTATAGTAAAGGAAGCCTAAAAGGCAGTTTAAGCGGCATTATAAATTTCGATAGCAAATCTGATAATCTTTCGTTTAACCTAACCAATAACGAAAGAGGAAATCCGACAAAAATATATCTTAGCTTAAACAGTAGCGGCGATGGCGATTATCTTTTGGTTAAGAATGTATCTATATCTGCCTCCGCAATAGGAGTAAGGTACTACGGCTTTATCTGCATTTTTTTATTCATCCTGTTTGATATCGTGCTTTACTGTTTTTATAAGCGGAAAAAGTTAATATCCATGTTTAACTCCTTATCAATCAATCAAAGATTTATCAGCGGCAGTTTACTGTTTACAATTTTTCTTATCAGTATGCCGGCATTAGTGGGCTACTCGGTTGCGGGTGCTGATTTTGGGTTTCACTTGATGCGAATTGAAGGTTTAAAAGATGGATTTTTGGCCGGTCAGTTCCCGGTACGGATTCAGCCTAGCTGGTTAAGTGGGCATGGGTATGCCACCAGCATCATGTATGGTGATCTTTTTCTCTATCTTCCCGCTCTGCTAAGATGGTTTGGTTTGCCTTTATATTTTGTATACAATTTATATATTATTATTATTAATATCGCTACGGTTTTAATTGCTTATTATTGTTTCCGTAAGATTTCCGGCCAATCTTTAATAGGGTTAATGATGGCGGTTTTCTATTCTGCAAATATTTATCGGTTAATTAATATCTACAATAGGTCAGCAGTTGGTGAATACACAGCTATTACTTTTTTACCTTTAATAGCTTTAGGATTATATATTTTGATTACGAAACAAAACATGGAGGAATACAAGAAAGCGTGGATACCCCTCGTAATAGGATATTCCGGTATTATCATTTCACATGCGATTACGATGTTAATGGTTTTTGGATTTACTCTATTAACTATAATTATTCTGATAAAAAAGATATGGCAAAAAGAAAAATTATTGCAATTGGTGAAAGCGTTTATTCTGATAATTCTATTAAACGCCTGGTTTTTGGTGCCATTTATAGATTATATGCAATATGATTGGGTTGGAAATACAATTGCCGACCCTATGCACCATGTATTGAATTTTAGGAGACAGGCTGTATTTGTACCACAATTTTTTATGTCCGATTACAATTTTGGGGCCGGGCAAACTGTGTATCAAGCCGGGGTAAGAGGCGATGGGCCTCTTAGTATTGGAATGTCATCAGCCTTGATTTTGGCCACCGGGCTTTTACTTAAAGGGGATAGAAAAAGAGAATCAAGAAATCAAGAAGTTTTCCTATATATTATGATTGCTTTTACTATGTTTACTGCTTCGACATTATTTCCATGGCACATTTTATCTCGAATCATCCCGCTGACTGCTTATGTCGCAAAATCTTTACAATTTCCATTCCGTTTGAATGCAATAATAATTTTGCTAGTAGCTTTATTGGCCGGCCTTACGGCGCAAAAAATCGCAGTAAATAAAAATATCCGGTATGGGTTCATTATTTCCATTATTGTAATTTCATGCTGGCAGGGATCTCACTTTGTAAGTAATATTTTAAGTGAAATGAGGCCGCAATTTATTTATGAAATTGACCCTACAAGAGATTATGTAACCGGCGGTGAATATTTGCCTGCCGGAGTGGACCCGGATAATGATCTTATCAATTATATCAATGAAATCACGATTATAAGTAAAGATATACAGGTGATAGAGTGGAATAATCAATTAAGTTATTTGGAAATTAAGCTGATAAATTCGGCGGCGCAAACTTTTATTGAGGTTCCTAGGGTAAATTATAAGGGTTATCAGGCAAGGCATTTAGAAAGCAATAATTTAATGGCTATTTCGGATGGGAACTTAGGGCGGCTACAAATTGAGATACCCGCCGATTTTAGCGGAACATTAAAAATAGAATTTATATCACCTTTTTATTGGCGGATAGCAGAATTTATATCACTGATAACTTTAGTATATTTATTAATGCCCGCAGGTAGGGCAATCTTGCGGAAAGTTAAGAGACGAGGAAGAATAGTATGAAAGATAAATCTTTCATAATCCTGATTTGTACGCCTGCTATGGCAGGCAGATGGGAGTTTAAATGAAAAAAGTAATTATAGTATTTGCGGCAGTGCAAATCTTGATTGTATTCATTGTAATTGCCCTAGTAAATAAATTGCCGCAAATAAATCTGGAATTTTCGCAAAATGATTTGTATTTAAAATATTATGAAAATACCGAACCGGGCTTTTATATAGCTTTTGATATTTATGATGAAACAGCTACGCTTATAACTCCGGAAATACAGTTGCGTCCCGGCGTATATGATATATCTGTTGTATACGAATCAAATGGTAAAGGCTCTATATATGCTGATTATGTTATTGGCGGGGGGAAATATGCGGGCAGCATAAACGGCACTCGGTATCTTAGAGATTTTGTTGGTGAACATTCGTTTAATCTAATCGTTAGCAGAAATAATGACCCGATAAAATTTCATCTAAACCTTGTGGGGGATGATAAAGAAAACAATTATTTGCTTGTGCGCAGTATATCTATCTCTTCCTCTACGTCAGAAATAAGATTTTATATTTTTTTATGCTTATTGGTATTATTCTTGATTAATATAGCATTTTATTGTTTTATAAAACGCAAAAATAAGCTAAGTATAATTAAAGCTCTTGGTTATACGTTCATAGTACTTTTGATTATATTTAGACTGATTTTTGCTATTCAGCATGATACCTTTTACATTGACGAAGAATCGCGGGCCGGTGTTGTCAAAGCAATTCTAACCAACAATTTCCCAACGGAGTTTGATCATTTCGGTCTATTTTTTGTTAAAACGGATGGGGACTATTCTCCAATAACATTTTTAGGGCCTGCTACACTTTGGGCAACCATTTTTGGTTATTCCATAATCTCACTTCGATTATTTGTAAGCTTATCGACAATCGGTTCAATTATTTTACTAGGCAGGGCTATTTCATATTGGTATAAAGGCAATTTATTAGTATGGCTATTAGCGACAATTATTGGCTTATTGATTCCATGGAATTTTCTGCAAGGTATGCTATTTTGGGATCCGACTTTCGTAACAATATATATTATCATAGCTTTTTGGGCTTTTAGCCGCTTAGCAAATCCAGTAGCTTGGGATAAAGCTTTCTATAAAGTAAGCCATATAGCAGCATATGTTCTTTTACCGCTTGCTTTAGTTGCTAGTGTCTATACTTATGTATCTATAAGCTTTCTTGCGGTTAGCTTATATATTCTGTTTTATGTTTATCTATTTCGTAACAAGCATATTAATGTAAAACAAATTTCCATTGTTTTAGTACTTTCTTTCATTTATGCTCTTCCTTTGGTGATAGCTTTTTTTACTTGGCCGGCATATACAGGACGAGTAGGTGGAATAGCTATTACAAGTATTATTGGCAGAAGGGAAAGAATCAGCGCATTTATTCAAAACATGGACATGCTCTTATCATTTGATTATTTGTTTTTTACAGGCGATAAGAATTTGCGGCACGCTACTGGCGCCATTAGCGGTATGCTTGGTATCGGCTCAATTCTGCCTTCGCTCACCTTACTTTATTTCTGCGTTAAAGGAAAATTGAACAAAAGTGAAGCATTTCTGGGAGTAATCTCAATAAGCGGATTTTTTCTAAGTTTGTTGCCTGCAGCTCTTACCGTAGAAGGTAATCCGCATAGTTTACGTTCATGCGGTACATGGATTTTTATTGTTATCTTAGTATCGATAGGGTTAATCAAACTTTATCAAAACCAAAAACATCTTTTTGCGAAAATAACTCTTATCTTATCATTGTTTATAATCGCGTTTTATACAATTGCTTATTTATGGCACTTTAATTTTGTTTATTTACCAACGGCTCATTATTATTTTTTATACAATCCAGAACATCATCCTGTATTTCCCTTCGTAGAAATATACACATTACCTTGACGATATTGATAAGTGGTGTTAACATATGCAGATGATATTAAAGATGAAAAAATTGTGTAATATGACTACCTTTGCGATTGCGGCTTCGGCGGCATTTTTGGTTAGTCTTGTTCCGATAGTGATGGCAGGGTTGGTTAACCGGGCATCGGGGGATGATTTGGGTTACAGTTGGCGTACTCATATTATATACCAGAATACTCAATCATTAAAAGAACTTTTGACCGCTGCTGCTACTACGGTTTATCAAACTTATCATGCTTGGGATTCACGTTGGTCAACGAATTTTTTCCTGGCATTACAACCGGAAGTATTTAATGACAGGGCGTATACGGCCGTTACTATCGTGACGATATTTTTTTGGATACTGATAACTTCGCTAGTACTGTATAGCATCTTAGTACGGATGTTAGGATTTCCTTTTAACAGTTTCATATTAATCAATTCCTTATTTTTATTAGTTAATATTCATTTTGTTGATAGCTATAGGGCGGCGTTATTTTGGTACACAGGAGTTATTGCTTATCAGCTTCCGTATTTTTTATGTATGATTTTAATCATTCTGGTTATATATTATGCAAAACATTTTCGAATTAGGGAGTTTATCGGCATTTGCTTAATAGCTATTTTTATAGGGGGTTCTGCATATCAAGCGGCTTTATTCTCATTGTTGGTATTAATCTTTTGTACTATCTTTTACTATTTCTTAAGACATAATAAAAAAGCGATTTCATTATTGGTACCTATTTCATTGGCTTTAACAGGTTTGATTATCAGCATGAGGGCCCCGGGGAATAAGGTGCGCGGAGGTTCTGATTTTGGCTTTAGCTTTGAGCGCGCAGGGGGATCCATTATAGCATCTTTTCAATGGGCAATGCGTGATATTGGCGCATATTTTCAAGAAAAACCGTTAGCTATTGTTTTGCTCTTTATTATGCTAACAGTAGTTTTTTCGTGCCGCGTAAAGTGCAAAGAAAAAAATAATTTCTGTTATCCGCTTCCGTGCCTGTTTTTTTTATTCACATTTTTATTGTTTGTTGCAATGCAGGCCCCGCAAGTATATGCCGGTGTCAGCATTTATGCCAGAGCGGAGGTAGCTGCGGCAGCCCGCGGCGTGATATCAGTTATTATTAATGATGGTGCAGGCACGTCAGGAGGAGTAGCGAACTTTAATTTCTATATCTTCACATTGATGATTTTGGCAAATGGTATTTATTTAAGCGGTTGGCTTTTTGCAAAATTTGGTGATTTTATAAGGAAGCATGTCAGAATTTTACAAAAGGCGGCTATTATTGGATACGTATCATCATTTATTGTAGTTATCCTTTTAGCATTATCGCCGAAGTATGAGTTAGGGTTATCCCATACTACTTTTTGGGTTAGTTATGACTATTTAAGAACAGGCCGGGCAGAGGAGTATCGGTGGCAAATGGATTTACAGACAGCAATATTGCGTGATGATACGATAAAAGATGCTGTTGTTCCATTCATCAATTATTGGCAGGGGCCGCTTATGCATATGAATATTACCGACGATCCGGCATCATTTACAAATAGTGTCACGAGGTTGTTTTATGGTAAAACCAGTGTTATTGCTATTGATAGACTGGAATGGAATGAATTGTATGGACATTTGTGGCCTGATTACAGAAAAGAATGAAAGAATGCAGAAAACTTGTTTAGCGGGCAAGAATATGTTAATATAACATAGTGGTTTGGAATATTTTAACAGGAGAAAAACACGTGAACATCAGCATTTTCGGGCTTGGTTACGTCGGTTGTGTCGGAGCGGCATGCTGTGCAAAACTAGGCCATCATATAATTGGCAATGATATCTCGGAAACGAAGGTCAACTTGATTAATCAAGGCCGCCCGACGATTATCGAAGCTGAAATAGATGAGCTAATCAAAGAAGCACATGAAAAAAAGCTGCTTGAAGCGACAATGGATTCCCGTTATGCCGTCCATCAGTCAGAGGTTTCTTTTATTGCGGTTGGTACCCCAAGCAGCAAAGAGGGGCATTTAAACTTAAGTTATATTTATGCGGTTGCAAAACAAATCGGCGAAGCCTTACGTGATAAAGATTCATTTCACATTATTGCGATCAGAAGTACTGTTTTGCCGGGGACTAACAAAAAAGTCGGCGCAATGATAGCGGAAATTTCCGGCAAAGAGTGCGGGAAAGATTTTGCGATTGTATCTAATCCCGAGTTTTTAAGGGAAGGGTCGGCGGTAAATGATTATATGGACCCTCCTTTTACCTTAGTAGGGACTGACAGCGAATACGCACTTGCGAAATTCAAAGAGCTTTATAAAGATATCCCCGGTGAATTTATTGCCGCTGAAATTGAAGTCGCGGAAATAATGAAATACGTTAACAATACCTTCCATGCCTTAAAAGTAGTCTTTGGCAATGAAATCGGAAACATATGCAAAGAATTGAATATTGACAGCCACAAAGTAATGGAAATATTCTGCAAAGATACTCAATTGAATCTTTCGTCGTATTATCTTAAACCCGGTTTTGCTTATGGTGGTTCCTGTCTGCCGAAAGATTCAAAAGCGCTCAAAACACTGGCTCATGATTTGTATCTTGACGTCCCGGTTATTAATGCGATTAATTTAAGTAATGAACAACAAAAGCAGCGGGCTATTGAAATTATTGAAAGCAAAGGGAAACGGAAAATCGGTATCTTTGGCTTGAGCTTCAAATCAGGGACTGATGACTTACGTTGCAGCCCTAGTGTTGATGTTGTTGAAAATCTGCTTGGTAAGGGATATGAGATTCATATTTATGACAAAAATGTCCGTATCTCACAATTAACCGGGACCAATGCTGATTTTATTGCCGCGAAACTGCCGCATTTACATGAAATCATCACCGATGATATCGAGGCCGTTGCTTCGGTTTGTGATGTGCTGGTGATTACGAATAAAGAAAAAGAGTTTGCCGGTTTGCCGGCGCGTTATCCGAACAAAGTTATTGTTGATTTAGTCCGTCAATATAATGAACTCGATTACGAAGGAAACTATGAGGGAATTAGCTGGGGCAATATTAACAAAAATCAGGCTCAGGATGATTATTTAACGCGTGATATGGTGAAAACAGAATTTTAGGAGAAGATTGAAAGAATAATATTCTTTCAATCGGCAAATTTGCGCCTTCGGCTCAAAGTTTGCAGGCATAGAAAAGTGTAGGTGGTGGATTATGCCAAATACCAAATGGCTGTTTAATCGCTTAAAAGCGATGAGCTTTCCGGAAATTACCTGGCGTTTATCGCAATCATATTTGCAAAAAAAAGAAAAACGGATTTTTAAGCCGGAGCCAATTTCAGTTACGGCAAAAGTATTCAACAAGTCTTTGAAAAATCTTTTACCGCATGAAGAGTTATTTTTTATTAATCTAAGAAATTCAGATTTTTCGTTCATAACATCGTTGTCTTTATTAGGGGGCTATGATTATGAATTGAACAAAAAAAATTGGCATTGCGGGTTTCAAACCAACAATCAATGGCCAAAGACCTTTTCATATGCGCTTGACTACAAGCAACGCGACGATATCGGTGATGCAAGAACCAACTGGGAGCTAAACCGGCACTTACAATTTGCCCTATTAGCGAAAAATTACGCCGCTTCCGGAAAAAAAGTGTATCTCGACGAATTTGAAGCCTTATTTAATGACTGGAATAAAGAAAACCCCTTTCTTTGGGGCATTTCATGGACAAGTGTGATGGAATTTGCCCTGCGCTTGAGCAACTGGTGTTATACTTATTGTTTCCTCAAAGGGGCAGGCGGGGCCCGCAGCGAACTTTTAGAAGAATTGCGGATTGGCATTATTAACATGACTGATTATGTCGCCCGGCATTATTCCCGTTATTCATCTGCCAACAATCATTTAATTGTCGAGGCCTTTGCAATCGCACAAAGCGGAGTCTTATTCAAGCATAAACCGTGGGTTGACTTGGGTATTTCACTATTAACCAATGAGTTACCTTTACAGAATTATACCGATGGGATAAATAAAGAACTATCACTTCATTACCAGAGTTTTTATATGGAAGCAATGGGGCTGACGTTAAGATTGCTCCAAAAAAATCAATATCCGGTCCCCGGTACCTGGATACCGATGCTTGAAAAAATGTGCCAATATATGTCCGATTGCCGGGGTACATTTGGGGAAATCATTGAGTTTGGCGATAATGACGAGGGAAAAATCCTTGACCTTACCGGCAGGGACTGGAACCATTATGAATATGTTTTAGGTTTATTTAGCTTTTTGCTTCCGGCCGGTTATATTAAAAATATTACGGAAGTTAATGAAAATCTGGCCTGGCTTTTTAACCTAAGTGACTTTAATAAAGTAAAAACGAAACCATTATATAAACCGCAAGCTAATGTTTGTTACCGGGAGGGGGGCGTTTCGATTCTCCGCAGCCGGGATAAGCGGGTACTAATCGGTATCGACCACGGTGAATTAGGTTTTGGCAGTATCGCTGCCCACGGCCATGCTGATGCCCTTAGTTTTCAAATATTTGTAAAAGGGAAACCTTTATTTGTTGACCCCGGCACATATATATATCATACTGACCTTAAAAGTAGAAATGAGTACCGTAAAACGAAAAATCATAATACGGTATGTATAGACGGGCATGACCAATCAGAAATGCTGGGGGCGTTTCTTTGGGGTAAAAGGGCGGAAAGCCGTTTATTAATGTTTCGCGATACAAAAGAAGATGTTTTTTTAGTAACCGAGCATAATGGTTATTACCCGGAAATACACCGGCGGACTTTTACCTTTAACAATATGGACGAGCTTCTCATCGAAGATGAGTTTAAAACGGAAGCAATAAAGGAACTTAACTTTATTTTAGCACCCGGGGTCGAAATAGAAACAGATAATAAAGCAAATGCTATAAAAATACGGCTAAAGAAACTGGAAGCAAAGCTAAGTTTTAATTGTTTTGAAAAAATCGAATTTTTTATCGGGAAAACGATGGTTTCACAAAAATACGGAAAGCAATCACAAGCACCGAAAATAACGGTTAGGACGAGCGGAAAAGTAATCACAACGAAGATCAAACTATGAAAAGTGCAATATTAAAAAAACTAAATACAGCCTTACCTGATTCGGTTAAAAGATTACTTGGCCCGGTCATAAGGCGGAAACTATATAATAACCATGTTTTTCAAGAACAATTGGTTCAGAATCAAATGGCCGGGGAACCTCAATTTTTTAAACTCAAAAATATCTTGTTTCATGCCTATGTAAGCACCAAATACTACCGGAAATTATTTGATGATTGCGGTTTTGATGTGCATACTTTTTCTGATATCGAAGAAATGAAAAAGATACCTTTATTAAAAAGGGCGGATATAATCGAAAATTTTGCAGATTTACAAGCTGATAATGTTACTGACTTTTATCAATCGGCAACCGGCGGAAGCTCTGGTGCTTCCTTGAAAATATTGTTGGACAAAGATTCGATTTACCGGGAACGGGCTTTTATTTATAGTTTTTGGGCGCAGGCCGGTTATGATTACAAAACCTCAAAAATGGCTTCTTTTCGCGGGGGAATAGACTTTAAGGGCAAAATTCACAAATATAACCCTTTATACAATGAGATTCAATTAAACCCCTGTTTAATCAATAATGATACCTTTAATAAATATCTTGCGGTTATCGATAAGTTTAACCCGCAATTTATTCACGGGCTTCCTTCGGCTATTTATAGTTTTTGTAAACATGCGGCCGGCGCAAATACGAATTTAAAGAATAAATATAAAGCCGTATTTTTTATTTCCGAAAATGTTTACGATTATCAAAGGGAACTTATTGAAAAAATATTAGGCTGTAAATCGTATGCCTATTATGGCCATACCGAAAGGGCGGTTTTCGCCGAACAAACGGAAACGGGTTATCGTTTTAATGATAATTATTGTTATGTCGAATTTGGCGGCGAAGATAATAGTACAATTATTACCACCGGCTTTATTAATCGAAAGATGCCTTTGATTCGTTATGAGCTTGATGATAGTGTTTCGCAAATATCAAATACAGATTCATACCGGATAACCGGGCATCGCGATGGTATTTTATATGGAAAAAATGGAGAAATTATTTCTGCCGCTTCCTTATATATCCATGATTCAACAATGGAAAAAGTCGCTAACCAGCAATTTATCCAGGAAACAGCCGGAAAAATGAAAATGCTGATTTGCCCGGTGAATGAATTGACAGAAAATGACCGCAAGGCGGTAGAAGAATATTATCAGGCTAAATTAGGTACTTCGATTGATATTGAAGTAGAAATAACTAAAGATATGATTTTTACTAGCCGGGGAAAGATGCCGCTGATTATTCAAACACAAAAAGATATTCTAAGTCATGCGGAAAACCATGACTAATAATATCTAAAACTTTGTGTGATGTGAAGGGTTTATTGAATGAAACAGTATTCGCTTGCCGAAATATTTTATTTAAGTTATCTTATCATACTTTTTTTCGCCAAAGGCATTGGCCTTTATGACGGACAGTTTGCATTTAAAATTTGCCTGATAATTGCCATTTTTTGTTATGGCATGAAAATGATTATGACGACTTATAGTTGGCGGGAATTGATAATTATCGCTCTTCTTATTATTATTGGAGGCTTTACTTATCTTAATTCCGGTGAAAAAGGTGCGATTATTTATATTATGATGGTAACGGGAATGAAGAATGTCCCTTTAGACAGGATATTCAAGACCGCTTTTGTAACTTGGGTTATTTCTTTTGGCGGAATGTTTTTTTTGACGGCAACCCGTATCATTGATTCATCTTTCAAAATACATGAAAGATTCGGGCTTGGTTTCCTAATCCGCTGGGGGCTAGGGCATTCACATCCTAACGTATTGCATATTTCTTATTTTACCTTGGTGACATTTGCGATGTATTTGCAGTATAAAAGTTGGCTGAAAATTTCGACACTTAAACTTTTGGCATTATTAATGCTAGGGAATTTATATGTATATTTATATTCATTAAGTACCACCGGATTTGTAGCAGTCAGCTTTTTGCTTGCCCTAAATCTTTACTGGTATTATCGGAAAAGATTTTGCTTACTTGAAAAAATACTTGTCACCGCTTTTTTGCCAATCTGCCTTTTCCTGTCGTTTGGCGTGCCCTTGCTTCTTACCGGGCAAGCTTTTGATATGGTGAATAGGATTGTTAATACTCGTTTAAACTTATCAAAACATTTCTTGACAAATGTGCCGATATCCTTATTTGGTACAAAGCTTTCAGAAGTAGCTAATCATTGGTATACAATGGATAATTCTTTTTTGTTTGCTTATGTAATATACGGGGTGATTCTGTTTATCATCGTAATGATTGCTTATTTCACGATAATTCATAAGTTTTTAAAAGAGCAAAAAGGTATTGAACTTGGTTTGATTATTGCTACCCTGGCCGCCGGGGTGACAGAACCCTTTTTGTTTAACACATCATTTAAAAATATTCCGCTATTCTTTTTAGGCATTTTGATTTTTACTCATCCTAACAATAATTCCCCGCTTAAAATTTTACCGGAAAGACTTAGAATGATTTGTATCTCTTTACCGGACTTCGCTTTGTTATTGAGTGGATTGAGAAATAAATATGGCTGCTTACAAAGTAATTGCCGACAACTTTATTTGGTTTTTGCGGCAGCTTCATTAATCGGTATCTTATTATGTAGCCTGATAATATCATACCCGGATGGTTATATTGCCCCGAGAAAGCATTGTGAAATGAAAGAAAAGAATACATCAATATATCTTGATTATGACTTTGGGTATGATTCAATTACGTATTTAGATGAAAAAAAGATGAAAGTTCTGGAATATATTGATATTGAAACTCCAATGGAATATTTCACCGGAAATATTGTTATCTTGGAGCGGGTACGTGATAAGCTGACATTTGGAATCGTGATTGGGGGATTAGGTATTTTTATATATTTATTGATTGTAAAACGCAAAGATGAATTATTAAAAAGGTAATTTAATTTCTGCCTTGGGATATTCAAAATTTGTATTAATATTCTTTATTATGACTGTAATCTGGTCAATATCATCTACAATTACTATATCCAGATTCAATTGATTAGTATTGGTGATAATGCTATTTATTAAGCTGCCATTTCGGTAAAAATCCCATGAATACTCATAATCATATGGGGCAAGATTTTCATTTATCCAATGTCTGGCCCGCAAAATTCCCTTATTTTCTTCATAGACAATATCAGTTACGCCAAAATTAATTACAATTACATCATTTATAACGTTTATCGAATCTTTTGCTGGCCAGATTGGTATATTGGAGGTAAGAATCACATCGCGAATCATTTTTCGCTCACCGACGTCAAGCAATGGCTCTAAATGTATACCTTGAAGATTGCCAAGATTAGAAATAAACATCCAATGAGCCCATTCGTTATCTTCGTGCATCCTAAAAAATGAATACCTTCCGAGCGAGTACCCATCCATTTCAGTAAATCTATTACGGACTACCTGATAATACTCATTTGGAACTCCGCCAAAAAAGGCAAGGTAATCGGAACGGGTTTGTGTAATTAAAGGATCTATATTAGAAGCAATCCTTGTTGTAAGGGCGGTAGTCCTCTGATTAAAATAATAGGCTTTCAGATAATAAGTATTATTTGCCATAACATAATATACAATTATGATAAAAATACATAAAACGAGAGCGGATTTTAATGCTATAAATATATTATTGAAAGTTTCAGAAAATATTGACTCTGAGATTATGATGACAAAAATTAAGGCAAAAACAAATGCATAAACCATATCAACCCGCATACCATCTTCAGTAAAAAACACCGCGAAATTTGCTGCTAAAGGTATTATTAGCAACATGAATATTAATGCAATTAAACGGCAAGGGTATTTATATATTTTTTGCTTAATAATGATAGCGGTTAAAAATATAAGTAAAAGCGCAAACAAAAATAGATATGCCAACCTGATAATATCAATGTATAAATAAAAATAAAAATTTTTGACAAAACCATCAATGAAACTAAAATAAGTAGATTTTAAGGCATTAATTAATGCGGAAGCAGAAAAAAGCCTGTCACCTATGCTTTCTGAACTCATACCTTTATAACCTGTAAGCTGGATGCCAAAAATATAAGTTGAAAGTGGTAAGGATATGACATACAGCAAACCGCCAAGAATACCTAATAATGAAAACCGCAACGATAAATTCTTGATTCTATTAATATTGAAATCAATACAAAGCAATTCCTTTACTATAATAAGTAAGCACAGCATCACCGCTATATTTAATTTGGATTGGTAGATTGCTAAGGTACACATCAATAAAAAAGCACCTATAAGTAAGCCGAATTTATACTTTGTTGTTATATAAACAGCTATTACTGCAAGTAAAACCCCAAAATGATAATTAGGTGAGTCATACAAAAATAAATTTGTAACGGAAATGGTTGGAAAAGTTGCAAGAAGCGACCCGATTAAAAAAGAATTCATTTTACTATTGATTTTAAATAAGTTACAGATATAAAAAGCTGATATTGCAAGAAATAGCGATACAAAAATTCCGCTTGTATATGGTATTACATAACCAAAACTTATTTGATTAATGATTGTGCTTAACCATCTTCCTGATGCAACATTGGGATGCGGGCGCAAGACCATACCCATATCGTGATCCCCGAAATATCTTCCCGTATAAACAAAAAGATGTGAAAAAAAGCCTACTATGAGGGTGCTGAAAAAAGCAACTTTTGAAGTTTGCAGTTGATTGCCCCACCATTTTGATAATATTTTATCAATATCTAAACTCATTTTGGTTACTCATCGCTTTTCCAGATTAATTAGTAGTAATAGTTCTTACACTATATTATCAGCCACATATTGAACCGTCAATAGAGAGGCTAAAGTTATAAGGGCCGAAGGGGTGTGCTTGTTTAGTCATAAAAATTATGCTAAGATAGCAAATAAATGTTTATACGAACTATTATCAAGAAAAGGTAAGTATAAAATGTCAAGAAAGATCCTCATCATAGTAGAAAACCTCCCGGTACCTTTTGATACCCGCGTTTGGCAGGAAGCAACAACGCTGGTGCAAAATGGCTATATTGTATCGGTAATCTGCCCCAAAGGAAAGGGGTTTACCGCGGAACGGGAAATAATCGAAGGCGTAAATATTTTCCGCCATGATTTACCGCTCGAAGGTAAGGCCGCTTTTGGTTATTTACGTGAATATACCAAGGCTTTGAGAGAAGAAACAAGGCTGGCCAAACTAATTCATAAAGAAATTGGGTTTGATGTTATCCATGGCTGTAACCCGCCGGATAATATTTATTTAGTGGCAAAAAAATTTAAGAAATATGGCGTAAAATACGTTTTTGACCATCATGATATCTGTCCGGAGCTTTTTGAAGCAAAATTTGGCAAGAAAGGTTTGATAAAAAACTTACTCTATCTTAGCCAGGTATATTTGGAAAGGCAAACATTTAAACACTGCACCTTTTCATTTGCGACCAACGAATCATACAAAGAAATCGCCATCAACCGCGGAAAAATGGCACCGGGGAAAGTTATTGTCCTGCGCAGCGGCCCGAAATTTGAGCGTTTAAAAATCCAGTCGCCGGTTGAAAGTATTAAACGCGGAAAAAAATACATGGTCGGATACTTAGGGGTCATCGGCGCACAGGAGGGGATTGAGTATATCTTGCAGGCGGCAAAGTACTGCAAAGAAGTACTCGGGCGTGATGATATTTTTTGGGGTATCGTCGGCGGCGGCAATCATCTCGAAACAATGAAAAAAATGGGCACGGAAATGGGATTGGAAGATTGCGTTGAGTTTACCGGCCGGGTGCCCGATGAAATGATGCTTGATTATTTGAATACGGCTGATATATGTGTTAATTCTGATACATACAACAGTATGAATGACAAATCAACGATGAACAAAATTTTAGAGTATATGGCGCTAAAAAAACCAATTGTTCAGTTTGATTTAAAAGAGGGGCGTTATTCCGCCCAGGAAGCTTCTTTGTATGCCGAACAAAATAACGCCCGCGATTTGGCGGATAAAATTATCAGCTTATTAGCCGACCCTGACAAAAGAAAAGAAATGGGTGAATATGGTTATAACCGCATTATTAACGAGCTTAGCTGGGAACATACCAGTAAGGCATTATTAGAGGGATATGAAAAATTATTTACCGGTGAGTTTGATAAAAAAAGCAAAAAAATCGCGATGATTGGCCATAAGCGGATTCCTTCGCGCGAAGGCGGAGTAGAAATTGTCGTAGATGAATTGGCAACCCGCTTAGTGGCAAGAGGTTATCAGGTAGATGCTTACAATCGTTATGAACGCCCGACTTCGAAGAAGAAAAAAGTAGGAAATACAAAGCAAAAACGGTATAATGGTATTAGAATAATCAATATAAAGACTTTTAGAAGTGACAAGTTAAATGCGATTGTCTATGCGGCTTCGGCGACAATACACGCCCTTTTCGGCGGATATGACGTGATCCATTATCATGCCGAAGGGCCTTGTATCATGCTTAGACTACCCCGTTTTTTTGGCATTAGAGTTGTTGCAACAATCCACGGCCTTGACTGGCAACGTGCCAAATGGGGCGGTTTTGCATCAAAGATGCTGAAATTCGGGGAAAAAACCGCGGCTAAAAAGGCCAATGAAGTAATTGTTTTATCGCAAAATATGAAAGAGTATTTTAAATCAACGTATGGGCGGGATGTGAAGTTTATTTCGAATGGTATAGCCAAACCGGAAATCTTCCCGGCGGAAATTATAACTGACAAATATGATTTAAAAAAAGATGATTATATCTTATTTTTGGCTCGTCTTGTACCGGAAAAAGGGGTTCATTATTTGATTGAGGCTTATAATCAGCTATCGAAAGCTAATGGAAACGTAATGCTTAAAAAGCTGGTTATTGTTGGCGGCCATAGTCAAATCAGTGAATATGCAGAGCAAATCAAAAAAGATGCAAATGCTAATCCAAATATAATTATGACCGGATTTATTCAGGGCCGGGAATTGACGGAATTACTTTCCAATGCCTATATTTTTGTCTTGCCAAGTGACGTTGAAGGTATGTCAATCAGCCTTTTAGAGGCGATGAGTTATGGTAATTGCTGTCTGGTTAGCGATATCCCGGAGAATACCGAGGTAGTCGAAGAAGCAGCAATTAGTTTCCGCAAGGGTAATGTGACTGACTTAAAAGAAAAGATAGAATATTTATTTGCAAAACCGGAAGTGGTAGAAAAATATCGTCACGGAAGCAGTGACTTTATTTGTAATAAATATGACTGGGAAGAAGTTGTGGATCAGACGGTGAGACTTTATTTATGAAAATACTGATTATTAATAAATTCCTTTACCCCAACGGCGGTTCGGAAACATATATTTTTGGCCTTGGTAAAGGTCTTGAAAAATTAGGGCATGAGGTACAGTATTTTGGGATGGGGCACCCGGAGCGGATTGTCGGGAACCGTGCGGAAAGTTATACTTCTAATTTGGATTTTAAAGCAACCGGAATCAAGCGCTTTACTTATCCTTTCCGGATTATCTACTCAAATGAAGCAAGGAAGAAACTAAGGGCGGTCCTATCTGACTTCCGGCCGGATGTTGTTCATCTAAATAATTTTAATTTTCAGCTTACCCCGTCAATTATTTATGAAATTAGGGCATTTGAGAGAAAAAATAAAAATAAGATAAAAATTGTTTATACTGCACATGATAGTCAATTAGTTTGCCCAAATCATTTATTGCGGCAATATCTCTCCGGCGAACGATGTACCCGTTGCGTAAGTAAAAGAAATTTTAAAAATATTCAAGTTTTGAATTGTATAAAATATAAATGTATCCATGGCTCTTTTATTAAGAGTATTCTTGGAAGTATTGAAGCTTTAATTTATCGCTTATTAAAAACTTATCGTAAGATAGATATCATTATCTGTCCTAGTCATTTTATGAAAAAACAATTGGACAGTTATCCGGTATTGCGGGAAAAAACGATAGTAATTCACAATTTTGTCGAGGTAGATGATGAAATTAGCGTAGATGAACTGTTTTCTGATGTTGGTGAAAATTCTTATGTGCTGTATTTTGGCCGATATGCACCAGAGAAAGGCATAGACACACTTTTGAATGTTGTTAACAGCCTCCCGGAAATCCCTTTTGTTTTTGCCGGTGCCGGTCCGCTTAACCATGAAGTTAATGAGCTTGATAATATAACCAATAAAGGTTTTCTTGAGGGTAGGCAGTTAACAAATATTATTAGAGGGGCCGAGTTTACCGTTTTTACTTCCGAATGTTATGAAAACTGCCCGTTTACGGTTATGGAAGCAATTAGCCTTGGCACTCCGGTTATTGCATCGGATATCGGCGGAACATCGGAATTAATCCGGGTTGGAATAAACGGTGAGCTGTTTAATTGCGGTGATGCCGAAGACTTATGTGAAAAAATATATTTGCTATGGAATGACCCTGACCGGCGTAATGCTTATCAAGCAGCCTGTAATAAATCATTATTTTTATCATTAGACGAATACTGCCGGAAATTGTTGGAGGATATATATGCCTAAATTAAATGGGACCGTCATTGTCACCTATCGTTGTAATGCTCTTTGTAACATGTGCAACCGCTACAAAGAGCCCTCACGGCCTGAAGATGAGCTAACAATTGAGATTATTAAGAAATTACCGCCGATGTATTTTACCAATGTCACCGGCGGCGAGCCTTTTATGCGTGATGATTTAGCTGAAGTTATCCGTGAATTATATAAAAAAAGTGACAGAATCGTCATTTCAACGAATGGTTTCTATACAGAGCGTATCATTAGCTTATGTGAAGAGTTCCCTCAAGTTGGAATCAGAATTTCGATTGAAGGCCTTGAAGAAACAAATAACAAAATCCGCGGGCTTGATGATGGTTTTAATCGCGGTTATAATACCTTAAAGAAACTGAAAGAAATGGGTATGAAAGATGTTGGTTTTGGTATGACAATCCAAGATATGAACTGTCAGGATTTGCTGCCGCTATACAATATTTCCGATGATTTAGATATGGAATTTGCTACCGCTACCCTTCATAACAGCTTTTATTTTGTTGAAAGCAAGAATGCTATTCATGATAAAGCCATGGTTACCGGGCAAATTTCCGGGCTTATTAATAAGCTGCTTAAAGCAAAAAGCCCCAAAAAATGGTTCCGCGCTTACTTTAATCATGGATTAATAAATTATATAAATAACAAACCGCGGCTGCTTCCTTGCGATATGAGTTTCGATACCTTTTTCATTGACCCGTTCGGTGATGTTATGCCATGCAATGGCACCGAAGAAAAAGAGGTCATGGGAAACCTTAATACTCAGGCCTGGGACGAGTTATGGAACAGCAAAGCTGCCGAAGAGGTACGGGCAAAGGTTCGCAAGTGTGAGCGTAATTGCTGGATGATTGGCTCGGTATCACCGGCGATGAAGAAATATATTTGGATCCCGGCGTGGTGGGTTATCAAACATAAATTTTTCCGGGGTGGAAAATATGAAAATTCTAATGCTGGTAAACTGGAAAATTGAATATTGCATTGCTGCCCCCACGGAAAAGCAACCGCCGGACTATTATGTAGCTGGCCAGATTTACTGGTTTTTCCGCTATTTTAAGCATCGGCCGCACGTTGATGTTTTGGATATCCGCAGCTTCAAATGGTGGGAATGGTTTGAGCAATACAAATTGCGCTTTTATATCATTCAGACTTTACGTGCTTTACCAAAACTAAAACATTATGATTTAATAATTTCTCATGGAATGCAAAGCGGTGTAGTGCTAAGCTTATTACGGCGGTGGTTCAAAACAAAAGCTAAGCATCTTGTTTTTGAAATTGGCTCATTTAATAGCGCGGCCGAGAGCGGAAAAGCCTTGAAATTTATGCAATATGCCTCGAAATCAATTGACGGCCTTATTTATCATACCGGTGCGCAAAAGAGTTATTATCAACTTAAGTTTCCTTGGCTGGCGGAAAAATCCGAATTTATCCCGTTTGGCGCCGATTTTGAGTTTTTTAATCCGGCCAGGCAGGAAGCAAAAACACAAGGAAGCGAAATAAGCATTCTCTGTGTAGGTTATGCCAAACGTGATTGGCCGACACTTTTTGCCGCATTTTCAAAGCTTTTAGAATGTAACCCTAATCCCAATATTAAGCTGAAATTAATCGGAAAAAATGATAGTCCGGCTAATCTGATTAAGAATATTAGTAATAACATAATTTTTATGCCTTATATCCCGATCCGGCAACTGATAAGCGAAATAAAAGCGGCTGATTTTTGTGTTTTACCGCTTGAGTACTTTCTTTATTCATATGGGCAAATGACCCTGTTACAACAAATGGCGCTTGGTAAAGCAGTGATTGCTGCCCATGTCCCTAGTTTAGCAGATTATGGGTATGATAACGAAACCTTGCTTTTTTATCAGCCTGGTGATAGTGATGATTTAGCAGAAAAAATGATGCAGTTAATAAAAGATGAAAATAAGCGCAATCAACTGGGCACCGCAGCGGCCGCTAGTATTAAAAAAGAATTTAACGAAGAAAAAATGGCGGGACAAGTAGAAAAATTTATTAATGAGTTATTAGGTAAAAGTAGAAAATTATGAACATTATTTTTGTAATTGTCAGCATGGCCGGCGGCGGGGCGGAACGAGTGATTTCGATTCTGGCTAACCAGTTTGTCAAACAAAGTATTGGTGTCACAATTATAATGACTGCCGGTGATGAAATGCCGGTTTCTTATCAGCTTGATGAACGAATCAAATTGATTAGTGCCGGTGGTACAAGCGGCGGCAGTTTGTCAAAACGCTTTAAGCGGGTTGCGAAAATGCGGCGTATTTTTAAAAAACAAAAAGATGCAATCATTATTTCCTTTGGCCCGGGAACAAGTTTTTTTGCCGTAACTTCCGCATTATTTTTGCCAAACCGTATCATAATATCCGAACGGAATGACCCGGCGGTTTGCCCTTATCCCCGTCTGCGTAATTTAATTTACCAGCGGGCAAAATATCTAGTCTTTCAAACTGATGCCGCCCTTAAGTGCTTTCCGCGTTCAATCCGGAAAAAAGGTTTTGTAATTGGAAACCCGCTTGATGATAAACTATTGCCGATTCGTAATGAAAATGAAAACGGGCGCAAATTTGAAATAGTTGCGGTCGGAAGACTGGAACCGCAAAAAAATTATGCTTTACTTTTAGAAGCTTTTGCTTTATTTATCCGTAAAAATCATGTTGATATAACCGAGCAATATACGCTCGCTATTTATGGAAACGGAAGTCTTGATAATGAGTTGAAAAATCAAGCCAAAATCCTTGGGATAGAGAAAAAAATTATTTTCGCCGGTTTTCATTTTGATGTAATGGAAAAAATAAAAAATAGTGCAATGTATATACTTTCATCAGATTATGAAGGCATACCTAATTCGCTGCTTGAAGCGATGGCAATTGGGCTTCCGGTTATATCAACCGACTGTCCGATTGGGGGTTCTAAAGCATTGATTCAAGATGGTGAAAATGGCATCCTTGTTCCGGTTGGTGATATAGAAGCTCTTGCGAATGCGATATTCACCTTAGTCCGGAATCCCGATTCAGCCAAAGCAATGGGAGAAAAGGCATCAAAAGCACGAGACCTATATTCAGTCGACGTCATTGCCGGACAGTGGCTTGATGTTGTCAAGAAAACAAGCAAGTAGCTAGCAAAATAATAAATATACTTTCAATTATTATAATCCAAGTATAATAGTTTGATGTAAGGCAGCTTTAGGAGAATTTTATGCGCTTTTTATATGTCGCACCGCGGTATCACACAAATCAAGTCCCGATTATGGAGGGTTTAATAAAGGATGGCAATGAAATTTTGTTTTTAAGCCATTATGCCGGGGACACGGAAGATTATAATTATATTATGCCGGTTATTGTAGGTTATTCACCGTTATCAAATTTATTATTTGGGATAATAGGCAAAATAAAAAAGTGGTCGCCGGAACAATTAAGTCTCAAAAAAATGAAATCGGGCTTTCCCCGCTATCGTAAATTATATCAATATATTAAAGATTTTCGTCCGGATATTGCGATTCTTCGGGAGCGCTCCGTTTATACAATCTATGCGACCCGGATATGCCGGAGATTAAAAATACCAACGATTCTTTATAATCAAAGCCCGCTTTGGGATTTGCCGCCCAAAAATGATTTAGCACATCGTATTGTCCGGAGCCTGACTCCCGAAAAGCGAATGACACCTGTATCCGGCACAATTGGAGATGGGAAAATGATAGATAGTAATAGCTATTTTGTACCATTTGTGATGCCGCTAATGTTTTCACCGGAACAAAAAAAATATAATTCCGACGGCATACTGCGGATTCTGACGATTGGTAAATATAAAGAGCAAAAGAATTATTTTATGATGATTGATGCAATATCTGATTTGATGAATTATTCGCAAGGAAATATTCATCTGACAATCGTTGGTGAATGTGCATCAGAAGTACAAGAAGATTATTTTAGGCGGTTGGAAAAAAAGATTAGCGAGTGTAAGTTAAATGAGAATGTTATACTATACAAGAACCTGAATCGTGAAGAGGTTTTCCGTGAATACGAAAAAGCTGACCTTTTTATCATTGCCGCTATCGGTGAGGTTGCCGGCATCTCAATGCTTGAGGCGATGGCTCACTCTTTGCCGGTAATCTGCTCTGATACAGATGGTAGCTCATGTTATGTAGAGTATGGGGTAAACGGGTATATTGCGATTGAGAAACAAAGAGAATCGCTAACAGAGGCATTAATTAAAGTATACGAAAATATAGCGCAAATTCCGGCGATGGGGGCGGCAAGTTATGATATCATTGCCAATAAATGTTGCTTCAATAGCTATTTTGATAGTATAATTGAGATTACGAAAGAAAAGGTGTAAAAAATGATAAATAAATTGGCATATATATTTGACAGGAAAGACAAAATCAAGCTTTTTTTCTTATTTATCCTGATTGTTATCGGCAGTTTTTTAGAGCTTGCGGCAGTTGCTATCTTTTCGCCTTTCATTAACTTCTTGATGAATCCGTCAGAAGTTGAAAATAACGGTATCTTAAGCCGGATAAGCACTCAATTTCATTTGAATACTTATGAGCAGTTCCTGACCTTTATGTGTATCATCATAATTATTATTTATGTTGCGAAAAACATCTTTTTATTATTTAAACAGTGGTATAATATCCGCTTTTCAAATGATGTCCAAAATCGCCTTGCCGTTAGAATGCTATCCGTATATATGCGTGAGCCTTATACTTTTCACCTTAACAAAAATATTGCGGTCTTACAGCGCAGCATCCAAAACGATACCTTACAATTTTCAATTGCCATGGTGAATATGGTTCAGTTATTGAGCGAAATTCTTGTTTGTTTCTCCCTTGGTATGATGCTCTTTGTTGTCAGCCGTTCGATGGCGATGATTGTAGCGTTATTACTGTTCGTCTGCGTTGGATTGTATATGAAAATAACGCGCCGGTTTATCAAAAAACTCGGAAAAGAATTTCAGTTTTATAGTGCAAAAATATATCAGTGGATTAACCAGTCATTAAGCGGGATAAAAGAAGTAAAAGTATTAAGCCGGGAAGAATTTTTTATTGAATCATTTGGAAAATACAATAAGCTTGCGGTCAGAATGAATGGTATTAATAAATTGATTCAAGGTTCTTCTAAATATTTGGTCGAGACTGTTTGCATGGTGGGATTATTTTTGGTAATCATCGCCCGGATTTATTATAGCCAACATGATACATCAACTTTTGTGGCACAACTTGCTGTGTTTGCGATGGCCGCTTTTCGTTTGTTACCGGCAGCAAACCGCATCAATGAGCATTTTAGTACGATGAATTATGCTTCGGCCTCAATTGACTTAATATATGAGGATTTAGTCGAAATAGAAAACCATGATGGCACAGCCGCAAGGAAACAGGAGACACAGACAGACTGGAATTTCGAAAACAGTATTGTTATCCGCAATATCAGTTATGCTTACCCCAATACTGATGAAAATGTGCTGGATGATGCTTGCTGTGAGATTCCAAAAGGGAAAACTGCGGCTTTTATTGGCAGTTCAGGGGCAGGAAAAACAACGCTTGCCGATATCATCCTGGGCCTTTTACCGCCCCAAAGAGGGAAAGTACTTGCTGACGGAATGGACATCTTTAAAAATATTGATTTGTGGCATAAGCAAGTTGGCTATATTCCGCAGGTAATTTATCTTGCTGATGATACGATTCGTAATAATATTGCTTTTGGAGTAAATGAAGAATCAATCGATGAAGCTTCCGTTGAAGCCGCCCTAAAAAAAGCACAGTTGTATGATTTTGTTGATAATCTGCCGGAAGGCCTTGATACTTTCGTTGGTGACCGCGGCATCCGTTTGTCCGGCGGGCAAAGGCAGAGGATTGGGATAGCAAGGGCGCTTTACCATGACCCGGAGATCTTGGTGCTTGATGAAGCGACATCAGCACTTGATAATGAAACAGAAATAGCGGTAATGGAAGCAATAGACAGCTTGAAAGGGTTAAAAACTATGCTGATTATTGCGCATCGGATGACGACAATTAAGAATGCCGATATTATTTATGAAATCGCTGACGGGAAAATTACTAAACGTGATAAAAAGGATATCATAGACATAACCTGACCAATACAGTATAATGCTTACATGAAGAACATCTTAATCATAGCGGAGTATTTTGCGCCTAATAATATCATAGCAGCTATTAGGGTAACTAAGCTGGCAAAATATCTTAAAATGGAACGAAATTATCATGTCACGGTTTTAACCCGCAAATTATACCCCCATGAAGTAAAAGACCCGATTTTAAATAAAGACATAAAATATGTTGATAATTATATTGCGGTAGGCAAAGATAAAAAGGTGCAAGAAATAACGAAAACGGTTCAAAATTACAGTAACGTTACGTTTTCGCAAAATGATGCAAATAAATCACAGAAAATGCGCTTTGGCATTAGTACAAAAAATAAACTAAGAAAATATTTGCTTAATTTAAGGGATTGGCTTAGGACAGAAAAGTTCATTCATGAAGCTATGAAAGCAATCAAAGAAACAGATAAGCAGTTCGATGTTATTATATCCTCTTTCGGCCCATACTCATCTGCCGAATTGGGGCTTAACATAAGTAAAAAATATCCCAAGGCGTTATGGATTATGGATATGCGCGACCCATTTACAAAACCCTTTTCGACGGGAAGAGAGCGCAGGTATTATCATCGTATAGCAAGAAAAGTCGGGGAAAAAGCGGATTATTTTACCGCTGTATCGGGTCCATGTGCAAGTGTTTATAAGCAATGGGGCAGAGATGCGGATATCCGCATCATCACGAATGGGTTCGACCGTGACGATAGGGCCGGACTTGAAAATGGAAAAAAAGCTGACCTGTTTAAAATCCTTTATACAGGCACAATCAAACGAAATAGAAGTGACCTTACCCCCTTATTTAGAGCGGTAAAAGAACTAATAACCGAGGGGAAATTAAAAGAAGAAAAGATTTGCATTGAATATGCAGGTTTTACTTATGGTTTGATGCTTGAAGCAGCAAAAGAAAACAACATGCAGGATTTTTGTAAAAATTATGGTTTCATTTCCCGGGATGAATCACTGCGCTTGCAGTCCGAAGCTTCGCTATTGCTTGTTGCATCATGGAACAGCACTGAAGAAACCGGGATTTTGACCGGCAAAGTGTTTGAGTATTTAATGCAGGACAAACCGCTTATTGCCCTTATCGCCGGGCAGGTAGGGAACAGTATTTTCAAAGAAATTATTATTAATGCAAACAGTGGTTTTTTATATGAAGAAGTAAACAAAGAAGCGGATTTTATTAATCTTAAAAAATATATTTTAAAGCAATATACTCTATTTGAGAACGGTGAACCATTGGAGTATCAGCCCAGGTTAGAGTATATTGAACAATTCAATTGGAAAAATTTGGCATTAAAATTTGCCGACATTATTGAGTCAAATAAAAGGACGATTACAATGTGAAAGATAAATCTTTCACAATCCTGTTTTGCACGTCTGCTAAAGCAGACAGATGGGAGTTAAGATGAAATATGCACTTATCGGTTGCGGCCGGATATCACCAAACCATATCGTCGCCGCCCAAAATAACCATTTAGAAATCGGGGCGCTTTGTGACATCGTTCCTGCATATATGCAAGATAAGGTTTTAAAGTTTGAGCTAAATGCTGCAACCCCTTTATATACCGATTATAAACAAATGTTAAAGGAAATAAAACCGGAGCTTGTCACCATCGCAACTGAAAGCGGGAACCATGCTGATATTGCGCTTGATTGCATTGAAGCCGGTTGCCACTTAATTATTGAAAAGCCAATTGCCTTATCATTATTTGATGCCGACAGGATTATTGAAAAAGCAAAAGAAAAGAATGTCAAAGTATGTGCCTGCCATCAAAACCGTTTTAATAAATCGATTCAGAAAATCAGGGAGGCAGTCGAAAAGAATCGCTTCGGGCGGCTTTTGTACGGGACGGCCCATGTGCGCTGGGCAAGGGATTATGAGTATTATGCACGGGCGAAATGGCGTGGTACTTGGGGGCAGGACGGCGGTGCGTTGATGAATCAATGCATTCATAATATTGATTTGCTGCGGTGGATGATGGGTGATGAAATTACGGAAGTGGTTGGGATGACTGACCGTTTAAAGCATGAATATATTGAAGCCGAAGACTTAGGGATTGCCTTAATCCGGTTTAAAAACGGCAGTTATGGCATTATTGAAGGCACAACTAACATATATCCGCGCAATTTGGAAGAAACCCTTTATTTATTTGGTGACAAAGGTACGGTAAAAGCCGGCGGTGAGTCAGTAAATATGATTGAGGAATGGATTTTTTCCGATAGCTTGGATGACCCGGATGAGGTCAAGAAAAAATACCATGAAAAACCCCCTAGTGTATACGGTTATGGGCATACCCCGCTCTATAGTGATGTGATTGAAGCGATTAAGAAAAACCGGGCGCCGTATATTGATGCCGAAGCAGGAAAAAAAGCATTAGAGCTTGTCCTGGCAATTTATAAAAGCCAGAAAGAGGGGCGGACAATAAAATTTCCGCTCGATGACTTTTCGACCTTAGACATGAAAGGTGAGTTTTAATGGATTATTTCGCGCATGAATCCTCATATATTGATGCTAATGTTAAGATTGGCAAAGGGACAAAGATATGGCATTTTTCCCATATCCAAAGCGGTGCTGTCATCGGCGAAAACTGTACAATGGGTCAAAATGTCAATGTTTCAAATAATGTTATCATTGGAAACAATGTCCGGATTCAAAATAATGTTTCGATATATGAATGCGTGGAACTTGAAGATGAAGTTTTTTGCGGGCCGTCCTGTGTTTTCACAAATGACTATACCCCCCGGAGCGGCTTTCGGAAAGGGCCGGCCGGTTATCGCAAAACATTGATTAAGAAAGGCGCAACCATCGGGGCGAACGCAACGATTGTTTGCGGAAATACCATTGGCCGGTATGCTTTTATCGGTGCCGGTGCGGTCGTCACCAAAGATGTACCGGATTATGCCCTGATGATGGGTGTCCCGGCAAAACAAAAGGGCTGGGTAAGTGAAAGCGGGGAGATATTAAAAAACCAAATAATTAGATGCCGCCGTTGTATAATGGACAGCTCTTCAGATGATACCATCATTTTTGACACAAACGGTTATTGCAATTATTGTAACAGCGCCCTTGAATCAAAGGCTTTACGTTATTTTCCCGATGATACCGGCACGGAAAAACTGGCCGAATTATTAAGTCTGATTAAAACAGAAAATAAAAATAATGAGTATGATTGCCTGATGGGTGTGTCCGGAGGGCTGGATTCTTCCTATCTGGCATACTTGGGGTACAAATGGGGACTTAGGGTCATCTGTGTCCATATTGACGATGGATTTGACAGTGATATTTCGCGGGGCAACCTGGAAAAATTAAAACAGGCAACCGGGTTTAAGTTCATCAATATTTGCCCTGACCAAAAACAGTATAATGCACTGATAAAGGCATATATGAAAGCCGGGGTGCCCAAGCTCGATATCCCGCAGGATAATATTTTATCGGCTACTTTGTTTAAGTATGCGGAAGAAAAAAATATAAAATATTTCTTGTCCGGCGAAAACTATGCGCTTGAATGTATCCTTGAACGGAGCAACAATCATAGTACCAGGGATCTCGTTAATTTGAATGATATCAATCGGAAATTTGGAAAAGAGCCAATTGACAAACTTGACTTTATTTCTCACGCGCGCAAGCGGGTTATTGAAAATAAAATTGGCATAAAAACAGTAACACCGCTTAATTTTATTGATTATAACCGCGACCGGGCTTTTGCCGAACTTGCTGACTTTTGCGGCTTTGAATATTATGGAAGCAAACATTTGGAAAATAATCTGACGGCTTTTATCCAGTTATACTGGCTCCCAAAAAAATTCGGCGTTGACAAAAGAAAGTCTCATTTATCCAGCATGATTATTTCGGGTCAATTAACCCGTGACGAAGCGCTTAAACTTTATTTAGATGTACCGCTTTATGATGAAAAAGCAATGAGCCGGATTACCAGTCAAGTAAAAGAAAAGCTAAATTTGACAGACACCGGATTTGATGAGATCATGTTAAACCGGCCGCGCCGGCATAATGAGTTCAAAACAGACAGAAAGATTTTATTTTATCACTTTAACCTTAAGGTAAGGATAAAGCTAGGGAAAATAAAACGTAAATTACTACAGATAACGAAATAAATAACACTTGTTATTTAACAAGAGGGAAAATCAATGCAATTTCGTGATTTAAAAGCGCAATATATAAGACTTAAGCCGGAAATAGATGCTGCTATCGCTTCGGTTCTTGACAGTACCCAATTCATCCGCGGCGAGCCGGTCAAACGATTGGAAGAAAAGCTTGCTGACTATGTCGGGGTGAAACATTGCATCACCTGTGCCAACGGGACCGATGCCCTTGAGGTAGCGTTAAAGACCATGGGCATAAAAAAAGGCGATGCCGTTTTTGTCCCCGACTTCACTTTTCTTTCAACTGCCGAAGCTGTCAATACCATTGGTGCAACTCCGGTATTCGTTGATGTTTATTATGATACATGTAATATTTCGGTTGAAAGCCTTGAGGCGGCAATCGAAAAAACCTTGCGGCAAGGAAAACTTTGCCCGAAAGTAATCATTCCGGTCGGCCTCTTTGGTTTACCAGCCGATCATGCACGGTTAGACGAAGTGGCTAAAAAATATAAACTTCTTATCCTTGAGGATGCTGCGCAAAGCTTTGGCGGAAAAATCGGAAAGCAAAAATCCGGTACTTTTGGTGAGATTGCAATCACCTCATTTTTTCCGGCTAAACCACTTGGTTGTTATGGTGATGGCGGTGCGATTTTTACCAATAATGATGAATGGGCTGACTATATGCGCTCTTTTTGTATTCATGGGCAAGGAAAAAGCAAATATGAGAATATCCGTACCGGGCGGAACTCACGCCTTGATACGATTCAGGCGGCAATATTGGAAGTAAAGCTTAAAGCATTTATTGATTTTGAACTTGAGGCGGTAAACAAAGCCGCAAAATGGTATATGGATAATCTAAGCAACCGCTACGAGTGCCCTGTCATTCCGGATGGGTATTATTCTAGTTTTGCCCAATATACCATCAAGATAAAAGATGAAGAAATACGCGAAAAAATCATGAAAAAATTGGCCGAAAGCGGTATACCATCGGTCATCCATTACCCGATTCCATTACACAGACAAGGTGCGTATCAAAGTATGATGTGTAAGGATGAGGATTTTCCAGTCACAGAAAAACTGGTAAAAAAAGTTTTAAGCTTGCCGCTTGGGGCGGATATGAAAGAAAGCGATATCTTGATGATAACGGACATAATGAATCAAATATAGGCGCAAACTTAGTGGAGGGTATTATGAAGGTTGTTATTTTAGCCGGCGGCTTAGGGACTCGTATTTCCGAGGAAAGTCATTTAAAACCAAAACCGATGATCGAGATCGGTGACAAACCAATTCTCTGGCATATTATGAAATGCTATTCTTCATATGGGTTTAATGACTTTGTTATCTGCTGTGGGTACAAATCTTTTGTAATCAAAGAATACTTTGCGGATTACTATCTACATAATTCAGATATTACTTTTGATTTCCGAAACGGCAGTATTATGGAGACACATACTAATTCAGCAGAACCTTGGCGTGTCACCTTGGTCGATACGGGGCTTGATACAATGACAGGCGGCCGTATCAAACGCATCCGGCCTTATATAGGTAGTGAAACCTTTATGCTCACCTATGGCGACGGGGTTTCTGATGTGAATATTAATGAATTACTTGCATATCATAAAAATCACGGTAAATTTGTTACCGTCACGACGGTTCAGCCGGAAAACAGATTTGGTGTACTTGATATTGAAGAAAATCGCATTGTATCATTTCGCGAAAAAAGCCAGGATGATATTGGATGGATTAACGCGGGGTTTATGGTAATGGAGCCGCAGATTTTCAACTACCTTGAATGTGATGATACATATCTGGAAAGGGAACCATTAGAAAATTTGGCGAAAGATGGTGAACTAATTGCATTCAAACATAATGGCTTTTGGCAGTGTATGGATACACAGCGTGACAGAAATAAATTAGAACAGCTCTGGGAAAAAGGACAGGCACCTTGGAGGAAATGGTAATGGATTTATCGTTTTGGGAAAACAAACGGGTATTTTTAACCGGTCATACCGGATTTAAAGGTTCATGGTTATGTCATATCCTAACGGGCGCCGGGGCAAAATTAACCGGTTATTCGCTTGAACCGCCGACAGAACCAAATTTATTTTCCCTTTTGGGGTTAAAGAATAAAATGATCTCGGTTATCGGTGATATCCGGGATACGGAAAAACTTCAGGCATCGTTTAAACAATCAGCTCCGGAAATTGTTATCCATATGGCCGCTCAAGCTTTGGTTGGCGAGAGTTACGAAAGCCCTGTATCTACCTATGAAACAAATATAATGGGGACAGTCAATATTTTAGAATGTGTCCGCCTTTTTGAAGGAGTGAAAAGCTTTCTTAATGTAACGACTGACAAAGTATATCAAAATAACGAATGGCACTGGGGTTATCGTGAAACGGACCCGCTTAACGGGTTTGACCCCTATTCAAATTCCAAATCCTGTTCAGAGCTAGTGACCCATTCTTACAAAAATTCTTTTTTTACAAATGTTTCTATTTCAACAGCCCGTTCGGGTAATGTAATCGGCGGCGGGGATTTTTCCTTAAACCGCATTATACCGGACTGTGTCCGTGCGGTAACAAATAATGATACTATCATTGTTAGGAACCCCCAATCGATAAGGCCTTACCAGCATGTGCTTGAACCGCTTTCCGCATATCTGATGATTGCACAGAAACAATACGATGACCCTCTGTTTTCCGGATACTACAACGTAGGCCCAGATGATTATGACTGTGTCACTACCGGGCAATTAGCAGATTATTTTTGTAGGGAATGGGGTGCCGGGTTGCATTGGGAAGAAAGAAAGGCCAACGGCCCGCATGAAGCAAACTTTTTAAAACTGGATTGCTCAAAGCTTAAAGCTGTTTTTGGGTGGAAACCGCGCTGGAACGTTGCTGAAGCAGTTAAGAGGACAGTTGAGTGGACTAATGTATATTTGACAAGCAAAGATGTACAAAGTATAATGGACAAGCAAATCACCGAATTTTATAAAGAGTAAAGATTGAAAGAAAAACACTTTCAACACCTGAAGAAGTTCAGGTTTTGATTATTAACCGCCATTAGCGGACATGGGTATAAAATGAAGATAGAAGCAACTAAACTTTCCGGTGTTTATATCATAAAGCGGGAACCCTTAAGCGATGAGCGCGGTTCTTTTGAGCGGATGTTTTGTAAAAAAGAGCTGGAAGCCGCCGGGCTTTGTGCCGATATTGCCCAAATAAATTTATCGCTTAACCTTAAAAAAGGTACTTTACGCGGCCTTCATTCGCAAAAAGGCGAAGCGGCTGAAGACAAGCTGGTAACGTGCTTAAGCGGGGCGGTTTTTGATGTTTGTGTTGATGTACGTTTTGGCTCCCCGACATTCGGGCAATGGGTCGGTGAAACATTAACTGACGATAATGGCTATGCCCTTTATGTGCCAAAGGGATGCGCCCATGGATATTTGTCGCTGACAGATAATTCCCAAGTACTGTATTTTACTACTCAATTTTATATCCCTGATTCAGAAGCCGGGTATCGTTTCGACGACCCTGCTTTCGGGATAGATTGGCCGCTGCCTGCGCCGTATATTCTAAGCGGCAAAGACAAACTTTGGGACTTGATAAGTTGATGGAGGTTATATGGATTTAATAGGTAAAGGGGTAAGACTAATAATGAAGTCAAGATTCGGGGTGCGTTTGATGCATAAAGTATTCCGGTCGATAAATGCGCCCCAACTTAAAAATCTCTTTATAGATCATTATAAATTTAATTTTTTTAGTGACGGAATGGCGACAATCCACAATTTTAATTTTGCTTACGATGAACGTTTTTTAGAGGCATATGAGCGATCGGGTGCCCGGGATATTGAAGAAGATGAACTTGGCCTTGGGTTCAGGTTATATAATTACTGCTATGCGGCGGCTCAAGCCAGCTTTCTTGAAGGGGACTATGTCGAATGTGGCGTGCATAAAGGGATGTGTTCAAAAGCAATAACCCACTACATTGGATTTGAAAAATTAAACAAGAAGCTATATTTACTTGATACGTTTGAAGGTTTAATTGAAAATCAATTGAAAGACGGGGAACTTTTTTGGCAATACCCCGATACTTATAGTGAAGTGAAAGAAGCATTTAAACAATATTCCAATGTTGAATTAGTTAAAGGGATTATACCTGATACCTTACCCCTGGTAAAGGCTGATAAAATTTGCTATCTAGCTCTTGATTTGAATTGCGCATATCCTGAAATTAAAGCGTTAGAGTACTTTTGGGATAAAATCGTAAGCGGCGGTATTATTATCCTTGATGATTATGCTTATCGAGGTTTTGAGGCTCAAATGAAAGCAATTGACGAGTTTGCTAAAAACAGGAATGTGAAAGTTTTGAATTTAAACTGTGGACAGGGACTCATAATAAAACCATAGCATAAGATAAGGCAGGTTTTGATATGAATGAAAAAATACTATTGCTTGGTTCCAGCGGGTTTATTGGCAGTGCTGTTTATGAGCAGTTAAAAGAAACGCATAATATATTTACTGCCGGGCGTTGCGAAGGGCAGGATTTTTTTCTAGATTTGAATCAATCAAATTATGATACTATTTCGAATCAAACTTTTGATACTTTAATACACTGTGCCGGGGTAACGGATGAGGAAATGAAAAAGTCCCCGGAGAGCGCCTGGAACCGTACCGTAATGAAACTGCCGGCATTGATTGAGCAAATGAAGCAAGGCGGCCTTAAGCGCATTATTTATATATCAACGGCTCACGTTTATGGAAAATTAAATGGGCTAATTCAAGAAGATAAGAGTGTTAACCCTAGAAACGACTATGCAATGGCACATTATCTTACGGAGCAAATCATTAGAAATTCCGTCTGTGATTCGATTATTCTGCGGCCAAGTACTGTTTATGGAGTATCAAAATATTTTCAATCCTTTTCCCGCTATGATTTGATTCCTTATGCTTTTGCCAACATGGCTGTCCGGCAACAAAAAATCACTTTGTTGAGTACCGGGATGCAAAAATTGAATTTTGTTGATATCGGCCAAATCGCTAAGCGTATAGCTGAAATAATTGATAACGCGCCGCGATTTGAATGGGGAAAATGCTATAATGAAGCAGGGTTAAGGCATATAAGTGTTTTGGAATACGCCGGACTTGTTAAAAGGTGTTTTGAAGAATTGACCGGAAAGCCTTGTCATATAGTTACCGGGGATATTATAGCAGGCGGGGAAGAATTTAATTATTTATCAAGCTTACCGTCAATCACCGAATTGACAGTTGAAGAAGATATTAATAATACCATCGGAATGATGTTACAAAGGAGTATATGAAATGGATAAACACCAGGAGTTTTTACAGGAACGGATTTGCGAAGCGCAAAAAATGGCGCAGGACGAAAGTTTGAAAGAAAAATCCATAGATTGGATGATCCATGCGGATAAGTACAAGTATACCTATAATTATTCTTGGCTTGGCCGGCCAATCATTAAATTTCCTAACGATATTTTAGCTGCCCAGGAAATTATTTGGAAAGTAAAACCGGATTTAATTATCGAAACCGGCATTGCCCACGGGGGAAGCATTATATTTTCCGCATCGATGATTGAATTGCTTGGCAATGATGGTTTGGTTATCGGCGTTGACATTGATATCCGCGAACACAACCGCAAAGCGATCGAAGGGCATCCAATGTCAAAAAGAATCAAGATGATCGAAGGGTCATCTACCGACGAAAAAATCATAAACCAAATTGCCGGAATTGCTAAAAATTATCAAACGGTAATGGTATTTTTGGATTCCCTTCATACTCATGAACATGTTTTAAAAGAACTTGAATTATATTCCCCTTTTGTAACATTAGATTCTTATATGGTGCTTCCGGATACTTTTATCGAATTTTTCCCCAAAGGGTATTACGCAGACCGCCCTTGGGATGTAGGCGACAACCCCTATACAGCTTTAAAAGAATTTATGAAAACAAACGATGATTTTGTTATTGATTATGAGACAGTCAACAAGCTTGGAATTACCGAAGCGTTTGACGGGTATTTATTAAGGGTAAAGTAGGGAAAAGATGATTATAATAGACCCGGCGGCAAATATATCTGCCCATGCTATTATTGAAGATTCGAAAAAAGGGACCGAAATCCGTATCGGCGGCGGCGGGTATATTGATGTCTTTGTCCTTATCCGGCCGGTTGGCGGGATAGGGGACATTAGGATAGGGGAAAGATGTTATATCAACTGCGGTACGGTTATATATTCCGGAAATGGTATTACATTAGGCAACGATGTGCTGATTGGCCCCAACTGCACGCTGTCAGGTTCAAATCATGAATACAGAAAAAGCTACGAAACGGTATACGACCAGCGATTTGCGCCAAGCAAGGGCGGTATCATTATCGAAGATGATGTGTGGATTGGCTCTAATTGCTCTATCTTGGACGGCGCAATCCTTAGAAAAGGCGCAATTATCGGCGCTAATTCACTTGTGAATAAAGAGGTTCCCCCCAATGCTATTTGTTATGGCAGCCCGGCAAAGGTGGTTGGCTTCCGGCAGGGGGATGAGGAGGCAGCAAAATATGTATAAAACAACTCTTTTAATCCCAACCCGCAACCGGCCGGAAAGAATTGAGCGGCTTGTCAGTTTTCTTGCCAAAGAATCCGAAGATTATGATATAACGATAAAAGTGCTGGATGGTTCGACAAGTGATGATATAGCCCGGAGAAATGAACAAGCATGCCTGGCTAACAAGATAGGCTACAAACACTATGACCCGGATTTACATTTCTTTAAGCGAGTATATGAAGCATTACAAGATGTTGACACCCTTACAGTTTCGATGCTTGACGATGAGGATATTATTTCGTTAAAAGGCCTTATGGATTGTGTCACTTTCTTAAATGAACATGAAGATTATTCCATAACTGCCGGTCAATACAAAGTTTTTCACTACGCTGAAAGCGGGATTTCTTTTAGTAATTGTTACCAAGGCCAAAGCTTTGAACAGGAATCTCAATTAGAAAGAATACGGGCTGTTTTGAATCCTTATATTACACCGATTTGTTATGCCGTGCACAAAACATCATCTCTTAAATTGACATTTATGGAATTGAGCAATGCTGCTCCCAAAATCCTTGACGACGATTACGCAACGATAGAGCTTCTTTGGGCGGCTATTGTTGCATCTTGCGGCAAACTTAAGAGGCTTGAAAGTTTTTATATTGGCAGAGGCTCGTATGAAAAACCAGAAATAAGACGGGAAGAATCATCCTACAAAACCCAGATTATGAACAATCTCGATTATGCGATGGGTTTAATGAATTACGAAACAAGTTTTGTCGAATCCCACCGCAGAAATAGGGGCATTCTCCTAAAATACTTACCAGAGATTGATAAAGAACATGCCAGCAAAATTATTGATTTAATATTTGCATATTATTTTTTTCATCAGGATATACCACGCACACTAACACATAAGTATAATCAAGCTTTTGAGCCAAGGGTAAGCTTTAAAAAAAGAATTTGTAACCGATTAAGATATGAAAAATCACGCATAGCAGATTTCCTATTTTTACAACGCAGAAATATCCGTCGCAATGGATTAGAATTAGTTGATGTTTTATTTATACTGCAAAAACCTAGATTGAATTTGAGTTCTAAACAAAAATAGATTGGCAATTATTTTGCTAAAGATACAGAGAGGCATTTGCAAGATGAATATCACAAATGATTATCTGGAATTTGAAAAAGAGCATAACCTGCTTGAGTTGGAATATAGAGGGGTATATTTTTGGTATCTAATCAGGCAAACGCTGACAAAAGATTTGTTCTTTGGTAAGGACAGTAATTTTCATCCTGATTTTTTGGCGGGTACCAAAAATGAAAGACGGAAATATATTAAACATATCCCCGGGCAGATTAAACAGTTTTTTGACCGCAAGCAATATGATATTCTGATTTCATGCGTAAATATTGAGCGAATGATACAGGGGAAACTTGCCAACCCCCATACGTATTTTTTTGAAGAATATGATTTTTCAATTAAACATAATACCCTTTTTACAGATCGCTGGCCTGATAAAGCCCCGGAGGGAACAAATAGCGCTTTGATGAGGGCATTGCTTTTCCTATATTCAAAATATCATTCGGTATTATGGAAGTTCAAAAAAGATGAAAAAAATCAAATCAATCATTATCTTACGATGTTTGAAGAACGTTTTTCATGTAGCATAAGCCATGATAAATATATGGCATTGATTGATAATGTCGTTTGTAGCTTTAAATTGATGAAATGGTACTATCTCCGGATGATTAATAACAAATATCGGGCGATATTTATTTCGGACTCTCACTGCATAGAGCATTACTCCTTAATTGCCGCAGCAAGGCAATGCAAGATACCAACCATTGAATACCAGCACGGGGTAATTGGGTTAGGTGATGTTAAATATAATTTCCTCTCTTGCAGGGAAACCGGGAATTATTTTCCGGATTATTTATTTACCTACGGGGAATTTTGGGACTCGGTTTGTTCTTTGCCGGAAAAAGCGCAGGCAATCGCTGTTGGTTCACCATTATTTGATAATTCAAAGAAAGAATATGCGCACAATATCATGGACGATAAAGTAGTGGTCTATATCTCGACAGGATTTATTGGCGCGGATTTAAGTAAACATGCGATTAGCTTTGCCAGATTGACTGAATCCCTAGGGTATCGTATAATATACAAGTTTCATCCCAGTGAATGCAAGACATGGCGGCAGCGTTATCCGTGGCTGGCAAAAGCGGAAGCGGAACTAAATCATATTGAGTGTATTGACCAGCCGGTCAACATTTATGAAGTATTGTCCAGGGCAAAACATGTTGTCAGTGTTGCAAGTACGGTTATTTTTGAAGCAATAAGTTTTGGCTGTAAGATATATATTTGGGATAAGGAAGAATTAAAGGACAGCTTTGGGGACATCTATGAAGAAATAGTAAACCGAGGTTATGTTGATTTATTTGAAACGGAAAATGAACTTTTAAGCTGTATCAAAAGTAAGGTTAAGAATGATGTTTCAGAAATCGGCGGCCGTTTTTACAAATCTGGCAGCAGTGCTAATATCCGCCGGGAATTGACTCTGCTTACAAAGGATGATTATGAATAATGCAGTCTCATACCGATTAAATATCATCAGACTGGTTGCTGCCCATTTGGTTTTGGTAGGGCACGGGTTTTCATTTTTTCAATTAACAATTTTCAAAGACGTAGAATATTTTGCGCCTTTACAACAGGTCGGTGTTGTCCTGCTTTTCTTTATTTCCGGTTACCTGACGATGCATACATTTATGACTAAGCGTATGGATTTCGGACAGTTTGTGAAAAATCGCTTTATTAGAATATATCCTCCGCTTATATTAAGTTTATTATTTATTTTAGCAGTAGATGGAATATGGCTTTTGATAGATTCTGAAAGTTATCGATATCATAATGCCTTCAGCATAAGACATTTTATTGGAAGTATTTTTCTGCTTCAGGACTTGCCATATTACGATATTATCAATTCATTTGGTTCGGGTAGGCCACTATGGACATTAGCGATCGAATGGTGGTTATATCTTTTTACTGCCTATATATTTTACAAAATTATCCCGCTGGCAACTAATAAAAAATTGAACTTGAGTCATATATTAATTGTTCTGCTATTGGGAATTATTCCTTTACATAGCCTAACCTATGGCCGGGGAAGAGTAGCTTTTGTTTGGCTTATTGGATGTATTGTATACTTATTGTTTGACCGGGTTATTATTAAAACATTTGATGACAATATCAAAAATAAGCTTTATCATTTAAGTTTAAAAGTTTTGTCCCTTAGCATTTTAATATTGATTTTGTGGTTTTGGAAAAATGCTTACCGCGAATGGGTTTATTTAGCGGTTTTTATTGTTGGGGTTTTATTTCTTAATAAAAATGAAGAATCACGCTGTTTTGGCAGAGGGGCATTAAAAAGGTTAGCCGCATATACATACCCTCTATATTTGTGCCATTATACAATTTGTGCTTTTGTCAGAAGATTTAGCGAATATAGTAATTTAACCAACTTAATCATTAGCATTTTATTATCCAACATAGTAGCAATTATATTCTATTATTTTATTGAAATGTGTCTAAAGAAATATACACGTAAGCCTTTGATTTGACATTTACAGAAGCCATTGTTATAATCACGGACATATAGATAAATGAACAAGGAAGAAATTATGGATATAGATGCATTATGCATATCTGAAAAAGAAACTTTACTCGATGCAATGAAGCAGCTTGATAAAAGCGCGATGCAAATTTTATTTGTAAGCGAAGGGCGAAAATTATTAGCGACCTTAACGGATGGTGATATAAGGCGCTTTTTGTTAAACGGCGGAAAATTGACTGATTCGGTCAACGAAGTGGCAGTCTATCAACCTCATTATGTTTATTTAAAGGATGCAGCAAATGCGAAAGCAGTTATGATCCGGGAACAAATTTCCTCAATCCCGGTAGTCAATGACCTTTTGATAATAGAAGATGTCATTTTTTTATCAGATGTCCACCTAAAGAAAAAAAAGAACCTTAACATTCCCGTGGTTATCATGGCTGGAGGTAAAGGGAAGCGGTTATACCCCTATACAAAAGTATTGCCGAAACCTCTTATCCCGATTGGCGACCTTCCGATTACCGAACATATCATGAAACGGTTCAATGAATACGGCTGTACTGATTTTCATTATATTGTTCATCACAAAAAGCAAATGATTAAAGCATACTTCGCTGAAGAAGCGACGGAATACCAAACATCATTTTATGATGAGGAAAAGCCTCTTGGTACCGGGGGCGGCCTTAGTCTGTTAAAGGAAAACATTAAGGAAACTTTCTTTCTAACGAATTGCGACAGTCTCTTGTTTGCTGACTATAATAGTATCCTGGAATTTCACAAGGAAAACAAAAACCTTATCACTATGGTATGTGTATACAAACATTTTGTCGTGCCTTATGGGGTTATTACGATGGGCGAAAATGGGGCCATTTCCGGAATGGAAGAAAAACCGGAGCAGTCTTTTTTGGCAAATACCGGATTTTATGTGGTTGAACCGGAAGTCTTACCGGAAATTGAAGATGATACCGTAATAACCTTTGTTGAAATTATCAACAAACTGCAAATGAAAAATCAAAAAATAGGCGTTTATCCGGTCAGCGAAGCATCATGGCTTGATATGGGGCAGCCGGATGAGATGGAAAAGATGTTGCGGAAACTTGGATTTGAGGGATAAAAATATCAAAATCATTCCCGAATATGTTTTAATACCCACTCGCCATTTTCATTTTTTTCAAATAATTCAGGATTATATAATGTATCCAAGATTTGATAAAACTCTGTTTCTGTATATCCGCAGAATTTGATAAATTCATCAACTGTTCGCGGGTCAAGTCGGTGGTCATGCTTTTTGACAAGGATCTTGGCTTCTTCCCGCGAAAGTGAACCGTATCTAACAAAACGGGCCGCATAATCAGTAGCTGAAGCGTGACCGAATTTCGGATACTTCAGCCATGAATGAAGCAGGTATGCCGGGCTTTCGATTTGGTCATAATTCTCAATATGGTGAGTCCTGTCCCATTCATGCGTTAAATCATGGAACCCGCGCGATTTTGCAACATTGTAATTCCTGACACTGTTCCAGGGAATGAAATATGAAAGATACATTGGGTCAAGCCAAACCAAATCCTCTTTGGAGGGCGAGATTGTCATTGATAAAGAACTTTGGTCAATAGCTAAAGCTTCCAGCTCCTCTATATCCATAAAAGAGGCAACGGCACTATTGATTTGATTCCGGGCCGAATATGTTTCAATGCTGTCTGTGCCGCCATATTCATAGCTGGCATTTTCACCGTAAACTAATAAAGGCGTATTGAATTTTATTGCCATATGCATTGGATAATTAAAGATAAGCCGTTCAATAAACGACATTGGCTTACCATGATTCTCGAAATTATAGCGGGTTAATATTTTCTGCGTTTTTATATCGGGGTTTAATGTGATAATATTGCAGCCAAAGGATTCAGCGATATTTTTGATGTTATGGGTACCGGCATTGGTTTTGGGGAAATTATCTTCAACCGAAAAAAGGATGGGGTTCATTCCCATTACTTCTTTCATTACATAAACCTGATAATGGCTGTCTTTCCCCCCGCTTACAGCAATTGCGCAGTCATAGTTATATTTTCCGTTAGACCGGCGGTATTTGTTACATAATTCTTCAAGCTCGCGATATCTTTTGTCCCAATCAATTTCACTTCTGCGGGCATATGAAGTACATGCAGAACAAATTCCATCTTTATCAAAACTGATACCCGGCCTGGTATCAGGCATCACACACTTTTTGCAATATTGCATAAGCGACTCCTATATAGTATAATGTCGTTAAATTATATATGTTTTTACATATATTGTCAATATTGAGGAAAGCCGAATGAAGACATTCATTATTGCCGAAGCCGGTGTTAATCATAATGGAAACCTAAAGATAGCGAAGAAAATGGTTGATGCTGCTGTTTTATGCGATGTTGATGCAATTAAGTTTCAAACTTTTAAAGCGGAAAATCTGGTTTCAAAAATAGCCCCCAAGGCTGATTACCAAATAGACAATACCCGGAATAATGAATCGCAATTGCAGATGGTGGAGAAATTAGCGTTATCATATGATGAGTTTAGCTTGCTTAACGAATATTGCATGGATAAAAAGATATTATTTCTTTCGACACCTTTTGACTTGGAGAGCATCGATTTTCTTGAAAAGATAGGGATGCCGGTATGGAAAATCCCTTCCGGGGAAATTACGAATTTACCCTACTTAATAAAAATTGCCAATACGAATAAACCGGTTATTATGTCTACCGGAATGAGTGAAATGGATGAAATCAAAGCCGCCGTTCGCGTTTTAGAAGAAAATGGCGCAAAGCTTATTAAGTTGCTTCATTGTAATACCGAGTACCCCACTCCATATGAAGATGTGAATCTTTTAGCAATGCAGACATTAAGAAACGAATTTGATTGCGAAGTTGGTTATTCAGACCATACGCAGGGTACCGCGGTATCCATTGCTGCAGTTGCCCTTGGGGCGGGTATCATTGAAAAGCACTTTACCCTTGACCGGGATATGGAAGGCCCTGACCACAAAGCAAGCCTTGAGCCGGATGAGCTTAAAGAGATGGTTGAAAGTATTAGGAACATCGAGAAGTCGCTCGGCACGCCGGAAAAAAAAGTAAGCGAATCGGAGCGGAAAAATTTAAACATCGCCCGAAAAAGTATTGTCGCCGCTTGTGATATCAGTGAAGGTGAAATATTTAACGGGGATAATATTACCGTAAAACGTCCGGGTAATGGAATTTCGCCGATGAAATGGAACGAGTTACTTGGAAAAGCTGCGAAGAAAAATTTCAGGGAAGATGAACTGATCGAAATATGATGAAAATTTGCATCTTAACAGCCACCAGGGCTGAATATGGCTTGCTAAAGCCGCTGATCCTTGCTTTGAAAAACGAGGCTGATTTTGCGGTATTTGTTGTTGTGACGGGGATGCATTTGTCGCCGGAATACGGTTTAACATATCAGGAAATCGAAGAAGATGGTCTTGAAATTGCTGAAAAAATTCCGCTTAAAATGGATTCGGATACTGCAGAAGGGATCTCGCAAACGATGGCATCTGCCTTAAGTAGTTTTGGCACGTATTTTATGAATCATAAGCCGGACATGCTGATTGTTTTAGGCGACCGGCATGAGACGATTGCGGTTTGCCTTGCGGCGGTTAATGCCCGGATCCCGATTGCGCATTTGTATGGCGGTGAAACAACTGAAGGTGCTGTCGATGAAGCATACCGTCATGCAATTACCAAGATGAGTTATTTGCATTTTACTAGTACCGAAGCGTACCGGAACCGGGTTATTCAGCTTGGGGAATCACCGGGGCGGGTTTTTACGGTTGGCGCATTAGGCATCGAAAACATTCTTTCTGTCCCGCTGATGCCGTTTCCAGAACTGGAAAAAAGCCTTTCTTTTCAATTGGGAGAAATTTATGCAGTAGTGACCTTCCACCCAGTCACCCTTGAAGAATCAACAGCTGAAGAACAAATCGGCGAGCTGTTAAAAGCAATCGAAAGTTTTCCAGAAATGAGATTTATTTTTACAAAGGCTAATGCTGATGCTGATAGCAAGATAATCAATCAAAAGATAGATCAATTTGTGCCGGGGCGAAGCAACTGCTTTGTTACTACATCTCTTGGTATGAGGCGTTATTTGAGTGCGGTTAAGTATTCAGCAGTAGTGATTGGCAATTCATCAAGCGGTTTGATAGAAGTGCCGTCATTGGGTACTCCAACGGTAAATATCGGCGACCGGCAAAAAGGGCGGCTGCAAGCGGATAGTATCATAAATTGTCCGCCTGATGCTGATGAAATTATTTTGGCAATCAAAAAATCATTAACGGATGAATTTAGAAAGAAAGCAAAAACGACAGTTAATCCTTATGGCAATGGCGATACCGCAAAAAAAATCGTATCGGTAATTAAGGAATATATGGCCTTAGGGAAAATGAATCTGAAAAAGAAATTTTATGATATATTAAAGGTTGGAAAAAATGAAAGTAATTGTGATTGGTTTAGGTTCGATGGGCAAGCGCCGGATTCGGCTGATTATGAAATATGACCCCTTGATTCATATTGTTGGAATTGACACATCCGCAGAAAGAAGAAAGGAAGCCGAAGCGCTATTTCCGGTTAAAACCTATGCCGATATGGCGAAAATCAGCTTTGATGAGGAAATAGAATGTGCATTTATCGCAACTTCACCCCTTTCTCATAATAATATAATTTCCGAATGCCTTACGAATGGCTGGCATGTTTTCACCGAACTTAATTTGGTGGCAGACGGATACGATGAAAATATTTTAAAGGCTAAAGAGAATAACCTGACTTTGTTTTTGTCTTCTACTTTCCTGTATCGTGAAGAAATAAACTATATCGATAAAAAAATAAAAGATATCTCCGGCCCCCTTAATTATGTTTATCACGTCGGGCAGTACCTGCCGGATTGGCATCCCTGGGAAGATTATACCGGGTACTTTGTATCTGATAAAAGGACAAATGGCTGCCGGGAGATTCTTGCGATTGAATTGCCGTGGATAACGGAGGTATTTTCTAATATTAAACATGTATCGGCTGTGAAAAGGAAAAATACCACTTTAAAAATTGATTATCCTGATAGTTATTTGCTAACGCTTGAACATGAAAATGGAAATGCCGGGCTGCTTGCTGTAGATGTTGTCTCCCGGAAAGCGGTACGCAACCTTGAAATCTATGGTGAAGACATTTATCTTTCCTGGGATGGGACCCCAAACGGTTTGTTTCAATATGATTTAGCTGCCAAAACTAATATAAATATTGAATTGTATCAAGAAATTGATAAACAAAGTGAATATGCTTCATTTGTGATTGAGAATGCCTACTTGAATGAAATAACAGAGTTTTTTGAGATATTGAAGAACCCGGATAATAAGCAAAGATATGGTTTTGAGAAAGATTTAGAAATTATTAAAGTGATAGATAGGATTGAGGGATAATGTACAAAATTGCTTTTTGCGGTATTGGTTCAATTGGGAAAAGGCACTTAAGGAATACGGCCTTATATTTAGAAAGCCAAAAAAAAGATTTTGTAGTCGATGTCATCCGGACTGAAAAAAATGTCGTAACGGATGATGAAATATCCGGATATATCCATGAAATTTATTCATATGATGATGAAATAGCAAATGATTATGATATCATTTTTGTTACGAACCCAACTGGAAAGCATTATGAAACAGTTAAGCAATATCTTAAAAATACCGTAAATATGTTTATCGAAAAGCCGGTTTTTGATAGTTTTGAGTATGATATTGAATCGCTTAACCTTAATGCAAACGGCATATATTACGTTGCTTGCCCGCTTCGTTATACCAATGTGATTCAGTATATCCGCAAAAATATAAATACGCAAAGCGCAATATCAATCCGGGCAATATGTTCAAGTTATTTGCCGGAATGGCGGGCAGGTATTGACTATCGGGATACCTATAGCGCGAAAAAGGACATGGGCGGGGGTGTGGCAATTGATTTAATCCATGAATGGGATTACCTAACGTATCTATTTGGTTTTCCGGAGGAAGTCACATATCTTGGCGGGAAATATTCTGACCTGGAAATAGACAGCGACGATCTTGCAGTGTATATTGGAAAAGCAAAGGATAAATTAATTGAACTGCATCTTGATTATTTCGGCCGGAAAAATGTCCGCGAGATGGAAATATTTCTTCCTGATGAAACAGTGAAGGCAGATTTAATAAATGGTACCGTGACATATCTGAAATGTGGTGAAATAGTCAATTTAAAAGAAGAAAGAAATGACTATCAGATGCAAGAGATTATTCACTTTTTTGCAATGCTTGACGGTAAATGCAAGAATGATAATGATGTATACAACGCAGTAAAGACACTTAAATTGACAAGAGGAATAGTGTGAAAAAAGAGTTTTCACTTTTTATTTAAAGTTATGCTTACAAAATTCAAGGGGTGTATATGAACTATTTGTTTACTATCTGTGGCCGGGCCGGGTCAAAGGGACTGAAAAATAAAAATTTGAAAAAACTTGCCGGTTCCCCTTTAGTTTATCATTCGCTTGCTGCGATATTATTATATATAAATAAATATGGAAAAAATAACCATATCACGGTTGTTTTGAGTACCGATAGCGAAGAATTGATTGATATCGTCACAGCCCAAACAAAACTGCCGGTTTTCGTAATCCGCCGTGAAGAGGCTCTTTGCGGCGATGCGACGGCAAAAATTGATGTAATTAAAGATTGTTTGCTTCGGTCGGAAAAAGAGTATTTACAGACTTATGACATAATCATTGATTTGGATATCACTTCCCCGCTTAGGAGAGTAGTTGATGTCAAAAACGCCATTGACCGAAAGAGTCAACGAATGGATGCAGACGTAGTTTATTCGGTTACGCATTCGCGCAGGAACCCTTATTTTAATATGGTAAGGGAGGAAAAATGCTCCTTGGAAGAAAAGTATTACCCGGCGGGCAGCAGTTTCTTTGTCAAAGCAGTCCCTTCGGATTATACCGCGCGGCAGCAGGCACCGTTTATGTATGATATGAATGCTTCCATTTATGCTTATTCACCGGAAGCGTTAAAGACAAAACCCGGCCCCGGTTTTTTTAATGACAAAGCAGATGCAATCATTATGAAAGATACGGCGGTTTTGGATATTGACAGTGAAGAGGATTTTGAGTTGATGCAGGTGATTGCCGGACATTTTTATGAAAAGGATTACGAGTACCGGGAAATATGGGAAATGAGTAAGGAGATTGGATTATGAAAGTATTAGTAACCGGGGCAGATGGATTTATTGGCAGTCATTTGACCGAAGAGCTTGTAAAAAGCGGGGCGGATGTAAGAGCCTTTGTTTACTATAATTCATTTGGGACATGGGGCTGGATTGACAGTTTGCCTGATGATATTAAAAATGAAATTGAAGTCGTTTCAGGCGATGTCCGCGACCCATACTTTGTCAAACGCGCAATGGCAGAAATCGATACCGTTCATCATTTGGCTGCTTTGATTGCGATTCCTTATAGTTATATTGCCCCGGATAATTATGTTGACACCAATATCAAAGGCACACTTAATGTATTGAATGCGGCCCGCGAACTAAAAACGAGGCGGATTTTGATTACTTCAACTTCTGAAGTTTATGGGACTGCCCGGAGCGTGCCGATTAATGAAGACCACCCGTACCAAGGTCAGTCGCCTTATTCTGCTTCGAAGATTGGTGCTGACCGTATGGCAGAATCTTTTTACCGTAGTTTTGACATGGGTGTTACGATTGTTCGCCCGTTTAATACCTATGGGCCGAGGCAATCAGCAAGGGCAGTAATACCAACGATTATTTCCCAGCTTCTCGCCGGGAATAATGAAATCAAATTAGGTTCACTTTCCCCTACTCGTGACTTTGTATACGTTAAAGATACTGCGCGCGGTTTTATGGAAATCGCAAAATGTGATAATACGATTGGTAAAGAAATAAATATTGCAACGATGAATGAGATTTCGATTGGCGGGCTGGCAGAAAAACTGATTAAGTTGATTCATCCGGAAGCAAGAATTGTTTCTGATGAAATCCGTTTGCGGCCTGAAAATAGTGAAGTAGAACGCCTGCTAGGTGATAATTCATTTTTATATTCGTTGGTTGGCTGGAAACCGGAAACGACAATTGATGAGGGTTTGGCGGAAACAATTGATTTTATTAAATGCAACTTAGGTGTTTATAAAACTGATATCTATAATATTTGATATTTACTTAATGGATTATTCAGTATAGTTCTATTTTCATGTCAATGTCAATGGTCATTGCCCTATCGAAATATTTAATGACCTTCCATCACTTATCAAGCGGACACTTCCTTCTGTTGTAAAAAAGATTTTTGCATCAATATTTTTTAAAGCATTTATCACTCTGTCATCGGCCGGACTATCTGATGAACAAGTAATCACAGCATAAGCAGGTCTAATCGTATTGATAAATTCTATACTTCGGCCGCTATGTCTGCCGTGATGCGGCACTTTTAAGAAATCATATTGTATTTCCGAAACCTCTTTAATTGAAAGCAATTCTCTCAAACGTCTTGACCGGGCATCACCGGTAAAAAGAAAGTTCATATTTCCATGATTTATGCTGGCGGCAAGTGAGAAGTTATTTTCATTAGGCGCATCGGTTGCTCCGTCACCGGCGGCAGTTTCATATCCGGCGGTTGCCCCATCATCGTTATCCCCTTCATCGCCATCCCCTTCATCGCTTTCATCTTCATTATCACCATAAAAATGATATTCAAGCAACGAAGGGTATATGGTAAAACTGATATTATCATAATTGAAATTAATAATTTCGGTCAAAATATTGCTTTCAAGCCCGGCCTCATTCATAGCGGTATTAAACCGGTCATAATGCCTTGATTCCTTGCCATAATTGGGAACGATTACTTCATTTATTGGCAGGGTACCGATTATCGTCGCCGCACCTCCAAGATGGTCTTTATGAAAATGAGTGATAATCAGGGTATCTATCTTGGAGATGCCGCGGTTTAATAATTCATCTACAATGATTTGGCCATGGCTTCTTTCGCCGGTATCAATTAAGATAGTATAGTTTTCAGTCGTTATTAAAATAGCATCTGCTTTTTCAATATTGAAGACATAAATCTCCATTATGCCTAAATCAGGGGCAGCACATCCAATTAAAAACGAAAAAAAACATATAAAAATTGTTAAAGTTATTTTTTTCATAATTTGTACCATTAGAATCTTAAATCAAATGGTTTAAAAGTCGGGCGGCAGTTTTCACTTCACCCGCACAAACATCTCCTCACTATCCCGGTACTGTTCAAAAAATGTATAAAGCCCACCAGTACTATTTGAAGATTCAGCAAGTTGCCTTTTCATTTCAGGGACATAAATATATATTTCTTCATATCCGCTGATATTTTCCAGGAAACTTTGCAAATCATTATCTTCTAAATCAATATTCATCGCATCAAGATTGTCCCGCATAAATAAAAGATGTACGGTATCACCTCCCAAAACGATGGAACCATCCGGAATTTCGGCATAAGTAGCAAGAACATTAGCTTTTACCTGACGATAACCGGAAGTGCCGTTAAGCCGTGGTGTGATTACTAATATCATCAAGAGAAAACCCATCAAACAGAGGGCAGGGATAAATTTTCCGCAATAACGTATTATAAAGGCTTTGACTTTTTCATTTTGGACAAGTAACCCGGCAAAACCGATAAAAAGCATAAAGCTACTGGGAAATAATAACCGGAAACCAAAATCATCAAAATCGGAAGCAAGGCGCATTATGACGATGGCAACCCAATAAACTGTGCCGATAATAATAAATATAATAGGGATAATAACATCTTTGTCACGCTTGATAATATTTTTTTTGTTTTTCGTTACGCTGAAGATTAAGAACCCAATAAATATAAACCACAATAATAATGCCAGCCTGGCCGAACCGATTGAAAAGAACGTATCAAAAACATAATCCATTTCAATCATTTGCGCCCGGTAAAGCTCTAATAATAGGTCCCTGACTTGCCCGGCCGGTACTCGGGCAAGCCCGGTCATGTAACCGGTCATTTTTTGATTGATTAACAAATAGGTGATAATAAAAGCCCCGGCGGCAACTCCGGAAAGCGAAAGATAGATAACTCGTTTCCATGCGGTTTTGTCCCGAAACTTGAGAGCAGAGTACATATTACCGAGCCATAGTAGCCCGACGATGATTAAAGCAAAAGCCCCGATATAGCGTGAAAGGAACAGTAACAAAGCGGCTAGAGTCAGCTTAATGTAATGTGATATCCTGACGGTATCTTCACAGATAATATCTGCTGTCCAAAAAGCAAAAAGAAACATTCCAAGAATAAATGTAGTTTCACTCCAGGTATAAAAGAAAATGTAACGAAAACCGACATTTAACATTACAAAAGCATATAACCATGCCGTTTTGCCAAAACGCTTGTAAAGCATTATCCCGATAAGCCAAACAATGATAACCGACAGGATTTTGGAGGCAAGATAGATTTCCGCCCGTGTGATAAAGGCAACAACAGCAATCAGAAAAGGATAACCAATCGGCCAAATGCCAAACCATTCGGGATAGACATTAAAACCGTTGCCGCGTAAAATTTCCCGGGCGGCTCTAAGGTAATGGGCGCTGTCAGGGCTAATATAAGATAAGTCAAAATAAGAGCGGCTTAAGATACTGACCGTCACACAAAATAAAATAACGACTAGTAATAAATTTTCGAAAATAAAGGTCTTTATTTGTAAAAAAAATTTTGCAGCTTTATTATCCATTATTTTCTCCGTCTAATTCAATACGATTCAATGAATCGTGATTCAGCAAAATTGATTGAACTAAAAAAACTTTTTTGCCAGTGACAATATCCCTTGCTTCCAGGGTACTCGATGCGAAACACCGGAAGCATTTTTAAACTTTTCTTGATTTTCCAAATACCATTCATAGTTACGTAACAAGGCTTCTTGATTTGAATAAAGCGGCTGCCAGCCTAATACCTGCTTTGCTTTATCAATTGAAACAAAAGAATCTTCGGAAGCAGTTTCATATATCCACTTATAAAGCGGTGAGAGCTTTAAGGCTTCCAAGATACGCAAAGCAAGGATAATCGGCTTTTTAGGAAACCCGACAATCTTTTTGCCGAATCCGGCCCGGTCAAGTACTGCCTGCCAATCCTCCCGCATAGTTGCGAATCTTTCTGCCCCGATATTAAAGACATCATTAACGACATTATCGGGTAATGTAGCACATAAATAAATTGCTGAACATAAATCATAAACATCTAATAATTGATAACGATTTTTTCCATTGCCAATCATCGGGAAACCCCGGCCATCCTGCGCCCAATCATAAAGTAGGACAAAGGCCCCAAGCCGTTCCGGCCCGATAAAAGATTTTGGCCGCACGATTGGTACAATCATACCCTCATCACGGAACTTGGCACAAACATTCTCGGCTTCGATTTTGGCAATTCCATAAGGCCCGACACCGACAAGCTTGTCGGTCTCCACGAGCGGATGGTGGTCAGGGATACCATAAACGGCTGTTGAAGAAATCTGAATGACACGGCGGATACCATTTTTCTTTGCAGCAAGCAAAACATTACGGCTTCCATCAATATCCGTTGTATGGATATCTTCCGGTGAATAAAGCGGTAGTGCAGCCGCGGAATGAACAACAATATCACTTCCGGCCATCGCTTCGGTCATATAATCCAAATCACGAATATCGCTTTTTTTACCGCAGAAAATTGTGACACGCTCGTCACTTTTCTCCGGATAATCAAAATCCTCTTCGAAATCATATGATACTACAGTATGCCCTTCTTCCAAAAGATAGCGAATCAAATTGATTCCCAGGAAACCTGCCCCGCCGGTAATAAAATACTTTGCCATAATTAATTACACTCCTTATTTATATATAAAGTAATAATAAACTTAACATCCCGAATATCAATATTGCGGTTATCAATCCCCGGTCACTTAATAATGTTGTCACCGGGTCGCCGTGTGCCTGATTATTATGAATAATCATAAGATACTTGCAAATTATGAAAATAACAAGCGGAACCGTATATATCATTAATTGAGTATTTGTCATTGCCCACAAAGCATAAAAAACAATCGAAAGGCCGGCACAAATAAAAAGAATACCATTGATAAAGCTAATATCATAGCTTGCTAAAACAGTTCTGGTGGTTTTGGTATCGCTGATTTGCATGATTTCACCACGCCTTTTCCCAAAAGCCATAAATAACGAAATCGTAACAATAGTCAAAAACAGCCATTCGGAAACCGGGCTTTCACTTGCTGCCGCACCTGCATAAACCCTTAGGATAAATCCGGCCGCAATCGCAAAACAATCAATAAGTGAATAGTGCTTCAAAAAAAATGAATAAGCAATCATTAATAAAAAATAGATTGCTGTAAATAAAAAGACCATTTTGGTATGATATCCCAAGAGAGCAATATAAAAACCGGCAATACATAAAATCACTGCGATAATCACTGCGTTTCGGATTCTGATTTGGCCGGATGCAACCGGCCGCATTTTTTTAACCGGATGCTGCCGGTCTTTTTCAGCATCAACAATATCATTAATAATATATACAACTGATGAAATTAGACAAAATGAAATAAAACATTGAACCGTCATTAGAAGTAAATCAGGTTTGGTTAAATTATAAGCATAAAGCAAGGGAACAAAAACTAAAATATTTTTTAGCCAATGCTTAGGGCGAATCAGTTTTAAATATACTTTTATTTGCGATTCTTTTGTGATCATATTTTTTTTGTATTTTACTAAAATTTGTGGTAATAACTGTACCAATACTACACTACCACATCTTAAAAAGCAAGTGATAAATAATCACTTGCTCAATTTCTCAAAAGCATTTAATAAATCTTTTGCAAATTTAGTAGAATCAACCCGCGAATTTTTTTCTGCGGGATAATAATACAAATAAATAAATTTATTATCAGAAGGGATTTCGCTTGAGAGTGTTGCAGAAATCTCTTTAAGGTTACGGATTTCGGTTTTGGGAAACAAAATTCGAAGTTTTTGAACATCCCCTTTTGAAAAATTGCTTTTAAAGAAATTAGTCGATAGCAAAACAATATCTTTTCTTATATTATGTAGTTCACATACATTAAGTAAAGCTTCAAAATATCCTTTCTTTTTTCTGGTATTATGAACCTTATTAACTAAATTATTTTCTTCGGCTTCTTTTATTTCTGCATCAAAAGAATTAAGGACATCTTGATTTACGGCAACACCCCGCTTAGAGGGGTCTCCCACCATAATCTTCTCCATTGCCGAGGCAATAAGTCCTTGTTCATTGGAACCAAATAAGCACTTAAATTCAGCTTCTGATTTCCAAACCGGCAAACGGCGGGAACCGCGGTCAAAATATTCTTCAGAACATTTGCATGGATAAACATTCTTCATTAAGTGGAGCAAATCTTCATCACCAAGGTATCGAATCTTTGAATCCCCAAAAGTACTGCCATTGCTTGTTAACGAATCATAACTAAAGAGTGTTGATTCAGTATCTGGATATGCAGAACTAAGTCTATTTTCTATTTCAATAATTGACTGTTGAATCAAATAACCCTCATATAAGATGGTTGGATGCCCTTGAACCCACTTTTTTTCATTATCATGGGCATAAACCGCATTTTCAATGACACTAAGGGCGCTTTTATGGAATCCAAGGCCAAAATTATATTCATTACTCTCAAGGATGATTATTATCCCCTGGATCAGCCGCTTATAGTCTATAGAAACATTTTGATAACCCATGGTAATTGCATCACGAATAATATAATCAAGCCGGTCAACATCGATTACAGTAGAATGAAGTGTACGAATTAAACAGTTCAAGAGCCCTTTTTTCTTTATTTCGTTATGTGCGGCCGGAGTCATATTTTGATAATCATCGATATCTAGTTGATGTGCTTCTAAATAAATTAATCCGGTTATGCAACGGGCAAAAAAAGTTTTTTCACTATCATCGTTAAAAAGGTATTCAAATTCAGATATGCCAACGATTGCGCTCATTATTTCGTGAGGCGAAGATTCGGTTACTGCTGAAGATAAAAAAATATCATCGTTTGTTAATTGATATAAATGTTGATAAAAAGTATAGTTCTTTGGGTCAGATATTATTTCTACTTTACTTTTACTTTCTTTGTAAAATTCTTCACCGGTGTGTGAGAAAGGTGCGTGGCCAACGTCATGAAGCAAACAAGCCAGTTCGAATAATTCCTTATAGCGTGCCCATTCATTGCTGTCAAAGATATTATGTAATGTATTTAGTAGATTTATTGAATTGTCTTTATGATAAGTAACAGAATCGTATATTGCATCAAAGGCCATTTTTCCTAAATGGTAGACACCTAATGAATGAATAAACCGGTTGGGAAGCGATGCGGGATAAAGTGATGCGTAACCAGTTTGCCGTATATTTCGTAAGCGCTGAAAAGCAGCGGTGTCGATCACATTATTTACGATTTTTTCATTCACTTCGATATATCCGTAAATTGGGTCCTTTATTTTTTTATAACTCATGCAGCGATACCTAACTCCATAATTACCTCTTCTGACATAAATGCTTTTATAGTTTTCACGCTCAACGTCCATCTAAAATAATCGCTTAAGTCGTCAATTGTTACATTTTCTTTTAACCTAAAAATTCCGCGGCCGGGTACTTCTAATTCTACATCAAAAAAATTCGAATAGTTTTCAACCATATCTAACTGATATTTTTTTGATAATAATAAAATTGCTTTTTCGCCTGATTTTTCTTGTAAGTATTCCACAACTTTCATTCCGTATTTTACAAGAGTTTCAAAATCAACTTCGCGCTTACCGGTTTTTCCCAATATTTCAATAAGTGCATTCGCTGCCAAAACCTCTATTCCTATGAATGTACACATGGTAGTATCCTCCATTTAGTTAATGCTTGTCTATATATTGTGATTGTATCATATGGGGATACCAATTTCAAGCATTGTATTTGCAAAAAAGAACATATGTTTCACCATGTTAAACATGATTATCTTTAGGTTACTATGTATATGTCGTTTTTGTGTTATTATTCTCGAAAAATAAAAAATCCTGTTTTTACAAACAAGATTCTTTTATAAGTTCTTTTTCTACTGGGCTACTAGGATTTGAACCTAGAAATGACGGAGTCAGAGTCCCATCAGGCATGTTACAATTAACCTTACTTAGTAAAATATAAAACAAGATAAATGTAGCATTTATGCGGGTTTCCGACTGCTCACCTGCCTATCGCGGATGAAAGCCTTGATATCACAAGGGAATATTTTTTCCCTAATATCGTGGACAAATCGTGGACATTTAATACGATTCAGTCCAGCTATTTCATCTGCTGTTAGCCCTATCAACATGACGATATCGTCAAATGACTCATTCAGTATATCATATCTTTATTAGAAATTTCAATATATTTGTTCATTACCTTTTTTCATGCTCTGTAGCCATTGCATGGATTTCTTCAATACTTTTATCTTTCCACAATTCTTTCTGCCATTCGGTATAGTCAAATGTATCGCGTTTAATCATACTGATAAACCGTCCGGTATCAATACTTCCGAGGGTGGCAATCAGGGCATCTATCGCTTCTATCCGTACTACATTGTCAGTCCTCATATCAAGTCCTTCATTTCCCTAACTAAATTGAACACTTTCTGGAATACGAGAAGTCTTATAGAAAGGGGCTTATGGCACTCCCTACTCGTTATCACTCTTGCAAAAGCGAAACGCTCCCGCACGTAAAATCAGAATTTACATATGAAATGCCACTCTCATTCCGACTCAAATAAAGCCAATGCCCTTTTAAATCAAAACCAAAATGGAATTTTTCAAGTACATTCATGCCTAGAACTTCGGTAATAACTACATCATCCTCGCTTGGTGTTGCAATCAAAACATCATTGACCACAAAGTCATACAGCACTACAAATGAGACTTTGCGTAAATCACAAACTAAGCCAATATCATTTATACCGTAGTCATTTCGTAAAGAGTTGATTAAGTCTTTGCCCCTGCCTTTAAAAGAACTCATATACGCACGAGCTTCGCTCTCTTCTTTTCCTAAATCAATCAATGCTTTTAATGCCCTTGCATAATCATTAAACCCAAAAACCGTCGGATATCCATGCTTAATTATAGGGTATCCATTTTCATCAGCTACGGTTTTATTCAACGACGTCACTGTAGCACCTGTATCCAGCAACAAATCACTGATTCCATGCTGACGCCAACCATCACCTTGTTTTTGAACTACAGTTAATGGTACAGTCGGTCTTCCGGCACTATTTTCTGCCAACTCGCCCCTTATCTGGTAATCTACTGAAAACATTTCATAATCCTCATAACTCACATGACTTCAAATCCAAGCATACTTGCACTAAATAGTAAATCCATATGACCTGTCAAGCCATACATTGCATCTTCACTAAACTGCCTGTAAATTCCTTTTCCTCTGTCTTCATATGGTTTATCAGCAATAATTACAGGTATTGCAGTATAAGGATTATCTTTGATATTAGTGAGGAAAATCCATTTCCCATCATACATTTCTTTGATTTTCGCTGCGCTTATAACTCTTCGTTCATTTTCAGGTATAATCATCACCATGACTGCCACCTCCTATTAAAGTATCTGTTACTACACTAATCATTCATTTATGTCAACCCTTTCAGGTGTCTTTCAATGCTTCCACAATCTCTAAATATCTTTCATTAGACAATGCCAAAAAATTAATAAGCTTGAACTGCATTCATATCATTTATCTTTTTTCAAAAACCTTGATCTTTACTTATATTATACTCAAATATCAAAAGTATTTCAATTAAAAGTTCATTTTATTGATTTTCTATATCAATACGGTTGTTTGTCAAAATAAGCGCAACCCTAGCTATTCAAGTGGTATAGTTTAGTTAGGCAAAGAAATTTGCATAGATTATTCAGGGTTTTGCATAATACGAATCGGAATCGGGCTAGTTTAATAAAACGGAGACATTTAATTACAATTCAAGAGAAGGATACTTCATTGGCAAAAAATTCAATGCAATAAAGCACATCGACTCATCATATATCGATCTATCGAGCTTTTAGCTTAGCTTTACTGATTAGGAAACAAAACTTTCTTATACGTGTCAAGAAAATTTACACTCCTTGATTATTATTCAGTTTCTCAGTTATTCTGATAACCATACTTTTTATATCAAGTCCATAATACTCGTTTAAATAATCCCGTGTTCCTGAAACTCTTGCATGAGTGTCAGGAATTCCAAACATATCAAAATTGCATTGCGCTAAAAAATCATGACTGGTATGTGATATCATATGCATAGGAAAGGAGTATCACATGCCAAGTAATAATAGTAAATATTCAGAAGAAATGCGAGAGCAGACAGCTAAACTAATTGTTGAAAGTGGAAAATCAGCGACAAGCATGGCAGAAGAACCGGGGATTGACACAAACACAGTATGCCGTTGGGTGAGAGATTATCGGCGCGCAAACAACTTGCCAACATATGCTGAAGCAAAGGGGATCAAGACCTCAACACCAAAAAGTGAAAGGGAATTAATATTGGCGAACAAGGAACTAGAACGTCAATTAAAGAAAAAACAGAAAGAACTATTGGAAGAGAAAGAGAAGGTAGAAATACTAAAAAAATCCCTGCACATCTTCATGCAAGCTCCCGATTGAAATACGAAGCAGTCCGGCAGAATAGCCCTAATCATTCAGTGAGGAAGATGTGCAAAGTGTTAGGGCTTACAACTTCATCGTATTATCAGTGGCTTTCCCGCTATGAGGAACGTCTTAAGAAGCGCAAAAAGGAAAGAGTGCTCGCGGCTTTGATTGGCGAAATATTTGAAGCCAATAAAAAGGTCTATGGTTATCGCAAGATGCATAAAGCATTGGCAAAACAGGGGATGAGGCTAAGCGAATATAAAGTACGGAAGATTATTAAGGAAAGCGGCTATTACCCGATTGTTGTGACTAAATATAAGCCTTACAAAAATACTAAATCAGATGGCAAATATCATGATGACAAAGTGAATAGGGATTTCAAAGCAGAGCTTCCCAACCGTATCTGGGTTGGTGATATCACTTATATAAAGACAAGCATTGGTTTTGTTTATTTAGCCGCTGTAATTGATTTATTCAATAGAGAAATAAGTCGGCTATTGCATAAGCAAAACGAATGATACGGAACTGGTGAAAACTGCTTTAGGCAATGCAATAGCTTATACCAAGGCTTCTTCCGGGGTAATATTTCATAGTGACCGGGGCACTCAATATAGCAGTAAATCATTTCAGTCAATGCTTTTAGAGCATGAAATAATCGGCAGCATGAGCAGGCCTTCCTGCCCTTACGATAATGCTTGCATGGAGAGCTTTTTCAGCAGTGCAAAAAGAGAATGTATTTATCGCAAACATTATGATAGTATAGAATCAGTCAAGAAAGATTTGTTTGAATATATTGAACTCTTTTATAACAGAAGACGTATGCATGCTTCTCTCGGTTATTTAAGCCCTGTAGAGTATCGATTATCGAAAATGGTTTCTTAAGTCCTATGTAACTATAGTTTTTAGGTATGTATATGAATCATAAATCTAGTACACAATTTTCGTCGCAGTACAATCTGGAAAAAGGTAAAAGATGTTACATTGCGGCGGAAAATGCTACGGCTGATTACACTTATTCCTGAAAAGAAATCTCTGTATCTTGCGCTAAAATCATTGAATAGCCGAGATATCAAAAATGTTATGACCAAGTTCGTTGAAATCGGGGTGTCGCCTGTTACGATCAGTAAGCGCCATGATACGCAGGAACTCAAAAGCATATATAGTTTTATGGTTGATTAAAACGGTGAGCAGGCCATAAATCATGTTTAGCAAGGAAGCATTGTCGATTTCATAGGTAGTAGTTAAGGTTGCGGGAATCCTTTTAAACACGGGTTCCTGTTGTTTTTATTACAAAACAATATATAAAAAACGCTATCTATCTATATTGACGGTGCAAAAATCATCAATTATAATCAAAATCAGACACTATCTTGGGAAGCAAAAAGGATTAAGAGGAATTATAATGGCTGAATTGAATCTTAGAACGATTAACAGCTTACTTGGCGAAAGTTTTTTTGTGCCGAAATATCAACGCGGTTACAGGTGGACTGACCGGAATGTTAACGATTTGCTTGATGATATTATGAGCTATGCAAAAGCAATTAACCACCCCGGGAAATTCTATTGCCTACAACCCCTTGCCGTACAAGAAAAAGCGGGTCAATGGCGGGTTATTGATGGCCAGCAGCGGCTTACTACTATTTTTATCATTATTCGGTATTTAATGAAAGAACATCTAAAGGTTGGCAATCTTAAAGAAGATTATGGAAATGATCTTTATAGCATTACTTATGAAACCCGTAAGGGGAGCGAACATTTCTTAAATGAAATCTCATCTTCAGATGAAATCAATAAGGATTATATTGATTACTATTACATGTCGAAGGCGTATCAAACAGTGAAAGAATGGTTTTCCGACGTATCCAAGGTAGATAGAAATGACCGTCATGCTTTTCTCAGTGCCTTGCTGGGAAAAGAGGGGGATCGATGTTCGGTGCAAGTAATTTGGTATGAAACGGATCCGACAGAAAAGGAAGAAGATTTATTCTCGCGTTTGAATATGGATAAAATTCAACTGACTAACGCTGAGCTTATCAAAGCGCAATTCCTCTCTTCATCAAGTTTTTCGGATGATGATGAGGAGGATATTAAAAAAAAGGAAATCTCTCTCCTGTGGGACAAGATAGAACTGGAAATGAGTGACGAGGACTTTTGGGCCTTTCTGACGAATGATGACCAGGATGATTATGAGAACAAAATTGATTTATTGTTTAATGTTTACACGAATAAAAGCAAAAAAGATACCGACCCTTTATTTGCGTTTTTAAAATTTCAGGATATAATTAAATCCGGCAAAGATTTGTGGGATGAGTGGGTGGAAATCGAAAAGATTTATGAAACATTGCGCGAGTGGTATAAGGATCGCGAATCGTACCACAGAATCGGTTATCTCATTTCTGTCGGCTCTTGCTTACATACCCTGATTGATGAAGCAGTAAACAAAAAGATGAGAAAAAATTCATTTAAAAACGGGTTGCAATCAAAGATCAGTGACTACTTCAATAACGTAAGTATTGAGGAGTTGTTATTCGGCAAAGATAATGATAAACTGCACAAACTTTTGGTGCTGTTAAAAAGCGGTAATTCAAATGAGCGCTATCCATTCAAAGCACATAAGAAAAAAGCTTGGAGTCTGGAACATATTCATGCCCAAAATTCTCAGTCTTTGACAAAAGAAGCACAGTGGCGTGAGTGGTTGATACATCATAAAGACTCTTTGACCGCTTTTCCGAATCAGGAAAAGTCTGCCCCTATATATGTGAAATTGCAAAAAACGCTTGAAAAGAACAGTCTGATTACACAGGATTTTGAATCATTATCGCAGGATATAATAGAATTGTTCACATCAGAAGATACAAAAAAGGAAGACTCTGATTCTATGCATGGGATTGGTAATCTCGCTTTGCTTGGCAGAGAGGAAAACTCCGTTCTCAACAACTCAGTGTTTGAAGTGAAACGCCGTGCAATCATTGAACTTGATAAAGACGGGAATTATATCCCGCTCTGCACACGCCGCTTGTTCCAGAAATATTATACTCCTAAAGCGGAAAATCCGCCGCAATATTTCTGGAGTGAAGCCGATAGGAAAGGCTATATTGCTGAAATCAAATCCGTACTTAAAGATTATCTGAGTACAGAAAATGAAACTATGAAAGCGGAGGTTGATACGGATGGCTGATAAATCCTTCTGGAGCCTTGTTGAAGAAAACAAGGTTAAAATACCGATTATGCAACGTGATTATGCACAAGGACGTAAATCAATAAAGGTAGCGGAGATCCGGAATAAATTTTTGAAAACGATCTTCAATGCGCTGAAGTACGGTAAACCATTAACCCTTGACTTTGTGTATGGTTATAAAAACGATGAAATTTTTCTGCCACTTGACGGCCAGCAACGGCTTACAACGTTGTTTCTGTTACACTGGTATATTGCAGTCAGGGAAGGGCATATTGAGGATGTAAAAAAGCAACTTGAAAAATTCTCATATGAGACCCGCCATAGTTCACGCGTGTTTTGCAAGATATTGGCGAATTACTGTCCTGATGATTTTTTAGTTACGGATTTACGGGAGTATATCATTGACGAATCTTGGTTTATGGCGTCATGGACACATGACGCAACCATAAGCTCTATGCTCACTATGATTCAGGCAATTCATAAATGTTATGACGAAACTGAAATCGGCGGAGCATGGGAAAGCCTTACCACAAAAGAGAACGGTCTGATTTCTTTTTATCTGTTGCGTATGGATGACTTCAAGCTTTCGGATGAATTGTATATCAAGATGAACTCCCGCGGGAAGGAGCTTACTGAGTTTGAAGGGTTTAAAGCCCAATATATGAAAGAACTTAGCGGAGAAAAACAACAGGAATTCAATCGTAAAATAGATGGGGAATGGTCTGATTTATTTTGGTCTTTATATAAAGATGGTGAAGGAGACGACATTGCACAGAATGTAGATTCCGCTTTCATGCGCTTCTTTGCCTATGCCAAATCGGTGATAGGTGATGATTATCATGAAAGGTTTGTTCGGTGGCTTGATTTATTTGCGGATTTATTTAGGAATAATCAAGGATTTTTTGATGAACATTTTTATTTTGGTGACGACTATCAAGAGGGTAAGGTTCGGTTGTTTTTTGCGAATGACGCGAAAGATATTAATTTGTTTAAAATGTGTATAGATAATTTTGACGCGAGCTTTCCCATAAGCCAGCAATTAATGCTTTATGGATGCATCCTTCATCTTGAAAAGGAAACCGTAGATTTCAAAACCCGGATTCGTCGGCTTCGTAATCTGGCGGCGCAATCATCAGATGCTATGCGTAAAGAATCGCTGCCTCTTTTATTAAAAGCAACAGAAGAAGTGATTGTGAGCGGTAGCCTCGAAACCGTCAAAACCCTTGAAGGGCGACATTTCAATTCTAGGCAAATAAGTGAAGAAATTGAAAAAGAAAAGTTTAGCAGTCAAAATGCACTTTATCCAACCTTGTGTCAACTTGAGGATAGTATTTTACTAAGAGGTTGCCTGGCAATAATGGTTCTGGATGATGCGGGAAAACTAAAAGGCCGTGCGCTGGCATTTTTGAGACTTTTTGAATATGGACGGCTTTGCGATAAAGAATACGATTTGATTAGTCGCGCACTAGTAACCTTTGGAGATTATTCGCAAACGCAAGGTAGCAGATGCAGACTGGGAAATTACAAGGAAAGCGTCTGGCAGGAGCTTCTTACTCCAAGTAATGAAAGGAAAGACTATGAAGAGAAATTTAAACCTACCCTGACAGCATTGCTTGATTCTATTGATATGACCGAAGAGGTTTCGAAGCAATTAGAAGAACGTGTAAAGGGATATATTGATGAGTGTTATAGTAAAAGTCAATATGATTGGGATTATTACTATTTGAAATATGATGATTTCCGAACAGGAACGGAATCCGGCTTTTATATATGGTATTGCCCCTATGTAGTTACAAAACTTTATAAAACAAGATTAAGCGGATATCACTGGGATCCGTTCTTATTGGCGGTCAACACAATCCTGGGACACAAAGGAAGGGTAAGGGAGATCACTGGATATGCAAATGATCCGTTAAATTTGAATGGTGTAGAAATAGAAAGTGATGATTATGGTTTTATATTTAGCGGTAATGAACTCGTTTTGAATGATGCTGTTTCTAAAGGCTTACTCACTATATCGGAAGAAGGATACTTTCTGGAAATCACCCAAGATCAAGAAATTGATACAGAAGACAGAGTGGAAAAATGTGCCATTATAATAAAAGCTATATTTACCGATTTGTAATTGTGCTTCGCTTAGTATCGCTTGTACCAGAAAAGAAATGGGTCTGTGAATAAATGGACCCGTTGACAAACTCCAAATAATGAGCCTAAAATTGCCTCCGATATGGTATAATTAAGCCATGTCAGGAGACAAATATTTATGATGGGAAAACAGGATAATCAGATGCAGATGATGATTTTTGATATCGAATCCATGATACCGGAAAACCATCTTTTGAGGCAGATTAAAAAGGACCTGTTGACAAACTCATATATTTTCAACCACAAATTTTATTACCCAGTAATGACTCATTTATTGGCTTCGAAAAAAGATGATTCATGCTGCTTTTATTGTTTTTATCATCCTTTTAAGGTTAAGTGCAGTAGCGGAAAGCAGGCATTCCTCGGTCGCCCTATGGATACCCCTCTTCCTTATGCTTTTTAAATTATGTTCCCGTTTCAAAACGGCAAAAGTACCTTCTGCCCAGATTTTTCGGAGCCTCATCATCTCAAAATATCTTGGGGTTTCATATTTTTGTTTGTTCCGATGAAAGGCGGGATAGTTTGCACTGGCATTAATCCTGACCCCGCCCTTGTCTATTTCACAATGCAGTAAGTTTGGACAATCTTTGCATTCCTTGCGCGGTATCTGATATAAGCGATAGTAGTTCATAGTACATTTCTTGTATATAATCCGCTGAAATGTAAGAAGCTTTTCCTTCTCACATAGAAACCCATCGGTTTCAGGGCAATAGCGGAACCCCTTTTTCAAAGCATTGTTCTGGTAAACCCTGATTGCAGTATAGCCGTCAATCTCCAACAGTTCCAAGCCCCGGTGGATTGCACCGACATCATACCCTCCATCTAGTGCAAGCGTATGAATTGGATAACCTAGGTTTTCCTTTTGTTTCTTTAAATGGTTGAGGAGCATGTCGCTTTCACGGATATTTGCCGGATGGCAGTCTACCCCTGTGACGATTCCATTGGCAGTGTCCACCGTCATTTCCGTAAGATATCCCAAACCTTTCTTGCTCCTCTGGTTGATGTAACCACAATCGGGATCGGTGGTGCTTTTGAGTACACGCTTCTCCACTTCTAAAGGCTTCGGCGGATGGTATCCAGGAAGCTTAGACATTTCTTCTTCCAGCTCGTCTAAATATCGGATGGCAGATTTTTGAACTATGTTTATCGATTCTGTTGTACTTTTTATTGAGATATTTGCTGGCAGGAAGGAGCCATCCGCCACTGCCTCCCCGGAAACAAGCCCCTTTTCGATGCATTGCAAAACAATCCCATTGAAAAGCTCTAGGAATACTTGTCCATCTTGGAACCTGCGCTTTCTGTTCTGGCTGAATGTGGAGTGGTCCGGCACCCTATTTGCCAAATCCAAGCCGCAAAACCAACGGTAGGCAATGTTCAATGACACATCCTCTTCCAATCTGCGCTCCGACTTAATCCCATAAAGATATCCAATGAGCAGCATCTTCATCATAACAACGGGGTCAATGGATTTCCTGCCCGTCTTGGAATAAAAGGGGGCTGCTTTCTCATAAATAAAGTCAAAGTTTACACAATTTTTAATCTGCCTCAAAAGATGGTTTTCCGGTATCATGGATTCGATATCAAAAATCATCATCTGCATCTGATTATCCTGTTTTCCCATCATAAATATTTGCCTCCTGACATGGCTTAATTATACCATATCGGAGGCAATTTTAGGCTCATTATTTGGAGTTTGTCAACGGGTCCTTTTTTTCACAAGCTCAAAGAAATCGCTGTATTTGGCACTGAAATCTTTGAATAGCCGAAAGATTAAGCCCATCATGAATGAGTTTTCGTAATTATTAGTAAGCGACATGATAGCAATGAATTGCGTTGCTTGTATAATTATAGGTAAGCATGTGTCTCCCATGAAAATTAAGGCCAATTAATCAAGCTTTTAAAGTAATTATTAATCCCTGACTTTGAAAACTGAATAGCACCATAATCACCAATCCATTCAATAATATCATCAAAATCCTTTCTATCTAAATCGATTTTTACTGCTTTTGGCATATAAGCTTTCGCATCTTTTGAGAATCTGCTTGTTGTAGCTAAAATAATTCCTGTCGGAAACTCATCTTCTGCAATTGCAACTCCTATCAATTCTCTGATTGAAGAAATACCAATCGCATCATTCCAATGTTTACATTCAATTAGGATTTTTTCATTTACTTTTCCGTTTTTTCTTTTTAAGGCAATTATATCCCTTCCGCCATCTCTTGTTTTTTTGGTTAATTCAACTTCATAACCATATTCTCGAAAAATGTCAGCGACAAGCTCTTCAAAAATTCGAGAATCGCTATTGGGGATTTGATTTAAAAAGTCCGTGTTGTTGTCTATTTTGTCAATTAATAGCGGAATTGCATAGTTTAATGTTTCATAGTCATTTGACAAATTATTTTTCTCGTAGAATTCATTACGCCAAAAATCATATTCGTTTTGCCTTGCAAATGCTTCCCTATGAGATGAAGTATTATCACAAATAATTATGTTTCCTTCGCGAATCAGCTTATCAGCCCTCCCCATAACTCTGTAAATAGGGGGTAGCTTTCTCCCATTATGTTTATATTTGATATATTTAACATGAAATCTTTTTAAAAATCTATCAACTATTTCACGGCTGTATCTTTCTTTTAAAAAATTTATTTGAATCATTTTATATTTTTTGCTTTTTAATTTGCTCTTTGGCTCACCGAATTCAACAATGATGCTAGGATATATCTCTACCTTAAATCTTGATTTTTCATGTGTTCTATTAAAGCCGTACCGCTTAAAAACGTAATAATTATGGGCCAATAATTCTTTCATAAATACCTTCCGAACTAACTTTGCTATAATGGCATAACAATCTTTTTTTCGTACTTTTATTATAATATCACATTCAGTTGCTGGCAACAATTCCTTATACTACATCAAAAAGATTTTCCATTTGTTGATAAGTCAGGCTACAGTCATAAAGCATTTTAGGATGCAGCAGAGTAATCTATCCGGAATAACATCAGTATATGTTTTCGTAAGCATATAGTCTTATTTACCATTAGATCAATCAATATTACTGTTATAGATTTCATCTAATAAAGTTCGCACTTCCTGTTTAAAGTCATCCCATATCTTTTTTGCTTCTTTGCTTCTTTGCTTCTTTCGAAATTAAAAGGGACGTATTCGCCAGTAGAACGAAGTTTCGACCAGGGTTTCATGCGTTTGATATAGTCTGCATGAAGTTCTTTTGGTATTGAATCGGGTATTGTAGCAGCTTCAAACTTAGCATACATCATCATATGAAAGGTAATAGAACTAGCTTCAATAACAATACTCAATTTTTTTATCTTTTTGCAAATATCTATTTTAGAATAACTTTTATCGTATATAGAAAAGCTAATGGCTTTAACAAAGCTATTCATATTATCAATATCATCTTCAGTCATTATTGGGGGATTTCTATTAATAAGCTCTTCGATACTATTAACGGACATCTTGAACTTATAAAGTATTTGTTTGGTGCTTAGAGTTGATTTTTTTGTGGTTGCTTTATTTATGGTCGTTTTATTTGAAGGACTTAAAAACGATTCTCTATTAATAATAATCATATCTTTGCTGTCGGCAAAGCTATCAATATAACTCTTATTTATTTTATGTAAGCACATTTGAACTTCAATCAGTCTTGTACGTGTGACAGCGGTATAAAGCATGATTCCAGCAAAAAAATCTGCCAACCAAATCTCGCTCTGTGCAAGCAGAGCATCTTTAGTTATGCCAAGGAATTTTTCAAAATCTCTTCTATTTTTATTATCTAAAGTAGTATCCTTTTCGATAATGTCCCGTAGGGCTCGAACAGCTAATAAATCATTTCCCTGCGGTATTATGTCTATTACATTACGAAATTGGGAAATTATATCTCTCCTATGTATTTTCAAGGCTCTTTCCTTAACCTTACCAGTAGGATGGCTATCAAGGCTTATTGTGCCGGCTAACAGTCTTGATACTTGAGAATCAACGCTTGCATCATCATACCTACAATCCGGGTCAATTGTCTTCACTAACATCTCGACAGTTTTTATTAGTCGGCCCTTTATAAATCTTACTCAGATTAAGAATTTTTTAGAACGAGTTGAAACATAGTCTCATAATAATCTCTCCAAAAAACATGCAAGTTATTCAAGTAAATTTGCAAGTAAATTAAGATTCTAAACATGTTTAATTAATAATTGAAATGATAAAATTATATCATGTTTGATGGTCAATTTCAATGTCACTACAGATTGATAGATTACGCTGGCCAGCACCTCTATCAAAATGCAGAGTGGATAATGTATAGATTTTATCTAAAACATAACCGTCTCTTGCATATCAAAAAAATGATGGCTTCTCTGGTTTTTTTACTATCAGAAGCGATCGTAAAATGAAAGGAGCTTCCAAATGGATGCAGAAAAATTATATGAAAACAGTGCATTTAGCACGAATCTTGGGCTAACCGACTACGCAGAGCTAATGGCAAAGCTTGACGACATTAATGGATACATACGTGGGTCAGGCAACAAGAATCAGAAACAAGGCAAGAAGAGCGGAACTAAGAAGCTCAAATTGCGTATTAAGTGCCTGGAACTTGAAAACGAACGCACAAGACAGGCAATCCAGGCATTCATGATGCAGGCGCAAATGCAACAAGTACAATAACAGGTTTATACGGCACAATATCCGGTCAAATCAAACACTAATCCTTGGTGGCAAACAGTTTTAATTCGTTCGTTGCCATCAGCGGTAAGTTTGATAGGAACAGCAATGATGAATGGCAGGAAGCAATCAAATTTATGCGTACCCATTAATATGGAAACGTTATGTTTGCCGGATAAGCGAAAATAATAGTTTGCTACAGTGTGGATGGTGCGGCAACAGCCGCGCTATCCACTTTGGCAACGTTTTACTTCATTCATCCTAATCGTTCGTCTTTCAACATCATATATGATTTCTGCTTTTTCGTCAAGAAAGATACATATAGATTCCGAACGAACGCCGAACGAATGAATTGAGTAAGGAGAGAGGACAAATATTATGAATATTAAAAATATGGCACAGAAAATAGTGACACACTACTGGAAACATAGTGGAAAACGAGCTGCACCAATTAAAGTTACTTCCTGTGAGTTGGTTAATGGCGAGGAAAGGTGTATATACACTATTAAACTTAATCCAGGTACGCAGGAAAGCTTAATCTTTAATCGGGCAAAAGATATTCAAACAGCTTTGCAGCTACCATTGTTCCAACCTTTCAAAGAAAATCTCACAGTCCGAATAGCAGTATCGGAAAAGCCGATTAATGAAAACAGTTTAAGGAAGATGCTGAATAGCTCAGCGATTTGCAGGAGCAAAATGATTCTTCCAATTGCGCTTGGCTATGATATGCGAGGGGCAATGCGCTTTGTCGATTTGGTTAAGCTGATTCATGCGATGTATGCCGGGTCAACCGGTTCCGGCAAAAGCGTAGGTTTATGGAGTTTAATTGCAAGCATCATATATTTACAGCCGGTAAAAAAGGTGAATCTCTTGTTGTTTGATGTTGGGGCATATGCCTTAGATATATTTGCCGGTATTCCTCATTTATCCTACTCTATAATCAAGGATGTCAATACCGCTGTTTATGTCTTGCTAAAACTTGTTGCCGAGTTGGAACGGCGGATGAAGCTTAGTATTAATGAATTAGTCCACGAACCCGCCTTAATTTCTATAATCGACGAATACTTGTCGATTTTGTCAAATATAAGCGACAAGAAATTAGCCCAATTAATAATCGATTGTATATCAACTATTCTACGACACGGACGGCAAGCTAAAATGTTTTTAGTTGTTGCACTCAAGACCCTACTCTTAAAAATATGAAGATCGACATTGGGAATATTACAACACGCATTGCATTTACCTGCGCAAAATTTCACAACTCAATAGCCATCTTAGGGGAAAGTGGAGCCGAAAAATTGCCCGGTAAAGGAGCTATGCTTTTCAAATCCAACGAAAACCCTCAGCCTACGTATCTACAAGGAGCATATATATCTAGGGATGAGCTTGAAAAGCTAGTTACATTCGTAAAATCACAGCCCCATGATTTAAATAGGAAGTTTGTGATTCCCGAGATGGACATATCTCAGTTTTCGGCAATCGTAGATAATACTGGTGAGTTACTTCATAGTAATAAGAAAGAATTGGCAGAAATCATTCGTTGGATGTTAGGGCGTAAAAGCGTTTCTAAGATGCAGATCATGCAGGAATTTAAGATGGGCAACAGGGCGGATGCCATTTTGGATAGCTTGTATTCCATGAATCTTATCACGGATAGGAATGCAAAGCAGCCACGTACTGTTCTCCCCAATAGTATTGGCGAGGTATCAGATGATGTTATCTCGTTTTTACAGGCAAATGATATTTCTGAAGAAGATATAACCGAGATTCTTGAGTCTAAAACCTAAAGGTGGTTTAGCAGTGTGAGAGTAAAGCCTCACGTGAAATTGGTGGCTCTCTCCGCGGCAGAGACCGCAGGGAGCAGGCTCTTGAAAGAGATGCGAAGAATTAACCCTAAATCAAGTTAAAACGCATTCTATGAAAGGAAGTAATTAATATGACCAGTGAAGATTTTTCCGAAGTTATGGAGCAATTTGATAATTATTATGATGAACACGGCAAAAATTTACTGATGTTGCCAAATAAAATAACAAGTTTAATCGGCAGCGATAATCTTGCTGATGCACTTGATGATATCGGCAAAATACTTTTACAATTAAACAATCGGAGAGAAGCTTACGCTTATAAAATGGGTGTGATTCTTAGTGCTGTAAAAGCTAAATTACCACACGGTAGTTATGAAAAATGGGTGGAAGATAAACTACCGTTTTCATTAAGCTTGGCTAGGGTTCTCGTAAAAGTCGCCCGCGAATTTTCCTATAACCCACAACTGGTTGTTGATTTGGGTATAGCAAAAGCTGAAATTATTTCAAGAATAAAAAACTTGGATGAACGTGATCGATTTATTAACGGCTCTCATATTATTGGCGGAAAAAATAGAAATGTTTTTAAAATGAGCAAAAGTGAATTAATATCTGCATATCGCAAGTATATGCTATTTCCAGAACAACAAAAGAAAATACCAGAGTCCATTCTTCTTGAAATTACCAAAACGAGTATAATTACAGATCGAAATGATTATCTACTGTATCTCAAGAAAGTACGAGAACACGTTAATAATTTAGTGGCGCGTTTGGAAAAAGATCAAAAGGATAATGATTCTGATGAAATCTTATCAAAAATATTCAGTGTCAGCAAGCAGACCATTTACAAGGAAATGAAAAGCGGAAAATTCGGCGAGCCGGTTCGTATCGGCAGGGCTTATAAAATACCAAAGATATTTATCTGGAATAAATTCTTTATAAATTATAATTGAAAAGCGATTGGCTTAAGCATCTGCTCATGCTACAATATTATCAAGGTTAATTGTAGCATGAGTAGGACTTCCAGGCTATTTTGAAAGGAGTGATTTACTTATGACTGCAACTATACAAGAAAAGAAAGATAGGCCCAATTATTTCATCCTAATTCGTTACAAGGATTAAGGCACGGGAAAGGAGCATCAGAAATGGGTATCGACAGATATACCGGTAGATGGCAATAACAAAAGGCGAGCCAATGCAAAATGCAAAGAGGTATTAGCGGAATTTGAATCGGATAATATTGATATTGATTTAGGCAAGGATATTTTATTTATTGTATTTATCAAGGAATGGCTTGAAAACTTAAAACCGTCTATAGAATATGTGACCTATATGGGTTACAAGCGGATTATTGAAAACCAGATAGTGCCATTCTATGAACCCAAAAAACTAAAAGTTAAAGACGTAACACCGCTACACATCAATCAATACATAAATTATAAGCTTAAATCAAAATCTCCGAACACAGTCCGGAAGCACTTGTGGAATTTTTCTAAATGCTTTGATAGTGCGATTAAGCAAAAATTAATTACATTCAATCCTGTGAAGGGTATCGACATGCCTAAGAAAGTGAAATTTACAGGAGCAAAGCATTATAATGAAAAGCAGATTAACGAGCTTATGGGCGTAGTCAAAGGCGATATAATCGAAGGCATCATCTTATTTGCGATATTCTATGGTATGCGCCGGGGAGAAATCATCGGCTTAAAGTGGAACGCTATTGATTTTGACCGCAAAACCTTCATGGTACAGCATACGGTTACTAAAATTGGTAAAGACCTGCATACCAAAGATTCAACTAAGAATAAGAGCAGCTACCGATCTATGCCGATGTCGAGCATTATCATTGACGCGTTGAATCAAATTAAAGCGAGTCAGGACGAATACAGAAGCTTGCTACCAAATGATTACATTGATAATGGCTATGTATTCACCCATGCCGACGGCAGACTTATTTACCCGAATTACGTTACAAGGCGTTTCAAGCAGATTTTGGTCAAAAATGATTTACCAATCATCCGTTTTCATGATCTAAGACATTCATCAGCCAGCTATTTGCTGCACCTTGGCTTTAGCTTAAAGGAGATTCAGGTTTGGCTAGGACACGGTGATATCGGAACGACGATGAATCTGTACACGCATTTGGACATGGAAGCCAAAAGAAATTTAGCTGATAATCTCAACGATAAGTTCACCAATTTTGGCAAATAAAAATTAATATCGTGGACAAAATCGTGGACATTTCAGTTTTGACACAAAAAAAGATAGAATCAAAGTTTCGAAAACCTTGATTCTATCAGCTTTTTTTCAACTGGGCTACTAGGATTTGAACCTAGAAATGACGGAGTCAGAGTCCGTTGCCTTACCGTTTGGCGATAGCCCATTGCTTGTACACGGTTTGAGGGTTTGTTTTGGTAAACTCTACTTTTGGATTATACAAGATAGGGATAAAGATTGCAAGCCCCAATCACTTTGATTCATTTATATGAAGAGTGCCTGCGAAGCAGGATTAGTTTATCTTTGGTGTTGAATCTTTGCTCAACGCCTTAGATAAACTCTTCATATTTCCCATCTGGCATAAAATTCCTGCATAACATAAAAAGCCAGCTTCTTATGTTTTTTATCAGCGGATAACAAGCCTTTAAGGTTATAATAATTCTGAAGTGAATGAAGCCTTCTTGGACAACGGAAGTCGAACAATATCCACGGGCTGATGCCTTTGACATAAGGGATTTTACTTAAGACCTCAACCTGCCGCTGATAGACATAAAGCTGATTATCTTCGGTCATCAGTTCATCTTTTGAACCATGGTGAAAAGCGCGGGCATCAGCTCCCAGCTCGCAGATTACGACGGGTTTCGCTGGTTTTGAATTATCAAACAAGCGGATTAAATTATTAAATTCAGGTTGATACCAGCCAAAATACTCATTAATGCCGATGATATCAATGTACTCACTCAAGCGGTCATTGATTAATAAAGCCTCACCGTCATAGAGACAGGCGGCCGAAACAAGGCGCGCCGGGTCAAACGATTTCGCTGTTTGCGCAAGGCGGCGCATGAATTTAAGGCGGGCATCCGAATCAACATTTTCATTGCCAACCGACCAGATAATAACACTTGCCCGGTTGCGGTCCCGCGTAATCAACTCTTTTAATTGATTTTCGGCACAGTTATATACATTTTCATTTTCAAATTCTATCGCCCAATAAACCGGAATTTCTTCCCACAGCATGATTCCCATCTCATCGGCAATCCGCGCCGCTTGCACTGAATGAGGGTAATGGGCAAGGCGCATATAATTGCAGTTCATTTCTTTCGCAATACGGTAATTTTCGCGGATTTCTGCTTCACTAACACTTTTCCCATTAAGCACACTATCTTCATGGGCACAAATTCCTTTGAGCAATATCGGTTTGCCGTTTAAATAAATTTCTGTGCCAACGACTTTAATTTCGCGGAAGCCAATCCGGTCACTTACTTTATCCTCACCATATTCAAGAACAACATCATATAATTTCGGATTTTCGGGCGACCAATGCACGGTTGCAGTTCCGTTTTTTAGAGAGCCATCGACAGTAATTAAAGCTTGAATACTGCCATCCGGGGCAAGTGACAATGAGAAATCCCGGATAAAGGTTTCCGGAACCCGTAATATTTCTACATCCCGGTAAAGGCCGCCATAATTAAACCAGTCCGTATTTTCGCAAGGGACATTAGTTCTTTTCCGGGTATTATTAACAACTACTACAATACGGTTTTCGTCCTGAAGAACATCAGTTACCTCAACTTCAAACGGTGTAGAAGCACCTTCATGTTTCCCCATATATTGGCGGTTTACAAACACATATGCGACATAAGCCGCGCCGCTGAAATGCAAGAAAACGCGCTTTTCGCCGTGGTTTTTGTAACGGAATTTCCGGGTGAAAACCATTGACCCTTCATACAAAAATAAGCGCTCGGAATGGAGGTTCCAGCATGATGGTATCTGCATTGTCTCCCAGGTATCAAAGCTATAGTCAAGCGGATAAGGGCGCCCCTCTTCATCGTGGGTATTTTCCTCAAAAAATTTCGCCCTTAAACAGTTGTCATATTGGTCAATGCCAAAATGCCACACTCCATTTAATGATTCCCCGGGCCGGTTTAAATCACCCAGCCGGCCAGATAGCTGTTTTGCCTGATAAGGTGCGGTAAAGTCATCATTGTGGATACTTTCGAGAAAATTTCCGGCTTGATTTTCCATTTTATTGACCAACTTTCTACTTTAATTTTATTCGTCCCAGAATATTATTTAGAGTTGTTGCCCGCTCTGACATTTCCTCAGAAGCACTGGCGGATTCTTCGGATACGGCGGCGGATTCTTCAGCAAGTTGGGCATTTTCATGAATATTTGCCGAAATCTTATCAACGGCAATATCAACTTCGCTGATTGTTGCTTGCTGTTCCTTTAATGACATGTTTATTTCAAAGCTTATCGCCATTATTTCTTCGGCTTTTTCCGAGACGGCCTCAAGATTTTTCTTTGTCTCATCCATTATTTCGATGCCATGAGTTACTTGTGAGGTGCTATTGTGGATTAATTGGGCTGTTTCTTGGGCGGCCTCGGCACTCATTGCCGCCAGCTTGCTTACTTCTTCGGCAACCACGGCAAAACCCCGGCCGGCTTCCCCTGCCCGTGCCGCTTCAATTGCAGCATTTAATGCAAGCAGGTTGGTTTGCGATGCAATATCATCAATTGATTGAATAACGTTTTGAATGCTTTGAGAGCTTTCGTTAATTGCATCCATTGATTCCATCAGCCGATTCATTGACTCGGTTGATTTCTTAAGAAGCACGCCAGTTTCAGATACACTTTCGGCTGATTTTTGCGAACGGGTAGTATTTTCTTCAACTTTTCCCCTTACTTCGGATACAAAAGCAGAAAGGCCTTTTACTGAAACCGCCTGGTCGGTCGAAGCTGCTGCCAACCCTTGGGCCCCTTGAGTAAGTTCGTGTGAACCAACGGAAATACGGTTCGCCGCCATGGAGACGGTTTCAGATGTATTTTGAACTTCCGTAAAGACATTGTTTAGTTCTTTTAGCATATGGGCGATTGCAATCCCGGTCCGGTCTTCGGGGCACCGGGGTTCGACATGGAATGAAAAATCACCGGATGAAATTCGTTCAAGATAGTCCGATTGCTGTTTATTAAAAACTTCCATACTACGAAATGAATCAGCAAGCAAAGCGATTTCGCCATGATAATCGCCTTCAAGTGCTGAAACAGGCGCACCGGATGCCAAAGTATTTGCCGCGTTTGTGACATCTTTAATCGGGTTGACAATCATATTTTTGATTGCGGCATAATTTAAAACAAATGCAAGGCCGAAAATAATCGCAAATGCAATTACCGATACAATAATCATAATATATATCGGGGCATTAACAATTCTGGTTGGAATTGATGTATACAGTATCCAATCATTAACCACATGATTTGCGGTATAATATTGTCCGCGGATATTTACAGTTTTGTCGCTAATATTTTTTAAAGCACTTAAACTTCTATTCTCAATGGTAAACAAATCTTGAAAAATGGTATCTTCATTGGCATCAAGATAAGGCATAAATGCAGGATTGCTATGAACAATAATTCCGCCTTCAGCATCGGTTAAAAAAGCACCGCTTCCTGAACCGATATTGCTTTTCGCAACTATATCGCCAACAGTAGTAATAAATACATCAGCCGCAACAACACCGGCAATCTGCCCATTCTGTACGATTGCCCGGGATATAGTAATAACAAATTCATTGGATGTGGCATCAAGATAAATATCGGTGATAACCGCTTCATTAGGTGAGGCGGCAGCTAGTTTGTACCACCCGCGTTCATTAGCCTGCCAACTACTATAGTCCGGTTCCCACTCATCACTGAAGATACCGGTCCCGTCCGGATAACCGATATAAACACAGTAAAAGTCCGGATTATTCCGGTCATGACTTATCATAATATCAAAAATTTCATCATCAGACATATTTCTTAAAACAGAAAAATCAGTAGCAACAGAATTCATATAATTTGCTTGTTGCATCAGCCAAGTATTAATTTGCTCGGCACTAAGCGCCGTTTCAGCGGCAATCCGCTGCTGCGCCTGCTGATGAATAGCCGTCCCGCCGATAATACCTCCGATTAAAGTGATAGTTGCCATTCCAATTGCGGATATAATCAATATCCGAGTTAACAATTTTGTACTAATACTTTTCATTGAATCCCTCCTTGTTTGTTGACACAATTACACAATTTATACTTCAAACATTAAATCACCATAAGTCGGTATCGGCCAATAAGTTATATCAACCATCATTTCTAATCTATCTGCCGAAACACGAAGTAACTCCATTGCTTCCTTCACTTTATCCTTATAATAAAATGCCCGCGCCCGGTTATCAGGGATAGTAAAGGCGATATTTTCATATTCCTTAAGCCTATTAAGGTATGATTGCATTATGATTAAGTGATCAGTGATTTCCTTTAGTAGTTCAGTTTGAACGGTTGCCTTAATTCCGGCGGCATTTAATTGATTAACTGTATACGCAAGCTCCCCGGTATAACGCATCACCGCCGGGATAATCTGCTTTGAAGCCATATCAATCATAGTTTTAGCTTCAATGTTCAGCGTTTTTGAATATGTATCATAAAGGATTTCTTTGGTTGCGGTTAATTCAGCCCGGGTAAAAATTTGAAATTTCTCATATAAAGCCACTGCTTTGTCGGTTGTTAAAGTTTCAACAGCTTCTACCATGGTCGTAATATTTGGTAACCCGCGCTTTTCCGCTTCTGTTACCCACTCTTCAGAATAACTGTTTCCGTTAAAAATAATCCGCTGATGATTAAACATATATTTCTTGATTAAATCATGCACGGCAAGATCAAAATCTTCGGCATTTTCTAAAATGTCAGCCGCTTCGCAAAATGCCTCGGCAACAATTGCGTTTAAAGTCGTATTCGGGCTTGCGACTGAATCCGATGAGCCGGTCATGCGGAACTCGAATTTGTTGCCGGTGAAAGCAAAGGGCGAGGTACGGTTGCGGTCGGTGGCATCCTTAATTAAGTCGGGTAAAGTTGACACACCTGTCATTAATTTTCCGCTTTCTTTAAGGGAACCGGCGGAACCGGTTTCAACCAGTTGACGGACAACGTCTTCCAACTGCTCACCAAGAAAGATAGAAATAATTGCCGGCGGTGCTTCAAAAGCGCCAAGACGATGGTCATTTCCGACATCGGAAGCGCTTTGCCGGAGTAGGTCGGCATGAGTATCAACTGCTTTCATGATACAGGCAATTATTAATAAAAATTGAATGTTTTCATTCGGGGTCTCACCGGGGTCAAGCAGATTTGTCCCGGTATCGGTATTAAGCGACCAGTTATTATGTTTGCCGGAACCATTTACCCCGGCAAAGGGTTTTTCATGGAGCAAGCAGCGTAAGTCATGACGGACGGCAACACGTTTCATTGTTTCCATTACGATTTGGTTGTGGTCGACGGCAATATTGGCAGTTTCATAAATTGGCGCTAATTCATGCTGGGCGGGAGCAGTTTCGTTATGCTGGGTTTTCGCAGTTACCCCCATTTTCCAAAGCTCCTCATTTAAATCTTTCATAAAAGCGCCAATCCGTTCGCGGATATCACCAAAATAATGGTCATCCATCTCATGGCCTTTGGGGGCGGGGGCGCCAAAAAGGGTCCGCCCGGCGAAAATAAGGTCACGCCGTTTCAAGTACTTTTGTGCATCAACAAGAAAATATTCTTGTTCCGGCCCAACCATTGGTGTAACTTTTTTACTTTTATCATCACCAAATAAACGGATAATCCGGAGTGCCTGGATATTTATCGCTTCCATTGAGCGGAGCAGGGGTGTTTTTTTGTCCAAAGCTTCACCGGTATAGGCACAAAAAGCGGTTGGGATACATAAGAAAACACCGGCAGCAGTTTCCTTTAGAAATGCCGGTGAGGTAATATCCCAGGCGGTATAACCGCGGGCTTCAAAGGTGGCCCTTAAGCCGCCGGAGGGAAATGAGGAAGCATCCGGTTCGCCTTTGATTAATTCGCGGCCGGAAAAATCCATAATCATAAACCCTTCCGCATCGGGATGGGTGATAAAAGAATCATGCTTCTCGGCAGTAATTCCAGTTAGGGGCTGAAACCAGTGAGTATAATGGGTTGCACCATTTTCCATCGCCCAGTCTTTCATCGCTTTCGCAACAATATCAGCTTCGGCAATAGTTAGCTCGCCACCCTGGTCAATGACTTTTTTGACATCACGAAAGACTTCCCCGGGCAGGTAATCTTTCATTTTGCCAATCGTAAAAACGTTTTTGGCAAAGATTTCTTCGACATTTATCATGGGAGGCTCCTGTGTGGACGTTTTTTCTGTAAATTCTGCTAATTTGATTGTTATTATACGGCAATTGACTGTGCGGTGTCAAGGTTTTAAGCCAATATTCCGCGTGTAAGTATTCTCTGCACTTCGCCGCAAGACACGCTTCCGCTCCAAGAGAAATCGTTACGTTACATACGGTTTCTGAACCACGAAACCTAGTAACGACGTTTCTCAAGGGTCTGCTTGCGAAGTCAGAAATACTTACTCACGCCTCTTTCCTTAATATATCCCCCACTTCCGGCGGCCGGGCCAGACTAACATACAGAATCTGGCGCGGGTGCGGTGCATCCGGCACCGATACCCCATTTTCATCAGTAATATGAAGAACTTCAACCGGAATATTCTGCCCGTCAGGTTTCATTATTTCAATACTTTCGCCAACGGCAAATTTGTTTTTTTGCTCAATGCAAGCACCTTTATTTTGGTCAACAGCCGAAACCGTACCAAGATAAATTGCTTCATTGATATAACTTGCAGTTTCATAAATTTGACTTGTTTCATCAGTTTTGCCAAAATAAAAACCGGTTGAAAAAAAACGGTAGGTACAACGTGAGATTTCGGTTTGATACCAATTCATATTATTCCGATATGAATCTCCGGAATTGAAGAAGTCATCGATTGCTTTACGGTAAGTACGGGCAACGGTTGCGATATAAAGAGCAGTTTTCATCCGGCCCTCAATTTTGAAACTGTCGATTCCGGCACTGATAAGTTCGGGGATAAATTCGACCATACATAAATCACGGGAATTGAAAATATAAGTTCCGCGTTCATTTTCAAGAACTGGAAAATAAAGGCCGGGGCGCTGTTCCTCAACGACGGCATATTTCCAGCGGCAGGGGTGGGTACAAGCGCCTTGATTAGCATCGCGCCCGGTAAAATAGTTACTCAAAAGACAGCGGCCGGAATAAGAAATACACATTGCCCCATGAATAAAACATTCGATTTCCATGTCACCGGGTATATTTTTACGGATTTCAGTTATTTCAGAAAGTGAAAGTTCACGGGCGGCAACCACCCTCCTGACTCCTTGGCTATACCAAAAGCGGTAGGTCAAAGAGTTGGTATTATTTGCCTGAGTGGAAATATGCACCGGAATTTCCGGACAGATTTCCTGTGCAAGAGAATACATACCGGGGTCGGCGATAATGAGGGCATCAGGCTTTATTTCTTTTAGTTCATCAAAGTATTTTCTGGCTTCTTTCAGGTCGTCATCGTGGGCAAAAATATTTGCCGTAACATAAACCTTGACCTCATGTTCATGGGCAAAATTAATCCCTTTCCGCATTTCTTCCAGGGTAAAATTTTTCGCTTTTGCCCGCAGGCTAAAGCTTTCACCGCCGATATAAACTGCATCCGCACCAAAATTAACGGCCGTTTTTAGCACCTCAAGGCTACCGGCGGGAATGAGAAGTTCAGGTTTTTTTCGCATATAATTTTTCACCTTAAATAGCTTACCGCTACCCCGTCCCCAACATCGAGAATTTCCGTACACAAATCATCGCGGTGTTTAAGTTCATAAAGATAATCACGCATCCGGGCGTGGATTGTCCGGTCACGGCGGGTCACGGCATAACGTGATTCAAGAATATCACCATCTTGTAAAACATTATCAGTAATCAAAATTCCGCCGGAAACCAAAAGCCTTAATATTTCCGGCAAAAAATTAAGGTATTGGCCCTTTGCTGCATCCATAAAAATGAAATCAAAAGGCTTATTTAACGTTTTTAGGATTTCTTCCGCATCACCCTCCAGCAAGGTGATTTTATTCTTTTTATTATGTAATTCAAAGTTTTGCGCTGCAATGACACTACGCCCTTTATCCCTCTCAATCGTGATAATCTCACAATCACCCGGACTACATTCACTCATTAATAAAGCTGAAAAACCAATCGCTGTCCCCACCTCGAGAATGCGTTTTGGTTTTTGGATTGTCAAAAATAATTTTAGTATCCCTTGCACTTCCCGCTTTATGACAGGAATGTCACTTTTAATTGCAAATGCAAATAATTCTTCCAAATAAGGTGTATTTCCCGGGTCAAGCGAATTTAAAAAAACCGATGTCCGTTCTGCTATATTCATATTCTACCTATCCGGAAGAATAACTAAGTCATTCTTCCCAAACGAAGTATTAGATTTTTTTAGCCGGCGTTTTTGGCCGGCTTAGAAAATCTCTTCGTTTTATTCACTGCCGGAAGACATTACCGCCAGCATTTCCGCCACGGTCATAACTGTACTAAGGTCATAAATTCCCGGCTTTATTTCCCCCCGATGTTCGGAAAGCAATTCTTGAACGACAAAAAGGTCGGCATCGCGGATTAATCCCCTGTCTTTCAGCATCTCCGCCAATCCTCTAATAGTATAATCCTCCGCTACCGCAACCGTTATTGTCCGCCCGCCGGAGCGTGAAATTGGTTCTTCGGCAAAAACGCGATAGCCAAAATCATAAGCCGTCACCGCAGTACGATACACAAATGTGATGATCAGAACCAACACAATCCCTTTTACCATTGTTTCAAAGACTGCTCCAATTAGATGTTTAACCTTCATATAATATTCCTTTACGCACAAGCCAAGTAAATCTTCAGGAGAATGCTTGCAATTCTCTTAGAAGCGAGCTTGCTCGCTTTTTTATTCAAAATCCAGTATTGTTGTAATACAGTTATTGATGTCCTGCATCATCCGGCAAAAAGATAGTTCAGCGCGCAGGAAATCGCTTGCAACCGGATTATCAATAATCGCCCCATATTCTTGCTCAAGACGGTCTATCTTGTCAAGCAAATCATCAGTTTGCTCCAAGGTCTGCAATTCAAAACTCTTAAGCCGGTATTCATTGGTCTTTTCATATAATTCCGCATCTTGCTTAACATTATTAAGGTTTTTGCGATATTCTTTATAAATTTCGGTGTTTTTTATATCGGCAGCGAACTGCAAGGTTGCTTTTTCGATTGACAGATTCATTATTACCTTTAAACCTCCATAAAAATCGGTAATATCATCGGGCGCCGTTTAGTTTTCTTCCAGACAAATTCCGATAGGTTATCGCGGATTAAGTTTTTTATTCTGCCCCAGTCGGTAATATTCTTCCGTTCGCATCTTTCCAAAGTTTCACGCACCAATTCGCGCGCTTCATCAAGTAAAGCATCCGCTTCCCTGACATAAACAAAACCACGCGAGACAATTTCAGGGCCGGCAATTACCTGGTCCCCTTCCAAGGTTGCAATAACAATAATAATACCATCTTCCGACAAGATACGGCGGTCACGTAAAACCACATTTCCAACATCGCCAACCCCAAGCCCATCAACGAAGATAGTGCCAACCGGCACTTTTCCGGTAACTACTGCATCATCATGAGAAAGCTCAAGGACATCACCTGATTGCAGAATAAAAACATTTTTCTTGTCAATCCCAAGTTGCTTGACGATTTTCGCATGAGCGATCAGGTGCTTATATTCACCATGAATAGGAATCGCGAATTTGGGTGAAAGCAAAGTATACATCAGTTTGATTTCTTCCTGGCAGGCATGGCCGGAAACATGGACATCCTGGAAAATCACATCGGCACCTTTCCGCAGCAAATCATTAATGACATGCGTAACCGCTTTTTCATTACCGGGAATCGGATGCGAAGAAAAAATAACCGTATCCTTTGGCCCGATCGAAATCTTGCGGTGCATATCCCCGGCCATCCGCGATAAGGCCGCCATACTTTCACCCTGGCTTCCGGTGGTAATAATAACTGTCCGTTCAACCGGATAATCTTTCAACTGCTCGACATCAATTAAAGTATTAGCCGGTATTTGCAGATACCCCAATGTCGTCGCTGTTTCAATAACATTAACCATACTCCGGCCTTCAACTACTACTTTGCGGCCGAACTTTTCGGCGGAGTTTATTATCTGCTGGACCCGGTCAACGTTTGAAGCAAAAGTCGCAATCAAAATCCGCGTATCCTTATGCTCTTCAAAAATCTGGTCAAAAGTAAAACCAACGGTTCTCTCCGATTGAGTGAACCCGGGCCGTTCGGCATTAGTTGAATCGCACATTAAAGCCAAGACACCTTTGCGCCCAAGCTCGGCAAAACGCTGCAAATCAATGGCATCGCCGAAAACAGGGGTATAATCAACTTTGAAGTCGCCGGTATGAACAATGATTCCCACTGGAGTATGGATTGCAAGGGCGGCGGCATCAACAATACTATGATTGGTTTTAATAAACTCAACGCGAAAATGTTTGCAATCCATTGCTTCGCCGAATTTCAATATCTTACGCTTGGTTTTGTCCATGAGTTTATGCTCTTGCAAACGATGTTCAATAATGCCCATCGTCAATTTAGTCGCATAAATCGGAATGTTGATTTCTTTTAAAACATAGGGTAGGGCACCAATATGATCCTCGTGCCCGTGAGTAATAATAATTGCTTTGACTTTTTCGATATTTTCTTTTAAATAAGTAATGTCCGGAATGACCAAATCAATCCCAAGCATATCTTCTTCCGGAAAAGACAAGCCGCAATCGACAACAATAATACTATCTTCATATTCGAAAGCAGTAATATTCATGCCAATCAACTCAAGACCTCCCAAAGGAATAATCTTCAGTCGTGATTTGGTACCATTTTCAATTTTTTTACGCAAATTTACCTCCTGATGCGAACGCCGCTACCGGCATAGTTTTTTATTTTTCTTCTAAAACGGTATCCTCAAGCAGACTATTAAAAACTGCCGCCACCGCATTAAGTTCAATTTCATCAGCAACGATTTCAAAAATACTTTCAGCATCGTCAGCGGCTCCAATATTTTTCAATATTAAAGCATCACCATCTTCACCGGCCTCGGAATCAGTTACTAATATATAGTCAACCCCGCTGACTTTTGTATGTTCTAAGACATAAAAATCAATTTCTTCGTTATCAAAATTGTCGGTTTTAAATTTAATTTTTTCCATCTAAATATCCTTGTAAGATAAACATCGCTGCAATCATATCGATATAATCTTTTTGCTTTTCTCTTTTGACACCTGTTTCTTGCATCGCAAGTTTTGCTTCAAAAGTGGTCAGCCGTTCATCAAATAATACGACATTTATCCCGCTTCTCCGCTCTAATTTTTCCTTAAACTCCAAGGTCTTTAGCGCCCGCTCCCCAATCGAATCATCCATATTGTATGGCATTCCAAGGACAATTTCCTGAACGTCATACTCACAGATTAGCTCTTCAATCCGTGCTAAAGTCCGGCGCTGTTTATTTTCTTCTTTTCTTCTGATAATCTCAACGCCTTGGGCAGTAATTAATAGCAAGTCACTAATCGCGACCCCGACTGTCTTAGCGCCAAAATCCAATCCCATTATCCGCAAATTAACTTCCTCTTATCTATTAATACCTACGGATTGCCCCTGGTATCCAAATTCTGATTGCGGATATATTCGTTTAGTAATTCTTCAACTAATTCATCCCGCTCAACTTTCATAATCCGGCTGCGGGCACTCTTATGGCTGGTGATATAGGTGGGGTCCCCCGACATAATATAACCGACAATCTGGTTGACCGGGTTGTAGCCCTTTTCCGTAAGGGCTTCATAAACTAATGCCAAAGTACTTTTGACGGTTATTTCCTTGTATGTTTCGACAGTAAAAAACTGCGTATTCCCTAAATCTTCGGCATTATTAATAGTATTATCTTCTCTCAAATCTTTATTATTCATAATATATTGCTCCTAACCTGATATTCAAGATGTACTCTGCAATCCTAAAAACATTCGAAATTCGCCCTGTCCGGGCTATCTTATCATGTTTTGCGGGCCACATAATCTTTGACCCTAGTATCATAATAACAAAACTATATATAAAGTTCAATGCTTCCAATCAAAATTTCTTCGGTTAAAAAACCGGTAACAACAGCATTAACCAACAATCCGGAAATAAGTTGCCCCGAATTGTTTATTGCGAAATCTTTTTGCGGTACCGCTATCCGCAAATATTCGGCGGTATACCCGAGCCAGTAGGCGGCTTGGTCAATCACTTTTATTTCTTCCAAGATGATGCTGACTTTTTTGTCAAGATAAAAAGTCATAAACTGTTTTGCTGAATTTTTGCCTATTTCATGAAGCCGCAAACTCCGTCCCTTTTTCCCGGCAGCGCTTATCTGGTTAGGCATCACAGCAGCTTTTGTCCCTTTCCGCTTTGAATACTTAAACACATGTATTTCGGAAAAGCCTATCTTGCGGACGAAGTTTTCTGTCTCATTAAACTCGGCTTCAGTTTCACCGGGAAACCCAACGATAATATCGGTGGTTATCGCCGGTGCCATTCCGTATCTATTCATATATTCCGCCCTTATTATTTCTACTTTCTCATCATATTCAGCGGTATTGTAGCGGCGGTTCATTCTTTGTAAAACCGTATCACTGCCACTTTGCAAAGATAGATGAAAATGAGGGCAAATCTTCGGCAAGGCGGCGATTTTTTGGATAAAATCACGGGAAATAATCCGTGGTTCAAGTGAGCCTAAGCGGATACGGTGAAGGCCCGGGATATTATGGAGCTTTGTGAGCAAATTCGTTAACGCATCTTTTTCGGAAAAATCACTGCCATATGAACTTAGGTTAATTCCGGTGAGCACAATTTCGCGGCAGCCGTCATTGACTAGCCCGGTCAATTCGCTTATTACTGCCTCCGCCGGGCGGCTCCTGACCCGGCCTCTGACATAGGGAATGATGCAATAGGAACAAAATTGGTTACAGCCGTCTTGAATTTTGATAAAAGCACGGGTGTGCCCGGCAATTTGATTTAAAGTCATTTCTTCGTACGAAGTCTCGCGGTTAATATCAATGATAAATTTTTCGCTGGTTTTTGTAATCTGAGCCGGACGGTTCTTAAGATACTCGTTCAAAATGGGGACAAGTTGATTTTTTTTATTATTTCCGATTGCCAGGTCGATAGATGAATCAATTAAAGCTTCATATTCAACCTGAACAAAACAGCCGACAGCGACAACGATTGCATCAGGATTTTTTTGGCGGGCGCGGTGGAGCATTTTACGGCTTTTCTGGTCGGCAACATTGGTGACAGTGCAGGTATTAACAATATAAATATCCGCAACTTCATCAAAAGGTACAATCAAAAAGCCGTTTCTAAGTAAATTTTGTTGCATAACGTCCATTTCATAACTATTAACTTTGCAGCCTAAGTTATGTAGTGCTACATTTTTCACATTAAACTCCATTATTTTTGTGTTGTTTAGGCATTGACATTTAGTTATTAAAAGCTTAGTATATAGGGTGTAAAGTGTGTTAGCTGAATCTTTCACACAAATATAAGGAGGTATAATGCAATGAAAACAATACAAATTTCATTAAATACTATTGATAAGGTTAAATCTTTTGTAAACGATATTACGAAATTTGATTATGATTTTGACTTGGTTTCCGGCAGATACGTTATTGATGCAAAATCAATTATGGGTATTTTTAGTCTGGACCTTTCAAAGCCAATTGATTTAAATATCCATGCTGAAGATGGAGCCGATGAGGTTATGGCGATACTCAAATCCTATATGCTGTAATAAGTTATTGGCATGAACATAATCCAGGCGCATCTCGGCGAGGTGCGCCTTTGTCTTCATTGGAAAATATGCAGTTGCTTAAATCCTTTAAGGAGAATAAATCCATGCTTCGCAAGGATTGTTGCGATTCTCTTTGAAGCGAGCCCGCGCTCGGCGCGAGGGTTTGCCAAGGCAAACCCTTTCTTATTATAACAGGAAATAAAGGGAAAGCAAGAAGGAATTATTATGGAAATGTGCAATGCCTCACTTTAAACCACTGATTTATTATATTTATTATAGTTTTACTATTACTACTTCCTTATTTTCCAACGCTCTTTTTACCAGCTCATCAATCCGTTCCGCTAAATGCTCCTCACTCCGGTTAATTCGCTTCACATTCGGTTTTGTTACCGGATGTTTTGCAACGAAAATAGTGCAGCAATCCTCAAACGGCTGAATGGAGGTTTCATATGTGCCGATTTGCTCGGCAAGTTTGACGATTTCCATCTTGTCGAAGCCAATCAGCGGGCGGTAAACGGGTAAAGTACAAACTTCGTTGGTTGCGGCGAGGGATTTCAGGGTTTGGGAAGCAACCTGGCCGATGCTTTCGCCGGTGATTAGGCCGAGGCAATCGGTTTCATTAGCGATATGTTCGGCAATCCGCATCATATAACGCCGCATGATAATAGTCAGCTCTTCATGCGGGCATTGGTCATAAATATAAAGCTGGATATCAGTAAAATTAATAATATGCAGGTGAACCGGGCCGGTAAAACGGGAAACGGTTTTGGCAAGGTCAATGACCTTTTGCTTGGCACGGTCACTGGTATAAGGCGGGGCATGGAAATAAACGGCATCAATTTTGACCCCCCTTTTTGCAATCATATAACCGGCGACTGGTGAGTCAATCCCACCGGATAAAAGGAGCATCGCTTTGCCGTTGGTGCCAACGGGCATTCCGCCGGGGCCGGGAATTATTTCGGAATAAAGATTGATTTTTTCACGGATTTCGACGTGAATCATGATATTCGGTTTGTGAACATCTACTTTCATTGACGGAAAGGCATCCAAAATTATCCCGCCTAGTTTGGCATTCAACTCCATTGAATCAAGGGGATAATTTTTGCGGCTGCGGCGGGCAGCTATCTTGAAAGTCAGTGAATTACCGGAAGCAACAGTCCCGCCCTGCGAAAAATATACATCACTAACGAATTTAACCACCGCTTCGCTTAATTTTTCAAACCCTTCGTCAGCCATCGAAACCATCGGGCAGATTCCCGCGATTCCAAAGACTGCTTTTAGGGCATCAACGGTATCGGTAAAATCAAAATCGGTCTGTGCTTCCACATAAATCCGCCCGCTTGTCCGGCTTACGGAAAAACTACCGGCAACTTTTCTCAAAGCATATTTAATCTGCCTGACTAATGCTTCCTCAAAAAGATGCCGGTTTTTGCCTTTAATACCGATTTCGGCATATTTAATTAAGAATGATTTGTAATAGTTCATCACATTAACCCCATGTCTGCAAACTCCCTGCAAACTTTGAGCCTCTCTTCATACTATTTCCGTACGTATTTTCGCAACATAGGTATTTTATCATACATTGTTTGTAAAGTGTAGTTTAATTCTGCCATTGTTGTATAATGGGAAAAACTGAAACGGATTGCCGATTCGATTGCTTCTTTATTAAGGCCGATTGCTTTTAAAGTTGCTGATTGATGATTGGTTTTGCCGGCGGAACAAGCACTTCCGGCCGAAACATAAATATTTTCTTCTTCGAGGGCATGAAGTAATACCTCGCTTTTAATGCCAATGAAACTTGCATTTACAATATGCGGGGCGCCATTACCGTCTAAAGGGCTATTAATAATAACTTCCGGTATCCGTTTAAGGGCATCGGAAAAATAATATTTTAATTCATAAAGTTTATCAATATCTCCAGCCATGTTTGGATATTGCATTTCAATTGCCTTGGCCATTCCGGTTATACCAGGGACATTTATCGTTCCGGAGCGCAACCCCCGTTGCTGGTTGCCGCCAAAACTGATAGGATTTATTTTCACCTTTTCATCAGCATACAAAAGCCCGACCCCTTTCGGCCCATGTATTTTGTGTCCGCTGACAGTTAAAAGGTCGATATTCATTCGCTTAGGATAAATTTGATACTTACAAAAGCCCTGAACCGCGTCAACATGAAAAATTAATTGCGGGTTCAGTTTCTTTATTAATAAACCGGCTTCGATAACAGGCTGGAGAGAGCCGGTTTCATTGTTGGTATGCATAATAGAAACTAAAATAGTATCATGATTTATTGCTTGTTCTAAATCACTTAAGTTGATAACCCCATTTTTGCCAACCGGCAGATATGTGACCCGGAACCCCTCTTGTTCCAAGTAATTCATTGTTTGCCCAACGGCAGGGTGTTCGATTGCAGTAGTTATCAGATGCCGGCCGGCCCTGGCATTAGCAAAAGCGCATCCTACTAAAGCAAGATTGTTTGCTTCGGTACCGCCGGATGTAAAAATCAATTCTTTTTCATTGACCTTTAGGTTATGGGCGATGATATTTTTTGCGTATCGTAAATAGTTTTCGGCTTGAATACCTTTACGATGCATACTGGAAGGGTTTCCATAATCTTCGCACATGACTTTTTTCATTAGTTCGGCCGCCTCGGGAAAGCATTTGGTGGTGGCAGAGTTATCTAAATAGACTTCCATTGTTTGCCTCGTGTTTTCATACTATAGTTACTGATACCTGTGGATTGCTATGCTATGCACTTTAGCAAGCATGGACAAATGACCTTTTGACCCTGGATACCTACGGACTGCTCCATACTTCGTATTCCCGCAGTCCTGCAACCACGAAAATCATGACCTTTTGACCCTGGTATCATATTATTATTCTATGCCTGCTGCTCAAGTTGGTACATAATCCAACTTAATATGACAAGGGCGGCGGTTTCAGTCCGGAGAATCCGTTTACCCATCGTGATTGGGCTAATTCCGGTTTTTATCGCAAGATCTATTTCCTGGCTGCTAAAACCGCCTTCGGGGCCAATAAAGATTGCAACGGTTTGCCCGGGTTTTAAACTTCCGATAATGTTTTTTGTGTTTCCGATATCATCAGCCATTTCATAAGGAATAATTTTCACATCCATTGCCGCGGCAAAATTTATCGCCTGATTAAAACTCATTACTTCACAGACGATAGGAATTATTCCGCGCTTGCATTGCTTGGCGGCGGCTTCACTGATACCCTGCCAGCGTTTTACTTTCGCGAGGGCTTTTTTTTCATCTAAACGGACAATTGAACGGGCAGCGGCGACAGGTATTATTTTATAAACCCCTAATTCAACCGCCTTTTGAATGATTAATTCCATTTTGTCCGCTTTGGGCAAACTTTGGAAAAGATATACCTTGGCCGGCAGCTCGTGATTTATTTCCTGGGTATAAATTAGTTCAAAACAAACGGTATCATCACCAAAATCAGTAATAATACCACGATATTCCACCGCATCTACCCCATCGCTAAAAGCCGCTTCTTCACCGATTTTCATCCGCAGAACATTTTTTATATGACGAAAATCATTGCCGGTGACAGTGATTTCGTTTTTATTTATTTGCCCGGGGGTAATAAAAAAATGATTCACTCTTTATTTCCTCGCTGTTATACCAAACCATTCGCCTTGATTATTTATCTCAACTATTTCCAATCCGGCCGTATTCATTGCGGTGACAACTTTATCGACATTTGTTTGAACGCTGTTATCTGCCCCGTTTGTATTATAGATGCCGGAGACAATAAATAATCCGCCTTTTTTGATACACCGGTAAGCGGCCGGAGTTAATGGAACTAATACTTCGGTAATTATATTGGAAACTACGATATCAAAACTTTCTTCGCCGCCAATCGCTTCAATGATATTTTCATCAGTAATAATATTGCCGATGACAACCTTTAATTGCCCTGCCGGAATGCTATTTGTATCGCAATTTTCTCTTGAGACTTCTAAAGCATTAGGGTCAAGGTCGGTTCCATAGGCTTGCTTTGCGCCAAACATAAGTGACAGGATTGAAAGGATTCCGCTGCCGCAGCCAATATCTAATAGAAAATCACCGGGTTTGACATATTTACGGAGCTGACGGATACATAATTGGGTCGTCTCATGTTTTCCCGTCCCAAAAGCCGCCCCGGGGTCAATGCGCATAAGATATTTATAGGCCTCTTGGCCGGAGATTTTTTCCCATGAGGGTGTGATTAAAATATCATCGATAGTAAATTGATGAAAATATTGCTTCCAGTTATTACTCCAATCAAGGTCATTAGTCCGGGAAACGGAAATGCTTCCCTCACCAATATTAATAAATCCGGCAGTTTTGCCAAGTTCCCTTAGCTCATCAAGTACTGCTTCAATTTCCTTTAGCAGCGCGTTTAATTTATCCTGTGGACAGACTTCAATAAAAAAATTTAGATAAGCAATGCCGTCATCAAAAGGCTCATCAGGCATAACATCAACAAACATCTGCTCTTTATCCTGGCAGGTTAGCGGCTGCTTGTCCTCAATTTCCGCCCCGTCAAGGCCAAGGTCATATAAAGCACTGATAATAATATCTTCAGCTTCGGTAGTAGTTTTAATTCTTATTTTTATCCATTCCATAATGGTTGAGCTCCTATTCTCAATACCTACGGATTTCTAATGCACTGAATTGTTACGAAATTATTAAAATTAATAATATCATAATAAATAAATAATTGCAAAATTATTAAGAATACTATATAATAGTCGTTGTCATTAAATGGAGTTATTACTTAAGATAGGGAGTTTGAATTGTGGACAAGCAAAATACAAAGAAAAATTTAATACATATTTTTTTAGTAATCGGCTTAATAACAACTATTTTGTCCGGTTGCGGAAATAAAGAGATTCAGCCATTGCCGATCCCCGTTGGGGAGAATGTCGGTGAACAGCAGGAAAATCAGCCGGAAATCATTTTACAGCCGGAAGATTTTTCTTCGGAAAATTTGTTAAATGGTATTCCAATTATTGGAGTCCGTGAAGAAAAAGACGGTATGTTTCAAAGTTACCTTACCGGTGAATGGAAAGATGTAGATGTTGCAAAACGCCGCCCTTTTGCAATGATTATTCCTAATAATCAGCAGGCTTTACCGCAGTATGGCCTTTCGGCGGCAAGTATTGTTTTCGAAGCGCCGGTAGAGGGGCGCTTAACCCGCTTGCTTGCTTTTGTTGAAGATTATGACGATTTAGACCGGATTGGCCCGGCCAGGTCAGCCCGCGATTACTTTATATATGAAGCAATGGGCAAAGAAGCAATTTTCTGTAACTGGGGATTAACAGTAGTATATTGCGGGCCGCTTATCAATAGTGACAGGGTTGACAACGTAAGCAACCCGGTTTCCGGAATTGACCGGGGTGCGGCCGAAGCTTTTAAACGGGTTTCCCGGCCTGGTTATGCAACAGAGTATACCGGTTATATGATTATTGAAGGATATAATGATGCTGTCCGCCGCTTAGGTTATGATACTCACTATTCTTCAAATTTTGTCCCCCAGTTTGTCTTTGCCGCAGAATTTACGCGGGTTGAGTATGCTGATTATCCGGATGCGACAATTATCCGTCCCGGTGGTGCATCAAGCAATAGCGGAGGTTATGGGATTTCCCGGCCTTCATTTGAGTATAACGAAGATGACCGTTTGTATTATCGTTTTGATTACGGCAAAAAGCATATTGATGAGATGAACAATCAACAGCTTGCTTATACGAATATCGTTTTACAATATACTTATGGCGAAGTACGCGATGCCAATGATTATTTGGTTTTTGAATTACATGGAAGCGGAAAACCGGTGAAAATTTTCACTAACGGAAAAGTTATTGACGGCACCTGGAGACGTTCGCGGGACAACGAACCGGCGAAATATTATGATAAAGACGGTCATGAAATAGTATTAAATCAAGGAAAAACCTGGGTTTGCCTGATTTGGGAAGATTTTGCAGACTTTGTTGAATATGAATAATACGGAAATGCGAAGCACGAAGCAATCCGTAGGCATCTTAATAGCATTTGGGAGGAACTAAGTGAAAATTCAAAAGTATAATAAAAAAATGATAGCCTTAATTATGGCATTAAGCGTTTCGGTGCTGGCATTAGCCGGTTGCGGCGGCAGAGATAATCAAATAGTGCCTTTGCCAATTCCGGAGCCGATTATTGTTAACGAATCGGAACCGGAAGAGATAGATATTTTAGAGCAGGAACCGGAACCGCAAGATTTTTCGCCGGAAAATATGCTGAATGGCATACCGATTATAGGGGTCCGGGAAACAAAAGACGGTTTATACCAAAGTTACCTTACCGGGGCATGGAAAGATGTAGAAGTAGCCAAAAGGCGCCCGATGGCTTTGGTAATGCCAAATAACAGTGCTGCGCTTCCAAAGTACGGCATTTCACGGGCTGATATTATATTTGAAGCACCGGTAGAGGGGCGGATTACCCGTTTAGTAGCATTCTTCGAAGATTATGACGATTTGGATCATCTTGGGCCGGCCCGTTCAGCCCGCGATTATCATGTTTATGAAGCCATTGGCAAACGTGCTTTTTTCGCACACTGGGGACTTGCTGTGCCTTATAGCGCCGACTTAATTAATAGTGACAAAGTTGACAATGTAAGCGTAACTCTTTCGGGCATCAGCCGCGGGGCCGATGAAGCATTTAAACGGATTCCCCGGGCCGGATATGCCAGAGAGTTTACCGGTTATCTGGATGTCGCCGGATACAAAAAAGCAATTACCCGTTTAGGTTATGACCCGAATTATCCCGGCGATTTCATTCCGCAATTTATTTTTGCTGCTGAAGGCACGAGAGTAGAATATTCTGATTACCCAGCGGCAACCATAGTCCGCCCCGGTGGTACATCAGCCAATTCCGGCGGTTTTGGAAATGCAAGGGCATCTTTTGAGTACAATGAAAATGAAAATCTTTACTATCGTTTTCAATTTGGCGGCCGGCATATCGATGAAATGAATGATGCGCAGCTTAAAGTTGCCAATGTCGTTTTACAATATGCCCATGGTGAAGTGCGCGATGCCAATGATTATCTGGCTTTTGGTGTTCACGGTGAGGGTAAGGCACAAATTTTCACCAACGGGCGGGTAATTGAAGGAACATGGAGACGTTTTGGCGGCGACCTTACCCCGGCAAAATTCTATGACGAAAATGATAATGAAATTATCTTTAATCAAGGAAAAACTTGGATTTGCTTGATTTGGAATACATACGCCGAATTTGTTGAGTGGGAATAATATGAAAAAGTACTTAATCACCGGGGCGGCCGGGTTTATTGGTTTTCATTTAGCGAAAGCCTTACTTAATAAGAATGAGATAGTAATCGGATTCGACAATTTGAATGATTATTATGATGTTACTTTAAAGAACGGTCGCTTGGATATATTGCAAAAGTTTGAGAATTTTATCTTTATTAAAGGTGACCTTGCGGATAAAGAAGCGGTTTTTGAGCTTTTCAAAGAACACCGGCCGGATATTGTTGTTAATCTTGCCGCCCAGGCTGGGGTAAGATATAGTATTGAAAATCCCGATGCTTATATTAGCGCGAATATCATTGGATTCTTCCATATCCTCGAAGCTTGCCGTTTTTATCCGGTGACACATCTTTTATATGCTTCATCAAGTTCGGTTTATGGTAATAATGAAAAATTACCGTTTTCGACATCTGATATGGTTGACCATCCAATCAGCCTTTATGCTGCAACGAAAAAGTCAAATGAGCTGATGGCTTATACCTACAGCCACCTATACAAAATTCCGGCTACCGGTTTACGGTTTTTTACGGTTTACGGGCCATTTGGCCGGCCGGATATGGCGGCCTTTATTTTTGCCGGAAAAATTATGCGCGGCGAACCGATACAGATCTTTAATCATGGTGATATGTACCGTGATTTTACTTATGTTGATGATATTATCGCCGGAATTGAAAATATGCTTGAAGCCCCACCCAAGTTTGATGAAAAAGGCGTACAATCAAAAGTATACAACATCGGCAATAACAATCCGGAGCATCTGCTTCACTTTATTGATGTTTTGGAAAATTATCTTGGTAAAAAAGCAATCCGGGAGTTCGCCCCGATACAGCCCGGTGATGTCCAAAAAACTTATGCTGACGTTGACGATTTGATAGAAGATTTTGATTTTAAACCAAACACTAGTATTGAGGATGGTTTGCGCAGGTTTGTCGAGTGGTATATAGAGTACTATAAAGATATACTATAACTTGTATTTTACACCAATTAGGCCGTAGAAACGGAGAGATTATATTACCGGACTTATTAATTAAATAAATTTAATATATTACCACGGTCAATTTTCCCATTTGCCTTAAGCGGCATCTTTTCGATTTGTTTAACAGAGTTCGGCATCATATAACGGGGCAGCAGATTCTTTAGTTTTTCCGTCACTTCTTTACCGGTAATATCACCAACATAAAATAACCTGATTTTATTCTTGGCTTGGTCATAAACGCAACAAGCCATTTTTATTTCGGCAATACGGTAAATACTTGCTTCGATTTCCCCCAACTCAATACGGTTTCCCATATGTTTAATCTGGTGGTCTTTGCGTGAGCAAAAAACTATCTCGCCTTTATTATTAAAGTAACCAATATCGCCGGTCCGGTAAATCAATTCCGGATAAAATTTATTAAGCGGGTTTTGAACAAAATTTTCGTTTGTTTTCGCAAAATCATTGTAATAACCCAATGTTAACGAGGTACCCCGGACACAAATTTCGCCGCTTTCATTTTCTTTTACCCGCTCATTTAGCTCGTTTAAGATAATAATTTCAGTATTTTTAAACGGGCGCCCGACCGGAATGACACCAGTGTCATTTATTGCTTCATCTATTTTGTGATAACAGCACATTCCCGTACATTCAGTTGGCCCATAAAGGTTTACGAATTTGGCATCCGGTAAAGCGGCTTGCCATTTATGAAACTCTTTAAGCGGAAAAACTTCACTGCCGAAATTGATACTCCGGAGATACTTAGGGATAATAGTGTTAAAGGTATTAAAAGCGGAAATCATTGTCATTGCTGAAACTACCCAGCAGATAGTATTAATTTGAAACTCATTTAAAAATTCGACCAGCTTAACCGGCTGCATAAATAATTCTGCCGGAATTAAATAAGTAGTTGCGCCGAATTTGAGAGTCGGATATATTTCTTTCAAACAGGCATCAAAATAGAGCGGGCTTTGATTCCCGAAAACCGTACCCTGATTAAATTCAAGAACTTCAGAAAGTTGCTCAATATAATCGATCACTGAACGGTGGCAGGCGACAACCCCTTTCGGAATACCGGTCGAACCGGAAGTAAAAACGATATAAACCGGATCGGTATCAATAGCCTTGCCGGCGATTTTGTTAAGTGCTTCCTGGTCGGTAACCGTACTGCAAATATCTTTATAGAGGACGATTTTTCCCTTGAAATCTAACGTTTTCGCGACATCATTAGTTTTTTCATCACAAATCATCAGTGGTGAGTCCAAACTCTCTAAAATATGCTCAATCCGGATTCGCGGCATTTCCACATCAAGCGGGACATAATAATTACCGCCCCGCACCACTCCGAAAAAAGCCGCAACCATTTCCGGCTGCTTCGCCATAAAAACAATAACCGGCTGCTGATATATTCTTTCATCAGTAAGATATGTTCCAATCGCATCACACTGCTCTTTTACTTCGCGGAAGGAAAGATGATTTAAGCCATTACTAAAGGCGATTTTATCCGGGGTTGCCTGGTAGCTTGCAGTCATATAATCAAGGATGTTGTGCATTTTGTTTTCCTTCTTTATCATACATCACAACAACTCTAGACCTTCGGTCTATCGTTGACGAATCAGGTAAAAACAAATGCCCACTTCGTGGTCGCTTGTTTTTCTGCTGATTTTTACGTAATATTACAATCTACAACAACTCTAGACCTTCGGTCTATCGTTGACGAATCAGGTAAAAACAAATGCCCACTTCGTGGTCGCTTGTTTTTCTGCTGATTCTGTCATTATACCACATTTTCCCGAATAAAATAGATACAAATCCCTTTTTTTGAAAGGCGCAATATGAAAAAATCATACATAAAAAAATGCACCTTAATCCTAATAATGACCATAATTATGTCTATTGCAATAATTGGTTGCGGACGGAATAATACCAAAGATAATTTAAACCAACCTCTCCCGATGGACGAAAATACCAATACACCAATGCCGGAGGAAGAGAAGATTGATATTAAGGAGATGATTGAAATAACCGAACCCGAAGTAAAACAAGATATTGATGATGAATTTGATCTTCCTGATACCAATCCTCACCCCTTACAGATAGTTTTCCTTGGTGAAACCAATCTCGATGCCTATCGCAATGATACCGGTATCGCTTATCTAGTTGGTTTTGAATGTGATGCAAGAATATACAATCTGTCGATAGGCGGGTCAACTGTGGCAGTTTTTGGTGAAGAGGATTGCGAAGAGAGCCAAAAAAAGAACTCGCAGAGCTTAGTCGGGATGACAAATATTTTGGCAGGAAAGGCAAGCGTTAGTGATATTGAAGGTACAAGGGCAGCCGAATTAATAAGGGATTTTAAAGTCGAAGAAACCGATTATTTTGTTATTATGTATGGGGCTCAAGACTTTATAAGAGGTATACCGCTTGATGCGCCGGAGTATGAAGGCGGAATTGATACATATGTTGGCGCGCTAAGAAAAGCAATCGAAAATTTGCGGGAAGTGGCGCCGCTGGCTGATTTTGTCTTATGCGCACCCCATTATTCACAGTTTTTTGATGAAAACGGTGTATTTATTGGCGACGGCCATGTTTTGAGCAATGGCCATTCATTCCTATTTGATTATAAAGGAAAAATTGAATACGTTGCTAATGAGCAAAAGGCAATATTTCTTAATGCCTTTCAAGATTTAGGCATTGATGGATATACAGCGGCTGATTTCTTAGATGATGGCGTTCATTTATCTGAACGGGGCCGGAAAATTTATGCCCAGCGCCTTTCCAAAATGATTTTGGACCACGAAAAAAAATTCTATAACTAACAATAACTATTAAACATCATCCCGCTATAAGCACTAGCCATATATGGATTCACAAAACTGCGGCCGGGATTTTTGTAAGCGATGATTTTTTTGTCCACATACTCCATTGGATTCAAAGTGATTTGATTGGACTTCCGCAAAATAGCATTGGTAAATGATTTAAGTGTCTCAAGCCCGGTGTTTGAGGATTCAGTGTCCTCAGCGCCGGTTTCTTGAGTCAAAAGATACCCCAATTTATCATAATCAGTAACACTTAACAAGCCATCATTGTTAATTGACAAACCGATATTTGACATTTCGTCTTCATAAAGTTTGGTGATACCCCGCATTTCATTAACGACTTGCCGGTTGTGCTTGTGACTGTCACTAAGATTAGCCGCTGATTCAAGAAAACGGTTGTAGCCGCTGACCAAATTAGTAATGTTTTCGCTGATTGATTCAGTACTTGTCTTTAGACCGATTTGAACCGCCGGGATATCCTCAAAATTTACCCCGGTGAGACTTAACTCGTACATTTTTTCCACCGTAAAATTGTTTGCTTGGGCTGATTTCGGTTCGCCGTTAAGTAAAAATTCCGCGTTACCTGCTTCCCTTGAAACATTATTAAGTCCAAGATATGAAACGGAACCGGCTGTTTTGCTGGTTTTTTCGTCAGATATTGTGAAATGGAAATCGCGGCCTATAGTTGTTCCGGTATGATTAGATTCCAGGCTTAATGCCGAATAGCCATTATTTTCGACGACCTTTGCCGTAAGGCCTAAGTCGGCATTCTTAAATAACCGTGCAAGCCGGTTTTGGATATCGATATTAGTTTCACCTTCATTGACATTAAACTGGAACTCATAGTTCGTATCATTAATGCTGACATCAAATGAGTAAAAACCAACGGACAGGCCGGCTTTTTCATTAGAGGGCAGCATATTGCCGGTGTTCGTCTGGCCGGTTGCAAGACGGTTAACGACAATATCAAATTCAGGGGCATTATTAATATTTTCGCTGCCGCCGATAAAATTTACTTTCACGACCTCCGGGTTTGAAGAGAAAGCCGCTTTTTTATTCAGGATTTCGTCCTCGTCCAAACCACCAAGTGAAGCGATAGTATTACGCAATTGGCGGGCATTTTCTTTTATTCCCACGGCAAATTCGTGTGATTCTTTTGTGTTATCCAGGAGAAATAGGGGCGATTTACGATTTTGCTCAATAATTGAATTGTAAATACTGCGAAGCTCGCCTTTTTTGTGCGCATCATAACGAGACGGACGTGTTTGAGAATAAGTCTTAAGATAATGATTGTAAACGGTATTAAGTGCTGCGCTATATGCCATGCTGCCCCTCCTTTCTTCCGTGATAAACCTGGATGTTATGCTCCAGGTGAAAACCGATAAATGGTTATTATTCACAGCTAAAGCTGTTCATAGAACATGGCTGCAAATAGTAACGATAAATCTTCAATCCGTGAAAATTTTTCGCCGGTTTTCTTGAGGGTAAATATAAAATCGTATTTTTGGCGTATAAATGCCTCAATTTATACCATAAGTCTATCACAAAATCGAAAAAAATACAAGAATTTTCTTGAAAGCAGTTGACTTATTTATTTCTATATGTTATAGTGTTCAAGCAAAAGAGATTCAGCTCTTTTTTTTGTGCTATTTATGTGCGCTTGTTATTCACAGCAAAGCTGTTCATAGCAACAAAGATGCACACAAATCGCATAAAGCGCGATTTGGCGCTTTCATAACTCGGGATTTTGCGCATAAAGCGCACAAACATCTCGCTGGACAGTAGCTGTTTATAGTAATGCTTACAAAGTATTAAGAATAATTCGGAGGAACGCTTATGCGGACAAGAATAACCTTAGCATGTATGGAATGCAAACAACGTAATTATAATACGACGAAAGAAAAAAAGAACCATCCGGACCGCATGGAGACCAAAAAATATTGCCGGTTCTGCCGGACTCACACGTCGCACAAAGAAACGAAATAAGCAAATAAGGAACCAAATAAAACCCCGAAAGGTTGGTTATTAATATGGCAGAGAAAGACAAAGCACCAAAAAGCAGTTTTTGGAAAAATGTGAAATCTGAATTTTTGAAAATCACCTGGCCTGACCGCGAAGCGATGGTCAAACAAACCACCATGGTGGTGTTTATTTCGCTCGTCTTAGGCATTGTTATTGCGGTATTAGATTTCTTCCTCCAGATGGGAGTTGACTTTATCACAACTCTCAATATCTAAGAAGATTTTGAAAGGTAAAATTGATTATGGCAGAACCTAATTGGTATGTTGTCCATACCTATTCCGGATATGAAAAAAAAGTAAAAGCAAATTTGGATAAAACAATCGAGAATCGTCATCTTGAGGAAGAAATTTTGGAAGTCCGTGTCCCGATGCAGGATGTGATTGAGGTCAAAAACGGCCAGCGCAAAACAGTCCAAAAGAAGATGTTCCCCGGTTATGTACTTGTTAATATGATTATGAACGATGATACATGGTACGTCGTAAGAAATACCCGTGGTGTTACCGGCTTTGTCGGCCCCGGCTCAAAACCCGTACCCCTGTCGGAAGCGGAAATGAAACCACTTGGTATCCGTACCGAAAATATCACAATTGACTTTGCTGTCGGCGATCCGATCGCCGTCGTTGCCGGAATCTGGCGCGATACCATTGGCGTTGTCCAACGTATTGACATGGGCAAACAGACAGCAACTATCAACGTTGACCTTTTCGGCCGCGAAACCCCGGTCGAAATCAGTTTCGCCGAAGTGCGGAAGATGCACTAAGAAATATTATGCCAATAACTATTGGTAGTTAATGTGCATTATGTTGAACGATTAACAGTATTGTGCCAGTAACCATTAGCTATTGATGTTCCGCGAGGTGATTTTGTATACAAAATCCCGAGTTGTACATGCGCCAAATTGCATTTTTAGCGATTTGTGTGCAATATACTTTGAACGAAGTGAAAACGTGGGAGCAGTACCTGCTGCGAACGTATTGCAAAGCAATATGTTTCACCACAAAATCAAAATTTTTCAGGAGGTGCCAAAATGGCAAAAAAAGTAGAAGCTTATATCAAGTTACAAATCCCTGCCGGAAAAGCAACCCCAGCCCCCCCGGTTGGACCCGCGCTCGGACAACATGGTGTGAACATTGTTGAGTTTACCAAACAATTCAACGCCCGTACTGCGGATAAAGGTGACACGATTATACCGGTCGTCATCACCGTTTATGCCGACAGAAGTTTCAGTTTCGTTACCAAAACTCCCCCGGCGGCAATTCTATTGAAGAAAGCCTGCAACCTAAAGTCCGGCTCAGCCGTTCCTAACAAGACCAAAGTTGCAACTATCTCAAAAGACAAAGTTAAAGAAATTGCCGAAATCAAAATGCCTGACTTAAATGCCACCGATATCGATGCTGCAATAAGCATGATTGCCGGTACTGCACGGAGCATGGGCATTACTATCGAAGAATAAGAAAGGGAGTGAATAATTATGAAACGTGGAAAAAAATATAAAGAAACGGCCAAATTAGTTGACCGCCTTAATCAATACGAACCCGCTGAAGCGATTGCTTTAGCCAAAAAAACCGCTGTCGCCAACTTCGACGAAACTATTGAAGTTCATATCCGTACCGGTTGTGACGGACGTCATGCCGAACAACAGATTCGCGGCGCAGTCGTCCTGCCTAATGGCACCGGCAAAACCGTAAAAGTTTTAGTTTTTGCCAAAGGTGAAAAAGTAGCGGAAGCCGAAGCCGCCGGCGCCGACCATGTCGGTGGTGATGAACTTATCCCCCGTATCCAAAACGAGGGTTGGCTCGACTTCGATGTTGTTGTAGCAACCCCTGATATGATGGGTGTTGTTGGCCGTCTCGGTAAGTTCCTTGGCCCCAAAGGCCTTATGCCGAACCCCAAAGCAGGTACAGTTACTATGGATGTTAAAAAAGCAATTGATGACATCAAAGCCGGTAAAATCGAATACCGTCTTGATAAATCCAATATCATACACGTACCGATTGGCAAAGCATCTTTTGCAGAAGAAAAATTAGAAGAAAATTTTACTGCCCTGATGGAAGCGATTGTCAAAGCCCGCCCGTCAGCCTTAAAAGGCCAATTCCTTCGCAGCGTTACCTTAGCCGCAACGATGGGCCCCGGTATCAAAATCAATACTGCAAGATTCTAAGTTAATAAGTCATAAAATTACTACGGGCGTATCATTAAATGATGATACGCCCGTTTTAGTATTTATTTTTTAGATAATGAAGGTGCTTAATTCTATTATTATATTTACATTTTGATAAATATCTTATAAGATAAAGTTGAGGGTCAAAAACATTCATATGATTAATCAAATACAATAAGATAAGGGAAATTTTATGTTTCTCAAAATTACCGTATGTGATAATGATGAGTTGGTCGGCTTTCAAATTGAAAATTATCTCGAATGTATGTTTAAAAATCTAAATATCAAGTTCGAAACTGAAATCCAGTTTACAGGCGAAGGTTTGTGTACAGCTTTAGAAAGTGGAACCCATTACGATTTAATCTTTCTAGATGTTAATTTGGGTACTAAGGGGAAAATAGGTTTAAATGGTATTCAAATTGGAAAGAAAATACGTGAAGAATATAATGATTTATTGACACCAATTATTTATATATCAACTACATCTAAACATGCGGTTAATCTAATTCAATACCATCCTCTTGATTTTTTGCTAAAACCTTTGAATTATGAAAGATTTGAAAAAGCAATAAATAAATTTTTAAAGATAATGAATTTTTGGTCTTACGCACTTATATATAATTATGGTCATGACACATTTAAAGTTAAGATAAATGATATCCGTTTTTTACGTAGTAATGGAAAGAAGGTAGAGATTTTCTTACAAACCGGGAAAATGGAATATTATTATGGAAACTTGGGTAGAGCATATAAGGAGCAACTTACAAATTATGACTTTTTGTATATACATCGCGCCTATATCGTTAATTATGACTATATTTCGGTATTTCAATATTCACATTTATTATTAATGGATGGACAAACTCTGCCAATCTCTCAACCCAAAAGAATGGATATAAAAAAACGCTATAAAGAAATTGAAAAAAAGAGAATATTATGAATTTTATATAATCCATAACTCAATCTTAGTTTATGGAAAGAAATACCATAATTTATTCCCTAAACTCGCAGACAAATATCGTCCATGCTACAATAAGCGACATAAAAATATAAAATACTTAGGAAAGGAGGTATAAGTTATGTGTGCAGAAATTTGTACGGCTACATGTTCAATTCTTGGGCTGTCTGGTTGTATAGTTGGATGTTTGGCAGCTGCTGGAGTCACTTCAGCACCTGCGGGGTTAGCTTCTGTTGGAGTTGCAGCAGTAAGCGCAACTACAAGTTCCGCTATTGCATCCTAATGTCGGGTAACTAACAAGGACAGACTTATTTGCTAATTAATTTAAGGAAATAAGTCTGTCGCACTCATAATAGGAATGATAAGTAATCATTTACAAAATTAGGAGAAAGGTATGAAAACAATAAATATACTTGAATTTAAAACACGAAACAATAATCGATATATTTTAGATGGCATAACAGGGACAGTTCTGGCAGTAGATGATTTAATAATGGACTGCATTTATGAAGTTGCTAATGATAAGGACATTAATGAAATTAAATCTTCTTTACTAAAAAAATACGAAGATAAAAATAATGTTAATGCTGCCCTAACATTTATCTATAGCTTTTATAAAGAAAAGGGAGCATTTTTTATTAATAAAAAAAATGAAATTAAAAAAAGGAATAATTCGCAGCAATTTGATTCTAATCTGATAAGAGATATTTTTAATGCTGGCCATATTCAACAATTAATTTTGAATGTAACAGAAGATTGCAATTTAAGGTGCAAATATTGTTATTTATCAGAGAGTTACGATTATACTAGAAATAGAACAGAAAGAAAAATGCAATTTGCGACAGCAAAAACAGCTATGGATAAATTTTTTGAGCGCATAGAAAATATTAAATTATTCAATCCTGGAAAGAAATGTGGAATTACTTTTTATGGCGGAGAGCCGCTTTTAAATTTTCAATTAATATATGATAGCATTGAGTATGCAAAAAAAAATTGTCCTGTAACTCCTATTTTTAATATGACAACAAATGGAACTTTATTAAAAGATGAGATTCTCGATTATTTAATAGATAATAATGTAAGTATTTCTATTAGCCTAGATGGGGATAAAGAAAATCATGATAGAAATAGGGTATTTGATGATGGTAATGGTAGCTTTCATGCGGTGATAACCAATATTAATGAAATAAATAATAAATATCCTAAGTACGATAAAATTAATATTTCATCGGTTTATGATTTTAAAACAGATTTAAAGAAAAACAGTTTATTTTTTGCAGAAAATAAATTACCGCATATAGGATTTATTAATCAAGTCACAAGCCTGAATACAGATTATTTTTCCTCGTTTTCCAAAGATGATATGCAAAATTTTATAAAAGCTTATTTTGAACTAATGAATGAGTATATAGATTGTAAAATAAAAGGAGAAAAATTATCTCCCTATTTACAAATGTTATCTGAATTATCAATATTCTCTGTTCTATTTAGAACGAGAGTTGCTGATGAAAAACTTCCAATAATGCCTTATACAAGTTCTTGTGTCCCGGGTATGAAAATATCAGTCAGGGTAGATGAGACATATGATATGTGTGAAAGAATAAACTCAACATTTCCTATTGGTGATAATGAGAATGGATGTGACATTAACAAAATTGCAAATATCATAAATGAATATAACTCGTTTGTCACAAAAGATTGTCCTGAATGTCCTTTAAATAGGCAATGCGGTATGTGTTTTGCATTGTGCTGTAAGGATGGGGTATTTGAAAAACCTAATTGCCATGATATTATTAATGCTTATACATTAAATCTTGGCATTGCTTATAGTGTACTAGAAGAAAATCCAAATGGATTTGATGAGCTTAAGATATTAGACCAGTGGGTTTTTAATTCTTAATTTGTTTACAAAAGGAGAAAAAAATGAAATATTTCAAACTGTTTTCAAATGCAAAATTTGATTTTGACAAAAAAGGGGGGTGCGTAATAAATTTATTTGATTATTCAAGAATTAACTTAGATAGTTGCCAAGCAGAAAAAATGATGGATTTAATTAAGTGCCCTATGGAAGATTTTGAGCTTTTAGGAGAAGTGGAAAAAAGCCTTGCTCTAAAATTAATGAATAAAGGAATGGGGTATTTATACGAAAACAATATAGTTAATGAAGAATACTTAGATAATAAAGGAATTGAAGTAAGAGGATTATCAGAAAATGTCCCTTTTTTTGAAGAAATATATATACAAGCATCAACCCAATGCAATGGCAATTGTGATTTTTGCAAGAACAATTCAAATCTCATATATGGTGGTTGTAATAGTTGTATATGTTGGAAAAATAATAATGAAGAAAAAGTGATTTTAGAAACGACAAAAATGAATGAAATTATGACTAGGATAACAAAATTATTTGTTAAGACAATTATTTTTTCCGGAGGAAACCCATTTATTAATTGGATTGAAATAAAAGAATCAATTCAATTAATTAGAAAGAATATGAAAGATGTTACTATTAAAATTATAACTAATGGAAGTTTTGTTAATGATGAAATACTTGCATTCTGTGTCAAAAGCGGTGTAAAGTTGGTATTTACAATTTTAGGTCATGATGAAATGAGTTACATAAGAATCACAGGTAATAAAAATATTTACTTAGATTTAATAAATGCTGTGAACTCGTGTATTGATAAAAACGTTGAATACGAAACTAATATACTTGCTAAATCTTCTGATTTAGAAAAAATAATTAATTTTATAAATATGCATAAATGGAATATAACATCAATTTCGGAAATATATGAAACAAATATCCCATTTAAATCAATTAAAAGTTTCGACGAAAGAATTAATAGTAATCCTAGTAATTTACGAAAAAACCAAAAATTCAATACTTGCTTAAATAATAAATTAGCGATAAACTTATATGGAAGTATGCAACCCTGCCCTATGATTGAAGATAAACTAGTTGATTTGACTATTGATGATATATCAAAACCTTTTCAAACATTGCTAATTGATAAATATTGGCGAATGACAAAACAACAAGTATCTTCTTGTAGTGGATGTCCGTATAGATTTTCTTGCGATGACTGTACAGTAATAGAACTAGCAATTAATTCAGAAAAACTAAATGCTGAATATATTTGCAGCAGATAAAGTAGTAGATTCTAAAAAAATGGAAAGGAAAAATTCATTTAGTACTTTAATGAATAAATAATAAATGATTACCATAAATAATGTATCTAAAAATTATAAAAAGACACAGGCATTGATTGATATAAATTTTTTTATCGAAAAAAATCAAATAGTGGGATTGGTTGGCCCCAATGGGGCTGGGAAATCAACATTAATGAGAATTATCAGTGGCATAAATCATCCTTCTTCCGGTGAAGTCCTTGTAAAGACGGATTATTTAGATTCTGCAAAAACACAAATTAGTACGGTTTTTGATTTTAATGGCCTTTATTCACAGTTAACGGCATATGAGAACCTGCAATTCTTTTTAAGGCTAAAAAATCAACAGATAGTCAATCAAGAAAATTTGATTAATTCCATATTACATGAAATGCAATTATTGGAATGGAAAGATAGGAAAACAAAAGAATTTTCAAAAGGTATGCTTAGGAAATTAACTATCGCACGAGCAATTATCACAAATCCCAATATATTGATTTTAGATGAGCCTTTTGATGGTTTAGACATAGAAAGCCATAGATTTGTTATTGATTTCTTAAAAAATTGGGTAATGGTTGAAAACCGTAGTATTCTTTTTGCATCTCACAATATGTCAGACATTGAAGACTTTTGTTCTAAAGTTATTATTATTAATAAAGGAAAAATAGTTGTCGAAAAACAAATAAATGATATAAAAAATGAAGGTTATAAATACTTAAAAATTAGATTTTCAAAAGCATATCAGATTATTAATATAAAAAATGCTTTAAAAAAATTTAATATTGAAGTAAAGCCTGGATGTCTGAAAAATGAAGTGTATATATATTCAGAAAAGGACATGATTTCACAAATTATAAATAAACTGTGTATGGAAAGTTTTGAAATTGATGAAGTAATTAAAGAATGTATTAATGTAGAAGATGTTTATTTAAAAACGATAGGAGGGATATTGTGAAAATATTAATATGGAAAGATTCTATAATTAGCCTTAGAAGTTTATGGGGATTAATAATATTAATTACAATTATAGGTTCCAGTCCGACTCTATTTATAGCTTGGCAATTAGTTGAGGTAACTAATGACAAAGAATTATTTTCTATTCTTCTTAGAAATAATTTTCTATTTTTTCCTGCCATGCTAATTCCTATGATAGGAACTGTTGTTTTTCAAACAACATTAAATGAAGACCGCAAAAGCAAAGCGTTACAGATATTAGTAGCTGATGGTATAATATCTGAATATATTTGGATAAGTAAATTAATTACAAGCATTATCATTTCTTATACTTTTACTTTCATATCCTCTATGATAGCTTTAATTTTTTCCAAAATACTATTTCAAGTTTGGGTAAGCTTTGATGTTTTAAGCTTAATTATAATGATAATTATCATTCCTATAATTTCTTTTACGGTATTAAGCATTATTGGAGTGATTATGTGGAGTAGCAAACAAGGCCATACACTTGCTGGATTTATACCAGTGTTCTCTTACATTGGTTGCATGTATCTTAATATGTACATAATGGAAAATAACTTAGTACCAAAAACAGGACTTATATTGTTATTATTTGCTGTTTCAATAATAATTTTTTTAGTTAATATTCTGATTGTTAAAAACTTAAGCAAGGAATATATTATTAACATGCAAATTTAATCTTATAAAAGGTAAAATATGAGTATGATTAAAAAAATTTTCTTTACAGATATACTTCTGTTATTATTTTTAATAATATTTATTTATGCCGGGCGAAATAATTTTCTTATTATCTTATCAATTTTAACATGGGTATATTTATCTATTTTGGCGGAAAAGCATGTTTGGTTATTTTTCTCCAGAAATTGGATAGAAGACAGGTTAGTCAATATAATTATAATGATTATGGGTGGAGTTGCAGTTGGTGTCTGCGTTAATAAATTTGCTGAAAATCATTTTATGATTTTACCAATAATAATTTTACATTTAATATACTTGTCTACATATTTAAAAGGATATAGATTATCTGAAACTTTGCAAAAAGAGAATATAACGGTTTTCATGCTTGGAATTATTAGCTTATCAATAATTTCTATCTGGTATTTTGAATGCTTAAGAATCTAAGAATAAATTTTTATACTTGCTTATATTACACATTATGACATTATCAACTGTTTACAACATTAATTTATGATATTATAATAGTTGCAACAATACAACACGACTACTACTTGTAAATCCACAAAAAGGGGTGATTCCGTTGAATATTTGAAAACGTTTATATCAGCATTAAGAAATAATACAAGAGCTGATGCTGCATTTCTTATTGCTAGCGTGACCCCAACAAATGTACTAAGCAATAATGGTCAAATCTGGGGGACATGGGGAGTAGTTCCGGTTGGTACAGATGTTCATATGCTTGGAGGAGTGTCGGGATTGAGGTCAGGAACGGTCACTAATATACAGTTTTCTTATACTAGTACAAATGATGGGATGACAAGATTAAACCAGTCGAGAGCATCATATTCAAGTCAAGGCGGAGATAGCGGAAGCCCGATTTTGTTTTTCGATGGTAATTTTGGCAGCATATCAAGATACAACATCGTTGGTATTCATGTGGGTAGTGGGGGCACTTTTTCAAAATATTCAGAAATTAGTAGCGCCCTTTCGGTAACTGCGATAACAAATTAAAAAATTAAACTTTATAATAAAATGCGGATAAATCATGTTAATGCGCGGTTTATCCGCATTCTTTAGAAAGGATATTATGAAAATTTTAAGCATTTGTATTTTTGTGGCAATGCTATTATTATCGACATTGGTATTGAGTTCATGTACAAAAAATGTTATTACAGACTTACCTCTTATAGCTATAGAAACCAACGGAGATTTAAGGCTCACTTTATCAACAGAAAAAAGTGACTATTTACTAAAAGATTTTACACCAGACAATCTTATTGATTTCGAAATCACCATTGAGTATATTGGAGACCAGCCAGAGATTGTAGTTTGGCGTTCAAACGTATATTATGCAGTCACGATTATTGCTCCTGAGGGTGAATTTGGAATGGAAAGTGAAGATTTATATCCACTACCGGAACTACAACCGTTACTAATTCGCAAAGATTCGCCACAATCATATAGTTATAGTAGTCGCACATATTCAAAAGGTGAATATAAAGCTGTAGCATATCTTCTTGTATGGGCAGATAAAGAAAGAACTAAGGAAATCCGAATTTCAGTAGAACTGCCAATTACTATTAAATAAAGGTAAAAATGAATACTTATCAATAATTTCTATCTGGTATTTTGAATGCTTAAGAATCTAAGAATAAATTTTTCTTAACAGAATTTGCGCCCAAACCCCAATCATGCTATAATATCCCCATGACAACGGAGAGAAGAAAAGCCCGAAGAAGCAAAAACATCCGCATTTTTTTAACCTTTATCGTGACCCTGTCAATCGTTTTACTGGTCGGCCTTTCAGCACTTTTTATCAACCACCATTTCCAACAGACAAACGAATTACGGGAATATACCGACGATGCGGCTAATTTAGCTGAGCTTAATGCAGAAAGTGAACCGGTTTCTTCCGACAAATTGACCGAATCAGTCAATGATGAAGATGAACCCATAGAAGATGTTCCCCCGGCACGTTATGCCAATGTCTTGAATGACCCTGAATACATGCGGGAGAACCGTATATATACCCGCGAAGCGATTGTTCCTGGTGAAGCAAGGCTTCTTTTTGCCGGAGATATTCTATTTGACTCATATTATGCGGTAATGGCTAATGCCATCAAGCGCGGCAATACCGTTGATGCGGCATTTTCTGATGATTTGCTGGAAATTATGCGTGAAGCCGATGTAATGATGCTCAATAATGAATTTACCTATACTACCAGAGGTGCCCCGTTTCCCGAGAAGCTATTCACCTTCCGTGCTAAACCCGAAACGGCCTCCTGGTTAAATGACATGGGCGTGAACCTCGTTTCTCTTGCTAACAACCATACCTTCGACTACGGCGAAATCAGCCTCTTAGATACCCTTGATACCCTTGAAGCTTATGGTGTTCCCTATGTTGGGGCAGGCCGCAATATAGAAGAGGCCGCCGCCCCTGTTTACTTTATCATTAGCGACATCAAAATTGCCTTTATTGCCGCGACCCAAATCGAGCGTTTTCATAATCCTGATACCCGTGGGGCTACGGAAACCCTGCCCGGTGTTTTCCGTTTTCTGAATAATGAGCGGCTCCTCTATACTATCGCGGAAGCCAGGGAAAACAGCGATTTCGTTGTTGTTTTTCTTCATTGGGGTAGTGAAAGGGCTACCGAACCGGACTGGTCGCAACTTGAACAAAGTTTAAAAATCGCCGCCGCCGGTGCCGACTTAATCGTTGGTGCCCACCCTCATGTTTTGCAGGAAATTACTGTGCATGGCAATACCCCTGTCGCTTATAGCCTTGGTGATTTTTGGTTCAGCTCCCGCACGGTAGACACCGGCTTACTTGAAGCGATTTTTGATGTAAATGGCCTGAAAAGCCTCCGTTTTATCCCCGCCCTGCAACATAACTGTTTTACCTCACTTTTACACGATGGCGAAAAAATCCGGGTCCTTGATATAATGCGGAACCTCTCACCGCGAGTAAACATCGATGACGATGGGGAGATAACTTGGTAAATAAAGTAAAGGAGCAAACATGTTCATTATTATCGGCCTCGGCAACCCCGGCTTAAAATATGCCGGGACCCGTCACAATATCGGCTTTGACATCATTGATGCCCTGGCAAAAAAACACAAAATAAGAGTAAGAAGCCTTAAGCATAAAAGTATTATGGGCAAAGGCTCTATTTATGGCCACAAGGTTTTTTTGGTCAAACCGCTCACTTACATGAATTTGAGTGGTGAATCCGTGCGCCGTATCATAGACTACTACCATATCGATGAAAAAAATGAATTAATCGTCATCGCTGATGATATAAGCCTTCCGACCGGTCAAATCCGGATGCGCAAAAAAGGTAGTGACGGCGGACATAACGGCTTGAAAAGTATCATTCAACATTTTGGGCACAACGACTTTATCCGCATGAAAATCGGTGTTGGTGACAAACCGGCCGGACATGACCTTGCCGGACACGTCCTTAGCCATTTTACTGGAAGTGACAAAAAAATCATGCGCGAATGTACCGAAAATGCCGTTGCCGCTATCGAAACTATTCTTGAGGACGGGCTGGATAAAGCAATGAATAAGTATAATCAGAAAATAAAGGATCCGAAATGAAACCCCTCTTAACCCCAATCCACGAACTTGGTGAATACGATGAGATGAAAACCCTGCTCCGGAAACCCGGCAAAACCCTTGCCCTTTCCGGCTGCGTTGATTCCCAAAAACTCCACATGGCTTATGGCTTAAGCGAAAATTACCGTTACAAAATCATCATTACTTTTTCTGACCTAAAAATGAAAGAAATCTATGATGAATACCGCTTTTATGACCGTAATATCAGCATGTTCCCCGCCAAAGACCTCATTTTTTACCAAGCTGATGTCCATGGTAATCTGCTTATCAAAGAGCGTATTGATTGCCTGCGTAATATTATTGAAGGTGAACCTTATACCATCGTCACCACCTTTTCCAGCCTTATGTCGCCTATCTTGTGCCTTGATTATTTGAAGGAAAACATCATTAACATCGACACTTCCGGTACCATTGACAAAGAGAAACTCGCCTTAAACCTTGTTAAGCTTGGTTATGAGAAAAATTATCAAGCTGAAGCCCCCGGCCAGTTTTCCATTCGCGGCGGAATTATTGATATTTTTGACTTGACTGAAGAAAATCCCTATCGGATTGAGCTATGGGGTGACGATGTTGAATCAATCCGTAGCTTTGACTCACTAAGTCAACGTTCAATTGAGAAACTTGACCGAATTATCATCTATCCTGCGACCGAGATGGTTTTATCGAAAGAACAGCTTCATAACGGGATGGATAAAATTCAAACCGAATGCGACAAACAAGTAAAAAAACTACGCGATACTTTTTTTACCGCTGAAGCCCACCGTCTGGCAACTCAAATAAATGAAATCAAGGAGCAGTTGTTTGAGTTTGAGACCGCTGTCAACTTAGAAAGTTATATTCGCTTTTTTTATGATAATATTGTTTCTTTTATTGATATCTTTAATAACGACGAAACTATTTTTTTCGTTGATGAACCAACCCGTGTCCGCGACCATGCAACAGCGGTTGAAATGGAATTTCGCGAAAGTATGAGCCACCGCTTGGAGAAAGGTTATCTTTTGCCAAGCCAAACCGGGCTATTATTCGGGGTTGATGATGTTTCAGCCCGTTTATCCCGCAAGCGAGTTGTTACTTTATCCGCCCTTGATATGAAAAACCCGCTTGTTTCTGCCACCCGCAAAATCGACCTTACAGTCAAAACAATTTCCTCATACAATAATAGTTTTGAAGCCTTGGTCAAAGATATGGCCCGGCTAAAAAAAAGCGGCTACCGAATCCTGCTTCTTTCCGGCTCCCGCACCCGGGCGGCCCGCCTTGCCGAGGATTTGCGTGACAATGGGCTGACTGCTTTTTATAGTGAGGATAATGAGCGCGAAATAAATCCCGGCGAAATTATGACCTGTTACGGCCGCGTGCTTCGTGGTTTTGAATACCCGTTGATAAAATATGCCATTATCGCCGAAAGTGATATCTTTGGCGCCGAAAAAAAACGCAAGAAAAGAAAGCGTTATGAAGGGCGCAAAATTGCTGATTTTGCAGAGTTAAAAGTTGGTGATTATATCGTTCATGAAAACCATGGCCTTGGTATTTATCGGGGAATTGAAAAAATTGAAGTTGATAAAGTCATCAAGGATTACATGAAAATTGAATACCGTGACGGCGGCAATCTTTATATTATTGCTACTGCTTTTAATGTTATTCAAAAATACGCTTCTGCCGATGCAAAAAAACCAAAACTCAATAAACTAGGCTCCGTCGAATGGGGGCGCACCAAAACCAGGGTTAAAGAAGCAGTTGGCGAGGTCGCTCGTGAATTGGTTGAGCTTTATGCTCATCGTCAGGAAAAAAACGGCTTCCAATATGACAAAGATACGGTTTGGCAGCGTGAATTTGAAGAGCTTTTCCCGTTTGAAGAAACTGAAGACCAATTGTCGGCTATCAACGATACCAAAGATGATATGGAAAGCACTAAAATAATGGATCGCTTAATCTGCGGTGATGTTGGTTACGGCAAAACAGAAATAGCAATCCGGGCGGCCTTTAAAGCCGTTCAGGAAAACAAACAGGTAGTTTATCTTGTGCCAACGACGATTTTAGCCCAGCAGCATTTTAATACTTTTATCCAACGAATGAAAGATTTTCCGGTACGGATTGATTTGCTTTCCCGTTTCCGTACCGCCGCCGAGCAGAAAAAAACCATCGCCGATTTACGGAAAGGCCAGGTTGATATCGTAATTGGCACCCACCGCGTTCTTTCAAAAGATGTTGAGTTTCAAGACCTCGGCCTTCTAATTATCGACGAAGAGCAACGTTTTGGTGTAACCCACAAAGAAAAAATCAAGCATATGAAAGACAGCGTTGATGTCCTTACTTTAACCGCAACCCCGATTCCCCGGACTTTGCATATGAGTTTAGTGGGAATCCGTGACATGAGCGTTCTTGAGGAAGCCCCTATCGACCGGATGCCGATTCAGACTTTTGTCTGCGAGTACAATGAAGAAATGGTACGGGAAGCCATCGTCCGTGAGCTTAGCCGCGGAGGCCAGATTTATTATGTTTATAACCGGGTTGCCAATATCGCCGATGTCGCCGCCGCCATCCAAAAGCTCATACCCGAAGCCCAGGTTGCTTTTGCCCACGGCCAAATGCAGGAACGCGAACTTGAGCGGATTATGTATGACTTTATCAATAATGAAATTGATGTTCTTGTCGCAACAACCATCATCGAAACCGGCCTTGATATTGCGAATGTAAACACAATGATTATTCACGACTCTGACAATATGGGGCTGGCCCAGCTTTACCAGCTTCGCGGCCGTGTTGGCCGGAGCAACCGCACTGCGTATGCTTTCCTTATGTATAAACGGGACAAAATGCTAAAAGAAATCGCCGAAAAGCGCCTTGCCGCAATCAAAGAATTTACCGACCTAGGCAGTGGTTTCAAAATCGCAATGCGTGATTTGGAAATCCGCGGGGCAGGTAATTTGCTCGGGCAAAAGCAGCACGGCCACATGGAAGCGGTCGGTTATGACCTTTATTGCAAAATGCTTGATGAAGCGGTTAAAAGTCTAAAAGGTATCGTTAATTCTGATGATTTTGTCACCACTGTTGACCTTGATGTAGATGCTTTTATCCCCGAGAGTTATATCGTAAATGAAATTCAGAAACTGGATATCTATAAACGTATCGCCGGAATCGAAAACAAAGCGGAATGTGATGATATGAAAGAAGAATTAATTGACCGGTTTGGAAGTATCCCCGCTTCGGTTGAGAATTTGTTACGTGTTGCTTTAATTCGCATCGAAGCGCATACCCTTTGTATTACGGAAATCAAGGGTAAAAATGAAGAAATAATCTTTTATCTTAAACCTAATGCGAAGATAAAGCCCGAAATGATTCCCCTTTTCTTGCAGCGCCATCAGACAATCCGTTTTAATCATAAGGGTGCCCCTTATTTTTCTTCACGTTACAAAAAATGCGGCTTATCCGAACGGGATGTGGCGGCGTTATTGGCGCAAACTGAAGAAATGATTGAAAAGATGAAAGAGATGTTTTGAAATTGTTATTCCGCATGTGACATCTCTGTACTTCGCTGCAAAACACGCTGCGCTCGTTTTATCGCGCTCCGCTCACATGTAAAACGTTCATAATAATTTTGCACACAAATCGTGAAAAGAACGATTTGGCGCTTGGCTCCAAGGATTTTGGCTTGCGAAGTCAGAATGTCACTCACGATTTAAAATTGCAATTAAATTTTTCCGCGCAGTGCTTCATAGAGTTCGGCATTGGTTGACTGTTGATAAGGAAATGTATAAAATACAGTTAGAGCAAAACAGGTAAGGGCACCTAAAATATGCCAGCCGATAAATGATAAATCAAGAACAAAAGCATTCCATTTATCTCCGGTCATCATTGCTTTCGAGCGGGCAAAAACTTCATTTGAATCAAGGCCGGGATTTTCTGCCAGAATATAAGTCATCATCCGGTACTCATAAAACTTAATAATTCCCGGTATTAAGAAAAGCAAACTCCAAAGAAAGATAAATAATGAGCGTAAAAATTGAGTTTTAACTATATTCATATATGAATTTTTGAAGCCTAGTCCGAGCAATGATAAATCGCCAGGGGCTGAGCGGGCAGAAATAAAGTACCTCCGGCAGCCAACTTCCAATGGTTTCAAAAGGAATAATGAAATTACAAGGATTAAAATAACAGTAAATATCATAATTGTCAGAATAAGCCCAAGGTAATTAAAAAATCCTATATATCCATAACTGTTACTTATAACTTGGGAATTTGCACTTCCATAACTACTGCCGTTACTACCCGAAGGACCACCGCCTATTATAAAAATTAAGAACGCAACTAAGACAGACTTCCAATAGTTCTGTTGCAAAACAATTTTCGCATTACTCTTTAATTCAGCCCTGGTCCACATAAGATATTATCCTTTCTGATTTGGCATATGGTAAAAATAACCTATTAAATCAAAATATACATTATTTTTGTTGAAAACGCAAGTCTTTTGTACATATTTTACAATTTATCGCCCTATTTGCGTAAAAATGACCCAAAAAATAAAATCTCTATCTAAATATTATGCGACAAGCTACTATTTAATTCATCAAATACATTTATTAGCCAGAGGTAAATGTTGGTATTCAGATAAAAGTTGAAAAAAAACCTTTAAGCTATTGATGATGGATTTAAAATGAAATATTTGAAATTTATTCATTAAACTGATAAACTATATAAGGTATTATAAATCCCAAGAAAGCGAACATTTGTTTGAAAGTCCTTTTTATCGGACATTATAAGTGCTATTCTATTATTAGAACAGAGCGGAACATCCGTATAGCAGTTTTTGATAATAGGAGGTAGCATCTATGAAAGGATATACAGTAAACGAAGGTTATATGGGCTTAGTAAGTGGGATTTATATGTTATTTGCCAGTGAAGATGATTATCGTGAATATTTTGCAGAAGCAGCATAGTGTGAAGAGTTTTTCCAAGATGCCTGACAAAGGACGACATCAAAGAAAAGCTAAACTTCACACGGGAAGGATGGCAAAGGACACCATTCTTCAGGAGACTATAAATTATGCGCCTTGGTTATGATTATTACCGGCAGTCAGCCACTTATCTTGCACCGGACCTTTTGGGCAAGATTCTTTGCCGCCGCCGTGACAGCGGGATTAGCCGTTTTCGTATCACGGAGACGGAGTGTTATCATGGCGAAACCGATACGGCTTGTCATGCCAGCCGGGGGAAAACGCCGCGGACGAAAGCCTTATATGAGCAGGGCGGAATAGCTTACATTTATTTGTGTTATGGAATCCATCATCTATTCAATGTTGTTGCCGGTGATGAAGGTTTTCCGGAAGGTGTGCTGATTCGCGGAATTGAGGGTTATACTGGCCCCGGCCGTCTGACGAAAGCATTAGGGATTGACCGGAACTTGTATGGTATTGATTTAGTTAAGTCAGATGAGCTATGGCTTGAAGATGATGATTACAAGCCAAATTATATCGCGACGAAAAGAATCGGTATCGACTATGCCGAACCCGAGGACCGCGACCGTTTATGGCGCTTTGTCGTAATTCCTTAAAATAAAAAAATTAGCGTGAAACATTATCGGAAAGCGAAAGGAATGGAATACTCTTATAAAAATCCCTCAAAATGCGATAAATACGGCATTTATTCAGAGAATAAAGAAATCTTTTCCGATTAAATCAAAATCGGTTAAGACTTTACCCTGTGTAAATATATTAACATCGAACCATCAACCATTCAGTATAAAAGAGATCAAAAAATGGCAAAAACAATCGCAATCACAAACAAAAAAAGTGGTGTCGCGAAGACGATTACCGCAGCAACAATGTCTTATCTTTTGACCAAGATGGGCTATAAAGCATTGCTCATAGATTATGATGGGTAACGAACTCCACTTTATCAGTGGAATAGACCCAAAAAGACATAAAAGCGGTCTATTTTCTCGTCTAAAAACAGTCTGATATTGGGGCAAACACTACCGGATGATTACATATTGGAAAGTGCTAACGGAGTACATATAATTCCGTCGATTAAAAAAGATTCTCTATTTTAGACAGTGCTGATTTTAGCGAAGGGAAATTAGCGGAAGTCATCAAGCCAATTAAAGATAAATATGATTTTATTATAATTGACTGTATGCCACAGTTGGGCACACTGCTAATAAACGCGCTGATGAAGCATTATACCCACGCAATCGCAACTTGTGTCGATTCAAGAGGCTAGGTATACTGATTCGTCACATTAATGCGATTAGAAGTAACAACCATGACCTAAAGATAGGCGGCATCTTAATAACAATTGATGATAATAGAACCCGTTTATCGTCACACTTAAGAGATGAAGTCAATACTGTTTTCGGACAAAAGGAACGGATTTTCAAAACGATAATTCCCCGCTAAATTTTAGTGCCGGAAGCTTATTCTTTCAAATGACTGTATGTGAATATGAACCCGGTAATCCGCGGCATTAGCATATGAAGATTTCATTGCAGAATATCTTGAATTGCAAGAAAAGGGTGTAAAATAGTATGGCAAGCAGAAAATTAAATTTATCATTAATAGATAAAGCCCTTACAAAATACTACTGATATTGCAGATGATATTTTTTTCTCAACGGAAATATTTTTTACCGGCAAATAATACGAACCATACCGACAAGACTGATAAGGCGATTGATTCATCGAACGAAACATATTTTCCGGATTTTGATTTGTGTCTGCTTATTCCCTAACCAGAACATAAATTCCGCTTATGGGAGGGCGAAAGATTTGAAAATATGGTGATTAAGGAACGCGGAATTTTGCATCCAATCATCGCATGAGATCGCGGCGGTTCAGACGGGAAGCACACCATCCTATCTGGCAATAACCGGCAGTTAGCATCGATTGAAGCAGAAAAATATCACTAGCCTGTTATCATCAAAAAAGGCTTACAGATGATGAAGCTGATTTTATTGTTACGGAAATGCCCTTGGGACGAGGGCATCTGCCATGCGGGATTGGCTTATTGCCACGGGCAGAATCAGTGCTTTTGATGATGACGATACACTTTTTGTCGGCGGATATAAGCATCCTAAATTATCACAAGAGCAAATAGAAATATTATGTTATGATGATATAATTGAGTTCGGTCTTATCAGCCGCCTGCGGCTGGCAAAAAAGAGAGTTTTATTCTATTATGATTTTAATTTCTATATTGATTTCGGACTCCTAAAAAGCAACGGAATCAATAATCTTTTGTATAATATCTGCATTATAAGTTAAATCATTGCCAGACAACATATCAAAATGTTTTCCATAACCATTGTGAATACAAAAGCTCCCGAGAGTAAATTGAGAAAGTAAACTATAATCATTATCATTATCGTCAGATAATATCAAATGTAGATTTGCCTTTATCGGCTCTGAAATATTTATGCTGTTTAAAAAATCAACATAGTTGTCATTTTTATTTATAAAATTATCGGTAAGCTCAAGTTCCACACTAATTTCACGTTTTTTAGAAAGATATTCTATTGCCGACTGGACAAAATAATCTTTCTCAAAATCAATCCTAATATCAGAATCGATGAATATGAGGTTACTTACAAAATCACCGACTTCTTCTAACATTTTAGCTACTTCGAAAGCTAACTTACTGCCTGCTGAATATGCAATAAGTTGATACGGCCCATTTGGACTTTGGCTTTTAATTAAACTTATGTATTCTTGTATACCATTTTTGTTATTATCAATAAAATCAATTCCATATAGTGTATAATTTTTGAGTTTTTCCCCAAGTTCTTTGAAAGCTATACCATATCCAAAAGCTGGAGGAAAAGCAAATATTATTCCATCTTGCCCATAACTCAATTTAATAAGGCTATTCAATGAATTTAACAATACTGTATTACTTTTTGTAAGTCTTGCTGCCAAACCTTTGATTGTTGGGAAGCCAAACACTTCTGAAAGACTTAATTCCATATCAAAGGCTTGACTGATTTTCGATAGCAGCACTATCGCTTTTAATGACTGGCCGCCCAAGTCAAAGAAGTTTTCTTCAACGCTTATCTTTTCCAAATGCAAAAGCTCTTGCCATATCTCAACCAGTTTTTCTTCTGTTTCATTCGATGGAGGCTCGTACTCTAATCCTGTTGATACATTGAATTCCATGTCCAACAAGGCTTTCCTGTCTACTTTTCCATTCGGCGTAACCGGTAGGCTGTCTAAGCTGGTGAAATATGAAGGTATCATGTAATTAGGTAACTTTAAGGCTAAATATTCTTTTAATTCTTTAACCGTCAGTTCTTTATTAGCGACTATATACGCGCTCAGATATTTCATTCCATCATTATCCTCTTTAGCCAATACTAAAGCTTCAGTTAAATGCTCGTTCTCAAGCAATGCGCCCTCTATTTCGCCAAGTTCGATACGGTAGCCACGTATTTTCACCTGATTATCTATCCTCCCTAAATATTCGATATTTCCGTCCGGCAACCATCGCGCTAGGTCGCCGGTCCGGTACATACGATCGCCGGGTATGAATGGGTTTGCAACAAACTTCTCGGCCGTCAGTTCAGGCCGGTTCAAGTAGCTTCGGGCTAATCCTGCGCCGGAGATGCACAACTCGCCGGAGATAGCGATAGGTTGCGGTCTGTTATAGTTATCCAAAATGTACACTTGGGTATTTCCTATTGGCTTACCGATAGGAACAGTTTTAAAACTTAACGTTTTTTCATCAGCTTGATATATGGTTGCTATAACAGTCGCTTCTGTTGGTCCATATAGGTTAAAAAGGTCAGGATTTCCTTTAAGTCCCTCTATTATTTCTTGCTGATAAATATCGCCTCCTGATGTTATTCTTTTTATTTCACTCATATTGCTTAAATCTATATTTTTAAGATATGATGATACTGAACCGAGATGACTTATTTTATTAGTCTGTATATACATTCCCAATTTATTGGCATCCCTTAACACTTTATTATTAGTAAGATGTAAAGTTGCACCAGTTAATAATGAAAGAAATATTTGTTCAACAGATGCATCAAAAGTTAATTGAAAAAATAGCAATATTTTTTCATAATTAAATATCCGATAATTTTTCATTTGAGCAAATATTAGGTTCGCGGCATTTCTATGTTCTATCAAAACCCCCTTAGGCATTCCCGTGGAACCCGAGGTATATATACAATATATCAAATCGCTGGGATTATTTATTAATTCAGGATTGCTGACATCTTCTGAATAATTGTCTCTCCTATCTAAGCTGATAACATCAATAGGATAATTCTTTACGTTCTCATTCAGCCACGACTGTGTAAGCAGTATCTTTGCCCCACTGTCTGTAAGCATAAAGCGGATCCGCTCCGCCGGATACTCCGGGTCAATCGGCACATACGCCCCGCCCGATTTAAGTATACCCAATATACCCACAATCATCTCGAGGGAACGCTCAACCATAATCCCTACCAAATCGTCAGGTTTCACGCCCTTTGCCCTTAGTATTCTTGCCAGTTGGTTAGATTTCTCATTAAGCTCTCGGTATGTTAACTGCTTATCCTCAAATACTAACGCTATGTTATTTGGAGTCTTTTCTGCCTGCTCCTCAAATAGCTCATGAATCGTCTTATCTTTTGGATATTCACCCGTTGTATCATTAAAATCGTAGAGTATCTGCACCCTTTCGGCTTCGCCCAGCATATCTATTTCATTAAGGCATATGTCAGGATTTTCAGTTATCAACTCGACAATCCTTTCAAAATGACTGGCCATCCGAATAATAGTATCTTTCCGGAACAGTTTCGTGCAATATTCTATATTTAAATATATCTCCTCATCGCTATTAATGGCTGTCAAAGTGATATCAAATTTTGCTACTGATAAACCAGTTCCGCAATAATCTTCATACTCAAGGCCGGACATTTTTTCACTCTTGACGTTAGTCTCCTGCAATGCAAACATTACATCAAACAATGGGTTCCGGCTCATGTCACGCTTTATGTTTAGCTTTGTTACCAGTTCTTCAAACTGATAGTCTTGGTTTTCATACGCTTTCAGCGCATTATGCTTTACTTCCTGTAAAAAATTCCTGAATGTCTTACTACCTTCAGGATAATTCCTCATCGCCAGCGTGTTTACAAACATGCCTACTACGTTCTCTAAATCCCCATGTCGCCGGCCTGCTATTGGCGTACCTATCACTATATCTTCTTGACCGGCATACTTGGATAGCAACACATTCAACGATGATAATAATACCATGTGCATCGTTGCCCCCTCGGTACGCATCAAGGATTTTATTCTATCCTGTACTTCCTTATTCAACTTAAAATCTACGCTGCCACCATCAAAGCTTTGGATTGCCGGACGCACAAAATCATTATGAAGATTGAGTACCGGCAATTCACCCGAAAACGTTTCAAGCCAATATTTTTCCTGCTGTTTGCCTTGTTCTGACCACATCTTCTCATTTTGCCATGCTGAAAAGTCTTTATATTGTATCTTTTGCTCGGGTAATATGTTGCCGTTATATAATTCCGTTAGCTCATGCCATAAGATTCCGCCTGAGATACCATCGTTTATGATATGATGGGTATCAATTACTAAAATATGTTTCACTTCTGACAGCTTAATAAGCTCAACTCGGATTAATGGGGCTTGTTCTAAGTCAAATGGGCGCATTGATTCATTGATAAGCGCTTCAGCCACACCCTCCTCCGCTTCCGTTATCGGTATGCTTAGCTCAATATCGTCATGTATGTACTGTACCACTTCTCCATCTACTATTCTGAATGACGTCCGCAAGGTTTCGTGCCGCTTTATCAGTTCATTAAATGAATGATTAAGCCTAGCAACATCTAGCTCCCCGTTAAGCACTGTAACTGATGATACATTATAATTAATACCGCTATTATCAAACTTATTAAGGGCATACATACGCTTTTGTGCTGATGAACATTCATAGTAAGGCTTGTTCGTTATTTTTTTTATCCTATTTATAAGCGTGACTGCCTTGTTGCTTTCGTGATTAACTACTAGATCTATAATTTCATTGATGGAAGAAGACTTGAAAATCACTTCTATACTTATTTCAATTCCGGTTAATTCAAAGAGTCTATACTCTAACTCAATAGCCTTCAAGGAGTTGAAGCCTATATCTATCAGTTTATCAAAAATATTAAACTTATTATGTCCCAAAATTGATTGAATAACTTCTATTACATTTTTTTCTGTAACTATCGCAATCATAAATATTGCATCCCCTTACGTTCATTAATAAGATTAAAATATGTATATTCATCTATACAAATTTTTTTAATAATATCAAATATAACATTTACCTCAATACCCATTTGTCTGGAAAAACTATATTTAACTAATTTATTTCGAATAAGACACCAGTTATTTTCTATGGCTTTATTTAACTCTAGTAGCTTTAGTGCTTTATTATCGCATGATGACCTAAGTATATTTTCAACAACCCGATATGAATTGACTATATTATTTAATCCGCTGATCATCTTTTCTCCTGCTAATATATCAGCAATTGAAGAGATCAATTTAAAGTTTTCCATAAATACATTCATGTCAGTAATGCCAGTCATTATAAGCGATTCACATAATACATAATTATGGCAATAATTAAAAAAAGAGTCTTCTGATTTATTTTGAAATTTATCATGCTTATGCAAAAAACATGAGATTTTCGTTTCATAATTATTAGAAAATAGACTACTTTCCATTATTTCTTGTATGCTAATTTGATTAAACGAGTAGGATAGCGTATCTGGATACCTTTGTTCAATTATTTTTATTGATGATTCATTATAACCTATAATTAAAATTATTTTTTCAAAAACATCCGATTCTATTAATATAGGACTGTTATTATTTATAGATCCTTGGAGTGTTTCAATGAAAAAGTGTTTCTCAACTTTTATTTCACACCTATCAACGCCCATATCATTCAGTAAGCTATTTTCATTCTTAATATCAATGTATGAATTGCTGATCATATTTTCACTAACTTTATATGAAACAATACTATTTGACATAAAATATGATATATCAAGTTTGAAATATATTAAAACAGCAAATAACATATTATAGTAACAGTTTTTAAACAACAAATTATTATAAGGACTTAATTGCAAATTTTCCATTAATAATCCTCGAAAATGAATTCTTGATATAATGTTTTGTAAGTTAAATTTGAGAACTTAGTAAGCCATTAAGACCAACCATCACATATTTTACTTATATCCTATAATTCTAAGGATGTCAATAACCGTTTTGGTTATGACGGTAGTTTTGGTGTAAAAATTGCGTTTTCATTATAACCAGTAAAAATAATTAGCTGTAGAGGTGTTCATCCATATATAAATTAAAGGTTACTAGAATCAACTATATGAATGGAGATTTTTATGTGCAAAAAGAAAGACAAAGCTTGGGCTTTGGAAGAACAATACAGAAATTATTAGATTTCGTTTAACTTCTATAGCGAAGTTCATATCAGCATACACAGACAAATTTTTGACAGGATAAACAAATTTATGGCTGTTGCTGGAATCAATGAGTATTCAGCGGAAATAGGTAATGCGTTTCTTACAGATTATTTATTGAAACATGAATGCTATTATCAATCCTACCGGATTGTCTATTTTGATTTTCCATTAATTGGTTTTGACGGTGTGAAATTAGAGTTTATCTTTTTTATTTAATTGGAATACATGTTTTTTGTAAAAAAACATGAAAAAAAGGAACTATAGGGGGTTTTAATTATCGCAGTTTGTAGTATAATGGGAAAGTCAGTTGTTGAATTATGCCTATTGCTGTAAGAAGGGGAGGTGTTATGGAAGATTTTAAAGCAACTATTGGGAGAAGAATTTATCTAATGCGATGTGAACTTAATTATTCAAGGGAAAGCCTAGCATTAAAAGCTGGTATTACTAGCAAGTTCTTATATGAAATAGAATCAGGCAATAAAGGAATGTCTGCTAAAACATTGTGTATGCTTGCAAATGCATTGAATACTTCTCTGGATTCATTAACTGATGGATTATTAGAAGGAATAATCTGATGGCTAAACATAGGTCTTTAGTAATCAACATCCTTCCGAAAATGTTGGAGGAAAGTAAAAGGTTAAGAAGTTGCTATTTAAGTTTAGGAGAAAGGGTTTGGATACAAAGCATAGAACATACGAAATATTCAATGTAATATTGAAAGAGCTTAAAATTTATATTGAAAATGGGGAAGAGCAGCAGATAAATAGATTCTTAAGTGAAATTAATTCACTTCATTTTATAAAATTCCTTGTAACTATTGAAAGCGAATTCGATTTTCAGTTTGACGACAATTATCTTAGGATTGGTTCGTTTAGAGATATAGACGAAATATGCTTATATATAGATAATAAATTGAATGAAAAAATCTTGAATGACAATTAATAAATATGCATTAATTAATAGACGATACAATATGAAGTGACCTCACAGTTTTTAATAACGTGGCTCCAGGTTATAAACTAGTTCTGAAATATATTGACGGAATAAGAAATAAGTTTCTAGAAGATGCAGAATTTATGCGAGTACGGATCCGGAAGCTTGGATTATGCATTATATCATCAGCCTACCGAGCGCGGAGTTAAATCCATTATATTGGCCCAATAACAATGGACATCGCTAATAAGAGAGTAAGATAAGTATGAATATAAGAATAGAAATCAGAAAAGCTGTAAGTGAGGACTATGCCCAAGTTAAAAAGGCTATATTTAATCTTTTGGGGCAGCTTCGCAATAGTAAAGTGGACAGCTTAGAAGGATTTGAACAAGCTTATTTTAAGATAATTGAAAATGATTCTAATGGATGTATTCTAATAGCACGAGAAAAAGACCGGATTTGTGGCTTGCTATCATTATCAAAAGCATATGCCTTACACTGCGGAGGGCTATACGGTATACTTGAAGAATTGTGGGTAGATAAAAAATATCAAAATAATGGTGTTGGCTCAAAATTAATTGATTTTATTTGTGATTACTGTAAAGAGAATAATATAAGACGAATTGACGTAGGTTTGCCGGATTCACAATATAAGTATTATTCTTATACATATAATTTTTACAAAAAAAAAGGATTTACGGAAATAGGTACGAGAATGAAACTTTCTATATAAGCAAGTTCCGGAGGAAAGCGTATGGATTGGGCAGGTATGCTTAAGAAAAATAGAAGTTATCGAAGATTTATCTCTAAAGACATTCCAAACAAGGAATTGATAGAGATTTTAGAACAGAACCGGTTCATAGCTTCGCCTCACAATATGCAGGAATTACGTTATTTCATAGTAAAAAATGAAGCTGATGCAATCTTTCAGGAAGTTAAATGGGCCGCTTTAATTACTGAACATGAAGGACCAAAATTTGATGAGAGACCTCCTGTATACATAGTTATTGTTCGGGATAGTCAAAGTAAAGCTAATGCCGCAGCATTGTGGTGTGAAGTCGGTATAGCCAGCCAGACTATCTTGTTGTCAGCTATTGAGAAGGGATATGGCGGTTGTTGTTTAGGAGCATTTCGAGAAGATAGGGTACGAAAAATACTTGGATTATCTGAGGATGTCGTGCCTTTATTGATTATTGCCCTGGGACAACCTAAGGAGGATGTTCATATTGTTCCCGCGAAAACCGGTGATTCTTTGAAATATTACAAAAATGAAAAGTCTGCACATTATGTGCCGAAATTAGAAGTTGAAGATTTAATTCTAAATTATAGAGAGTTTTTTCAAACGTATTGAATTGATTCTAAATTTGATTGTGAAAAACACATGTGAGGCTACTAATGAGAACATTAATTATTGATAATTATGATTCGTTTACATTTAATATTTACCAATATGTAGCCGAGATAACGGGAAACAAGCCAATCGTTATTCGTAACAATCAATCATATAAAGAATTAGTTTATGACAATATTATTATTTCGCCCGGACCCGGAAGCTCAGATAAACATGAGGATTTTGGTGTAAACTTGGAAATATTGCAAAATGAGGACGTTCCGATTCTTGGTATTTGCCTAGGGCATCAAGGTATCTGTGTTGCCTACAGTGGTGAGGTTATCTTAGCGAGAGAACCTTATCATGGGAGGATAGATAAAATTATCCATAACGGTGCCCCGCTCTTTAATGGGATTCCAGAAACATTCAATGTTGTAAGATATCATTCTATGATAATGAAAACGCCAATACCTGATTGCTTAGAGATTATCGGGGTTAACGATGAAGGAATTGTAATGGCAGTCAATCATAAAGAAAAACCGATATGGGGAGTGCAGTTTCATCCGGAATCCATATGTACAGAATATGGCAAACAGTTATTAAAAAATTTCTATAAACTCACGGCAGATTATAATTCGAATAAAAGCCTTATTAGACAAAGCAATAATTTGATAAATAAGCAAGTGACTGTGGTTCCGCAATGCAAAAATGAACGCGTTGCCAATAATAAATATAAAGTTGAAATTCGCGAAGTTGGCGATGGTGCGGATACAGAGAAGATATTTGAAGAATTATATGCGAATGATGAGGATGCCGTATGGCTGGATAGCAGTAAAATCATGAATGGTTTTTCACGGTTTTCTTATTTGATTGGAAAAGGCGGAAAGCTTTTTGAGAAATTAACTTACCAATGTAATGCATTGTCGCTTATAGTCGAAAAATACGGCAAAAAAGAAAAGTTACAGATATCTATTTTTGACTATATGGAAAAAAAGTTGGAAGCATTATACATAGAAACTCCTGATATATCATTTGATTTTAATTGTGGTTATGTGGGTTATTTCGGATATGAAATGAAGATGGAATGTGGACATTCCCGGAAAAATGAATCCGAATTGCCGGATGCGATATTTTTATTCGCCGACCGTGTGATTGTCATGGATCACTTGGAAAATAAAGTTTATCTGATGGCTATAACCGAAAAAAACGATGCCGACACGATTAACTGGCTGGACCAGACTGAAAAAACGGTTCGCAAAATAGGATTGGAAGTAAACGACTATACACTTCCGGTAAAAAAAGAAAGCGGGCACAATTATGTATTGAGCAGAGGATATGAACAATACATGAATGATATCAATGTTTGCCTTCAAAAAATAAAAGAAGGTGAAAGCTATGAAATCTGTCTGACAAATAAGATGATAGTAAATCAGAAAATTAATGCCTGGGAATATTACCGTGTATTGAGGAGAATTAACGGAGCTCCTTATGGAGGTTTTTTGCGTTTTGGAAGCTTACACATAGCAAGCTCATCACCTGAACGCTATATCTCCATAAACAAAGAAAGAATAGTTGAAGCCAAACCAATGAAAGGAACGATTAAAAGAAGTGAAAATCACGAGGAGGATCTTAGGCTTTATGAATTTTTGCAATCTGATGAAAAAACAATATCAGAAAATCTGATGATATGTGATTTGCTGAGAAATGATCTGGGTATTGTATGTGAAATAGGGAGTGTTAACGTACCTCAGTTAATGAAAGTCGAATCGTTTGCCTCAGTGCATCAGATGATCAGTCTAATAAAGGGAAAGCTCAGGAAAGGAATCAGTGCCGTTGAATGTTTAAAACAGTCATTTCCTGGCGGCTCAATGACAGGGGCGCCTAAAAAGAGAACGATAGAAATTATTGAAGAATTGGAAAAGGAACCCCGTGGCATTTATTCCGGATGTATCGGTTATATAGGGCTTAATGGAACAGCTGATTTTAATATTGTTATACGTACGGCGGTCATTACGCCGGATAAGCTGAAAGTTGGTGTCGGCGGCGCTATCATAGCGATGTCGGATCCTCAGGAGGAATTCGATGAAATTTTGCTTAAAGGAAGTGCAATGATGGAAGCTTTAAAATATTTAAACTAATTAAGGATGGGTAAAATGATTATTAACTTTATCATGGAAATATTATGGGAGAATGCCACAAAAGAATATAAAAATATTTATGCCGAATATGCAGACAAAGATTTGCTGCAGATATATAACGAAATATATAAATCGATGCATGTAGATATAGGAATGTCAACCGAAGTATTTAATGAAAACATACTTCTAAGTACAGGATGCAAAAACCGAAACCGGGAAAAGGCTCTTTCCGGCTGCTCCATGTGCCAATGGGACGATGAGGATTTGGCCATACAGGCAAAATTGAAGGTTTTAAAAGAACGGGATTCTAAACTGTACGCGAAACTTATCAGGGAAGGATTTATAAAAAAAAGAGGAGAAAAAGCAAAGCCTTCATTAATTGAAGAAATTGCATCTTGTAATGTTTTTGATAATGAAGATTTTACAGATAATGTGTTTGATAAATTGTTTAACGATAATCCGGTATTTGAGACAAAACCTCTATATGGGATAATCGCGGTAAGGGCAAATGACGTAACATCTGAAAAGATAGAACGATGGAAAAAGCAATTTCGCGGAAGATTATTTGTTGGATTCGGCATAGAAGTTGGATGTGATTGGCTGAGAAATCATTGGATTAATAAAAATACAACAAATGAAGATATTATGAAAGCAATCGGCATAATTAGAGAAGCGGGTTGTGTCTCCTCGGGTGATATTCTTTTGGGAATTCCGGGACTTTCAGCATATCAATCCCTTCAGACTTTTCTTTCAACCTGCGGTTGGCTTTACGAACAAAATATTGATACGATTCTTGTATCGCCGCTTACTTCAAAAAGCAGAACCTTACAGTATTTTATTACGGAAAATATAGATAAAAATGAAACGAAAAAAATCAATGGACGAAAAATTATGTTTTCCGGGATTCCATCAGCCTATGTTTTTATCACGGCTTTATATGAAGCGATACGCCTGTTTCCGGGAATTGAAGAAATAATACAGTTAAGTCCGCAAAATGGATTTGTTTTCCTTGAAAGGTTCATGGAAAATGAAAATAAAACCGAATTTGAATGTTATTTTGCCGCGGAATACAAAAAAATGATTGAATATAATATATCACAGCAGGGGATTGACAAAGAAATAATTAATGAACTATATTCAAAAGCTGCTGAGGAAGAAGATTTTAAAAGATTTATCGCTCAATGTGAGATCGAAAAAGAAATTTCAGTCAAGGATTCCCTGTTATGGCTATGTGAAAATATACTTCTGGAATTGGGGCTTGAGCAATCCGAGATAATAACTAAATCTGCGCAATTTAAGGGGGAAATGGAGCATTGGTAGAAAAAGAAAAGACCATAACGAATATGTTTTTAAATCAGGTAAAGCAAGCACCTTATAATATTGCCGTAGAATATGAAGAGAAAACATTAACCTATGAACAACTCTTGGAGAACTCAAAAAAAATCGCGAAAAAGATAACGGTTAGAGGAACTCAGGCTAATGATATTGTGCTGTTGTTTCTGCCAAGGGGTATTGAAATGATCGCTTCCATGCTGGGAGTATTGTTGGCGGGAGCGGCATACTTGCCTTTGGATCCGGAGCTGCCGGATGAGCGGATTAGCTTTATAATAGAAGACAGCAAGGCAAAACAACTTATTGTTAGCGAACAAGACAAAGACAGAGAAATATTTAAATATTTTAGGGAAACTGATAATCTGATTGTAGGAGAAGGCTTATCAGACTGGGAAGTGCAAGCGGAGTTTGAGCCCGTGCCTATTACCCCGAATCATTTGGCTTATGTAATCTATACTTCCGGAACTACCGGCGTACCAAAAGGCGTAATGATTGAACACATTGGCGTTAACGGGCTTATTCGGGCAATCAAGAAGGATTTGTATCACTATAATGATAACGCAATTAGGATTTCGGTACTTACACCGTTTCATTTCGACTCCTCTGTAGAAATGATCTATTATGCCCTGCTTTCCGGGCATTGTTTATGCATAGCTCCCAGAGATGCAATGACAGATGGGATAGAAATGCTGAACTTTTTATATTTCAAAAAAATTATCCTGACCGATTCTGTTCCTACTCACTTGGAATTATTGATACGAAGCAATCAGTCCTTTGAGGAAAAAATGACTGTGCGCCAGTTTGTAACCGGCGGCGAGACTCTTTATTTAACTACTCTTAAAAAATTTTATGCCAGATGCGCTGCTAATTTACCTGAGATTACAAACTCTTATGGCCCCACGGAATGTTGTGTGGAGGCCACGGCTCTAAAATTGGATATGGAATATATCGAGGAGTTGGGATTTGTTCCAATCGGAAAAGCTTTGAGCGGATATGAGATTTATATATTGAACGAAAATAAAAAAGAAGTTGCCCATGGAGAAAAGGGTGAAATCTATATTGTTAGTGATTGTTTGGCGCGTGGATACATCAATGATCCGGAATTGACAGAGAAACGCTTTACTATGATCGAAGTGGGAACGAGCATCGGCATAAAGAAAAAAAGGGCTTATAAAACCGGAGATTACGGCGAAATTATGCCCGACGGAAATATTAAATTTTTAGGCAGACAAGATGAACAGGTTAAAATACGAGGCCATCGAATTGAATTAAATGAAATAGAAGCGAAAATGCTTCAATATACCGGAATTAGACATGCAGTTGTTAAGGCAATAAAAAATCATATCGAAGAATATCAATTATGCACCATGTTCACCGGTGAATCAAAAATAGATATTAATGATTTACGCCATTATCTTTCAGAAAAACTTCCTGATTATATGATTCCTCAAAAATTTGTCCAAACGGATGAATTACCATATTTATCCAATGGGAAAATTGACAGAAAAGGAATTCAGTTTGATCTGGCGGATATGGAAGTGGACAGCTTTGACGAATCAGACTCCACAGAAAAAAAGCTCTGTTGTCTTTGGGCGGCTATTATAGGAACTAGTGATTTTAATGCGGATGAAAGTTTTATGCGTATTGGAGGAAACTCGCTGAATCTTATATCTTTTTCGGAGAAAATAAATTCGGCCTTACATATTGATATAAAGACAGTTGTTTTTTTCAAATATCATTCTATCAAGAAACTCGCGGATTATATAGACAGCATATAAATTATAATGGAAAATTAGGATAAATATGAGCAATGATATAGCGATTATCGGGATTGCCGGAAGATTTCCAATGGCGAATTCGGTAAATGAATTTTGGGATAACCTTATCAGTAAAAAAGAATGCATTGCAAGAGAGAGCAGTCTAAAAGAAGGCTTTATAAAAGCGAAGGGTATGATACCGGAAATCGGACAAAGTGTCGGGGAGTTTTTCGGATTATCTGCGGAAGAAAAAAAGTATGCTGATCCTCAGCTTCTTGCGTTATTGCAAACATCTTATGAAGCACTGGAAGATAGCGGCTATCATTTTGATGATGATAATAATCTTACGGGTGTATTCATAAGCGCCGGATCCAGTTTCAATTGGCGAAAACAGGTTTTTGACAGCGGTGATTTAAATAATATAAAACAGCAGAAGCTCACTTATTTCATGGAGGAACACTATTACAGCACCCAATTATCCTACCGCTTGAATCTGAAGGGGCCAAGCTTATGTATCATGGCTTCATGCGCTTCTTCTCTTGTTTGTATACATCAGGCAAGTCAAGCGTTACTTTTAAATGAATGTGATATTGCCTTAGCGGGCAGCGCTTATATAGATAATACAGATGAAAAGGGATATTATTACGACCCGGATTATATTTACTCTAAAGACGGTATATGCAGGTCATTCTGTGCGGATTCGAGTGGAACTGTGCCTGGTAACGGTGTTGGGATTGTAATATTAAAATTGCTTGAAAATGCGATCGATAGCGGTGATTTGATTTACGGAGTTATAAAAGGTTCCGCCGTAAATAATGACGGAAGTGAAAAGCTTAGCTTTACGTCTCCAACAGTAGAAGGCATATCAGAAGTAGTCAATACAGCTATTGAGATCGCGGAAATTGAAGCTGAGGAGATGAACTTTATAGAAACACATGGCACCGGAACCCCATTGGGAGATATGGTTGAGTTTGAGGCTTTAAAAGAAAGCTTTAGCGAAGGATTTGGGGGAATGGAAAATTATTGTCTCCTAGGCGCATTAAAGCCAAATATCGGATATCTTGAGGCGGCCAGCGGTATAGCGAGCTTTATTAAGGCGAGTCTATCTGTTTACCGAAAATTATATCCGGCTAATATTAATATCACTAAAATTAATGATAAATTAGAACTTGAAGCATCTCCTTTCTTGATTGAAAAAGAACACACTGTTTTTCATGTCCAGCCGGTAACCGGCGCCGTAGTGGCTTATGCCGACGGCGGTACAAACGCATGTGTTTTACTTCAATCAGCCGTACAAAAGAAGGCTGTTAACTTTAATGAGAAATGTTATTTTCTAACTTTCTCAGCCAAAAATACAGAGAGTTTAGAAAAGTATTTGGATAAAATGTGCGCTCACTTGTCAGCAGAAGAGATTGATTTGGATAATGCTGAATATACATTAAACTTCCGCCGAAGCCAATATCCGTATGCTTGCGGTGTTATTTGCTTAGATAAGGCGGATCTTATCAGAAAATTGAGTCTTAGGGAAGTATTTTACCGTCAGAAAGCCAAGTTCGGGGAAAATGAAATAATTCGCTTAACGTCGGTTAATTACAAAACTGTCGATGAACAATTAGAATTTTTCAGAGAGATCCGCGATGAATGGTTAAAAGGGAAAAAAATAGACTGGAGTGCTTATTACGCGAAAGAGGGGTATTCAAATATTTCATTGCCCACATACGTGTTTTAATTTTAAATAATAGAATGGTGGATTTTAAAAATCGTGATAAAAAATAATTATCTTAAAGAAATGAAAAGAAGTATCGGAATCATATATAGCTGTACTCCGATGTTCACGACATTAAATATTGTTTGTAAAATTATTTTATCAATTATGATTCCTTTACAGCTTATTGTCATTCAAAATGTAATAAATGTTGTTACGGATGTTTTAAGCGGAGGAATGAAAACAGCCGCTTATATATGGTGCGGAATCTTTTTAGCCTTAGATATTATTATAATTTTCACCAATTATTTCAGCAGTATATTTCATTTTAAAATCAAAGAAATAGTTAACAAAAAAACAACTTATTCGATCGTAAAAAAGTTTTGCTCGGTTGAATATCATTTTTTAGAAGATAAAGAAATGAATGATACAATCAACTTAATGGGAAGAGAGCCGGATGTAAAGCTGGTCGAGCGGTTTGATAACGCAGTCAATGTGATTTCATATGTGATTAGCTTAATTGGCTCTACCTTATTTCTTGCGCAAGCATCTTACGGACTTATGGTCGGGTTCGCTCTTATGCTGATTCTAACGGTTTTTTACAATTACAAAGGCATGGATATGATGAACGGCATTATAATAGAACAAACTTTTGATGAAAGAAAGCTGCAATATATGAGTGATATGCTTTCAAATAAATCTATGCTGTACGAACTGAAGGTTTACAGAGGAATAAAATATATAGTTAATAAGTGGCGAAAAGAAGCAAAAAGAATCTTCAATCAAAGGCTTAAGGTTATAATTCGCGCGCAGCGATATTTTATTATGACGACAGTATTTTTTATCGTATGGGCAATTATCACAGCTTTTGTTTTTTCGAGAATGTTAATCGATCATCAGATTAGCCTTGGCTTTTTTACATCTTTTGTGTTGTCGATCTTATATATTATGAATAGTACGGTATTATTTTCAGATGAACTCACCTCGTTGGGCAAAAAAAATATCGAAATTGATCAATATAATAAATTTATGGCTTTGCCGGAAACAAAAGATGGTGATAAAAAATTGAGTAAAGGTGTTTACCATTTCAGGTTGGAAAATGTCAATTTTACCTATCCCTCCACGGAACAGCAAATATTAAAAAATTTATCATTTGAATTTAGTTCTACTGAATCAATAGCCCTTGTCGGAGAAAATGGCGCCGGAAAATCGACACTGGTCAAACTGCTGCTAGGTTTATACAAGCCGGACAGCGGTGCTATTTTTGTAAACGAGCACAGATTGGAGGAACTGAATCAGGATACAAAAAGAGCGCTATTCAGCGTTATTTTTCAGGATTATACAAAATACTCTCTTACGCTGCGTGAAAATGTTGCGTTTGGTAATATGGCTCTGTTAAAGGATGATGAAAAAATAATTCGGGCCTTAAAGGACGGATTAGCGGATGACATAATTGGATTTGGGGAAAAGGGGTTAGATATTAATCTTGGGAAAATAGAAGAGGATGGGCTGGATTTGTCCGGCGGGCAGTGGCAGAGAATTGCTTTATCAAGGGCTTTGATATCAAATGCTTCTTTCGTTGTGCTGGACGAACCGACAGCTGCTTTAGACCCGGTCGCGGAAAGCAAGATGTATGAATCATTTTTTGAAATAATGAAAGAACGGGGAAGCATTATGATTTCCCATAGATTGGCAAGTGCCAAGATGGCCGATAAAATTATCGTGCTGAAAGATGGTCGGGTCTTTGAAAAAGGAAATCATAATGAGTTAATGGAGCAGAAAGGTTTATATGCCGACATGTATAAGAAACAAAGCTCTTGGTACCAAATGAAAGGTGGAAGTAAATTTGAATAAAACGAAAGTAATATTTAAATCCATTTATATGGTTATGGCGGCCACCCCGCTTTTTGGTGTTTTAAATCTGATAGTTATATTGTTATTTGGAATTCTTCCTTATCTTATTACTATCACGATAGCGAGTTTATTTGATTCTGTCAACAACTATTTATTTAGTGATGGTTTGGCGGACAGTATTCTTAAATATGGGACTATTTATATAATATTATTTCTTGTGCAGTTTTCATTGTATACGATCCAAAGTGTTGTGGAAAACTACGGTATTTACGAAAAAACTTTGCATGTGCTTAAAATACAGTTAGGACTTAAATATTCCAAGCTATCTTTAATTAGTTACGAAAACACTGAAATACATAATTTAGCTCAGAGAGCAAAAGAATGTGTGCAAATGGATGTGCTTCCAAGAATATACCTATCGGTATTGAAGGCGTTTTCTTCTGTAATATCCGTAGTGAGCATTACGATTGGGCTGGCGGGATACAGCCCCGCGCTTTTACCCCTTAGTTTATTTTGCGTTTTGCCTTTTCTGATTTCAAGAATCATTCGCGGAAACGAGTTTTATTATTTGAAAACCCATCAAGCGCCTAAAAAAAGGAAAGCAGAATATTTGTGGATGCTTTTTTGCGATGCGGCGGCGGTAAAAGAGATGCGAGTAATGGGAACTGGAGAATATATTACAGAAAAATGGAGAGACACTCAGTGGCAGGTAAACAAAGAAATTTGGGCTTTTAACAGAAAGGATAGCAAATCCTTGCTGTTTTGCAATCTGATTAAATCAGCCGGTTTTGTATTAAGTTTTCTGCTCTGCCTTTACTTGCTTTTAGAAGGCAGTCTTTCGGTCGGTATTTTCGGTGCTTGTATATTTGCTATTAACAATGTGCAGACGGCAACAAAAAATCTGATGATTGATCTTGGGCAGGTTCCACAACATCTCAGTTTCGGATTGGATTATTTTGAGTTTCTTGAATTGCATGAGGAAGAAAACGGTGCATTAGATAAAAAGAGTTTTAAGCAGTTAATATTTAAAAATGTTTCGTTTTCTTATCCAAATGCATCTAAAAAAGCGATTGATAATATAAGCTTTTCAGTTAAAGCGGGAGAAAAAATTGTCGTAGTAGGTGAAAACGGTAGTGGTAAAACGACATTAGCAAAGCTTATGTTGGGTTTATACAGAGTTGACGAAGGAATTATTACTTATGATAAAGTTAACATTAGCGAGATAGACAGAAATCATCTCTATAAAAATACTTCAGTCGTGCCTCAGGATTTCATGAAATGTAATCTTACGCTGCGTGAAAACGTGGGTATATCAAATGTGGGGAAGATAAAAGATGATAATAAATTAACAGCTTGCTTATCGCAAATTGGATTTAATAAAAAAGATTGTTCATTAGATGATCAAATAGGCCGCGAATTTTCCGGTGTAGCTTTTTCCGGAGGAGAGTGGCAAAGAATTGCCATAGCCAGGGCGATGTTCAAAGAAAGTAATTTTGTTATTCTGGATGAACCGACTAGTGCCCTTGATCCACTAACAGAAACGGAGATTTTAAAAAGCTTTATTGAAATCTCTAAAGATAATACTGCAATAATAATATCTCATAGGGTTGGTTTATGCAAATATGCGGATAAAATAATTGTTATGAAAGAAGGGAAGCTTGTAGAATATGGAGATTATAATCAACTAATGAAAGATAAAGGTGTATTTTTTAATATGTTTAATGCTCAGGCTCATTGGTATAACCTAAAGAACCAAATTAAAGAATATAATGTGCAAGTTCCCGGAGGTGTATAATGGAATGGTTGAAGAACAAAAGGCAGGAAATTGACCTGATTGATACCAAATTAATTGATCTTATAAAAGAACGTTTTGAGATCATTAACAAAATTGGTCACTATAAAAAAGAAAATAATATCCCGGTAATGCAAAATACCAGGGTTGAAGAAATCATGAGAAAATGCGAACTTATGGCGAAAGAAAAAGAATTGGCCCCAGAGCTGATTAAAAATATTTATAAGGTGATAATCGACTATGCCTGTAAATTGGAGCAAGAAATGCTGCCTTCTTGTGATGACAAAGTGAAAGAAATAATATTTTGTACTTTGGGTCCGGATGGAACTTGTCATTCAAACGCTGTAAAACAGTTTATTAATTTTCATTCGATAAAAGCTGCAAAAATTGATTATGTGGATGATTTTGAAGATGCTGTCTTAAAAATAAAAAATAATGAGGTGGATTATATCGTGCAAAATGTGGCACATCCACAGATTGGCTTGCTTAATGAAAAATATCGGAATGAAATTTATATGAATGACTCATTTCAGTGCCCAACAATTAGTATGGGAATTCTCCGCCGGAAAAATGGGAGCGGAGAAAAAAAGATCGGCATTATGCCCGCGGCTGTAAATTATATAGACCCAAATGAATGGGATGAGCTTATATTTGAAACATCTAATCCAAAAGTTAATGAGGCTTTGTTAAATGGGAAATATAATTATGGAATTACATTTATTCATTTTGCTTCTGAATATCCCCATGAATTGGAACTTGTATCAAACTTTGGCGGCCCGGTCGATACATGTTGGGTAGTTTACGGCAGGAATAAACGTAACATATACGGTGAGGTTTTAGGTGATAAAACAATAGAGTATTGAATTCATTAGATATCTCGCATAACTGCGGCTTTATGTATAGGTGTCAGAGCGGCATTATATTGAAAGGACAATTATTATAACAAATAATAAGAAATGTGAATTATATGTGCGGAATAAATGGAATGTATAGCTTTAACAGAAAATTAAACGAGAATGAAATGGCAAGCCTAAACCGTATGAATAAATTACTGTTTCATAGAGGGCCTGATGAATGTGATTCCTATCTATCGGAAAGAGCCTGCTTTGGGTTTTGTTATCTTAAAACTATCGGCCTGTCAAACGGCTTGCAGCCGATTATCAGTGAAGACAGCAGATATGTATTAGTATGTGATGGAGTGATTTTTAACTACTTAGATTTAAAAACTGAATTAATTGAAATGGGGCATCATTTTCGAACTGACTCTAACGCTGAAGTTATTTTACATCTATATGAAGAATCAGGATTACAGCTTTTGGATAAAATTAGCGGCCAATTTTCCTTTTCTCTATATGACAGTCTGGAACATAAGCTTATTGTCGCAAGGGATCATTTTGGTATAACGCCTCTGTTTTATTCATTAATTAATGGGGTATTTGTATTTGCTTCTGAAATAAAGGCAATTTTGGAATATCCGGGAGCGGATAGAACAGTTGACCTCGTCGGTTTGGATCAATGCTTTTCACTGCCGGGGATTGTAAGCCCGAGGACTATTTTTAAATCAATTTCATCGGTCAAACCAGGCCACTATATTACTGTGGACCAAAGCGGAATTAGTGAAGTGGAATATTGGGATATATCCTACCCAAAGGATCAAGCGATTAATTATCATGATGAAAGTTATTATTTAGAAAAAATTAGAGATTTACTGAACCAGTCCATCCGAAGGAGAATGATTTCTGATGTGCCGGTAGGTGCGTACTTAAGCGGAGGACTGGATTCATCGCTCATATCCAAATTAGCAAATGGTATGCATAAAGGACTGCATTCTGTTTATTCCATGACTTTTCGGGATAAATTTTTTGATGAAGAAGCTTTTCAAGAGATTATGCGCAAGGACATTGACATACAGGGTCACTCTTATTTGTTTGATTTGGAAGATGTCTATAAAAATATGAGCCGGGTAATATGGCATAGTGAAACCCCGTTAAAAGAAAGTTACAATACTACATCCATAATATTGTCAAACTTGGTTCGCGGCAATGGCGTAAAAGTCGTCTTGACCGGTGAAGGTGCGGATGAGCTGTTTGCGGGTTATCCAAGTTATAAATTTGATTATTTCCGATATGAAAGCGGATCAAATATGGAGTGTAGCATAAAAGAATCGGAATATCGTAATAAGCTGTGGGGAAGAGCTGATTTCTTATACGAGAAGAATTACACAGAATTTGATGAAATTAAGAAAAGTATTTTTTCTCGTGATATTACTGAAAATTATAATGAAATCAACTTTGTTAACTTTGGGCTTGTGAACAAAAAGCGGCTTCAAGGTATCCATCCTTTACATGTGCGTTCTTATATAGATTTTAAGGTAAGAGTTGCGGATCATCTGATTTCAGATCACGGAGACAGGATGTTAATGGCGAATTCGGTGGAAGGAAGATATCCCTTTCTGGATAAGGATTTGGTCGAATTCGTGACTCGGATACCGCCGAATCTGAAACTGAATAATTACGAAGAAAAATATATATTAAAGAAATTAAGCGATAAAGTTCTTCCGGGAGCAATAATAAACCGAGAAAAATTTGGATTTTCGGCACCCGGAAGTCCACAGCTTTTGCAAAATAAATCCGAATGGGTGCAGGATTATCTGTCATATAATAAAATCAAAAAAGATGGATATTTTAATCCTGATACAATTGAGGAATTGAGAATAAGATATAGCACAAGGGGGTTCTTATTAAATATACCTTATGAGGAGGATCTGCTTATGCCGGTAATTACATTTGGAATCCTGAAAGAAATGTTTAATATTCCAAATTATAACGATGCTATATAGAAACTCAATATACAAAAGAAAAGAGAGGAAATACATATGGGGAAGAATATGATAGAAAGGATTATAGAAAATTCTAATCCCGATAAAATTGCGATAATATATCAGGACTATAAAATTACCTATGGACAGATGCTAAGTATAGCCAGGAATACGGCGAATCTACTCTTGGAACATGGCTATTCAAAAGGCGGAAATATTGGAATATATATGGATGTTGCTCCCGAAACAGTCGCTATATGCCTGGGGATTTTATCAGCGGGCTGTACGATGGTTCCTTTAAACATTTCGGAACCGGCAGTGCGCAATAAGAAAAAAATAATAGCGGCAGATATTCATTTTATTTTCACCAAAGAATCTAGTCAGGAATTGACTAGGGATTTTGATGGCGTGAGCTATATTATTGATCAGGAAAAGGAAAATAATTTGTCCGTAATAACGGACAGTGAAAATAATAAATTTTCTGATTGTAAAGATGCTTATATTTTATTTACTTCCGGTACAACAGGGGAGCCCAAAGGTATTATTAACACGATGGAAAACCTTTTGGAACATACGGAAATTTTTATACATGAAATGGAAATCGTTCAGGATGACATATTTATGGGTTTTTCCCCTTTACATTTCGATTGCATTTTAGAAGTGGTTTTCCCGATTCTAATGGCCGGGGGTACATTAATTATCCCTGATGTTAATCAGAAAACAGATTGCGAGTATATTTACAATCTCATCATAGAGCAAAATGTAACTATTTTAAGTGCCCCACCTCAAATACTGAATATTTTAAATAAAATCATTTCTCTGAATGAGAAATTAGGAAATGTAAGATTAATACTGGTCGGAGGAGATATAGTAAAATATTCGAATTTAGATCGATTGATAAAAGGCTCTTGTGTCAGATGCGGATATGGACTGACGGAGGCTACCGTAAGTACATTGTGGCATACCATTACCGAAAAAGATACCGATATTGTGCCGATCGGAAAACCGCTCAGCAAAACATTCGCCTATATTTTGGACGAGCATGGTAATCATGTGCCGGAAGGCATGGCAGGAGAAATTTATCTCGGCGGGGCTGGTATCGCGAAAGGATATCTTAACGATGCTGAATTAACGGCGGGGAAATTTATTGCCGATCCTTTTAATGGCGGGAAAATGCTTCGAACCGGTGATATGGGGAAATTCAACGAAAGAAACGAAATAATATTCCTCGGGCGCAAGGATAATCAAGTCAGCATAATGGGGGTTCGCGTTGAACTTGCGGAGATCGAGGCGGTTCTCATTAAATATGATAGTATTGAGGAATGTTATGTGGAATCCCGAGGGGAAGAAAAGAAATTTTTAGTATGTTATCTTGTTTTAAAAGGTAATCAGAAAATTAATTATTATGATTTTATAAGTTATTTTACAAAAATTCTACCGCTTATTATGCTTCCGAAACATTTTTATCATGCCGATTCTATTCCCCGGCTGGATACCGGAAAAATAGATTATCGAGCATTGACGGATAGGGAGTGGGAATCAGCGATGGTATTTAAAGCCGCTGAAACGGCTTTGAATTTTTATCAAAACGCTGTCAAAGACATTTGGAAGCGCACTTTACGAACGGATATGGAGATATTTCCGATTGATATAGATTTTTACGAAATGGGAGGCGACTCAATACTTGCCATCAAAGTTATTTCGGATATCGCAAGTCAATTCCACATTGACATTACCGTAAAAGAATTTGTTAATAATCCAACAATTGATTTATTGGCGATTTTTATTGAGAGAAAAGTTAATAATGGCGTTGAAGACAATAGGATAAAAAAAGCAAAGAAAAAAGAATTCTATAAAACTACTGCGGCTCAGAAAAGAATATGGATTGTTTCTCAAATCGAAGATTGTTCATCTTTATATAATACCATTACGAACAGCAGATTAAAAGGTAAACTTAATGTAAATAGATTTATCCGTGCGTTTCAGACACTGTTTGATTCTCATGAAATTTTACACGCTAACTTTTATGAAAAAGACAATGATATCCTACAAAAGGTAAACCCCGGAGAGCTCAAATTTGAATACGCCGATATAAGGAACATGAAAGACAAAGATGAATATATATTTCAATATATCAATTCGGAGCTTGAATACAATTTTGATTTGGAAAAAGAAATTTTAGTTCGTCCGGCATTAATGCAAACAAAGGACGAAGAATATCATTTTATTTTGAATGTTCATCATATAGTAACTGATAATCAATCATGGATACAGATGTTATCGGAGCTTGAAACACTCTACGAGAATAATGGAAAACCGGATTCGGCGGAAAAAAATATATCTTATTTTGATTTTGCCGAATACGAAAAAGAACTGCGTGATTCTGATCAGCTAATAAAACAAAAAAGATATTGGCTCCAAAAGATGGACGGAATCCAAGATATGCTTACGGAATTGAATTTGACTAGGAAAAGATCGGATATAATAGGACTTAATGGTCATTCGCAAAGGATTCAATTGGATAGAAATATTACAAGAAGCATAAAGAACTTAGCGAGACAGGAGAGAGTTTCACCATACTCTTGTTTGCTAAGCGTGCTTAAACTATTGATTTATAAATATACAGGGCAAGAAGACATAATTATTGGTTCGCCGGTTATTAATAGGAAATTAGGAAAAACAAAAAGTCTAATAGGATTATTTTTAAATATAATATGTGTCAGAAGCCGTGTTAATCCAGATGAGGATTTTATTGAGCTGCTACATAAAGTACATGATTTGGCGCAGGAAGCTATTGATAATCAGGATTATCCGTTTGAAAATATAATCGAAGATCTAAAAATAGAACGGAAAACATCTCAGACACCATTATTTCAAATATTGTTTGATTACCATGGAGATGATACGGAAATTTTTAAGCTGCGAGATATTGAGGTGGAAAATTTACCGGTTAAAAGTATTTATTCAAAGAATGAAATGACATTTACCGTAATCGAATTGAACGGCACTTTCTGGATTGACTGTGAGTATAATCTTAATCTTTACGATCAGCTATTTGTTTCTCAGTTAATGGAACGGTATGAAATTCTTTTACGAAAAGTATTAAAAGATAACCGGAAGAAATTAAAAGCTTACGATTTGCTGAGCGTTGCCGACATTAAAACCTTAAAAAATTATAATGAGACTCAGAAATTGGAGTACGCAGAAGAGAATTTTATCCAGCTTTTTGAAAAGCAGGCAGCTCTGAACCCTGATAAAGCAGCGTATATTTATCTTGATAAAACAATTACATATAATGAATTAAATCAAAAAGCTAATCAATGTTCGGCTTACATGCAAAGCCGCGGTATAAGAGCGGCTGACGTTGTAGCTTTATATATGGACGACAAGAGCATCGATACTCTTATTCTTATTTTGGGTATCATTAAGATGGGAGCGGCTTATTTGCCATTAGACGTAAGTCATCCTGCGAAACATATTAAAAAGTTAATTGATACGGCTTCTCCCATTTGTATTATTACTGAGTCTGATCATATTGAGAATCTGAGGACGGATATAGATATATATTGCGCTGATTCGGAGTTTTGGAACGGTGTCGGAACGAAATCTAATACAAATCCTAAAACAAATCATATCATTGATAATATATTTCACATTATCTTCACATCAGGTTCTACTGGTACCCCCAAAGGAGTTCAAACAAAGTCGAGCGCAATTGTTAATCGACTTAAATGGGCATGGGATACAATGCCATTTAAAGACGGGGATATTATGGCGCACCATAAATCATATGCGTTAATCGGTTCTTTCGTTGAAATGTTCGGGGGACTTTTGCGAGGCGTTCCAACTGTCATAATACCAAGGCAGCATGTATTGTCAGGAATGCTGCTTGATGATATCGTTAAACATCAAATTACTTATTTTTTCGCTTCTCCCCCGATTTTAACTATTCTCATGGATGAGGGCAGAAAACGGGATAATAGCGATATTTTATTGCGATATACCGCTACGAGCGCAGAACCGGTTTCAATAGATTTCGTCAGAAAGTGGTATGATATTTTCCCGAATACCCGCTTGATCAATCTATATGGTTCGACTGAAAATTGCTCCGATATCGCTTACTATGACACAAAGCTTATGGGCAGCGGCGAAACGGCGGTACCCGCAGGTTATCCCATTGCCAATGCTAAAATATATATTATTGATAATGATGATAATATATTACCAACTAATATCAATGGAAAAATAATCGCTACCGGTGTCCCTGTGTCATCGGGCTATATCAATAACGAAGAACTGACCGCTCAGGTATTTAGGAATATAAAGCTATTAGGTGAAGAAAAAGAACCCGTGTATTATACTGGTGATAATGGTTGGCTAGATGAGCAAGGCCGGCTTATTATAACGGGGCGGTATGATTTTCAGGAAAATATTAACGGATATTTGATTGGAACCGATGATATTGAATTGGCCCTTAAAGAATGTGCGGAAATAAAGCAGACGGCTGTTATTATAACTGAGACGGCAGAAAATGAAAAAAAAATTGTAGCTTATATTGTTAATCGCGATAAGGCCAAATCGATTAAATTTTTCAGAGATTCCCTGAAACAGCGGCTTCCGGAGTATATGATACCGAGTAAATTCGTATTTACGGACAATATTCCAAGAACGCCAAATGGAAAAATAGACCGAAAAGCTTTGCCTGATGCAAGCTTGTATAATATTCTGGGCGTTAAGTATATGGAACCCAGAACTCCGATAGAGCAAAATGTAAGAGAAATATTTGAAAACGTATTAAAGGTCAATAAGATAGGTGTATATGATAACTTTTTCGATATCGGTGGCGACTCTATCAAAGCGATTCAGATAATCGGCCATATACGGCATATTTTTAGCGTAAATCTGCCGATTATGGAATTATTCTCAAAGCCTACAATAGCGGATATGAGCGAATATATTAGTAATGCAGAGCGAAATTATAAACTTAATTATGAGATGGTCTCCAATGAACCGAGAAAGGTATATCCTATATCCTACGTGCAGGAAGGATTCTATTTCTATAATAAACTTGAGCCGAGAAATATTTTTTACAATATTGCCGCAAATAGAATTGAGGGTAGATTCGATTTAGATATTTTCAAAAAGTCGTTAACATGGGTTATGTTAAGACATGATGCGTTACGTATGTTATTTATTGAAGTAAACGGAAGAGCAGAAATAGTAATAAGCAGCCAAGTAGAGCCTCATATCCAAGAAATTGATTTGAGTCACTTAGAAGAAGGAGAGAAAAGTAAGGAAGTAATTCGTTTATCAAGAAAAGAAATTGATAGTTCCTTTGATTTTTATATTGGTCCTCTTTTAAGAGTGAAATGTTATAAGCTTGGACAAGATGATATCGTTGTTTTGATTAATATGAGCCATATTGTTACGGATGGAAGATCTATTAACATCTTGCTAAAAGAAGTAAGCTATGCTTATAAACATTATATTGCTGGCGCTCCTTTTGAATTGCCTCCATTGCCAATACAATTTTCCGATTTTATTATTTGGCAGAAAAGCGAATATTTTAATGAAATCATTGAAAAACAGAAAGGATACTGGAGGGAAGCGTTAAAGGGTAAATTGCCAGTCTTGAACCTGAAAGGAAAAGCAAGACCTGAGGTCTTTACATATAAAGGCGGTATTGTAAAAGCTACAATGGCAAAGGCTCTTACCGAACAATTAAAACAATTGGGATATCAATATAAAAGCACGCTATATATGGTTTTATTAGCTATTTATAATATGACACTTTATATTTATACAAAAAATGAAGATATTATTGTCGGCTCCCCGATTGCGGGCAGAGGGTATCCGCAGGTTGAGAATCTAATCGGTTGTTTTGTAAATACAATATGTATCAGAATAAATTGCGACAATAATATGAGCTTTGATGATTTGATCGAACATGTCAGGGAAAAAACTTTGGGTGCGTTCTCTAATTCGGATGTGCCTTTTGATGAACTCGTGAAAATGTTGAATCCTAGTAGAGATTTGAGCAGAGGGCCGATTTTTCAATCAATGATGACAATGCAGGATAATGCTTGCAATCTGCTGGATTTGAAAGGGACTAAAATTACGGACGCAGGCGTAATTAATGATTTGGCCCCATATGATTTGAGTGTAATTATCTGGGTAGAAGAAAATCAAACAGTATTCTATACGGAATATTACTCAGATGTATTTACACAGGATTTTGTCGAAGGTTTTCTTGAGGATTATTTTAAAATTGCTGCGCTTGTTTTGGAAAATCCGAAAATGCAAATTTCGAACATTAACTTAATTAATGACGATAAAAGTGAAGCACTTTTAAAACAGTGGGTGTGTTCCGCGGAAGGGTTGTCCGCTGACCAAGCGACAAGGAAAGCTTTGGATGATGCGAATATTTCATATGAAAATAAAAGATTTTTGATTCTTAACGAAAACCGAAAACCTGTCAAAGAAGGGATGGTAGGCGAAATTTGCCTTGTTAGCAAACAGATTGATTTTGAACTCGCTTCTTTTGAAAGAGATGTTTTGGGAACGCAATTGCCTGGTTATTATTACGACAATATTATTCATTCTAAAGAGGATATAAAACAAGCCGATGAGCCGCAAGCGGAAATATCAAATGAAGAACTAACTGAATATGAAGACGGCATTCGACGGATTTGGGAGAAACTTTTGGAGAGAAATATTAATGATATCACGGCAAATTTCTTTGATTCGGGCGGAAGTTCTTTAATGATTATTGCTATGATTGAAATGATTAACCAAGAGTATGATATATCGCTGTCAATTGCCTCTGTTTTTAAATATCCATCCATAAGGTCATTAGCTTCCCAAATTTTTAAGCTTATTAACAGAACTGACGAAAGCAATGAAAAATCAAATATAAACAAAAGCAGGAAGCGGCTGGCAAAAAGAAGCGAAAGAATTCAAAGCAAAAAAAGAATTATTGAGGAAAAAGAAGAGGATCTAGTCATTGTAAATAAGATTCGCGAAGGCAATTCGGGGGTGACTGTAGTCTGTATTGGCCCGGTTAATGCCGTCAGCCCCAAATATGTGAAGGATTTATTTCATCCCCTGACCGAGGCGATGTCAAAGGAGATATCCGTATCTTACATTAAATTGAATATTTCATATCAGCATGATCTGAAGGAATACATATCACGCTGTGTTGAAAAAGTTATTCCATTATGGGAGAATTCAAATAATTTCTTTTTGGTTGGATGGTGTACCGGAGGGCTTATCGCGCATGAAATGGCTCATGTTTTGGAAAGGGAAGGCAGGATAACAAAGCAAGTTTTTTTGCTTGACACATATGAGCCCGATTATGCTAAAGAATTTAAAGAAAAAAAATTTATATTTGATGACAAGGAAATAACTTACAGCCAAGTCATTTATGTTATTGAGCAGATGGATGTACAAAAAAATAATAATTTGAGTCTGGTGGAGAAAGAATTGTCAACCATAGCTGAAAAATCATCCGTTTGTGAATTTATATTTGAAAAGCTTTCAAATCTTAATATGGCTGAAACAATGTTAAAACGTGTATTGAAAGTTAATATTGATTTAACGGACAAGTTAAATTTAGAAAGCACGCGTTTATGCTCACAATATCAAAGCAGTGATTTTTATAGAAATACTACACTTATGATTCCCAAAACGTCTAGGGAACACAACGTGGATCAATATTTGGGATGGAAACGTGTTTTAAGCGGTAAAATTGATGTTCAATATATTGAAGGGATTCAAAAGGATATGCTGATAGGCAAGAACGCCCTTCATTTGACAAATTCTATTTTGAACTTGCGGAAAGGAGCAAATTATGATTAGTCAATTAACTCATCCGATAAACTCTCCATCGTTGGCTGATATGTTTGAAATAGACGATGGCTTTAGTATTATGGCTGGGCCTTGCTCTATTGAAAGTATTAAACAAATGGAAAGTATTGCTCAGGTTCTAAAGCAAAAACAAATAAAATTCATGCGGGGAGGGGCTTATAAGCCTAGGACATCTCCTTATGATTTTCAGGGGCTTGGAATTGAGGGATTAAAATTACTTAAGGATGTTTGCAAGAAGTTTTCATTATTGAGTGTTTCAGAAATACTGGATCCGCGAGATATAGAAAAAGCTATCGATTATATTGATGTAATACAAATTGGCTCTAGAAGCATGCCAAATACGGCGCTTCTTAAAGAAGTCGGCAAAACAAACCATCCAATATTGCTAAAGCGCGGTATGATGTCGACCTTAAAAGAATTCCTTCTAGCGGCAGAATATATAGCCTGCGAGGGAAATAAAAATATTATATTATGCGAGCGAGGGATACGCACAATTGAGGATAGCACCAGAAATACTTTAGATATAAGCAGTGTTGCAATAATAAAAAAAGAGACATCTTTATCAGTTATTATTGACTTAAGTCATTCTCTTGGAAGGAAAGATATCTTACTGCCAATCGCGAATGCGGTTATTGCGTTGGGAGTCGATGGTATAATGTTAGAGGTTCACGACGATCCTTCAAATGCTTTATCTGACTCGAAACAACAATTATCTATCCAGGAATTTGAGGATTTTTACGAAGAGTTATCGAAATTTCGGATTTAGAAGACAGTTCAACGCGATTATGATCTGTCGGCAATCTATTTTCGGCGGTTTGATGTGAAAATCTGCATTTCATAAATTCTATATAAAAAGGTTTGGTGTTAACTTGACATCATTCGGGTGTCGTTCAGCAAATCCTTTTAGTTATTGGGCCAAGCTGGCGGTATGAACCTACGCAGACTTTTATGTCATGAATAGTTATACAAAAATCGCAGTGGAAATGTGATGAAAATTGTGAAAAAGTCTGCAAATACAAGGAAAATCTAGAATTGCATCAATTAACTATCGGTGTTCGGATTGCTACCGGGTCCCGGATTTTGACCGTGTCAGGGCGAAAGAAAATGCCCTTGAGGTTATTCGTGATGACCTGCGCCGGAAAGTCAAGAAAGGTGTTATCGGTACCGGTTCAATGAGTGACCCTTATAACCCCTTTGAAAAAAAGTTTTGTTTAACCAGACATTCACTTGAGCTGATTGATGCTTTTGAGTTTGGTATCTCAATTGCAACGAAAAGTACATTGCTGGCGCGGGATATTGATATCCTGCAATCGATAAATGAACATTCGCCAGTTTTGGTAAAGGTTACTATCACAACCGCAGATGATATCAAATCCCGCTTGATTGAGCCGGGGGCCCCGCCGTCTTCAGAACGCTTCGCTTTATTAAAAGAATTTTAAATATTCCCAATTCGCGGAAAATTTATGAACGATTTATCGGTGAGTGCGCAAAAAATAATATTTTGTACGATATGAAGGATATAATCCATACTTATAAGGGAAATTATTGCGACGGGCAATTTGGGCAGCTTAGTTTATTTGATTAAAGCTATTATTATTTTCATTTTTATGTTATTATATTATTTGGTAAAACTGAGCAAGAAAGGGAGAATTGATGAGAACAATAGGAACAATAGCCAGAGGTATAAGGGCACCGATGATTCAATCAGGTGATGACCTTGCTGATATTGTCGTAAACAGCGTGCTAACTGCGGCAAAAGAAGAAGGTTTTTTGTTACAAGACCAAGACGTAATTGGTATAACCGAAGCAGTAGTTGCCAGAGCCCAAGGTAATTATGCTGATATCAGCCAAATCGCGGCTGATGTGCGGGCGAAATTCGGCGGGCGGGACATGGCGATTGTTTTTCCCATCCTTTCCCGTAATCGTTTCGCGAACTTACTTCGGGGTATCGCCGGCGGCTGCGCAAAGCTCTACATTATGCTATCTTATCCCGCTGATGAAGTTGGCAACGAATTAATTGACTGGGATATGCTGGACAAAGCAGGCATTAATCCTTACACTGATGTACTGGATGAAAAGCGTTACCGCGAGCTGTTCGGATACAATGTGAAGCACCCTTTTACGGGAATGGATTATGCAGAACACTATAAAAGTCTGGGAGAAAATATCGAATTGATTTTCGCTAATGATCCGCGGGCAATCTTGAAATATACCAAAAATGTTTTAGTTTGCGATATACATACCAGACAAAGAACCAAACGCTTACTAAAAGAAGCCGGTGCTGATATCGTTTTTGGCCTTGATGATATTTTGTCCCAAAGTGTCAATGGCAGTGGTTATAATGAAAAATATGGCTTGCTTGGCTCCAATATGGCAACAGAAAATAGCGTGAAATTATTTCCGCGCGATTGCCAAAATTTAGTCGAAAACATAAAATCTTTGATTTTTAATAAAACAGGGAAAGAAATCGAAATAATGGTTTATGGTGACGGTGCTTTCAAAGACCCGGTCGGCAAAATATGGGAACTGGCCGACCCGGTGGTTTCCCCCGCCTATACCAAGGGCCTCGAAGGGACACCGAATGAAATCAAACTAAAATTTCTACTTGATAATGATTTGGCCGGAAAATCAGAAACTGAAGCCCGTCATGCAATGACCGCCGCTATCAAAAGCAAAGATGAAAAATTAGGTGATAAAGCCCTTGGGACAACCCCGCGGCGCTATACTGATTTGATTGGCAGCCTATGTGATTTAATGGGCGGCAGCGGCGACAAAGGCACACCAATTATTTTGGTGTCAGGATATTTTAAGAATTATGCTTCGGAGTAAATAGTATGAAGAGTTTATCTAAGGCATTGTGCAATGGCATGGCACCAAAGATGAACTAAAACTTCATGCGGCAAATTTGGTGTCTAAGCGGAAATAAATTTCGCCGGCTCAAAGTTTGCAAGATATCAACAAGCAAGGAGAAACCAATGAAACAAGATATGATTATAATTCTTGATTTAGGCAGTACCGAAAATACCACCTTAGCTCGCGAAATCAGGGCATTAGGTGTCTACAGCGAGATTTACCCTCATGATATCACTGCTTCTGAATTAAAAACATTATCGAATGTAAAAGGTATTATTATCTATGGCGGCCCCAATAATATCATTGACGGTGAGCCTATCGATGCCGGCAAGCACATCTATGAGAGTGGTTGTCCTATCATGACGATTGCCCACAGTCGTGTTAAATGCAATAATGAATATCCTGATTGGGAAACAGCTTTTCCTCATTTGAAAGATTTCGTTTTTGATATCTGTAAAGCTACGGCGAACTGGAACATGAAAAATTTTGTTGACGACCAGGTTGAATTAATCCGCCGTCAAGTCGGTGACAAAAAAGTATTATTAGCCTTGTCGGGTGGTGTTGACAGTTCTGTTGTTGCGGCCTTATTAATAAAAGCTATCGGCAGTCAATTAGTTTGCGTTCATGTGAATAATGGCTTGATGCGTAAAGGTGAATCGGAATATGTTGTTGATGTTTTTGGCAAACAGCTTGACACCAACCTCATCTATGTCGATGCAACCGAACGCGTATTAACTAAATTAGAAAGAATTGCTGACCCGGAAGAAAAGCGTAAAATAATCGGTATCGAATTTATCCGCATTTTTGAAGAAGGAGCCCGCCGTTTAGGCGGAACAAATGCCATCAGTTTTCTTGCCCAAGGCACAATTTATCCTGACATCGTCGAAAGCGGCACCAAAACTGTTAAGGTGGTTAAATCCCACCACAATGTCGGCGGTCTGCCTGATGATATGCAATTTGCTTTAGTCGAACCCATCCGTCAACTTTTTAAAGACGAAGTCCGCGCTTGCGGCCTCGAACTTGGCCTATCTAACGAAATGGTGTTTCGCCAGCCTTTCCCCGGCCCCGGCCTTGGTGTTCGCTGCCTCGGCGCCATCACCCGCGAACGCCTCGAAGCCGTCCGTGAATCTGATGCTATCCTGCGCGAAGAATTTAAACAAACCGGCCTTGACAAAAAAGTCTGGCAATATTTTACCGTCGTTCCCGATTTCAAATCCGTCGGCGTACGCAATTATATCCGCACCTACGAATATACCGTCATCATTCGCGCCGTCAACTCCATCGATACGATGACCGCAACCATTGAAGAAATCGAATGGCCAATACTGCAAAAAATAACTGCGCGAATTTTAGCAGAAGTAAAAAATGTGAACCGGGTATGTTATGATTTGAGTCCGAAACCGGTTAGTACGATAGAGTGGGAGTGAGGAACAGTCGGCGAAAACCTGTAATGGTGCGGTTTTTGAGAGGCGATACTGCTAATGGCAACAAAATGGCAACAATATTTGTCTATCCCATTTTATGAATAACTAAAATTTAGAGCTAACTGATATGACTTTCAGTTAGCTCTTTTTGTTGTTAATTTTCTTTTTTACGAAGTTCATCAAGAACGGCTTTAGTTTCCTGCCATTTGTTTTTGGGGTAGTTGTAACGCCAGTCGTTATACTCTTCCTCTGTAATCTCACCGTTAAGAAGACGTTGATATATGTCATACCAAATACTCAACATTTTTGAAATTTCGATGTATTTATTTATGTCGCTATTGCTGATGGTTATGCAATATTGGTCATTTCTTTTGTTTATCTTTAAGTTGTATAAATAATAATTAGTCATTTTATTTGGGGATATTCTCAAGCGAATTTAATTTTTCACCAAATTAAAAGAAGCCGAAGCTCCTTTTTAAATATCACTTTCCTGATGTGCCTGATAAATAATTTCATCATCGATGGTATATGTTTTTTTGCACAAGCAGCAATCAGTGAATCGGTAATCAATTTATTCACCAATCTTGCGATACCCTTTGTCAGCGTGTGAATGGCATCCATTGCCCCGGAGTAAAGAGATTTGTATCCTGCGCACCTGCAAGTCTTAGTTTGCTGTTTATATATTCCCCTAATTCTTCGCGATTGAGCCCTTGTAATGATATTTAGTTCCAATCCGTTGTTTTAATGGTTGGTTCACTCCTAACTAAAGCCGGTTCCTTAAAGCTGGATGTCCGGCAAGGATTAGTATAAATGGGTTTTCGGAATCCATCTTGAAATTAAATAGAATGCGTAAATCATCCAAGACCCCTTTACTTAAAGATTGCGCCTCATCACTGTAAATAATGCATAATAGTTCTGTTTTTACTAAAAATTTTTCATTAAAAACAGATAAGTCAGAGGCTAAGGTAATGTTCCCGGATTGATTAAGAAAACATTCAAGTGGTGATTTTCCCATTAGTGCCGAATGGGGTTTCTTTTGATAATCATTCATCAGCCATTTTTCAAAACATTGATTAAGGTCATTTAAATCTTTTATAGTATCAAGCTTAAGCGTAGATAGGAACCGGAGGCGGCAACTCCGGAAAAAACGTTCGATTTTACTCTTTTGAATAAGATGTATAAGGTTCAGCCCGAAGAAGTGTCACGCCGATGTTAGCACAAAGATATTCAAAGGCGCGGCAGCGATACCTTGCCATTATCTGTGTATAGAAGCTTTGATATTCCTCTTTTTAGTGCCTCCTTGAAAGAATGCCGCAAACTCATGATATCTTGCGATAAATAAAACTGGGCATGGGTTATAAGGCGGCTGGAGTCATCGATATACGCCATAAGATAGGTTTGCTGTTTCCGGCCATCAACCCGGATATAAGGCCCATACATGATATCCGTTTGCCACAACCCATTGACCGCCTCATGAGAAAAACGATGCATTTCTTTATGATGCTCTTGCGCATTAGAGATTTTGCCCATACGGTTATAAAACCTATTGATGGTAGAAAGGGAGATTAAAGCGCCGGTAACTACCCCTTCATTAAGGAGCATGTCGTAGATAACGGTAACGGGAGCCCTTGGATACTTCTCTCTTTTTCAGAAGGATATCTCCATTCCAGATGTAATCTTCCAAGTACCGCCTTTGTCGGCGCGGGGTTTTGGTTTTAGGGCATTACAGCCCTTCCCTTACATAATCGCTGTACTAGGCAGCCTCTTTTGATCTCTGCTATACTATAAAATGAAGATGAGTCAAGTAGGAATGCCGACTGTTTTTAAACAGTTTTATGGATACATCAATTGAAGTCCAAGCCGTATGATGTACCAGGGATAGCACCTGTTTGGCTCTTTTTCTTATTTCTTTTTCGTATACAAAATCTTTAAGACCTAGGGCTTTAATCATTTCCATGGACAAAAAGTTGAGGTTTTCAAGAAATCGTTTTCGGTAGCGATAAAGGAGATGCCTGGAACAAAGGACTCCGTAATCATGAAGAAAATCTTTCAAACAGGTGGAAAGCGTAGAAAGCCTGTTGTAATAATGGGTCAATGATTTCACAATAAATTCTGTGGAGTAGGTCCGTCTTGGATGGCAGAAGAAAGGAAGCGAAGAAACCGAAGAAACCGTTTTTCCGCATTTCGGACAGATATGCCTGCGGATCAGGATGTGTCCGGTAAAAACTTTAGAAATAAAATATCTGCTATAAAAGCCGTGTTTATTAAGTTTTCTTTTCTTGCAATTCGGGCATAGCTTTTGGGTGAGGTTTGGGAATGAGAAGCTCTTGCCTTCATTATGATAATCATTAACAGAAGCTTTTGTACTAAACATGATCTGCATGAGAGATTAATTCCTTTCAAACTATACAGACCCAAGTATAACAAAGCCAATAGAATGTGACAAAATATAATCACTTTTTATCAGAAATAAGGGTTAGTTTGAAAATTTACAATTTGAGCAAAGATTGGATAGAATTACAAACGGGAAACAGCATTTACAAGAAGAACGGGCAAAGGCAAAAGATGTCGGGGTTTACCGATAAAAATATAAAACCGAAAGGAAGATGAAAATGATAAAAATTTATGAGGCGGTTTATTGCGGGGATATTGGGATTTTGCAGGTAATACCTGAAAACGGTTGTATTGGAGCATATCAATCCGGCAGATGAAAATGACAAATTTCAAATGGGCGAAAATATACTCGGGCGCAGTTGCAGAAGTTGTTGGGCGAAAATCCTGTCGAGTATGCGGAATTGGTGCTGAATGGCGAACTTGGGCGATATGTTCAACTATGTAATGCAGAGGTATAGATTTGTGGGGTAACTTAAACAGTTGTTTTGAAAAACATCGCCCCGACCCAACAAGGGCGGAAATTGAGAGTATGACGAGGGAATTTATGATGTATGATAGTTGAGAGAATATCGGGCGCAACATATTTTGTTGCGCCCAGCTTATGTTATAAAAAAATTATTTTTTAGCAAATGTCAACAATAAAGTCTAACCTTTTTACGAAATAGCAGACTGCACAATGGACATTCCTTAACCGAGGGGAGTAATTGTGCAGTTTTACATATTTCATTTGCATGAAAAACACACTTGCCACTTAATGCGATCTATATTCGATTAAATATTGGGATTCTTACAACCTAGGACGTGTTGTGGATTTCCTTATATTCATTTGTGCTTAAACCGCCGAACATTCGCCGGGGGTAGTTATTTATCCATTCAGCTATCCAATTAATAAACTCATCGGAATAATCATCTATATTACTGCCCTTTGGAATCCATCGCCGGATAAGCTTGTTTTGTGCTTCATTGCTTCCGCGCTCGCTTGAGCAAAAGGGATGACAGAAATATATTTGCGTACCCAGCTTTTCTATTTCCTTATATGCACTAAATTCTACACCATTATCAGCGGTGAAGCTTCTGAACTTTTCACGAAACCCTAATGCGCCGTATTGACGTTTCAACTTTCTCATTTCTTTCAAAACAGTTTCCTTTTTTCTATCCGCTATTTTTCGATTGATTTGTTCGCGCTTGGCTCGTTCTGTTAGCACCAAAATACAGGCGGTGCTTTTCATTTTTCCGCTTTCATCTTTACCGGAAACAACGGTATCAATTTCCCAATGACCGTACTCTTCGCGCTTATTTACCTCTTTTGGGCGCTCTTCGATGGTTTTCGCCCCTAACATCTTGTAGGACACTCTCCGGGGCATTTCGGGCTTTTTATATCCCTTCCGCTCATAGGCTAGATGTGTTTCATCAAGATTTTCAAACATGCCTGTGTATATGTATCGGTAGATTGTCCCGGTACAAAGTTTGGTTTTTATGCTATCATCATTTTTCATCCGCATGGCGATAGCATCAGGGCTGAATTTTTCATTAAGTATTTTATTTTCGATATATTGAATCGTTTTAATATCGTTACCGATTTTCTCTTTTCGCCCCTTTTTCACACCAGATTCTTGGCGCTTTCGTTGCGAGACGTCAGCGCAGTAGACCGGGATATCCAGCCAAGTACTACCATCACGCAATATGACAGTACCGCGCCGGATTTCCTTGTAAATCGTTGTCCAATGCTTATTTAGCTTTTTAGCTATTTCCTTTGGTTTAAATTTTTCCTTTAACAAAGTTTCAATTTGATATAGTTCGTGTGTTTTTAATTGTGCCATCTTTTGTCCCCTTCCCCCATTCCAGATGCCTGGAATGTATCTAGGTATATTGTATCATTACATCTTTAGCGTTGCAAACAAAAACCATCTTGTAAAGTCGCTACGCTTACCTTGACAAGATGGCTTTATTGTTTGCTTTTGGGGTTTTACTATGGCTTTTATTGGTAATAGCTTGCTTTTATGCTTAATTTACTAAAACACGCGCCGTTCGGGGCTTGTGTTTTGTGCTAATACTTTAATTCGTAGTATGTTATTTGTTGATGTGCTTGCGAAATGTTTTGAGTTTTCATGTGGGTGATTTGGTCAGCATATATTGATTGAAATTCCTCATTATCAATAACCAAGTATTCCGGTTCGGCAACATCAATATTTTTACTGGAATAGTACCGCCGTTTCCCTTTGAGATAATGCTCACCGTTTTCCTTGGTTATGTACTTCGTGATGTAAGCAGATACTTTGTTATTGTCTTTGACTTTTGTTGCGGTTGTGAACCCAAGCTTCCAGTTTGCTATATTGTAGATTGGATTTTCTGACTTATCATCTTTTCCGCTGTATATGAAACTTAGTTCGGGACAGTCTGACAATAATCCGTGGAAATGATAATGTGTTTTGTCTGCGTGAAGTTCCGGCACGATAAGATATTTAAGGTTGGGGCATTTTCTGTATCTGATATTTTCCAAAAACTTTTGAAGCTTCCTTACTACTATTTCATAGTCCGAAGCATCTGTTTTGGTGCGGTCAAATGTTAACGTGATAAACCAATCCCAATGATTTGAACGTGATATCTGATATATTTTATTTTTGGTTCTGGACATGCTTGATTTTTTTGAGCGTTCCTCTTGTTCTTTCGTCCTTGATTTTTGATATGTTTTTTCAGGTTTTTCTTTTTTTACGTTTTCATTTTTAGTTATGGTTTTTTTATAAAACGTTAAGTGCTGACCGCTAGAGTAATTATATAATCTAGCGTTGTATTCCATATCAATTTCTACCTTTCCATTTTCCCATGGTCTTATTTTTAGTCCAGACGTTTGGACTTTTGGGGCAACATTTCCCAAAGTGAGGGAGAAGTGTTGCTATAGTCAAGTAAGGGGCTTAGATTTTATCCCGGCTTATAAAACGGGCAATCTAATAAATCTCTGTTCTCATGCTTTTCCCTCATTTGCTCGTAACATTGGTCAATGCCTTTTTGGATTGTTTTCGCTATCTCTTCCGGCGGGATACCTTGTCTTTTTAGTTTTGCATAGTGAATATCAGGCATAATGCCGAACGTTTCGGTATATTCTGCTTCAATCGGTGATACATGCAGTCGTGTCCTCTTTCCTCTTGGTTTCATTTTATTCCTTCCTTTCATCGGTTTTTTCTTCTTCAAATTTTTTTATCTGCAAGACCAGCTTTTCTAAATCTTTAGACTTAACGACCTCTGCTTGTGCGGTGCTATCCAGCGCTTCGGGGGTCCCCTTAATCCCCCCTGCGCATTGCATAGCACCATCAAACATCTTTCGTGTGTCATAGATATCGAAGTATTTTTGTTTACCCTTAAAGTAATAGGCGCTTATTTTTTCCTTCATTGGGTACCAGATTTCAGCACATGTAAAAAGGTTTCCGCCAGCAAATATAAATGCGACAAGTTTTCCCCAGAACCCGAAATTTGACACTTTGCGGTGTATCCATTCGTATTCAACTAAAGACCGGATTTGGCGGTCTATCATGCGGTCAAACTGGGCAACTAATATAACATCAATGCCGTACTTCCTATGCTGGGTAAAGAACTTTAACCAGCCGTTACGGTCGCCCCTTTGCCAGTCGCGGGAGTTAAATATAAGCTGGCATTCGTCTATAACAAGTAATATTTCGCCCTCTTTTACATAAGGCTTGTTATGTCTCTTTGCGTAATCAAAGACTATTTTTTCAATGTTTACGGCGGTTAATTCGTCATTGTCTAGTAGCAAAAACTCTGACTTATGCTTGCCATACCCTTTGATATTTTCTAAGGCAACTTCAAAGTTGCAGATGACAAGACCGCGCTTATTTTTAATGCGCCAGTATAAACGCTCGGCTAGGTGCAGTGACTTACCAGAACCGGGGGTACCCGTATAAAGTGATATCATGTCTTTACCTTTCTATTTTCTATGAAATCGCTTTTATCCAGCGGAGAACTATTTTTATTACGTAAAATATGCCGATTGCAACCAGCCATGATGTCCCGATGGCAAGAAATGCACCGACCGGGACAAACCAGTTAAGTAGCCCCAAGTATGGCAACCGCGCTAGATTGTCTATATGCTCGGTAAAAGGGCTTTTGGGCAGTACTCCTAACGCTAATTCCAATACCGAATCTATCGCGCTATTTAGAGTGCCTAAAATATTTTCTAACATATTTCACCCCCTTAAGCCTTAATCATCATGGGTCTTGTTATCATAATCAGACCGAATATAAACGAAATAATTTGCAACGTCCGTAAGATTTGCGCCACTACTTCAAACTGTTTTAAATCAATATCAATCTCGAAATCTATGCCGTACTCCGGGGCTTTTAATGGCAATATCCAATGTGGGGCTTCCGGCTCGGCATTAAGCACTGATATTAGGTAAATCAGGTCAAATGGTACACAGAACGGAAAAACCGTAGTCCATATGGATGAACCACGTCCGGTAACGCTGTCTATTAACTGGTTTCCGGTTGCGGGGATAACAGGATTGCACGGTATCGCAGGATTGCAGGGCACAGCCGGATTGCACGGTATGGCTGGATTACACACACCCGGCAATGCAGGATTACACGGTACCGCAGGGTTGCAGGGCACAGCCGGATTGCACGGTATAGGCGGATTAACCACCGTTCCCGGTATACTCGTATCAGCTATTGACTTATCCATATCTCTGGTAAATTCTCTCTGAAAATCCTTTAAGGCATCTGATGGCGGTACAGCAGGATTGTTTACTATTGCATCATCAAATGCCTTTCTTCCTGTTTCTCTCGCGCTTATCGCATTTTGAATAAAGCTATCAAACGCTTGATAACCATATGCACTTATACCGGATAAAGGGCTTAATGAGGGATTTAAGTTGCTTGCTAAGTCTCTGGGTTGGGGTTTTGGGGGGATATAGTTTTGAATCAGGTTTTTGTTTCCGGTTGAACGATAATTGTTCATATCTGCCAAACTTCTGAATAGTGGTACACTTACGTTAACATTTGCTACTGCTTGGTCAAGATTTGTCGTTCCGGCTATAGCGGTAAATCCATTATGATAATTAAATGATATTTCCTCTCCAACATCATTTCCCCTTTCATAATTTAATTTCCAAAAACTCATCGGATTGCTTTGTATGCCAACGTTATTAAAATCAAAATATACAACATTTATCCCCGCTCGCGTTCTTAAATAAGCATATATCGGCGTATCTGCTGAACCCGAAAATGATATGCTTTCCATAGCACCACTGCTATAATAATTAATCACATTACCGCTCACTAAATATCTACCGTCAGAATCACGGTCATAAGAACCAGTAAAGCCGACTTCTTGTTCTGCTTCGAATCTAGCTAAATAATTCGAAAAGTCCGGGCTAATTGCTGGATTGAACGATGCAGAGTGGAAGAAGTCGGAGACTAGACTAATCAAACCTTCATCTATTTGAAAATGCAACCCAGGTATTTCTGTATCAATAGCTTTCATTACCGTATGCCCTGCTATTACCGATGGGCATATTGTATCAATTAAATCTCCAACGGTTATGGCACTCTTATTTTTGCTTACTACATTGTTAGCGCTTGGTATTTGTACCGTTATGCACGTTTCAAATGTTGGTTGCATCACTCCTGCTTCATTCAGAAAGCTTAAAATAGGGTCGCTTTTGTCGTATCTCGGACTTGCCATAAAGCTATCTTTTTGCGCGTTTATCCATTTTGCAAAATCATCTGTTATTTTTGCCGAAAATTCATTATCATTCAGTTCGTCGTAAATTCCAGCACCTAATAAACCAGTTACTATCACAGCATTAATTATTTTCCATATAGCAATACCAACAGGAATTTCAATAATTCCGCCTGTTGCGTATGCTTTTTGTGATGGTATACTAACGACAATTAATATAACGCAAAGCATTAATACTAGTATTTTTTTTAGTGCTTTCATTTTTGTTTCCTTTCTGTTATAATTTATATAAAATTTAAAGGCGGGCTTTACATATGTTTCATTTTTCCATAGAAGATATTATCAATTTCATTGTCGAAAACTTTTCTTCATACCATATTACAAATATCCTGTTTTTATTGGCTATTCTATATGCCATTGTTTTTACTTCTCGCGTTATCAAGAAAATTGCTTATAAAATTCGAATTGCAAGAATAAGAAAGAAAAAGAGCAATGCTATAATACATTGGAATGATGTTATTAAGTAAAGTAATAAGGGAGTGTCTCCACTCCCTTATTATTGTACTTCTTAGGCGGGCTTAAGCTTGTTGAAAAGTCTCATTCCGAACTTTGCAATAAATACACCAGCAAAAATGCCGATGGCAATGCCTACTACAGCGAGAAGAATCCCGCCAGCACTGGTTGCAACGCCTGTTAATCCCTCTGTAACTGCCGTGGTTACTCCGTCTGCTAAGTTAGGGGTTGTTAATACTGCCATATTTCACTCCTTTCTAGTCCATACGTTTGGACTTACTTTATTGCTTCTTTAAATATTTTAATCGCACTGTATATGACATAACCTAATATGCCTACTCCTGCGTTGAAGCCAATGCCATAAATAACTGCTGTGTTGAAAATTTCAAAGTATTCATTTATATTTGTCATGCTCTAAACCACTCCATAAATGATTTGACAAGAAACGCGCCAAAGATTAATCCCAAGGCAACGATATTCATTATACCTATCGTTATTAGCTGACTGTTTTGCTCATACTGGACTTCCATATGTGCTATCAGTATTTCAGCTTCTAAAGACATTTCTTCATTGCTTCTTAATTGAAGAGCTTCCAGAATTGCGCTAATACGGTCATCAAGGCTGATGTTTGCACTTTCAATCTCTTTAAGCGTGCTACTGGTTTCAGTCTCTTCAATAACTTCCAGTACATTATCAAGATTTTCGTCTCCGTCATCCTCTGATTCCGATTCGGTTTCATAATTATTTACCTCTGATTCCATTCCCTTATCTTCCGGAATATATCCTTCACGTAATACTCCTTTGTCATGAACTTCCAAAACTTCTGTAACTTCGTCATACATTTTAGTTCCTTTCATTTCTTGATGTCCGTTTAATCGGACAATTAATGTGTTACAATAAAAGCAAAAACGATTTTTATGGTCAAGGTGTATGTAGAAAAGTGCGTACTACATACACGGATATCAAGTCTTTTTGAGTTACGAGATTGTCAAGGCATAAAAGAAAGCTTAAGGCGATAAAACGCGCTTTCTGGAATTTATACTTGACAATTACCAAGGTAATTTAAAGCAATTGCATTCATAACAGGGGTTACAATTGGCACAGCCGGGGCAGTTGGTACAGGGTGCTTCGGTGCATTTAAGGCAGAGACTTTCAGCTTCTGGCTTTTTGGGGCAAGCGAAGTTTTATTCGTGCCATACAGGGTGCATTCATGCGATTTTAAGTCGAAATATTCACATACATAACAAGAGTTACAATCGGCACAGCCGGGGGCTTCGGTATATTTAACCTTTAATTCTTGAGCTTCTTCCATTACTGCTATGTTATGGCTAAGCCCTTCAACGTCACATTTAAGACCTTTTATCCTTGTAGCTAGTTCGATGATAACGGCTGTTGCTACTATTCCATAACATGTAATAATTTGAATCAATATTTCATTGTTCATAGTTTCCCTTTCTGATTTTGGTTTCTGATATTCAGTCCAGACGTTTGGACAAATGGGATTATCGGGACGTATTAGCTATTAGACCGACACGTCCCGACGGGAAAGGGACTACTTAACAGGGAATGCGTTAACCAAACGCAAACTCTTGTAATCGGTGGAGTAATGCCCGAGGACTTCAAATTCCTTACCGGGTTCTACTTTGTTAAATACATCTTCCGAACAATTGAGCATTCCGACCTCAGAGCCGGAAATAATGCCAATTTTGTAAAAGGTTGATTTGCCGTCCTTTGACAGGGTTGGCTCGGGTTTGGTTACAACTGAAATTTTAGCACTTACGGTTACGTTCATTTTTCCTACTTTCTGCCGGACTTGCCGGGCTTTTGGTTTCCGCGCTTTGGCGGTTGATTTTTGGTTTTGGGTTATTAGTTACTTTATTTTGTTACCCCGCCAAGCCGTATGTAGCTAAGCATTCACTAGACTTGGCAGGGGTTTTGCCGGGATTGAATTATGTTAAACTATGTAATGGATTTTGACTTCTTTTCCAGATTTCAAAGCTTTCCTTATCATTACATCTACTTTTTCGTAATAGTTGCACATTTCATACTCTTCAAGGTTTTTGAAACTAATAATTTGTTGCAGAGTGACGGAATCGACATTGATATCATTATCACTGGATTTGGTTTTATTGGTTTTATTGCTTTCATTGTTTCCGGAATCGCTATCACTAGTGCTTGGTGATTCTAGGGATTTGACAGCTTTCTTGATTTCGCGGACTGACATTCCCGGGGTTATGCCCAAGCCTTTGATTTGCTCATCTGTTAGCTTTATCATTACGATTAGCTGGCTGATGCAATAACCCTTGTAATCGTCTTGAATGCCGATTACGTCAGGTTGATTAACTGCGTTATCGGCTTCCGGTTCTAATCTTTTACCGAAGCGGTCAATAACGTTTATCATGTTGTATGTGGATGATTTCTTAAATCCGAAATTATGCTCTGCAATTTCTTCGACTGACTTAAGACCCATTAATTCGTGTGCCTTATAGAAATGTAACCAATAGATATCAATTGCGATATCAATTGCTAAGTACTTAGCTTCCATTGCTTTTTGGCTTATATTATTCAGCACAAGGTTAACGTTGGTTAAAAGGGCTTTCTTTTGTTCTGCTGGTAAGTTTATCGGTTCGGCTTTTGCTTTTTGGGCAATTTCCTTATTAACGTCATCAATATTCAGTTGCTTGCTATCGGCAGGTTTTTCGGTTGCCGGAACAGTTGCAACGGCTTTCTTGCGGTCATTGGCTTTCTTACTTGTTGTAGGATTTTTTGCGGTTATTTTTTGGGTTGTTGCTTTCTTAGTAGTTGTTTTGGTTGCTGTAGTCATGGTTTTTCCTTTCCCTTTCGATTGGCTAAGCGGTTAAACTTTCTTCCTTTAGCGATTTTAAAATGTTAAACATGCGGTCATTATCTACGATTAAACTTGCCTCATATTCGCCTAACGCACGGCTCATTATGCTTTCATATGTCCATTCGGTTTCAGGATTAACCTTTGATTCGCCAAACATTTCGAGCGAACACTCATGCAATAATTTGCGGTTGGTTTCTTTCAGTAGGCGAATCTTTTCTAAATCTTCCATACAGACTTCAACAGTTACAAATCTCTTAATAACTTCCATGCTTCTTTCCTTTCCAGTCCAGACGTCTGGACTTAATCCCCGTGAAATAGTTAAAGGGTAAAGACCGTTATAGTCCTTACCCTTTAATTATAAAATTTTTAATAAAAATGTTGATTTTTGTTAAAGTTATATGCTATAATTATAATGAATAAGTATAATCAGGGGAGGTATGCCTTGTGACTGTAAGTACAAAGTACATAAAAGACTTGATTATGGCAATGGGATTTGTCCCTGAAAATGGCAAGAAAGATATTTTTATCAAATCGTATCCTTCGCATTCTAATTACTCTATTAGGGTTGATTTCAGTTCAAAAACTATTGACTATGGCAAAAAAATAAAAAAAGGAAGTAAAACTACAAGCAATTTTTATAAAGATGAAAATTTTGTTGTTTTAGAATGTGTAGATAGATTATTAGAAAAAGAGTACAAACCTCAGCATATATATCTTGAAAAAAATTATCCTGCCGGAAGAGGAGTAAGCAAAGGGTTAGATATATTGGTTTATGATAATAAATCCCCTTATTTGATGATTGAGTGTAAGACTTGGGAAACACAACATAAGAAAGAGTACAATAAAATGCTCAAAGATGGTGGGCAATTATTTACATACTATGGCTTTGATAGAGAAACAAAATATCTATGTCTTTATTCTTCGCAATTTGAAAATAATGAAATTAAGTACAAAAACGATATAGTGGCCGTTGAAGATGGATGGAAGATGTTGTCAAACACACCAGATATATTTGAGCAGTGGAGTAAGCAATATAAGAGCAATGGCGTTTTTGAAGAACATAGCACTCCATATAATGTAAAATCAAAGAAGTTGACTTATAATGATTTAAAAAATCTCACTAAAAAAGATAGTAGCTATATCTATAATCAATTTGAGGAAATATTAAGACACAATGCGGTTTCAGATAAGCAGAATGCTTTTAACAAATTATTAAATTTGTTAATATGCAAAATTAAAGATGAGGATAGAAATAAAGATAGCATTTTAAAATTCCAAGTTCTTGAAGGACAAAGTGATGAAGATTTGCAAATGGAGCTTAATATACTCTATAAAGGAGGTATGTATGATTATTTAGGTCAAACTGTAACTTTACACACCCGGGAAGATATTGAAAAAGATTTTGAATTAAAAGGCATTTCTGACACAGATTTAGTTGATATGCAGTGGAAAAGGTTAAAAGATAATACTCTGAAAAGCCCAAGATTTTCTTTTAAAGAATTAGATAGCGACAAGTCTTTTGTTGAGAACGCAAAGATTGTTCGTGAAATAGTATCTTTGTTACAGGAATATAAATTTAGATACCAGCAAAAGCATCAATTTTTAGGGAGTTTCTTTGAAAAGTTGCTAAAAGAAAGCATTAAACAAGAGGTAGGGCAATATTTCACTCCTGTTGATATTGCTAAGTTTATTATATATTCTTTGCCATTAAGAGAATATATGGAAGAAAAAATAGAAAAGCAAAAATCTTCAATCATTCCAACTGCCATTGATTTTGCTTGTGGTTCAGGTCATTTTTTAATTGAGTATATGGAAGTTATACAAAATTTGATACAAAAAATTGAGATTACAAATGCTTCCACTTCAGCTAAAAACAAGGTTAGTTCTTGGCGGAATGATGTTAAATTTGCGTGGGCAAAAGATTATGTATATGGAATAGACAATGATGACAGATTGGTAAAAACCACGAAAGTTGCAGCTTTTTTGAATGGAGATGGTGAAGCAAATATTTTATGGGGTAATGGATTGGATAATTTCCACACATCACGAGATTATATTAAAGTTTTGAAAAACCCTACCAATGATAAAAACAATGGTAATTTTGATGTTTTGATTTCCAACCCTCCATACTCTGTAAAGGGGTTTAAGGGAACTTTAGATGATGGAAGTAGCTCTTTTGATTTATTTAATGGTTTGACAGAAAAATCAAAAGAAATAGAATGCCTTTTTGTGGAAAGAATGAAACAGCTTTTAAAAATTGATGGTATAGCGGCAATAGTCCTCCCTACATCTATTTTAACAAACTCTCGTTTGCATTCTAAAGCAAGGGAAATCATACTTAAATATTTCTATATTAAAGCAATAGTGGAATTAAAAGCAGACACTTTTGCGGCAACCCCAACAAAAACGATAATACTATTTTTGAAACGACGAAATGACGGAGATTTTATTGCCATTGAAAGAGAAATAAATGATTTTTTTGTTAATAAGAATGATGTAGCGGTCAACAAGATTGAAAGTGCGTTTTCAAAATTTGTTTCGAATGTGTATGAGAATCTAAGTTTTGATGACTATTTAAAGTTTATTAAAGGACAAAACGTAGAACACGAATTATGTAAAGATTATTATAATGCATTCAATGATGACCTCCAAAAAGTAATAAATTTAGAAAAAGAAAAAATGTTATATTTTTTCTTAACATATCCTCAAAAAATAGTATTAGTAAAAACTGGCGAAGAAGAAAAGGGCAAGAAATTCTTGGGTTTTTGGTTTTCTAATAGGCGAGGAAAAGGAGAGGTACCTTTACCTACTGGAACACAACTTTTTAATATTAGTGAATTAATGGATTCAACGAAAGCAAACAGTTATATCTATAACGCTTTCAAGAATAATTTTGATTTAGAAATAGCTGATAATTTGTCCGAACATATATCGTATGCTTATCTAAGTAGTTTCATTGAATATGGGACAAATAGTTTTGATAGAATTATTAATTTGAACAAGAAAGATATGATAATATTTCAATCTGCTCATAATAAGAAATTAGGGGATTATGTTTATATTATTAAAGGTGTAACTTATGATAAAGAGCAACAAGTATTAAATAAAACAAAAAATATAATATTAACCGCTGACAATATTACAGTTGATAATAGATTTGAGATGTCAAAGATGATTTATCTGAGTGATGATTTAAAGCTGGATAATACAAAGAAATTAATGAGTAGTGATGTCTTTATTAGTCTTTCAAGCGGGAGCAAAAAGCACGTAGGAAAATGTGCGCACATAAAAAGCGACACAAATTACTATGCCGGAGGCTTTATGGGGGTAATTCGCCCTAAAGAAGAAAAAAAGGAAGAAATTAATATGAAATATCTTCATATTATCCTCTCGCATCCGATTATTCGTAACAATTTAAGCAATTCAAGTACAGGTTCAAATATTAATAATTTAAGCGATAACCTCTATGATTTAAAAATTCCATTACCGCCGATGGATGTACAAAAGAAGATTGTAGATGAATTTGTGAAAGCTGAAAAGAAAATGCAAACAACCAATGACAATATATCAAGCTCACAAACAAATATTAAAGATATAATTGGTAAGTGTTTTAGTAGCAATTTGAAAACAGGGCGATTAGGTGATATTATTGATAACGATTTTGTAAAAAGGGGCAAATCGGCAAAATATGGAAGTTCTAATATGCAAATAATAAAATCAGGGCAAGCACGAGGTCTGCTTGAATTTGATTTTACTGAAAGGCACTATGTTGATGAAAAATTCATTTCTGATGAGAGAAATTTAATAAAAGGAGATATTTTAATTAATTCAACCGGGGTGGGAACTGCTGGAAGGGTTACATTGTTTGATTTAGACGGAGATTTTGTAGTTGATAGCCACATAACTATCGTTAGGCTTAATAAAAATGAAGCATTACCAAAATATGTTTTATATGCCTTATATCACATTGGTTTTAAAACCATTGAAGCTATGGCTACAGGACAAAGTGGTCAAGTTGAATTATCACCAGACACAATAAAAGGAATAAGAATTCCACTACCTTCCCTTCCTGAACAGAAGAAAATTATTGCCGAAATAGAAAAATACGAAGCTGAGATTGCAAAAGCTAAAACAAAGTTGGAAGACTTGGAACAAAAAAAGAATGAGATTATTGATAAATATTTATAATAGATAATAACATTTTTGGCAACGCTTTGGCAACAGAAAGGCGGATAGCCTATGGAATTTGTATAATAAAGATTATGCAGATAATAGGCACAATAGCATTCATACTAATTTGTATGAGAAAGATTTATCAGTGTGGAGTGGGAATGAGGAATTAATCCCGAAAATGAATATAAATATATGATAAAAAAAAGATTAAACGGCATTTCGTTGTTTTCCAGTTGCGGCATAGGCGAAACATATTTCAAAGAAGCCGGCATTGATATTTTAGTGGCTAATGAATTGCTTGAAAAAAGAGCGAATTTATACAAAGCAATATATCCGGAGGCTACGGTCGTTTGTGGAGATATTTCAAATGAAGATGTTTTCAATAAAATTATTTCCGCTTGCCCTAAAAAGATAGATTTTCTTCTCGCATCGCCTCCTTGCCAAGGAATGAGCATCGCTGGTAAAAATCGCTGTCAGAAATCAATGGAGAGCGACGAGAGAAATTATCTTATTACATATATCGTAAAAGCGATAAAAAAAACCAACCCCGATTATATATTGATTGAAAATGTTCCGATGCTGCTTAAATTAAAAATTAAATATAAAGGCAAATTTAAAACAATCCTTGATATTTTAAAATATGAATTTGCCGAAGAATATAAAGTAGAGAGCGATGTTGTAGATTCCTCTAATTACGGAGTGCCGCAAACTCGTTTAAGAGCAATTATAAAAATAAATAGAATAGGAACTACATGGGATTGGCCAAAGGAAAATGAAAACAAAACGACCGTAGAAGCGGTAATTGGTTCGTTGCCGTCATTGGAAGCGGGAGAAAAATCGGATATTAAGTGGCATTTTGCCCGCCCTCATAGCGCAAATAATATTTTGTGGATGAAAAATACACCTACAGGAAAAACAGCTTTTTCTAATCCGGTTTTTTTTCCTCAAAAAAGCGATGGAACAAGAATAACAGGGTATGAGTCATGTTATAGAAGAATAAGATGGGACGTTCCCGCCCCTACAATAACTATAAGAAACGATTGTATTGCATCGCAACGTAATGTTCACCCTGGCCGCTTGCTATCTGATGGTACTTATTCAGATGCTCGCGCTTTAACTCCCTTAGAATTGATGTTGTTAAATTCTTTGCCTACTGATTGGAATATTCCCGATGATACGCCAGAATTACTAATTAGGCAGTGTATAGGGGAATCTATCCCGCCGCTTATGCTAAAAGAAATCGTTGGAGGTATTAAGAATGGATAAAATAAAAGCTATTTCTCTTTTTTCAAGTGCCGGAATAGGAGATTTATTGCTCGGAAAAACAAACATAGATATACTTGCAGCCAACGAGTTATTACCCAAAAGAGCGGAATGTTTTCAGCATTTTTATCCGGGTACAGAAATGTATTGCGGAGATATTAACGAGGAACCGACAAAAAAGCATATGATAAACATCGTTAAAAATAATAACGTTAAAATGTTGATTGCAACACCGCCATGCCAGGGCCTCAGCACTTTGGGTAAAAATAAAAAACAAATGCATTATGAAAGCGATAAGCGAAATTATCTTATCTTACAAACGTTTGATATAATTGACGAATGCGATTTTGATTATGTTTTAATTGAAAACGTGCCGAAATTTATTGAAATGTATTTCCCTTATGAAGGTGAATATTTGCTTTTAGAAAAAATATTAGAAAAAAAATATGCGGATAAATATAAAATAGATATACGTGTTTTAAACGCTAAGGATTATGGAGTATGCCAATCAAGGCCGCGCGCTATTATTAAATTATATAAGCACGGATTAAAGTGGGGTTGGCCGGAAGAGCAATCGGAAATTCCTTTATCAGATGCTATCGGGCATCTGCCTTCGTTGGAATCAGGCGAATCATCCGAAATTCCGTGGCATTATTCAAAGATACATAATGATAGGGCGGTATTGGCTTTGCGGCATACACCTGCCGGAAAAAGCGCGATTGCGAATGAAGTATATTACCCTAAAAAGGATGATGGAACTCGGATTAAAGGTTTTCACAATACTTTTAAACGCATGACCTGGGAACAACCCTGTCCAACGCGGACAACATTTAGCGGCAGCATTAGCTCTCACAATAATGTTCATCCGGGCAGACCGCTTTCAGATGGAACATATTCAGATGCTCGTGTCCTAACGCTCTTGGAAACGTTTATCGTTTCATCTATTCCGGATGATGTAGATTTCCCAAAAGATTCGTCTGAAACGTTTATCCGTACAGTAATCGGAGAATCCATACCGCCGAAACTTATGATGAAAGTCGTTGAAGCAATAGGAACAAAGACGGAGAAAGATTATGCCGCTAATGGTTGAACGTAACAAATGGATACTTTATAAACATACTTGCAACTATGAAATGATAAAAGCTGTTGCACTTGATGTTAAAAACGCATGCAAGACGGAAATTTCGAATGTCGAGCGGCATCGGATGCAGGAGAGGTTAGCTGCGCTTGATTTATACAAAACCCGCAATCCAAAGAACAAACCGCTGGATTCAATAAATCATAGAATTAATACGCTTGAATATTGGATGTTTGGATATGAAGATAAAATCGACGGTGAAAAGCGTTTTATTTTTAGCCCTTTAGGAAACTTATTTCTAAAGCATATTAATGACGAGCAGAAGCTAAAGAAAATTTTTATCGCTATGTTATTTGCGTTTCAATTTCAGCATCCTGGCAGTGGTACAAACAAAGAGTTTCAGTTGTATCCTTTCCGGTTAATATTTCAACTATTATTAGATTCAAGATTGGACGGGAAACTTTATAACAACGAAGTGGAGTATATATTGGTTTTTATTAAATCGATAAACTTTACTGATTATGAATTGTTAGTAAATAAAATATTGGAATTGCGGAAAATTTCTAACGAAGACATGGCGGTTTTATTCAAAGAAGATGAACATGCTTTTGTAAACGCTGTTTATGAATGGGAATATTACACTCAAACACTATTTGAACAAATAGGTGTTATAGAACGTCATAAAGGTGATTTCATATGTAAGCTATTTCACCCGTCAAAAACAAATACCAAAAGCCTTCCGACAGGAAGAAACGCTTCGCGGGGATATATTTCAATTGTTCCGGAGCAAAGGACATTTATAAGGGAAATGCTTACAATGTATTGTTGTTT